>CDTY01053226.1_pt1 | contig 194755 bp, 170 predicted proteins | sample 557731 | NCBI WGS metagenome assembly CDTY01 (sample SAMEA3182101, study PRJEB8094) | gut metagenome | biome: human; feature: gut; material: Stool; isolation source: human stool | place: Canada | collected 2013-02-12
GTTAGTGATAGTATGATAGATGGAATAGGCATCCATCATACCTACTATCATTGCTTGTGTCTATTGATATTCAATTGATAAAAGGAAATTAGTGATAGTATGACAGTTGTTTTTCAAAATAATCCTATAAAGAGATAAAGCAGGCCGATGAGGGCTATGCAAAATTTATTTCAGAGAAATTTAAACAGGCTCTAAGTGTTATTTAGTCTTATCGGATTCGCAATAAATTGAATCGGAACATATACTTTTGTTGTAAATATAAAAGGATATGAAAACGCGCCTCCGATTTAAGATAATAGCTGTGCTTATTTGCCTTTCGCTTGTCGGACTCTTGATTTCACAAGGATACTGGCTGAAAGGTTTATATGTGTCTAGTAAGAAAAGCACGTGGGATAATATAGAGGATGCCATGCGGATGGCCGACTATATGGAACTGTTCCTGCGCCTGGACTCTCTAAGCAATAACAATTTTCACAGCCAGATAAATCCTCAATTCAGCTTTAGCCAAGACACGGCATGGGAAAAGAGGAAAGATTCCCTTTCAACAGATAATATGCCGATATCATCGCCGAATTCGACAATCCAATATATAGAAGCAGCCCAAACTCTAAATGAATATTTGCAGATTATCGGTACACTGGAAAGGAACGTGCAGATGCTCATGCATCAAAAGATAGACACGTTACTTCCCGTCAATTACGCACAATTCAATACACTATTAAAGAACGGATTAAAGAAACAGGGCATCACCGTCCCGTACCGCCTGCAGGTAATCCGGAAAGAAGCGAAAGACTCCGTATTATATGCCTATACGGATGCTTCCGAAAAAGGGGAATCCTGGAAAGACGCTGTCCACTTCACACATGTGATCGAACCGGAATATTATTACGAATTGGAACTCCAATCTCCTGACCGGGTTGTATTCCGGCAGATGGCAGGTATATTGATTTCATCTTTCCTGCTTTTTATGGTTATCTTGGTCGCTTTCGTTTATTTGCTCTACACAATACTGAGGCTAAAGACGGTGGAAGAACTTAAAACAGATTTCACCAATAATATGACGCATGAGCTGAAAACCCCGATCTCCATTGCCTATGCCGCCAATGATGTATTGCTGAACTACAGCAGTACGACAAACGAGAAGCAAAAGAAATATCTGGATATCGTGCGGGAGCAATTGAATCATCTATCCGGTTTGGTCGAACAAATCCTCACTCTTTCCGTTGAGAACAGAAGTACTTTCCGCCTTCATCTCGAAACGATACAGGTTGCAGAGCTACTGACTCCGCTTATAGAACAGTTCAAGCTAAAAACAGATAAACCGATCGACATCACGACAGAAGTACCGGAGCATATGACCGTAACGGCCGACCGTACCCATCTGTATAACATGCTCAGCAACCTGATCGGGAATGCAATCAAGTATTCCGGAGAAAAGACCTGCCACATTACCCTCAAAGGAACAGTATCGTCCCAGGAAATGACTCTCTCGGTCACAGACGAAGGGATCGGTATTAGCGAAGCTAACCAAAAGAGGGTGTTCGATAAGTTCTACCGCGTGCCCAGCGGCAACCTGCATGACGTGAAAGGCTTCGGTCTAGGTTTGTACTACGTCAGCGACATGATGTCTAAACACAACGGGAGCGTAACGGTTAAAAGCCAACTGGGGAAAGGTTCCACATTCACCCTTCATTTTAAAAATTAACGACAATGGATAAGATCAGAGTATTATTGGTAGAAGACGAGCCGACACTCGCCATGATTATAAAAGACACTTTGGACGGTGAAGAATTTGAAGTGATTCTCGCCGCAAACGGAGAAGAAGGATTGTCACGATATAGAGAAGCAAAGCCGGACATCATCGTCACAGACATCATGATGCCGAAAATCGACGGCTTCACGATGGTCCGGCACATCCGGAAAACGGATCGACAGATACCGGTTCTTTTTCTTTCCGCCCGTTCCGCAGCCAACGACGTGGTCGAAGGTTTCGAACTAGGGGGTAACGATTACCTGAAAAAGCCGTTCGGCATGGCGGAACTTATTATCCGTATCAAGGCATTATTGAACAAAATAAGTGTCCGTAAGGAAGAAAGCAGCAACTTCACGCTCGGACAATATACATTCGATTCCATCACACAAACGCTCCAGTACTGCGGAGAAAAGCAATTGCTGAGCAACCGCGAATCCGAAATACTGAAACGCCTATGTGAAAACAAAGACCATGTGCTGCCCATGAAAGACGTCCTGTTGGAACTTTGGGGAGACGATTCGTTCTTCAATGCCCGCAGCCTGCACGTATTCATTACTAAGTTAAGACATAAACTGTCGAAAGACGAATCAATCAAAATACTGAACGTACGCGGGATCGGTTATAAGCTGATCATCGACTGATCTGTTTCAATGCCTGTGCCAACTGGTCCGGGCATGACGTTCCACGCTCGCGGCAATCAATGCCTTCCAGACGCCGGATAGCCTCGCCGATTTCCATTCCGACCAGCAGTCTGGACAAACCTTGTGTATTTCCTTGGCAACCACCAATGATCTGTACATTTTTAATCACGTTGTCCTCCGAGTCGACAATCATCATTTTAGAACATACCCCACCAGTCGGAGTATAAGTAACACGTTGTCTATTCATCCTTTTCTACTTCCATTATAATTCATGTAACGGGGCACAAAGATAGAATAATTTAAGACAACTACCAATCCTTAAGTATTGACCTAATTTCACAAAAGAAATAAATTATTCAATATATATCGGGAAGCATAGTGCATTATCCGAAAAGAATGCTTTCCTTTGTACCAACAAACAATGAGAGATTATATCGATTTGATTTTTCACATGTATCTTCTCAATTACATATTGAGCATTTTCATCTCTGATAAATAACTTCCTTACATTCGATTATTGAATTATTAATTTTTTTATTTTTATATTTATGAACATGTATATTGGTAACCTTAGCTATAACGTTAGGGAATCGGATTTAAGAGATGTAATGGAAGAGTTTGGAACAGTTGATTCTGTAAAACTTATCATCGATCGCGATACAAGAAGGTCTAAAGGTTTTGCATTTGTCGAAATGCCGGAAGATTCCGAAGCACAAAACGCAATCAGAGATTTGAACGGAGCCACTTACGAAGGCCGTCAGATGGTTGTAAAAGAAGCACTTCCAAGAAATTAAATTCACAGAATTATAAAAGTTAAATCAAAAAGGATACCCGGAACCGGATATCCTTTTCTTGTTTATTCCATCTATCATTTTAAGTAATTCCTTTTTTCCTAAAAGATTTGTACCTAACTTTGCGAAAATAAATAACAACAGCATGACATACGAAGAGACGCTACACTATCTATATACCAGTATTCCCGTTTTTCAGAATGCCGGACCTTCAGCCTACAAACCCGGATTAGGAACCAGCATTGCACTGGACGATCACTTAGGCAATCCGCATAAAGCATACAAAACAATACACGTAGCCGGTACGAACGGGAAAGGCTCCGTCAGCCATCTCTTGGCCGCGATCCTGCGCCAATCGGGATATAAGGTCGGGCTTTACACCTCTCCGCACCTGGTCGACTTCCGCGAACGGATACGGGTAAACGGACAAAAGATACCGGAAGAATATGTCATCGACTTCGTAGAACGCCATCGTTCTTTCTTTGAGACTCTCGATCCTTCCTTCTTCGAACTGACTTCCAGTATGGCATTCGACTATTTCCGTGCCGAGAAGGTGGATTATGCCGTAATCGAAGTGGGCATGGGCGGCCGTCTGGACAGTACCAATATCATCACTCCCATCCTAAGTATCATTACGAACATCAGCCTGGATCATACCCAGTTCTTAGGAGATACGGTCGAAAAGATTGCCTTTGAGAAAGCCGGAATCATCAAAAAGGATGTCCCGGCGTTGGTCGGAGAAATAGACCGGCACAGTGTGGCACAAGTTTTTGCAGACGCAGCAGTCAAAGCCGGCACATTGGTTTATTTCGCTCAGGACGAAGGGCTGCTGAAAGAGTCATATCTGATGGATACAGGCGAATGGTATCTGGATTCTGCAGAATACGGACAGCTATTCGGTGAACTGGGTGGCGTCGTGCAGTTCAGGAATGCCACAACCGTATTGGGGGCCATTAATTTGCTGAATACAGTAGGTGTAAACATTCCGACCGAAGCGGTACGGGAAGGTTTCGAACATGTGGTCGAATTGACAGGGCTGATGGGGCGTTGGCAGGTTTTACAGGAGAATCCGAAAGTCGTATGCGACACTGGACACAACGTCGGAGGATGGCAATATCTGAACATCCAACTGGAAGAAGAACTGAAGCGGCATAAGCACCTCTTTATGATCGTCGGCATGGTCAACGACAAAGATATCGACGGCGTGTTGGACCTGATGCCGGAAAAAGCCTTTTACTTCTTCACGCAAGCATCCGTGCAACGGGCAATGCCTGCGGAAGATTTTGCAACAAAAGCAATCTTCCACGGTTTATCGGGCACAATCTGCAATTCCGTGCAGGAAGCCGTGGAAAAAGCATTGGCGCGAGCCGGACAAGACGACATCATCTTTATCGGCGGAAGCACTTTCGTCGTGGCGGACGCCCTACCCTTGTTCTTGAAAAGAGACAAATAACATAATTCAAAAACAAATATCATGACAGAACAAATTCAGAGAAAACTGAGCGAATCGAAGACGGCAAGATGGTCCGTACTGGCGCTCGTCGCATTCACAATGCTCTGCGGATACTTCATCACGGACATGATGGCTCCGCTACAGGACTTACTACAAACCCCCGTCGAAGGCGGCGGACTGGGATGGACAGCCAATGAATACGGTAAATTCACCAGTGCTTACGGTTGGTTCAATGTATTTTTCCTGATGCTGATCTTCGGAGGTATGATCCTAGACAAGATGGGCGTACGCTTCACTGGTTTGATGGCGACCAGCATCATGCTTATCGGCGTTTTCATCAAATGGTTCGGTATATCACACAACTTTGACGGTGCAACCGTTACCGTTTTCGGTTCGGAGTATGGATATCCATTGGTAATTGCGTCATTAGGATATGCTTTGTTCGGCGTAGGCGTTGAGATCGCCGGTATCACCGTTTCCAAGATCATTGTAAAATGGTTCAAAGGCAAGGAAATGGCCCTGGCAATGGGGTTGGAAATGGCTTGTGCCCGTATCGGTACGGGGTTAGCTATTGGTGTTACGCCTTTGTTGAGCCGCGCATTCGGCAATTCCATCAGCATGCCGATCTTCATCGGCCTGATTCTGCTTTGTATCGGCCTGTTATCCTTTATTGTATTCGTAATCATGGACAAGAAACGTGATGCAGAAGATGCAGCCGGTGCTACCGGAGAAGAAGAAGCAGAAGAGCCGTTCCGTTTCGGTGATATCTTGGATATTATTACATTAAAAGGCTTCTGGTATATGGCACTCCTTTGCGTACTGTTCTATTCAGCCGTCTTCCCCTTCTTGAAATATGCCCCGAACCTGATGATTAACAAATTCGATATCGATCCCGAATGGTCCGGTGTCATTCCGGCTTTGCTGCCATTCGGCAATATTCTCTTAACTCCGTTCTTCGGAAACTTGTACGACCGTAAGGGAAAAGGAGCCACTATCATGATTATCGGTTCCATTATGCTGATATTTATCCACTTCACATTCTCCATTCCGATGCTGGACAACTGGCTGGTCGCTCTGATACTGATCCTGCTGTTGGGCATCGCATTTTCACTGGTTCCTTCCGCCATGTGGCCTTCCGTTCCAAAGATCATCCCGGAAAACAAATTGGGAACAGCCTATGCGCTGATATTCTGGGTACAGAACTGGGGATTGATGGGAGTTCCGTATATAATCGGTATCGTTTTGGATCAATATTGTATTTCCGGAGAGATCAACGGTAAACCGACCTACGACTATACGATCCCGATGTTGATCTTCACTGGTTTCGGAGTCCTGGCACTCGTAATCTCCCTGTTGCTGAAACGTGAAGACCGTATCAAAGGCTACGGCCTCGAACTCCCTAACATTCAGAAAGATGCAGACAAAGTGTTGGCTGAAGAAATGATTGGCGAAGGGCAGAGATAAGGATAAATCCTTATCTAAAAGATTATGAGGAAGGTGTTTTGGAACACCTTCCTTTTTTATTACCGGATTACGATTTTATACGTACCCTCTCCGATCTTCACAAGATACATACCTTTACTCAAATGTATCTGCGTACTTCCTGCGGATACATCCTGTTGCTCGTACAGAAGTCCGGAAAGCGTATAGACGCTGATGGTTTCCGCTTTCGGGAGATAGATATGCAGGGTAGAACCGATAGCTTGAACCTTTGTCTCTCCTTCAATCGTTGCATTGCCCGTCGGATCGTCTTTTATGATGCCTTCGATCGTTATTTCCGTATCTTCCTCTATATTCCGGATGATGTATTTGCCGTCGCTTTCACGAGGTTCCACAACTATGCCGTTGGCTTTTACTACTGGCTGTGAACTTTCGTAACCTTCATGAAGCGTCAGGGCAAAGCTGAACGAATAGCCTTCCTCGACGGTCCGTGTACCGGCTTTCGGATTGGTGGTGACACCTTCCACTTCGGGGAGGGTAACGGTATAGTAAGTCGGGGCAGGCGGAACATACGTACTTTTGAAGGTAGCCTTGAAGGTCACTTCATTTTCAGGCATCACATAGGTTCCGTTGTTTACCAATGCCACAGTCAGCCCATCTTTGGGAATGGCAGTGATTGTTTCCAACCGATAGCTATTTGCCGGAGTTGCCTGGACTGTCAATACCGTCTTATCGGCTACTTTGTCGTTAGACTTGACTTCGATATCTCCGGCTTTTACCGTAAAGGTATGGCCGTTGCCCGGATCGACGACCGTAACCAGGTAGGTCTTTTGTAAATCCTGTCCTCCATCGGTTTTGGCTTCCGCACCCTCTTTCACGACAACAGTCCCTTCATTACTCAGTCCGGAAGTGGTAAGAGTAGTGCCTGTCTCGGACACAATGACCGCATCATTGCCGACTTGAATCCCTTTATCGCTACTTCCATTCGTATTGGTCGATGTGATCGTTGTCGATGCATCTGTAATGGTCAGGATTCCGTCGTTCCGGATAGCGTATTGGTCGGCATTTCCTGTCTTTACTTCCAAGTTGCCGCTAAAAGAGACGTTCGCTCCGTTCTCGATTGTCAGAGCCGGAGCTGCGGTCGATGTCGAGTTGATCTTTGCGCTCTCGAAGATCAAAACACCCTGTGCGGTGTTATCGATCAACATGCGTTTACCATCGGCAAGGGTGTTCTTGATTGTACCGTTGAAAGAGGTTGCTGCCGTAGCGGTTTTTGTAATGGCGGCTTCCGTATATTTCCAATCATCACCATCCTTCGAGATCGTGACATCATTGCTCCGCTGGGACAAATCCAACGGTTGGACTTCCGTTTCCACCGTTATATCAGCATCAGCGGACAAGGTCAGTTTTTCACCGCTCGTTATCGTTTGACCGTTATTTTTGAGAATGGCAGTAATACCCGCATCTGCGGGAGCGACAGTAACGGTCAACTGGGTATTCTCCGGAGCCTGGTCGCCATCTTCCAGCTTGACATCTTGCTCTTTAAACTTATCCCATATGACAGACAAAGTTCCGAGTTTCCGGTCCGGTTCCGTGATGTTTACCGTATAAAGGGTTTCGCCATCCTTTTTCAGACGATAGGTTTTTCCGGCTTTGTAGACAGGGGCAGTAATGACACTGCCAGCTTCCATCTTTACATATTTGGCGAATGTAGTGGTTTTGGGAAGATTGCTTGCAATTACCAACGGTGTGTTAGCCGAGAAATCCTCCCTGATTTTGTGAAGCAGGATTCCGGTCCCGACCAATTTGCCATTCCCGCTTATGTTTACCGGATGTGCGGGATCAAGACTAAAACCATGCAAAAGGAACATTCCGTTCTCTATGGCCTGAGGTTCTTTAAAGTTGACAACCGAATTATTGAGGACGATATCTGTAAAACCCTCAATCATAGGAGTTACATATGGAGTGCTTTCATTCCCTACTCCATCAAACGTCAACGTACAGCTTTCGTAGACATTCTCTGAAACAGAAGCTCTGTTCCCAGACTGAAGGCCAGCCGTGACCGTACCTCCTTTTATGACGATATTCATACTTCCTGCAACAACGCCATCCAAAGCACCTGTAATTTGATCATTTATCGCTCCTAAGATCTGTGTTTCTCCATCATTGAACGTGACAGTCACATCACCTCCGATATGGGCTGGATTATAAGGGCTTTCCACATACCCGCTACCATATATATGATTGTATTTTCCTGTATTTATCGTAACTTGGGTATTCCCTGTCACATCCGCATACAAACCTCCTCCAAAAACCGAAACTTCTCCATTCGTCAACCCAGACACATGTACTTCCGTTTTTCCGACTTTGCCGAGATTCGCATCCCTGCTATCGCCTTGCCCACATTTTTTCCCAAATCCCCCTCCGTAAATCGTACCGGAAAAATTGCCTCCGGTCACGATCACTTTAGAAAGTCCTGTTACCTGCCCAGTAAAACAACCTCCATATATGCCATACGCAAAAGTTCCACCGGAAACATTTACTTCCGTATTTCCACAAGTACCGGAATCACTACCTCCAAATATATTTTCAGTAATGGCAGCCGTGTTGGAAATAGTCAGTTTGGAAATGCCGGTCACATTCCCTTTTTCACCCCCTCCATAAATCCAGCAGGTAGTACCTCCCGACATAACGACTTCCGTATTGCCACATGCACCTTCATACCCCCCTCCGAAAATAGATCCGTTAACCGTTCCGCCACTCATTGTTATTTTAGCAGTTCCAATGACTGCTCCGGTAGAACCGCTACCGCCACATATCCAGCCGAACTGGCCACTTTTGATCGTAATGTCGGAACTTGCCACATCACTCGATGAATCTGTTCCTCCCCAGATATTCCGAATACCGGCAATATCATTTCCTCCAGAAGTATATTTACTCACAACAGTAACTCCTTCGTCAAACGTTAACGCATGCCCGTTCGCAGCTATCTGCCATACCTGAAGCGTAATGTTCTTAAACGTCAATGGAGCCAACATTTGCAATCTCGTAAGATAGCTATCTTCATTAATGTAGGCGAAATTGATCAAAGACGTACTCCCACTAATCGTACACGCTTTAGATGGCATTATCTTTGCATCCATTACATGATTCAACAATACGATATCGAACGAAGTCTCTGTCGCATTTGAATTGATCGCCGCAACAGCATTAGCCCAAGTATCGTATTCCGTACCATTTACCGAAACAGCATTACCTCCGCTTTTAGTCATACGGGGCATTACCGGCTTTTGTGACGACACAACACTGGTTGAAGAGCTGTTCCTTCTCTCCATCGGGATTTGTGCCCCAGCTCCCTGGCTTCCTGCCAGACATAAAAAAGACAGCATCAATATCGTCACACGCGCTGTCAAACTCTTTAAGTACCTATTTTTCATATGCTATAATTATTATGTAGTTTATACTTGTTTTATTACGGCCATCGTATAAAAAGGGGAACATCAGAGTTCGCCCGGCCTTTCTTCATCCTCACCTACCCTCAGTTTATAAGGGAAGCGATTACGGCGTACCTCTTTAAGGACGGTTTTACTAACGGGGTGAGTTGCGAGTTGACCTTTGCGGTCACGACATCTGTAACGGCAGTGATTGTGGGTAGATTTTCCTCCTTTGCAGGATCAAAAGTGGCTCCCGGCCCGATAAACGGCCCGTCGACTCCGAGGGAGTTGTTCATAAAGCCTAATTCCACGGTAGAACCAGAGTACATCTCTTCTTTCGCCGTCTCTTCTAGATCGTTGCACATGCTCTCATACTCGGCAGCAGTGTATTTGCTCCCTTTGGCTGCCCTTATCCGGCAAAGGTCTTTGATAGAGCGGTTTGCGACATAGGTTACATTGTATGTGAAGTCATCCTCACGTTCGGTCAGTACGTTAGCTACCAATTTGCCTGTGATACTGCGCTTTTTAGGTTCGTTTACCATGATATTTTAATTTAATTAGTTCGTTATGAACTAAGTCGATTACTAAAAATCAAGGCCTGATATGTCTCTTGAAATCGGCTACAATAAAGGGAAAGACGATAAAATACCAGCGGTTAGTCACCCTTGTTTATACCCAAACCGGAGATTCTAAGTATAATTTAATCCGTCCACAGGCAAAATAAACACAGAAAATCCCTGATAAATAACAACTATATATAAGCTATTACAGGATATTTACTATCTTTGCCAACAGTATGACCGTAGTTCATAACGAACTAAGTCAGTATTCCTCTCTTCTGCAAACTTGTCAGATTCACATTCTATCAACCATAATTTGCCACAGTTACCACTTGATTTGTATGGAAAAGTTTGTATTAATACTTACATTTGCCAATCATTAAAAAAGAAACGTATGATCAGTTTTCCTAATGCCAAAATAAATCTGGGGCTGAATGTTGTTAGCAAACGTCCCGATGGCTACCATAATATCGAAACTATCTTCTATCCGATCCCGGTGAAAGATGCGCTGGAAATAGTCAGAGCCGATACATTCTCTTTCACACAAACGGGTATACCGGTAGATGCTCCAATAGAAAAAAACTTGGTTGTCAAAGCACTGAATCTGCTGAAGTCACAGTACGAAATCCCGGAACTGGAAGTCCATCTGCTGAAAGCTATTCCCTTCGGAGCCGGACTTGGCGGAGGCTCGGCCGATGCTGCCTTTATGCTGAAGTTGCTGAACGACTATTGCGGACTTCATATCCTGGAAGACAGCTTGGAAGAACTTGCCTCCTCCATCGGAGCGGATTGTCCGTTCTTTATCCGCAATACGCCGGTATTCGCATCCGGCACGGGAAATATCTTCGAAACGGTGGAATTGTCGCTGGCAGACTACCATCTCTGTCTAGTCAAGCCGGATGTTGCCGTCTCGACACCGGAAGCCTATTCGATGGTGACGCCCGCAGCTCCGGCTATCTCTTTGAAAGAAATCATCCGGAGACCTGTCGGAGAATGGAAAGAATTGATGGTAAACGATTTTGAAAAAAGCGTATTCCCGAAACATCCAGTCATTGCAGGGATTAAAGAAACGCTGTATGAAAAGGGAGCCGTCTATGCATCTATGTCCGGCTCCGGCTCTTCCGTGTTCGGACTGTTCAAAGAGGCGACAGACCTCAAAGGCTTGTTTGCCGATTGTTTTGTCTGGGAGGGACAACTGCCATGAACAAGGTAGCGGATTTCTCCGACACCCTTGCCGACCGGTGGGACGAGCTTTGCTACCATGATCCGGAAAAGCTGAACGACATCCTGCGACGGACCGGCCTGCGGAAAGGACTCCGTATATTGGACATAGGATGCGGGACAGGCGTATTGGAAAGTTATCTCCTGCCCTATTCCCCCTTACAAATCGTGGGAGTGGATATCTCTCCGGAAATGATCGAAAAGGCACGAAGCAAATACGCGACACCTATCGTCGACTTCCGTTGCCAGGACGTACGGGACATACGAGGAGAATCTTTCGACTATATCATCGCCTACAGTGTTTTCCCCCATTTCCAGAAACCGGAGAAACTGATCTCCCATTTAGCCGGACTACTGCCGGTTGGCGGCAAACTGGTGGTCTGCCACAGCGAAAGCCGCGACAGGATCAACGGACACCATGACAAGCATGCCGGAAAACTCTCGGAAGGATTGCCTCCCGCGGAAGAATTGGCACGCATGTTATCCCCTTTCTTCACTGTCAACACGATGGAAGACAGTGACCGGCTCTATATGATTAGCGCCACCCGCAAACAGACATTCTAAATATACATGATACATGAATCAGAAGATCAAACTTATCCCGTTACTCCTCTTTTCGGCTTTCGCCACACAAGCGGCAAAAGACGTTAAAGTGATGCAGTACCTCCATGCCGGGCCGATTACGGTCAACAAACCGATCCTGACAGACAGCTTGAACGTCGATGGCAAACCTTTCGAAGCGAAAAACTTAGTCAAGTCGACTATCCCGTTCGGCCGTGCCCTCGGCAATGCAGCCGTTATCGACGCGGATACCGCCGGACTGATTACCGTCCCGACGCCCGAAAAAGGATATGCCTTGCATCTCTATTCGTTCTACCTAAACAGCGACCGCTACACGAAAGGTTCGCTGGAGGTTTCCGGGGCGGGTACATTCGAAGTGTTCGTCAACAATAAACCGGTCGGCGCCACTTCCGAGTTGGCTTTGGAACCGCACCGTTATGAAGTGGTAATCAAATATCTGACAGCCGACACCGATACCTGTCCGTCCACGCTGACAGCCAAATTTAAGAGCGAAGAGGAAGCAAAGGTCATAGCCTCCCTCGATCCTAAAAAGCGGTACACGCCACGCGATATCCTGGAAGGAACGCAATTCCGGGGAACGAGCGTTTCACCTGATGGAAAATATGTATTGGTAAAATATTACACCCGTATGGAAGGTGGGAAAAGCGAACAATACGCCCAATTGCGGGATGCTGCGACCGGACGGATTTTATTGCAGGACAAAGGGTTTATCTTAACTGCCGACTGGATGCCGACGAGCAGCAAGATGTATTTCACCCGTACCGGAATGAACGGGAAAGAGTTGGTAACCGTTGACCCGGCGACCATGCAGGAGGAAATCTTGGCGGAAAATCTGCCGGAAGGTAGCTTCAGCTTTACCCCGGATGAAAAGACATTGCTCTACACTATCCAGGAAGAGGGGCCTAAAGACGGACCGGATATGCTTCGTATCCTAGAACCGAACGATCGCCTGCCGGGATTCCGCAACCGCTACTTCATCTGGCGCTATGATCTTCAGACCGGACTGTACGAGCAGCTGACATACGGGCATAACAATACCTTTATTAATGATGTCAGTGCCGACAGCCGTTACCTGCTGTTCAGCACCAGCGAACAGGATTACACTTCACTGCCCCACTCCAGCAATTCCATGTATAAGTTGGATTTGCAGAGCATGGCGGTCGACACCTTATGGGAAAGGGCCAAATACATCAATGGGGCGACCTTCTCACCGGACGGCAAGCAGTTGATGGTATTCGGTTCCGGTAATGCCTTCGACAATATTGGCCTGAACATCAAAGAGGGGCAGATATCCAACACCTACGACGGACAGCTTTTCCTGTACGATCCGGCAACGCGGAAAGCGAAAGCGCTTACCAAAGACTTCAATCCGAACGTCACAAGTGCACAATGGAACAAATTCGACGGACAGATCTATATGTTGACGGAAGACCAGGATTACCAGCGTGTCTATACCTGCAATCCGGCCAACGGGAAAATCCGCCGCCTCGACCTGCCGGAAGACGTCATTTACAACTACTCGCTAGCCGAAGCCGCTCCGGTCATGTATTACTACGGACAGAGCGTATCCAACGCCAACCGCCTGTACAGCTACAACACCAAGAGTAAGAAGACACAACTGATCTACGACTTGTCGGCTGACAAACTGAAAGACATCCAATTCGGAGAAGTGCACGACTGGAATTTCACCTCTACCGACGGGACCATCATTCAAGGGCGCTATTATCTCCCGCCCAACTTCGACGCATCCCGGAAATATCCGATGATCGTCTATTATTATGGCGGAACCTCTCCCACTAACCGTGCGTTGGAATTCAGCTACTCCATGCACATGTATGCAGCCCTCGGCTATGTGGTCTACACTCTGAACCCAAGCGGCACGACCGGCTTCGGACAAGAGTTCGCCGCCCGTCACGTAAACGCCTGGGGAGACAAGACCGCCGATGAAATCATCCAGGGAACAGAACAGTTCTGCAAAGAACATTCGTTCGTCAACCCTAAGAAAATCGGTTGCGCCGGTGCCAGCTATGGCGGTTTCATGACACAATACCTGCAAACAAAGACCGACCTGTTTGCAGCCGCTGTCAGTCATGCGGGCATCAGTGCCTTGAGTAGCTATTGGGGTGAAGGTTACTGGGGATATGGATATTGCTCGGTTGCCAATACAGGCACTTATCCGTGGAATAATCCGGAGTTCTATACCAAACATAGTCCGTTATTCAATGCCGACAAGATAAAAACACCTCTCCTCTTGCTTCACGGAAATGCAGACACGAACGTGCCCGTCGGGGAAAGCATCCAGATGTTCCTGGCTCTGAAACTACTTGGAAAAACAGTCGAGTTCGTACAGGTAGACGGAGAGGATCACGGTGTTGCGGATTATAAGAAACGTCTCGAATGGCAGAACACCATCTTTGCCTGGTTCGCCAAATACCTGAAAGACGAACCGCAATGGTGGGATGCGCTTTATCCGGAAAGGCATTTATAAAACAGAATGAGATGAAGCAAGTTATCGATTTAGACAATTGGAACAGAAAAGAGCATTTCGCTTTCTTTTCTGCATTCGACGACCCTTTTTTCGGGGTTACAACTCTTGTGGATTTTACTGATGTCTACAGACAAAGTAAAGAACAGAATGTTTCTTTTTTCCTTTATTCCCTTCATTTCTTACTGAAGTGTGTAAACGAAACCGATGCATTCAAATTACGAATAGAAAAAGACTCGGTAGTCCGTTATGATACGATCCATATCTCTCCGACTATTGGGCGTGAAGACGGGACTTTCGGTTTCGGCTTTTTTGAATACGATCCGGATATCGATCTGTTTATCCAAAAAGCAACACAGGAAATAGAAAGGGTTAAGAACGGAACAGGATTGTCTTTTTCCAAAAATACAAGTAGACAAGATGTTATCCGCTATTCGGCATTACCTTGGTTCGCTTTTTCCGAAATGAAGCATGCCACATCTTTTAAGAACGGAGATTCCGTTCCGCGTATTTCTACAGGGAAATTGATGCAGGAGAATAGCAAATACTTGTTGCCCATTTCGGTCTGTGCACATCATGGACTTATGGACGGACGAAACGTTGCTGAACTTATCCGGAAATTATCGGATAATCAAACTGCACTGTAATCAATAAAAAAGAGTATGCCAAAGGAGGAATGGAAAATCCTTTCGGCATACTCTTTTAATAAATATCTATAACCTGATAACCTAAATCTTTTTACCTATCCCTTCATTTAATATTCGGATTCAATGCGTACCACTCGGAGATCGGAGGCAAAACACCCATTGCGATCACTTCGTCGCGCAATGCGCAAAGATGTTCGTAGCTCTTTTCCAAAGCAGCTTCTTCTTCCGGAGTTCCTTTTACTTCTTTCAATGCTACGCCGTCTTTTGTAATGGAAGTTTCCCACGCCATCATGATATGGTCGAACTTGCCATTGGAGACATAAGCGCCGGCAGGCCAGCGGAACGGTTTACCGCCCATAGCGGCAGCAATCATCTCGATGGAAACATAAGACGGGCTTTGGAAAGAAGAACGGCCGCGCAAAGCAATGATATTGGCGCCACCTTTTGTCACCTTCGTCTGGATTTCAGCCCACTGGTCTTTAGTCAAGGCATCCGTGCCGATCATGCCAGCCAACGATTTGCCTTCCACTTTCGCAGTAGAAGCGTAAACAGCCATTTGTTCGCCATGGCCGCCGTATGTACGGCAGTTCTCTACAACATCCATAGATACGCCGAAATGTTTAGCCAGTTCGCTACGCAGGCGGGTAGAGTCCAAAGCAGCCAAAGTCGTCACCTGCGAAGGTTTCAAACCTGAATACAACAGTGTGATCAAACCGGTGATATCGGCCGGATTGAAAATAACTACGATATGCTTGACATCCGGACAATAAGCCTTTACGTTCTTACCGAATTCTTCGGCGATAGCGGCATTTCCTTTCAGCAAGTCTTCACGGGTCATTCCTGCCTTACGGGCAGCCCCACCGGAGTTTACGATATATTTAGCACCAGTCAACGCTTCTTTGATATCGGAAGTAAAAGTGATATTAACACCTTCGAAACCGCAATGGAACAACTCTTCAGCCACCCCTTCCAAACCAGGAGCGTACGGGTCATACAAACAAATATTAGAAGTAAGTCCCATCATGATGGCTGTCTGAGCCATATTCGAACCAATCATACCTGCTGCCCCTACGATCGTGAGCTTTTCGTCTGTCAATGTTTTCATATTGTATTGTTTTTTAATGATATGTTTTCTATTAAAACATTTCCGGCTACTATAAAGTTCGCTTGCAAACTTTATTTTTCCTTTTATTTGCAAAGGTAAAAGATTTCCATACCCCTTGTACATCATTAATTCCTATCACCCATAAGCAAAAGTTATAACTTGAGCCCGTCATGACAGACAGAATATAATTTGTATCTTTGCAGTCATGAGAACATTCAGACCGGAGGCATGGCTGCCTACAACAAAGAAAGAAGTTGAAGCCCGCGAATGGGACTATATAGATGTGATACTTTTCAGCGGTGACGCATATGTGGACCATCCTTCATTCGGAGCCGCCGTCATCGGGCGGACACTCGAAGCGATGGGACTGCGTGTAGCAATCGTTCCGCAACCGGACTGGCGTGGAGACTACCGGGATTTCAAGAAGTTAGGAGCCCCTCGCCTGTTCTTCGGAGTTTCTGCCGGAGCGATGGATTCGATGATCAATCACTATACGGCCAACAAACGCCTACGCAGTGACGACGCTTATACTCCGGACCGTCGTGCCGGCATGCGCCCGGATTATCCCAGCATCGTTTACACGAAGATACTGAAAGAAATCTACCCGGATGTTCCCGTCGTATTAGGAGGTATAGAGGCTTCCCTGCGCCGAGTCACACATTACGATTACTGGCAGGATAAGCTGCTCCCCGGAATCTTGAAAGACAGCCCGGCGGATTTACTGATATACGGCATGGGAGAACTTCCCCTGAAAGAACTGGTCAGTCGGTTACAAGCCGGAACTCCCTTCCATGAGATTAAAGATATACGGCAAACGGCTTATTTGGCGGATACGGTAGAACCGCTACCAGAAGATATCAATCTCTTTTCCCATGAAGAATGCCTGCGCGACAAGCTGAAACAGGCCAAGAACTTCAAACATATAGAGGAAGAATCCAACAAGCAGCAGGCTTCCCGCATCCTGCAAAAGGTAGGCAAACAGACGATAGTCGTCAATCCTCCTTTCCCGCCTATGACGGAAGAAGAGATAGATGCGTCATTCGACCTGCCCTACACCCGCCTGCCCCATCCTAAATACAAAGGGAAGACGATACCGGCTTTCGAGATGATCAAGTTCTCGGTAAACATCCACCGGGGATGTTTTGGGGGCTGTGCTTTCTGTACGATCTCGGCGCATCAGGGAAAGTTTATCGCCTCACGAAGTAAAGAGTCCATATTGAAAGAAGTTAAGGAGATCACCCAAATGCCGGACTTCAAAGGATATCTGAGCGACCTGGGCGGCCCTTCGGCCAATATGTACCGGATGAAAGGGAAGAATCCGGATATCTGCGCCCAGTGCAAGAAACCTTCTTGCATCTCCCCTGTCATCTGCAAAAACCTGAATGCAGATCATACGCCGTTGTTAGATATATACAAAGAAGTGGACAGCATACCGGAAATCAAACGTTCGTTTATCGGTAGCGGCATTCGCTATGACCTGCTCTTGCACCGGTATGCGGATGACAATCTGAACAAGGCAGCCCATACCTATATGGAGGAACTGATAGCTCACCATGTCTCCGGCCGCCTCAAAGTCGCACCCGAACATACGGAAGACAATGTCCTGAAGATGATGCGCAAACCTTCATTCGAGCTTTTCGGGCAATTCAAAAAGATATTCGACCGTGTAAACAAACAACACGGATTGAACCAGCAATTAATCCCTTATTTCATATCCAGCCATCCCGGTTGTACCGAGGCGGATATGGCAAACTTGGCTATCCAGACTAAGAAGCTGCATTTTCAACTCGAACAGGTACAGGATTTTACACCTACCCCCATGACACTGGCAACGGAGATGTACTACACAGGGTATCATCCCTATACATTGGAAAAGGTATATACGGCGCATACGAAAGAACAAAAACTGGCACAACGTCAGTTCTTTTTCTGGTATAAACCGGAGTTCCGCCGCCAAATCACACAAGCATTGCAGAAGATAGGAAAGAAAGACTTGATCGGAAAGCTATTCGGAAAGTAATTTCACTTCTTTGAGCGAAGAGGAACAAAAAAATTGCGTGACCGATACAAGTTCACGAAATACATTTAACAAAAGTTGTCTTTGATTACGAATATAACTGTCTTTGAAATCAAAAGCAGTTATATTCGTAATCAAAGACAATTGTTTTATTCCTTTACGGCAATCACTTCGATTTCCACCAGGCCATTCTTCGGCAATGTCTTGACTGCGACAGCAGAACGGGCCGGGAAAGTACCTTCGAACTGAGAAGCATATACTTCGTTCATAGCAGCGAAATCACTCATATCGGCCAGGAATACGGTTGTCTTTACGACATCGTTGATGCTAAGGCCGGCTTCTTCCAGAATTGCATGTACATTCTTGAATGCCTGTACGGTCTGTTCTTTCACTCCTCCTTCTGCGAAATTGCCTGTTGCGGGGTCAAGCCCCAACTGGCCGGAAGCAAACAGCATATTTCCTACTTGCACAGCCTGACTGTACGGACCGATAGCGGCAGGTGCGTTTTTTGTTGCGATAACTTTCTTCATTGTTTCTTTATTTTAATAACGTTATTGTGCCTTGTTCATTCATCCGCTGGCGAACCACTTCATAGATCAGGATGGAAGAGGCGACCGATACGTTCAGCGAACCGATCGTACCGAACTGCGGAATCTTCACCATGCTGTCGCAGATACGAAGATTATCCATCGAAACTCCCGTATCTTCGGCTCCCATTACGATAGCCACAGGTCCGTCATATTTAATAGCCGTATAATTCTCAAAAGCTTTTTCACTGGCAGCATAGACTTTTACTCCGGACGCCTGTAAGAAACGGATGGCCTCCGTAATACTTTTTTCCTTGCAAACAGGCAATACATGGAGCGCACCGGCCGAGGTCTTAATCGCATCGGCATTCACCGTTACGCTTCCCCTTGAAGGAATCACGATCGCATCCACACCCGCACATTCGCAGGTACGGGCAATCGCACCGAAGTTACGGACATCCGTAACCCCATCCAACAACACGATAAACGGATTCTTTCCCTGCTCATACACAAACGGAATAATATTCTCCAGCCGTTCGTATGTGATAGCCGGGATAAAAGCGATTACTCCCTGATGATTCTTACGTGTCAAACGGTCGAGACGTTCGGCAGGCACACGCTGTACAGGTATATCACGTCCTTTCAGAACTTCAAACAATTCACGAGACAAGTCTCCCTGCAGTTCACGTTTCACCAATATTTTATCAATCTCCTTATCGGCCTGGATTGCCTCGATCACGGCACGGATGCCGAACACCATTTCGTTTTCTTTCATTATTCTATATCTTTTCCGTTTTCATCACCGGACTATTTCGATTTTTCCCGGCTTTATGCGGACAAAGATACAAAAGATTTACGCTTTTATTATATACTCTCGTATATATTAGCTATTGCTTTTCAGCTTATGCCGTGACGATGAATAAGCCCGGATCAAGAATAAAATACCAGTAATAATCAAAGCAGATGAAAGTCCGGTATAAAATACCGAAATAAAGGAGTTGGGAAGCAATTGGAAATGACGGATCGTAACACCGAAAGTAATCATAAAGATCATCACGATCCAGCCTTTCACATCAAAAAATGAAAAAGGACAGTTCTTTTCCCCTTTCTGGGAAATCCGCTCGGAATGTTTAACAAACAAACGGCGAAAGACAAACTGGAAGAAAAGCAGGAAAACAACAATTGCCTCTCCAACTTTAAACAGCCAGTAATGGGCATCGTTCAACCACGTGATGATGCCGATCCTTAAGATATTGATGCCAGCTATGATCCAAACGCATCCGGCTATTAAAAGCAGGGTGCGCCGGTTTACTCTAAATTCCATTATCAGATACTTTTCTCTATGCTCCGCCTGTCACTCGTACGTTGGCGGCTATTCGTGCGATCCTTGTCAGACCGTTTGTCCCTATCGTAATGCCTGTCTTTATCCCGATCCGGACGTTTCTTGTCAAATTTGTCCTTATCGTGCTTATTCTTGTGATGATCGGAACCGGGACGGCCTCCCTGATGGCTCGGACGATCGTATTTGCCGGGCTTCCACTGCCCATTGTCATGATGTGGACGGCCATTGTTATGATGTGGTTGAGGACGATCATATTTACCGGGATACCATTTGCCGTCGTCGAAACGGTCAAACCATCTATTGTTCGTATATTCCCATTGGCAATGCCAATAATGATCTTCATAACGATAGCACGCATTGGACGGACGGTAGTGCGGATAATGCGGATTATTGTACCAACCTCTCCAGTCATGAATGCGTGTCGGTGCCTCACGGACGAAACGCACATACAAACGAAACTGCGAAGGCGAAAGGATACGCTGTAATTTCCGGTCCCGTTCCATACGCAACTTATATATCTTCCGGGCAGACTGATCCCAATAGCGATAATGCTTGCGTGCTTCACGCTCGATCTTCTCTCCGTACCGATGAATGATCTTATGATACTCGGCAGCTTGACGGTTCGTCATGCGGATTGCCTGTTCCATCCAGAGGCAGTTCTGGCAATGGGGTTCATTCCATCCGAAACTGATCCAAAATTGTGCATGTCCCTGCAAGCTGCAAAAAAGGATCGCTATTAATAGAATACTCAATTTCTTCATGTCTCTCAATTTTAAATTAGCACTTACATTCTGTTGCTATTATGACCGGATCGCGATGAAAAGGTTTAAATCTTTGATTTCAACAGCTCTTTCGCATTTGCAATAGAAGCACTGGTCAACGAAGCACCGCTCAGCATACGCGCAATCTCTTTTACACGCTCTTCTTTATTCATTTTCCTGATACGGGTTACGGTCCTTTCATCCGTATCCTCCTTATAAACAAAATAATGGTCTTTCCCTTTTGCTGCGATCTGGGGGAGATGGGTAATGGCAAAAACCTGCATCTTCGTACCTAGTTCCTGCATGATATCCCCCATTTTATCGGCTATATCCCCGGAAACCCCCGTATCCACTTCATCAAAGATAATGGCAGGCAACGCCGTAAATCCGGCAATCATCGCCTTGATACATAACATCAGGCGGGAGATTTCGCCTCCGGATGCCGTCTGGGCCACCGGTTGCAGTTCCGCACTCTTATTGGCGGAAAACATAAACCGGATTTCATCCATTCCATCGCTTTCCGGTTCCTGTTTAGGTACGAAATCGATCGCAAATCGCATATTCGGCATGCCTAACGGGACAACCATTTCTACCAATTGGGAAGCGATGGCTTTCGAGGCGATCTTACGCTGCTCGCTCAATACGGCTGCCTGTTGAAGCAGTTCCTGGTGAGAGACTTCCAACTGCTTTTTCAACGATTCGATCTGTTCATCAAAAGAATCGATCTCCTTCAGCTGCTTATTATATTTATCCAGCAACTCCATCAGCTCTTCGACTTTGGAAACCCGGTGTTTCTGTTCCAAGGTGTATAACGTATTAAGACGTTCGTTCACCCAATCCAAGCGCTCAGGATTAAATTCTATGTCCTCCTTCAGGACTTCCGTTTCGGAAGCCAGGTCGTTCATATCGATATAGGCAGAACGCAGACGCTCGGCTATTTCTTTCGCTTTCGGATAATAACGTTCCAGACTGTCTGCGGTGGAAAGGGCCTCTTTTATCAGTTGGACAGCTCCTTGTTCCTCCCCGTCCAGCAATCGGGTTATCTTATAAAGAGAACCTTTTATCTCTTCGGCATGGGAAAGGGTTTCCAGCTCCTGTTCCAGTTCTTCCTGTTCACCGGCAACCAAACCGGCATCGGCCAACTGCTCCAACTGAAAACGTACATAGTCTTCCTCCTGCTTGGTCTGGAGAGCCTTTTCGGTCAACTCTTTCAGTTCCTTTTTCAGAGACAGGTATCGGCTGTATTCCTTTCGGTAAAGAATCAGCAGGATATCGTTTTCGGCCATTACATCGATTACTTTCAGCTGAAACCGGTTATCTCCCAACAAAAGATTCTGGTGCTGCGAATGGATATCGATCAGCCGGCTTCCCAGTTCCTTCACTACAGAAAGCGGGACAGGCGAATCGTTTACGAAAGCACGGGATTTACCTGATGCAAACAATTCCCGGCGAAGAATGCAAATCTCCGCATCATACTCCAAGTCATTCGTAAGAAAAAATTCTTCCAATTTATATCGGGAGACATCAAAGACTGCTTCTATCACACACTTTTCAGAACCGTTCTTAATGCTCTTTCCATCCGCACGCTGTCCCAAGACCAGGGATAGGGCCCCCAATATAATAGACTTTCCTGCACCCGTCTCGCCGGTTATCACAGAAAAACCTTTATCAAACTTAATGTCCAAGCTGTCTATCAGAACAAAGTTACGTATAAATAAAGACTTCAGCATAGCTATTCCAGATTACTTTTTAAGCGATTCCATACGCGTCGTGAGAGCAGGATACAGATTGGACAACATTTTATAACCTTCCTGCTTTTCCTGTGTAGTTGCTTTCGAATAGATCAAAACGACTTCATCCAGTTTGGAATCAGCGAACATCTGAAGCAACGGAGATGTCGGCCGGGCACTTTTCACCTGTTCCAGAACCGGGAGCAGACCGATTATAGTCGTACGTCCACGATCCGGATTTGCAGCCATTTCATCGAGCCCCTTACGATGATAATTATACCACATGTCCCGGAACAGTTCCGAAGTATTGTCCGTCAGAGCCGTTGCCAAAGCATGGCGGTTACGGTCGTTTTCAAAAGCTTTCCATCCTGTCCATGTAGGTTGCGCCTGTGCCAGGCTCACAATCTGCATGGCCTGTTCGAGGAAAGCAGTGCCACCTTTCGGAGAAAAACTGTCGAAATCCAGTCCGAGGATCGTATAGATATAAAAAACAACCGTTGCAATCAGATTGCTGTTCAATGTATTTTCCGTATATTCCAACGGTTCGAATTCGGTATAGTCGAAAGAGAGTTCCGTATCACGATAATTCAGCAACGTAGTCGTATAGCTGGAATTATATACCGGACGGCGGGCCTGCACTTGTATCTCGCCTTTAAAACTATTGTCCGATACCATTTCGTTGATGATGAGAGTCATGGAACAGTCGATACGTTCGTTCATGGCAAAAGTAGCATCCGTCCACTTTTTGTTATTGACGAAATCATTCAATGCATCCTGCAAGGTTTTGAATACCTGTTTATTCGTACTCTGTACCTTATCACTGTTTATAGTGATGCGGGCATTCAGCTCCTGCGCCTTACCTATAAAGGGAGCAGCTCCCAACAAGCATATGCATAACAATTTCTTAATCATTCTCATTTTAATAATGTTGCCAATTTATTTACAATATCAACGGCCACCTCCTGTTTGCTCTTCAACGGATAAGCAATCGTCCCGCCTTCCTTGTCGATGATCGTGATCTTATTCGTGTCGCAACGGAAACCGGCACCTGCATCCTTTAAAGAATTCAACACGATAAAATCGAGGTTTTTCCGCTTCATCTTTCCTTCCGCATGGGCCATTTCATTATTTGTTTCCAATGCGAAACCTGCCAAGATCTGGTTTTCACGCTTGATCGCCCCTAACGAAGCTGCGATGTCCTTATTCGGAACCAGACGGAGCGACATTTCTCCTTTCGTTTCCCTCTTGATCTTTTCGCTTGCCTGCTCATCCGGGCGATAATCCGCCACAGCGGCACAAAGAATACCGGCATCCGCCTCCGGAAAAGCAGTTATGGCCGCCTGATACATCTCTTCGGCCGACTCGACATCGATCCGTTTGATATTCGGATGAACTACCGTCAAAGACACCGGTCCTGCGATCAATGTCACTTCCGCTCCCTGCTCCGCACACGCTTCCGCCAATGCAAACCCCATCTTTCCAGAAGAATAGTTACCTATAAAACGCACAGGATCTATCTTTTCATATGTCGGACCGGCTGTTATTACAATCTTTTTTTTTTCAAGCCGGGTTTGGGAAGCGAAGAAATCTTCCAGGACCGCCACAATCTTATCAGGTTCTTCCATACGCCCCTTACCCACCAGATGGCTGGCAAGTTCCCCTTCGGCAGGTTCGATGATACGGTTGCCGAACAAACGGAGCCGGTCTAAATTCTGCCTTGTGGAAGGATGTGCGAACATATCCAAATCCATCGCCGGAGCGACAAAAACCGGAGCCTTGCATGACAAGTATGTCGTGACCAGCATATTGTCAGCAATGCCATTCGCCATCTTTCCGATCGTCGAAGCAGTAGCCGGTGCTACCAGCATGGCATCAGCCCAGAGACCAAGATCGACATGGCTGTTCCACGTGCCGTCGCGATTCGAGAAAAACTCGCTGATCACCGGATGGCTGCTCAACGTGGATAATGTAAGCGGCGTAATGAATTCCTTTCCCGCAGGGGTAATGACAACTTGTACCTCCGCCCCTTTCTTCACGAGGGCACGGATAATATAGGCGGCTTTATAGGCAGCGATGCTCCCTGTTATCCCCAATATGATATGTTTACCTTTCAGCATTTTATTCGATATGTAGTACCCCTCTTTTAAAACATAGGTGTTTTGATTTTAAAACATAGGTGTTTTGAAAACGAAACATATATGTTTTGAAAGAGAAGTTCCTTGTTCCATGTTTTATTACAAGCGTAACGCCATTATCTCACGCGCCATACGGCTATCTATATTGTGATGTTCACCCAATTTCCACCCCTGTTTGTCCACAGGAGCGGCAAGGGCATCCAAATCCTTTTCTGCAATGCCACATTCACCGAGGCGCGTTTTCAGTCCCATCCGGCGGAAGAAATCCTCACAGGCGACGATTGCCTTACGCGCCCTTTCCTCTTCCGTTCCATCCGTAATACCAAAAACAACTTCCCCCATACGAGCCAGTTTGACCTGCTTCTCCTTAAACATATAAGTCATGACACCCGGCAAGAGAATCGCCAATGTTTGTGCATGATCCAGGCCGAACTGCGCCGTTAGCGCGTACCCCATGCGGTGGGAAGACCAGTCCTGCGGAACCCCCTGCCCAATCCAGACATTCAACGCATTGGTTGCCGCCCACATCAAGTTGGCACGGATATCATAATCGTTCGGATTGTCCAAGACCTTCAACCCCTCTTCATGAATGACACGCATCAGTCCTTCCGAGAAGGCATCCTGTACTTTTGCATTGACCGGATAAGTCAAATACTGCTCCACTACATGAATAAAAGAGTCGACCACCCCGTTTGCCACCTGACGCACAGGGAGCGAATAGGTCACTTCCGGGTCCAGTACGGAGAACTTCGGGAATACCAGCGGACTGGCGAAATTCAGTTTCTCACAAGTCGATACACGGGAGATGACCGAACGTTCGTTCATCTCCGAACCGGTCGCGGCCAATGTAAGCACCGTACCCAAAGGCAGGGCATTCTTTATCTCGCCACCTTTCGAAAGAATATCCCACGGATCGCCTTCGAAACCGACAGACACCGCGATGAACTTCGTAGCGTCGATCACCGAACCTCCGCCTACAGCCAACAAAAAATCGATCTTCTTCTCTTTGACGACCTCCACGGCCTTCATGCAGGTTTCGTAATGCGGATTTGCTTCGATTCCCGGAAACTCGGTCACTTCAAATCCTTCCAACGCCTTCGTCACCTGGCCGTAGATGCCGTTTTTCTTTATGCTACCGCCGCCATACACCATCAGCACTTTACTTCCTTCCGGAATCAAAGCGGACAAACGGGCTATGGAACCTTTGCCGAAAACAACCTTTACAGGGTTACAAAACTCAAAATTATTCATGGTCCTTATTTCGAATTAAAACCTCTCAATTTTATCTCAGTCAGTATTTTCTTGGTGTTCAGAGGGAAATCACCATTCATAATCCAGGAATAATATCCGGGATCGTTCTTCAGTACTTCCTCTACCAGGCGGCCTTTATATTTACCGAAGTTTATCACTTCTTCCCCCTTGTCGTTATATACCATACGTCCGGCAAAGTCCACATTATTCGTATAGCTCGAATATTGGGAAAGGAAATTAATGTCATTCTGCAACTCCGGATACCGGTCCAACTGCGCTTTCAACACTTCATAAGTCGCCATCGTATCGGCCTCCGCCGTATGGGCGTTTTCAAGGCTCTTGTCACAGTAGAACTTATAAGCGGCCGCAAGCGTACGCTGTTCCATCTTATGAAAAATGGTCTGTACGTCTACAAACTTGCGTTTGTTCAAATCGATATCGACACCTGCACGCAGAAATTCTTCTGCCAACAAAGGGATATCAAAGCGATTGGAATTATATCCTGCCAAATCACACCCCTCTATCTGGGCTGCCAACGATTTGGCTATTTCTTTAAAGGTAGGACAGTCTTTTACGTCTTCGTCGGTGATGCCGTGAATAGCGGTCGACTCTGGTGGAATGGGCATTTCCGGATTGATCCGTCTCGTTTTAGATTCTTCTTTTCCATTCGGGTAAACCTTGACAAAAGAGATTTCCACGATACGATCTTTGACAATATTAATACCCGTCGTCTCCAAGTCGAAGAAGACTAACGGATTTTTCAGGTTTAACTGCATTTCTTATATTTTAATCATTCAACATCATAGGCATCAGCAGCATCAGCAAATCCTCGTTTTCTTCATTTTCAGAAGGAACGATCAGACCAGCACGCGAAGGATCAGCCAATTCGAGTATCACCTCTTCCGAATTGATGTTGCTCAGTATTTCAATCAGATAAGTTGCCTTGAAACCGATGCTTAATTCGGTTCCGTCAAAACTGCAAACAATTTTCTCTTCTGCGGAAGTAGAAAAATCGATGTCCTGTGCGGAAACAAGCATTTCGTTCTCCTTCAGCTGCAACTTGACAAGACTGCTGGCCGGATTGGAGAAAACGGAAACACGCTTCAAGGCATTCAGGAAAGAGATACGGTCGATTGTCACCTTGAAAGGATTTTCCTGCGGGATCACACTGTTGTAATTCGGATAACGACCTTCGATCAGGCGGCATACCATTTCGAAATTAGCACAGTTGATATAAGCATTGTTATCATCAAACTTGATGCTGACCATCTCTCCTTCCTTTGATAAAAGGCCTTTCAACAGGTTCGCGGGCTTCTTCGGCAAGATGAAAGAAGCTCTTTCCGGTGATTTTACCGAAAGATTGCGCAGACGCACCAGCTTATGACCGTCGGAAGCCACGAATGTCAAATCGTCCGTGTGAATATCGAAATAGATACCATTCATTACCGGACGAAGCTCGTCGTCAGCCGTTGCAAACAACGAACGGCTGATACCGTTCAACAACATCTGCGCGTCCATCATGATAGAGATTGCATTCTCATTCAGAGGTTTCTGCTGCGGATATGTATCTCCCTTCTGTCCGATAAAATTATATTTACCATTCTGGAAATGGATAAAGATTTCCAGGTTATCGTCGTTAATATCAAAAGTCAGCGGCTGTTCGGGCAACTCCTTCAACGGGTCGAGCAAGATTTTTGCCGAAACCGCGAAAAGTCCGCTTCCTTGTGCATTCATCACGTCAACGGATGTAACCAGACGTGTTTCAGCATCCGAAGCTGTTATAGTAAGTTTATTACCTTCCAGGTTGAAAAGGAAACTGTCCAGGATCGGTAATGAATTCTTAGAAGCAATAACTTTGCTAATAGATTGCAAACGTGATAACAACGCTGTGCTGGATACATCAAATCTCATGGTTCTTAATTATTAATTTGTTTCTATTTATTATTTATCAACGTGTTGTAGGTTCGATTCACAGACTGCTCCCAATCGGATAGCTGCAGATTCGCCCACACAAAAGTATGAAAATATTCCATATAACCACCCGAATGAAGACAAAAAAAGAGGTCCTTCCCACTATGGAAAAGGACCTCTCTTCATATCTTGATATTACGCTCCGTTATTTAGCGAAATAATCTTTAACAGCTTCGTTAGGAATCATTTCTTCCTGGAAGATGTAAGCACCGGTCTTCGGGGACTTAACCATCTTGATTACTTTAGAGTAGGTACGACCGTCACCTTTCTTAAATGTTGCAACCGCTTTTTTTGCCATTGTTTAATCTCCTCTTACTTAATTTCTTTGTGTAACGTCATCTTCTTCAGGATAGGATTATACTTCATCAGCTCCAATCTCTGAGTTGTATTCTTTCTGTTCTTTGTTGTAATATAACGAGATGTACCCGGCATACCACTGTCTTTGTGCTCGGTGCATTCAAGAATCACCTGAACTCTGTTACCTTTTGCTTTCTTTGCCATTTCTTATTTCCTCCTCAAATTAAGCGTTTAAATAACCTTTTTCAGCAGCTTTCTTAATTGCTGCATCCAAACCAAGTTTATTGATAGTACGCAAGCCAGCGGCTGAAATATTCAGGCTAACCCAACAATCCTGTTCTACCCAGTAGAACTTTTTAGTAAACAGGTTCACATCAAACTTACGTTTCGTTCTTCTCTTAGAGTGAGAAACGTTGTTGCCAACCATTGCTTTTTTTCCGGTAATTTGACAAATTTTCGACATTGCTAATTTTACTTTTTAATATTACGAAATTAAGTCAACTCCTGCTATGTGTCTTCCCTTTTTGAACTGCATCACGAACAAAAACAAAGATTCTAATAGAGTTTCTCTTCTTTTACGGGGCACAAAGGTACAAATTATTTTGATTCACACACAAGAAATCTACAAATAAATCAACACTTTCTGCTATTTTTCCTTAATTTATTCTGTATAAAGGCGTCAAGACCCGCTGCCGCATAGATTGTTATCGCAAACAAATAAGGATAATGATAACGGGAAGTGATCACGAACAAAACCGTTACTGCTGTGCCTAAAACAGGGATCAGAAGATAGATATTCCGCTCTCGTAACAGATCGCGCCGGTTCGTCCAAACGTAATAAAAGAATAGTAAAAGCACCGTGTAATAGACAATGCTTTTCAACGCCAGGGAAACGATTAACTCCATCATCTTCATATTATTACCCTCCGCCTTTGAAAGAACTACTCTAAATCCCATATCCGGCTTTACACGCTCCGTCCAGGTATCTTCACAATACAAAGCAGCCAACTTGAAGGGCAGTTGGGAAACATACTTAAACGGATGCTCCGATATCCAGCGGACTGACGCACGCTTCAGCAGGCTGTCCCGCTCCATGTAGGTATAATCTCCGGGAGGAAGGCAAATATAATTGTCCGGATCATCGAAGCCGTTAAAATTGACTAAACCGTTTGCTTCATCAAAAGAACTCATCGCTAAGTTATAGCCTCCGGACACCGCTTGATAGACAAAATGGCCGGTTCTCTCCTTCGCACTTCGCCCGATCAGGAAAACAGTCAAGACAAGCGGCAAGGCCAATGCTGCATAAGACTGCCACCGGCGCTTTTGCACGATGAAAAGGAGCAAAATCACGAATAAAAAGACAATTGCCAGAGGACGGAACCAGTTAGCCACAGCGATCAGCACGCCGGCGACAGCCACAGGAAACAGCCGGCGAACGTTGCATAGCAGCAGGGCTGTCAATAGTAGGAAAGTAAAAGGCAAATCAGTCAATACAGCTATCGGAGCATATAGGTTCGAAAAAATCAACATATATAAAATAGCAGCGTAATACCCCGTTTTATTCGAAAACATCCGTCCGGCCAACTTCCGTATTTCAAATACCATTGCAATATTCATCAATAAATTCAGCAATCGGACAAAGGAGAAAGATCCGCAAAGATGATAGATCCCGATCAAAAGGTTTACATACCCCGGACCGAAAATAAAATCCTCATATTGGTTATGCACGTCCGGATACCAAGTGCCCCTCGCGATGCATTCCGAAGCCAGTTTCACATAAGCCTGGGCATCATCGTGGTTGGGCATATCCCAGTATTTTATTACCAGGCAAACCTGTAGGATCACCCATATGACAAACATGATCCGAAAAACGACCGGTATTTTTTTCCCTATCATTTCTTTTGCTCTTTTTGGGAGACAAAGATACAGCCTTTTCACCGGTAATCCGCCCGTGATAAATTAATTCTATCTGTTCATTCGAGAAACAACGGGACGTATTTGCAACAAAATCAAACTTGGGATGGTTTCATTTTTAAAGAAACATAAAATAAAAACGCATTTAATATGACACGAGATTTTAAAGAAGCATTGAGACACCGCAGAACTTATTACCACATCACGAACAGTTCTCCGATATCAGACGAACAGATCAAAGAAATCATAGACTTTGCAGTCATGAACGTCCCTTCTGCCTTCAACTCGCAATCTACCCGCATCGTATTGCTGTTAGGCAAGAATCATAAAAAGCTTTGGGAGATAACGAAAGAGACATTGAAGAGACTTGTTTCAGCGGAAGTCTTCAAAGGGACGGAAGCTAAAATAGACGGAAGTCTGGCTGCCGGCTACGGAACGATCCTGTTCTTCGAAGACAAAGCGGTAGTTGAACAGCTGCAAGACTCCTTCCCTACTTATTACGACAAATTTCCGGTTTGGGCACAGCAAACATCTGCCATGCACCAGCTGGCGATCTGGACAATGTTGGAAGATGCCGGCTTAGGCGTGTCCCTTCAACATTATAATCCGCTAATCGACGAAACGGTATATGCAGAATGGAAACTCGACCCGAAATGGGAACTGGTGGCACAGATGCCTTTCGGAACGCCGACGGAAGGACCCGGACCGAAAGAGATCAAACCGTTAGACAAAAGAGTCCTGGTTTTCAAGTAAAAGAGCACAAGCATGAATTACGATATTGCAATCATAGGAGGAGGACCAGCCGGCTATACCGCAGCCGAACGGGCAGCCGAAGGAGGCCTGAAAACCGTCCTCTTTGAAAAGAACGCCATTGGAGGCGTCTGCCTGAACGAAGGCTGTATTCCCACAAAAACGTTATTATACTCCGCCAAGATATTGGACAGTTTCAAAACATCCTTCAAATATGGCATTTCACCGGAAGGAACACCGTCTTTCGACATGGACAAGATCATCAGGCGGAAGAACCGGACTGTCAAAAAGCTAACATCCGGTGTGAAGATGCGGCTCACTTCAAGTGGAATCACGATTGTCGAAGGGACAGCCGTTTTGAACGGGGAAACGGATGGAATGATCCGTATACAATGCGGAAACGCCCTTTTCACCGTCAAAAACGTCCTCCTCTGTACCGGCTCCGAAACGGTAATTCCTCCAATCAAGGGACTTTCGGATACAGATTACTGGACTTCGCGGGAAGCGCTCGACAGCAAAGAACTTCCCAAAGAACTTGCCATCATAGGCGGCGGTGTCATCGGGATCGAGTTTGCTTCATTCTTTACCAGCATGGGAGTAAAAGTAAAGGTGATCGAGATGATGCCGGAAATACTCGGCGCGATGGACAAAGAGGCTTCCGCCATGCTCCGGAGCGAATACGCCAAGAAAGGGGTGGAATTTCATCTGAACACAAAAGTGACCGAAGTCAACCCGAAAGAGGTCATTGTCGAAAAAGACGGCAAGACGAATGCGATCCCCGCAGACAAAATCCTGGTCAGCGTAGGCCGCCGGGCAATTACCAAAAATTTAGGTCTGGAAAGCCTTTCCATCGAGACGGACCGCCGGGGCGTCCGAGTGAACGAATATATGCAGACCTCCCATCCGCACGTTTATGCAGCCGGAGATATCACAGGATTCTCGCAACTGGCCCACACGGCCTATCGGGAAGGTGAGGTTGCTGTCAACCATATCCTGGGGAATGAGGAACGGATGGACTACAGGGCTATTCCCGCCGTCGTCTACACCAATCCGGAAGTGGCTGGTGTGGGCAAGACGGAAGAGGAATTGAAGGCAAGTGGAGAATATTACAACCTTGTCAAGATTCCGATGACCTATTCCGGCCGCTTTGTCGCCGAAAACGAAACCGGCAACGGGCTATGCAAGCTCCTGACAAACGTGAACGGCCAGATCATCGGTTGCCATCTGGTGGGAAATCCGGCATCGGAGATCATCGTCATTGCCGGTATCGCCGTCGAGCACGGTTATACGGTCGATGAATTCAAGAAAACCGTATTTCCCCATCCGACTGTCGGAGAGGCGATACATGAAAGTCTCTACCTCTGATAATGCTTTATATCAACAATCCATACACGGATGCCTGGTTCAACCTGGCAGCCGAGGAGTATCTGCTCAAGAACTTTTCGGACGACATCTTCATGTTGTGGCAGAACGAACCGTCCGTCATCATCGGTAAGCACCAGAACGTATGGGACGAGATAAACCGAAACTATATTCAGGAGAAGCATATCAAAGTCGTACGCCGTTATTCCGGTGGCGGAGCCGTCTATCACGATTCCGGCAACCTGAATATCACTTTTATACAAAACAGCAAGGAACTCGCATCAGGCATATTCACAGCCCGGCTGATCGCCTTCCTTGCCACATTCGGCATCCGGGCAGAGGCTGACGAACGGCAGGCACTCACGATCGACGGGTTGAAAATATCGGGCAGTGCGCAATCCATCCACAAAGGAAGGATCTTGCACCACGCCACCCTCCTTTTCTCCACCGACCTGTATCGCCTGACGACCGCCCTCAAAAGTACAGAACGGAGACCGGAAAGAAAAGAAATGAAGCCCGCTCCTTTTTATGTCAAATCCGTAAGAAGCCCGGTCACCAACATATGCACCTATACCCGTAAAGCGGTATCTATCGGAGAATTCAGAGACGCACTCCTGAACTATTTTACAGAAAACAAGACGGACACCCGTCCCTATTCATTCACTGAAGACGATTTGAACGCCATCCGGTCCCTACGTGACAACAAATACGCGACGTCGGCCTGGAACTTCAATATCAGAACATAAAATACACATTTAAACTATGTCGACATTTGAAATAAAAATGCCCAAACTGGGCGAAAGCATCACGGAAGGGACGATTGTCTCCTGGTCCGTCAAAGTAGGCGACGCTGTTCAAGAAGACGATGTCCTCTTTGAAGTGAGCACCGCCAAAGTCAGTGCGGAAATACCCTCTCCGGTTGCAGGAAAGGTGCTCGAACTGCTGTTTTCCGAAGGCGATACGGTGGCCGTCGGTACAACCGTCGCCCTGATCCAACTGGAAGGCGAAGAGGGAGAAGCACCCGAAAGTACCATTCTTGCCGCAGCTAAAAGCGACGAAAGCACAATGGTACAGTCTGTACCGGCAGAACCCGCCCAGCCCGTCAAATCATCCAAGGAAGAAGACGGAAGATGGTATTCTCCCATCGTGCTGAAATTAGCACAGGAAGCCAAAATATCGCAAGCCGAACTGGACGCGATTCCGGGAACCGGCTACGAAGGACGACTCAGTAAAAAAGATATTAAAGATTATATCACGACCAAGAAAAGTGGCATCACCCCACAAAGTGATACCGAAAACTTGCGTCAACCGTCGACGCAGCCCACCATCTCCGATCGACGTAACCCACCATCTCCGGTCGATGGTGTCCACCATCACCAACCGACGCAGCCCACCATCGACGATCGACGCAACCCGGCATCTGTCACCGAAGACGAAACGGTCGAAATGGACCGCGTTGCCCGTATCATATCAGACCATATGGTCATGTCGAAAAAAGTGTCTCCCCACGTTACAACTGTTGTCGAAGCCGACGTCACCCGACTGGTAAAATGGCGCAACCGCACGAAAGACGCATTTTTCAAACGTGAAGGTGTAGCACTCACTTTCATGCCTGCCATAGCGGAAGCTACAGCAAAGGCACTGGCTGAATTCCCGCACGTGAACGCTTCGGTCGACGGCTACAAAGTCATTCTGAAAAAGCATATTAACCTGGGTATCGCCGTGTCGCTACCCGACGGTAACCTGATCGTACCGGTTATTCATGATGCAGACAAGTTGAATCTGAACGGCCTTGCTGCCAACATCGACACTCTTGCCGCCAAAGCACGCACGGGTAAGCTGATGCCAGACGATATACAAGGCGGAACTTTCACGATCACCAACTTCGGTTCGTTCAAGAGCCTGTTCGGTACGCCGATCATCAACCAGCCACAGGTAGCCATCTTAGGCGTCGGCTTCATCGAAAAGAAACCGGCCGTCGTGGAGACACCCGAAGGAGATACAATCGCAATTCGCCACAAGATGTATCTGTCCCTGTCGTACGACCACCGGATCATCAACGGAGCACTGGGTGGAGAGTTCCTGCGACGCGTAGCGGATTATCTGGAGAACTGGGATAAATGATGATTTATCTGTTACTTTTGGCTTGATCCAAAAGTAACCAAAAGATCAAGGCTTAAGCTGCTTCGCTACTTCGTTCCCTCCGTTCGCTGTCGCGTCTGAAACTCGCTTCGCTCAAACAGCAGACGCTCCGGACGCTCACTGCGGTCTCTGCGCTTTACGCTCACCAGCTTAGGCCGGAAATAGAGCCTGACGGCTCTTCAGGGATTGCCAATGCTGCCTGCTCCTTTGTGATCCCGCATCAAGTGCGGGAACAGGCTTGTCCCCGTGCCCCGCACGGGGCCGCAAAAGAACGATCAGTATCGGCAATCCCAAAAGAAAGCGGAGCTTTCTTGGAAAGGCCTAAGCGGACGGGCGTCAAGCGGAGGGTAAAGACGAAGCGTCCGGAGCCTGCCCTGTTTGAGCGAAGCGAGTTTCGCAGGCGACAGCGTAGTCTTTGCCCGGAGTAGACCGGACGGTTAAGCCTTGACTTTTTGGTTACTTTTGGGTCAAGCCAAAAGTAACAGATCACAAAACAATTAAAACAACACACAAAATAATCAAGTATGAAACGATACGATATAAAAACGACCGATACCGAGACCCTTCGCAAATGGTATTACCTGATGAGTCTCGGCAGGGCGCTCGATGAAAAGGCGCCTTCTTACCTGCTCCAGTCCTTAGGCTGGTCCTATCATGCCCCTTATGCCGGGCATGACGGCATCCAGCTCGCCATCGGGCAGGTATTCCACCGGGGAGAGGATTACCTCTTTCCCTACTACCGCGATATGCTGACCGTCCTGTCTGCCGGAATGACGGCGGAAGAAATCATCCTGAACGGCATCTCGAAAGCGACCGATCCGTCCAGCGGCGGACGGCATATGTCCAACCACTTCGCCAAGCCGGAGTGGCATATCGAGAACATATCCTCGGCGACCGGGACACACGACCTGCACGCCGTAGGTGTCGCCCGTGCAATGGTTTATTACGACCATAAAGGCATTGCGATCACCTCGCACGGTGAATCCGCCACTTCCGAGGGCTACGTCTACGAAGCCATCAACGGGGCGAGCAACGAGCAGCTCCCCGTTATCTTTGTCTTGCAGGACAACGGCTACGGCATCTCCGTCCCCAAAAAGGATCAGACGGCCAACCGCAAGGTAGCCGACAACTTCTCAGGCTTCAAGAACCTGCGCATCATCCACTGCAACGGAAAAGACGTTTTCGACTCGATGAACGCCATGACCGAAGCCCGCGAACATGCGATCAATACGCATAATCCGGTGATCGTCCATGCAAATTGCGTACGCATCGGCTCCCATTCGAACTCCGACAAGCAGACTTTGTATCGCGATGAAAACGAACTTGCCTACGTGAAAGCAGCCGATCCGCTGCAAAAATTCCGCCGTATGCTGCTCCGTTACAACCGCTTGACCGAAGAGGAACTGAAGCAGATAGAAGCACAGGCAAAAAAAGACCTGAGCACAGCCAACCGCAAAGCGATGGCGGCTCCCGAACCCGATCCTGCAACGATCTTTGACTATGTCTTGCCCGAACCTTACCTGCCGCAGAAATATACAGACGGCACACACAAAGAAGAAAATGGCGAAAAGAAAACACTGGTAACCGCAATCAACGAAACACTGAAAGCAGAATTCCGCCATAACCCGGATACATTCCTGTGGGGACAGGACGTGGCCAACAAAGACAAAGGCGGCGTGTTCAACGTCACCAAAGGCATGCAACAGGAGTTCGGGCCGAAGCGTATCTTCAATGCTCCCATTGCCGAAGACTACATTGTAGGCACGGCCAACGGCATGTGCCGCTTCGACCCGAAAATACATGTCGTGGTGGAAGGAGCCGAATTTGCCGACTACTTCTGGCCGGCCATCGAGCAATATGTCGAATGTACACACGAATACTGGCGAAGCAACGGACAGTTCACCCCTAACCTGACACTCCGCCTGGCATCGGGCGGTTATATCGGCGGAGGGCTCTACCATTCGCAAACGATCGAAGGGGCGCTGACCTCCATTCCGGGAGCCCGCATCGTCTATCCTTCTTTTGCCGATGATGCGGCAGGACTGTTGCGCACCAGCATACGTTCGAAGGGCTTTACCATCTTTCTCGAACCGAAAGCGCAATATAACTCGGTCGAAGCAGCCGGTTTTGTGCCGGAAGACTTCGAAGTTCCTTTCGGGAAAGCCCGTATCCGCCGGCCGGGCAGCGACCTGAGCATGATCACATATGGCAATACCACGCATTTCTGCCTCAGTGTCGCCGAGAAGCTGAAGAAAGAGCATAACTGGGACGTGGAAGTCATCGACATCCGCTCGCTGATCCCACTCGATACGGAAACGATCTTCGCTTCCGTGAAAAAAACCGGCAAGGTGCTGATCGTACATGAAGACAAAGTGTTCTCAGGTTTCGGAGCGGAAATAGCCGGTATCGTCGGCACGGAAATGTTCCGATACCTGGATGCTCCGATCCAACGCGTCGGTTCTACCTTTACGCCTGTCGGTTTCCATCCGGTCCTCGAAAAGGCGATCCTGCCCGGAGAAGAACGGATCTACAACGCAGCAAAAGCATTATTGGAATATTAATGAAGAGGGTATGTCAAAATCTCCTTGTCCCCGCACTTGATGCGGGGCTGCAAAAGGACAGACCTTATCAATCAGATTTTATAGGGCCGGTTTTAATGCGATCCCGCGAGGGGCGCGGGAACAGGATAGTTTTGACACACCTTCTATAAACAACATACAAAATGAAGAAAATAGGTTTATTCTATGGTGGCACAACCGCTAAAACAGCCGTAGTCGCCTTGAAAATACAAGAAGCATTCGCAGAAAACGAAGTCGTCCTGATCCCGATAGAAGGGGCGACACGCAAGGAGTTCGAATCGTTCGACAATATTATTGCCGGAACTTCCACCTGGTTCGACGGAGAACTGCCGACTTACTGGGACGAGTTCATGCCGGAAATAGAATCCATCGACATGACGGGCAAGAAAGTCGCCCTATTCGGGCTCGGAGACCAAGAACGCTATCCCGACAATTTCGTCGATGGGATCGGCATTCTGGCGGAAGCCTTTACCAAAAGCAATGCGGAACTGATCGGTTTCATGCCTGTCAACGACTACCATTTCACCCAATCACGGGCCGTTAAGGAAGGGCATTTCCTGGGACTTCCCCTCGATATCGAGAATCAGTCCGAACAAACGGAGGAACGGATACTGAAATGGGTGGCGAAACTGAAAAAGGAGTTTCAATAATATTTGCATTTGTTTCTGCTCTTGGCAGGGAGCTGTGTCGAAGCAAAATTTTGCTTACTAATAGATATAATTTAGGCACGGATTTCACGGAAAACACGGAAAAAATAAATTCATCCGTGTAAATCCGTGAAATCCGTGCCTAAAAAGATTGTGATAAAGGTGTTTTCCGATTACTGCAAGCGACGAATGCCCACCGCCTTATTATACTGGGCGAGAGACGCTTTCTGCTGATACCAAGTCTGAATCAAGCTGCTATAGGACTGAATCCAGGAAAGCTGGGCGGAAAGGACATCGAGGATCGGAAGTTTTCCCTCTTTATAGCTGAACGTATTCAGGTCGAGATTTTCCTCAGCGATCTTGCAGGCTTCTTCGGCAACATCGATCTGCTTCGTGTTTTCCGTCAGGCTGGTCCAGGAATTGGCTACCTCCTGGGAAATCTGGTCGCGGGTGTAATCCATAACATATTCCTTACTGCGTAAGATAGCTTTCTGAGAATTCACCTCTTTGAAACGGGCTCCCCAACGAAACAAAGGTATCTTCAGGGAGGCGAACACGGCAGGTGTCCAAAGCTGGTCGGATCCTTTCACGTTCAACATCGGAGTGCCCCAGGTTCCCTGAAAACCGATAGCCAGTGTCGGATTATACTTTGCTTTTGACAAGTTGATCTGCCGCTTCTGGTATTCAACATTCAATCGGGAGATCGTAAAGTCCGGCCGGTTCTGCAAAGCGGCCTCTTCCCCTATGTGCATCGGCAACGGCTGCACCGTCGTGATGGCATCGGCAATCTCCACCGGTGTCATAGGAGGAACACCCATTAGCACATTCAGGTTCTGCAAGGCGATCTGATAATCTTTGTACGCAGCGCTTTTGTTCAATTCCGCTTCTTTCAAACGGGACTGTACCTGCAAGAGGTCGGTCTTACTGATCTGCCCGTCATTGAAACGGGTTGTCAGCACGTTTGCCAATTCCTGCACAATATCGACATACTGGCACATGACATCGTACATGCCTTTACGGGCAGCAGCAGACCAGTAGTTCAGGTCGGCGGCATACACGATATTATCCGTCGTCAGGTCTTCCGCCTCGGAAGCGATCTGTCCCTGTATCTGGGCGGCCTTGTAATTGTTGTAGATTTGTCCGCCGGCATAGATCGGCTGACTTACGGTAGCTCCCAAACTATAGGTGTTATGATCCATTTCGACAGCCATGCCGGGGCCGAAATCCAAATCGTACTTATTGATACGGTACTGGTAGCTGCCGGAGAAATCGACAGCCGGGAAGAAAGCGGTCTTGGCCGCCTTGATAGCATGCTGCATCGCAATACGCTCTTCCGCACTCTGTTTGATCTGGCGGCTATATTCAAGCACTTTCTGCTTGTAGTCCGCAGCCGTGACGGGCTTTTCCTGTGCTCCCACCGATAAAGCCCCCAACAGCATACAACCGATAATTATTTTATTTCTCATACTCATTATACCGATTTAATCTTAAAGAATATACAATAGGTCACCGGAAGCACGAAGATGGTCAGGATGGTCGAAACGAACAGACCTCCCATGATCGTCGCCGCCATACCGGCAAACATGGCATCGCCCAACAATGGCAACATACCCAAAATCGTTGTCCCCGATGCCATCGTCACCGGAACGATACGCGTCTTGGTTGCCTCGATCACCGCATTGACCGGCGCCAGGCCACTGTCAAGCTGCAATCCTATTTCGTCCACCAGCACGATCGCATTCTTGATATTCATACCGATCAGACCTAACAGACCTAACATGGCAAAGAAATCGAGCGACTTGCCAAACACCAGCAACCCCAATACCACACCGATGAAGATCAGAGGCAACATACACATAATCAAGACCGGCTTCCGGTAGTATTTCGGGAAGAGGAACAACAGGGTGAGATAGATCAGACCGAACATCAACGGAATATTGGCAGCAATCGCCTTGTTACCTTTATCCTGTTCAGACTGTTCGCCGAAGTATTGCAGTTTGTATCCTTCGGGAACCTGCACCTCTTGCTGGATATCCTGCCACAACTGGCTGAAAGCAGCCATCGTATTGGCTCCGCGTTTCGGCTCGCACTGCATCATCATATAACGCTGACGATTATAACGCTTCACGACACTGTACTCATAATCAAGCGAGAAGTCGTCGATCACCTGCTCCACTTTGACAGAACGCCCCTTGGCGCTGTAGACAGGCAAAGTCTTGATATCGTTCAGGTTCATCGAATCGCGATCGGCATCTTTCAGCAGGATCGGCATAAACACATCTCCTTCGCGATATTCGCCTAAAGGCACGCCATTGGTTGCCGAACGAAGCGAATAAGCCATCTGCTGACGGGTGATACCTAAACGGAGACCTTTTTCCTGCGAGTACAACGGCTTCCATACCGGAACCTTGTTTCCCCAGCTGTTGCGCACTTCCATCACCATGTCGTTCTTGCGGGCGATTTCTTGTGCACGCTGTGTCAGAGCCACCAACGTATCGATATTATCGCCAACAAACCCGATTTCAATTGCCGCATCAGGCACAGGAGACAAAGCAAACAAAGCTGAACGAGTCAAAATATCCGGATAGTTGGCGACCATATATTCATAGAACTTGTTTTCCTCGCTCTGTGCATCTTTCGCGTCCTTGGTTTCGATCAGGACATTGGCGAAGTTCGGCTTCGGACCGATAGACGAACTTGCCAGATAATAACGTACCGGCGAACCTCCCAGCGTGAACGAATAGGATTTGATCTTATCATTATTCTTGAGATACTCTTCTATCTTGATCACATTCCTTTCCACATCGTCGATCCCATACCCTTCCGGGAAGATCAGGTCGGCACGAAAATAGGGCTTGTTCATGATCGGGAAGAAGCTCTGCGGCATAATGCTCATGATGAACAAAGACAAGAACAAGGTTGCCACCACCGAAGTAAGCGTGAGATAACGACGTTTGATCAGACGTCCCAGCACATTTTCAAACTTATGGTACAGTTTGGTGTCATAGGGATCTTTGGATTCACCCGGTTTCGCCTCCTTCAAGATGAAATTCCCGAAAGTCGTCGTTTGCGTCAAAGCCAATATCCAACTTAACCCCAAGGATACACCAAGCACGATAAACAATGGCTTGACAATTTCGGCCACCGAAGCTGGCGCCAAATACATCGGCAAGAAAGAACAAACAGCGATAAAGGTCGCACCCAACAACGCCCACTGCGGTTTGGTGGCCCCATCGACCAGCGCCTGATAGCGTGACAGACCGCGCTTGATACCGACCTGCGCATTATCGGTCACCACAATCGCGTTATCCACCAGCATACCCATCGCAATGATGAAAGCAGCAAGAGACGTACGGTTCAGCCCGACACCCCAGATCAGCATAATCAGCAACGTTCCACCAACCGAGAATAGCAGTGAACTACCCACCAGCATACCTGCACGCGATCCCATCACAAGGAAGATAATCACGATAACGATGAGCAACGATTCGATCAGATTCAGGATAAATCCGTTATTCGCCTCGTTGGCAATCTGATTTTCCGGATAGATGGTTTTCAGTTCCATACCGATCGGGAAAAGCTGTTCCATCTCTTTCAAATGTTCGGCAACAGCGTCACCGACAGCCACCACATCATCTTTCGCACCCGTAGCCACACCGATACCGATGGCCCGTTTGCCATCCACACGCATCAGGTTGGAAGGCGGGTCCATATAGCCTCGTTCGATGGTTGCGATATCACCCAGGCGTACTTCGCCTCCACCCTTTGTCACGATCAGCTGGTCGCGTATATCCTCTATACTTTTATAAGTACCTTCGGCACGTACACGAAGCTGGTAGGTCCCGGTCATGATCTCACCCGTATTGACCAGCAGGTTCTGGGTTTGCAGGACTTGCTGAATCGAATTCGGATCGATCCCCAAATTCGCCAGCTTGGGAACCGAGATACGCACATTCACGACCTGCGTCTGTTCCGCAAACAGATAGACCTTCTGCACACCCTGAATAGGAGTCAGCTCGGTCTTGATCTTCTGCGCCCAATCGCGCATATCGTCGTAGGTAAAACCTTCGTCGGCTGTCAGGGCGTAATAGATACCGAACACGTCCCCGAAATCATCACTCACATTGATGGCAGAGGCGCCACTCGGAAGGCGAGGCTGTATGTTAGCCACCTTACGACGCAATTCGTCCCACTTGACCGGCATATAATCCGGGGCCAAAGTCGGCTGCAACTCAATCGAGATCTTCGACATGCCGAAATAAGATTCAGACTTGATCTGAAAAACATCCGACATGGACTGAATTTCCCTCTCGATAGGTTCCGTTATCAATTTTTCTACCTCCTGAGGAGTAGCACCCGGATATTGCGTAACCAAAACAGCCTGCTTGATTACGAAAGGCGAGTCCTCCTTCTTCGGCAATTTAAAGAAAGAATATATACCTCCTATCAGCATGATAGCCAAAAAGAAATATATAATCTTCTTATTCTCTAAAGAATATACTGGAAGATTCATTATTTATCAGCTTAATCTGTTAATACTTTTACCTGTTGTCCTTCAACCAGGCGGGTAGCCCCGGCGGAAACGACCTGGTCACCGGCTTTCAGCCCTTTGGTTATTATAACATTGTCTTTTCCTACCAGTCCGGATTCTTCGATCTGGCGACGTTCCACCTTTTGCGACTGGGCATTATAGACAAAGACAAATTTGTCGTTATTTTCTTCACTCGCTACAATAGCGGAAAGAGGCGCCAACACCGCTCCCTCGTTAAAGCTTGCACTCTCGATATGCAGCACCACGCGACAGGAGAAGCCGACAGCCACTTTGTATTTGTTCAGATTAAATTCGGGATCGTCGATATATAGGAAAACGGGAACGCCGGAACCATCGGGAGACGCTTCCACATATTCCTTCACTTTCGCTTTGAAACGGATTCCCTTGTAGTTATCAAACTCCACATAGATCTGATAAGGAGTCGAGAAATAGGTAATGTTCGTTTCAGGCATCGTATACTGGATCTGCAACTTGTTCGGGTTAATCAGGCAAACGATCCCTTGCCCGGCCTGTACCTTCTGATAATTCTCGACATATTTCTTCTGGATAAATCCATCGAACGGAGCACGCAGTTTCGTTTGTTCCAGCTGATTCTGCGCATATTCGAATGCAGCCTTTGCATTCGAATAGGAAGCTTCGGTCGTTTCATATTCCTGCTTCGAAATAGCCTGTTTGGATAACAGCTTCTTCGCACGTTGCAACTGTGCTTCGGCTGTTTGAAAAGAGGCTTTTTTCGCTTCATATTCCCATTTGAAATCCTGAGGGTCGATCTCTGCCACGACCTGTCCCGTACGGACTTTTTGTCCTTCATCCACCTTCAGCGAAATCAGCGGTCCGGACATTTTAAAGGCCAGATCACTGAACTGATCCGGCGATACGACACCGCTAAACGACTTTTCCACAAGATTCAATGAGGTCACTTCCGCCAACTTTACCGGACGGGGACCTTGCTCCTTCACCGGCGGCTGACTACACGACATCAATGCTGCCAATACAAAAACAGGGATTAATTTACCATTCATGATAACTTGCATTTAGTTATTTATTATTACTATTATATTCTGACTATTAATTGCATACCCAGAGAATACAACATTCTTTTAAAATCTATTGTTCCGGTTCCGACCGGATTTCAAAGTGTACCCTCCGATAATTTTTCGGATATACGCATTAAAATGACCAACGGCTCCAATCAACCGCCGCTTCCATTTCGTTTTCCTGATCGTCGGGGATAGACGGGAAGAAGTCAATACCTGTTGCCTTCTCCACGCTGTCGATAGGTATCGCCATCGATTTCAGCGAATTATCTTTATAATCCCTATTCTCGAAAAGAAATCCGATACCCTTATAGCCTTTCTCCGTATGATAACACAATACCTTATAAAAGGCTTTGGGTATCGCAACCCTGTTTTTTCCCAACCGTTTCATATCGCCTGTAATAACGGGGCCCGTAACAATCAAAAGCGAACCGTTATCCAACGCCCACAAGCGGCACTGTTCCTCCAGGTCTTTCCATATGCCCCGGTTTAATTTCGGTTTTTGCGGGCAGATATTGCTCAGGTAAAAAGACTCGCGCATGGCTTTTGCAGACCATTTCATATCGCCTGCCGGAGCTAAATGGCCACGATCGTAGCCGGAACGCGTATAATCTTCGTTCATCGCCGTCGAACCTTTCACCTGCGGGTCGGGTACAAACTTATTAGAACGTTCCGTCTTTTTGTTTTTGGCTTCCGTTGCCGTCAATTCGTACGCGACCCAGTTAGCTATACGGTACTCGGAATTATAAGAAACCGTATATCCTTCGTGCTTGATAACCTGCTCCTGGCGTTTCTCCTTTAGGCGGGGTATCTCTGTATTTGCGGGGATTTTAAATGTTTTTGTGGAAGACTTGGCAAGAGTCTTATAGGCAGATGTTTTGTCCTGTATCTTTTGTTTCGGAGCGGTTGCAGCCTTTTTTGAAGAAACGACTTCCTGTCCCTTTTTCTCCAGAGCCGCCGGTTTGTGTCCGGCCATCGGAACAAAATAATCATATATAAACAGAACCCCTATAAAACAAGCCACTACAATAAAGGCGCCAATAAACATTCGCTTCACTGTGGAAAGGAAAGACGAAGTCTTTTGAACTTTTTTCCGCGGTTTCCTTGCGCTTTTTCTCTTTGCCATCTCTCTTGATAAAACCTATTCCTACTTAGGCGCAAAAGTAGACAATATAAAGATGCTATACAACACATATGGAGGGAATGTATTGGTTTGAATTGTTAGAAAAAAGTGCCCCAATGCATACAATCCTCTATAAACATGTTTTCAAATCAATCCTAAGTAAAGATGGAACATATTATACCAACAAGTATATCGATATAAAATGACAGATACTACCGCCCAATACGAAGAAATGCCATACTGGATGCATATATTTATATTTGTCTAAAAAGAAAAACAGGCAGCCTACCGTATAAAATAGCCCTCCTCCGATCAACCAATACAGAACATCCATCGAACCGGTTTCACGAAAGACATGCAACAAGGGTTTAAAAGCAATTATGACTACCCAACCCATTGCCAGATAACAAACTGTTTTCAGATGGTCTTTCTTTCTCATCTTCCTGAAACTCAGCCAGACACCTGCCACTGCCGCGATCCATATGACGGCGAATAGTGACCAACCCCAATAACCTTCCTGCCGGAGGGCCAGCAACGTAAAGGGCGTATAAGTTCCCGCAATATGCAAATAAATCGCACCATGATCGAACCGCCGCAAGAGTCTTTTCTGTCGTGCACGGGTCGAAGCATGGTAAAATGTAGACGTCACATACGAAAGTGTCATACAAACGACATAAACAGCAAAACTGCCGATCGCCCAAGGATTTCCACTTCGGATAGCCGCCATCATCAAAATAATGATAGCGGTCATTCCAAAAAGCATTCCGGCACCATGTGTCAAGACATTGGCAACCTCTTCACCATATGTTTGTCGTTGCCTGGCAGCCATCCGCTTATAATTGTTCGGCCTTGAACCCGGCCTCTTTTACTGCTGCAATCACAATAGCAGGAGCAAGATCAACTTTCACTTCCAACACCTTATTCGGATCGGCCAAATCAATCGACCAGTCATCCGAAGCCATCAATGTATTGAGCTTTGCACCTATTGCCGCTACACATCCACCACACTTTGCATTCGTTTTAAATTTTATTGTTGCCATAGCTGTTACGATTTATGATTTATGAATACAAAAATAGGGATATTGCCATGAAATTATAATTCATAAATCATAATTTTTTTCATTTCATGAATTTCAATCTTAAACTATTCAATACCACTGAGACGGAACTGAAAGCCATTGCTGCACTCGCCAGCATCGGATTCAACAGCAGTCCGTTTATCGGGAACAAAACGCCCGCAGCCAATGGGATACCGATTACATTATATATAAATGCCCAAAACAAGTTCTGATAAATCAGGCGGACTGTCTGTTTGGACAAACGGATCGCACCGGGAAGCAGCAACAGGTCGGACGTGATAAGCGTAACCATAGCCACATCCATTGCAATATCAGTTCCTTTTCCCATCGCGATGCTGACATCGGCCCGTGCAAGCGCTTGCGAGTCGTTAATGCCATCGCCGACCATCGCCACTTTCTTACCTTGCTGCTGTAAAGATATGATATATTCCTCCTTATCGTTCGGCATCACTTCCGCCTTATAATAACCGATATCCAAGGTTGCGGCAACCCGTTCGGCTGTCCGGACACCGTCGCCCGTCAGAAGATGTACTTCTATTCCCTGCTTTTTCAGTTCCTTAACGGCTTCTGCAGAAGTCGGCTTGATACGGTCCGAGATCGCCAGAACTGCCAATAGGCGGGTTTCCTGACCATAAAAAACAACACTTTGCCCATCTTCCTGCCATTGCCCGATTTGCTTCCGTACCTTTTCCGGAATACCAGCCTGAAATATGTCAAGCAATCCCTGGCTCCCCACCCAGTAGGTAACTCCTTCGACCTGAATGCGTACGCCACGTCCCGTCAGGCTCTCGAAATTTTCTGCCTCACAGACCTTTGCACCGGATTCTTCCAACCAACAGAGAATAGCGGATGCCAGAGGATGTTCGGATTTCTGCTCCGCTGTGTACAAGACATCCAAATAACGGATATTGTCATCTGAAATCCAATACGAATCCGTGACAACCGGCACACCTTCCGTCAATGTTCCGGTCTTATCCAAAACAACCGTATCAACCTTGCATAGATTTTCCAAAGCGAAGGCATCCTTAATCAGGATATGCTGTTCGGCCCCTTTTCCCATTCCGACCATTAAGGCAGTCGGCGTAGCTAATCCCAACGCACACGGGCAAGCAATAACCAGCACCGAAACGGCAGATAGCAATGCATATGAAAAATAACTTTCTCCTCCTATCACCAACCAACAAACAAAGGTGAGAAACGAAAGCAATACGACGACCGGTACAAATATACCACTTATTTTGTCTACAATCCGCTGAACGGGGGCCTTACTTCCCTGCGCCGATTGAACCATCTGCACGATCTGGGCCAATACGGTCGTACCTCCGACACTTGTCGCTTCCATCGTAAAAGCGCCTTTCTGGTTGATCGTTCCGGCCAACACTCGGTCACCGGCATTTTTCTCCACCGGAATCGGCTCTCCGCTTAGCATACTTTCGTCCACCGAAGAGCTCCCCTGTAAAAGCGTCCCGTCCACTGGAATCTTTTCGCCCGGCCGTACACTGACTACATTACCGACCTGAAGATTCGAAATAGGCACCTCCTCTTCTCTACCGTCCGTTACCAAACGAGCTGTTTTAGGCTGTAATCCCATCAATCCTTTTATGGCTGAAGAGGTACTGTTCTTAGCCCGCTCCTCCATCAGTTTGCCTAACAAGACGAACGCGATGATCACACCTGAAGCCTCATAATAAACATGTGGTTCCAGTCCTTTTCCCAGCCAAAATCCGGGACATAAGGTGTTGAAAAGGCTGAACAGGAAAGCTATCGAAGTACTAAGTGCGACCAATGTGTCCATATTGGCTTTTCCCTTGAGGGCATGCCGCACACCGTTCACATAGAACGAACGTCCGAAAAAGATCATAATAGCCAAAGCCAACACCATCATGATCCAGTTTCCAAACGGTACATGCATGAACACCATCCCTAAAAGCGCCAACGGGATAGACAACGTCCATGCTCCTATGGTATTCCTCCTCAATATCTTATAATGCATTCGAGCTTTCTCTTCCTGCATGGCTACAGGGTCCTCGGCTTCGACTATCAGATCATATCCAGCAGCCTGCACAGCAGCTTGCATAACCTCCAAAGTGATAACGGACGGATTATAAGTTACCGTCAATGTACCAGCAGCGAAATTCACGCTTGCCTTCTCCACACCAGATAATGCCTGCACCGTACTCTCCACGTTGCCCGCACAGACGGCACAACTCATTTCAAGAACAGGCAATACCTTCGTTTCTGTTTCTCTCATATCGTGTTTAAATGTCAAATTTGTTTCATTAGTATAACAAAGATACGGTTTATTCGGTTATTTTGTAGCCAAATAAATATTCTTTGATTTTAATAGAATTATTTGCAGATAAAGGCTATTATTTAACATTCGAATATACGACCTTTGCCAGTAATCAAACGAATGAACGAATTAAATAATAAGACGTATGATACTTGATTCATTAAACAACACAAAAAAAATCGAATGCCTGCATCCTCTATTCAAAAAAGCATTCGACTATCTAAAATCTACAGACTTCTCTAAAGTGGAAGATGGTAAGCATGAACTGGATGGTTCTCGCTTATATGTAAGCGTTGTCAGTATCTTTGGCAAGGAAAAGAAAGATGCCGCTATCGAAACACACAAAAAATACATCGACATCCAAATGCCTCTGTTAGGTGTGGAGAAAATCGGTTGGAAACCGGGATGTGAGCTGCAGGAAGAATCAACTCCTTATAACGAGCAAAAAGACATCGCTTTCTATATCGACCGTCCTACAGCCTACACCAAGATCTATCCGGGACAGTTCGCCATCTATTTCCCCGAAGATGGCCATGCTCCCGGTATCGGCCAAGGTAATATCCGCAAAGTGATTGTAAAGGTGCAAGTGGAAGAATAAAAATGAAGCCGACCCTTAAAAGAGTCGGCTTCATTTTTTGAGAAACAGTGCATAAAATCTCCTCAAACAAGGCAGATAAACAGCTCCACATCCCCGTCCCGGTTTCACGAAGATCCGGGTCTCCACCTCTTCCACACCCGGATCTCCCATACCCTTCCACCCGGGTCTGAAGAAACTTTTCAAGTTGTTTTTGGTAAAAGAACAGCTTGTCTTCATGAAAAAACGAGCCTATTTAATCTATTTTGTATCAGCTTCAGAAGATATCTGGAATTTGATAGAAGATTGACATATAATGCTTTATTGTTTTTAACTATGATGGTTATGATAGATGAATGATAGTTGAAAACAGGAACTATCATAAAATAACATACTGTTTTACAAGCATATAAATTCAATTATGATAGTATGACAGTTGTTTTGCAAAACTTTTATATAGATTACCCGGATAAACGTAGATCCCTAAAATCTACGTTTATCCGGGTGTCCCGTGTCATCTACCGTTTAGTAGTAAACACCAACTGTTTCACCATGACCTATGCATGCATCACCAGCAACGGCGTGTCGGTATGGAACAGCATCTTACGGGCGATCGAAGGATTGAACATACGTGCCAGGATATTCCGGCGATAGGTACTGAGCGCTATCACGTCGATATGTTCGTCCCGCACAAACTTTTCGATTGCCAGCAACAGGTCGCCGTCGGCCAGCACCGTATGGGTGATATGTGCTTGCGGATACTGCTTCTTGAAATACTCGTTGACTCCGGTCAGCCGTATTTCATTCCATTCGTTCTTACTTGTCGAGATATTGAACAAATGAATGTGGGCATTGTACGGTTTGATGATTTCCATAAACTCATCGAATGCCACCAAGTCGCGTTGATTGAAGGAAGTGGCAAAAGCTATATTTTTAGCTTCGCTCAAATCTTCAAAAGGCACATTTTCGGGAATGGCCAGGACAGGAACCTTATTCACCTCGATCACTTCACCCGTGACACTGCCGATCAGGTCCATATCTTTCTGGCTCTTTCCACGAGTCCCCATCACGATCAATGACGGATGATATTCCTTGCTATAGGCAATGATCTCTTCTTCCGGCAAACCTTCGCGGAGCACATAATTGTATTTCACTTTAGGAAGTTCACCAGAGTGTATCTTGCGGTTGATCAATGTACAGATGTTTTCCATATCGATCTGGACACGCTTCAGGACATTCTGCGCCGTCTCTTCCTCGTTCACCTGATAAGCCAATGTGTCGCCCATCGGAATAGCAGACGGGAAATAAGGGCTGAAATAAGCGTGCATGATCATCACTTCGGCTCCGACTTTATGGGCATAGTTGATTCCCAATTCACACGCTTTGATAGAATAGTCGGAAAAGTCTATCGGTATCAATATCTTCTTTTCCTGATGACCGGCTTTTTCCTCTTGTTCGGCATCCTCGCTAAGCCATTTACTGTCTTCGATGATACGCAAGGCATGAGGCAGATCGCTTTCTTTAATTCGCACACGTACACCAGCCGAAACTACCGGTTGGATTTGGTTCACATTGTGTATGTAAACTTCAATCCCCTCTGTTTCAAGCATCGTTTTGAGAATCTGAGCTTTCTCAAACGTGTGAATCGCTAACGTTACTAATTTATCTTCCATACTCGTGTGTTTTTATAAATTAAACAATCGGAAATCACTAAATGTTGAAAAAAAAATCCCACAGCGTCTTTTCAGATTCAGCTATGGGATTTCTTTGTAAAATGAATTTCTTTACGCTTGCTGTGCTTCCGACACTTCCTCGTTTTCAGCAAGTATCTGCAAAGCACGCTCGAATATTGTGGTATCGTCCAACACTACCAAGCCTCCGTCTGGTCCCGGTTCAATATGTATTCCACAACTTTTGCCATCTTTAAAATTATGCCCGCCGAAATAGTTGCGAACTGTTTCAACAGAGATTCCCAGTTCATCAGCAATACGGTGAGTACTTCCGTCAGGCAGGCTGTCTTTCAGTCTGCGAAGTTCATTAAATGTAATAGTTTTTGTCATGGCTTCCTTATTTTGAAGGTTAATTACTTTGTTTAATTTCATGCCACTAACTTAGTCATTATAAATTACAGCAACAAAATTATTCCGTGTAAATAAATATGCTTTACGACATGTATCACTTTTGCAGGCAAGCCGCAAGCGGCACATTAAAAATAATAATGATCAGGACCGTCACATATATTGCATAGACTATGAGACGGATACGTTTCTTCGAATACAGCGGTTCCCCTTTATTCACCCCCACAGGAAGTAATTTCGAACGACTGAAAGAATAGAGCTTGTAGACCAGATAACCGAAGAACACACCCGAAATGGCTCCCGGCACGATATCCGAAATGAAATGAACCCCAAGATAAACCCGTGTATAAGCAGTAAGAGCCGCCCAGAAAAAGATTGTCCAGCCGAACAACTTATCCCGCATGATCAATGCCATAAGAGTCGCGAAACCGAAAGCGTTCGCAGCATGGCTGGAAATAAATCCGTAAAGTCCTCCCCGGTATCCGAAAACAGTTTTCACCTGATCCATAAAATCAGGATGGTGAGTCGGGCGGAAACGGGTGAAGACAGGCTTACAGACGTGAGAGGCAAACTGGTCGCACAGCGTAACGACCAATACGATCGCCAGCAGGATCAATAATGACTCGCGCCAGTTCTTTTTATAGATCAGAACCAACAGGATCAGAAAGGCTAACGGCAGCCAAACTGCCTTTCCTGTGAAAATCCACATAAAACGATCCAGAAAAGCAGAGTCGCTGCCGTTAAGCGCAAAGAACGCGTCGCGTTCGTAAATTAGTATTTTCTCAACCATTGAAAAAGGAGATTTGTGATTTGTGATTTATAATTTATACGTCAATGATAAATCATAAGTTATAAATCACAAATCCTAAATGATTTCCATGTCTTTGCTGGGCATCCATCCTACATTTCCATCTTCCATTTCTATTTCATTCCAGTCTCCCAACTTGCTCTTGATAGAGACCTTCGTTCCTTCATGCAGAATAAACAAGTCGGTTCCGCTTGCATCGGGAGAACTTTTCACTGTCACTGTCGGAGCAAACACGATCGCGCTCTTCCGGTTTATCAGCTCGTCCTTCTGGTTGCCGGCAAAGATATTGGCAAAGATGACCAACACCAAGAATACCAGCCCCAGATAAAACCCGATCTTCTTCAAATGAATCCACTTGGAGAAGAAGAACAGGATCAGACAGCCGATAAAAAGGATAAAACAAACAATACCGATTTGCGCCCACGAATCGGCAGCCCCCATGTTCTGAACCTTGTCGAACCAACGGTGCAGGAAGAAATCGCCCACCGGCTCGATCTTGTCTACAGACTTCTGACGTGCCAGCTGCAAATTGAAACGGATATCCCCGTCTCCCGGATCCAACAGCAAAGCCCGCTCGTAATTCAGGATGGCCGGGGCAATCTTGTTCTCCTTATAATAGGCATTCCCTAAGTTATAGTAAATCTCAGCCGATTCGCCATGCGTTTTCAGAAGCCCTTCGTAGAGTTCGATAGCCTTGCCATAGTCTTCTTTCGTATAGGCAACTTCCGCCTCTTTAATCGTCGCCTCTTGAGCAAATGCCCCTAAGGTAACGAATTGAACCAGCAGAAAGAATACGATCTTTTTCATATTTATATTCATCTTCATCGCGTTACTTTTTAATTGTATTTTCCATTTTACCAATGGCATCCACTGTCTGTTCATATAGCTTATCCATTGCATCCGAAGCCTGTGCCGGAGCATAGCGGGCAAACTCGCAAGTGTTCAGGATATCCATAAATTCTTTGATCAAAGCGTCATCCACACCATACTTTGCCAGTTCCATCTCGACATTATCCTTTGTCAGGTTGGCCTGAGGTATACTCAACTTGTCGCTTAAGTAGCCCCACAAGGCACGAAGCACTTCGTCATAGAATTCTTCTTTCTTGTTTTCCTTCATCAGCTTGCCGGCATTTTTCAGACGTCTTACCGCCATCTTATTGGCTTTCTTCGTACGGACCAATGCCAGATTGGAATTTTCCTTCACCTGCTTGCGGTAGATGAAGAAGAAAACAATGAACAGGATTGCCGGAATCAGATAGCACATATAGTACATGAATGAGCCGAAGAACAGTTCATTATTCGGAACGAAATGAATGCCGTTCACTTTCAGGTAACGGATATCCTTACCCAGATATTTAACACTCTCCTTGTTACTGAAATTAGAAACAACAGGAGAAGATGTTCCCCCTCCCTTGCCCTGCTCTACGTGCAGTTTGTATGGTTCGGATGTAATTGTCTTATAGGAACCGATCTTCGTATCGAAATAAGAGAATGCGATAGCCGGAATTTCGAAATCGCCTGCGTAACGCGGGATGGCCATATATTCGATCGTCTTCGTACCGGAAGTTCCTGCCGCGGTAGTCTTGATGTCCACTTCCACCTTCGGATCATAAACGTCGAAATCGTTCGGGAAAGCGACTTCCGGATTCTTTACCAGCTTGATGTTTCCATTACCGGAAATCTTCACCTTCACGGTAACGGCATCATCTGTCTTTACATTATTGGAACTGATGCTGGATGTCATTGTGAAATTGCCTACCGCACCGGAGAACGAGGCCGGTTTACCCGATGGTAACGGCTTGACATCGATCGTTACAGGGGGCGTTGTCAATTCTTTCTTTACATCTATATAAGACGACGAACCGAAGAAATCATCGAATACGCTGGTTCTCTGTCTGGCCGGTCCGGGCACACGCAAAACAATATCCAATTTCCCGGAAGGGATCGTAATCTTCCCTGAACGCTGAGGGTACAGCACCGTCTGTTTTATAATGGCAGTCCCATAGTTCTTTCCCTTATAGTTCTCCATTACCAGCTGCTTATTTTGCGGCAGTTCTACCTCTTGGGCAAGGAAACCTGTAAATTCGGGGAACTTAGGCTGGTCGATCCCTCCGATATCTTTTCTTACATACAATTTAAACGTAACCAAAATACCTTCCTGTTCATATACATTCCGTTTAGAAACATCGATTGTCAGAAAAGCATCGTCCTTACTGATACCGGTACCGGTCGAACCGCCTTTGGTTGCCTCTTCCGCCTTATCGGGAGGAAGCACTTTTATCACCAATGCGTTAGATGTGTAATTGGCGCCTTTGACCTTGATTGTTGCCGGTGCGATATTGAAAGTACCCTCTTTCTTCGGTTGGAGGATATAAGTGAACGTCAATGACGTTTCGGTTGTCATTTTACCGTTAATGATCTGGGTACTCATATTTGTGGAAGTAGACGGACCTATCAATACCTCAAAGTCCGGTATTTCCGGTACACGTATATCCCTACCTTCCGCATTCACCGTGTACGACAATCTGAAAGTTTCTCCCATAACAACAGCTTCCGGAGCAGAAGCCTTGAACGTCACATCCGCCGCTCTGGCTACCACTCCGAAAGTTGCAAAGAGAACAAATAAGAAAACTAATTTCCTCATTCCTCAATCCTTATTTTTAATTTTTAATTCTTAATTTTCAATTTCCGTTTACCACTCCTTATCCGTGCGACGACGCTGTTGCTGTTGAGCCTGCGCTTTCTTCACCTTCTCCTGAGTGTCTTTTTCATCCTGCAGGAAGGCATCCAACATCTGCTGAGCGTTATCCTTGCTCATCTGTTCCTGCTGCTGCGGCTGTTGTTCCTGTGTCTTATCCTGCTTCTTATCATCCTGCTGTTGTTGCTGATCTTGGTTCTGCTGCTGTTGATCCTGTTTATCCTGATCTTCCTTCTTGTCCTCGTTCTGATCCTGATTTTGATCTTCATTCTGCTGATTCTGCTGATCGTGCAACAACTTTTGTGCCAAAGCCAAATTATAACGTGTTTCATCATCTTTCGGATTCAGGCGCAAAGACTGTTTGTAAGCTTCGACACTTTTGGCATACTCTTTACTCTGCATGCCAATATTTCCGACATTATGGTAAATCTCAGCCAAGCGAGCTTTACCTTCGGGCGTTTCGATCATCTTCTCCCCCTGTCCGGCTAGCAACTGGTACTGCTCAGCAGCTTCAGGGAATTTCTTCTGCTTATACAAAGCGTTCCCCAGGTTATAAGTTCCTTCGGACGAACGCGGGTTCACTTCCAAACTTTTCCGGTAGGCGATTTCCGCCTCGGTAAACTTTTCCGTCTCATAAAATTTATTCCCCTCCCGCACATTCTTACGTTCCGCCTTTTGGGCAAACACAGCCCCGCAGCAGAACATGAATGCCGCCATCCATATAATCGATTTTCGCATACGTTTCATCTTATCCATAGCATTTTAAGAGAATAATTTTACTTTTTTGAATACACGGTTCTTGCGGTCCAGCGTCATGAAATCCACTAAAAGCAGAATCAATGCGATCCAGGCAAACGTCTGGAAACGTTCGTCATATTCCGAATAGACTTTGCTGTCCAGTTCCGATTTATTCATTTTATCGATCTCCTTTTGAAGTGCACGAAGCGCTGAATTGGTGTTGTCGGCACGGACATACGTCCCATGGCCGGCAGCCGCAATTTCCTGACACATCTCTTCATTTAGTTTCGTGATCACCACATTCCCATCCTTATCCTTCATGTAGTTGTTGCTACCGTCCACCGGGATCGGAGAACCTTTCGGATCACCCATGCCGACAATGTTTACATGAATGCCTTTTTCTGCTGCTGCGGCAGCGGCTTTCACGGCATCGTCTTCGTGGTTCTCGCCATCGGTGATCAGGATAATCGCCTTGTCCGATGTCTCGCTCGGTGTAAAGGAACGCATCGCCAGGTTGATAGCTGCGCCGATAGCCGTACCTTGTGTCGACACCATCGACGGGTTGATGGATGAAAGGAACATCTTGGCCGAGACATAATCGGAAGTGATAGGAAGCTGCGTGAAAGCATCTCCTGCGAAAACGATCAGTCCGACCTTATCATTAGAAAAGCCGTCAGTCAGCTTGGACAACATCTGCTTGGCCTTGGACAGGCGATCCGGCGAGACATCTTCTGCCAACATCGAATTGGATACGTCCAGACAAACCATGATCTCCACTCCCTGACGCTTCACTGTCTCCAGTTTGGAGCCGAACTGCGGTCCGGCCATAACTATGATAACCATCGTGATGGCTCCGAACAACAGCCAAAACTTCAGATGCTGACGCTTGGGAGAAACCTCCGGCATCAACTCTGCCAACAATTCGGGATTACCATATTTCTTGATTGCCTTCTTTTTCAAGACGATTGCATACACATAGAATGCAACCAGTACGGGAAGCAAGAAGAGCAAGTATAAAAAGTCCGGATGTGCAAAACGAAACATAAGCCTTTTATATTTACGGTATATTTCTTAACAATGTATTTCTCAATAATATCTCGACCAGCAACAGCGAGAACAGCAGGATCGCCCAATTCTTGTACTCTTCCTGCTTTTTACTGTATTCCTGCACGCTGATCTTCGTCTTCTCCATCTTATCGATTTCCGAATAGATCTCCTTCAGGCTGGCATTATCCGTCGCACGGAAATACTGTCCGCCGGTCGTAGCGGCAATCTGCTTCAGGGTCGGCTCGTCGATCTCCACATCGACATCCATATACTGGACACCGAAGGCTGTCTGGAACGGATACGGAGCCTTGCCCTGCGTTCCGACACCAATCGTATAGACACGGACCCCGAACGTCTTGGCTATCTCGGCAGCCGTCACCGGAGCGATCTCGCCCTGGTTGTTCACACCATCCGTCAACAAGATAATCACTTTCGACTTGGCCTGGCTATCCTTGATACGGCTGACAGCATTCGCCAACCCCAGACCGATCGCCGTCCCATCCTGGATTATACCCGGCTGGACATCCTTGAAGAGGTTCAGCAAGACCGTATGGTCGGTTGTCAACGGGCATTGCGTGAAACTCTCCGCCGCAAACACGACCAAACCGATATTATCGTTCGGACGGCCGTTGATGAAAGCGGACGCCACATCTTTGGATGCTTCCAGACGGTTCGGTTTCAAGTCCTGCGCCATCATACTGGTCGAGATATCCATTGCCAGCACGATGTCGATACCTTCCGTCGAAGAGTTCTGCCAACTGTTGGTCGACTGCGGACGCGCCAATATCACGACGAGGACAGCTACCGCCGCCATACGCAAAATGAAAGGGACATGCCTGAGCCAGACTTTCCAGGAGCTTACTCCCGGAGCATCGAAACCTTCCGTAGACGACACCTGCAAACTCGCCTGATTCTTGCTCAGTTTGTAGACGTACCATCCGATCATCGGGATCAGCAACAATAACAAATACAGATATGTAGGATTTGCAAATATCATCTTATTCTTTACTTATATTTGAATCATTCTTTTCTACAGACTTTACTTCACCTTCAGCCTTTTCACCTTCTCCGGGAACGGGAATCTCTTCCTCCTTCGTCTGGTTAATGAACAGATAAGCGTTCATCAAACTCAAGTCGTTTTCATCGGGTAGCGGATTCATCTTCGCGAACTTCACGAAATCGGCCAGTTGCATGATCTGCTTCAGGCTTTCATAGACAGAAGTCGCCTCCTGCTGCTTACGGATGATATCGAGTATCTCACCGGAAGTCATTTCCATAGCATTGATACCGAAACGATCCACAATATAACGACGCAACGTATCCGTAATCAATGTATAATACTCCTTGCTACGCCCCTGTTGCCAGAGCTTCTGCTGCTTGATCTCGTCAAGTTCCTTGATCGCCTGTTCGTGAGGCGGAAGTTTTGGTTCCGGCTTCTTGAACGGTAGGATGGACTGACGGTTACGCATACGTTTGATCACATAGGCAACCACACAGATCAGGAACAGAGTCAGCAACACACCGAATATCCAGGGATAGTAATCGGCCAATACAAAAGGCGGCTTCCAGACGTTTTTAATATCGTAAAACTCCTCCGGTTTGTCGGCATTGACAGGAACCGTCGACACCTTCAAGGCCACTTGGTTGGAGTAAACGGTATCCGCCCCGTCGATCACCATAAACGGGGGCAACAAATATAGAGAAGAGTCGAAAGAGGTCACCAGCAAGTCCTGCTCGATCAGCAGGCGGTCGTTTTCGATCAAGGTGGAGTCCGCTTTCGGAATTTCCAGCACCTCCACTCCTGCCATCAACGTGTCACGTGGGATGACAAGCTGGACGGCCTTATCTTTGTCTGCCGTTACCGTCAAATGTAAAACAGTCTGCTCTCCGATCAGTATGGCGGCAGAGTCGACACGAACGTCAACGAGCGTCTGCTGCGCATACGCTTTCCCGCCGGACAGGAATGTTCCACCGGCAAGTGCAAGTAACAGAATGCTTTTCTTTATTAATTTCATTTGTTTGCTTTAATTACGTTTGTCAAAAAGAGCAATCAATGCTTTCACATAATCATCTTCCGTACGGATGGAGACCGAATCGACACGACATTTCTTGAATGAATCGCTCATGGCAGCCTGTCGGCGGTCCCACCATTCCTTGTAGGCGGCCCGTACACGGGCGGACGAGCTGTCTATCCAGCGCTCCTGTCCGGTTTCCGCATCCTTGATCTTTATCAGCCCAACAGCCGGAAGTTCCGTCTCGCGGCGGTCATACACCTGTATGGCCACCACGTCATGCTTGCGGTTGGCGATGGTCAAGGCCTCCTTGAAACCGTCTTTGTCGATAAAGTCGGAGATCAGGAAAGCCGTACAGCGCTTCTTGATCGCATTAGTCAGATATTTCAATGCCTGTGCAATGTTGGTCTGTTTTTTATCCGGCTGGAAGTCGATCAGTTCGCGAATGACATACAAGATGTGCTTCTTCCCTTTCTGAGGAGGAATGAATTTCTCTATCTTGTCGGAGAAGAACACCACACCGATCTTGTCGTTGTTCTGGATAGCCGAGAAAGCCAGTGTCGCCGCGATCTCCGTAATGACTTCTTTCTTCATTACATTCACGGAACCGAAGTCCCTGCTGCCCGACACGTCGATCAGCAACATCACCGTCAGCTCCCGTTCTTCTTCGAACACCTTCACGTATGGGCGGACGTAACGTGCGGTCACGTTCCAGTCAATATCACGGATATCGTCTCCGTATTGATACTCGCGCACTTCGCTGAACGCCATACCGCGCCCTTTGAACGCCGAATGGTATTGCCCAGCAAAAATATTGCGTGACAAGCCGCGCGTCTTTATCTCAATCCGTCGAACCTTCTTTAATAGTTCACTTGTTTCCATATTATTCAGTTGAAAGTTGAGAGTTGAAAGTTGAGAGTTAATAAGGAGAGCTAAAAACGGGCTGCTTACGCAACTTTCAACTCTCAACTCTCAACTTTCAACTATTTAAGGGACTTCGACTTTGTTCAGGATTTCGCTGATCACCTCTTCGGAGGTCAGGTTATTGGCTTCCGCTTCGTAGCTCAAACCGATACGGTGACGCATCACGTCGTGGCATACGGCACGGATATCTTCGGGGATCACATATCCTCTGCGTTTGATAAAGGCATACGCACGGGCAGCCAGCGCCAAACTGATGGACGCACGCGGAGAGGCTCCGAAGGAGATCATGTTAGCCAGGTTTGCCAAACCATGTTCCTGCGGGAAGCGGGTAGCAAACACAATGTCTACGATATAGCGTTCGATCTTTTCGTCCAGATAAACCTCACGGACAACCTTACGGGCTTCGAGGATCTCTTCCTTCGTCAGGATCGGTTTGATGTCCGGCTTCACTCCGGAGATATTCTGACGGATAATCAACTTTTCTTCTTCTTTCTTCGGATAGTTGATGATGACCTTCAGCATGAAACGGTCTACCTGTGCTTCAGGCAGCGGATAGGTTCCTTCCTGCTCGATCGGGTTCTGGGTCGCCATTACCAAGAAAGGAGACGGCAATCTGTATGTATTTTCGCTGATTGTCACCTGGCGTTCCTGCATTGCTTCCAGAAGGGCACTCTGCACCTTTGCCGGAGCACGGTTGATTTCATCCGCCAATACAAAATTAGCGAAGACTGGACCTTGTTTGACTTGGAATTCTTCGCTTTTCTGACTATAAATCATCGTACCGATCACGTCAGCCGGCAGTAAGTCCGGCGTGAACTGGATACGGCTATACTTCGCATCGATCAATGATGCCAGTGTCTTAATGGCCAATGTCTTTGCCAATCCTGGCACACCTTCCAGCAGGATATGGCCATCTGAAAGCAGACCGATCAATAATGATTCAACCAAATGTTTCTGTCCAACAATTACCTGGTCCATACCCATCGTAATCATGTTCACAAACGAACTTTTACTTTCAATTCGCTCGTTCAACTCACGAATGTCTACTGTCTGACTCATAGATTTTTTTCAATTATATTGTTACTATTTTTTACTTGCTTTTTTTAAGATGCACAAAATTAGAAATGTTAAATTCGTATTCTGCACTTTCGCAGTTAAATAATACTAACCTGCACAGAACTATTTTGTTTTATTTTACTTAAGAGAGAGAGTTTTTATTACAGTTTGCCACTCAGTATCTCAGTCTGGCGGGCAGCGGCTTTTTCAATGGAAGAACGATCACGACGGTCGATGCCGTACATTTCCGGTGCAGGCACCTCGATCACAGTACCGATAGGCACGTTATTCGGGTCCGTTATGACAGCTCTGTTATATTCATACAGATATACCCAGAACAATTTGCTTCCGTAATATTTCAACGAGATCAGCGTCAGGCGGCTTCCCGGCTCGATCTTGACACGGGCAATGACTTTAGGCGAAACGGCTTCGGGTTCAACTTCCGGATTTTCCACCGTTGTTTCACCCACAGTCTGGGAGGAATCTTCATTGGCAAAAACGATTGTCGTATCCGGAACGGCTTCGGTCGCAACAGTCTCTCCTTTGGGAAAGACCGTATCAATCCTCAAGGGCTCTTTTTCCTTTTCGAAAAAGTACGTGCGATTCAGGTAAAGCCCGATATTGAATAGCATAAGAAGGAATACAAACATAGAAACAACGGCAATCCGCTTCGTGCGGGGCTTCTTTCTTTCCGCATCCGGACCAGTTTCTACCTCTTCGATCGGACTGTCAGGTCCGGAACTATCTGAACGTTCGTCCACAACCGGTTCAAGGGTATCCATCCCTTCATCTTCGGGCTGCCCGGCAGGTTCTTCTTCTGAAAAGACAACAGGTTCTTCTTCGGGAAGATGTTTCTCTTCCGGTATCATCTCCTCAATCGATTCGTCTTCCGTCTCTTTTATGTCCGGTTCGTCCAACACGACATCCATATCGGTAAAATCGACATTCTCCCGCAGTTCGGTCGTTTCAAAAAAAGAGAACGGTTTATTGACAAGTTCCCGCAGTTCCTTGTCCGGCAGGAAGGAAAACTTGTAATGTTCCGGGATTACAAAACGTTCACCCGTATTCACATGAATGCTTTCACGCTTCTCCACCGGAATGATCTTAAAAGTACCGAGCCCCTTGACCTTTACCAGTTTATCCGTATAGACACCTTCCGACACGACCGCTATGAATTCTCTCAAAAAGCGCTCGGAACTATTCTTGTCCTTACCTGTATATTCGGCCAACAGACCGGCCAGATCCTGTATCGCCAGCCGGTTATTCATGGTCGCCTAATTCTTTAAGTTTATTCTTGACGGTCGTTCCGGGTTTGAACACCGGGACAAGTTTTGGGGGGACTAAATACCGTTTTCCGTTTGAAGGATTGACAGAGATCCGTTCCGCTTTTTTTTTCACCTCAAACTGACCGAAGCCCTGCAAATATATGGTGTCGTTATCTACCAGACGCGAACTGACGACGGAACTCAGGACAGAAAGCGTTTCAGTAACTTCCTGCGCAGTCCAACCCATACGGGCGGCAAGTTCAGTAACCAGTTCCTTATTTTTCATATCCGCGTCCATTAATAGATTATGCAGCTATATTAGTTATTTTTTCGTAAACCGACAAACATCTTTGCAGTTTTTATGTCAAATTAAAGTACGCTTCCATACAGGTCGAAAGCTTGCGCATCGTCAATCCGCACGTTATAAAACATTCCGGGAATCAACAGCTTCTCTTTAGAAACAAGTATTTCCGGGTCGACCTCCGGCGAGTCGAATTCCGTACGGCCGACATAGAAATCTTCTTCTTCCCGATCGATCATCACCTTGAATACCTTTCCGATCTTGGAACCGTTCACTTCGGCCGAAATGCCTTCCTGTATACGCATCAGATAATCCAAACGGTCTTGTTTGACTTCCGGATCGACATCATCGGTATAATGTTTAAACGAATAGGTCCCTTCCTCATGACTGTAAGCAAAGGCGCCCATACGTTCGAAACGGGCTTCTTTTACGAATTCGACCAGTTCTTCAAAATCCTGCTCGGTTTCCCCTGGATGGCCAACCATCAAGGTCGTACGCAAATGGATGCCGGGTACTTCTTCCCGCATCCGGCGTATCAAGGCATATGTTTCTTCTTTCGTGATGTTACGGCGCATTTTCTTCAACATCGGGTCGCTGATATGCTGAAGGGCAATATCCATGTATTTGCAAACGTTATCGCGTTCGCTCATCACCCTGAGCAGATCATAAGGGAAATGGGACGGATAACCATAATGCAAGCGGATCCATTCCATTCCCGGAATATCGGAGATGCGTTCCACCAGTTCCGGCAACGCATGGCGTTTATACAAATCCAAACCGTAATAAGTCAAATCCTGGGCGATTACCTGAAATTCTTTCACACCCTGTTTCACCAGCAGGCGAACCTCTTTCTCGATCTCTTCCATCGGTATGGACTGGTAACGCCCCGTACTGATCGGAATGGCACAATACGAACAGGTACGGTCACACCCTTCGGCGATCTTCAGGTAGGCGTAATGCCGGGGAGTCGTCAAGACGCGGTCGGCAGCCAATTCCCGGTAGTAGGATTTACCCAAATCGTTCAACAGTTCTTTCCAATTGAACTTTCCATAGAAACGGTCGACTTCCGGCAACTCATTCTCCAAGTCTTTTAAGAACCGTTCGGAAAGACATCCCATGACAAACAATTTACCGATCTTCCCTTTCTTCTTGGCCTCTCCCAGATCGAGTATCATATTAATCGACTCTTCCTGGGCATCTCCGATAAAACCGCAGGTATTCACAACAACGATTTCACCATTAATCTTATGGGGGTCATGTTCGACGGTATACCCGTTCGCCACGAACTGGCGCATAAGCTGCTCCGAATCCACCAGGTTCTTTGAACATCCCAGCGTTATAATATCTACCTTATTTTTCCTCATATATTATGGTACAACTCCCTTTATTCTCCGAAAAGGGAGTTTACAAATTCTTTTCTATTGAAAACCTGGAGATCCTCCATTCCTTCTCCCAAGCCGATGTACTTGACAGGGATACGGAAATGATCCGAAATACCGATCACGACGCCACCTTTGGCCGTTCCGTCCAATTTGGTAACCGCCAAAGCATTCACCTCGGTTGCAGCCGTAAACTGCTTGGCTTGTTCAAATGCGTTTTGTCCGGTAGAACCGTCCAATACCAACAAGACTTCGTGCGGTGCATCGGGAACCACTTTCTTCATCACATTCTTGATCTTGGTCAGCTCGTTCATCAGATTGATCTTGTTATGCAGGCGACCGGCGGTATCGATAATCACCACATCCGCCCCGTTCGCCTTTGCCGAACTCAACGTGTCAAATGCCACCGAAGCAGGGTCGGAACCCATCTTCTGCTTCACGATAGGCACTCCTACCCGTTCGCTCCAAATCACCAATTGCTCTACAGCTGCGGCGCGGAACGTATCGGCTGCTCCCAAATACACATTTTTACCGGCCTTCTTGAACTGATAAGCCAGTTTGCCGATCGTGGTCGTCTTGCCTACCCCGTTCACGCCTACGACCATGATGACATACGGCTTCTTGTCTTCCGGAACCGTAAACGACTCCAGGTCTTCCGTATGATTTTCTGTAAGCAGGGAAGCGATCTCTTCACGCAGGATCGCTGTCAGCTCACTGGTCGTCACATATTTGTCTCTGGCTACGCGGTCTTCGATACGGGATATGATTTTCAGTGTAGTATCTACTCCGACATCGGAAGTAATCAGTACTTCTTCCAGATTGTCCAGCACTTCGTCGTCCACCTTGCTTTTACCGGCAATGGCTCTGGTAATCTTAGAAAATACATTTTCTTTTGTCTTAGATAACCCCTTGTCCAGAGTTTCCTTTTTTTCCTTACTGAAAAAGCTAAAAATACCCATACCTTAATTATTGCTTAATTATTTCTTTTCTGAATGAGTGCGCTAAATTACTAAATAATTGACAATTGACAATTGACAATCGACAATTTTATTTGCACAACCTGATTTACAATCCAGACATTCCTCTTCTTTATTAATTGTCAATTGATTCAGTCCATTCTTCCCTTGTAATCTTCGTAGCCGAACTCCTTGTACATCACGAGCCGGTCCTCCTTGCTCCACAAAGCCAAGGATGGATGCGGGATTCCGTTGAACATGGTCGTTTTGACAATGGTATAATGGATCATATCTTCGAATATCAATTTATCACCCACTTTCAAGGGTTGCTCGAAAAACCAATCGCCCATATAGTCACCACTCAGACAGCTGTTTCCTCCGATACGATAAACAGGCTTTCCTTCTTCCGGCTCTATAGCCCCGCGAATCACCGGTTTATAGGGCATCTCCAGACAATCCGGCATATGGCAAGTGAAAGAGGCATCTATGATCGCGGTCTTGATACCATGATTCTCCACGATATCCACCACCGTCGTCAGCAGAAATCCGGTTTGCCACGCAAATGCGCTTCCCGGCTCCATGATGATTTCGAGGTTCGGATATTTGGCCTTGAACGCCTGCAACAGCCCGATCAGATGTTCCGTATCATAGCCTTTTCGTGTCATCAGATGCCCGCCTCCCATATTCAACCATTTGATATGCGGCAGGAAACGGCCGAAACGCTTTTCCACTTCTCCCAACGTCTTTTCCAGATCATACGAACTCGATTCGCAAAGCGTATGAAAATGCAAGCCCTCGACACCATCGGGCAACTGACCGTCCAAAAGGTCGCTAACCACTCCCATCCGGGAGCCCGGAGCGCAAGGATTATACAAATCCGTTTCGACATCCGAATATTCAGGATTGATGCGCAGACCGCACGATACCCGGTTTCCGTCCGCCTGCACCATCGGATAGAAACGTTCGAATTGCGTAAGCGAATTGAACGTCACATGACTACTGTATCTTAAAATCTCCGGGAAATCCGCTTCCGTATATGCCGGCGAATAGGTATGTGCCCGACTACCCATCTCTTCAAAAGCCAGCCTGGCCTCAAACTTCGAACTTGCTGTCGAATACGGAATATATTCACGCACGATCGGAAATGCTTTCCACATCGCAAACGCCTTAAAAGCCAGAATTACATTAACTCCCGCCCTCTCCTTCACGCTCTTGATCAGTGACAAATTACGGCGGAGCAACTCTTCTTCCATCACATAACAGGGAGATGGTATCATATTGAAGTCTATCATCCGGTAAGTATTTTTCTTTGATTCTGTTGGGCAAAGATACACAATAAAAAGCGAAAAACAAGAACAGGGCTTATCGCCTCCCTTCTTCTTATCGTACTTTTTTCCTAAAGATCCGTTAGTCCAAATCAAAACACACAGGCATGAAAATGAAATCCTCCACAACACCGGAAGCAAGAAGCCCTTTTTTCCTCATTAACAATTATTACCATAAGACACGTACCCTTATCTACTAAAATAAAGTAGATTTGCGAAAAGATAGTAATCTGAAATTCAAAAAACAACAAGACAATGGAAAGACTGACTGCACAAGAAGAAAGCGTGATGTTGTATATCTGGAAATTAGGATCATGTTTCATCCGTGACATACTGAACGAAATGCCCGATCCGAAACCGCCCTACACCAGCGTGGCATCGGTGGTCCGGAACCTTGAAAAAAAGAAGTACGTCACCCCGAAGAAATTCGGAACGATTACACTCTTTTCTCCACGTGTGAAAGAAGCGGAATACAAGCGTACTTTCATGTCGAATGTCGTACAAAATTATTTCACCGGTTCTTATAAAGAAATGGTTTCCTTCTTTGTCCGCGATCGTAAATTATCCAAAAGCGATTTGCAGGACTTGATGGATCAGATCGAAAAGGAAGAATAATCAATTATAAAGATATCAATATGATAACTCCGATACTAATCTATTTTCTAAAGGTAAATCTGGCGTTGGCATTTTTATATATCTGTTATCGCCTATTATTCCGTGACGATACGTTCTTCAGGTTACGCAGAGGGGTGTTATTGTCGATTTACCTGATCGCATTCCTTTACCCTTTACCGGATTTAAGCGGCTGGTTATCCACCCAGACAAGCGTAGCAGGTATAGTCGGCTACTATTCAGGGTTGCTACCTAAAGAAACAGTCCTGACAGCAAGCAATGAAATAGCCGCCTCCGACTGGAAAGAAACCGGGCTCAAGGTTATGCAAGTTATCTGGCTGGCAGGAGCCGGCCTGTTGCTGTCCAGATGTCTGGCGGAGCTGTTCACTGTTTCTCGTTTACACCGGAAATGTAGGAAAATCACTTTGAACGGCATCGAAGTTTGTATCCTTCCGGAAGCGGAAGCCTCCTACTCCTTTTTCGGCTGGATTTTCATTTCATCCGATCCGCATCAACGGGAAAGGCTTGATGACATTTTGATCCATGAACAAACACACGTCCGCCAATGGCATTCGATCGACATGATGGCTGGTGAAATCATCTGTATCGCCTGCTGGTTAAATCCGTTTGCCTGGTGGCTAAAGAAAGAGATCGGTATAAATCATGAATTTATCGCAGATGAACAAGTCATGCTTGCCGGATTCGACAAAAAAGAATACCAGTACCATCTGATCGGAGTAAAACATCCCAATACGGCTATTGCAAATTTATATAACAATTTCAGTGTCTTACCACTTAAAAAGAGAATTACTATGTTAAACAAAAAAAGAACGAACAACGCCAGAAAAGTGAAATACCTGGCACTGGTTCCAATGGCCGCAGGCTTGCTATTGCTCAATAATATCGATGCGATGGCACGTGTTTTGAATGAAAAGGTAGCAGAGGTTATCCAACAGCCGACTGCTCTCGCCACCACTACTGTTTCCAAAATGGAAGCAGCCAATCCGCTTCCACCGGAAAAAGACAAGATTTATGACACATGTGATATCATGCCGGAATTTCCGGGCGGGCAAAATGCATTATTGCAGTTTCTTGCTAAAAACATAAAATATCCGACAGAAGCCCAGCAACAGGGAAAACAGGGAAAAGTAGTCGTCACATTCGTTATCGAAAAAGACGGAAGCATCACAAACGCCAAAGTGACACAGGCTTTATATCCCTCATTGGATGAAGAATCCTTACGGATTGTCAAGTCGATGCCCAAATGGACTCCGGGAAAGATGAAAGACGGAAAAGTCGTCCGCGTACAATATACCGTCCCGTTAACTTACCGATTGCAGTAGCCTGACAGTATTTCCCTTTTTGAGCAGGACACAAAAAAGGCATGCAATCTTCAAAAATGCTGCCAGGCGATATACGAAGATCACATGCCCCACGCTCCTCTCGAAAAGGGAGATGTTTTTATAAATTACCACGGCTTACCCGCAGAAGAGTAATAGAAAGAATGATACAAAAGTACTATTTTTTTCCTTTAAGGCCTACATGTTTCGCCTGATGGCGCCCCGGATCGAAATTCTTGCGGGAGCCATCGGGCCAGATGACTTCGGCTGTCGTTCCTTCGGGAACGGAAAGGGTGGCCTGTATCTTTTTACCTTTGCGTTTCAGCGACACCTCTATCTTGCCGAAATGCGTATCTACTGTAGCAGAGGCTTCGGTCAAAGTGCCCATTTGGGGACAAACCTTGAAGGAACGAAAACCTGGAGAGGTAGGTTCTATACCGCACACTTTCTGACTCAGCAACGTAAGAGGGCCACCACTCCATGCATGGTTGATCGTACCGCCTCCGAAACCGTCCGGACCGATTCCCCATCCTTCGAACAAGGTCGTATATTCAGGATAATCCATCATTTTCGCATAGCGTTGCTTCATCCTCTCTAAAGCAAAGGCCGGTTCATTCATTTGGAACAAGGCTTCGAGCACATACTTTTCCATATAGGGACTGGCATGGCATTCCTTCTTCAGGACTTTTACCAGAGCAGGATATTTATCAGCGGAAGCTAAACCGGAAACGACAGCCATCGCCTGTGCACGGTCGTCCGTTTCTCCCTTATAGCCGGGAGAGCGATATGCTGATCCTGTCCAAAACTTTGTGTCGAAGCATTTCCCTATACTGTACATCATACGGCCGATCTCATCGGCATCGGCTGTTTTTCCAAGTTGGAGGGCAAAAGCTTTCTCTGCTTTCAAGGCCAAATAATACCAGCAATTTACCAACACGCCCATATCGATGTTTTCTCCCCAGTCACCCCAGCTCCAATCGCCGTCACGCTCGATAACCAGGCCGCTCTTATCTACTTGCCATACTTCGTGCAGATAGTGGTGCATTCGGTCATAAATACCGGCGACAAAGCTACTGTCGCCACTATAATAATACTGGGTATAGAAACCGTACCAACCTACCGAAGCCAACATTTGCAATGGCAACTCTTTCCGCCAGTTACCAGCCGGGGCCGGAGCGAAAATCACACCGTCTTCGCGTTGCCAGTTCATCAGTTCGTAGATGCCTTTCAGCGCCAGTTTATGGCTAGAGGGAGAAAGGGCATAGAAAGCCTCGCCCAATTCGTTCACCTCGTCACCCCACCATTGCGCCCGTTCGCGGTCCGGACAGTCCATATAACTATCGCGCATCGTTATATATAAGGTGCGGGCCGAACGTTTCCAAAGTTCGTTCATGAACGGATCATTGCAACTGAAAGAACCTGTAAATTCGGTATCGTAACCGGTTTCCCGGAATTTCACATCCAGCACCTTCACGCCTTCCGGCAGGATATATTGCATCTCGTGACCGTTCATCCAGCCTAAACTCTCATATTCCTGCACGCCGTCGCGCGTGACATATTCAGCGCGGACGTTGTATTGAGAACCGCCCTCATAGTTGTCCGTCCGGATATGGATCACCTTGCCGGCAGGAGCTTCCACTTTCAGATAAGGAGTCACTTGGCTGTTATAAGGCAGACGACAATAAAGCGTATCGCCGGCAGACGACCGGCGGACACTGACATACGGTTTCAAGCCATAGTCTTTCCATAGGGGTACCGGACGCTCGACCAATTTACCTAAAGGGGCGACCCCGACAGACGAAATAATTTCGGCATTCGGCATCTTGCCTGTGTAGCCGGGCTGATTCCAGCCGGACATTTCCATCCTGGCATCGAAACGGATATTGCTTTCCGGCAAACGATAATTCGGATAGGGCGCCTCAGTATCCTGATAGGCATCATATACGGTGCATTGCCAGCTCTTGTCGGAAACGATCTCGACACCAGGAGCGACAGCTTCAAACAGCAAGGCAGCCAGACCACTGTTCACATGACTGAATCCGCTTTTACCGAAATGCCAGACCAGCACAGCAATCGTATTCTCGCCATTTTGCAAATAAGGAGCTATCTCTACCGGATCGTAGTAGGTGTCATACGGAGAAGGTCCCCGTTTAAGCCCGCCTTCAAAGACGACCAGGCGACCGTTTATCCACAACCAATATTTGCTATCGGCAGCGATGCGGGCGGTAAGAGTTTGCGGAACCTTGTCTATATGGACGGTTTTACGGAAAGCCAACCAGGTGTTCGTCTCGCTCTGACAACGTTCCGTATTGATCCAATGGGCTTTCCAGCCAGATTCAGCATGGCCGGAAGCGATACATCCGATTAACAGTAACAACAGAAAATAATGTTTCATGGTATTCTCGTTTAATAAGTTTTCACATGTGTACCAGACCCGACTGTTTCCGTCTTATCGCCGACACGGATATCCGCCGTACAGCCGGACGGGATCGTCACGGTAAGAGTAACTTTGCCTCCCTCCCGTTTCCATTCGCTCGAAATCAAGCCCCGTACAGAATGATACTCACCTTTCGCCCAATTCACTCTTTCCACGAAATGAGGCGTAATCAGAATATGGCGGAAACCTGGTTCAACAGCATCGTAGTTGATACCAGCAAGCTGATTCATCATCCAAGCAGAGACATCTCCCATAAAGACATGATTCAGGGAGGCGTCGCGGAACTCAGGACTTAACGTCCAGGTTTCAGGCAACGTCGTATATCCCATCGTTTCCACCCAATAGCCCCAAGAGGGAGCTTCCGTCTTCGTAATCATCTTCATAGCATCCTCGACATAGCCGTAGCGGGTCAGCATGGCCGGAACAGACTTGCTTCCGAGCAGGCCGAAATCGAGGAAATGGTTGTTGGCACGCACGACCTCGCAAAGTTTATCGGCGACCAACTGCTCCTTACCTTCCGGTACGATTCCTAAATAGAGGGCAATCGCCTGTGCCGTCTGGGTTCCTTCAGCATAGACCCCCGTTTCGGGATTGAAGAACTTACGGTTGACCAAGGCCTTCAACTCGTCGGCTCTCTGCCGATAAGGGGCGGCATCTTTACCCAACAGTCCGGCGAAACGGGCCATCAAGGTGTAATCCAAATAATAATAAGCAGTAGAGGTATAAGTGTTATTGGTCGTAGACTTCCAGTACACCCAATCTCCTAAACCGAAGGTCAGGTAACCACCGTCCTTCTCTTTTGCTTTCAAATAATCCAAATAGCGCAACATCGTAGGATACAGGTTCTCGATACTGCGTGTCTCACCATAATAATTATACAAAGCATTTGGGATGATAAACATGGCGGCATCCCATACCGGGCCGGGCCATTCACCATATCCCCAGCCGCTGGAGGGGATAATACCGGAGATCTCACCGGCTTCGCGCTGGTTATCAATGAAGTCGTTCATCCATTTCTCATACAAGGTGATGGCGTCGAAACCTAACAGGCCGAGGTCGATTGCTACATGCGCATCGGCCGTCCAGCCGTTCTTTTCACGCTGCGGGCAATCGGTCGGAATACTGTGCAGGTTACTACGATAGGCTTCCATTGTCGCCTTCCATATTTTGTTCAACAACGGATCGGAGCAGGAGAAGGAGCCTACGGGCTCTACCGCTGTGTGCATGAACAGTCCGGTCAGACTCTCTTTTGTCAGGACTACGGGAGCCGAACTTTCAACTTCCACATGCTGGAAACCATGATAGGCGAATGAAGGCATAAAGATTTCCTCTTCACCTGTTCCTTTCAGTGTGAACACATCCATCTGGAAAACCTCTCCCGGTTTCACAGGATGATAATAGACATCTATATTTCCCTGTTCCAGACGACCGTCTGTTTTCAGCAACTCTCCATGCTTCAAAGTGATCCGCGTACCGGGAGCACCTTTCACCTTTAATCGGGACAGACCGGCAAAATTCTTTTCGAATGAAAATACATAAAGTTTATCGCTGAACTTCTTCATCGAGACAGGCTGCAATTCTTCCGTAATCCGGATACCCGGCATCTGCTGGGCGGCCAATAAGGGAGCCGGAGCTTCCGTAACTTGTACCGGATCCCACTTGCTGTCATCGAACCCTTCCGCGTTCCAACCATTTTCTTCCAACGTGGCATCGTATTTGTCACCGCTGTAGATGTTGTTATAGGTATAGGGACCGGTCGCGGTACGCCAACTTTCATCGGTGGCGATGACTTCAGTCGTACCATCGGTATAGCGTAGGCGCAATTCACAGAGCATCCGGGGACGGTTACGCCAACGGGCAGTCTCGAAATTCCAGACAGCTTTGGATTGTACATTGTGCCAGCCGTTACCCAAAACGGTAGCGATAGCGTTGCCACCCGGTTTTAAAAGAGAGGTTACATCATGTGTCACATATAGGATACGTTTGTCGAAATGCGTATAGCCCGGATCAAGATAGTTCTCTCCTACCCGCTTACCGTTGATAAACAAATCGTAATAACCAGCGGCAGCCACATACACGCGGGCTTCTTCAATCTCTTTTCCCAATGTAAAAGCTTTGCGGAACATGGGGGCCGGCTCGAACTCCTTATCGTGACTGTCGGTTATCCATTTTCCCGACCAGTCGGACGACTTGAATTTGGCAGTCTCGAAAGTAGCCGTTTCCGAAGTCTCGCAAATGTCTCCATCCTGATCCCATACCGTCACATTCCAATAGTAACGGGTATGCGGTTCCAATGTCATATTATCGGTATACGGTTGCAGGTTATCCGGCGAGGTCCCGATACGGATTTCCGAACGGGAAGCCAAAAAGTTCTTCTCACTTCCTTTGTATTCCCAAGTGAAACGGGGACTTTTCGTATCCAAACCGATCGGTTCGCGCAGGTATTCTGTTCGCAGGTTCACCGGAACCGTAAGCTCGTTTTTACCTTTGCAACCCATCAGCGAGAAGAAGGCAAGTGAGCAGATCAACAGCGTGTTTTTTTTTACCATATCTTTATCTGATTTGATTATCGTACAACTTTTACTTCGGACGGAGCATCGATCCGACTCCGTACTTTCCCGTCAGCGCCTTTTTCGTGACGGATAGTGATCACACCGTAAGGAGTCGGGAACGTTCCTTCCACCCACTCCAAGTCACCTAAATGCGGTGTGATCCGGACAACGCGGCAACCCGGCTCCACAACCTGGACACCCAACACATATTCACTCAGCCAGGAAGTCGGACCAGAAGCCCAACCGTGACAAAGGCTATGGCGGAAACCTTTATAACAATAAGCCCCGTAATCGCCATGAATATCTTTCTTGCCTACCGGAACCAATTCATCGATGCGAGAAGCGCCGGGCAACCAGTCTAAGTTGAAATCTTCCCAAAAAGTAGTTGCACCCAAATCGAGCATCGCACCCCAGAATTGGCGTATCACGTCGATCGCCCCTTGATAATTGCCGGCAGCAGCCATCGCTCGAAGCATATAATAACCATAAAAAGTAGAGAATCCATGCCCTCCATTAACTGCGAGATATCTCCGATCGGCCTCTTCCGGCTTCATCAGTCCGGCCAACGCCAACAGGGAAGCTGCCTGTTTCGATCCAGGAGCATCCGGAGCAACACCTGACTTCAGGAAAGGTTTTATCACCTTCGAAGCGGCCTTGGTCATCCTGTTTCCTACAGCCTCGCATTCTGCCGCCAACGCATCTTCGCCCAACACCTTACAAAGTTCGTTTCCGGCTTTCATCGCCTGTAGCATCAAGGCTTGCAAGCCGGCATCGATGGCAACCGGATTTTCACTGGACGGCCAATCGAGGAAACGTCCTCCTCCGTCGAGCTTCTCGACGCCGTCGTCACCGACTTTGGAGATCAAAAGACGGAGCAAACCGGTCAAATAGTCTTTCTGTTCCTTCAAGTAAGCCAAGTCCCCCTGATAGTAATACCAGTCGCGCTGGATCAGCAACCACCAGATGGAGTAACTGCACATCCCGTTCATCCAGCCAGGCAACGGCGTTGCATCGCGGATAAAATCAAGGCTTTTCGGTATCACCTCGTTATATCCGAAAACAGTGTTGACCGTCATCACTTCCGGATGCAAATCACCAATCCAGACCAAACGGTCACGTTTGATGCCGTCCCAAATATACTCCTGCATATTCAAATGTACCGTATAAGCACCAGTCTGCCAAATCCGGTTCAGCCGTTCGTCGTTGCAACGAAATGAGCCTTTATATGGGATGTCCCGAAAAACGGAAATGGCACGTATTTCTTTAATATGCAATTCGACGGAATCGTCCAAAAGATCAATCCGAGCAAACCGAAACCCAGAATTACCCACTTCCATAACCCCCAACCAGGGTAGGCGAATAGTAAAATCGCGCATGGCATGATCGTTGGAAGCACCGTTCACCCCATCTATATCGCACATGGCTTCACTTACCGACTCACCCAAACGGATCCGGACGGCGACTGGTTCGTGCGAAGCCGGCATGCCGGTTACTATTTGCAAGCCGCCTTGCAGTTCTTTTCCAAAATCAAGAAGGATGGCAGGATGCTGCCGGTCGGTGCTCGAAAGCTTACAGATGTTATGATTCACAAGATTGGATTGTCCGTTTCCAGAAAGAAGCAAATGGTTTGCACCCTGTATCAACTGGCTTTCCTGTTGCCAGACGATGCGTGCGGGAGGTAGATATTCGCGTACACGACTATCGCGCTGCCGAGCGGACAATGATACGGCAAAGAATAGAGATATAAGAATAAATAATGTTTTCATGGTATATGGTATTTATATGAATGATGATTTACCGGTGTAGTGACAAACAAAGCTATACCTCGTTGCTATAAACACACCTATAAATCATCATTTACGATCGTAACCTATCACAAACCGAAGGCCGGAACCAAATCATCCAACTGCTTGTCAGTCATGCCGGCGGGTTCGTATCCTGCCATGCGTGCGCTGAAATAGATTTGGGCGGACTTGCTTAGCGTGTCGATTGCGTCAAAACATTCGATCAGGTCTTCACCGACTGCCAAAATACCATGTTTTTCCCAGAATACGACATCGTGCTTTTCCAATTGTTTAATGGTTGCACGTGCTAAATCCAGTGTCCCAGGTATTTCATAGGGAACAATACCGACTCCTTTCGGGACAATGATACGACATTCGGGAATCATGCTCCACAACGTACGGGTGATGACATCCGAATCCAAGAACGGTTTACAATGCGTCATGCCGATCAGGTCGGTCGGGTGCGTATGCAGAACGACTCTGTTATCACGGCCCAGGCCACGCAGATAATTATGCATCATCAAATGCGAAGGCAACTCGGAAGTAGGCAAAATCAATTGTTCAGCAATAATATCATAACTTTTTCCATCCCCGGCGATACGGATCAAGGAACCGTTGGCCAACGGTTCCTGTGCTACATAACGCATCCGCTTTCCTGTACCGGTGACATAGAAAATATGTCCGGCAAGAGCGGTCATCGCTTCTTGTAAAGGAATAGCCGGTCCCAGTGCGGGAAGTGCTTTTTCGACATCGTTCATCAAGTCGGTCAGGTTTACGGAAATGTTACCACCGTTACGTTCCGCCCATCCTTTTGTCCAAAGATAGCCGGCCACTTCAGCGATACGGCCAATCTCGGCCATCAATTTTTCATTGTTTCTGATTGTTTTCATTTTACTTATATATCTTTTTTATGAGGGACACGCCCCCGGCTCAAAATTGTTCTTCACCCGGCAAAAAACAGACAAGCACGGGAGCTTAATTTCATACCTATGGAAATTAAGTTCCATACCTATCGAACTAACGTCCCATGCCTATCTCCAATCCGATCATTATCTTAAATCAAATTAGGCAGCAAAAGTGAGAATATCAGGAGACACATGCCGCAAACCAAAACGACGATCGTCTGCCGGCTCACCCCTTTCCACTCTTTCAATATAATGCCCCACACATTGCTGAAGATCACATTCAGCGACATCAAGATGCTCCATGAAAAGGCCAGCATCACCGGAGATTCGGCAAAATAGCTCTTTCCCATTCCCAGCCCGAAGAATTGCGAATACCACAAAACACCTGCCAGCGCACAAAATAAGACATTATTCAGCAAAGTACCGCCTGATACGGAGAAATAATCTCTCCCCGTCTTGTTCCTTACATTCTGGAAAAGGCAATAAGAGGCGTTCGTGATAAAACCCCCGATCGTCACCAACAGGATGACCGGATTCAGTGCGAACAATTCGCTTGCGCCGGACTGTTTCGCCTTCTCAAGGATCGGAGCGCCGGATTCCAGGCCCAGATTGAAGCAGGCACTCATCACACCGGCCAAAAGAGCGACAAGCAAACCTTTCGTCAACGCGAAATCCTTTACAGCCGCTTTCTTTTCCTCCTCGGTCATATTACGGGCGCGAAGACTTCCGGCATACCCGATCACGGCGATACCGGCAAGCGTGATACACACACCGATCAGCAAGACCAGGCCATCGCCATGAAACAAATCCGTTCCGCCAAAAACTGCCGGGAAAAGCGTCCCGAAACCGGCACACGTTCCAAGCGCGATGCTCTGGCCGAGCGCAACCCCCAAATAACGCATGCTCAACCCGAAGGTCAACCCGCCGATCCCCCACAAGATTCCGTAGATAACGGCCCCCGCAGCTCCGCCGGCACTCCACAGTTCCAAGAGGCTGCTCCCATTGGGAATGGCAAGCTGCGCTCCTAAGAATGGGAAGACGAGCCAGGCAAAAATGCCTTGCACCAACCAAAAACTTTCCCAGCTCCAATCCTTGACTTTGTTGATCGGAACGTAGGAACTGCTCTGCCCGAAACTACCGATTGCGATTATGATCAATCCGATGATTATTTCCATATATGTTATTTTTAGAGGGCGAACCTGTGTGTTCGCCCCTAAGGTTAACGTTTACTTGTTACTTCCGCTTCGTATTTTTCTATCTCGGCGATATAATCCTCACCTACCGGGACGTCGTTTTGCAGGCAGAACATATCCCAGACGGCTGTCCACGGAAGGCTCTTCATTTCCTCCTGCAGAGCTAAACGCTGGAAATATTTGCCTTCGGCTTCGTACTGCTGCAAAGTTGCCGATGGTTCAAGAAGGGCTTGCATAAAAGCCTTCTGCGTTGCACGGCAACCGATCACGTACGCCCCGATACGGTTGATCGTCGCATCGAAGTAGTCCAAGCCGATATGCACACGGTCCAATGCCTTGCAACGGATGATTTCGCGTGCCAGATCGAGCAAGTCGTCGCTCAGGATCACCACATGGTCGCTGTCCCAACGAATCGGACGGCTCACGTGCAACATGATCTCCGGTGTAAAAAGAAGCAGGGCCGAAACCTTGTCGGCGATACTTTCCGTCAGATGGAAATGGCCCGTGTCGAGCGTCACAATCTTATTCTTCTTCGCACCGTAGCCCAAGTAAAAATCATAGGAACCGACCGTATAACTTTCCAGACCGATGCCGAACAGTTTTGCCTCGATACAATCCTTCATGTTCTTATATTCAGTTGCAAAAATCTCGTCGAGCGACTGTTCCAGTATCTGACGATATTTGAGACGGCTGGCGGGAACTTCTTTACTGCCGTCGTGAATCCACAGGTTCATAATACAGGGATCGTCCTGGTATTTGCCCATCTCCTCGCTGATCCAGCGGCAGCGTTTCGTATGTTCGATCCAGAAATTGCGGATCGCATCGTCGGGATTCGCCAACGTCAGGTCGCCGCTCTTCGGATGCGAAAAAGAAGTGCTGTTGAAATCCAGCTTCATCCCGTTCTCTTTCGCCCACTGCATCCAGCTCTCAAAATGAGCAGGTTCCACTTCGTCACGGTCGACCTTCCTGCCCTGGAAATCGCCATATATTTCATGCAGGTTCAAGCGATGTTTACCAGCGATCAGAGAAGCCGCTTTCAAGACATCGGCACGCACTTCGTCGATCGTGCGGGCACGTCCCGGATAGTTGCCTGTCACCTGGATTCCGCCCGTCAGCGAACCGCCCTGGTTCTCGAAACCGCTCACATCGTCCGCCTGCCAGCAATGCATCGAAAGAGATATCTTCTGCAATTTGTCCATTGCCTCCCTTGCATCCACACCGACAGCTGCATAGCGTTCAACAGCTGCCTCATACGCTTGTCTGATAATGTTTTCTTTTGTCATGGTCTTATTTTTTTGAGGTTACAGATTTATATTTCCTAAAAGCCTCTTCCCACTCTCCACTACCTTCCGGCAGAAAGACAGCCGGCGAAAGGAAAGAGTTGATCAAACGGCGCATCTCCCAACGGTCGGCTACCAATCCCGCCGCCCTCGCCTGCACCATGCAGTTGCCGATTGCCGTCGCCTCCGAAGGCCCTGCCACAACCGGCATGTTTATTACATTTGCCGTAAATTGATTGAGAAGATTATTCATCGAGCCTCCCCCGATCACATGCAATTTGCGGATCGGGAAAGGAGCCATTTCGGATAACAATGCCAGCACCTCCTTATACCGGAATGCCAGACTTTCAAAAATACAGCGGATAAACTCGTCGTCCTCGACCGGTTCGGGCTGCCCCGTCTCGCGGCAATAAGCCTTGATTGCCTCCGTCATGCTCGGCGGATTGGCAAAACGCGGATCGTCAGGATTCACAAAACGACGGAAAGGCGTCGCCCGTTCCGCCATCTTGACTATCGCCGGATAGGAATAGTCGCGCCCGGCCTTCTCCCACTCTTTCCGACACTGTTCGAGCAACCACATCCCGGTAATATTTTTCAGGAAACGGGTCGTCCCGTCTATACCGCCTTCGTTCGTAAAGTTATGCAGGAAGGATTCTTCCGAGATAATCGGTTCTTCCGTTTCGATCCCCATAAGGCTCCATGTGCCGCTGCTAAGATAGGCAAACTCCCGATCCGCCGCCGGAACAGCCGCGACAGCCGAAGCCGTGTCGTGGCCGGCAACTGCTATGACAGGCACTTTGCCGATCCCCGTTTCCCGTGCAAGCGCATCGGTCAGCTCCCCGACAAAAGTTCCCGGCATCACTACCGGACGCATAATGGACGGAGCTACCCCTGCCGCTTCCAACAAGGACGCCTCGAACTCTTTCGTCACCGGATTCAGCAATCCGGAGGTGGAAGCATCCGTATATTCACAAACCTTTTTACCCGTCAACAGGTAAGAAAGCAGATCGGGCATAAACAGTATCTCTTCGGCAGCCTCCAACGGCCCGAAACCTTCCTTTTTAGCCCTAAATAACTGGAAAACACTATTAAAATTCATGATCTGTATACCGGTAAGCCGGTAGACTTCCGACCGGGGAACACGCTGGAAATATTCTTCCGGCGCACCGTCCGTATAAGGATCGCGATACGCACGCGGTAGCCCCAACAGTGTGCCGTCTTCCGCCAGATACCCGAAATCCACCCCCCAGGTATCGATCCCGATAGAGTCCGGGAGCAGGTTCCGGCGTGCACAAATCGTAAGGCTTTCTTTCAAGGCATCATATAACCGGTATATGTCCCAGTAATATTTCCCATGCAACTCCATGATCGCATTCGGGAAACGGTGAAGTTCCTGCATTTCAAATTTGTCACCAACCAAAGTGCCTAACACGGCACGTCCACTGGTCGCTCCTATATCAAAGGCTAAAAAGTTATATTTCTTCATGGTACAACAAAGTTGTTTGTTTTATGATTGCAAAAGTAAACGGTAAATTACTATCTTTGCTTTTGAAAATGATTTTAAACCTTTCAAATCTGACAGAGGAGATGGAGAAACGACTAAGCGATCAATTGAGATACCTGACGATAAGTGCGATAGACGAAGAGTGGGGAATTGTCGTCACGACCGTCGGCTACCAGTTTATTCCCCCGAAAGGGAACTATCCTCTTTCGAAGCATCCGGACAATTATAACTTCAAGCCGCAGACCGGACGAATCCTGAACGAATACCAGCTGGTCTATATCACGAAGGGAAGCGGTTACTTCTCTTCGCAATCCTGCAAGATGCAAAAGATAAACGCCGGCACGATGATCCTGCTTTTTCCGGGAGAATGGCACAGCTACTATCCCGACAGCGAGACAGGCTGGGACGAATACTGGGTCGGTTTCCGCGGTGTCCACATCGACCGGCGCGTGGAAAAACGCTTTTTTACCCGCGAGGAACCGTTACAGCACATCGGGCTCAGTGCGACGATCGTCGGACTATATGAAGACATACTGAAATTCGCCTCTCAGGAAAAGACGGGCTACCAGGAGATGATTTCGAGTATCGTCCTTCATATATTGGGTACGGTCTATTATAAAAGAAGAAACAACTCCTTCACGAATACCTACGTTGTGGATAAGATCAACGAAGCCCGCATCCTGATGAAAGAGCAGGTGGAAAACCCGCTGACACCGGAAGAAATAGCTTCCCGCCTGGGGCTCGGCTACTCCTGGTTCCGCCGTATGTTCAAAGAATATACAGGCGTATCGCCCGCCCAATATCAATTGCAGCAAAAACTCCTGAAGGCAAAGGAACTGCTTACCAGCAGCAGCATGAATATCTCGGAAATAGCCTACAGTCTCAAATTCGAGAATGCCGGACAGTTCTCCACCTTCTTCAAGAAGAAAGAGGGCGTGACACCGTCGGAGTTTCGTGAACGGGCGCACTGAGGAATTAAAAATTAAGAATTAAGGGGTGAGTTGGAAGGTGATTTTTTTGTTCATCATATAGTTGACTGCACCATAGATAAACAATCCTAAGAACTGGGCGAGATATTCGTTCAAGTCAAAGATTTCCACCATGATAAGCAAAGCGAGGAATTGGGAACAATAAGCACATCCGAAAGCGATCAGAAAAAGGGGAATCTCACGGCGAAACTTACCGGTGCGGGATGAAAATATCCAATATTTGCTCCAGAAGAAATTATTGATCTGCGCAATCACATAAGCGGTGATATTGGTAGCGATATAGTTACAACCAAGCTTGTCCATCATCAGCCAGACAATCAAGACCGTAATTAACGCATTCAGCGTACCGACCAGTATAAACCGCATCACGCGCACCATATTTTTAGATTGTATGACCAAGTGTATTTCTTGCTGTTTTGTTCTTTGATATCTGAAATTCCGGTACAAATATACAGGATAATATGCAAATATCCATGCAAAAAGTCACAAAGTATGGCGAACAACCCGTATCTTTACCCCATGAAATATTTATTGTTTTACATAATCAGTCTGTTATCTCTCACCGCCTGCATCCACGAGGAATTGCCGCCTGAGGGTGGCTTTGCTTTGGAGGAAGGCGATCCGTTACCCGAATTCAGCATTTCCAATCCGGATGGAACGGTATCGAAAAAAGACTTGGAAAATAAATTTGCCCTGATTATTTTCTTCAGTACGACCTGTTCCGACTGCCAGAAGGCCTTCCCGGATATTTCCACTTTATATCATACATACAAAGACGATCCCTCCGTCTGTGTGCTTCTGATCGCACGTGGAGAAACCGAAGAGCAGGTAGCGGCCTATTTCCGGGAACATCAGTACAATATGAAGTTTTTCGCCGATCCGGACCTGAACGTCTACTCCCTCTTTGCCGACAACACCATACCCCGCGTATTCCTTGCCGACAAGGACGGTACGATTATCCTGACGCAAACGGAAAAAGTAGATGCGGGATTACTGATATCGGGCGGAGTAGAACCCCACCCCTACAAGCCTGAAAAATCTTAACATTTAATGCTCAACTGACGTAATACATCACGAATCTTTTCGAATGTGGTGATACGGGTCGGAACCAAAGGCAAGCGTAATTTATTTTCAATAAAGCCCATCGCATTCAGCATGCTCTTCGCTCCCGCCGGATTACCGTCGATAAACAGCAAACTGAACAGCTCCGTAAAACTATGGTGGATCGTGCGGGCGCTATCGTAGTCACCAGCCAATGCCAGACGCACCATACGGCTGAACTCACGCGGGAAAGCATTGCCAATTACGGAAATCACGCCGACAGCTCCCAACGTAATAAGCGGGAAGGTGATACCGTCGTCTCCTGAAATCACATTGAAGTTCGCCGGTTTGTTCTTGATGATATCGTCCATCTGGGTGATATTGCCGGAAGCCTCCTTGACTGCAATCACGTTCTTGAACTCACGAGCGATACGCAGCGTAGTCTCGGCCGTCATATTCACACCGGTACGTCCCGGAACGTTATACAGGACTATCGGTAACGTAGTCGCCTCCGCAATCGCTTTATAATGCTGATAGATTCCTTCCTGGGATGGTTTGTTATAATAAGGTACGACAGACAGGATCGCATCTATACCGTCAAAATTATCGTTTTTCAACTTCTCGACAACCGAACGCGTACAGTTTCCGCCAACCCCCAACACGATGGGAATGCGTCCGTTTACCTTCGTCACGACCAAATTGATTATATCCTTCTTTTCTTCTTCCGTGAGTGTAGGGGTTTCAGCGGTGGTACCTAACACAACCAGATAATCGGTTCCATTCTGCAACTGATAATCTACGAGCCGGGCTAACGCCTCATAGTCTACACTTTCATCTTCTTTAAAGGGAGTGATCAACGCCACACCCATTCCTTTTAAATTTATGTCTGCCATGATAATAATTGTCAATTGTCAACGGTGCTGCAAAAATAAGGAATTTATATCATTTTGAGCGTATCGCCTGCAAATAAAATAATATATGTTCGAATAAATGCTTGATATCTTCACGCTCTGTTACCGATATGGACAAATCATACAAATCTATATCGGCATGCTTCACTCCCACCTTGAATCTGCAAGGATGCTGTAGCATAAGATATTGCATCGGGTAGCAATCGGGGCGCGTAAGATCGATCAGGATATCCGCCTTGACCGTCTTGAACCGTTCCAGCACGACATCGGAAGGAACCTGCCAGACGTTCACATCCTTCTTGGCATGGACCGGGATGCACGAGGCATCTGCCTCCGGATCGCCGGTTACATAGACACAGGCCTGCACCTTCTTGTTCTTCTTACGCAGGACGTCCAGACAAGGCTCGACAAGCTCGCGATCGTTTGCCTGATAAAGGACCAGGATATGGCCTGCGTCTTCCAGCGCACAAAACTCATGCTTGCGGCCGGCAGCCCCGGAAGCTAAAGACTGCACTTTCTTTTTAATAAAATAATTCGTCAGTCTCATTCCGCTATCATATTTAAGAATTCGTCTTCGTTTATAATCTTCACACCCAACTTGGCCGCCTTTTCGAGCTTGGCCGGTCCCATATTATCTCCCGCCAGGATATAATCGGTCTTACCGGACACCGAACCGCTGTTCTTCCCGCCATGCTGCTCGATCATGGCCTTGTACTCGTCACGGGAATGCTTGGCGAATGTCCCGCTGATAACGATGCTCAAGCCTTTCAGCTTCTCGGAACGGTTGGCCAGCTTTTCTTCGGCCACGGACATCTGCAACCCGTATTCCTTCAAACGGTTCACCAACGTCCTGTTACGCTCGTCGGCAAAGTAAGCGATGATACTTCGGGCGATCCGCTCACCGATCTCGTCCACGGCAGTCAAGTCTTCGAAAGAAGCCTGTTCCAACTGCTCCATCGAATGGAAAGCGGATACCAGGCGTTTTGCCACCGTTTCACCCACAAAACGAATCCCCAATCCATAAAGTACCCGTTCGAAGGGAACCTGTTTGGATTCTTCAAGGCTCGCCATCAGGTTACGGGCGCTCTTGTCAGCCCAACGTTCCAAGCGCAGCAGATCGGCTATTTCCAACGTATAGAGATCGGCCGTGTCCTTGATATAGCCGGCTTCGTACAAATCTTCGACTGTCTCCGGCCCCATATTGATGTTCATGGCCCTCCGGGTGACGAAATGCTCGATCTTCCCCTTGATCTGGGGAGGACAGCCGGCTTCGTTCGGACAATAGTGAGCCGCTTCTCCTTCAGGACGCATCAACGGTGTCCCGCATTCGGGACAAGAACGGATGAAACGGACCTTATCGCCCACCAGCAAACCGCGGGCTTCGACATCGACACCGACAATCTTCGGGATGATCTCGCCGCCTTTCTCCACAAACACCTTGTCACCCAAATGCAGGTCGAGTCCTTCGATAATATCCGCATTGTGAAGGGAAGCACGCTTTACGGTCGTTCCGGCCAGCAATACCGGCTCCAGATTGGCAACCGGAGTGACGGCTCCTGTCCGCCCGACCTGGAAAGACACGGAGTTAAGGCGCGTCACGGCACGTTCGGCCTGGAACTTGTAGGCAATCGCCCAACGTGGGCTTTTGGCCGTGAATCCCAAATTGCGTTGTTGGCGCAATGAATTCACTTTCAAAACGATCCCGTCTGTTGCAACCGGCAGGTTCTTGCGTTCGACATCCCAATAGGCGATATAATCGTATATATCCTCCAAGCTGTTGCATACGCGGATCACATTCGGGATCTTGAACCCCCATGAACGGGCCGCCTCCAAATTATCGAAATGCGTTTCCGCCGGCAGCTCCTCTCCCAACAAATAATAGAAATAGGCATCCAGCTTACGAGCCGCCACGACAGCCGGGTTCTGTTGCTTCAGCGTACCCGAAGCAGCATTGCGCGGATTGGCAAAAAGAGGCTCCTCCTGTTCTTCACGTTCCTTGTTCAAGCGGTCGAACTCGGCCCAGGGAAGCAAGATCTCCCCCCTTATCTCAAATGTTGCCGGGTATCGGTCGCCCATTAGTTTCAAAGGGACCGAACGGATTGTCTTCACGTTGGCCGTCACATCGTCGCCACGTGTCCCGTCGCCACGCGTCACGGCTCGGACCAGACGTCCGTCCTCGTATGTCAGGGAAATGGAAGTTCCGTCATATTTCAACTCGGCAACAATCTCGAAAGGCTCGTTCAGGTCACGGGCTATGCGCTCGTAAAAATCCTTCACTTCATCTTCCGAATAGGTATTGCCCAACGAAAGCATCGGATATTTATGCACTACCTGTTCAAACTCTTTGGATAGGTCACTCCCCACCCGCTGGGTCGGCGAATGAGGATCGGCATATTCGGGATGCGCCTCTTCAAGGACCTGTAACTCCTTCATCATCTCATCGAACTCACGGTCCGATATCGTCGGTGCCGAGAGCACATAATAATTGTAATTATGTTGCTCCAGCGCTTCGCGAAGTGCTTTTATTTTATCTTTTACCACCATTTTTTCAGTTGAAAGGTGAAAGTTGAAAGGTGAAAGTTAAAAAGAAAAATTCATCACTTTCAACTTTCACCTTTCAACTTTCAACTAATATATTAGTTCTACATTATCAATCCACATCGTATTGCCCGGTGAGCCGATATAGGCTCCGCCGTGGCTGGAAGTAAACTGCAGGACGATATGAGTCGGCAATTCACCTTCCGCCGCCCAGCCCACTTCCTGAATAGGGACACTTTTACCCTGGCTGTTCAAGGCATAACGCTCTTCCACCTGAATCCGCATATAAGGCTTATACTCCGGATGCTTCGTAATATCGCCGTACAAGATAGGGTAGGTCGCATCGTTCACCCAACCGTTGCTGGATTCCGTATAACGCTGCACCATTGTCCCGACACGTTTGGAATAAATATTTCCATCTTTATCTTCCCAACGTTTCTGGAGCAAAAGAATGGCTGCGATCGAATCCTGTCCGGCAACGGTCGTCTTGCGGCTGAAGCCGGTACTGCGGATACGGTCCTTTTCCGGAGCCAGCTTCACCTTATAGTCAAAACGCAAAGCCTTTGGCTTCTTGGTAAACGCCACTCCGCTGTTCAACATGGCCTGCGGGTTCTTGGTCCCCTTGATCGGTTCGTGCACCGTTCCGAGAAAAACAGAACCGGCGGCTACCACTTCAATATCGACCAAGCCGAAAACCTTCACACTTTCCATGCGTGTCTCCAGACGTGCACACCAACCGTCATCCCGTCTTTCAGGGAAGACAGATGTATTCGTCTTCACCACACCTGCCACCTTCGCCATCACGTTGGAGTTCGCCCACGGCGAACCGCCCCGGTTCGTATAGGCTGTATTGCCGATGATCGTATCTGTCGGCCCCAGCTCGTAAAGATGCTTCGTATTTCCTCCGATAATGCCGGATTCATGTATCTCGCGAACGACCCAATGATCCATATCTCCAAAACTGAACGGCACTACGTGCTCTTGGGAACTGACAATTGACAATTGACAATTGACAATTCCCAAGAGAAAGAGGAATTTTGCTTTCTGTTTCATTTCAAATTCTGTTTTTTCTAAAATCCCTAAGTCGGCAAAGCCGGCAGAGCCGACAATTGTCAATTATAAAGAATATCCCCACTCCTTGAGAGCCATTCCCCAATTTTCTTCCACAAGCCGTACCGTGCGGTCGTCATACTTGTATTGGTTCTTCTTATAGCCCTTCTTTTTCCCGAGGTATTTCTCGATTTCAGCTTTAGACTCTTCAAAACCGGGGAGGTTTAATTTCTTGTATATATCCTCTGTCATGGCGAAAGCATCCTGTTCGAAATCCTCAAACTTCACCTCTACCAGGTTTCCTTCGGGTATCAGATGCTTTTGTTCTTCATATTTATAGAACAAACGGCGGTATACTTCGATAAAATTGCTTTCGATCTGCTCGTTGGAGATGTCCTGCAAGCGGAGCGGCTGGATCGTATTGGTAAAGAAGCTGCGCGTGCTCTCGAACACCGTATACGGATTTCGTTTCAGATAGATAAATTTAGCATTCGGGAACATTTCCACCAAAGTCTTCACACGTCCCGTATGAGGCGGATTCTTGCTCAAGAACTGACTTCCTTTCGTATTCCAGAGGGAAATCTTGATCAGTTTGAGGAACGTTTCCTTAAACACTTCCCGCTCGTGTTCGCTGATATTGTCGAAAAGCAGATAACGGTCGCAATATTCGAGCATATGCTTCGGGAAGAACCAGAAATTATAATACGTGTAAGGCATCATATTTGCCAAGGCAAATTCCTCTTCCTGGGGAAGATCCACCTTCAACTCCATATTATCGGTCGGACGCTTGTCGGGCATCAAGAACGCCATGTTCTTCTTGAAGAAAGGCTGTCCCCAAAGCATCAGGTTCGGAAATACGGTCTGATAGGTCGTATTGTAGCCGAAATGCTTGTCACACGAGAAGACATTGTGCATGAATGTCGTCCCGCTACGCCAATGTCCGAGAATGAACACCGGGTCCATCTCCAACGGCTTGTCCGCAATCTTACGGTAACGCGCATCTTCGAAGGGTTGCAACAGGCTGAGCAGACGGCAAACGGATTTAGTCAGGAAATATTTATTACGAAATCCTTTGTCGATCGTTTTATTGGCTGTCACAGCCTTGAACGTTTTCCAGTCAGCACCCACTAAAGTATTGATCGGTAGTTTGTCAAATTCCAGTAATCCCATACCTTATTTATTTTCTGTTATACACTTGACGGAAACCCCTTGCCGTTCGAGCTCTTTACAAACGGAACGGATAGCTTCGTAGTGCTCGGGGCCGATACCCAATTCCGGAAGATTCAGTACAGCCAACGCGTCTTCCGTCACCATGTCGCGAGCATCTACCCGGTCGATAATCATGCCGACAGCCGATGTATTGTTCGTGATCGGGTCGATCAGGATAAAGGCGCCTGTCTGTTTGTTCTTCTGATACGGATCGAAGAACAGTTCCTTTCCGGTCGTGAAGACGACACGGGCGATCTCGTTCAGCTTCATCGGCAAATCGTCAGTTGTCAGTTTTCCATTGTCAACCGACAACTGTTCCATCGTATTGACATTCACTTTATAACGGATGCTGTCCACACGGGCGCGTGTAAGATTGGTCGTATGCTTGATATAAAACTGCTTGCTTGCGTCCATCGGTTCTTCGTCCATCCACACCAGCATAGCCTCGAAGTTACGGTCCGCAATCGGCAGGTTATCCGGATGGACGAGCATCTCACCGCGTGAAACATCGATCTCGTCTTCCAGCGTGATGGTGACGCACTGGGGAGGGAATGCATAATCCAGCTCTCCGTCGTATGTCACGATACTTTTCACTTTGGATGTTTTCCCGGAAGGTAAAGCCATCACCGTATCGCCTTTACGAACGATACCACTGGCCACTTTCCCACAGAAACCGCGGAAGTCCAGGTTCGGACGCAGGACATATTGCACCGGATAGCGGAAATCCTCGAAGTTGCGGTCCTGGTCGATAGGAACCGTTTCGAGGAAGTCCAACAACGACGGCCCTTCGTACCAAGGCGTACGGTCGCTCTTCTCCACCACATTGTCGCCATCCAGAGCGGACAGCGGGATGCAGGTGATATCCGGGATATTCAACGGAGCGACAAACTCCTTATAATCGGAAACGATCTTGTCGAAAATATTCTTGTCGAAATCAACCAGGTCCATCTTGTTGACCGCCAGCACCACATGCTTGATACCTAAGAGCGAAACCAGATAGGTATGGCGGCGCGTCTGCGTAATCACTCCCGTGCGGGCATCCACCAGGATGATGGCAAGGTTGGCAGTCGAACCGCCGGTGATCATATTGCGGGTGTACTGTTCGTGTCCCGGAGTGTCGGCAATGATGAACTTACGGTTATTCGTACTGAAATAGCGGTAAGCCACATCGATGGTGATCCCTTGTTCGCGTTCGGCTTTCAGGCCGTCCAGCAACAGAGCGTAGTCGATATGGTCGCCGGCATTCCCCATGCGCTTGCTGTCGCGTTCGAGGGCATCCAGCTGGTCTTCGTATAACTTTTTGCTGTCAAACAACAAACGACCGATCAGCGTCGATTTGCCATCATCCACCGATCCGGCAGTCAGAAAGCGAAGCAAATCCTTTTGTTCATCTCTGTCGAGGTATTCTTTTATATTTAATGTTGCCATATATTTTAAGTTGAAAGGTGAAAGTTGAAAGATGAAAGGTGAAAGTTGAAAATAGTGACACGAAGCCACTTTCAACTTTCAACTCTCCACTTTCAACTAATTAAAAATATCCTTCTCTCTTTTTCTGTTCCATGCTTGCCTCCTGGTCGAAGTCGATCACGCGTGTCGTGCGTTCGCTCTTGGTCGTCGTCATCATCTCTTCGACGATCTTTTCAATCGTGTCGGCATTGCTTTCCACAGCCCCGGTCAACGGCCAGCAGCCTAAGGTACGGAAGCGTACCATGCGCATCTTGATTTGATCGCGGTACTGCTCCGGCAGACGGTCGTCGTCTGCCATGATCAGGTTGCCGTCGATCTCTACGCACGGGCGTTCCTTGGCAAAGTACAACGGTACGATCGGAATATTCTCCAGGCGGATATACTGCCAGATATCCAGCTCCGTCCAGTTGGACAGCGGGAACACACGGATGCTCTCCCCTTTATGGACACGGGCGTTGTAGATGTCCCACAACTCCGGACGTTGGTTCTTCGGGTCCCACTGGTGGAACTTGTCGCGGAACGAATAGATACGTTCTTTCGCCCGGCTCTTCTCTTCATCGCGACGGGCGCCTCCGAAAGCGGCATCGAACTTATATTTATCGAGCGCATGCAACAACGCCTGCGTCTTCATCAGGTCCGTATGCACCTTGCTTCCGTGCGTGAAAGGCCCTACACCGGCATTGAATGCCTCCATATTGGATTCCACGATCAGGTTCCATCCGAATTTCTTCGCATAGTCGTCGCGGAACTGAATCATCTCCTTGAACTTCCATTTGGAATCGATGTGCATCAAAGGGAAAGGAACTTTTCCCGGAGAAAAAGCCTTTTCTGCCAGGCGAACCATGACGGAAGAGTCTTTTCCGATAGAATAAAGCATCACAGGATTCTCAAACTCGGCAGCTACCTCCCGGATGATATGGATAGACTCTGCTTCCAACTCCTGTAAATGGCTTAATTTATAATCTGACATTGTATGTTATTTAATGTTGTTATTATTCTTACCTTTCTATTCTAATATAGTTCCATGCCCATGAAACTATGTTTGCATGCTGCAGGAACAAAAATTCCATGCCGGGGAAACTATTGTTTCCCGCCAAGGGAAACCTTCGGCAATATCAGTTCGAGCAAACGGGTTACGGATTCCTCCAGGCTCAACACGGAAGTGTCTAACGTCAGGTCAGGATGTTCGGGTGCTTCGAAAGGAGCGGAAACGCCCGTGAAATCCTTGATCTCGCCCCGGCGTGCCTTCGCATACAACCCTTTGACATCGCGCCGCTCGCACTCTTCGATCGGAGTGCTGACATATATTTCCAGGAAGTTCTCCTTCCCGACAATAGATGCCGCCATTTCCCTCAAATCGTTATTCGGGCTGATAAAAGCCGCTATCGTGATAACTCCCGTATCGATAAAAAGTTTGCTTACTTCGGCGATACGGCGGATATTCTCTACCCGGTCTTCAGCCGAAAAGCCGAGATTGTTGTTGATCCCGCTGCGGATATTGTCGCCGTCCAGGATGCGGCACAGCAAACCGCACTTGTGCAACTCGCGCTCAAGCGCTATCGCCACCGTGCTCTTCCCGGAACCGCTCAACCCGGTAAACCACACCATCACACTGCGCTGCTTCAACAAACGCTCCTTATCCTCCCTTGTCATCATCCTATCGAAAATAGGATAGATGTTAGTTGAAAGTTGAGAGTTGAGAGTTGAAAGTTTCTCTTCGATATTATTATTATTTACTTGTTCCATTCATATTTTGTTTACTTGTTTTCACAATACTGACCGTCAGTTTAATCAATTCACGGCAGTCTTCTATAATCGATTCGTATTCTTTTTCAGATAAATAATCCGTTTCTTTCAATAACATAATCCAATATTCCGTTTCATTTGCTTCCTTCAAAGCAATATTCACTTTGCTTATAAAATCGGCTTTGGACTGCGCATGCTCAGCTTCTTTCAAAAGGGCACCAATGGCAGTTCCACTACGCAACATCTGTTTTGACAGAACAAATTCTTTTCTTTCATATAATATCTTATATAGTCTAACGATACGGATCGCAAAACCAAAGGACTTTTCTGCCGTCAAACTCTTCCCCATCACTTTCAACTTTCACCTTTCAACTTTCACCTTTCAACTTTCACCTGTTTAGAATTTCCAGATCATCGGTATCACGAACACCGAGATCAAAAAAGTGATCAGGTTAAGGGGTAAACCGATTTTCACGAAGTCAGTGAACTTATAACTACCGATACCTTGCACGATCAGATTGGTCTGATAACCGATCGGCGTACTGAAACTGGCAGATGCCGCCATACAGATCACCACGAAGAACGGCGTCGGGTCCACACCGAGCTGCGTAGCGACCGACAAGGCAATCGGGAAACTGAGCGCCGCAGCCGCATTGTTCGTAATCAGTTCCGTAAAGATATTGGTGATGATAAAGACTATCGCCAGTAAAGCATACGGTCCCATGCTGCTGGACATACCGATAATATGACGGGCTATCAAAGCTGCGAAACCGGAATTCTCCATCGCCTTGCTGATGGCAAAGGCACAGGCAATCGTAATCAGAATATCCCAGGATATATATTTGGTATACTTTTTCGGAGGGAAAATCTTGGTCCACGCCATGATGATGGTCGTAATGCAGACAAAGAAAAACATATCCAGCCGTATTTCAGGGAACGCCTCTTTCACCACAGGCAACTCCCCTATCGTGGCGCCTACGATCATAAAGATCAGCAAGCCCAATGCCAGCCAGCGTTTCTTGCGGGAAACAGGTTCCGTACCGTCCTTGCCGTTGGCAAGCAAAAGGAAGACGCTGGATTCACCCCATGTCGGCACGAACGTATCGTCCGCCCAAAGAACCAGCGTATCGCCCTCGTGCAACGTCACCTTATCGAGATCGCGGGTAAACCGCTGTCCCCCGCTCTTCACCTCTTTCACGATCGCACCGTAATGACGGGTAAAATTGAACTCGCCCAATGTCTTGTTGATACCCGGAAAACGGGAGCCTAACACCGCTTCCACCCGGTGCAGGTTACCGGGGTTGCCGTCTTCCTCCTCTTCCTCGTAGCGATCGGTGCGGGAATCGGGCAGCAGCTTGTTGGAGAACACGAAGAGGTAAATGATGCCGGCCAGCGCGATAAAGATCCCCACCCTTCCCAGCTCGAACATCGTAAACCCTTCATATCCGGCATCGAGGATCATGCCATGTACGACCAGGTTGGTCGATGTCCCGATCAGAGTACAGATGCCGCCTAAAATGGTCACATACGAAAGAGGAATCAGGAATTTCGTCGCCGGCAGCTTGACCGACTCCGCCCAACGCTTGATGATAGGAGCGAAAATAACGACAACAGGCGTGTTGTTGAGAAAAGCGGATACAAAAGCGACAGGCGGAAGCATACGCAACTGCGCCTTGAAAACGGTTGTCTTCCCCTCCGGCAACAACTTCTTTATAAGTTGTCCCAATGCTCCGCTCTGGCGAATACCCTCGCTTACCAGAAAAAGCATTCCGACGGTTATCATCCCTTTATTGCTAAAACCTTCGAGCATTTCTTTCGGCGTCAATATTCCAACACAGAGGAACAGCACCACAACCGTGAGTAACACCATTCCGGGCCTCAGCCCATCCCATATCAACGCCCCGATCATGCCGACCAATGCCAGCAATACAAATATTATTTCAAAGTTCATCCTTTCAATTGACAATTGACAATTGACAATCGACAATTAAGAACAGAGACCATTAATTATCAATTGTCAATTATCTGTTAGGGTTGCAAATGTAATAAGAATATTAAATCTAATCTTACTACGATAACCAATTTTAGGGATAATCTTGCTTACAGACCAAAAGTTTCAGCAAACGGAACAAACCGCCCGTCAGAGCGGTTTGACGATGAACCACGGATTATGAAGGTCTTCCTTATTGTACTTTAAAGGTGTTTTGCCATCGATATGATAAACTTCGCATCCGGCCGCCCGTGCAATCGCATGTCCGGCGGCGGTATCCCACTCCATCGTCGGTGCGAAACGGGGATAAACATCGGCCGTTCCTTCCGCCACCAGGCAGATCTTCAAGCTGCTGCCGCTACTGATCAGGGTGATCGGCTGTCCCTGCTTGCGCAGGTTCTCGATAAAGGCCGTCGTTTCTTCCGTCTGGTGCGAACGCGAGGCGACCACCACGACTCCCTGGTGTCCCATCGGCATAGGCAGGCGTATGGCTTTCGTTTTTATCTCGTCCATCGAAGGCTGATATCCGTAGTCTATCTCCGCCAGCTTGAACGCTCCCAACGAGTCAGCCGCGAAATACAGCTCTTTCCGCACGGGCACGTAGATCACGCCCAATACCGGAACCCCTTCCTTCACAAGGGCGATATTAACCGTAAATTCGCCGTTTTTCTTGATAAACTCCTTCGTCCCGTCCAACGGGTCGACGATCCAGAGCATGTCCCAGCCTGAACGTTCGGCAAAAGGCGTCTCCTTTCCTTCTTCGCTCAACACGGGGAAAGGCGTCACGGACAGGGCCATCGAGATAATCGCATGGGCCTTCTTGTCGGCTTTTGTCAACGGGGAGTTATCGGCTTTACGTTCGATGCCGAAATCGGATTCCGGATCGGTATAAATATCCATGATCGCTTTGCCTGCATCGAGGGCGGCGCGAATAGCTATATACAGGTAATTTGCATAATTATTCATCATCACTTATTCTTTTAGTTGTGTTAATATACAAATATAGTCAATTTCCTCGAATAATCCGAATTTTAAGCCCTCATTTTCACTCGATGTCCAAAACATATATGTTTTGAATTCAAATCACCGGTGTTTTGAAATCGAACCGGTTGTTTTCGACGATGGATCGGCCGACGGCATAGCCTTCGTCATACAAGGCGGACAGCTTCTTGCGGTCGTTGGTGGTGCGGCCGACTTCCATTTTCTTTTGCGGACGGATGACGATCGCGTCTCCTTTCGCTTCCAGCTCGTCGATATAATCCAGCACTTCGTTATAGTTGCGGTAGCGCAGCTTCAACTGCTTGCGGATAGCGGGATACCGGCGGTAGATGAAGCCGGGCAGCCAGAAGTCCTTCTCTTCCTTACGGTAGCCTTTGTTGCGGGTCAGGACAATCACGTTCTTGCGGAAACCGTCGTCGATGGCGTGCCGGATCGGGATGGCATCGCAGACACCGCCGTCGACCATCGGGACACCGTCGACATACGCCACCGGACAAAGCACCGGAAGCGTACAGGAGGCACAACAGATATCGACCAGGCGGTCTGCATCCTGCTTCTCCTCGAAATATTCGGCTTTACCCGTCAGGCAATTGCTGGTGACCATGACGAAGCGGTTCGGCGACTTGAAATACGTCTCGTAGTCGAGCGGATAATATTTTTCCGGATAAATATAAAAAAGGTATTTCATGTCGATATATCCCCGCCCCCGGAGGAAATGCCTGAAACCGATATAATCATATTTTTCCAGCAGGTCGATATTGCTGAAACGGGAACGCCCGCGCTGCCGGGAGGCATACGAAATACCGTTGCTCGCCCCGGCGGACACACCGATCGTATAAGGGAACCAAATGTCATGGTCCATAAAGCAGTCCAGCACTCCGACGGTGAAGATGGCACGCATCCCTCCTCCTTCAAGCACCAGACCTGTGCGACTGTCTATATCCATATCTGTTTACCATAAAAATAATAGCCATTGCCTGGCTCACACCGGACAATGGCTACAAAAATATAATAAATCAGCGATATAAACATCGTCTTTTTACAGAATAACTTCGTTCACCAAAGGACGGTGGCAGCGGAAGTCTTCGATATTCTGAAGGGTGGTCTCTGCAATGTTATGCAGGGCCTCTTTCGTGAAAAAAGCCTGATGCGAAGTAACGATCACATTATTAAAAGAAAGCAGACGGGCCAATACATCATCGTCGATAATTTTATCAGACTTGTCTTCATAGAAGTATTCGCCCTCCTCCTCGTACACGTCCAGACCGGCCGCCGCGATCTTCTTTTCCTTCAGGCCTTCGATCAGGTCGTTGGTGTTGATCAGTTGGCCCCGGCCTGTATTGATGATCATTACGCCTTCCTTCATCTTGTCGATGGAGTCTTTGTCGATCATATATTTTGTCTGGTCGGTCAGCGGACAATGTAAGGAGATGATGTCCGACTCGCGATACAGTTCGTCTAACGAAACATAAGAAATACCTTCTTCTCCGGCAAACTTCATGTCCGGGTAAAGGTCATAAGCCAGAATGCGCATTCCGAACCCTTTCAACAGGCGGATCAGGATCTTGGCGATCTTTCCCGTGCCGATAATACCGATCGTCTTGCCGTGCATATCGAACCCCATCAGGCCGTTCAGCGAGAAATTACCGTCTCGCGTACGCCAGTAGGCACGGTGTATCTTACGGTTCAGCGACAGCATCAGGGCAAGCGAATATTCGGCTACGGCGTAAGGCGAATAGGCCGGTACGCGAACGACCGGCAGCTTTCCTTTGGCCGCTTTCAGATCCACATTATTAAAACCGGCACAACGAAGGGCCAGCAGTTTGACACCATTGTCCACCATCGCATCGATCACAGCGGCATCGGCGGTGTCGTTGACAAAGATACAGACCACGTCCGTATCTTGCGTCAGGACTACATTGTTCGGATTCAAATGTCCTTTATAGTAGCGAATGTCGTAATTGTACTTTTCATTTACTTTGTCGAATGAAGCTATATCGTACGGTTTAGCTCCAAAGAATGCAATTTTGTATGCCATATTATTTATTTTTATATCTAACAATCAAAACGGCCTAAATGTTGAAAGGAAAAGGTGGGTAGTAGAAAAGGAAAGATCCGGCTAAAGAGTGCTTAACCTGACCTCTACCCATATATAGTTTTTATAATGAAGTATATCGTTCAGCCTTCCTTTGAAGACTGTCCTTTTTTATTCGCAGCTGCATTACGCTTATTATCCCGATGAATAAAAAAGCCACCTATAATAACTGTCGATAATAAGCACATCCCCATAAACCACATCATATTCATAATATTCATACAGTCTCTCCTTTCTGTTTTGTGTTTGTGTTATCTAATAAAACAAAGATAGCCATTCTTTCCATCCGTCCAAGCGTAACAATCTAAAATTTACGGGAATTCGATTTCCACCGTCGTTCCCTTCCCGACCTCGGACGTAATCGTGATTTCCGCCCCGTAGCTTCTTAGGATACGCATGGAAAGACTAAGTCCGATACCATGCCCGGCGAACTCCCGTGTGTTGGAGGCACGATAGAAAGGCTGGTACACACGGGCGATCTCCTCCTCCGGAATACCGATCCCCATGTCCGTAATGGTCAGGACAGAACCTTTCAGCTGCATCTCGACAGGCGCTTCTCCCGAATATTTACAGGCATTATTCAAGATGTTGCCGATAGCGATCTTCAGCAGATGCGGATTCGCCTCGATAGCGAAAGCGAAATGGTCGGTTGTAAAACGAACGCGGTTACCCACGAACTGCATCAGGAAGTCGGCCAGCAAAACCGTCTCACGTGCATTCTTCAGGATCTCCTTATCCCCATGAGAGAGGAAAAGCAGGTTCTTCATCAATAGGATGATGCGTTTCGTTTCGGAAGCGATACGCCCCAATGCTGCCTGGTATTCGGCCGACGTACGTTCCTTCAGCAAGCTGATTTCGCATTCTCCCTGGATGGCCGTAAGCGGATTATTCAGTTCATGAGATGCATTGCTGATAAAAGACTTCTCACTCTGGTAAGCCGCATCGATACGGTCGACCATGCGGGTCGCATACAAACGGCCGACGAAATAGACCAGGACGGCACTGATCACCAGCATCCCCAGCAACAGCCAGCCGATACGGTGCTGGATATCCCCGCCGTACTGGTTGCTCGACACAACCAGTACGATAAAATTGCCCTCATTATCCGGATAGTAGACAGCCGCTCCTAATTCTTTCCCTTCATGGAAACGAACCACATTGCCTGCATACAGGGAAGCGATCTTCTCATCGGTCAGGTAACGGGACAAGACGCTATGCGCCTCTGCGATGCTGTCGGCGTTCAGCAATATTTCCGCCGCAACAGGCAACGTTTCCTCATAATGCTGCTGGATACGGGCATAATCTTCCTCGTCCAACTCATCCTTCTCCCAATGCTTCTGTGCCGTCGCGTATGCCTTCTCCGTCAGATAGGAATAGTAGAGGCGGCTGATATAGTCGGTCGCCACAAAATAGAAAACGACCGTCACCATCGAAATAATGCCGATCGTGATAGCCGTATAAAAAAGAGCAATCTTATTCCCGGTCTTCATGCTTCCATCATATAGCCCACTCCCACTACGGTGCGGATCAGTTTGCGGTCGAAATCCTTGTCGATCTTGCTACGCAGGTAATTGACATAGACATCCACCACATTCGTATTCGTATCGAAGTTCTTGTCCCAGACATTTTTCAGCAAGGTCAGCCGGCTCTGTGCCGTCCCCTGGTTCCGAATCAGATATTCGAGCAGGCGGTACTCCTTTACAGTCAGGTCGATCACTACCTTGCCACGGATCGCCCGGTGGCTGGACGGATCGAGTGTCAGGTCTCCACAACTCAGAAGCGGTACGGCAGGTTCCGCCCCCGTACGCCGTAAAAGGGCTTTGATACGGGCTTCCAGTTCCTGGAAACTGAAAGGTTTCACCAGATAGTCGTCGGCACCGGCATCCAGTCCGTTCACGATATCGTCCGTCGTCCCTAAGGCGGTCAGCATGATAACGGGTGACTGGTAGCCATACGTCTGGCGATACTGTTTACAGAGTTGCAGACCGTTCATCTTCGGCATGATGATGTCGAGTATCAACAATTGGAAATCCTCCTGCTGAACCAACTCCCAGCCGGCCTGCCCGTCATTGGCCACGCAGACTTCATGACCAAACTCCTGCAAGCCCCGCTCGATGAAAGAGGCGATGTTTATTTCATCTTCTACTAATAATATCTTTGCCATTACATGTTTTTGTGTATCGGACTACAAATATAGGATAAAAATCATCAGATCATTTGTTCTTTCCGATCCTGTAAGGCGGCCTCACCCGAAGATGATCCACTTCCAAAAAAGGAATCTTGGGATAGAGAAGGTCGAGGAGGCTAAGATCTATCTTGCCCGGAACGACCTCGATACGGACACGGGCAAGACCTTTCTTCTTAAAATCCAGAAGTTCGGCCGCACCGGCAGAGACATCGATGATACGTCCTTTGCGGAAAGGACCGCGATCGGTGACACAGACGATCACCCGCTTCATATTGGACAGGTTGGTGACACGCAGGAAAGTGCCGAAAGGATATGTGCGGTGGGCAGCAACCAGCTCATCCGCATCATGGACCCGCCCGCTGGCGGCCTTACGGCCGTGGAAACGGTTGTGGTAATAAGAAGCAAGCCCTTCCTCCTGGCCCCACACATCCCCCGTGCCCGCGAAAGCGACCAACAGAAGGATGATATGTACCAGGCGGAAGGGCATACACGTTATCGTTTTACTTTACAATAACGCAAGGCTCTTGATTTTATTGTAGCAGCTCGATTTTATTGTAACAACTCGCCCTTATATTCTCCGGTGAGCGTGTTCAGGAACGCCACGAGGCTCTTGGTATCCGCGTCCGAGATGTTCTTACCGATCTGGAACTGGTGCATGATGCGGATGGCATCTTCGACCGTCGCGATCGAACCGTCGTGCATATACGGCGGGGTAAGCATCACGTTACGCAGAGTCGGCGTCTTGAAACGATGGCGGTCCTGTTCGTTCTTCGTGACGGAATAACGTCCGTTGTCACCATCCGTCAGCCCCGTGCCGCGATAATCGAAATAATTATCCTTGATACCCATGTATTCGAAGGACTGTCCACCCAGGTTCACCCCCGTATGGCAAGTAGCGCATTTATTCTCCTTAAACAATTCGTAGCCTGCGACCTCCTCGGCAGTCAGAGCCGTCTTGTCACCCATCAGATACTTGTCGAAGCGGCTCGGCGTGAGCAACGTCTTTTCAAACTCGGCGATAGCATCGGTGATCGTAGACTGGTTGAAACCTTCCGGATACACTTCGAGGAAACGTTTGCTCAACTCCTTGTCTTCCGCCAGCTTGGCCGAAATCTCGTCAAACGAGTGGCTGCCCATTTCAACCGGGTTCAAAGGAGGCCCGGCAGCCTGTTCCTTCAGGTCGGCAGCACGTCCGTCCCAAAACTGCAGGATATTCAAAGCCGAGTTATACACAGTCGGAGCATTCACGCCGCCGAACTGTCCGTCTATCCCCTCGGAATATTGTTTGCGGTCCACACCGGCAGTAGCCAACCCGTGGCAGGTAGCACACGAGATCGTGTTATCGCCGGAAAGACGGGTGTCATGATAAAGATCGAACCCCAACGCTACCTTGGCCGAATCGGTCGGGATGGAAGCCATCAACGGTTGCACAGGCTCATTGGCAAATTCTTCGGCGACGGTAGGTGTCGAATAGTTCTTCTTACGGACATCCTTCGCCCAGGAAAGCAAGACCGCCTTTTCGTCGCTATCGAGGTTTGTCCCCCAATGCATCGGCATGTGCGAATACTTGGCGGGAGGCATGGAACCTGAGAGAGCGGCATCTTCCACCTTGGCCAGGTCGGCTTCGGAAACGAGTTTGCCATTGTCGAGCGCCTCCAGCATCGCCGTCAGATCCAGATAACGCGTACCTTCCCGCATATCCGCCTTGACAGTCGGACCGATCAGAGGAAGATTACCGTAGAAAGGAGTCGCCGCCGTAGCCGAGTGACACTGCATGCATCCGTTCTCACGAAGGATGGAAGCAACCTGTTTTGCCTGATTGTCCGCATACTTCTTGTATTCGGAGGAACCACACGAAGGCAGAACCAGAGCCAATGAAAGCAGCCCTAAAGGTAATGCCGTCCTCTTACAAAGAATAGTGTTAAGCATAATTATTGGTTTATTTAGATTTGTTAAATGCAAAGGTATGCAGAATTATCAAGAGGCATATAGAAAGCTCATCAGTTTTATCTATGGCATGATAAATAAAAACTATAGTCCCTTGTTATTCTCCAGCACCTCTCTGAGACCGTCGAGCATTTTGCCCGAAAGTTTCAGGCGGGCAAGGTTTCTCTTGTAATCGTCGGGATGATGCAGGTCGGAGCCAGCATAATCGTAGAAGCCTTCCTTCATCAGGTATGCGGCATATTTGGCAGGACGGGCGCCATACACGCCGGCAAGTGAGAACAGGTTCAGCTGGAACTTGTAACCCTTGTCCTTCAGCCGGAAATAATCCTCCTTCGTCATATACATATACCGTTCCGGATGAGCCAAGACAGGAGTGTAGCCCTCCAAGCTCAGTTCGTAAAGCAAGTTCAGATAGTCGGGAGGAGGCGAGAGATAGGAAGTCTCGACCAGGACTTGCCTGTCCTCATACGTCAAGAGGCCGTCCGCCATCTGCAAACGGAAACCGGCGTCCAGCATATACTCCGCCGCCAGCCTCAACTCGATCCCTTCCGGGGCAAACTGTTTCATACAAGCAAAACGATCCTGCAAGTAACTGCGCCGGTTGTCAGGCAGGTCCGCCATTACATGAGGAGTCAGGAAAACACGTTCCACACCAGCCTCCTGCATCGCATTCAGAGCCGCCTGCATATCATCGGCGCTCTGCACACCATCGTCCACACCGGGCAGCAGATGTGAATGCACATCTGCCGTCCCCCTCAACAAATCGGTGTGAACCGCGTTCTTCTTTGGAAAAAGTAGGGAAAACATCTTTTCTATTTATTTTTTATGTTGTCCGTAACCATACCCATAGCCGTAGGAATAACCGTAGCCATACCCGTAACGGTAGCCGTACGCGCCATGCTTGTAAACCGTCCCGTTCAGGATCAGGCTCATGTTACGCAGCTTGCCTTCCTGGTAGAGTTTCTCCACTTCGGGAAGGGCACGGCGGTCCATTCTGCCCGCACGGACGACATAGATCGTCAGGTCGGCCACCCGGTTGACGATCACTGCATCGGCAACCACACCGGCCGGTACGTTGTCCAGGATGATATAATCATACCGCTTACGCAGCTCGGCGATCAAAGTCTCCAACCTGTCTCCCAGCAAGAGTTCAGCCGGGTTAGGCGGAACAGGACCGGCATGGATGATATCCAGCTTGTCGCACAACTCGTTCTGCCGGATGATCTCATCGACATTGTCGATACGGCCGGACAGATAATTGGTGACACCCTTGTCCGATACATGGACATGCGAACTGAGCGTCCCCTTGCGGATATCGAGGTCGACCAAAACGACCTTCTTGTGCGTAAGGGCGAAACTCATCGCCAGGTTCATGGAGACGAACGTCTTGCCGGCTCCCGGATTGAACGAGGTGAACATCACCACCTGCATCTTCTTATCCTTCACCCGCATGAAGTCCATATTGGTACGCACGATACGGAACGCCTCCGAAACCGAGTCGCGGCCGTTCTCATGCACCACCACCTCGCTCTTGTCCTTCTTGTCGCGCATCGGGATCTCGCCCAGGAACGGCACGGAGAGTACCCCTTCCACATCCTTCCGCGAGCGCACCTTCGTGTCGCTGACTGCCAACAGCCACAAGACACCTGCCGGTATCGCACATCCCAGCACGATGGAAGCCAACAGGATCATCATCGACTTCGGAGCCACCGGGGCATTGCTTCCCGCCGCCGGGTCGATGATACGGGCGTTGCTTTCCGTCATCCGCTGCGTCAGCTCGTTCTCCTCGCGCTTGTTCAACAGGTAGAGATACAGTTCCTCTTTGATCTTCTGGCGACGTTCCACCGAAAGGACCTCTTTCTGCTGGGTCGGCACAGCCGAGATACGGCGGCTCGTCTGTTCCTCCTGCGCCCGGATATTCTTGATCTTGATGTTCAGGCCGACGATCAGGTTATCCACCGAACGGATGATGGTCTGTTTCATCGCGATCAGCGAATTGTTCAGGTCCTGCACTACCGGGTTCTTACTACTGCTGTTACTGATCAGCTTGTCGCGTTTCAGCAACATCTCGTTGAACTCCCCGATCTGCGACTCGATGTTCACATCCGATATGCCCGTGTTCGCCGGGATCAGGTCCGAACTCTTGCCGGGGTCCGTCAGGTAGTTCTTGATGTATTTCGCCAGACTCAACTGGTTCTCCAGACTCAATCCCTCCTGGCGGTATTGGCTGGAAGTCTGCAGGTACATGCCCGTCTCGGACGAGATATCCGTCAGCTGGTGTTCCCGCTTGTACGACTCGATATCCGAATCCACATCCCCCAGTTCTTTCTCGATCACGATCAGACGGTCGTTGATGAAGTTGGAAGTGTTCATCACGATCTGGTTCTTGTCGTTGATCGCATCCGTGTTGTAGACGGAGATCAGCGTGTTGATCACATCCTCCGCACGCGGGATGGAGACATCCTGGAGCGTCAGGTTGATGATCGTCGATGCCTTGTTCGCCAAAGTAGCCTGCAAGCCTCCCTGGAAGCGGAGCGCCACATCCTGCAACGGCGATTTCGTCACCTGCACGACCGTATTGAAATACTTGTCGCCGTAATAAAGCGACGGGACCACCACCACCCGGCCGACAGGCGTCGTGACCGTGTCGTTCAGCGCCACCTTCACCGGCTTGCCGTCCGCCACCTCCTGCCCGCCGAGGGTGAATCCGGACAATACCACCTCCTTTCCGGAGACAGGAACCGCCTTCAACGAAAAAGCCTGTGCCTCTTCCGCATCCGGGAAAGAGAGCTGTACGGGTGACTGAGTGTACAGTTCCACCGTCCGCAGCCCGTCTTTTACCGTGTAGCTCACATCCAGATGCAGGTTGCGCGCCACTTCGGTCATCAACCGTCTGGACTTGAATACCAGCACCTCGTTATCCACATTCCGCTTCGTACCGAAAAGCCCCAAATCCTCGAAAGCGGCCGACTCGCTCATCGCACCACCCTTCGCATCGTCCTTGATCAGTACCGAAGCCGTCCGGGTATATACCTTGGGCGCCCACTTCAGATAGAGGAACGCCGCTCCGGCACATACCACGACAGACAGAACAAACCAATACCAGTTAGCCAACACCGTTTGCAGGATGTCCCCCAGGTTCAATTCGCTCTCTTCCACGCGGGTGTTCGTTTCTTGTTCTGTGTTCATAGGTTCTCTTTTTTTACTTTGTTAATGTCACAATCAGAGACGCGATGGAAACCAGGATCGAAGCGGCGGACAACCACACTCCCACCGACTTGTTCTGGTTGATCTCGCTCTGCCCCGCTTTCGCCTTGTTCGGTTCGACATACACGATATCGTTCTGCTGCAAATAATAGCAAGGAGAATTGAAGATATCGGACGAACGGAGATCATGCATCAGGATCATCCGCTTCCCGTCCTTCTCGCGGATCACGGCCACCCGGTCGCGTCGTCCATAGATCGTCAGGTCGCCCGCCATACTCAAGGCCTCCAACAGGGTGATACGGTCGCCGGAGATATTGAACGATCCCGGACGGTTCACTTCACCCATCACCGACACCTTGTAGTTCAGGAACTGCACCGTCACGATCGGGTCCTTGATCAGGTCCTCGTCTATCAGGCGTTGCTTGATCATATCGGTCAACTGCAAACGAGTCAGCCCCGCCACATGCAACTTGCCGAGAATCGGGAAATCGATGTCCCCGTTGGTATCCACCAGATAGCCCAGCACACGCTGCTGTCCTCCGCTTTCGCTTCCCAACTGATAAGTCACCATCGGCATATTGAACGGCAACGCCAGTTCCGGGTTCTTGCTGTTCACCATGATCGCCAGCAAATCGTCGTTATGGATATACACCTCGTACTTCTGTTCGATATCCTGCTGCTTCAGCGGGACGACATCCTGCAGGTAAACCACTTTCTTCGAAGATGCGCAGGAGGTACAGAGTACCACCACGCACATCAACATATAATTCCAGATTTTCACTCTTCTTTCTTGATTAAAATAAGTAATTACGGTTTATTGGATAACACCGCCGGAATGTCCCGGATGGCTTGCGCCGCCTTCCTTGGTGATCGTCGTGCTTACACCGGCATAAGTTGCCACCTTCACGCTAAACGGAACGACGCGGCCCTGGTAGTTGAAGTTGACAGAGAAGGAAGAGAGGTTCTTCTTGGCCTTCATGTCGATCGTCACTTTCTGGTCGCCATCAGCCTTGGCCGTACCTAAAGAGAAAGGAATTTCTTCCACACCGGCAGTCGAACCTTTGGTAGACGTGATAGCCGTGTTCAGCTGGCTTGCCAGTTTGTCAACATCAGAACTGCTCAAAGCGGAGAACGCGCTACTCAACTGCTGTTTCAGGTCACCTTCGATCTCCCAACCGATCTTCTGCTTACCGTTCACTTCCTGCTCGGCAGCTTCCATCTTGCCCAGGTTGTCGATTGTGACGGTAGACAAGTTTTCCGTCGAGCTTCCGGCAGCGGATTCCGAATAAACCGTTCCGAAAGAGTGGTTAGAGAAACCGTCCAACGAGCAGACATAAGCGTTGCGGTCCGCATCAAAATCAGCCGTTCCTATTTCTTTCCAGTCATTGCCTTCTTCCACGAAATGCTTCACGTCGGCGAAGCTGATCGCATTGCTGGTCGTGTTCTTGATCACCACTTCCACATCCTTTCCAAACTCCAGACCGTCAGGCGTGCAGTTGATTGTCGACAGACTGGCATGATCGCCTTCCACTTTTGCCCCTTTCACATACTCGGTCATCGTGATCTCGGTATCTTCCGGAACTGCCCCGGCCGGAATATGCAGTTCGGCCACATGCGTACGTTCATCATATACGACCGCGTCCTTATCAGCCGATACGGTCACCGAAGCAGCCAAAGATGTCAATGTCTGCGACAAAGCCACACTACCATGTTTCGGCGTGCCCGAAGGGATCATCGCGTCAGCCGTTACTGTCACATATCCGTCCTTTGCAAACGTCACAACATAGGTTCCGATCTTGTCCATCGCCAACTGGTACGTCCCGTCAGCAGCCGTCTTGACCGATTTGCCCGACGTGCTGACCTCGACACCTTCCAGCGACTTGCCTCCTTCCGTCACCTTACCTGCGATATAGTAGACCTCCTTATCCAATGGATTATCGGTCACGATTTCAGGTGTCGGTTCGTCATCATCGCTACATCCTACAAATCCCACACTCAATGTCGCAGCCAAGCCCATAGCCAGCACTGCGCTCCAGAAATTTTTCTTTTTCATACTCATTAAAAATAAAACTTTATATTATTTATTATACAATATTCATCCCCCATCTCTCTTTTCAGCAATAATTCATAAATCATCCCTCCTCCCATCATAAGGAACACTATTGCTCTCATCCGGCCGAGTCTCGTAGTCCTGTCCGAGTTTCCGGCGGAAATATTCAAGGCCGCTCTGTCCCGAATATTCCATCTGGTAATATTCCGGCAGGCGCACCCTCACCTTGCGCGACTTGCCCCATTGCGGCAACGGGACGGCAAAATGGAAACCGCCGTTCGCCTCGCCCCCCGTGTACATGGCATACAAGCCGGCCGTCGTCCGTCCGAAATGGCGGATGCAGTCCACCCGCACCCCATAGTCGCCATAAATATACCGGTGCACGCCCAAGTTGAAATCCATATTGAAATGCCTTTCGCGGAAACGAACCTCCGCCGCCCCACTTACCCGCTTCCAGGCAGACACCTGCCATTTGCCCTCGTAGAAGGTGGACGATCCGGTCACACCGCCTTCCAAGCCGAACATCCAACGGTCGTCCGGCGTGACATAGCGCAGTTTCAGGTCCGCCCCCATCCGGTTGTTCGTGAAGTTGCCGACCGTCACCCGTCCGAACGCCCCTCCGGGCAATCCGAACTCTTGACTCAAGGTCAGCACCCCGGCCCGGATATAGTCCATCTGCCCGACCATATTGTTCCAAACCGGCAGGATCACCTGCCCCGTGAAAGCCGCCCCTTTCCAAAGCCGCGCCTCCACCGCCGGAGCGATATTGATCACCGCCCCGTATATCTTGTCCAGCCACGAATTGCTCAGCGAGATCTGCGGATACAGCACCAGCTCCACCCGTCCGTCCCAGGGCATACGGACCTCGTCGGGGTTGAACACACGCTGACGGGGCGTCAGCTCATACCGGATTCCACCCGCCACCGTCTTGAAATCGTAGCAATAGGCATACAAGGAAAAATGGTCGAACAACCGTGCCGACACTCCCATGTTCACCGCCTTCGAGTCATATTCCGCCATCACCTCAAGCGGCTTCAGGAACGCCGGACGGTAGCTCACCCCGCCGAACACCCCCTTGTTCTCGCTCCTGCTGCGAAACGGCACATGCCCTCCCACCGTCACGCCGATATCATGGCCGTAGAAACCGAAATGCTTCGTCCCGACCGCATAGACGGAAGAGAAATAACGATTTCCGCCCGAATCCAGGAAAGGATTCAATTCGCCGGTCGTCAGCAAGTCATTCGAACCGATCACGACCGACGGCCACCATTTCCCCTCCTTCAACGGACGCAGACGCAGGGAGACCGAACGGTCCTGGTTCCATTTGCCGGTACTCTCGACCTTCAGCAACGTGCACCGGTAGGCCACCTCCATAAACGGCAGGAACGTCAGGTTCACGAAATAGTTTCCCGAATTATATCCCCACTCCTGAGGCAGCATCTCCTGAGGCAGGTAATTGCCTCCTGCCATGAACGTACCGTCCTCCTGCATATCGGCCGAAGGGATGTTCAGCAGACCGGAAACACCCAACGAGCGTTGGGCGATTGACAAATGAGAATTGACAATCGACAATGAAATGCCGATTGTCAATAGGGTTTTCTTTATTATTTTATGTTTCATATTCTGTTTTCAAGGTTCCCCAAGGACCCGCACAATCTGTTCCACCTGCTTTGGCGTCAGCACCCGCCGCGAAGCCGTCCAGCCGTTCTCGTGCAAGAGTCCGAGCAGGACGGGATTGCCGACGATCCACTGTTTCAAGCGCCTAGAAGCCACTTCGGGCGTGACATCTGGGCTATATTGCCGTCCCAGCCTCCGGAGCGTGGTGGAACGGTTTTTCCATTTTCCTTCTTCATCATCCGACGTCCCGGTCATACCCACCTCCAGTCCATTGTCGCCGGACGGCAAGCACCGACGGACAAGCCCTTCAACTGCGTCAGGCAATCCTCCAGCACCCGTAACAAGCGTTCCCGTTTCTCCGCTTCCGCCACACCGGACAAAAGCCCGATGCCTTTCCGGATGCGTCCGAGCAACACCTGTTCTTCCGAAGGCCGGGTCTGCCGCACCGCCTCACGGACGTAAGCGGCAAACGCCTCTCTCCCCAGCCGACGAAAGAGCGAGTCCGGATCGTCCCCTTCCGGCAGCCCGATCCTCACCGCATCCATTCCTTCGCCTGCAAGCGTTGGGACAACCGCATCCGCCGCCTTGCGCCCCGCCTTGTCGGCATCCAGCATCACGCGGACAGATGTCGTATATCGTTTCAACAAAGCAATGTGCCCCGTACAAAGCGCCGTCCCGCACAACGCCACCGTATGCCTGAACCCCGCCGCATGCATCGCCAGCACATCCTTATATCCTTCCACCAGAAAGACGCTCCCCTCCCGGCGGATCGCCTCCCGTGCCTCATACAACCCGTACAACAGCTCGCTCTTCCGATACAGCCCGCCCGTTTCCGAATTGACATATTTCGGTTTATCCCGATCTTCGTCCGACAACCTCCGCGCGGCAAACCCGGCCAACCGGCCCTCCTCGTCGCGCACAGGGAACACCAGCCGGTTCCGCATCGCCTTCCAGCGTTCGGGAACCAGGCAGGGCGACTGCCCCACCCCGAAATCCAACCAGGTAGGCGTCAGTTCCGAACATCCGCTACCCGCGGGCAGCAACAAAGCCAGGAAAGCTTCGTTTTCAATTGACAATTGAGAATTGACAACGGGCAATTGCTCCGCGTCGCTATTTTCTTTTTTCTCCTTGATTGCCAACCGTTCCGGCAACAACCTCGCCTCCTTATTGTCTTTCCCTTCAATAGCCAACTGTCCACTGTCAATCGACAATTTGTTCGCCGCCTCGACAAAGCCGACGTTCTCGATCTTGCTGACAAAGGCGAACACATCTCCCCTCTCTCCGCAAGCATAGCAAACAAAGCTCCCCTTCTCCTCATTGACGGAAAGGGAAGGATGCCGATCCCCGTGGAACGGGCAAAGCCCCATCCATCGGCGACCGACACGGTTCAGTTTCGTATAACGCCCGATCACCTCCCTGATCGACAGGGAGGCTTTCAGTTCTTGTATCTCTTGCTTCGTCATAACCCTAAAGAGGTTTGCGTACCGGGCTGTATATAGTCCGTGATACGGGTGAACGAAGGGTTGTACCGGAAACGGGCGATCCCCGTCGAACCGTTACGGTTCTTCGCGATATAGATCTTGCCGACCCCCACCAGGCTATGCCCCGTCTTTTCGTCGCGGGTGAAGCCATAGCGTTCGGGACGGTAGATGAACGCCACACAATCCGCCACCTGCTCGATCGTCCCCGAATCGCGCAGGTCGCTCATCACCGGCAGATACGCTTTGTCGGCACGCGCCTCGCAGGCACGATTCATCTGCGAAACCGTCAGCACCGGACAATTGCTGTCCAACGCCAGTTGCTTCAACGCCCTTACATTCCGTCCCACCATCTGTTCCTGTGTCTCCCCCTTCCGGCGGTTGCCGCCGAGAAGGTGCAGGTAGTCCACGACCACCAGGTCGCATTTCCCCAGGCGGCATTGCAGCAGCACTTTCGCCCGTATCTGCTCGACGGTAGCCCCTACCGTATAGTCGAGATAGAAAGGCAAGTCCTTCAACCGGAGGGCAGCCTCTTCCAACTGTCCCAACTCGCGTCCGGTCGGCTTGTTGATGCGCAGGTGATCCGGGTTCACGTCCGTCATCCCTGCCAGCACACGGTTCAACATTTGCAGGCTCGACATCTCCAGGCTGAAGAAGCAGACCGATTTCCCGGCACGCGCCGCGTTCAGGGCCATCTGCAACGTCACCGCCGTCTTCCCGTCGCTCGGCCGTCCGGCGACGATCGTCAGCTCCGTATTGTGGAACCCTCCGGTCACATAGTCGAACTCGGCAAGCCCGCTCTTCACCTGTTCGGCCTCCAGCTCACCGCCAAAGCGACGATAATGCCAGGACACCGCCTCGGCAGCCAGTTCGCCGATCGTACGCACCGGAGCGCCCTCGGCCGTCTTCTGGCGGAACTGCATCAGAAGGCGCTCCGCCTCGTCGACCAGTTCCTCCGGGACGGACGATACCTTGCCAGCCTTGAACGCCATCGTCCCGAACAACGTGACGAGGCATCTCAGCTTATATTGTTTCTTGATTCCTTCCACATAGGCCGCCACGTTCCCGTCGTGGCGCACATTCAGCATGTAGGGCAACAGGAACGACAAACCGCCCAGCTTGGCAGCCAGTTCCTCGTCCGCTTCGCGCATTCCGCGTTCCACCAGCACCATGTCCGGCCGTACCCCCGTTGCATAAATTTTCATGATCACTTCATAGACGAATCCCAACGAAGCATCCGCAAACATTTCCTGAGTCAGCCCTGCAGACTCCGCCTGCACCGGCGCTTCCATCGAGGTCATCAACAGGCAGACCAACGCCTTTCCCATATCGCCCAAAGAGATTCCTCCGTCCGTTTCTTCACCGTTCATCATTGCAAGCCTCCTTCCCCATCTGCGGTACAACAATCGAACTGCATGCTTCGTCCGCCCATACGGCGTTCGGCCTCTTCCAGGGCGAGGAAAGCGGATTGCTCCGGCGCATCCTTCCCTGCTTCCTTACGACGGATCCCCATGATCGAATCGTATCCGCAGACACAAACACGAATCCCGCCGTTAAGTCGCTTCAGTCCGATCAAATCCTTTTCTTGCAACCAAACAAGACTTCGGTTCAGAGTTTTCGTACACATCCCGCATCTTTTCGCCAGTTCTTCACATTGTCCGACAAACTCGCCGCGCTTACAGACATAATAACGCTTGTTCAAAAAAACCTTCCCGTCCTTGAAAAACACTTCCGAGAACAAAGCCAAGTACACCATGCCGACCGATCTTTCCCGGCCTTCGCCACGAAATAACATCTCCAACACTTTTCGCGGAATGAGGACATATGACTGTCCCAGGAATCCCACAATCCTTTCGTTGTTTAAATTCTGATCCATAATAGATGGATTTAATAATGAATAAATTTGTTATGGCTTGTCGTTTTGCAAATCGGTCCGAACGGATTAATAAACAAATATTTACGACAGCAAATAGACAACAGGTGTCCATTTGCCCTGTCCGTTCCCTAATATATAATAACTAAAACATACTTCTTATAACTAATTATAAAAAGCGATTTTCGCATTTTTTTCAGAAGAGCGATCTTCAACTTTCAGCCATCACAAAGGTAGAGTCAAATCCATTATTAAAAAAAACTATTTTATGCAGAATTTCAATTCCTTTCACCCTTTAAAAAGAAGCCATATAATACCGCCGATCGGTTTATTTTTTATTACGTGATTTGAAATTCTTAAATTCCGCTTTCATTCCGTCCACGATCGAATCGGCCTCCGGAAGTTGCTCCTTCAACTTGTTCAAAACGGTGTTTTCCGTATTTCCCGTGTCGAAGATGCGGTCCACATGACCGGCCATCCGGGCGAACGAGCAGTCCTCGATAATGCCGGCCCTCATCATCGCCCCCATATAGACCATGAACAAGTCGGGACGGGCCACCCATACCCGGGCAAACCCCGGAGTTTCCGTCTCGTAGCCGCAATAGCGGTACAACTCGTCACTGTAAACTTTGAAAAAACGATCCGCCAAACGATTCCACGATTCGTTTTTCTCACCCCTCAACCCTTTGAACAGGAAAGCGAGTGCAAACAACTCCACCTCCCGGTCCGCCTTCAAGTTGGCGATATAATCCTGCAGAAGCGGAAAAGACAGATATTTACCCGTTATCGCCCTCACTTTTTTTTATCACATCTTAGGAAATCCTTCATGAAATTTTCCCTTTTGTTTTTTTGATCTTTCATTAATTCTAATGTTTTTCAGACCGTAGTATTATATGACATTCTTCCTTTTTTCCCTTCCTTTCAAAACATATATGTTTTGATTTTAAAACACCTATGTTTCGTTTTCAAAACACCGGTGTTTTGAAACTGAACAATCGGATGCAAATATACGAAAGATTAATCGACTCTATTCGACTCTAATCGACTCTATTCGACTTTGCGTTTTTTCCCTGCCGTATCTTTGTATAGTCAAAAGGGACATCTCCCTAATTTTCAATCTTTTAATTTTTAACTTTTAATTTTTCAATCCCTATGCCATTAATTTACACTCTCGTCAAACGCAAAGACATGAGCAAAGACGCAGCCTCAGGCGCAACTCTTTATCATGCACAGACCAGCATCACGAAAAAACTGACGCTGAACAAGATCTGTACCCGTATCGAAAACATCTGTACCGCCAGCCGCGGTGAGATCATCTTGGTGCTCGACGGCCTGATCAAAGTCATGAACGAAGCCCTTTCCGACGGCGAATCGGTTCACTTGGGCGAATTCGGCAGCTTCCGTATGGTTGCCGGCAGCAAAGGTTCGGCCACCGTCGACGGTTTCACCACCGCCCTGTTCAACCGTGCCCACATCGTCTTTTACCCCGGCACGATGCTGATCAACCTCGTCAACAACGTCTCCTTCGAACGCTACGTCCCGAAAAAGGACGCCTCCAGCGAATCGGCCGGCAGTGGCGGTGGCACGGATGATCGCCCGGGAGAACTGTAAATCAAGTGAAAGTTGAAAGTAACTCCACGTTGCTATTTTTCAACTTTCAACTTTCAACTAAAAAATCACCTTTCAACTAAAAAAAATGAAGCAAAGCGAATTTTTTTCCTTCCTCCTTCCCCTCGCCCGAAAGGCGGGGGAAGCATTCCGGATCAATCCGGCGGTTATCCTGGCACAAGCGGCTATCGAGTCGGGCTGGGGACAAAGTGATCTCGCCAGCGAGCATCACAACTATTTCGGCCTCACCGCCTACGGCCGCTCCAACGTCTGGTGGAAAGGCGCAAGCATCGAGTTGGGCGCCCATTCCCTCCGTTTCCGTACCTACGACAGTCCCGGAGACTCGTTCATGGACTACGCCCGCCTGATCCGTTCGGTCTACCCGTTCGCCGCCGACGTCAGCGACGACCCGAAAGCCTTCGCCCGCAAGATCGCCTACAGCAAATACATCAGCGAAGTCAACGGCGACAACCGTGCCGCCTATCAAGCGTTGTTGGTCAAGGTTTGCAGAAAAATCAGTAAACTCATTCCCCACCCCATAAATCATAATTCATAAATCATGAACGTCCTTGAAACCATCCTCAGCTTCCTCACCACCCTCGCCCGGATCATCTTTCCCCGGCGCAAACGCCCGGTTGCCGGTGACGACCTTTGTCCTTGTCCTCTGCCTGAGCCTCCTATCCCTCCTCTCCCTGTGGAGAGGGGAAACGGAAGTAACCCTCGCCGCTCTCGGAGCGATTCTCTCCCTCCTCTCTCCCCGCCCCCGAAGCCGACTGGCTCGGCCTCTCCGGCTACACCCTGATGCTGGCAGGAGGAATCGGAAGTCTTTATAAGGTACTGGCGGGATAAAAGCTCCTCGGTAAAATCTATCTGCTTGCGCTCACATAAGCACCATCTTTGGCCTCAAAGATGGTGCTTGGTTCTTTCACATCCACGCTATGCCACACACCTAACGGGATCTGTACCCCATATTTGCCTTCGCGCGGACAAAGCGTAACACGGAAAACCTCCACGAACTTCCTTTCCCCGCCCGTTTCATCCTGACCGGAAACCTCGGCATATAGAACAACCTCCAAATATCCCTCTATACAGATCGTCGTCTCCGCCGTCTCCATATGCCGGTGAACAGGAACTTGTGTCCCCGGCTCCAACGCATTCAGCATCCGCTGGCTCTGATCCAAAGCAGAAGTACGCAAATCAAAATTCATCCGCTTCCGCTCATTCGCAACTGCTTTCCGATGAAGATCAGAAAGCAGATTCTTATCTATTGTTTGTATATTCATCCTGTTCTATTTTTCAAGGACAACCCCTGTTTTCTATCAATATTTTCTCCAAACCATCTTGTTCACAACACCCGTATAGCTCTGGATCAGCTTGACGACCTTCACCGAGACATTCTCGTCCACGTAGTTGGGAACGGGGAGTCCCAGAGCACCGTCCCGATTCATCTCGACTGCCACATCCACCGCCTGCAACACCTGTTCGGTCGTGATACCGGCCAGGATGAAGTTGCCTTTGTCCAATGCTTCCGGACGTTCCGTACTGGTACGGATACATACAGCCGGAATAGGACTGCCGACGGAAAGGAAGAAACTGCTTTCTTCCGGAAGCGTGCCCGAATCGGATACGACGGCAAATGCATTCATCTGAAGATGGTTGTAATCATGGAAACCTAAAGGCTGATGCTGGATCACACGAGGATCGAACCGGAAACCACGCTGTTCGATGAACTTCTTAGAGCGGGGATGGCAGGAATAAAGGATCGGCATGTCGTACTTCTCCGCCATAGCGTTCACCGCGTTCATCAGGTTGAAGAAATTGGCTTCCGTATCGATATTCTCTTCACGATGGGCGGAAAGCAGGATATACTTGCCTTTCTCCAACCCCAAACGTTCGAGGATATCGCTCGCCTTGATCTGTTCCAGGTTATCGTGCAATACCTCCGCCATCGGCGAGCCGACGACATAGGTACGCTCTCTCGGTGTTCCGGCGGCATTCAGATACCGGCGTGCATGTTCGGAATAACACATGTTGACATCGGCCGTCACATCCACGATACGGCGGTTTGTCTCTTCCGGAAGACATTCGTCGAAGCAGCGGTTACCGGCTTCCATGTGGAAGATCGGGATATGCAAGCGCTTCGCTCCGATCACCGAAAGGCAGGAGTTCGTATCGCCAAGCACCAGGACCGCATCAGGCTTCACCTCGACCATCAACTGGTATGACTTGGCGATGATATTGCCGATCGTTTCTCCCAGGTCCTTGCCTACCGCATCCAGATAATAGTTCGGAGCACGAAGCCCCAGATCGTCAAAAAACACCTGGTTCAATGTATAATCGTAGTTCTGCCCGGTATGCACCAGGATTTGATCGAAATATCGATCACAACGCTTTATCACGGCAGCCAACCGGATGATTTCCGGACGCGTACCGATAATGGTCATTAATTTTAGTTTGCTCATGATTTCCTGTTTTTACACTTCTTCAAAATAAGTATCCGGACGGTTCGGATCGAACGGTTCGTTGGCCCACATGAAAGTCACCAGTTCTTCGGTGTCCGAAAGGTTGATGATGTTGTGGGTGTATCCGGGGATCATCTCCACTACTTCGATCTTCTCGCCGCTGACCTCGAAGTCGACCACCTCGTCCGTCCCGATCTTACGCAACCGGATCAGACCGTGACCGCTCACCACCACAAATTTTTCATTCTTGGTGTGGTGCCAATGCTGTCCCTTGGTTACGCCCGGCTTGGAGATGTTCACCGAAAACTGGCCTCTGTCCGGCGTGCGGATGATCTCAGTGAAGCTCCCCCGGTCGTCCGTCTTCATCTGTACCGGATAGATGAACTTCTCTTTCGGAAGATAAGACAGATAGGTCGAATAGAGCTTCTTCGTGAAAGGATCGCCCAAATCGGGAACTGTGAGGTTACCCGGCATCTCCTTGAAAGAATAAAGCAGGTCAACAATCCCGCCCAACGTTATGGTATGAACCACCGGAACGGCACAATAGTTCCCTTCGCGGTGTTCGCCCCCCGACAAGGCGGCGATCAGCTCGTCCACCACGTCATCTACATAGACCAGGTTCATCACCACCTTCGGATCATTCACCTGGATAGGCAGGTCGTTCGCGATATTGTTACAGAAAGTCGCCACTGCACTGTTATAGTTCGGGCGGCACCATTTCCCGAACACATTCGGAAAACGATAGACCAGGACTCTCGCACCCGTCTCTTCGGCATACTCGAACAGAAGGTTCTCTCCCGCCCGCTTCGACTCGCCATACGGATTATCCAGTGCAGCCTGCGTAGACGATGAGATCATCACCGGACAGGTATTACCGTGTTTCTTCAGCGTATCCAACAAGAGAGAAGCGAAACCGAAATTTCCCTTCATGAACTCCGACTGGTCTTTCGGACGGTTCACCCCAGCCAGGTTAAAGACAAAATCGGCATTCTTGCAATAGACGTCCAATTCGGCCGGGTCGCTGTCCGTATCATATTCGAAGACTTTCAGTTCAGTCCCTGAAACAGGATAATTGCGAGCCTTTCCCGACTGGATATTATGAAGTTGGGATACAAGATTCCGACCGATGAAGCCTTTGGCACCGGTTACTAATATGTTCATCTCTTTTAAATTTTAAGTTTGAAGTTTTGAGGCTTGGCACGAAGCAGGTTTATTCGCTTCTGATTTCTCTCGGTTTTGCCCGTTCGATCAATCCGAGGTCTTCCTGAATAAAACGTAGGCGGAGTAACAGCTTTTTCATTCCTTCGACATCCAGACGAGTCGTGTTATGGCTATGATAGTCCTCGATCTTGGACAGGCATTCGCTTCCTTCGGTAAAGTACTTGTCGTAGTTCAGGTCGCGCGTATCGCAAGGGATGCGGTAATAGTCGCCCATATCGATCGCTTTCGCCATCTCCTCGCGTGTCACAAGGGTTTCAAACAGTTTTTCTCCATGACGTGTGCCGATCACCTTCACCTCCGTATCCAGGTACTTCGGATCGATCTGCGCGTAGGTCTCTTTCAACGCCTGTGCCAGGACAGACAGAGTGGCTGCCGGTGCTTTCTGCACGAACAGGTCACCGTTATGCCCATGTGTAAAGGCATAGACCACCAGGTCGACCGCATCATCCAGCGTCATCATGAAACGCGTCATCTCCGGGTCGGTAATCGTGATCGGTTTACCCTGTTCCATCTGTTCCACCCAGAGAGGGATCACAGAACCCCGGCTCGCCATCACATTGCCGTAGCGCGTGCAGCAGATCGTCGTCTGCGCCCCTTCGCCCAGCTCACGTCCTTTGGCGATCGCCACCTTTTCCATCAACGCCTTGGAGATCCCCATCGCATTGATCGGATAAGCGGCTTTATCCGTAGAAAGGACCACCACATTCTTCACGCCATGCTCGATCGCGGAAAGCAGCACATTCTCCGTCCCTTCCACATTCGTACGGGTCGCTTCCATCGGAAAGAACTCGCAACTGGGAACCTGTTTCAAGGCCGCAGCCGAGAACACATAGTCCACACCCCGCATCGCCACATCCACCGATGTCTTATTACGCACATTCCCTATATAGAACTTCACTTTGGGATTTTGCAACTGATGACGCATATCGTCCTGCTTTTTCTCATCACGGCTAAAGATACGGATCTCCTTAATATCGGAATCCAAAAAACGCCGAAGCACAGCGTTACCGAAAGAACCGGTGCCTCCGGTGATCAGGAGGGTTTTGTCTTTGAATACTGACATAATGTATATGTATTATATATAGTTAATAATCTACCGAAAATATGTTTCAGACAGGTAGTCCCATTTATTACTTAAAGTTTTTAACAGATGAATTTATCTCATCTTGAAGAATATCTAAGAAAAATATTATTTCGAGAATAATCGACTTTATCAGTGAATATCCAAGTTGACTTACACGTCTACAATGAAATGATTCCTCAACACGAATTCGGCAACCTGTCAAAGAATCTATTAAGTTATCACTTCTTGACACTAGTCTCGCTCACATTCTCGTTATTAGCATTGGTCACCACCTTAAAAATAGTCATGAAGAATATCTTAAGATCAAGACTAAAATTCATATGCTGAGCATACCACACATTTAATTCGATGCGCTCTGGCCAAGGTACCTCCTTTCGTCCATTCACTTGTGCCCATCCGGTCACACCTGGAAGCACATCAAACATATGCTTTTGATGTTCATCATACTGATCATATGACCAAGGATGATAAGTTAATGCAGGACGAGGCCCTATCAATGCCATATCCCCCCTAAGAATATTAATTAATTGAGGAAGCTCATCAATCGAAGTAGCACGAATAATTTCCCCCACACGGGTTACACGATTATCTCCTTTATAAGAATAAACTCCTGTTCCTCGCTTTTCTGCCCCAACACACATCGAACGGAATTTCCAAATTTTAAACGGGATACCATCTTTACCCAAACGTTCCTGCTTGAAAATTACTGGTCCTTTAGAGTCTAACTTAATAATGATAGCAACAATAATCAGTGGTATGAATAAAATAATCAATGCTACCAATGCAATCATAAAATCAAAGAATCTCTTAAAATACTTGTACATTATTTTTCAGTTTTGTAATTTTCTACTTTTGCTTTAACATAAATTCTTTTAAATGATCATACATCACTTGAAACATACGAATATTATTTTTATTACTTACAAAAGAATTATGAGGAGAAATAGCCACATTATCAAACTCCCACAATGAAGATTTTTCAGACAAAGGTTCTTCTTCAAATACATCCAAAGCAACAAACAAATCTTTTCGCTGAGCTAATACATCACACATTGCCTGCTCATCAATTAATCCACCACGAGCAATGTTAATCAAAATTGCCCCCTCTTTCATCGATATCAAAACATCTCGAGAAATCAACCCTTTCGTAGAAGGTAGTAATGGAGCCGTGACAACAATAACATCAAAACTATTCACATGCTGTACAAATGTACTGATCAATTTCATTTGATTAAAATAAGGAGTAGCATTCGTATGAATATCAAATCCTACTGTATAAGCGTCCATCGCACTGAAACGTTTAGCTACTTCTTGCCCCACATTACCAGCACCAATAACTGCCACTCTAATTCCTGAAATTTCACGCAATCCCCTATGTTTAGTCCACCTATGTGCAGCCTGTTCTTGTTTAAAAAACCACCCCTGCTTATATTGTTCTAAAACTCTAAACAATGCCCATTCCGCCATAGGCGTGCTATACACCCCTCGAGCATTATAAAGTTCAATACTGCGATTCTTTATTTTATCTAGAGGAACGCGATCAAAACCTGCACTTGTCAGCTGAATAAACTTCACCCGAGTAAACAAGTCTATATCATGACTCAAAAAGAGTCCATTACAAACTATAGCATCAATTTCAGATGCAGGTAAAAGCAATTTTTCTTTTTCCTGCTGCATGAAATAAATAGAGAATCCTAAGGATCGTAATGTTTCCATCTGATCCTTAGTGTATTTAAAACATCCTGTAAGCAATAAGTTCATAATAATGTTAGAAAGGAAGTTTCATATTCAGAGTGAAGATGATATTCAAAAGTCGCGCCCTTGTTACCGTCTCCTTCATATTTACCACACGTATACTCATATCACAAAGTTCCTTATTCAAATACTTCTTCATATCCAAATGATGTTCATCACTAATATTCAGCCTCCCCCAACATCTCCACGCCCCACCTATTACAGAGTAAATCAGCAGGTAAATAATCTTTGCTTACCAACCAAGCCCCTCTAAAATGCATAGTTTGCAAGTCTTTACAACTATCCAAGTTCTCTTTCAACACCACTCCATCTAAATATTATATCACTTTAACAAATTCTTCTATAATTTTATTCGTTACAATACGATTATTGTCAAAATAGTCATCAGATTGATGCTGGCATTCTATTTCCAACATTCTAATATCTTGGATACCCTTTCTGAAAATAGTACGAATTTCACCTAAATCACCAATCTTATCAACATTACAGAAACTCCTGCTTACGATTACCATCTGGCTACCTAATCGATAATGTTCCTTTAATATCATTCGTCCAGGAATTACTCCCCCATCCAATGATGCTACTCCCCCGAAACCAAACATAATCCCTTTTGACTTAATCACTCTTGCCCATTTGTCTACAGAGCCATCGTACAACAACTGAAACATAAACTTCATCCTCATAGCCAAATGCATATCATTGAGTCCTATATGAATCATATCAATTCCTGATATCTCGACAATCTTTTCCAATAAATAGGCAGCCTCAGGTGTTTCAACTAATAAACAAGTTTTAGCCCTATTATCCACATATTTAATAAAAACTTCAACTTCTTCTATTGTCTTAAAATAGGGCAACATAATAATATCAGCGCCTACTTTTATTACCGCATCTATTTCCTCTTTACTTGAAAGATAATTAGAATAAACTTCATGAATAGGATTTACACGTACAAGAACCTTTGCATTACGAACTGCTGCTTTAACAATTGCCACATCTTCTACGGTATGGTGGTTCTGTACAGTATCCAAACCTCCTTGCCGACAGTCTTTTCCTATAAATTCCATATCCACAAATATCCAATCTACACCCGCCTCTTCTGCAATCTGTGCAATCTCTGGGTATTTCGTAATGTACATCAATTTCAGCATAATAAACAACTATTTCAAATTCAATAGATCCACACGATTTTCCATATATTTCTGAATGAATATTTTCTGATCAAAACGTTTTTCTACCCACTGCCGTCCCTGCAGTCCTATTTTTTTTGCTTCCATTGGATTGCTCAAAAGTTTCAAGATATATTCTGTCAACAAATCAACATCTTTAACAGGAACCGAATAACCACTAACACCCTCTTCCATTGCACTTGAAGGCCCCGGATACCTAGTTACAATTACAGGTACCCCCATCGCAGAAGCTTCTACAACTCCCATTCCAAAACCTTCCCGATAGCTTGGAAGTACATAAACATCCATTGCAGAAGCATATTTCTCTACATGACTCACTCTGTCCGTCTTAATGATATCATCACAAGATTCAAAATACTCCAGCATCTCAGCATCCATTGTTTCTTTCTTCTCTATAGGACCAACAAATAAAAGTTTAGCTTTGGGGAATTCCTTCTTTACATTCTGAAAAGCCTTGAACAACTCATGGCAACCTTTTTCTCTACCTAAACGTCCAACAAACCCCACCACAGGGACCCCTTCAGGTATGCCATACTGCTGTTTGATTTCACGTGCATAAACATCTTTCTTCGAAATATCATATGCCTCCAAATTAAGTCCCTTAGCACTTCCATTCCATATAACACAGCTCTTATCCTTATCATACAGCCCATTATCACGGCAAAAATTCAAATTTCCTTTACTGTCCGGTTGCACATGAGTAGATAATCGACATACCATACGCTCAATATTTTCAAACACCAAACGTTTTATTCCATCCATGGTGACATAAACCATCCCCCACTGGCAATATAAACGTACAGAAACTCTTGCCATCCAAGAAGCCACAGCTCCATACATACTGGCATTAGGAGTAGAATATTGAACAAGATCAAACTTCTCTTTTTTGAAAAACTTGTATAAAGTCCAAATACTCTTTAATGAACCTATGGCATTAATGCCACGAGGAAAACCAATACAATAGGTGCGTACAAAAGGAAAATGCTCTTTTAATCCTTGTTCAAATTCATTATCCATATTACAGACAATGGTTACATCTATTCCTCGTTTATTATACTCGTTCAAAAAAGGAAGGATCCAATTATTAATAGAGGACCACAATGTAGTACAAATACATACTTTTTTATCCATAAATTTTTAATTAATGGTTCTTTTCATAGCTTCTTCAAAAGGGACCACCACATAATTCATTTCCTCTATATTAGAAAGCCTTGTATCATACTCTACTCCTCCATACGCTTTCTGTATAAGAGGGAAGAAACGACCTAAATAAACAACAAAAGCTAACAATCGACTTATCCTCAGTTTCTTTCCAAGTCCTTTAGCTATTGCATTCATAATATCTAATGCAGAAACAGCTTTCTCATCCTGTGGCATAAATATGCCATGACATTTTTGCTCAATAGCTAATCGAATAAACTCACACAAATTATCAATATACAACATACTCTGTTTCACCTGTGTATAAGCAGCAGGAATTACTGGTAATTTTTTTACCACTTTTACAAAACCAAAAATGTACCCTCCCTTACAACCTTTACCATATACATTGGGAGGACGAACAACAATCACATCAAAATAGTCATCTTGTAATTTCAACAAACCGACTTCAGCCGCCTGTTTACTTTTTCCATAAAGCCCTATTGGATCTACAAGTGTATCTGCTGTAATCACATTTTTAGACAAACGCTTAGAGATACCAAATACAGCCATCGTACTGAGAAAAACGAATGTCTTACGTTTAGAATGACTTCTTTTAAATAGTTTTGCTATCTCTATAGGCATATCTGTATTCACCCGTTTATACAATGCCACATCATTACAATCTGGACGATGTACAATACCAGCAACCTGTATAACAACATCATATTCAGAATAGTCAAAAGAGTACCAATCTTCTGTTAAGACATCTAATTGAAAGACCTCATGTCCTCTTGCACTTAACCATTTATCTATATGATTTCCGATATAGCTGTTTTTACCTATGATACATATATTCATATCACAATTTTTTAATCTTCTCTATACTCTCAAAATCTTGAATCAAATCCCTTGTAATATTTTTCTGAAGGTGATATTTACGTCCCACTTCGAAAGCTTTATGTTGATAATCAATCAATAACAGTGGATTATCTAATATATTTCTTAATACATGAGCAACTTCTGATAAATCATTTATGCATATAGCACACCCATTTCTCCGAAGATAAGCACCTCCAGCCTGTTTCTCATCACAGATAGCCATGACTGCACAGCCACTGTCCATACAGTCAATAATCTTTGTTGAGAAAGACATTCGAACGATATGACGATTAGTAACATCAAAAGCTTCTACATGCAATGCAACATCACTATGATGATAGATTTCCATCAATTCAACCATTGAAACAGCCTTATGAACCCTGGAGCTGACACCATCATTAATGGCTTGTTGCATCTTATCATTTAATAGGTTATTCGTATAGATATCTAATACCATCTTAACTCCATCGACGTTAATAGCACGTATTGCATCGGCCAATACTTTTAATGTTTTCCAACGATCCAAGTAAATACCACCAGCATACACCAAACGAATGGGAGAATTCACCGTTTTTTTTAAATATTGAGACTCAAACTGTCCATTTTTTCTAAGTATCTTCATATTAGCCCCAAAATCTCTCTCACATTGCTCTTTCTGCTCATTGGTCATTGTATAAACAAGCGAATAATGCTTAAAAGTAGTGCGAGTTCTTCTTCTCAAGAAAAAATGATTCATCCAAAAAACAGGTGAAAATTTAAACTGTTTATTCGTATAAAAATCATCGGAAATATAGGATATAACAGGAGCCTTCAACTTTTCATGAACCAGTATTGTTAATTTCTGCATGTAATGATTTCCATAACAAGGAGCAAAAATAATCTCCGGATTAAATTCCTTTGCATAAGATATTATCTCACTTTCATCCCATTTAGCTAAGAGCCAAACAAGTTCACGAACTATCCGTTTAAAATCACCACCTATCCAACTAACCATTTTACGATAATTCTCATTTGTAGCTACTGTAGCAGTTGGAACATGATTATAAATCACCTTTCGTCCTACTTTCGTGCGATGCAAAATATTATTTACCATCATCCTATCGCTCATCTGATAATAATTTCTACAAATAGCATTGTTGGGTTCCTGTTCATTGCAATATATCTGAGCAAACTCTGAACCAGAAAAATGAGAAAACATATTAGTAAGAACATTACCTCCATTTTGCTCGTCTCGCCAAGCTTCTTTTGAAATAATAAGTATTTTCATTTTTTCCAATTATATTGATACAGATAATATAACCTCAATACTTTCGTAGTCAGCGCAAATCCTAAAAACTTAATCCGTGAAACAAGTTTTACATACGGATACCAATTATAGACTAACAGCCACCAAAAAGACTTGACCTTATGCGCCATCATTTGTTGCTCTTTTTTAGGTAAGCGCATATAATTTGCCATTAATAACACATACTGGTTAGCCAAAAAATGAAACAAAGGAACCGAAGAACGCTGAATAGCATATCGACCAATGATCTCAACGATACTTTGTATATTATTTATTCCTACATTTGCTGTTATGGATGTTGGAACCTGCTGGCGATACACATAGAACGCTTCTTCCAAAACTTCTATACATAACTTTTTCTTTAGCAATTTACAGCACCATTCAATATCTTCACTATATTGCCCCTTTACAAAACGTTGATGATCTTGCTCAATAATAGTTCTACGGAGTACCTTATCGCATGCACAAGCTACAAAAATATTACTTTGCATATATTCCTGTAAAACTTGTACATGTGATAATGTTAATTGTATTTTATCACATTTTTTAGGAATGCGCTCATCACTAAAACATTTTTTTTGCATAAAAAACTTTTTCATGCCTATAATAATCAAATCAGCATCAGTATCCTTGATTTTCAAATTAATTTTCTCAAGAGCCAATACATCATCCCACCAATCATCAGAATCCAAAAACAAAACATATTCTCCTTGAGCTATATCCAATCCCGCATTACGGGCATCACTAAGACCTCCATTCAATTTATGGATTACCTTCACCCTTATATCCCTGCTCGCATATTCATCACAAATAACAGGACAGTTATCTGGACTACCATCATCAACAAGAATTAATTCAAAATCTTTATAGGACTGATTCAAGACACTATTAATACATTGTCGAAGGTATAACTCAACTTTATAAATTGGGATAATGATACTAAATTTCATCTGTAAGTTTCGTAAAGTATAAAAAATGATAGACCTTTCAATAAATCAATTATTGTTTCCAGAAAGTCATATTCTTAAACAATTTCATATATTTCTGAATCTGAATATCAAAATTAAACTCAGTGGTAGCACGATTAACGCATTTTTGAAAATATGCTTGCTTTCCCACGGCCTGTATCTTTTCGATAGCAGCAACAATCTGATTTACATCATTGTTTTCAAATGACATTCCACACTCTTTACCTGCGATCTCAGGATTGGCTGTCGCATTATTTGCTAATATTGGAATACCACAGGAGAGAGCTTCTGCCGACACCTTACCGAAAGTTTCCTGAACAGAACATACTAGCAATACATCTGCCATAGAGTAATACTGAGCCAACTCTGTTACATTTGAAGTTACACCCACGGAAATCACATTATCAGGTACGCTCCCCGTATAAGCCATAGATCCTACTAAAACAAAGAATACATCAGGGAGACGTTTGGCTACCTCAAAAATTTTAAATAGTCCTTTTCCTTTGCACCACCCTTGAGCTACACTTACTACAATAAAGTGATCTTTCAAATTAAATTTTTTGCGAATAGCAGAAGCATCATGTGGAAAAAAACTCTTCAAATCTATCCAATTATATATATAATCAATATACTTCGCATTGACAAACATAGGACTCTGCCTTGCTTCATCTGCGACCCATTTTGACACACCGATTACCGACAAACGTGGAATAGCTCGAAACAGTTCCATCTTCTTCTTAAAATTAGATGATGAATTATCCCAAAACCAACTCTTATTATAGCTGTTAAGAGCTGGACAATGATGACAGAAAGTCTTCCATTTATCACAATTGTCTGCAGTATAATAACAACAATGTCCCGTGAAAGTCCATACGTCATGAAGTACGACGATAGTAGCAATATCCTTATCTGCAATATATTTCAAAAGAGAAGGATAGTGGAGATAATTAGCATGAAGATTACGCAAGATAATTATGTCTGGCTTGATTTCATCCAATCTGATTAGGAGTTTCTTCGTAGATTTCTTGGAATATAATCCTTGACCGTCTGTAAAATGAGATAGAAGTGAATGTATCTTATAGTCTCTATTATTTCCTATCTTATTGACATTATTCTCTGGTATACTCTTGTTTGTACAAAATACATGAGATTCTATACCCTGGGAACATAAATACTCATGCATCTCCATGGTCGTACGCCCTGTACTGCTATACTCATATACTGCATTTATTTGAACGACTTTCATATCTATATAAGTTTGAATACTTTACTTATAAAAACGAGGATTAATTGTTTCTCAGAGTCAGTCATTGCCAAAGTATAGTTAATAAGTCCATAACACACGCAAAACATTCCCCCCTTAATAATAAATCCTATCCATCCTGCAACCGATAAAAAATTTTCAATAGCCAAACCTACAATAAGACAGATAAATAAAGGAATTGCTTGTTTTACAAAAGATTCCTTAAAAAATACGAAAACATTAATATTTAAATATCGATACAGTATTACATCCATTCCTATTGTACGTAAAATATACGCCAAAAACACAGAAATCCCAATACCTATTGCACCAAATGGTTTTGCCAACATCAAGCTAAACACTAAAGAGATGATTGCCATACAGACAAACACCCTTGCAAGAGGTTTTACTTTGTTCTTTACATGAATAGCTTGAAGTCCTATTTCTTGTGGCAATTGAAATAATGAAGGTACAATAATTAATATAGCACATATATAACTCCCTGTAAAACTATCCCCAACCCACAAATCTATAAAACTACGTCCAAAACAAACAACTCCTAAAACAACCAAACCTATAACATATATCTGAAGACGAGCAACTCGTACCATCAAAGGCAACACATCACCGTCTCCTTGATACATAATTTTAGATATTTTAGGAAGAAAAACACCATTCATTGCATTAGCAACTGTGTAAGTATAACCTTCTAATGTAATTGCAATTCCAAGAATTGCAATCGAAGTAGATCCAGATAACGCACCCAATATAGAGGGAGCAATACTAAATACACATCTTTGCGCTAATGAGATAATCGTCACCCACCCTGAATAACCAACTATTTCTTTAAACTCTACTTGATTGAAATACTTCCAATCTACGCTCTGATTAGTATATTTTTTGACACAAAAAAGCTTTAAGACTATAGTTACGATACCAGAAACAGCATTTGCTGCAACCAAGGCATAAAGTCCTAATCCGATAATAAGACATACAGACATCGCTCCCACAATAATTAACTTGTGAAACACATCACATAGCTTCAATTGAATAACTTTTTCATACGCCATCAATATACCATTGAGAGGAATAAATGGAAAAGAAAATATACTATATAACGACGTTATACAATATACAACCTTAAACTTCTCAATTTCGTCAGGTGTTAGTTCTTGGTAAATTTGAGGTATAAAGAAAAATATAGCCAAAAGGATAGCCAGTAAAAGGATATCCAAAACAATATATAAACGATATACCAAACCATAACATTGATTTGCTTTCTCCAATCGCCCCTCTGCTACATACTTTGCAATAAATCTAGTTACAGCCGCACTGAGACCGAAGTCGAAAACGAAAAGTGATATAACAGACAGAGATAAAGTATACAAACCGAAATTTTCTCTACCGATTGAATGAATCATCCATGGAGTATATAACAATCCCGTTAATATATTAATACCTATAGCTACATAGGATATCAATATACCCCATTTAAGTTGTTTTGAACTAGACATTATCTAATTTCGAAATCTTAAAATTTTTGCTGGAGTTCCTGCAACTATAGCATAAGGAGGGACTTCCTTATTAACTACAGAATTTGCAGCTATTACAGCATGTGAACCTATTTTTACTCCCTTCAGAACAGTACATTGAGCTCCAATCCATACATCTTCCCCTATTTCTATAGATTCAGACTGTAAAGGCTGCTTCTGCATCAACTCGCCATAAGCAGTTCCATGATTAGTGTCAATGATATAACATTGAGCTGCAATCTGCGTATTGGAACCAATAATAACACCTTTTGAAGAATGTATTATTGTACCATATCCAATCTGTACATTATTTCCAATTACAATATTTTCTCCCGAGAAATATACATCAGGCCAAAGGGATACACTTTCTCCAACAGATATATTTTTACTATATAAATGTATCTTACCACGTAAATTCACCCCCCCATATTACTAAATACCTGTTTATCAGCAATATAAAACCTATACATTCTTCTATCAATGGCTAATGCATAGTGATATAACTTTGCTATAAATTTTTGGATTATTTTCTTAAGCATAAAATTATTTCTTTTAATTGTTTCTCAAATGAACTATCAAGTTCAACAATTCTCCGAATAGCTAGCTTTCTATCTAATATTGGACAATTAAGTATTGCATCAGCAATAGCTCGTGGTGTATCATCCGAATAAAAAGATAAAAGATCAGAAACCTTAGAAACTTCTAATACTATAATCTTTGTGGATACCACAGTAAGTCCATATGAAAGATAATTTATTACTTTAGAAGGAAAACTCGTATCTGAGTATTTAAGCTCTCCTGAAACCTGTGTAGAAAGACCAATAGAACAATTAGCAAGAAGATCATCATAGTCAATTCCACTCAAGCACCCTTCATAGATAATCTCACATTTACTGATAGTCTTTATCTTCTCTATTAAATAAGTTATGTAATTGATATCTTCTGGTTTACCAAAACCTGCAATATGCACACAATAATTTTCGGGAAGATACTGGCAAGAGTTAACGGCCATCTCTGCACCCCGTTTTATACGATCAAAGATTCCGGCATATACCACATGTACCTTATTATCAAAGTATTTTCGGCTAACATAATCATTGACCAAATAGGAACCATATGACACACATGAGGGCTTATCTGAGTTCAGATGAAGTACGGAAGAGATTACATCATTTACAAGAATATAAGCGTCTGCCCGTTTGATTGACTTTATCTCTGTGTCAATCATGCTTTGAGGATGATTTCCTGCTAATGTGTACAGTTCCTCTACTTGCAATATTATCTTCGGTGTTGACCGAAATAATCTCAAAAATCGAATGGCATGACGAAAATATCTCTCATGATAAAAGACTACGATGTCATTCTTGGGAACTTTAATTAGATAAAGAGCCATTTGCAGAATATTAAACCAACGCTCTATCATTCGCAGATATTTACTTGATGAGCCAAATGTAAAACAGTACTCGATATCTATATTATCATTCATTTTTTGAATGCACCTATAATAGAAACCGTTCCATTCCCGACCTCCACTTGCAAATGATACAATTTTCGTATTATCTATACGTGAAAGTACATCTACAATATACTTCGCTTTTTTTAGGCCAGCAGGAGAATAGGCCAACTTTCTGCCGAGCTTATTCTCACCCCATATTGACATATAATGTATCATATTAAAGCCTTAAGAAGATTTTCTTTCATTTGTGGATACAGTTCAAACATCTGATTAACAGTATCATCATTTCCAGTTTTAAGACAATTTATCTGCGCTAAATGAGTCATTTGAGAATTACTTACTGTAGTATATGTTTTTGCCATAATATCTGTCGGTGCGACACGAATTCCGAAAGCTTTAGCTGTAAAAGTTATCCACAAATCATCTGCTGTAAATGCAAACTTTTTGATTTTTTCTTCATCAAATGTCTGTATCGGCATTATTCCATAAGGATACAAGCAACCACTTCCTGTCATTATCGAATATCTAAAAATATCTGGTATTTTATGTCCGTTTAACGCTTTTCGCCATACATTATACGAAGCTAAAGAATCACCACTTTTACTTAATTTAAGTATCTTTACTTCGTTGCAGACTATACAGTTTGGATATAAATTGTGTGTTTCCAATGCACGCTTAATCGTATCAGGATGATAGATTATGTCATCATCAAATGTGATTACAACTTCATTCTGTTTTTGTTCTTGAAGCATGCTGAAATATTTTTTATGAGATCGCAAGTCATCACAAAAACGTATTTCTAAACCAATTTTTACTAACTGTTGATATGCATCTGGAAGTTTTTTATCAGGAAACTGAGAAGATGCTAACCACAGTACAACTCTATTAGGGGTTACAGATTGAAGTAATATAGATTTTATTGCATAAAAACATTCATTTATTCTTCCAGGATAAGACGTAAGTGAACAAACCACATTAATGTCCTCACACACCTTCAAGCTATATTTGGGAATATCAACGTATTTAATTAACAAATTCTCTAATTTGCAAATAATAATATACTTGAAATGATTTAAGAACCTAATCAGTTTATATTGACTACGTCTTCTATGTTTGAAATTTTCCAAACAACGTAAAACAGTTCTATATAAGCTCATAATCTCTTTTTAAGACCTTTAATCAAACTTTTATAGTCCCCATAGAACAACCTACGCAAAATTGATTCTATTTTTGTAAAAAAAGTCATCTTGGTACGACTAATTAAAATCTTTGAATAAGTAAAATCTTCTACAACATAATCGGGATGTCTCATTGGGAATCTCATCTCCTCTACTGGCAATTCATAAAAAACAGCTCTACGTTTTCTCGGCACTAATTTTATGTTAGAGACTGAATGAGTTGATTCCTTCGAAATACCTAAACTTTGTATCATGTTACATTTAGGTACTATATCAAAAGATGATGTCATAAGTTTTCTTAAAGACTGTATAGATTCCCAATAAGGTTTACGTGTTTTAGCATGTTTCTTAACCCCATCAAGGTATTTACCAAATCCTCTGTTATTAGCATCTCTCGATAGTTGTTTTAATTCATATGTTTTATTTAAGAATGTATAGTCTTCCTCCCACGAATCAGCAACACGTTTCCATGTAGCCCAGCCCCATACAGAACCACATTGCGTAAAAAAATAATCATAAGGACAATCTTCGTAACAACCAAGATTATTCATACCACAAATACGATTTATTCTTAGATCATTTTCATATTTATCAAGCAATTCTTTACAATAAGGGAAGAAGCTCTGTAAAGGGAAACAATCGTCTTCAAGAACAATACACTTATCTACAATAGAAAACGCCCATTTATGACTATAAAATGTAGAAGGATCACACCCCCAATTTTGTGTCTGGTAATTTTTATAAACCTCACAATCCCAATCGATATTCTCTACGATCTTACGGCAACGCTCTATACATTCTATATCGTCAAGACGACCTTCACGCGCACCATCCTGCCATAGTAGCAGTCGCCGAGGTCGAGCCAGACGAACAGATTCAAAAGTTTTTTCTAAAACATCGTCTCTAACAAAAAATATGATTAAAACATTTACATCATTTTTCCACGGTTTAATCTCACCATTCATACTACTTATAACTTTTAATTAGATTAAATAACAGTGGTACTATCAAAAATATTATCCAACAAGCTTCCGATGTTTCGGATGGATTGAAAAAAGAGAAACTGAAAAAATATAATACAAGAGCAACATACTGTTTTCCATTGCTTGCATAGTCCTTAAATATGGGTTTTAAAATTGCCCAATATGTTCTACAATATGAAATAAGTCCAATAAAACCTGTAGCACACGCAACACCTAACATTGTGGAATGCGAAGCTCCGTATATTGTTGCATTGGCAATATTTTCAGTAACATCAGATCCCCAAATTGGACTTCTTAAAAATAATTCAAAAGCGTCTATTTGAAATTTACTGCGTTGACCAGAAACTTCAGTTACATCTCCACCACCAAACATGGATTCATTAAAACGTATTAGTTTGTCGCCTATAGTTGTTCCCTCATATAAGTCGGCTACAAATTGAAGTAACATAGGAGTCAAAAACAACAGAACAATACCTAAAACTATCAACTGCTGCTTATTTTGTTGTCCATACTCAGAATAATATAAAGAAAGAATCGAACAAAACGCAGTTAAAAACAACAATGTAGTAAACTGAGCATTTAAGACAAAATATAAGAAAAACCCTAGTAATAGATAAATTATTAGCCTCAGATCTTTTTTTTTAAATTTATTAACAACAAGTGTTATCAATAATACAACAATGGCTCCAGATCCATAAGCAATACCAAAACCTCCAATATTTGCAAGAGCATAACTAATCCTAAGTTCATCATCCATGGTACTAACAGCAGTCAAGCTACGCATAATATTCGATGAATATGCAAAAGCACCTATTGTGTTATACATGATATATAACAGCATTGACATAGTAATAATAGCAATAACAGTCATTTCTTTTCTATTACCTCGACTAATTATATCTTTACATAAAATTCCAGGAAACAACATACACCATGTTATTAATAATGGATGTAAAAAGCCCAATTTAAAATTTCCCGATTTAGCAACAAAAAAAGAAACCAACATATAAGGTAATAAATTTAATATTATCGTCTTTATTGGAACGAAACTTTCTAACTTAAATATAAAGACCATATAGAATATAAATAATATGACAGCCAACGTTGTATAGTCGAAACCTATCCTAACAGCAGGTAATATATAAATGGCCGACAAAACTGAAACAGAAAATATATAAAAAAATGAATTTAAGCTTGATTGTTGCATATTTATATGATAATTTATCAGGCTTTACGAATATAGGTTAAATCCGCTTTCTTAACCAATTGATGTTATTTTTTACTATTTTCGCAGGTATCCCTGCTGTAATACAATTACATGGGACTGATTTTGTCACAACTGAATTATTTGCAATAACATTATTTGATTCTATGGTAACTCCTTTATTTATTGTCACTCCACGAGCAATCCAAACATGATCGCGCCTATCAACACATTCTTTGCAGGATTTATGCGTTCGCTTGAATCCTGCTTAATAATGGAATGAGAGTCTGTAGTCACAACATGGATACCTTGCGAAAACATACAATCTTCTCCTATAGAAATTTTGCTACCACTTTCTGCAACAGCAAGAGATGCTTCTCCAATAGTAGATCTTGCGCCAATATAAATTTCGCAATCATGATCTTCAAACCATATTTGTCCTTTGTTAAATACAACGCCTTTATCAATAATCAGTCGATGATTATTACCTTGAATCATAACATGTACATCTTGTGACATTTTTCCTTTTATAATAATTAAATTATTCGTACCATTAATGTCTAAATTTAAAAACCTATACAACAAGCTGATTACCTTAATATTATTACCCCACCCATTTTATAATACAAACGTTTTACACGAGTAATAATAACTTTTATAATTCTATTCATACCAATGATTTGATTACTTACAAAATATTAATCTCTCTGAAAAATGTCTCTTGTATATACTTTCTCTTTTACATCGTCTAAACAATTATCATAACGATTAGCAATGATAGCCGTACACAACAATTTAAATTTATCCAAATCATTAACAACTTTACTACCAAAGAAAGTAGCATAATTATCAAGGGTCGGTTCATATATAATCACTTTGGCTCCTTTAGCCTTAATTCGTTTCATTACCCCTTGAATAGAAGACTGACGAAAATTATCACTATTCGATTTCATCGTCAACCGATAAACTCCTATTATCACTTCTTTTTCATACTCTTGATGATAACCATTTACTGAACTATAATTATAATAACCTGCTTTGCGCAACACTTGATCTGCAATAAAGTCCTTACGTGTCCGATTACTCTCGACAATGGCCGACATCATATTCTGCGGAATGTCCTGATAGTTTGCTAACAACTGCTTAGTATCTTTCGGTAGACAATATCCACCATACCCAAAACTAGGATTGTTGTAATGCGTACCAATACGAGGATCTAAACCTACACCCTGAATAATCGCTTGAGAATCCAAACCTTTCACTTCAGCATATGTATCCAATTCATTGAAATAACTAACACGCAGGGCGAGGTAAGTGTTGGCAAAGAGTTTTACCGCTTCGGCTTCTTTCATTCCCATAAAAAGCGTAGGGATATCTTCTTTGATAGCGCCTTCCTGTAAAAGAGAGGCGAATGTATGAGCTGCCTTTTTCAGAGCAAGGATATCGGCAATGGCTTTGATCGCTTCGTTTTCTTCTCCAAATTGATCATTACTAATTATTTTTGGATAGCCTACAATAATACGACTTGGATAAAGGTTATCATAGAGTGCTTTACTTTCACGAAGAAATTCCGGTGAAAACAGCAGATTAAACTTCTTAAAGCCTTTACGTGCGTACTTAACATACAGACTACGACAATAACCAACCGGAATAGTGGACTTAATCACCATGACCGCATTGGGATTGACACTTAACACCAAATCGATCACATTTTCAATATGATGTGTATCGAAATAGTTCTTGACCGGATCGTAATTGGTAGGGGCAGCTATCACCACGAATTCGGCATCTTGATAGGCTTTTGCACCATCAAGTGTAGCAATTAAATTCAACGGCTTTTCTGCTAAATATTTCTCAATATATTCATCTTGGATAGGCGATTGTTTACGATTCAGCATATCCACTTTCTCAGGAATAACATCGACTGCTGTCACTTGATGATGTTGTGCCAAAAGAGTCGCTATACTAAGACCGACATAACCAGTTCCTGCTACTGCAATTTTCATTATAAAATAGATTTAATTTATTATTCCTTTCCAAACCACCATATTATGGTCGCTATAAGATGTTTCAGGAGAATAGCATTCATAACCTTTCAACGATTCCGAATAGAAAACATAATCAATCCTCCAGAGTTTGTATAACTGCCGGAAAGTATATTGGTAGCCGCTTCCGCAATCACGGAAACCATCTGTCAAACCTTCCTGTAACCGATGGTACGTATAAGAAGCGGGCGTATCGTTGAAGTCGCCACAAACCAATACCGGATAAGGTGAGCGTTCGATCTCGGCATGGATTGAATCGGCTTGTTCTGCTCGTTTCAGATAGTTGCTTTTCATTTTCAATACCAAATCTTTGACTGCTTTTGCACGGACTTTCAAACTCTTGCTGGGAGCGGTAATGATACCGCGATAGGCATTGAGGCTTGTTGTCTCGAAGTGGTTGTTGATCACGCGGATGTATTGGTTGTTTATTCTTACATCGGCTATCAATGACATATTACTGGAATTCTTATAATACAGAGCTTTTACCGAATGGATCGGATAACGGCTGTAGATCGTAGTCGGTAAATGGTCTGTACGCCGGCTGATATATTTATACAGTACATAATCGAAAGCGTACCGGATGCTGTCCCGATGGTAATATCCGTCACCGGGAGCTTCCTGGAAGCAGATGATATCGGGTTGTAGCTGCTTGATATAAGCGGCGGCTTCGTTCATGGTGTATTTTCTGTTCCAATAGAAATGGCTGGCGTTGTAGGTGACTACGGTCAAAGGGGTTCCTTCTTGTTCGGATACAGCCGGTTTAGAGCAATATGGGAGTTGATAAACGGCTGACAGATAATCCGCATGAAGCAGGATCGCCAGCAAAGGAACCATACATTTCCATTTCTTTTTTGTGAATAATTGTGTTACCAGCAACAACAGGTTGACTGCCAATATCGGCCAAACCAACAATGTCAGGAAGGATAGCCAGATACAGATTCCACCGGCGTAATAGCCTCCGGTCAAACAGAGGACGGATAATACTGCAAAAAACAGGAGCAGGGTATTATTCAGCCTTGTCCAGCGCCTCATATACCGAATTCTTGCTCTTGAACTCAGGCACGATTCCTTTCATCATTCGGACGGTTCCCATTTTGTCTACTTTGATCGCGAGGTCGATCAAGGGGGACATGAGCGTACAGATGTCTTCGTAATCGTATTCCCGGACTTGGGCACGGTAGATCTTTTCGTTTTCCGTTGGTAATGTATTTTCTTTCGTTGCCAACAATTCTTCGTAGAGCTTTTCGCCCGGACGGAGGCCGGTATATTTGATCTCGATATCCTCGCCGGGGATAAGGCCTGCCAGTTCGATCATGCGGCGTGCCAGATCGGCGATCTTCACAGGGGTTCCCATATCGAAGACGAAGATTTCGTTTCCTTTGCCCATAAAGGCGGCTTCCAAAACCAAGCGGCAGGCTTCGGGGATCGTCATGAAGTAGCGAATGATGTCGGGATGGGTGACGGTCAGAGGGCCGCCCTTTGCCAACTGTTCGCGGAAACGGGGAATGACGGAACCGTTGCTGCCTAACACGTTTCCGAAACGGGTGGTGATAAAGCGGGTTTTACCGGATTGCCGACCTTTGCTGATAGCGATGCTCAGGCTTTGCACATACATCTCTGCCAAACGTTTGGAAGCTCCCATGACGTTGGTCGGGTTGACGGCTTTATCGGTCGAGACCATGATGAACTTATCTACGTCGTACTTGACTGCCATATCAGCTACGTTACGCGTACCATAAACATTCGTATGGACGGCTTCGCAGGGGTTCTCTTCCATCAGGGGCACATGCTTGTAGGCGGCGGCATGGAACACGATATGGGGACGGAAACGCTGGTAAATGCTTTCGACACGGTGGATCATGCGGATGTCTCCCATGACCGGGGTAAACTCGACATCGGGGAACTTTTCTTCCAACTCCAGCCGGATGTTGTGCATCGGGGTTTCGGCACTGTCGAACAGAACCAATTGCTTCAGCCCGAAATGGCAGAGTTGGCGACAGAGTTCGCTACCGATGGAACCGGCGGCTCCGGTGACCAAAACGACTTTGCCTTTCAGGGAACCCGCGATCTCCTCCATGTTGATACGGATCTCTTCGCGTCCTAACAGGTCTTCGATGCGGACTTCGGGAAGGGCACGCAATTGCATTTTACCTCCCTGGAGTTCGTCGATGGAGGGCAACAACAGCATACGGATCTTCTTTTTCTCGCAAAAACGGACCAGACGTTCGCTTTCCTCTTTTACGACTTTATAATCGGTAAAAAGAATGGCCTTGATGTTATAGCGGTTCACCAAGCGGTTGAATTCTGCCTGGTCGGATACAAAATAGACTTTATAGATTCCTATACGCATGGAGATTCTCGGTCCGAAACGGAGAAAACCTTCGACCTGATAGGATGAGTTTTCACGTAAAAACGAGTCGTTCAAGAATGCCGGAGAAGATTTTTCATGCCCGAAAACCAACAGTTTATCTTTACTACGGGAAGTCATGCTACTTATCATAAAAGTATAGCCCGTGATCAGGAAGACACGGAAAATCGTCAAGATAAAGAAGGTGAGAAAGAAATCGATCACACTCCCCAGCAGGAAGCTACGGAAAGAAAAGGTTTCAGTCAGCAGGAAAAGGACAGGCAGAACGATCGCCACTTTCAGGGAGGAGGCCATAGCGATACGCCCCGTCTCGGTAAAAGCAGAGTGACGGATAATTCCTTTATAGGTCTGACAAACAAAAAAACTGACGATGCTACAAAACGCCGAAGCTAAAAAGACTCTGAATACAACTTGGTTGGAGTAGTCGCAATCTAAAATGTAGCTGATTAAAGCCAAGGAAGTGATGGTCGAAAAAACAGAAAGAAACAGATCAATCAGGAGAATAACCCAACGATTGATATATTTCTCCCGTGTTAGCCTTAATAGTAAATAATTGATTTTCATATGATTAAAAAATTTATTACCCCACACAAAAGTTCGTCAGTCCCGATACAGACAACGTAATCGAAAAATCTTGGCTACAAAATCTCAAAATAAAATATCATTAATTTGTATTAGAAACAGTAGAAATTTTGTACTTTAAAGTACAAAATAAGAGGTATTTAAATACCTCTTCAGGCGATAAATAATATTTTATTTTGACAGTGCAAAGATATTCAATTTCTTTGATATTCAAACTTTTTCGAATTTTAATAGCTTAATTATCAATCACATCCGAATTTTTGCAAAAATGTATGATAATCATGTATTAATTTTATTATTCACTTTAATTCACAAGAATATATCCTTGCTATTATAGTTAGATATAACCTTAATGATATCTATCAAATAACACATGATTATCATTTATTATTGAAAAATTTTATTCTAATTACAAATTAGACTATTTCTAAATAGTGTAATTTCAGCCGCACTTTTTCAACCGTATAACAATGAAGGATAATCAATCTTGATTTTTCCTTTCTTAACCACTTATTACAAGTAGCTCATTTACAATAAATTATCATACATATTATTTCATACCAAAGTTCGTCAGTCCCAAAAGCAGGGAAGGCGTAACAAATTGGTTATATGATGATTAATCGTCTTCTAAATGACTAAAAAAACGTACGTTTTTTTTAGTCATTTTATATCTGAAATATTGTTAATGGCTGACTATCAGAGAGTATCAGATCTATCCATTGATACATCTGACTGACAAGAAAATAAAAAACAAATAAGAATATTTGATATTCAAAGATTTTAAGTATATTTGCTTCCTCTAAATGACTAAAAAAAACGTACGTTTTTTTTAGTCATTTTATTTTTACGGAGCTTTAGCAGAGATTGATAGTTTTAATCTCTTTTTTAGAAAAACGGAGGTAGGAAGGGGTAAATGAAAAAAGGGTACATCAAATGAATGACATACCCTTTTATGATCCAAATAAAGACGGCTTATTCGATCGTGCTAATCGTAGAAATCATACCGAACTTTTCGTTATCGTTCAGATTCCAGATCACTTCACCTTTATCATTGATTTCGAATACCTGGGGGCTGTTGGCTTCTACGGCATTCTTGTCATGTCCCTGCCAGTTGCAGACGTACAGGCCGCCATCCTTTGCAGGAAGCAAGCCGGCGACGAAGAACAGGCGGGCGCCTTTGATATCGTTCTCACCATAACGGCGGGCTACTTCGCCGTTGTCGAGGTTCACTTCCATCAGGGAGTGACCGTCACCACAGGCAACCCAATGGTTCCCGTTAGCCAATGCCAATGTCGTGAAGGGTGTTCCTTCGAGACGGGTGATCTTCACGACTTCGCCTCGCGGAGAGATCTCGCGCACGTCGGAAGTGGCAAAGAGGGGCATCAGGTAGTTACCGCGGGCATTCTTGTTCAGCTGGCGGAACTGGGCATGCGGATGTTCGATGCCTGTCTCATATTCGGTACGCGACAGGATTTCTCCCTTCGGGCTCACCTCCATGATGACAGCCGGATGGCCTACCCAACCCAAAAGATAGTTACCGTCGGGCAACACACGGGCAGTCTGCATCTCACAGGTATCGGGAGCGGCAATATTCCAGATCTCCTGATGGTTGCGGTCAATCAGCTTCGCACCTCTGGCATAGGCAAAGAGGATATTCCCGTCGGGAGTGGCTACAGCAGAGTTGCATTCCCAGCCTTTTTCGAGGGGATGCTCCCACTCTACCTGCTTGGTGTTCTTATCGATGATCACGATCTTGTTCCAGCCGGAACCACCCAACAGCAATTTTTCTGTCTTCTTCTCGCAGGATGTAGCGGTTACCAGCAACAATGCGGAACAGAGATAAGTAAATAATTTATGCATAACTAATAATTTATCAATTTGCGAATGTGCCAATATGCCGGTGAAATACTCCAAATGGGACATTCATTCCATTGGTACATTGGCATATTGACCCATTAGCACATTATTGTAAATCCTTGAACATTTCGAAACCTTGTTCCGGTGTCAAGCCTTCGTGTACGACAGCGTGTACGGCCTGGATCATGGCGGCAGGGTTTTCGCTCTGGAAGACGTTACGTCCCATATCGACACCGGCAGCACCGTCGTTAACGGCGTTGTAGCAGAGTTCGAGTGCTTCCTTTTCAGGCAGTTTCTTACCTCCGGCGATCACAACGGGAACCGGACAGGCGGCAGCTACCTTTTCGAAACCGTCGCAGTAGTAAGTCTTCACGATAGAAGCACCGTTCTCGGCGCATACGCGCGATGCGAGTGCGAAGTAACGGGAGTCGCGTGCCATCTGTTTGCCGACAGCCGTCACACCCATGACGGGGATGCCATAGCGGTTTCCCATATCGACAGCTTCCACCAAGTTGGCTGCCGTGATGGCTTCCTGTTCGCCGTCGCCGGCAGAGAACATGACTGCCATAGCGGAAGCATTGTAACGGATCGCATCTTCGATATCGATCAAGACGTTACGGTTCAATTCCGTCAGGATCGTAGAACCGGCATCCGAACGGAGGCAGACGGGCTTGTTGATGTTGGCGGGAATGGAAGTTTGCAAGATACCGCGCGTACACATGATACAGTCGGCATATTGTACGAGGGGAACGATATTCAGGTCGATACGTTCCAAACCTGAAGTCGGACCCATGATAAACCCGTGGTCGAATGCCAACATAACGGCACGGCCTGTTTTCGGGTTGAAGATACGAGAGAGGCGGTCTTTCATACCCCAAGAGTAGTTAGACGCACCTTTTACATGAAAATTGTCAAATTGGGAAGTTTGTCCGAAGCCGAAATTATTCGCTTCTCTGAACCCATCCATATCTGCCATAGCTTTTTTCCTTTCTTAATTTTTAATTCTTAATTCTTAATTTCTCAAAGCGCTTGTGCGAACGATTCAAACATGCAACTCCAAGAGGTTGCACCGCTGTCGGCATAACCGACGGAGCGTTCGCCGTAGTTACGGGCACGGCCGAAGTTGGCTTTCATTTCTACGGTCGAAGCAGCACCGGCAAGGGCGGCTTTCGCTCCGGCTTCGAGGATTTCCTTGATATCGTCCGAAGGACATGCCTGGATCGCTTCCACAGCCGGGATCAGGGCGTCCATCATGGTCTTGTCGCCTTTCTGGGCTTTCGTCTGTTTCTGCACGTTGGCAAGACCGCCGGCAAACATGGCTTTCACTCCGGCTGCATCCAGTTCCGTACCGGAAGCATGGTCGCTCATACCTAAGAAGAAAGCCCCCAACAGCGTACTGGTGGAACCGCTTACCTGCAACATGACGTCAAAACCCATATCGTTCAGCATGGCTTTGAACTCCGTTCCTTTCTGGGCCGTAGTCACGATAGCGGACATGGCTGTCACGATTGCCTGGCCGTGATCGCCGTCACCGATAACGGCGTCCAGTTTTGAAAATTCGTCTTCGCGTTCTTTGATGTTCTTCAAGGCGTTGTCGAGCATCGCCTTGAAGTTTTCGATAGTCAGTTGTTTCATATCTCGTTTATTTACCGATTGTTGTCCAGTAAGGTGCATCAGCACGTTTGTTCTTCAGATAGTCGATATGATCTTCGTCGAGGATAGCCATGATCATCTGGAAACCAGCCTGTTCCTGTACGGTCAGGATTTCCTGAATACGGCTTACGACAACCTGGAGGCCACGGGCTTCCAGCTCCTTGTAGGCCTTACGGAAGATGATGTTCAACTCCATGTGGGTAGTCGCTCCTACGCCGTTGATGATAAGCATCATCTTGTCGCCAGCCTTCGGCTTGAGCTGCTGGCAAAGCAGGTCTACCATCTCGGCTGCCGTATCGTCGGCAGATACAAGCGGTTTCTGTCCGCCACCGCCTTCGCCGTGCTGTCCCATACCGATCTCCATGATGCCCTGGGGCAGGTCGGTGATCGTACCACCATTCTGCGGATGCGTACAAGAGCGCATGGCAACGGCCAGAGTAGCGACGTTGTTGTTATAGCGTTCGGCGATTTCGACCAGCTCGTCAAGCGTCTTGCCTTCTTCGGCTGCAGCACCTAATATTTTATACAAAGGCACACAACCGGCCAAGCCGCGACGGTCGTTGATGTCGGCACCGATACCGGCGCTGATATCGTCGTGAGTCAGCACTTGTTTCACCTTGATGCCTACACGTTCTGCCAACTGGCAAGCCATGTTCGCACTCATCACGTCGCCAGAGTGGTTCAGGACAACCAACAGGATACCGGCTTCACGCTTCATCAGCTGCAAAGCCTGGAACAGACGCTGTGCACCGGGAGCGGCAAAGATGTCGCCCACGACAGAGCAGTCCAGCATACCTTCGCCTACGAATCCGCTCAATGCGGGTTCATGACCGGAACCGCCCAAAGTCACGATAGCCACTTTGTCTTCGCTCTTCGGATTGGCACGTACGACGATGTTTTCACCACCTAACTTGACCTGGTCCGGATATGCCAATACATAACCTTCCAACAATTCGGGTGTTATCTGTTCGGGATCATTTATAAATTTTGTCTTTATGTCTGACATGGTATATTCCTCCTTTATTTAAGTATGTTATTAATGTTATTATTTGATTTCCATGATTTCGATGGCGATGCCTTCTTCTTCGATGAAAGCGATCGTCAGGTGTTCGTCGCATACGGCCGGGCCGAAGATCACCTTCTTGCCTTTCAACTCTTCCTCCAAAGAAGGAACGGTGTAGGCAATGTGTCCCTGTTTCTGTACCAGTTCGGGCAGACAGCTGCCTTCCTCGAATTTCAGGAATTCGATGCGATTCGGACTTTTGCTATAGTCTGTCAACCATACTTTCAGGCCTTCGTTAAACATAGCCCCTTCTACTTGTTCTGTCGTTACGATACCGACATGATTAAATGTTCTCATGACTAATTAATTTTAAGTGTTCGTACTATTTTTTTATTCGTTATCAGTTCTCTCAACCTCAAAACATAGATGTTTCGCATTCAAAACACCGGTGTTTCGTTTTCAAAACATATATGTTTCACACCTTCGTCTTCCATCTCCTGTACGAAAGGACAGCCAGGACAATGACTACCCCCAAGGCGATATAAAGATAGGTGAATATTCCATGCACATTATCATTTTGACCGTATGAATGCATTCCGCTCAGGAAATAATTGACACCGAAGAAAGTCATCAGCACGGAAGCGAACGCGATCACGGATGCCAGATTGAACAACCAAAGACTATTCCAGCGTTTCACCAAGTGGAGATGAGTCACTACGGCATAGACGACCATCGTGATCAGCGCCCAAGTCTCCTTCGGGTCCCACCCCCAATAACGGCCCCAGGACTCATTCGCCCAGACAGCACCGAGGAAAGTGCCGACAGTCATCAGGGCAAGCCCTACCCACAACGCCATCTCACCCACAATACTCAGTTCGGTGATACGGGCTTTCAATATCTCTTTGTTCTTCTTTCCGGCGACGGACATCATCACCATATTGGTCAGCCCGATCAGGCAACTGATACCGAAAAAGCCGTAAGCGGCAACAATGACCGCCACATGGAACATCAGCCACGGCGATTTCAGGACCGGTACGAGCGGATTGATCTCAGGGTCCATCCAGTTCAGACCGGAAACGAAGAGGATGATACCGCCGAACAGGGTGGCCAGCGCGAAGGTGATCGTACTACGGCGCACGAACAACAGTCCGGCAAAGACAGTCGCCCATCCCACATAGACCATCGTCTCGTAGGAATTGCTCCAGGGAGCATAGCCACCGATATACCAGCGCATCCCCATTCCGAACATATGATAATGGAAGACGACCAGTACGCCGGCTCCTAACAGCCATACGGCGACCTTCATCCAGCGGGTCCGGCGGAACAGCATCGCGAAAGAAAGGACCAACAACAGTCCGCCCAAGACCAGATAGCCGATCTTGCAATAGCGGAAGACATCCATCTTGTTATATTTCAATTCGGCCTGCATGCGCTTCGGACTGATATCGAGTGTCTTGTTCTTGGCTTGCTGGTAGGTGTCGATCATGCCGACCACTTCATCTGCTTTCGCCCAATCGCCACTCTTCAAGCCCTCCTGCACTTCGCCTAAATACCAGTCGAAAATACGGGAGACGAACATGGAGTCTTTGCCAGTAAAGGCAGAGAGGTCGTCGCCGGGTGCATACCATTTATGATTCGGATCGTCTTCTTTCGGAAAAAGGTTCAGCATCTGGTGATTGATCAGCTGATGGAAGATGTTCAACTGCTCGTCCAGTTTCATCAGGTCCTTGTCGAAACGCGTACGCTGGGCAGGCATCTTGTTATAGGCTTCTTCCAGCTTCTCTTGCAGTTTGTAGTTGCCGTTACTGTCGAAGGCCTGGATATAGGCGCACTCGCCGTCCGTCAGATCATAATAGGCGGCCAACTCCGGATTGGACAGAGCGATAAAGGGAACGCGCATCCACATATCGGGCATGGCTAAAAGGCTCAAAAGGAACTGGTCAGAGTTCAACTGACCGATCTTATCCGACTTATGGAGCTTACGTAGAATCTCCGAAGAGAAGGTATTGACCGGCATCATACGGCCGCTACCTGACTGGATCGGAAGGGCTCCGAAGAGGACAGCATGTTCCGAGCTCACCGCATATTTCTGCACGGCATCGAGCATCGGGGAAGCCTTCCCGCCGGCATTTACGGACAGGGGTACGGCAAGGAGCGCAAGCAACAGGACCGCTACGTTGGTCGCCTTGCGCAATTCTTTCAGGCGGCGGCTCTGACGCATAAAGCGGGAATCCTTACCGACCAGGCAAAGGATCAGGCCAATGACCAGCAACAGATATCCGGTGTAGGTGATGTTCCGCCCCGCCACGTCGCGGTTGACGGAAAGGATGGTCCCGTGTTCGTCCTGGTCATAGGAGGCCTGGAAGAAACGGTAGCCTTTTACATCCAATACGTTATTCATAAAGATCCGCTCTTCGCGGTCTTCCCCGTCCACATGAACGATCACTTCGCTCTCGTAGGAAGAGGGACTGGCGGAACCGGGATAGCGGGTTAAGGTGAATTTCTTCAGTTCAACGGAAAAAGGCAGGGTATGAAAGGTCGTGTTATCGGAAGTGCGGACAGCAATCTGGTTGCTTGTCTCCCCTTCACGCAGATGCAAGATTCCTTCTTCGCCGAAAAGGAAAGAGGTCAAGGCGCCGAGAAGGATGATGATAAAGGCGAAATGAGTCAGCATCAGTCCCCATTTGCCGCGTTTCAGGTATTGGTGTTTGATCGTAGCCACGATAAAATTAACGACTAAAAGGAATTGGAGCAGAAAAAACAGGGGGGAATAATAAACCATTGCTTTGGCTGTCGCTGTACCGTGATACTTTTCGATGAAAGTGGCAACAGCCAGGCCAAAGGCATAAATCAGTAACAGGACGATCGTCGTTACAAAGGAGGAGAAAAATCTTTCGAGATTTGTTTTCATTTACTTTTTTATTAGAGTTCACAGATGCGGCAAATGTACGCAGATTAATCGTTTGATGAAATAACCGGTGGCAATCCGCCACATCTGTGTCCTCTATTAGTTGATAGATATCATCTATACCTTTTCATTATCAATCTTCAATGATCATACGGAAGCCGACGTTGAACACACGCTGGTACGGATAGTAAGCCTTACGCGTATGGGAAGCCGCATATTTCGGACGGTCGATATAAGAACCGCCGCGGGCCACCTTGTATTCGGATGTCTCTTTCGTCTTCTCATTGTACGGATACGATACATAGTCGGAACGGGTCCATTCGGCTACGTTTCCGTGCATGCTGTACAGACCGAAGGGATTGGCCTCATAAGCCTTGCCGCCGACCTGGACCAGGTTACCGTCGTCCACGCTCTCTTCTTTCGGAAGGAAGGTATAGTACTTGTACCACGGGTTGGTCTTCGCCATCGGCTGCGGGTCTACACCGTAAACGGCAAACAACAGCGTTGTCTTGTCCGCCAGATTGTCCTTCTTGCCGAAGTCCGCATGCATGTCGCCATACCAGAAGTCCTGGTCGCTACCGGCGCGGCAAGCCCACTCCCACTGTGCTTCTGTCGGAAGCGTGATCTTGAGACCGGTCTTTTCGCTCAGTTTCCGGCAGAATTCCATAGCATCGTTGTAGCTGACACGGATAACAGGCTGTTCCGGTTTATTGGCCGGATATCCCTGAACCACGTGGTCTTTCCACTGCTGGTCGACGAAACGGCTGTCGTGATCCGGGAAGACAACGTTGAACTGTTCGTTTGTCGTTTCCAGCTCGGCCATCCAGAAGGCTTTGTCGATCTTCACCTTGGCAGTCGGATAAGCATCCGGTTCGCCACGGTAACTACCCATCACGAATTCACCGGCCGGGATACGGACGAAATTGACTTTCACACCCGGAGCGATCTCAACCACCTTACGGGTTTCCTTCTCCTTAGCCAGCATTTCCTTGATCCGGTCAGCACCGAAAGGCCAACCTTTCACCTTCAAGGTCTTTTCCTTTACAGGAGCGGCCTTTTCAGGCATTACCGGGGTGATCGGGCCTTGTTTCTTCAGGTAGTCGGCATAGTCGGCGATTTCTTTCTTCCAGTCGACACCGGCTCCGTTCGCATACTTGTCGGTCAATTCCTTACGACGCTTGATCTGGTCGAATCCCTTATAAGGAAGATCAGTCAATACGTTCGCATTGAAATAACCCTTGTCGGGAGCGTTGTAGTCGATCCAGTTATAAAGCGTCTTCCATTCCTTATCGGTCAGTTTCACGTTGTGATGGCCTTTCTTCAGCAAGCGTACCAATTCGCTCGTGTTGGGATGATATTCGTACGGCTGCAAAACGACCATGTCGCCTTCGCCTCCCTGACGATGCACATACGGATGCAAGTTCAGATAAGACGTGCCATAACCTAGCTTGTCTTTCTTTCCACCCCGCAGGTCGAACGCTTTTCCTTCACCGTTATGACAAGCGATACAAGCGCGGTCCAGGATCGGCTGCACTTCCAGGTCAAACGTGAAAGAGCGTGTACCGCCTTCGGGCAGAGTCAAGGCAGACGGAGCTTTCTGCGAAGCGATCACACGTTTCGGGATCGCGATCTGGTTCTGGTCTTCATGACAACCGATACAGGAAACCACTTCGCCCGGCTGACCGGTCACCCAGCTTCGCATCCACTGGATAGCCACGCCGTCCTTATCCAAAGGCTGGATGGAGATCGGTGTATTGGCAGGAGCCTTGAAGATCACGGAACCGTCTTCTTCGACAGGAACCGTCCCCAACATACGCTTGATATCCCAACCGGACTGGATTCCGTGCCAGTTATGGTCGGAACGGGTCTTTACATACGCATATTCGTAAGCATGCAGACGCAGAGACTTGACCGTTCCGCGAGGAATACCTTTCAGGCCTTCTCCTTCGTAGATATCCTGAATAAAGAAGGTCGCTTCCTTTTCATTCAGTTTCACACGGTCGGGAATGGACGGAGGAGTCTTTGTCTTGCGCACCAGGATCGGGCTGATATAGCCTTCGCCTTCTGCCTGCATCAGACAGGTCACGTTGTCGTAGACGTCCACCAGATAGAGTCCCCACAAGGCATGCGGGTCCAACTTGGCTGCAACCAGGAAGTATTTGTCGTTCAGCGGAGTCGGTTTGATGAACTGCGGCCATACACCGTTTACCAGCTGGTCCTTGATTTCTTCTTTGATCGGACGGTTACGGTGAGGGATTTCCTGTACCATACCGGCTGTGCTCTTACGTCCCTTGGTCGGATCGAAGATGATCATACGGCCTGAACGTGCCACACCGTGGTGGCCGGAGATGATACCGACGAACGCCGAACCGTGGCCGGGCAACGGCTGCACGTCGAACGTACTGTTCGGGAACATCGCACCGCTACCGTAGAGGGCTTTGTTTTCCGTTCCGTCCGGGTTCATGTGCATTACGATACGGGAATAGTAGTGGGTCAGGTCGGTGTACTCCCAGCGGGTGTACATCACGCGGCCGTTATTCATGATGACCGGATTCCAGTTGGCATCCTGGTCGAATGTCAGGCGGCGCATGCTCTTGTCCTTCGGGTCATACAGCACCATGTTACCTACCGCATCGCTACCGTTCACACAAGGAACACCCTGGTAACCGATGTTGGAGATAGCGATCACACGACCGTCGGGCAGGTAAGTACCATCGTAGAACTCCAGATCCGGCTCGTCGTTTTCCACAAGCGGCTTGAAGCCTGTCCCATCCAGATTCACTTCATAGATGTTCCAGCGCTTGTCGTCCTGTGTCTGTGTGAACATCACACGGTCACCGTCCCAATGCAGTTTCAGGTCAGCGATGGAAGAACCGTTTTTCGGTTTGTAGACCTGACGCATCTGTATATCGCCACGCAGATTGGAGAGTTCGACGATCTCGGCATCGAAGCCCTCACGACCGGCAGACTCCTGGTTACTCCAGTTATTGGCCTGAGTCCCCAAGGAAGGAGTCATGATCTGGTGTGCCTTCGAACCTACCTTGAAACGGGCTGCCACGATCTTGTCGGCATCCAGCAACGGGTTAGCCAGCAAGATGGCACGTTTGCATTCCAATGCTTTCTTGGCATCGGCGATAGCCTGTTCGTCACCGTTATAGATGCCTTTGAAACCTTTCTTTTCGAGCCGTACCAGTTCGTTCAGCATCGGTTCGTATTTGGCGGCGTCGTAGCCTTTCTGCTTTTTCATATCGGCGAAAGCCAATTTGACAGCCTCGACGTTCAGCCATTCCAAATCGCTCTGAAGCGTGTACAGCTCCTGTACTTTCTCAACCAGTTCGAGATATTTGCGTATCTGTGTATTGAGATCTTTTTCGTTTGCGATCTGCTTTGCCACATTCGAATAGTAGGCTCCGTCCTTCAACCGGGCGATCGCATTATCCGCAGCCTGCTTTTCGACTGAGGCATCCGGGGTGATCAACCAGGTATCCAGGCCGTCCAGTACCGCACCCAGCATACCGATTTCTTCCGGATACTTGTTGTTCAATTCTTCCGCCACAAAGGTCGGAACCGTATTCAATGCCTGGAAAAACACACTTCCGCCACTTGAAGTATCATCGATACCGACTTCGGCTTCGAAGCGGACATACTGGCCACCCACCGGGTATACCAACGTGCCGTTCGCATGGCAGAACACACCGTGTTTGTATTCCTTTCCAGCAATAACGATCTCATGATCGTATGCATTCGTGTTCATCTTGGGTTTTGCCCAACCGGCAACACCGTATTCATAAGGAACTTCGTCCAACCATACGGCTGTACCATCGGCTTTGATCAAACGGGCATTCGCCCATACAGCCTGGTCGTAATCCGTACCATCGGGACCACCGGCCGTTACAAGCACCAGCTTATCCACGCCTTTCAAGTCTACCACGAAAGGTTCGGCTTTCGCCTTATGCTTCATCCAGGTAGAAACGATCGGCATTCCGGATTTCTTCAGCTTTGCCTGTAATTCCGTTTTGGCTTTGACTGAAGCATCAATCCACGTTTCCGCCTTCTTCTGCTTAGGGCCGGCAGACACCATAACAGAAGAGGACAGAAAGAGTGATACTAATAAATAGTATTTGTTCATGTAATAAATTATAAGGTGTTTATTACTTATTATAACGCAGCTTTCGTGTTGGTGAAGCGCAAGCCGTCATTATCGTGGTAGCATGCCCATTCATCAACAATAGCACCTTCAGGACCAGCCATCATAAAGTGGAATGTTTCCAGTTTTTTCAGGCGAAGAACATCACCTACATTCTGTACGACGAAATTTTTGCTCTTGATCGCACCATGAGTAGCGGGGATAGCAGGAGCGTTCGGAGTCTCGCCGCCTACTTCAGAGAAGTTGTAAACCCATCCCTTTTCTACCATCCAGGATTCATGTTTAGCCGGGAATTTGGTCTTTACATGCGCATGTTCGGGGATCATCTGTCCCGGAAGCAGGTAGATCGCGTGAGCGAAGTAGCCGTATTCAGGATCGTTGACCCAGAAAATACCACCCATACCCACGTTTTCAAAATCACCCAGACCGAAATCAGTCACCCACATGTCCTTAGCCATCAGTTCGGTGAAAGGAACACCGTAGAAAGCGAACATGTCTTTCATTGCTTCCATAGCAACATCCTGTTGGAACTTGCCGTCTTTGTAGAAATCGGCATTTGTGTACTTCTTTGAATACTTCATTTCTTTATTAATTTTACAGTTAGCATTGTTGTTACATTCATTCTTGCAGTCGTTTCCGCACTGTTCGGTGCATTGTCCTTCGCCTGCCGCTGCGCAACAGGTAGCCTCGCCAGTAGATGTTTTGCCGTTACATGCAGCCATCGAAAGCAGGAGGGCTCCCATAGCGGCCGATTTCATAAGATTCTTTTTCATTTTTTCTCTTGTTTATTTAGTTAGTAATATTTGTTCTGTACCTATTTCCTACCGGAGAAACTTTGTTTCCATAGGGTGAAACGACTGTTTCCATACGAGGAAACTTTTGTTTGATGCCTATGAAACGTTTACTCGATGGCGATCCCTTCTATTTCGATCAATAACTCATCCCGGCAAACGTCCGCCCACATATAAGATATGGGGATATTCAAATTATATCCTTCCAGCAGTTCGCGTGCCTCCTCATAGAAGGATTTCTCTTTCAGATAGACACGCAGCATTTTCAGTTTCGCCTTACCAATCAGCTGGCCGATGTTTTCCATCGTGATATGGAGCTGGCGTCCGAGCCCTACTCCAACCAGGCTTTCCTCCCCGCGGATAGCTGCCGTACCGGAAATATAAACGATCCGCCGGTCATCGAAAGTCATGCTTTTGGCCCGTTCGAACTTCGGAGTGGCTTTCTTCTGCTGGGCAGCTTCGAGGACCTGGTCCGAATAGGCGTGGGCGGCTATCTGCAATTTATTGTCGATCGGGGTGGCATAGCATTCGGAACGGGCGAACACGGCCGCATCCAAATCGACCAGTATGCCTCCCAAGTTGGCCCCGATACCGGTAGCAGCCGGATAACCGTTGCTCCAGTCCGTCTTTCCATAGAAATCGGCACGGGCGTTGTTGAACATCTGGTAATGCTGGTCCGGCCCGTCGAAGCGGGTGATCTGCTCGATGTAGTTCCACTGGCGGATGATGCAGTTTACGGGGAAGCCTTCCCGGCGCATCACCTCTCCCATCATGTGGAATACTTCGGCGGACTGCTGCTGGATACCGAAGTTTATCACATCCCCATGGAGGCCACCGGCAAAGAGGAAACGGCCATCGGCATTTTCCAGTACGACATACGGGAAGCCGCCGTGACGGCGGAAGGTGATATGATCGTCTTCGTCCGCTTTGTAGCTATGGACTTCCAAGATAAGTCCGGCATTCAGAGGTGGCTGGGAAACATAACTCAATACCGGTTCATGATTTCCATAAAACTTACGGATTTTCTCACGCAGCATGATGCGACGGGAAACGTATTGTTCGTTGTCGTTCGGCATGCCGAAGAATGCCAAACGGAGAATCTGTTCGTCTTGAGGCAACTGTGCCAGCAGGGCGTCTACCATTTCACCGAAAGTAGCCAGTCCGGTCGTATAAATATTATAATGTATTTTATCGCAATAGTTCATAAAGAGTTCACATATTCGGTTAATGCTTCGATATCTTTCTCTGAAACTTTCTTCTCGATGCCGTGTTTATGGACACTGAACACTTCCTTCATGGTAGCGGCACGTCCGTCGAACAAATAGGGAGCCGTACGCCACACTTCACGCAAAGTCGGAGTATCCCAACCTTTTTCGAACTCTATATCCTCACCTATGCGGTGGTATTTCATATCCGTATAATAAACACCGCTATGGCATTCCCCGCATTTCAGCTTTTCGAAAACCTTTTGCCCTTCCTTTGCCAAATCAGACAGCTCGCCATTCACCAAGTAAGGACTGGGCACGGGACGAAGTGATTTCAAATAGGCATCCACACAAACAGCATCTTCTTCCGAAACTTCAAAAAACTGGATGAAGTTGAATCCTGCCCGCACAGCCCGTTCCGCATGTTCACGGATACCGGAAATCATGTTGGGAGGAGTCACATGACTAAAGAGCATGCTCTTGCAGTTCTTGGAGTTGCCGACACCGTCGTTCATCAAGTCCCAGTTCATGCCATCCGTTCGTCCGTCTCCCGGATGGCAGCCATTACAACTCTGCCAATTCTGGAAGCAGTGCGAAGCATCGTTGAAGTAGCGTTCACCCTTGTTTTCAGCCGTTTCTTCACGTCCGGGATTCAGTTCGACAGACGTCACTTCGTTCGTATTGATATCCATGATGTTCAGGATATCGGCAAAGTAAGTCGGGATAATCAGCTTGTCACCGTTCAGGATCATATTGCGAGGACCGTTCCCCTCCAGCGGGATACGTTCGCGGAGGCCATACAAGAAAGTCAGGTCGTAGTCCAACACCGCCTTATTGGGATAGTTCAGAAATTTCTCCAACATCGCCTTATGGTCAATCACGCTGACCTCGTGCGTTCCCGAATGGGAGATGAAAACAGACTCGTCGTTGCAGGCAATGCTCCAGATACCGGCCGCACCCCGTTCGGGTTCATCCACGACGATGGCTCCCAGGAACTCCTGCTTGTCGACATCGATCACGCTGAAAGCACTCGTGTTCATCCATCCCTGCTGCAATTGAGATGTAGGGACGGTGAAACGCCCCAAGTTGTGCGATACATATATATATTTGCCGTCGGGAGTTATACAGATTCCCCGAAGGGCATTGCTTCCGTTTGCCAACTGGATGTCCTTCACCTTCGTGAAGCCATCCATTTCGATGACGGATACACACGCGGCCACATAATCGAGATCAGCCCGCTGTGCAGGAAGGAAGTTCGTGACGAACATATATTTGCCGTCCTTGCTGAACACGGCGGACTTCGGTTCGCGCAATGCCTTCACCGTACGCATCACCTTCCGCGCAACCGGATCGATTTCGGAGATCGTAGTCTGGAACTGGTTACATACATATATATGCTTCTTGTCCGGACCGAACATCGGATGACATGCTCCCGAACCGGTCGGAATAGAAGCCTCCACCCTGCCCGATTCGAGCGAGAGGATCTGTAAATGGCCTGTCGTTCCGAATGTAGTCACATATGCCTTGTCGCCATCCAAAAGGATACCCGTAGGCGCTTCGTCCATCGGGAAAGAACGCAACAATGTCTTGCCATCAGGCGAAAAAACATCCACCCGCTTTACTCCTTTATCTGTCATCAGCAACTCACCTTTGGCGTTCGCCACGACATCTGTCGGGAAGAACGGTGGGTTGCCTGCTGAAGCAAAGGAGATGCAACAGCAGGCAAAACAAGCCACCAGTGAGTTTTTAAACATGTATTTTCGTGTGTTCATGGTATATTATATTTTTTTTGCTTTACTATATCCCAACTCAAGAGAAATCGTCTGGGCCACTTTCCTTATACAGTCTGCCGAAACACGTACGACCTCTTTCGACAGCCGGTCCTTAGGGCCTGAAATCCAAATTGCCCCGCAAGGATAACCCGTATAATTAAAGATAGGCGCTCCGATGCAAATCACACCGTTCAGTTCTTCCTCATTATCCATGGCATAACCCAATTTCCGGACCTTCTCAAGTTCCTCCAGATAAGCGTCACGTGTAGTAATAGTCCGGGCGTTGTAGCGTGTAAATTCCATATAAGACAAATATCGGTCCCGGACTGTATTCGGCAAATAAGCCATGATAGCCTTTCCCGGAGCCGAACAATGCAAATCGAAAGGTTTTCCCGGCGAGAGGATAAAACGGAACGTATGATGTCCCTGCGCCTGCTCGATAAAGATACCTTTCCGGTCCCCCAGCACGCCGAAGCATGCCGTCTCTTTCACTTGGTCGCGCAAATCGCGCAAACGAGGCAAAACAGTTTCCAGCAAATTGTGTTCATTCAACGATCTGAATCCCAAAGTTAGTAATTTACGGGATAACTTGTACCTTTTTGTGTCTTCATTATAGATCAAATAATCCAGACGGACCAACGTATTTAAAATACGGTAGGCCGTAGTCTGTGAAATATCAAGGGCGGACTTGATATCCTGAAGCGTCTCACCCTGGGTGTGAAGCGACAAGTACTCAAGTACAGCGATCCCTTTTTCGAGATTCGGAACCTTGTAGTTCTCTTCTGCTTTTTCCATATTTGGAATAACGCTTTCCATATTTGAAATATTGTTTCAGATTTGAATCAAATATAAAAGAGAGCGCATAAATGCAAGCAGGATGTTTGTAAAAATTAGTTAAGTATGTCGTAAAACACATTATAGTTGAAAGGTGAAAGTGAAAATGCAAATAGCAACTTTCAACTCTTCTTGTAGCTGACGATGGCCAGTATGTTAAAGAACACTACGAACAGGTAGATGATCCCCCTATTGCCTACCGACATCAACCCATATACAAGCCAGGCGATACAGGTACCTGTCGTGAGCAGGATAAAACCAATAATCCAATAATGTTCCAATATGTCTGACACACGCATCAAAAGCAATATAAAAAAACAGGAGCGCAACAGCTACACTCCTGTTTTAATATCTTTTAGAGATAAACCAAATCTTACTTATCTATTGTACGGGCGGGAACACCTTCGAAAGTCATTTTAACAGGATTTATAAATCCGTTCTCATCGAAAGTCATCCGGTCGATACAAGTCACACGGTGGTCGCGAGTATTGTCGTTCAGCGGGCGGCGATGGTAGACGATATAATAATCTTCAGTATTCGGAACATGCAATACGGAATGATGCCCGGCTCCTCGCGCGATTGTCGAATCCTGCTGGAGAATCGTGGCGATACGATTGAAAGGTCCGAAAGGCGAATCGGCAATCGCATAAGCGACACAATAATCGGGACCTGTCCAGCCCCCTTCGCTCCACATAAAATAGTACTTACCGTTCTTCTTGAACATGAACGGACCTTCCACATATTTATCCGGTGTCACTTCCTTGTAGACCGTCCCGTCTTCAAAAGGAACCAACCCGGTGAAATCGTCGTTCAGGCGAACGACATTACAATGTCCCCAACCGCCGTAATACATATAGTAGCGGCCATCATCGTCACGGAAAACGAACTGGTCGATCGGCTGTGCCCCGTTTACGATCTCGTTGATAAGCGGTTTGCCTAACAGGTCCTTATACGGACCTTCCGGGCGGTCGCTGACGGCAACCCCGATTCCTCCTACTTCACCTTCATGCACGTCGTTGGCCCCGAAGAAAAAATAATATTTGCCATCCTTATGGATGATAGACGGCGCCCACATGGCTTTCTTCGCCCATTTCACGGCGGAGGTATCGAGCACAGACGAATGTTTCGTCCAGTTCACCAAATCCTTGGATGAAAAACAGTCGAAATAAGTCTGCTTCTCATACGCATCGCTCCAGGTCGGGAAAACCCAATAGGTATCACCATAAATGATCCCTTCCGGATCGGCATACCAGCCCTCGAATATCGGATTACCACTGGTCACGACATCAGCAACAGCCTTCTGTTGCTGTTTCGGCTGTCCGCACGAAACTAATGCGGCAGCACACAATAGCACATATAAACTTTTTTTCATTTATGAGTTAGATTTTTTCTGTTCCATATTCTTAGCCAACCCCCCTTCGGATGTTTCCTTATAGAGACTCGGCAGGTCGTTTCCGGTCTGACGCATCACTTCCACCACCTGGTCGAAACTTACACGGTGCTTGCCATCGGAGAAATTGGAGAAGGTGTTCGCATCCAGCGCACGGGCTGCCGCAAAGGCATTGCGTTCGATACAAGGAATCTGTACCAACCCGCAAACCGGGTCGCAAGTCAGTCCCAAGTGATGCTCCAGCCCCATCTCGGCCGCATACTCGATCTGTGCAGGCGTCCCCCCGAACAACTGACTGGCCGCAGCAGCAGCCATCGCACAAGCCACACCGACCTCTCCCTGGCATCCTACCTCGGCCCCGGAAACGGATGCATTCGTACGGACCACATTACCGAACAACCCGGCTGTCGCCAACGCACGCAAGATACGGGAGTCACGGAAGTCGCGGGACTCTTTCAGATGGTAAAGCACAGCCGGCATGACACCGCACGAACCACAGGTCGGGGCCGTCACGATCTTGCCTCCGCAAGCGTTCTCCTCGGAAACGGCCAGAGCATACGCATAGACCATCCCACGGCTTTTGATACTGCTGCCGTAACCTTTGGCACGGATCATATAGTCGGATGCCTTACGCCGGATTCCCAGACCGCCGGGCAAGATGCCTTCGGCTTCGAGGCCATTACGGACTGCTTGTTGCATCACTTCCCATACTTCGGCCAGATAGTCCCATATCTGCGGACCTTCGCACTGTTCGACATATTCCCAGTAGGAATGGCCGGTTTTTTCACACCAGGCCTGTATATCCTTGATAGTATGCATTTCGTAAACCTGGCCCTGCGTCAACTCGTTGTAGGTTTCGTTTGCCAACGTCCCTCCCCCGATACTGTAAATCGTCCAGTTATCCAGTTCCTCTCCGCTTTCGTCAAACGACTGGAAGAGGATGCCGTTCGGATGAAAAGGCAGGAACACCTTCGGTTCCCAAGTGATATTGGTCTTGGCCACCGGGCTCAACACTTCGAGAATTGCCGCATCCGTCATGTGGCCTTTGCCTGTAGCCGCCAGGCTCCCATAGAGCGTAACATTAAAACGTACGGCTCCCCGATTGCGTTCCAGGAACATCCGGGCAGCACGCATCGGCCCCATTGTGTGGCTACTGGACGGCCCGTGACCGATCCTGTATATTTGCTTGATCGATTCCATTGTTTTGAGATTTATGAGTTATCATTTGTAATTTATGATTTATAGTTTATGCATTGATGATAAATTATAAATCTTTTCACACTTTCAAAAATATATTCCGCTTATAAAGCAGCCACAAAATTACATAAATAATCAATGCGTTCGACGCTGCAATCAAAGCCGGATAATAATTTCCTGTATATTGTTCGAGGCCATGAAAAAGAGAAGTTCCTATACATCTGAAACTAATCACGTTAGCCAGCATATAGGCCACGATCGAATTCATGCCGTAGACTTTCAACCAAGTCAGGTTCTTCCGGTGTCCCTTATAATCGATCCAATAATAGAACAAGCCCATCAACAGGAAACAATAGCCACTGCTGACCAACACCATCGAGCTCGTCCATATCTTCTTGATCACCGGCAACTGCAAGCCCCACAGCCAGCCCAGCGCAACCATTATCACACCGATTCCTAACAGCCATTGCCATTTGTGCTTCCGGTCCATTCCGCTCTTCAAGATATGCCCGGCAAAAACTCCGGTCAGCACCGTCACGCCAAAGTTCAGGCTGCTTAATATCCAGGTATAACGATAAGATCCGGCAAATACGATCTGTCCGTTCTCCACAACAGCAGCATCGCGGAATCGTCCCAGGACCGTACGGTCCACCCATTCCGCCAGGTTACCGTCCGGCGTGTAGTTGCCACCTCCATAACCATCGACCGTAATAAATTGCATGGCTCCCCAATAGGCTAACAACAAGGCGACCGCCGTCCCGATCTGCACGGACAGACGCACATGCAGGAACAGCATTGCCGAAATCAGATAGCCCATCGCAATTGCCTGCAATGTGTTCGAATAAAGATAAATCCGATCCGGGTCCAATCCTAAAAGATTTCCCTGGCACATCATACCGAAGATCCAGAGCAAGGCCACCCGCTTGACGATACGACGGTAGACCGCCCATTTATCCGGCATCACTTTATATCGGGAAAGGGCGAACGGCATCGACACGCCCGCCATAAACATGAAGAGCGGCATCACCAAGTCCCACGAAGAGAACCCCTCCCACTGCACATGCGAGAAGCACCACAAAAAATCGTTATACCAAGGCGCATCTATCGCACGTCCGAGAGGATGCAGAACCCCTTCCAGCGCCACCAGACAAAACAAATCGAAGCCACGTAACACGTCGAGCGACTCCAGGCGTTGATAAGATGGTTTCATGATGATTTATGATTTATGATTTATGATTTATGATTTGTATAAAAAAAGATTTCAGATTTATGTTTAATGTTATGTTTTCTGGTCATAAATCATAAATCTGAAATCACAAATTTCTTCACACTTTCAGGAAAATTCGTTGACGGTACAGGAAGTACAGGAATCCCCAGCAAACGGCAATGTAGCCGATCGAACTGGCTAAAGGCTGCGCGGCTTCCGGCATCCATCCGACAAGTCCGCCAAACAGGCCTTGGGATGTATAAGAGAAATCGATGAATTTTTGCGCCAAATAGATCGTAATCGAATTAACCCCGATCACCTGGAAGAAGAAAGTCCATTTCCGCCATCCCAACACATCGACAATGTAATAAAACAGGGCGAACATCCAAACCGAATAGGCTCCGACAACGCAGACAAACGAACTGCTCCACAGCTTTTTGTTGATCGGGAACACCAAACTCCACAACACCCCCACCAATAGTAACAGCACACCGGCCAACACCAAGCCTGCCACCTTCCGCTTGTCCGTCAATCCCTCTTTACGCAACTTGATAAACTCGCCCGTAAACATTCCCAACATAGCCGTCACAATCCCCGGCAACGTGGACAACAATCCTTCCGGGTCAAAAAATCCTTGATGCAAACGCCCCGGCAACAACAAACGGTCCACATAGCCGACCCAGTTGCCTTCCAGCGTGAATGGTCCGGCCTCCGCACCCGGCACAGGGATAAAAGCTATCCAAGCCCAATAGCCGACCAAGATCGTCCCGGCTATCCACGCCCTGACTGAAGTCCGGAAATGCACGAACAGTAAGGCGGCAAACATCCATCCCAACCCAATACGCGCCAAGACGCTGGCGCAACGAAGGTTCGCAAAGTCAAACTGTAGCAATCCGTTATAGACACATCCCAGCAACACCAGCGTAATTCCTCTGCGGACAATCCTTTTATAGATATCCGACTCGCTCTTCCCCTGTTCGCGCTGCTTTTCCAACGAGAATGGAAACGAGATGCCGGCAATGAACAGAAACAGCGGGAAAATCGTGTCGTGGTGTGTCAACCCGTCCCACTCCACATGATCCATCTGTCCACCTATCGCCTGAAAAAAAGAATTCGGAAACAACGTTGCCAACGCAACGAAAAGAGAAGCCCCTCCCATAATAAAGAACATATCAAACCCCCTCAGGGCATCCAGCGACAGCAGTCGCCGGGACTGTTTTTGTTTTTCCATATATACAATATCTTTTTAAGTTTACTTTGTCGATCAAATTTGCAAAGATAGGTCTTTTTTCAACACAAGCAATTTATACAAGAAACCTCGTTTCTTCAGATACCCTAAAAATTTTCATTCTTTCCCCAACAGTGAAAATAAATTTTCCATCACATGAAAATTTATTTCCCCACTATGGAAAATTTATTTTCATGCGATGGAAACTTCTCTTTCATGCAATGGTATCAGAACAACGTTCCCAACCGAAATTTTCTTCATACCGGTCGAAGAGGGGTTCCTCTTCGATATTGTATTGACGGAGCAAATCGCGTACGTATAACTGGTCTTCGGGAGTAAAACAACGCTCCTTACGTTTCAAACGGTAAAAATGAGTCATCCCGAAATATTCTCTCATCTCCCGCCGTATTTCTTTAGCCTGGCGATAAGGGATATTGTCCAACAGGTGCTCCATGCCATAGGCATTTTTCAACGGGCTGTCGTCCATAAACCCGGAACAATCGCCATCGGGGACAACACGTTCCGGGTTGATCGCTCTCACCGCCCAACGTTCTTTCGGGATATGCCGCGACACCTGATGACACAGACAGGTGGAAGCATGTAGGCATTTCCCGTTAAAACAAAGTGCAAAGTCGTTCGGGACCAAAGAATAATCTAATTTGTCTAACATGGTATTAATGTATTGATATTAGACAAAGGTACTCACAGATCCGGCGGAAAGCAAACATTTACACTCAAAAAATGATCACAACAACAATGACTATAGGCGAGATGAGGGAGTTCACCGTGCCAACGGCTGCCATTTCATATAAGTTCCGGTCCTCCACAACCACTCCATCGGTCCATAACGGAACTTCTTCAGCCAATAATGGCTGAACACTATCTGAACACCCGTATAAGCAAGACAAACCAATACGCTCAAGAAAACACCCAGATGACTCCAATCCAACCCGAAACCGGAAAAAATAAAGACACCGATCACGGACTGCACAATATAATTCGTCAAGCCCATACGCCCGTAGCTGACTAACGGCGCCATCGCCCGCTGCACCTTCTGCAAACGGTATCCCTCCATCACCACAATTACCCATAGATAAGCAGTCAACAGGTTAATCAGATTAGTCGTCGTCGAACTCATCCACGAATAAAAAGAGACCTCTCCCCAAGCCACAGGCGGAAGATAAGAACGCGCCACATAGAGCAGTCCCAATCCTGCGAGGGCAAGCAAGGCCCAGCGGTTCAGCCGGCCACGAAACTCGTCCATACGTTCGAACAGACGGATGCGTCCTACGATGAACCCTAAGATGAAAAGTCCCAAGGTCAAGTAAATACGCCCGCTCGACACCTGGAAGCGCATTTTTCCGACGATCCCGTCCCAAGCGTTACTCTCGATCGTTTCAGACAGGGTCTGGACTTTCCGGGGACCTGCCGGACGGGAAGCAGGCCTTTCGGCCATACGTTCTTCCACCTGCTCGACCGCCGGAGCCGTCAGGCTTTTGTAAGCCACCGGGACAAGCGTCGCACCACCTAAGAAGAGATACAGCGTAATCCCTGCCAACAGCTTGGTCGGCCATTTATACATCAACACCAAAACAAATCCCAGTATCGCATATATCAGCAAAATATCCACCCGGACAATCAAGCCGTGCAAATAACCGATCGCCAACAAGAGAACCAACCTCCACAAAAAACGCGGACGGAAGTCAAGTCCTTTCTTCGCCGCCCGATCCATCTGGATAAAGAAACTTAAACCGAACAGGCAAGAGAAGATAATGAAGAATTTCCCGAAAACCAGATAATTGATAAGCCAACTGAAAATCTCGTTCATCGTTCCCTCCCACGGGAACACAGCCTGAGACGTCATCGTCCCCATAGCTCCAAAATGTTGCATAGAATGAATCAGGCAAATGCCGATAAGAGAAAAGCCACGCAAGGCATCGATCACTGTAATACGCTCTCCGGGAGCAAGCACTGTTTTTGTTGTTTCCATATTTTCAAATTTCAGATTTGATTTTTATTCGTTTTCTTCCGGGAACAAAATTACAGGGCATCACTCGAACAGAAGGAATACAAATTACGGTTTTGTGGATATTTTTTACTGTAGAACGGCTCTTGGTTCGGAATGAATCACATAGTGACCTGTTTTAGGATTCAAGAGAAACAAGATTGTAAATTAATTCGTATGTTTGCAGCCGTAACCTAAAAAAATAAAGACAATGACAGTAATCATTTTAATAGCAGTGATCGTGATCCTGGCAATCTGGATCGTTTCTTTGTATAATTCGTTAGTGAAATTGCGCAACAACCGCGAGAACGCATTTGCCGACATCGACGTACAGCTCAAACAACGCCATGACCTTATCCCACAGTTGGTCGAAACGGTCAAAGGCTATGCCTCACACGAGAAAGAGACCCTGGAACGCGTCATTAACGCCCGTAACGGAGCGATCAGCGCCAAAACGATCGACGACAAGATCATGGCCGAAAACGTCCTGACTTCCGCTCTTGCCGGATTGAAGATCACGCTCGAGGCCTATCCCGATCTGAAAGCCAACCAGAACTTCTTGCAGTTGCAGGAAGAAATTTCCGACCTAGAAAACAAACTGGCTGCCGTGCGCCGTTATTTCAATTCGGCCACGAAAGAGTTGAACAACGCAGTCGAGACATTCCCGTCCAACCTGATCGCCGGTATGTTCGGTTTCAAGAAGGAAGTGATGTTCGACCTGGGCGAACAACGCGCGACACTCGAAGAAGCACCTAAAATCAAGTTCTAAGGATGCAATACGTCGGTATACAAACCCAACAGAGCAGGAACAATTTCCGGTCCCTGCTCCTGCTTTGCTTGTTTCCCTGCCTGGTAATGGGATTGCTTTTTGCGTTCTGCTACCTGCTCCACCTGTTGGCAATGAACGACGACGGCCTGACGGGGGCCGAACTGCTCGGATATTCCACCGGGATGTTCATCCATTTGGCGCCATACGTATTGGGAGGTGTACTCATATGGTTCATCATCGCCTATTTTGCCAATACAAGCATCATCAACTCGGCAACCGGCTCCGAACCTTTGTCGAGAATGGAAAACAAAAGGGTATACAACTTAGTGGAAAACCTATGTATGAGCCAGGGAATGAAAATGCCCAAGATCAATATCATCAACGACGATTCTCTGAACGCTTTTGCAAGCGGCATCAACGAAAGGACTTACACCGTCAGCCTCTCGCGGGGGATCATCGACAAGTTGGACGACCAAGAACTGGAAGCGGTCATTGCACACGAGCTGTCGCATATCCGCAACAAAGACGTGCGCCTGATGATCGTATCGATTGTCTTTGTCGGCATCTTTGCCATGCTCGCACAGATGGCCATGCGTTCCGTCTACTACTCGTCGATGAGCCGCAGGAGAGACGAGAAAAACAACACTGCGATCATCATCGTCTTAGTCATGGTTGTTGCAGCCATCGGTTATTTCTTCTCCATGCTGATGCGTTTCGCCATCTCGCGCAAACGGGAATACCTGGCCGACGCCGGAGCTGCCGAGATGACCAAGAATCCGCTCGCCCTCGCCAGCGCACTGCGGAAAATATCGGCCGATCCCGACATCGAAGCCGTCAAACGAGAAGACGTAGCCCAGCTTTTCATCCAGCATCCGGGCCAACAGGCCAAAAGCGCACTGAACGGTTTAAGCGGACTTTTCGCCACTCATCCACCCATTGAAAAGCGGATACAAGTACTCGAACAATTCTAAATTTAATCAAGATTTAATATCCCTAATCATTCCAATCCCGGCATTAATTTAATATCTTTGATGCCGGATAAAAATAAGTGTTGGAAATGATACAAAAAGAATTGACCGGCGATCTTAAGCTGAAATGGGATCGCATACAACAGGCGATGCGGAAGATAAATGCCGACGGATGCCTGCTTACCGTGGATGTAAATCTGTATTACACAACCGGACGTATCTATAGCGGCTATTTCTATCTTCCTGCGGAAGGTGCTCCGTGGTTCTTCGTGAAACGGCCGAACGGACTGGCAGGCGATCATGTCGAATACATTCGCAAACCGGAACAGATGGCCGAGCTCTTCGCGTTCTACGGACTGGAAATGCCGGAAAAGCTTCTGCTCGAAGCCGACGAACTGACATACAACGACTATATACGTCTGCAAAAGATCTTCAATCCGAAAGAGACCGGAAACGCAACCGCAATGATGCGTGAACTGCGCCGGATAAAGACACCGTACGAGATCGAAATGTTCCGCATCTCGGCCGAACGCCACGCCAAGACATATGCCGAAATTCCCGAATGTTTCCGCCCCGGAATGACTGATCTCGAATTCCAGTATGAAATAGAAAAACGGATGCGCAAGAACGGTTCCATCGGACTGTTCCGCGCCTTCGGAGCCAATATGGATATCTTTATGGGAAGTATCCTGGCGGGAGAAAACGCCGAAGTCCCCTCGCCTTTCGACTTTGCCTTAGGTGGTAGTGGTATCGACGCTTCCTGCCCGTTAGGTGCAAACGGAACGCCTCTGAAAGAAGGGACAGCCATCATGGTAGACATGGCAGGAAATTATACGGCTTATATGACGGATATGACACGTGTGTTCTCCGTCGGCCACCTGACCGGGCTTGCTTACCGGGCACATCAGACAGCCCTCCTTATCGAAAGCGAGATCGAGAATATCGCCCGACCGGGCACACCTTGTGCCGAACTCTACGAGATAGCCGCCAAAATCACCGAAAGCCAGAGACTCGGCGCATATTTCATGGGGACCAAGCAACAAGCCAAATTCGTAGGGCACGGCATCGGCATCCAGATAAACGAGCTGCCGGTACTTACGCCCCGCTCGAAAGACATGCTGGAACCGAACATGGTATTTGCACTCGAACCGAAATATGTGATACCGGGTATCGGCGCCGTCGGCATCGAAAATAGTTTCCTGGTTACGGAAACCGGACTGGAGAAGATCACGCACTTCACAGAAGATATCATACAATTAGACAAATAAATCATAAATCATAAATCATAAATCATAAATCATAATGAAAAAAACAATCTCACTTCTCCTGTTACTGTCTGTCATCTTCATGCCGGTAAAGGCACAAGATGTAGAAAACGTAAAGCCGGTGAAGAATGTCATTCTTCTAATCCCGGACGGGACATCACTGGCTACAGTCTCTATGGCGCGTTGGCTGCAATGGTATACCAACCCCGACAAACCGAAATTGAACATCGACCCGTATCTCTGCGGAACAGTCCGCACGCATTCTTCGAATGCCCCGATCGGCGACTCGGCTCCTACGACTTCCTGCTACATGACAGGACAACCCAGCCGTACAGGCTACGTTTCCACCTACCCGGAGAACGACGGTGACAACGATATCTACCCGACCGATCCGGCACGCGCTTTCCAACCGCTGACAACCGTCCTGGAAGCTGCCAAAATAAAACAGGGCAAATCAACGGGACTGGTTTTCACCTGCGAATTCCCGCATGCAACACCGGCCGACTGCTCCGCCCACAGCTACAACCGTGGCAAATATGAATGGATCGCTCCGCAGATGGCTCACAACGACCTGAACGTCGTGATCGGTGGCGGCGCCAGCCTGCTTCCCGAAGAGAGCGAAGCCTACCTGAAAGGTAACGGATACGGTATTTTCAAGAATGACATCGACGGTATGCGTAATTACAAAGGCAACAATATGTGGGCTTTGTTCGGAGATCGGGAAATGGCTTACGACATCGACCGAGATCCGAGCCAACAGCCATCCTTGGAAGAGATGACACGCAAGGCAATCGAAAAGTTATCCCAAAACCCGAACGGTTTCTTCCTAATGGTGGAAGGCAGCAAGGTCGACTGGGCTGCCCACGCGAACGATCCGGTCGGCATGGCCACGGATATGTTGGCTTTCGACCGTGCTTGCGGTGCTGCCCTCGAATTTGCCCGTCAGAATGGCGAGACTGCCGTAGTGATCGTTCCCGATCATGGTAACAGCGGTATCAGTATCGGCCGTGCCGACTGTAAAGGTTACGATAAACTGAGCAAGGACCAGTTGTTTCATCAGCTTTCTTTGTATAAATTGACAGCCGAAGGCTTTGCCAAGAAAGTGAACAGTGTACCGAATTCCGAAGTGCAAAACGTCTTCCGGGAATATGCCGGCTTCGAACTAACTCCTGAAGAACTGGATGCCTTGAACCATTGCAAGAATTACAAAAACAGCCCGATCCCGGAAAATGAACGCTCGATCGAAGGCAAAGGCTCTTTATACAGCAGTTCGCTGACGACTTTCATGTCCAAGCAGCTTACCTCCAGAACCTGTTTCGGTTTCACAACCGGCGGCCACACAGGCGAAGAGGTGTTCCTTGCAGCTTACCATCCCGACCGTACAAGCTTACCTCTCGGTATGCACACGAATATCGAACTGAATCATTATCTCTGTGCCCTGTTCGGCATGACACACGACACGCTGGAAGAACTGACAGCCGGAAACTTCGCTCCTCACACGGAAGTATTCAAAGATTTCAAATGTGAAATCGTTCCGGCTAAAGACGAGAAAGGTTCTCCTTCACTGGTCGTAAAAAACAAAAGGAAGCAGATCAACATCACGCCGTTCAGCAACATCGTGACGATCGGAAAGAAAGGCCAGGAAGAAATCCGCCTGAATTCGGTAATCGTATACGTTGACAAAAACAATACATTCTACTTGCCGACCAAACTGGCAGAATATCTGCAATAAAAATAGAGAAGAGGGTGGTGTGCACACCACCCCTCTCTCGTGAAATTTATCTTCCCCATAAACCTGTCTTCCTCCTCCAAACGCCCTATTTACATAATATACGGCAATAAGTTATAGTTATTTGTTTTTTTTCAATCATTCTTTTCTTAAAATATCTATACTGTATAAATATGGAAGATTTATATAGACATTCAGACAAATAAAACCGCTCTTTTTAAGGTACATTTGCGTCATTTTTAATGAATAAAACGAATATGACAAGAGCAAATGCAAAATGGATACGGCTGATGGCAGTTATCGGCTGTACGACTATGTGGATGGCATCCTGCAAACATGCACCGGATGCACAGATGAAAGCATCTTACGCGACGATGAAAGTTTCTACGGCAAACAAAGAGCTGACAACCCCTTATTCGGCCACGATCCGCGGTCGCCAGGATATAGACATTTATCCGCAAGTATCGGGAACGATCGAAAGGCTTTGTGTAACCGAAGGAGAGGTCGTACGGAAAGGACAATTACTTTTTGTTATAGACCAAGTTCCTTACAAAGCTGCTTTAAAGACAGCCCAGGCAAATGTGGAAGTGGCAAAAGCAGCTTTAGCTACAGCCGAACTGAACTACAACAGTTCTAAAGAATTATTTGCGAAAAAAGTCGTTTCCGCTTTCAACCTGAAAACAAGCGAAAACAGCTATCTGACGGCCAAAGCACAACTGGCGCAGGCGGAAGCACAAGAAGTAAACGCCCGCAACAACCTGTCTTATACGGAAGTCAAAAGTCCGTCCGACGGAGTTGTCGGTATGTTGCCTTACCGTGCCGGAGCATTGGTCAGCGCCAGTATTCCCCAACCGTTGACAACTGTTTCCGACAATTCGAACATGTATGTTTACTTCTCCATGACCGAAAATCAATTACTGGCTATGAGCCGCCAGTACAAAAGCATGGACGAAGCGTTGAAAAACATGCCGGAAGTGTCGTTGAAACTGAATGACCAGTCCATTTACGAACAAAAAGGAAAGATCGAATCGATCAGCGGAGTGATCGATCGGAAGACCGGGACAGTCGGCGTGCGTGCCGTATTCCCTAACGAATCCCGCCTGCTTCATAGCGGAGCCTCCGGCAATGTGCTCATACCGCAAACTTACAAAGACTGTATCGTAATTCCTCAAGGTGCAACAGTCCGTTTGCAGGACAAGACGCTTGTCTATAAAGTGGTGGATGGGAAAGCTGTTTCCACATTGATTACTGTAGCTGAAATCAACGACGGTCGCGAATATATCGTACTTGACGGATTGAAGGTTGGCGAAGAAATCGTATCCGAAGGAGCCGGGTTAGTACGCGAAGGAACGCAAGTTAAATAAAGGATCGAAGTATGAAAGGAAATATATTTATCAAACGGCCTGTTATGGCCATCTCCATCTCCATTCTTATTTTGGCGATCGGACTAATTTCGCTCTTTACCTTGCCGGTCGAGCAATATCCTGACATTGCGCCGCCTACGGTCCACGTATCGGCAACCTATACCGGAGCGGATGCCAATGCGGTGATGAACAGTGTTATCATGCCACTGGAAGAAAGCATCAATGGTGTGGAAAACATGATGTACATGACTTCAACAGCAACCAATGCCGGTTCGGCAACGATCGAGGTATATTTCAAACAAGGGACAAACCCCGATATGGCAGCCGTCAACGTACAGAATCGTGTAACGAAGGCACAGGGTTTATTGCCTGCTGAAGTAACCCGTATCGGTGTCAGCACTCAAAAACGACAGACCAGCTTCCTGCAGATCGACGCACTTGTCAGCACTGACGGACGATTTGACAAGACCTTTCTCGGAAACTACCTCGACATCAACGTCATCCCACGTATCAAACGTATCGAAGGCGTAGGTGACGTAATGGAGTTGGGTGATACCTATAGTATGCGTATCTGGCTGAACCCCGAACGAATGGCCCAATACGGCTTGGTTCCATCGGATGTGACTGCTGTATTAGGAGAACAGAATATCGAGGCTCCGACCGGTTCGCTGGGTGAAAACTCGAAAAACGTTTTCCAATATACGATGAAATATCGTGGACGCTTGAAGAGCGTAGAAGAATTCCAGAATATCGTCGTCCGTGCTCAGGAAGACGGTTCTGTCTTACGCCTGAAAGATGTCGCTAAGGTTGAGTTGGGAACATTGAGTTACGGTTTCGACAGCCAAATGGACGGCAAACCAGCCGTGACATTCATGATTTACCAGGTAGCCGGTTCCAATGCTACGGAAGTCAACGAACGTATTGCCGCCGAATTGGAAAAGATGAAAGAAGAATTGCCTACAGGTATGGAATTCATCACGATGATGAGCTCCAACGACTTCTTATTTGCTTCTATTTATAATGTAGTCGAAACACTGATCGTGGCGATCATCCTCGTAATCCTCGTGGTGTATTTCTTCCTGCAAGACTTCAAGAGTACCTTGATCCCGTCTATTTCAATCATCGTTTCGTTGATCGGTACATTCGCCTGTCTGACCGCAGCCGGATTCACGATCAACATTCTGACCCTGTTTGCCCTGGTGCTTGCCATCGGTACGGTAGTGGATGACGCGATCGTAGTGGTAGAAGCCGTACAGGCGAAATTCGATGCGGGTTACACCTCGTCCTATCAAGCGACGAAAGATGCGATGGGTGACGTGACGATGGCCGTTATCTCTTGTACCTGTGTGTTCATGGCCGTGTTCATACCGGTAACTTTCATGGGCGGTACTTCTGGTATTTTCTACACACAATTCGGTGTGACGATGGCAACCTCCGTAGGTCTTTCCATGATCTGTGCATTGACGCTCTGCCCCGCCTTGTGTGCTATGATGATGCGCCCGAGCGATGGAAACAAGAGTGCCAAAAGTTTCAACGGACGTGTACGTGCAGCCTACAATGCCTCTTTCAATGCCGTGTTGGGCAAATACAAAAAAGGCGTCATGTTCTTTATTCACCACCGCTGGATGGTATGGGCCGGAACGATCGCATCCATTATTCTGCTGGGATGGCTTATCAGCAATACCAAAACAGGTCTTGTCCCGCAAGAAGACCAAGGGACCATCATGGCAAACGTGGCCATTGCTCCGGGTAGCACATTGGAAGAAACGGGCAAGGTGCTGGACAAAGTAGAGAATATCCTGAAGAACACGCCCGAAGTAGAACACTACGCCCGCGTAGCTGGCTACGGCTTCCTGGCTGGTCAAGGTACTTCCTACGGTATGGCAATCATCCGTTTGAAAAACTGGGATGAAAGAAAAGGGGCCGAACATGTTTCCGACGCAGTAGTAGCCCGCCTAAACTCACAATTCGCCCAAATCAAAGAAGCGCAGATATTCTGCTTCCAGCCGGGTATGATTCCGGGCTACGGTCTGGGTAACTCTATCGAGTTGAACTTGCAGGACCGTACAGGTGGAGATATGAGCACTTTCTACGGCAACGCCATGCAGTATATCGGAGCTTTAAACCAGCGCCCAGAAGTTGCAATGGCTTATACTTCTTATGCAATGAACTTCCCGCAGATATCGGTCGATGTGGATGCAGCCAAATGTAAACGGGCAGGCATTTCACCTTCGACGGTTCTCGACGTATTGGGTAGCTATTGTGGTGGTGCATACGTTTCCAACTACAACCAATTCGGGAAAGTATACCGTGTGATGTCACAAGCCTCACCTGAATATCGTCTTGACGAACAAGCCCTGAACAACATGTTCGTCCGCAACGGGACGGAAATGGCTCCGCTCAGCCAGTTCGTAACCCTGAAACGGGTACTCGGACCTGAAGTATCCAATCGTTTCAACCTCTTTAGCTGTATCACAGTCAATGTGAACCCGGCACCGGGATATTCCACGGGTGAAGTACAACAGGCCATCGAGGAAGTGGCTGCCCAAATGCTGCCGACAGGATACGGGTACGAGTATGGCGGTATGGCACGTGAAGAGGCCAATACGGGAGGCTCGCAGACACTCTTTATCTATGCGGTCTGTATCTTGCTTATCTACTTGATTCTGGCTTGTCTGTACGAAAGTTTTCTTGTGCCCTGGGCCGTTATCCTGTCTGTTCCGTTCGGTTTGATGGGTTCATTCCTGTTTGCCAAACTGTTTGGATTGGAAAATAACATCTACTTGCAGACCGGTGTAATCATGTTGATCGGACTTTTGGCCAAGACGGCAATTTTGATTACTGAGTTCGCCATCGAACGCCGTCGTAAAGGGATGGGGATCGTCGAATCGGCTTATTCGGCCGCACAAGCCCGTTTACGTCCGATTTTGATGACCGTACTTACGATGATCTTCGGTATGCTTCCGCTTATGTTCGCATCCGGAGCCGGAGCCAACGGTAACAGTTCATTAGGAACAGGTGTTGTCGGCGGTATGGCAGTCGGGACATTGGCATTACTGTTCGTCGTGCCGGTATTCTACATCATTTTCGAATACATGCAAGAAAAAATCCGTCCGCCGATGGAAGTTGAAACCGATATGCAAGTTGCGTTGGAAAAGCAAAAGAGCCAAACCGAACGTGACGGTTTAAACAATGAAAATAAATAAGGTATGAAGAAAATAATCGTATTAACAACCGCAACCGCCCTGTTGAGCAGTTGCGGCATATACACCAAATATCAACCGGCCGAGACGACTCCGGACAACCTGTACGGAGAAGAGGTGGCTGTCGATGATACGACCAACTTCGGTAATGTGAACTGGCGGGAACTTTTTACGGACCCGCAGTTACAGGCTCTTATCGAACAAGGGTTACAAAACAACACCGACCTCCGGTCCGCCCAATTGCAGATCGAGGAAGCGGAAGCGGCGTTAATGTCGGCAAAACTTGCTTTCCTTCCTTCGTTCGCACTTTCCCCGCAAGGAACGATCAGCAGTTTCGACGGTGGGAAAGCGACAAAGACATACACGCTGCCAGTCACAGCCAGTTGGGAACTGGACATCTTCGGACGTCTGCGCAATGCCAAGCAACAGGCTAAAGCACTGTATGCCCAAAGCAAGGACTACCAGCAGGCTGTGCGTACCCAGTTGATCGCCGGGATCGCCAACGTATACTATACATTGTTGATGTTAGATGAACAGTTAGCCATTTCGCAACAGACAGAAGAAGCCTGGAAAGAGACGGTGGCTTCTACCCGTGCATTGATGGATGCCGGATTAGCCAACGAGGCGGCCACTTCCCAAATGGAAGCGGCTTACTACAGCGTACAGACTTCCATTCTTGACTTGAAAGAGCAGATCAACCAAGTCGAAAATAGTCTCGCCCTATTGCTCGCTGAGACACCGCGCCGCTACGAACGTGGAAAGCTGGCCGACCAGCGGCTCCCGGAAGACGTAGCAGTCGGCGTACCTATGCAAATGTTATCGAACCGTCCCGATGTACGTGCTGCCGAACGTTCGCTGGAACAAGCATTTTACGCAACCAACCAGGCTCGTGCCGCTTTCTATCCTTCCATCGTACTGAGTGGAAGTGCCGGATGGACCAACTCGGCAGGGAGTATGATCGTCAATCCAGGCAAATTCCTGGCTTCGGCAGTCGGCTCACTCACACAACCATTGTTCAATAAAGGACAGATCATGGCCCAATACCGCATCGCCAAAGCACAGCAGGAAGAAGCAAGCCTGTCTTTCCAGCAAGCCTTGCTGAATGCCGGCAGCGAAGTCAACGACGCTTTAGTCGCCTGCCAGACAAGCAAGGCCAAGACCCTTTTGTTCGAAAAGCAAATCCAATCCTTGGAAAAAGCATTGGAAAGCACCTCGTTGCTGATGGAACATGGTACGACGACCTATCTGGAAGTGCTGACCGCCCGCCAGTCCTTGTTGAGTGCACAGCTGTCACAAACAGCTAACCGGTTCACCGAGATACAAAGCGTGATCAACCTTTATCAAGCTTTAGGCGGCGGTAGAGAATAAGAAAACATTTTTTATCCATAAAAGCCAAAAACCTTCTAAACCGGACCTTTTACCTATTCCATAGGACCTGTTTCAGAAAAAGTATCCAAACTTCAACGAAACAGGTCCTTTTTTATCAAATGAAAAATAAGCGGAGCCATGACATTGTCTATTCATTTTTTTATACTTTTGTGGGCATAAGACAGAATATACACAACAATGAAAAGTAAAAGTTATTGTTCAATTATTAGCTAATACACCGTATTTTCACGTGAACAAAACATCAATAATCTACTAATAGCCATCCATTTAATTATACAATTAAAATCTTTCAGCTAATTAAATAATCCAAACACGTACATATAAAATATCTTTTTGACGTACTTTTGTGTACTATTTTTTTTACAAATGTTTTACAGCGCACGATTATGGCTACATTCAAATTTTTGGTACTCCCGCATCAACGGAAAGAAGATGGTACATATAACGTAAAAATCCGTATTACACAGAAAGGCAAGTCCAAATACATCAAGACCAGCCACAACGTATCAGCTTCAGATATTATAAAAAAGAAAGACAACGGAAAAGAAAAAATCAAGATCAAGAATCAAGCCGTAATCGACCTAATGGAAGAGATGATATTAGGATTTAAGAAAAAATTGACATCCGCAGGTGTTGAAGCAGAACACTGGGATGTTGATCGAATTGTGGAGTATTTGACTACAGAGGAAAAGAATTTCAGTCTGAATTTCATTTCCTATGGACGAAAAATAGCGGATGATCTTGAGCAAGATGGAAGGTTGGGTACGGCAAAGAACTATCGGATAGCCATAAATGCGCTTGTCAGGTTTATCGGAAAAGAAGAACTCGACATAAACCTTATTACAGCATCTTTTATGAGGGCGTTTGAGAAGTTTCTGAAAAACGAACCTTCTTTTAAGGGGTGTCGCGATGGTGGATCAAAACCTACTGATAAGCCTAAAGGTAAACGGAGCATATCTCTTTACACATCACAAATCAAAACACTACACAACCTCGCTAAAAATGAATATAATGACGAGGACAGAGGAATCATACGCATCCCATTTTCCCCGTTCTCAAAATACAAAATCGCACCAGTTCCCAAAAGTGAGCATCGAACATTGTCTATAGACCAAGTGCAGCAAATAATAGATCTTCCGTATAAACAAAATGCTCGCAATGGAGGTCAGCCTGTTTTCAATTTAGCGAAAGACCTATTTATCTTATCATTTGCGATGATGGGCATGAATAGTGCTGATTTCTATAATGCTCCTACCGCCGAAAACGAAATTATTACCTATCAAAGGACTAAGACACGCACAAGGCGTGAAGATAAGGCAGAAATGAAGGTCAGGATTGAACCGGAAATAAAAAGCCTGTTTGAGAAATACTCCGACCCATCTGGAGAGAAAGTCTTTATTTTTCATAAGTGGTATAGAAGTTCAGAGAATTTCAATAAATCAATAAATAAAGGATTAGATGAGATAGGAAAAATAATAGAGGTTCCAGATCTGAATTATTATTATGCCCGCCATACGATGGCAACGTTAGCAGCAAATAAGGCTGGAATTGATATTGCCAGAGTTGATGAAATGCTAAACCACTCCGATTCAACTTTAAAGCTGGCTCGTGTGTATATCGAACGGGACTACAGTGTGCTTTGGGAAGCCAACAGGAAGTTGTTATCCTTGTTTAAATGGGATGGCCTAAAATAAATCAGATCGATCAATTAGGCTTATCCGAAAAAGCTAAACGTATCTTTGCTTGGAAATTTTTTGCAGGAGAGTCTTTTGCTGATTGGCCAGGACCAGAAAATAGGAAAGAATTGTATGAAACCTATAAAAGTGTTTTCAACGCGGTGATGGATAAGAAGGATGGGAAACTACTATTATAAAAAGAGCGTCCAGATAATCGCTCACCCAAACGCCCAACCTTAACTATGAAATAATTTATGTTTTCTTGTTTGTAAACATACAACTTAATTAGATACGTTATCCGCTAAATTGTATATTATTCAGCAGGACTACTCTGTTTCCTGCATTTCTTCCAGTTTCCTCTTCAACCTTTTTTAAGAAAAATAATTATGGTCATTCTAAAAGATGTATTATTTCAATAGGTCTATTAACAACAAAAGTAGGTTTCAAACTTAATAATATATCTTTTTCTTTTGTTCCCCATAAACACGCAACACTATCCACTCCTGCAGACAGAGAAGCCTGTATATCTATACCTCTATCCCCAAAAGAAATTGCCTCTTGAGTATTTAGTTCCAAGTAATCAAGTGCTTTAACAAAAGCCTCTGGATTAGGTTTTCTATGACGAACATCATGATAAGCAATGATAACATCATGAGGAATAGAAAAATGGTTCAAAACGTTATTTACATAATTAGATACAGCTGTACTTACCACAGCAACCTTTATTTCATTAATTCTTATAAAATCAAATACAGCCTCAAAACCGTCATAAAGAATAAAAGAAGGTATTAGCTCATTAACTTTTCCCCAGTTTTTACCCCGATAGGGCTCTGCAATACTTGAATCCACCAAAGTTTGATCCAAATCAAATATAATTCCTTTTTTCATTTCAGCATTATTTAAAAGATTCTCAACTCATCATTTTGGTAGTTCAAAACTCCCCCCTGTTGAAGGAATTCGAACAAAACCTCTGCCTTACGAAGAGAGAAAGAACCACGAGAGATAAGCAACTCATTTCCTGCTACATTTTCATTACACTTAACCGACTGTTCTTTATAATTTACCACAGCTAATATTTTATTGTTATTTATAGTCGTTCGAACAGCATGCATTGTTCCACCTTTTATTCCTGTTTGAATAACGATTGTTGCAATTGCCAAACCAGCTTGTAATCTATCTCTTTCCACGAAAGATGTATTATATGCAGGTACACCAAAAAGATATTCAGATAATAACAAACCTCCTTTTTCCAATATTTCTTTTGCAATAAATTCATTTCTTTTTGGCGATATCATTTGTAATCCATGAGCCAAAATAGCGGTAGTAGTTCCATTTACAGAAAGAGCTCCCTTATGTGCTATAGTATCACACCCTAAAGCTAAACCACTTACAATATTGAATCCCTTTTCTGCAAAGTATTTTGCATAATACATTCCTGCTTCTTCTCCTTCTTTAGTTGGATGTCTCGTACCAATAATTGCAATAGATTGCCTATCTTTTATAGAAGATAAATTTCCTTTGTAATTCAATATAAGAGGAGAAGTATCTTCGCCTCTATTTCCAATTAAATTTCTAAGCATAAAAGGATAGTCTTCATCAAACTTAGAAATAATAAAAACATTATTTTTTAACGACTCACCTATAATTTTATTTGACTTATCGACAGCATATTGAATGTCTAAACGGCTTAGCTCCTTTTTTACTCTAATAAGTTTGTTATTTATACAATTCATTATATAAGTATAAATATCAGCTTCGTCAAATGCTTTATTTTTTACCATACAATTAGCCACAATTTCAGAACTACGACTTCCAAACCCAGGCAACTGTAATAATCTAACAATCAACTCAGTTTCTTTTGATATATACATAATTCTATAAATTTACATTAGCATTCATCTCATGATTTGTCCTTGCAAGACAAAATAAATAACATTTTGCATCAGGCCATTCAGCCTTTATCGTTCTTACCATTTCAGCTACAGTTGTACAAGATGTTGTTATATCGTCAATAATCAAAATATTTTTATTATTCAAATTTTCATCCCTATTTTTAATAAAAAAAACATTTTTCATTTCCTTTTGTCGATCAAGTAAAGTGGGAAGGGTATGTAAAGCCGCCGTAGACCTCGTCTTATTTAACAATTGAGGCAAATACTTGGCGCCAATTGCAGATGCAATATCGTACACATATTCTCTAATCTTCGCACTCTTCAGAGGAACTGTTTCATTATGTCCTAAAACTCTAATAACATAATCAAAAGTTAAACGGCTATTAATAAAAGCTTCGATAGTCATACTTTTTATTAGTTGAAAATCTTCTTCATCTGCTCTATTTTTGAATCTAGCAACTCGAGCCGTCCATGTTGTAGTATCTCCTTGAGGTATATAATAAACCAAATGATATGCCTCTTCCAAACCAGCAGCCTTATACTGCAAATGCTTATTTGATAACGTTTTCAGCTCCATAGTATTTAAATTTATGTCTATTAATTACAAATATAAACATATAAAAACAAATCAAAATATTATTAAGCATTATTAACTTTACACATAAAAAACGCCCTACCCTCACGAGCAAGACCGCCACACAAGTATTAATATCAAACAAACTCACCAAATTCTATAGTATACTCCTGCTCCGACATAGTGCGATACCCAGTCTCACCAACAAGTATGAATTATTTCTGATTTTTTTCTTTATAGTCGTTTGATCAAAATAAAACTACTATCTTTGACTTTCATTTTCAAAAAAAATAATATGGGAAGACAAAAAAAGTATCCAATGCCAAATGGCGCAGTTTATTCAGATGTAAAAAGTGATGACCAGAGGAGAAAAGTTCGAATCAAATTTAGTAATCAGACAGAAGTTAATTTATTTTTGGATTGGGCCAAACAAAATGGTATTGAGGCTCGCCAATATGTGAGTGGAGAGAATGAAGTACATGCTTATGGCGTTGGTTACAATGGAGCAGAAAACGCCATTGTAGTCATGCGTGATTAAAATAGCACGTAAATTACGGATTTAGAATTACCCAGATCTTTTATATATCTGGAAATTTTAAACTATGAGCTTTTTTCGTCTAATAAGCCAGATCGCTAATACAAAAAGCGCTCCTACCCCTATCCACATTAATGTCTCTTGATACCATCTCGACCGATTCACCTCGACGATCTTATCTACTGGGTAGGGAATCCTGATCGTGTCCTTTATAAAGATCGAGTCATGGATGAAGCGATCTTTATAAAGTGTCTTGTACTTCTCGAGATACACTGTATCACCTTTAACCACAAAATAAACCGAGTCATACCGATAGATTGAATCACGTAAATAGCGATCCTGATACTCGACACGGACGGATTCAACCGGGACATAGACTGTCTTAGTACAGCCTACCAGCCAAAATACTATACATATATATAATAAAACTCTCATAGTAACCCCCATCCCGCTATCACGTTCGACATATCCGCTTCTCTCCCATTCTCAAAACGGCTCATCCCTGCCACGATCCGGATCATCTGTTCTCGGTCGTTGATGTTTATCGGATCGTCAACCGGGATTCCAGCGTAGTCAGATACAAATTGAATGTACTTTTCTGTATGGTTCTCTTTCGGAGGTGCCCATCTTCCTATCATCTTTCGGATCGTATCCAGCTTATAGTTCCGGTAATAGTTAGACAGGATCTTGAAGATCGCCCTGTAACCGTATGCCATCGATTTAAATTGCTTGAACTCTTTGTCTGAGCTTGTCTTCTCGCCTTGGAAGACATCACTATTCTTTCTGATGTTCCCGGGGTTGTTGTTACGCAACCCTCTTGGTAATTCGTTCTTTTTCATACACTTTTTTAATTAATATCCATTCTGCGGTTCACGATCACCGCACTTCTTTCTCTCACATCTCTTCAGTGCAAGTTCAAGCTTGACATCCGAATAGCTCTCTTTCAAAGTAAAAAGCTCATCCTGTACCTGTCGAAGCCTTCCGGTTTGTTCTACAAAACGTTCTTCTTTTTCTGATAGCTGTTTTTGCAGGAACTCGTTATACTCACGTAAAGCCTTGAACTCCTCCACATCGGCATGGGCGTCCTCGATACGGGCGTTTGTCTTCCGGTTCGTATAGAAGCTAATCCCCCATTTTATCGCCTCGAATCCTCCTAACGTCCCGATTATTGTTAGTATATCGGTTAATTCTACATTCACTTTACACCTCCTTCCGTTTTTATTTGATCATCTTTGTTACGAGTTTTTTCATTGCCATAAGGCAGTGTTTGTTATTTCTCCGCCTCCGGTCTGTGATAGATGGGAGGCGGATTTTTATATTATTCGCCCGGTTGCTCCTCTTTTAGCGGTTCATCCAAAATTTTGACATACGTCGGCATCGTGAACTCAGAGAACATGCCGTTGCGATCTATGAAGTCAACACGTTGTTTGAGGTATTGAAGTTCTTCATCAGTCAAAGCTATATCTGTTGTTTCCGTTATGGCCGCTGCATCAGTAAATCCGATGTTGATTTGACCACTCCCCATATCCTTGATAACGATACGCATCTGATCAACCTCCGAGATCGCTATCTTACTGTCTATCGATACTTTCAGTTCCATGTTTTTTCTCGTGTCAAACTGTGGTAACACGGTGTTGAGTATTAATACTCGATCTTTTAATGTCAGTTCCATATTGTATGTTTTTATGATTGTTTGCATTGTAATTAATAATGTCTATTGAATAGATACCATCCCTGGTTAAAATAAGCGAACGTTGCACAGTCACCCTTATTCATGTCAAGTGTCATGCTGTTGCCGTTATTGTCCAACAATGGTGTATCAGAGTTTTCTGGTTCTATTCTGATACCTTCGGAAGAGAACTTCGCCACGATCACATGCACAAAAATCACGGAATTGAAACCGACTTCGCTCCACGAATCTCCGTATTCCGGGTGGACTTCTCCCATTTTCTTTGTGATCGTCGACCGAGAAGGGAGATAGACGCTAAGATACGTACTGGTACTGAAGACGAACGTGTCCCGATAACCGATGTTCAGGACGATTGTATCACTCTTGTCCGACGAGGGTGCATAACGGGCAGTCGAGATCGATCCGTTGACCTTTAAACCTCCAATGCAGTATAACGCATAGTTGCGCCGTCCACCATGAACATCTATCACAGCCCCATAATTTATATCGTTGTGATTAGTTGTATACTCAAGGCGCATCAAAGCACTTGTTCCCCCAAGCGTAGACGGCAAGATATTTAGACCTAGGCCGGCCCATTTACCGGAAGATGAAAATCCCAAAAACGCATTACTTCCTGATGAATAAAGGAAAAATTTAGAAGACGATTCACCGGAATAGCGGTTATCCGAGAATAGTCCTCCAGACTCCATCCTAAGTCCTCCGATGTAGGCATCCCCATTTTGATAAACTTTAAACGGAGCATTTGCAGGTGTTGCATTTCCAGCCCAGATTCGAACAGAGTTTCCGGCAGTTCCACCTCCCGATAACCCGGCAAGTTTTTCTCCATTTGAATTTGCTATATAGATACTTCCTCTACTTTCCACGTTTCCATTGCTTTCTACCCGGAATGTCGGATCAGTGGGTGGTTGCCCTTTCGCCCCGGCTGTTCCTCCCGACCAAATACGGATTGTACCAGACGCCGACATTCCACCTGTGCTTCCAAAAGCGATCGCACCCGTAGTTATGAGTCCGCCATTGATCTCTGTTATTGTATTGTCATACTTTGAGGCAAGAGCCCATTTAGAACCGCTATATCTATAGATATTCTCCCCATCCACCCATAAGTCATTCGTTCGCATACCCGATGTTGGAGCTGTCGTTTGATAAAATACCCTTGCCTTATTATTTGCAGTCAATTGGGCGTTGTTGGCTGCATTTGACGCATTCTCTGCATCCGTCAGGGCATCATTTACCCCATCATACAACGGTTGAAGGTTAGGGCGGTCGGAAATGTTATTATAACCGGATGTTCCGGATTTGAATATCACAGGTCCGGTTATAGTCCCATTCACCAGATCAATCACCAATCGGGCTAACTTGTCCTTTATCAATCCTGTCGTGATCGTCTGGCCGGCAATCTCAGTGTATCCATAATTCGGAAGCCAAGAGCGTACGCCATCCTCCGGAGTATTGAGCACCCCTACCCAGAAATGATAGAACCCTGTTTCATCCTCTAACTTTATCTGCCGTTCACTGACATATATCGAGCCATTTGTTCCTTCTTTTGGACATTTGGCATAAACATAATAGGCAAGCGAATTATTCAGCCGGAAAGAAGCCGCCGGAATAGCCCATTCGCGGATTTCCTCGCTAACGGTAAAGTGTACTAACTTTCCTGTCGTATTCTTGAAATAGTTGGCATCATTGTCCGCATTCGGAATAAACTTCATTCCTATAAGCTCCATCTGCTGGGAATTGGTACCGACGATAAGTTGCGCCGTATGCACGGCCAACGGCTTGATAAGTTCAGTGAAATAATCCCCTTCCGGGTCAAACATCATGCCCAAAGTTTCCATCACGTCCCGCCATGAACGTTTCGTATGTTCCCGAACCGGCTTAACCGCATCCTCAATCTCTTCCGGTACTTTATTCACATCATCCACCAAATCTTTAAAACCATTCGATTCAAGGAAATCAGACAAGGTAAGCTCATACCGGTATGAAGGTGTACCGTCTTTCTCGATATACCTTTTTACTTTGGTAACACGAATCTCTCGATCGATATCCAACTGTTCGGAATATACGCCAACCATCTGGCCACAGGCAATAAAGATGTTTTGCAAACGAAAAACAATTTCATCACATTTTCCTCGTAACTGGATGCGTTTCTCGCACTTGCCATCCAACCATGTTTGCGCCTCTTCCTGTAGCTGTAATGAAGCGTTATCCCTGTAGCTTTGCGGCATTTTCAGGCCGGTAAGGATAAACTTGTCACCGACAGAAAAATTAATGTCACCGGGAACTTTCAAGGCGTTTTCCTGGTCATTCTGCTTTAGTTTGAACTGTTTCAAGTCATTGTCCCAACTGTCTTCGACGATTGCAAGGTCATAGCCGGCCAAGCCGCCATCCTGGAATGTAACGATCACTTCCACCCCGTCCAACAGACAATCGGTAAGATTAAAATCCATACCGGCAGCTCTCAGAGTGTAATCGTCGATCTTTTCTGTTACGGCAAACTCTCCTTTCGGAAAGATATGGTCGAATTGCATGGACTTTTCTATCCGGCCGTACTTCTCTACATTCTTTTCGATAGAGAGCCGGCCATCAGGCAGAAGAAGATAATCCGCGCCATAATCGGGACCGAGATTCTTATCTGAACCGTATGGATAAAGAACCGTTACTGGTGGCGTATCATCAACAGCGGACACTTCCAGTTCGGTAAAACCCATTCCTTCGCCCTGTGCCAAGACAAGGCCGTTGCTTGAATACTCCCTCCTGCCGATATTTATTGTCTGGCCGGATATCCAGTATTCCGTATTCAATTCTTTAATGAGTTCGTCAAGTACCGTCCCGACTTTCTTATCTTTGAAAGAAAGGGTAACCATCCGGGATTCGATACAGGATCCGGCCACCCAACCAGATCCTGTACGGTTCATGTTTTTGACAAATAGGGTTAGCCAGTCACGGGCGGTACCGGTGTAATAGTCGAAGTTCTTTTTCCGCTCCGGTGTACCATGAAGGAAAAACTCTGCATCCAAAAGATCATACCGACTTGAATAGAACTGAACGGTATATTCCCAACCAAGAGATGTCTCCCTTTTCGTCACCTTCTCGTTATGCCGGACCTTGTATTTTGTCCCTTCAAAGTCTATATAGTCGTTGATCTGAAGGTTTACCACATTGCGGGAAAGAAAATTCAGGGTAAGAGTGTCCTCACCCATGATCTCTTCGACCGTATAACTGTTATCCTTCAAATAAACATCACAAACTACCGTATTTCCGCGCTTTATTTCCATACTGCTAAATAACCTACTTATTTTTAGGCAATAAAAAACACGGCAACCGGATATATGACATTTTACCGGTTGTCGTGTTTTAATATATAAGGTAGATGTTCTGTTTATGGTAGATTTCTAAAGCGCAAGTCCACACGCGCCAAAAGTCGTAGACAACGCTGCAATCTCACACCAGAACATCGGCTTCGTTGATACAAAGTCCTGCCATATATTACCACTCAACCGTTTACTCATGCCTATTACCGTGTAAACGATAAAAGCCAGCCACACCGGAATAAGAACCCACCAGAAAGACGTGCAGCCAACCCATAGCTGAGAAGAAAGCAACGTCAATGCCGCCGATCCACAATGAATGCGGTTTATCCAAGTGTCTTTGAAATCAGGAGCCAAACCGACACCAATCAAACCGATACAGGCTGCGATCGCCAGCAACCGCATAGTAAAGGTTGTACTCATTTCCCAAATGACCGGGAATAGGAACATAGCCGTCAGTGCCATGCTTGCTCCAAAGATCAATTTATGATCAAGAGTATAATACGTCGCACTAATTGAGTACGGTACACCTTTTGCCTTTATACAAACTGCTGCCGTATAAACTGCGATAACCAAAAAAGAAATAATTAATAATAACATGATTTTCAAACTTTATTGTTTAACTTTGTTTCCGGAGACCCTCGGTCCCCCTAATTTTCTTTTTTTACAGCCTCCAATCTGTGATAGCCTGGAGGCTGTTTTATTATTCTTTCGCCACCGAACATTTTATATCTCCATTTGTTTTAAAAGAAAATACCCAACCTGGGGTTGGCGATTATCAATAATTTTTTCTGAATATACATTTGCTGTCTTTCTGCTGTGACAGCCCAAAGACAGTGTCACTAATTTATTAATACGGCCTTGCAGGCGGAGTGAAGTTTGATGTCCAACGGGCAATATTACTGATGCGAAACTCGTCAATCATACCGTTCAGATACAATCCATAATCCCGATATTTTCCGATCATTAAAGAACTATAGTACCCTGAAACCATCGTTGATGTGAAACCAGACGCATACACTCCATTTACATACACTTTCCAATATCGAGATTGTGACCTGACGATCGCAAGATGAACCCACTGATCCCGTGGCATCGTAAAATAGCATATTGCATCCCCTCGGGTTCCACCATACTGCAATCCAAAGAAAATGCGTCCGTCTGATTCCTCCATTATATCAAAGCTGTAACTTCCATAAGCAACGCCTTTTGACATTATACCGTTTTTCACACCACTTTTCAGTTTAATCCAAAAATCGACGGTATAGTTTGGATATAGGGACTCGTTTATGGCATTCGTTCCACTTATCTTTACATACCCGTTTCCTGAAAACGAAACGCAATTCTTGAATTTTCCCACTACATAAGACATATTACTACCAACATAAGGCTTGCCTGAGGCTTCATCTTTCAATGATCCATCAAAATGTAGCAACAGCAAAGTATTCCTGTCTACTTTCTTCCGTCCCATCATCGATCTTATCATACCAACCTCCTTTCCGCCGAAAGTCGGTCAGATACTTTAGTTAAGAGGTGTTTACCCCCCCCATTAACATTTGTAAACAATTATTTCTCATGACTTTATCTCCTATTTTTTAGTCGTTAATATCTTGTTTCATCTTTTTCAACGGCAGATCATTCTTCGTAAGCCCAATAGCGGATCAGGACAGTGCCATCACCGCCGTTACCGTAAGTACCACAACCGCCACCACCGTAACCGCCACTTTTTCTATTGCCATTTCCAGTTCCGCATCCTTTGTCGTAATCGGATTCTCCACCCATGCCCCCATTTATATTTCTGTCTGAACCACCACCTCCGGCATTTCGTTTCCCAGTAGGTTCGCCAAAATCGCGGGTTGTATGCCTTTGACCCTTTCCTCCGCCATATAGGGAACCAGCTGGATAGAGAGAGCCATTTTCATTGCGGCTGCCGATTCCGTTAGATCCATCAGAACCCGCTTTAGCCGTATCTGAATCATCTCCCGCTCCGCCACTTCCGCCGTTGCCACCAGTATATGCTCCGGCATCACTTCCGCCTGGATAACCATTACCCGCACCATTTCCGCCATTAGCTCTATAACTTGAATTTAAGAATTGAGAGTATCCACCGTTGGGGGCAACTTCAGAATACCCTCCAATTCCTCCTTTCCCAACTGTTATCGGAATTGACTGACCCGGTGCAACAGAGATAGCATCACCGTCTCTCCATCCGGATGTATCTTTTTTGAAGGTTTTAGTATAGCCGCCACCTCCACCGCTTCCATTATGTCCTGCACCCCCTCCTCCGACAAGAAACACATCAACCTCCCTACATCCTTTAGGTACGATCCAGGTATAATTCCCGGCAGGATAGAACCTCTTGGTGAACAACTGCAACTTCTTCCGTCCCATCATCGACCGTCTCATCTACGCCCTCCTTTCTTACGATAAGAGGTCGTAACTTCTTTATTTAGAGAGCATTTTACCCCCCCCCGTTTAACTTTTAATAACATAACCTGTTTCATTGCTTTACCTCCTGTACAATTGTGGGCAAGTCTTTCAAGTCGTTCGGATAACCTGTAACGGTTGTCAGAATGCAGAGATAGATCACACCGTATTGTTCATAATATTTGTCTTTCTCGAATGCCATACCCTGCACGTATGGAATAGGATCATCAAGCGTGCCTGCGTGCTCAGCTTCAACGATCTTATACAGTGAAGCAGTTTCTATGCCCGGTTTCCAGTCGGCTTGCAGCTTGTGCTTTTGTATCACTTCAAACAAAGTGTCGCTTTCTCCTTCCACTACTCGAAGCCGGAAGCCTATTTTAACTTCCTTGCCAAACTCTGCATCTTTCTCACCCCAAATGGGGAATAAGACCTGCATCTCCAACGCTTGGCTGGCTGTGAGAGACACGCTGTTCATCATCGCACGGGCAAAGGTCACTGCCTGCGCTTCCGGGGATTTAGCGATTGCCTTATCTGCTTTAGTTTGCAGGGCTGCCGTTGTTGTATGGATCATTTCAGGATAGCCTTCCACCACGATAGCTTCGACCTCCTCGGCTGTTTGGGCGGCATCGATACGGGATAGCAAGCCGTCTGTCACCTTGGCGCACTGCTCCGAATAGTCCGCTATTTCGTCAAGAGCAACCGTTAAGATATTCGAGGCGTACAGATGACCGCCTACTTCGACTTCTTCCTGCCGGCCACACTTGTCTTTCAGACGAAGTGTATCACCGGCATAGGCATCCTGTTCGTCGATGTAGTAATGATGGATGTCTTTGTCGTAGATTTCCTGCCGTTTGGCATCACGGGCACGCCAGAGCAATTCTTCCGGAGTCGGTTCAGGTTCTGGAGTGGGCTGCATGTGCCAACACTCCAACGGGGTTGCATCCGGATGTTCGTTGTGGTACTGTTCCTGTTCTTCTGAGAGCGGAAGATAAGCCCCAACCTCATAATCGTCTATATCTGTACTTATGAGATAGGAATCAGGAAGTTTTACTTTCGTTTTCCAAAAATTAATGTCTTTATGAATGTATATCATATTGCTATTCTTAATTGTGATAATATAAACAAATTATACCCTGTCCTCCTTTTCCTCCTTTACGTGACAGACTACCACCTCCTCCGCCACCAGCTCCAATGCCACCATTTCCGCCATTCGTAGGATTGCTTGAGCCTGAATTTCCACCATTTCCACCTGATTCAAGACCTGCCGCCCCACCACCTGCTCCAGATCCATCCGAACCAGATCCGTTCGAGCCTTTCCCCGAAGTTCCACCTCCTCCAAATAGGCCAATAGGAATAAGTACATTGTTATATTTATATCCTGTACCACCTTGATAAGATTGACTATTTCCACCTTTATAACCGCCCATACCATCTGCATTACTTACACTGTTTCCACCGGTCATTCCTGACGATGAATTTCCATTACCCGACATAGATGCGCCTGAACCACCAGCATAACCGTAAGAACCATTCCAATAACCAGGAGAGCCTCCACCATTATTACAAATCGCGATATCGGAAGATGGGTTTTCTACCAACTTTGATAGAATGGTATATATACTGTCTGGTATTTTAGAGCCATTACCAAGCCCTCCTGCTCCCTCACTATTACCTCTTTGCCCTCCAGCACAGATTATCGTATCCCCGTTTATTTCAAGAGTTGTACTATCCCCATCAGTTTGTGCATTTACAGGCTTTGCAATTTTACAAGTCAAAGTTTTCGGTAGCAAAGAGATTTTTATATTACGAGCAAATGCTATTGTTCCAGAAGCTCCACCGCCACCACTGTTTGTGCCACCTCCGCCGCCACCTCCAACGATTAGCAAATCCACAAACTTATATTTTTTCTCTATTATATAATTCTGTTGGATACCTAAAGGACTTACCAGCTTTACCAATTTAGGCACTGTATTATATAGATTACCTGATATCAATCTACGTTTCATCTCTTCCTGTTTTGAATTATACCCTAACTACTATTATCCCGTGTTCTTTCTTCAAGGATACACCTGTCGGTTTCCCGTTCGGTAACGTTACACTTGATTCCTCGGACTGCCAGCCAGAACCATTAGGGACCGGTTGGTCAAAGTCCGACCCGGAACTGTTCAAGATCGACAGATAGAATTCCTGCATTTCCGGTACGCTGGCGATATCGGCAAAGTTGATCGCTTGCGGGGATTTGCTTGTGTATTTGAAGCGAAGGTTATACGGTGATGACGGAAGAGCCGCCAGAGACTCGACATCGACATACTCTTTCAACCTCAAAGAGTCCGATACCTTCGTTTTCTCTTCATTGCTGTAATTATTATCCGTATGGACATAAGCAGCGTCCTTGACCGTATGGTCGTCATTCTGTAACTGGGATAGCCTTGTCGGAATCGCCTGCTGGACGTTTGTGATGCTCTGGTTCAGCCCGGCGATAATCCCTTGCAACGTCTGTGTGTCCTCCACGCTGGCAAGGAAAGCGATGATCTCGTTAAATGACTCGATGGCACTCGATGCGTCACCCGAAACGAGTGTGTTGACTTGCTGCTGCAAGGCTGTCAGCGCGTTCCTGATTTCCGTATCGTCGTAGCTTTCCCCGTCCTGTCCTTCGGCTACCACACCCGTATCCTCTTCGCCTATTTTCCAATGCTTGGTTTCCGGATCGATCGAAGGAACCGGAGCATTGTTTCCCCGAAGGTTCGGGGTGTCAAACTTACCTTCAGCCGTCGTGATCGTCAGGATATAGGTCGTGGCATCATTCGTTTTAACTGTGACCTTCACCTCCTGCATGACGGCCGGCAACTGGGCAAACGTATGAACGCCATCAGCCAGCTTCATGTTGAATTTACCGTTTTCCAAACGTTCAAATAACCAGACTGATGCAGGGTAGACGGTTACGTTATCGGCCCATTCAGCCGTCGTCAGTTCGATCTGTTGATAAATAAATGCACCTTTCTTACTCATTGCTTAAATATCCTTGTTTTATCGTTCGTACTGATTCATTGTAATAATTGGCTCCTGTCAGATAAACATTACCGGGCAAGGCTGTACCGCTGCCGGATTCCTGCCACGAGGCTTTTCCCCCGGCAAGATCATAAAGCCGGTAGAACACATATTCTCCATCTTCCGCTACACGCACTTCATCGCCGATACGAAAGTAGATGGTTGTACCGTCGGTATTGACATAGCTCAATGTATTTTCGTCCGGGATAGCCTCCAACGTCGGGATCTCCGGTTTGTTCTTGATGTAGTTCTTATTGACAGGATCGGTAACGTTCCAGTCGGGTTGCAGTCCACTGATGACTCCTTCGGCGGCTTCGGCTGCACGATTGGCGCGGTCGGCGGCTGTGTTGGCCTTGCCGGTTGCGACTATGGCATCTTCCTTTGCTGCATTAGCAGCCAAAGCAGCCATATCCGCCAGTCCTGCCTTTTCATTGGCCTGAGTAGCGGCAACATTGGCTGTATTTGCCGCCTTGTCTGCATTTTCTTTTGCCGTGTTTGCGGCCAAAGCTGCATCCGTCGCCGATTTTGTAGCAGTCTCGGCAGAAGCTATGGTATCATCCGCACGCTCTACAGCCGCATTAGCATTTTCGGCGGCAGTTGTAGCCGAGGATGCTGCTTCATTCGCTTTATCCGTTGCGGTATTGGCATTTAATGTTGCCGTGTCAGCCTTTCCTGCGGCATCATTGGCCTTTCCTGCGGCATCATTGGCCTTTCCTGCGGCATCATTGGCCTTTCCTGCGGCATCATTGGCTTCAACAATTGCTTTATCTGCTTCTTCCTTTGCCATATTGGCTGAAGCTGCTGCGGTATCGGCATTCTCGGCTGCGGTATTGGCTATACCGGCTTTTTCCTCCGCCAATGCAGCGGCAGCAACAGCCAATTTGGTCGCTGCATCAGCATCTCCGGCAGATTGAGTTGCTTGACCAGCTGCGGCATTTGCTAAAGCTGCGGCATCATTTGCAGCCTTGGTTGCCGCCTCTGCGCTCACTTTTGCGGTGTTTACATTCGATATAGCAGTATTAGCTTCCTCCTTAATTTGGGACATCTGTTCACGAACTTCTTTTGCCGCATCCGTTGCCGGCTTCATAAGTTCGGCCTTATCAGTCTCTGTCAGATCAGAAAAATGCAGTTTCAATTGATCCACTTCTGCTGGTGTCAGATCGGAAAACTTCATTTTCAATTCTTCACGGTCGAAAATATCCACGTATGCACTATCCGGCTCACCTTCGTATTTCATTTGAAGCGTACCGTTCAACTTTCGAAAAACCGGCTTCTCTCCTTTCGGCCCACGAATTTTCTCAATTTCCAACAGATTCTGCCAAGCACCATTAGCTCCTTGTTTCCAAAGGATGTATTTATCGTTTATCCCTAAAAACGCACTAAGGCCGGGATCGCCCTGTTTACCTTTCATTGCAGAGGGCAAAGCACGCTTAGGTCTCCCACCCTGAATGATCAGGATCATATCATTATCGGTTATAGTTCCGGCTGCCGGAAGCAAATTAGCCCTGATTATTTCAAATTCTTCTGCCATATCAATTGAAAACTATTATTCTACCTTGCTCGTCTGCCAATAACCCCAAATCCGGATCCTTCAGCACACGGTAACGAACATCACCGCCGGCATCTATCCAACTCACTACGGGAGCAACAACAGAAATAGTGAATCTTGCCCCTATCCGGTTCTCCTGCCAGACTTCCACAGAAAAGGACGGGCAATCCGTATAGTACACCTGAATGATACCATCCAACGTCTTAATATATAATTCCTGATTCCCTACACCGGATATCTGGCTAAAGAATGCCCGATAGTTATTCAGAAACTCTTCCACACTGCCGGCCAACATCCAAAGGGACAGTTTTATTTCCCGATGCTGGGTTTTGATTGTCGAAAGGTCTACCGTACGGCCATCGGTGAACGGCGCCTTAACCGCAGGATATTTCAAAATGTCCTCCTGGTTATCGTCCGATCCTATACCAAAGTCTGCAAAGTCTATCCCATTAATCGCATACTGCCCGCGAAGCCCGATACCGCCGGCCGGAGTTGCCGGATAAATGGCATGGTTGTCCTCGACAAAAGAAAGTTCAAACACAGATACATTCCCCCCTGCATTAAACGGCACAGGCTGTTCGTGAGAAGAGCCTGCATTGAATCGTAAGCGGTTGGTCATACCGGCAATAAGATTGAATTCCCGATAGCCCGGTGCGGACAAATCAGCAACAAACTTCCTATACCCGGACCGGAACTGCTCAAGCGTTTCTGCCTTCATGAGGAATTTCAACTTGACGGTCTTAGGTTCGAACTCCACAACCGACAGATCGGGATCGATCCCGTCGGCTTCCGCCCAGTTGTTATATTTGACTGCCTTACGTTTGGGGTATTTCAGAAGATCATCAAAAGAACCTTCCAATAATTTACATCCCCATTCAGTATATACGTCTTTTCCGTCTATTGTCATAATACACGTGCTGTATGGTCTTTATGAGTTATTACCTTACCGCCAGCGTTCTTTACGAACACCACGGCATAGTTACTCGCATGGATCTCGGCTTCCGCCCCGTGCATCAGGATCACGTTGTAGCGGCCGATCGTATCAAAATGAAGGATTGCCTTGGAACCGGCCAGGAATACCTTCACCGGATTCGTCAGTTTCACGTCCGTCTCGATATAGATTCCCATGCTTTCGGCCTTCTTGCCCCGGAACTCTCGTAATTGTTCCATAGACGGGAAATTATTCTTCATGCAGAACTCCGTACCCTGCGGTGTCAGCAGAAGGCGCATAAGCTCTTCTTTGTTTTCCGTGCCATGCAACAACCGGCAGGCACCTAACCGGTTTGCTATCTCAAAAAACTCTTTATCCATAATGCTACATTTTTACTTTTACGTTAATAGTACCTTCCAAGGCATCAACCGTGCCTCTGGTGTTCTCCGATATCTTACCGGCAACCTCTTTGATCTCTCTCGTATTCTCGGCGATCCGATCGGTATTCTTTTCCACTTTATCTGATAGTTCGCGGATGGCCTTCACTTCTTCCCAACCTCTGGATTGCATATCATAGATCAGCCTCATTTGTTCCCGGATCGGTTGCATACTGCCGCGGATGTCTTCCAACAGGACACGGACGGCCCCGGTCTGACCGGCCAATAGGTCGATGCTTTCCTGGGAAGCTTTGGCATATGCGCCTTTCAGGGTATTTTCGGATATATCTTCTTCTTTCTCCGGCTCTTCCACCTTATCTTTCATTAGGCTATCAGCCCAACCGAACTGCCTGTCAATCTCCTTTTGCAGTTCTTCCGCCATGTTATAGATATAATCCTGTTCCCAGCCGGAAAGGACATTGTCGGCATAGAACTCCTTCAGTTTGTCACGAATCTTCTCCATCGCACCGGAAGATTCCGTTGCTGCCTTGATGGATTCTGTGACCATCTGGCGCATCATCTTTTTGACAGTATCCTTTGCCGATTCTGCCCGGTCTTCACCGGAAGCCCACGCTTCGGCTTGTGCGTTAGCGAAGTTGTCAATGGCGGATTTCAGGTCTTCCCCGAAGATGGCATCTTTGGCCTTCTCCTTGTTGTCCGCTATGGCTTCGTTTATCTCGTCAATTTGGCTTTGCCATTCTTTTATCCTATCCTTATCGGTATTCTTTTTATCCTGTTCTTCACGGATTTGTTGTTGGATTAAAACTTTCTGTTGTTCCAACAGTTTGTTCTGCTGATCGATCAATCGGGAAGCATCATTCGAATAAGCCTTCTGAATGGATTTATCCAATTTTTCGTATGATTTATCCAATGTGTCGATCTGATCCTGCAACCGCTGAATACGTTTTTCGTTCTTCTTGTCATGGATTTTGGCGATGGCACCGGCCAAAGATGTAACAACGCCAATGGCAGCACCGGCAGACGCACCGATCGGACCGAACATGGAACCGGCTTTCGCACCGTTCATTGCAGAACTTACAGTGTCCATAGCCACACTGAAACCTTCAGCTATCCCACCGAATACACCACCAAACGAATCTCCGAGCTTCGAAAACGTATCAGAGAGGAACTGTCCGGTCTGCATAATTTCACTCATGCCCTCTTCTATTTCTGCCAAACCTTCTTTTAACTTCTTGGCATCACTTTCAGAGGTAAAGACTTTTTTCAAGCCATTTGAAACTTTATTAAAAGAGGTTTCCATTTGGTCAGCTTCACGGCGAACATTGGCTATTTCATCCTTGATGGCCTTCAACTGATCCGGTGACTTGCGAAGCACATCAAACTGTTCTTTGGTAATACCGAATGAATTATCAGAGGAATATTCCCCTCTTTCAAGAAAAGACAAGAATTTTTCCGCTTCATCCGCAATGGCACGAATAGAGGTGATATTCTTTTTACTCATATCATCAAACAACCGGGTGATGATGGAGGTGCTCTTTTGGGCTTCATTATCCACGTCCGCCAGCTCTTTCTTCATACCTTCTGCAAGGGAAAGCCGTTCACCTTCCGTTGTGGCCTTTGCTATCTTCTCATTATAAAGCTCCGTGATAGCCTGACGCTTTTCCAAATATGAACCATATTCTTTCAGGTATTCGTTCATGGCGCGTTTCTCTTCCTCCAGTTGTTCCTTATTCACATTGGAGGTCGATTGCTCTCGTTTAACGTATGAATTGACCAAAGCGGTATGAATCTCGACCGTCTGTTCTTTGCTCAGTTTGCCGCCTTGCGCGTCTTTCCACTCTTTCTCTTTGGCGAGTATGGCTGCAATCTCATTGTCATAGTCAAGATAAATTTGGGCAATCTTCTTGTCGGATCCTTCTTTCATCAAGTCGATTTCGGACTGTTGATTTTGACGGCGGAAGGATAAAAGTTCGTTATGAATCGTTTTTTGCTGTTTGAGTTGCTTATCCGCCTCTTTCTTTTCTTGTTTTTCGCGCTTGGTCGAATCAGAATATTTGTCTATTTGCGTTTGCGCCTCTTGTATCTGTTTTGTATACTTGCTCCAATCTTCAGAGTTCTTTTTTGATACATCCAAGGCATTACGAGCAGCTTCTGCATCCTGTTTCTGCTTCTCCCAATAGGATTTATTCTGTACAACAGAGATACTATTCCTCGTTAATGAATTGATCTTTCCTGTTGTCTCATCTATCTGCTTATTCAAAGCATCAAGCCTGATACTACTAATGATATCAGGAACACCCACCCACACAGAAGCTATATCCTCTGATTCCGTCAAAGTTTTATCAAGTTCATCCCTTTCCTCGATAAGTTTTCTTTTCACATCCTCATAATGCTTAACCTTCTCTTCAACAGGAGTGTTAGCCTCCCATTGGGCTTCTTTTATTTTATCTATTTCTTCCTTATGGAGTTTTGCAAGATTATTAGCAGTATCAAGTTGCTTATTAAGTCGTTCTACATCATGAATCCATGAATTACCAGATTTATTGTACGGAGAAGATTCTGTCTCTTGTATTTTCTTTTTAAGGTCCTCTATTCTTTTCAGATCAGCCTCATAAGCCTTAACCGCATTGTCTATTTCTCTCTTCTCATTGACAGATGATAACATCTTATTTTGCTGATCCTGAGGCAAATTCTTAAACTCTTCGAGACTCACATTTCCAAGTTCGGGAAACAGTTTTATCAGCTCTTTGTATGCCTTAACCTGCGAATAAACAGATTCAGTCTCACTATTTATTTTTGAAATCAGACTGTCTGTTTTAGAGGTAAGTTCCTGTTTCCTGTGCGCGGCTTCTTCTTGTTCTTTATTAAGTTGCTTTTGGGCTTTCTCGACAGCGGTTGTACTATCATGAAGAACCCACATAGTAGCGGTAAAACTGGCTACGATGGTGGCAAGTAAAACATAAGGATTAGCTTTCATTGCCGCATTTAAAGCCAATTGAGCGACAGTCTGCGCTTTTGTCATAATTGTTTGGATTCCTTTTGCGGCCGCATCTACCCTTGCGGCAACAGCCCAACTACGAGTTAATGTAATACTGGCTATCAAAGCAGTCCGATAAACTCCATAAGTAGCAGCCAACCCAGCCAATACCTTACCTATCGTTTCATAGTTTTCTATCAACGAAGTGGTTGTTTGGATACCCTTAATTATGACACCCTCCGATTTCTGCCCCAATTCATTGAATACTGAATCCATCGCATCTTGCATCATGGATAGCTGACCGTTGATAGTTTTTGAAGCGTTCTCGGACATATTATAAAATTTACCACTTGCCGAAGTAGCATCTATAAACGCCTGTTGTACCATTTCTGCGGAAATAGCCCCCTTAGACATCTCATCTTTGAGCGCAGCAATAGATTTTCCGGTCTTATCTGCCATGATTTGCAACGGATTGAATCCGGCATTAATCATCTGATTAAGATCTTGCCCCATCAACTTTCCTGCTGCCGACATTTGAGAGAAAGCCAACGTAAGCGAGTTAAACCTTTGGGTATCTCCCATAGAGACATCGCCAATAGCCTGTAAATAACGTGGTACTTTCTCGACCTCGATATTAAAGCCTAACATCATCTGCGTAGCTTGGGTTACATCAGAAAACTCAAGAGGAGAAATCTTTGCATATTCACGGACTTGTGACATAAGTTCATCCGCCTTTTCTTTGCTTCCAAGCAAAGTTTGAATAGCGGTGTCTGCTGCTTGAAACTCGCCACGAACACGAACCATGTTTGACAGAAACTCCTTAATGGAGTATCCTCCCAATAATTTTTTGCCGACATTAGACATCGCTTGTTCTATCTGCTTTGTCACACCGACATTCTCTATACCCTCCTGTCGATATAAAGTATACTCGTCACGTAGTTTTTTTACCGATAGTCGTGCATTAGCCTGTTCTTGCGTTAATCCAAATAAAGCAGCTTTCTCTCCATCCAAGGCCTTGCGTGCAGCGTTGTATTCTTCCAATTTCTCATTAGCGGACAATGGATTTCTTTTCAATGCAATACGATAGGCCTCTCCAAGTCGTTTTACATCAGTCTCTACATCTTTAATAACAGCTTTTTGAGTGATAATTTTTTCTGATAATCCGTTTACAACTTGCGAAGCATCGAATATTTTCTTTTTAAAACCTTGGTTTATTTCATTGCCTGCACGTACTGCGGAAGTGACAAGAGAATCCAATTCTTTCGTATTTTTAGCAAGTTGAACTTCCATTGCCCGGAAAGTAGCCGGAGAAGTATTACTATCCATCCCGGCAATAGTAGATTTTAACTTATCTATCTCTTCCCGTAACTTAATGACTTTTTGATAGTCAGCTTCTATGTGAAACGCTAATTTAGGCATACATCAATGTTTTGGATAAAAGTACATCAGACCAATAAAGTAGTAGAATTTTATGGGAATAGATACATGACAATGAAAAGATTGTCGTGAATATAGAATCATGCTCCTCTTTTTTGTCTCATAAGATCCTTTCCCGACATCTTTTTTACTTCAGTTTTCTCTTTGTCCTCATAGACAGCCCTCGGTTTATCAGCACTCATCAAGAGCAAAAGAAGATAAGGAAGATCCTCATACACCTCCCTGTAAGAAAGGTTCAAATTTTCCATGAATAAGGTAATACTTCCTACGATGGTATTGCCTCCTACTACTTGGGTTTTACTATCAGATTTGCCAGCTCCATCGCTAACTGGCAGACTACGAAAAAATCACGTCCGGTTATTAACTCAAAAGCGACAAAATACGCTTGCAATAATTCTTCTTTAGAACCTGAAAGCATCTGCCGTTCGAGGCTTTCAGCTCTTTTTTGATAATTCGGGACATCACCAACCACCAAGAATGAAAGTCCCTTGACGATATTCTCCAAATTGGCAGGAGCGACCTTCATTAATTCCCGCACAGTGCCATTCTCCGGTAAATCGACCTTACTTAAATATTGGGTAGCCCTCATTATCACTTTGATAGAAGGAGCTTTGATTACATATACTGTTCCCCCTACAACAATAGCTTTTCCATAAGTACCGGAAAGTAACTCTGATATGTTTTTTGAAACCTCACTCATAGTTTAAATATTAGAGGGTGATTGCTCACCCTCGTCATTAACTTATCCACCCAAAGTTGTATCCTCCCCGTCTTCCCAGCGCTCAATAGGAACACCGGCTTTGGTTGGTTTCAACGCCGTAAAAACAAGGGCTAAGCCAATTGCCTTTTCATTCGCTTTACCAGAAGCAGAAACACCGGCACGAGGAAAAATAATTTTCACACCATCTTCAGTTGTGGCACGGACGGTAAACTCTTTACTCTCTACATGGTCGGCACGCTCCCATGTGCCCGGCTTACTCTCTGACCCCGCCGTAAACTTACCACCTTGGAATTTAGCCTTAGTCTCAAGATCATACATACCAATAGAAGCATTGATCTTAACCGCACCCGGCTTTTTAGAGGAATAATAGGTATTTCCAGCTACATCTTTGTAATCCTTAACCTCCGGATCTTCATCCTCATAAGTGAAGGTGTCCTCATGAACTACCGGGACTTCTTCAAAAACAGAACCTTCGGCACCACCAGCCCCGATCGGCGCAACCTCCAGCTTCTGAAGGTTTACCACCACAATTTTTTTATTCTCTGCCATAATTATCTCACATTTAAAATTTCAAACATTATTTTCACATTCACAAAATGACACTTTAGCGGTACATCTCTTTCTTGATGGGTAGAATAGACTTTGTAACGATAGGTAGAACCGTCAAAAGAGGAAACAGAACGTAAACCAGACGCTTGCCGCTCTAATTCGGTTAATCTACTTTTGTTTGCCATTCCATTAATATCAGGTACACAGAAATTAACTTCAACGAAACCTTTAATCCAATAAGTTCCCGGTTTGGGTTCTTTCGGGATAACGGTTATCCTTTCTTCGGTAACTTCCCCTTCCGGTATTGCGTCCTTCTTGTAAGTAGGGATACCAAACGGCTTCAAGTCCCGAACCAAAATAGTTTCTATGTCGCCTGTTACTATCATTCAAACTTTTCTTTTAATCGTTTCTCCGCTTCCAAGGCGGCACCACTCAATACTTCAAATCCTTTTGCTTCCACATAAGATGCGTATTCTGTCTCATTCTTCAGCGTCAGTCCTGTTTCGTCAACCTCGTATTCATTAGATTTTCGAAGTGTACCGGTGTGATCCTGATAATCCCCATTATCCTTAGCGTACTGAACAGCATCCTCTCCTACCTCAATCATCGCTTCTTTGGCCTCTTCATAGAACTCATCAAAGGCCGCATCAACATCTGAGAAGTCAAAATCTACAGCCATATTTCCGCATACTTGAAATAGTTAGACTTACCGGACTTGATGACCTTTCCTTCTGCTCTCACACTTTCCCCGTCCAGGATTCTCACCTCGGTACCAGCATTTAGTATCCCACCCTCATAGACAACATGATAATTATAGTCGTACATTACCCCGTTTACGGAGATTTGCTTCATCACGCCATTATCATCACACCGGCAGGAACCAAAGTCTTTCCAATCCTCTTTCGGGGGGAGCGGGTTCATATCCTCGTCAAATGACGGACCGGACACGACCTTGACCATTAATCTATGTGGAGCGAATATCATAAGAACTTGACTTTGGGTTTATCGGTATTGAGTTCGTCTTTCAGTCCATACTTCTTGCACAAGAAAGAATAGTAGTCCTTAATCCCTTTAATGTCCCAAGACATTGAGAAACCACTTTCCCCAATAGATGTGGGCCGAAGTAAAAGAGAGGGGATGAACTTCGCCATCGCCACAGAGACACGATCGTAGCAATCCTCATTCATCTCATCCTCTCCGCTTATCTTCGAGGTAAGACACATATCCAAAAGGTCAGCCTCCGACAAGTTAATGCCGAAGGTCTGGAACTTCTGCTGTATGTAGTCGTTTACCGTCATCTTAATATGGTGTAATCAGTTTGCTATATGCGGTATAGCTATAATGGTTCAAATATTTCGACTTGAACACGTATCGGAACGGTAATTTAGGGACTGAAATTTGTTTTCCTTGAATAGCCGTTTCCTCTTTCATCGAACACATCATAGCCGGGTTATTTGCAACCAAAAACACGGGATGCGTCATGGTCAGTACAACACAATCAGCCGGAGCCGTTTCCAAAGTGATAAACTGAATATCTGGTAAATCAACATCAACGGATAGATTCATATATTCACACTTGGGAGATTCCACACTTGCTGCCTGCACGCTCAACGAAACCAAAGACATCATTAAAAAGCCACACATGGCAAAAATAAAATTCTTCATTTCTTTTCTGATTTATAAAATTAGACAATGGAAGGGTAGAAGCACTACCCTATCCTTTTACTCGATACCTAATGCTTCTTTCAGTTTGGCTGTTGATTCTTCATCCAGTTCTGCAACCTTAGCCAAAAGAGTTTCCTCTTTCATATTGCCGGAAGCCTGTACGCCGATGGACTTCAAAGCATCAACCAAAGTCTTTTTCTCGAACTCTTTCTCAAAGAGGGAGATTTTCACCTCCTTCTTTTCTTCAGGTGCTTTCACTTCGGGAAGTTTTGCCTCAATCCGTTCAGCAAGTCTGCGGCTTTCCATATCCAGCACACGAGATTCTTCAGCAACTTCAATCACTTCACCGGGAGTATAATACTTTCCGGTGAACTTGTCGCGGAAAACTGATATAACCTTTACTTTCATATCCTACCTCCTTATGCTGATTGGATGGATGCAATTTCGCTCAAATCGAAATTAGTAATCAAATCTGGATTGGAAATCTGCGGAATCCACTCTGCCGTATATTCCATGTAGCGACC
>CDTY01000048.1_pt1 | contig 192469 bp, 170 predicted proteins | sample 557731 | NCBI WGS metagenome assembly CDTY01 (sample SAMEA3182101, study PRJEB8094) | gut metagenome | biome: human; feature: gut; material: Stool; isolation source: human stool | place: Canada | collected 2013-02-12
CGTTTCCAACTGTTGTCCCCCTCTTTGAGGCAGGTTCCTCACGCGTTACTCACCCGTTCGCCACTCGATTGAGGAAGCAAGCTCCCTCTCTCTCGTTCGACTTGCATGTGTTAGGCGCGCCGCCAGCGTTCGTCCTGAGCCAGGATCAAACTCTTTATAAATGATATTTATCACTTAAAAAGTGTTAAATCTTTTTCGCTCAGCACGCAATCGCTTGCGTCCTGTGTGAATTACTTTGTTTGGAATTGTTTAACGTGTTTTTCCAACACGAAAATAGGTTCCGTTACAAGTTTTTCGATATTGTTCAATTTTCAAGGTCCTGTGCGCCTCAGCCTTAGCGGCTGACGACTTGATTATTTTATCACAGAAGTGATTTTTTGTCAAGCACTTTTTTCAGAAGCTTTTCGATCTTTTCGAACTTGTGGCTCGTTTTTCAACGTATCCATATTGGTTCTTTCGCTTTGCTTCTGCCGCTTTCAAAAGTCATTCTTTCCGGCGGCCCTTGGCGCTCAAGTATAATACCACATCCCCAGCCTTCTGTCAACACTTTTTTGCATCTTTTTTGAGTTTTTTCTATATTTCGCAAAATGAGTGCTTCCGGGCAGGTTTTGACCCCTCCGAAATGGCCACGGCCATTTCGTCTCCCCTTTGCCAAGGGGAGAGCCCTTGCAGTTTCCGGGGCGGTGTTATATTATATAATTACATTATAGAGCGGAGGAGACCCCAACCATGATCCTTACGGTCAACATCGGCAACACACACATCACGATTGCCGGCTACGAACACGACACCCTGCAGTTCAGCGGGCGGCTGCATTCCAGCCCGGCCGCAACGGTGGACGAATACGCCATGAACCTGCTGAATCTGCTCTCCTTATATCAGGTTGCCCCCGAGCGGATCGAGGGAGGCATTCTGGGCAGTGTGGTGCCCGCACTGACAGGCCGGGTATTGGGTGCGCTGCGGATGTTCTGCTCTGCCCGCTTCCTGACCGTTGGCCCCGGCTTGAAAAGCGGCATCAAGCTGCGGCTGGACAACCCGGCCCAGCTGGGCGCAGAGCTGCTATGCGGTGCTGTGGCCGCACTGGAGGAGGGACCCGGACCGCTGGCGGTCATCTCGGCAGATACCGCCATCTCCATCATGGCAGTCAACGGCAAACAGGAGCTGGTGGGCGGTGTCATCCTGCCCGGGCCGCAGCTCTCCCTTTCCGCGCTGGTGCAAAAAACCGCCCAGCTGCCCCAGATCGATCTCTCCGCTCCAGCTTCCTCCTCGATCTTGGGCAAGAACACCTCTGCCTGCTTACAGAACGGTTTCGTGCTGGGCACCGCCGGGCTGCTGGACGGGCTGGCCGAGCGCTTTCAGGCAGAGCTTGGCCCGGATATCCGCTTTTATGCCACCGGCAACCTGCCCCGCACCATCCGGGAGGCCTGCCGCACGCCGATCGAATACCGGGAGTATCTGATCACGGACGGCCTATACCGCATCTGGCAGAAAAATCGGAAAGGGTAATATCAAAATCAAAAGGAGTCCTACACCATGAATTCCAAACTTGCATCTCTGCTCTGCTGTCTAATCATGCTCGTGAGCTTTTCCGGCTGTACCAAGGTCACACAGCTGGTGAAAGACGCGCAGCCAACCAAAGCGGAACTGCTCGCAGAAATCAACGAAGAGCATCGCCGTTATGAGGGCGGTTCCTCTGCCCCAACTCCATACCTACGGCATTACGATGACCCCGCTGATGCCCAGAAATCAACCGATTATCTCACTGACACCTACAGCGAATACGATGCAGCCAAAGAATTAAATCCGGAAGAAGCCGAAGAAGATGTGAACTATCTCTTCGACGCATTCTATTATGATTTTGCCTTTTATGACTATTTTGGCGGACACGCTGTATTCGATCAGGCAAAGGCTGATACTCTGCAGGAAGTCCAAAGCAGGGACAGCCTGACCTGTGAAGATTTGCAGAAGATTCTGGTAAGTCATCTTACCTTTATCAAGGACGGTCACTTCAACATCAATCAGGACTATCCGTCGGAAAAAGACATTCCGTTTTTCTTCCGTCAGGTGATGTTTGTAAAAACGGATTCGGGCTATCAGAATGCCAATGGAAAAGTCGTTGCATCCGTGGACGATCATCCCGATCTGGATGAACTGTTCAAACGCTCCATTTCCAAAGAAGGATATCTTGTGTACTATCCTGTGCTGCTGAAAGAAGCAAAATTTGATGGAACCGAGTGGGACAAGCATGTGTGCGACGAGCAATTGACCGTGCACTATGCCGATGGCAGTACGGATGTATTGACAGCAGACACTTGGAGCCAGTATTACAAAGATCTCCCCAAAGGGCAGAATACCGACTTGCGCCAGACTGACGGGATCCCGGTGTTCCAGTTCAACCATTTTGACCCGTCCTTCCTGGAGGAGACCAATGATGCAGCGGCACAGATGAGCAATGCGGAGATCTCCATGCTGGACCTGCGCTCCAATGTTGGCGGCTATGAAGAAGTTGCGCATCAGTGGTTCAACCGATACAGCCACCAACGGGTATTTGGCACTGGAGTTCGTTATTCCGTTCTTCCAGCTTCTCTTGTCGCTTCACCTTCCACCTCAAAAACGCCCCGCGCAAGCAATGACAACATTCTGATCCTTCTAAGCGGAAAGTGCTCTGCATCTTGTGCGGAGATCACACTGGATCTTTCCTATAATTTAGACAATAGCCTGATTATTGGAGAGAACACAAATGGAAGTATGATCAGCAACAGCGGCCATATCGAATTGCCCAACAGCAAGTGTTCGGTGGATATGACTTTCTCCACGGTCTATCTGACCCCGGATGGCTCCGATTATTTTGAAGAACTTCGGGGATTCTTCCCGGATATCTGGGTTCCGGCCAAAGAAGCCGAAACGCTGGCGGCAAAACTTATGGAAAATCTAAAGTAAGGTCTGACCCTCCCGGCCACAAAGAAAAATCCCCGGCGCACTTTTGTGTACCGGGGATTTTATTAACACATGCGACCGGGAGGATTCGAACCTCTGGCCTTCCGGGTCGGAGCCGAACGCTCTATCCAGCTGAGCTACGATCGCACATTACTGGCAAACCAGTGTAATGTAGTATAGCACAGCCGGAGGCAAAAATCAAGCCGTCTGGCGGCTCTGTATCCGGATTCCGTGCCCGATTCCGCGCCAGCAAGACGCTGATGCATTCTGTTCTTCCTTTTTGAAAGATTCATCTTGCAAAAGTGTGCGCATCTCTTATAATAGGTGTTGTGCCCCGGTGTGCGCGGGCACGGTTTAGGACTGAAAAAGGAAAAAAGAGAACATGAAATCTAGCACAAGATCCCTGACAGATGGCCCTCTGGCAAAGCAGATCCTTCTGGTCAGCCTGCCGCTGGCATTATCCAACCTGCTGCAGGTCTTATTCAACATGTCGGACGTGGCCGTGGTGGGGCGGTTTGCGGGCTCCACAGCGCTGGGCGCGGTGGGCTCCACCAGCATCTTTGTCACGTTGTTCACCGGCTTTCTCATTGGCCTGGGCAACGGCATCAACGTGCTGGTGGCCCGCTTTTACGGAGCCAGACACCCGAACGATGTCCACGACACCGTCCACTCGGCCCTGATCGTCAGCCTGATCGCAGGCGTGATCCTGCTGGTTGTGGGGCTGCTGGGCTCCCCTGCCATGCTGCGGCTGCTGAACACCAAGGAGGACCTGCTGCCGGGTGCGATCCTCTACCTGCGGGTGTATTTCCTGGGTATGCCGGCACTGGCTCTGTACAATTTCGGCAACGCCGTGTTCAGCGCCATCGGGGAGACCAAAAAGCCGCTGTACATCCTGAGCTTTGCCGGTGTGCTGAATATCCTTCTGAATCTGTTCTTTGTCATCGTCTGCAACCTGGACGTGGCAGGCGTGGCGCTGGCCAGTGCCATTTCCCAGTGTGTTTCTGCCGGGCTCATCCTCCACGCCCTGACCAGGGTGCAGGACTGCTACGCCCTCCATTTTAAGGAAGCAAAGCTCGACCCCACCATGACCAAAAGCATTCTGGCGCTGGGCCTGCCTGCCGGATTCCAGAACGCCATTTTCGCCATCGCCAACCTGTTCATCCAGGCCGGTGTCAACTCCTTTGATTCCCTCATGGTCAAGGGCAACAGCGCCGCCGCAAACGCTGACCCGCTCATCTACGACTGCATGGCCGCCTTCTACATGGCCTGTGCCAGCTTTATGAGCCAGAACTACGGCGCAGGCAAGCCCGACCGTGTCAAGAAGAGCTACTTCATCTCGCTGGCCTACTCCTTTGGTGTGGGTCTGGCGCTGGGCGGCGGCCTGTTCCTGTTCGGGCGGCAGTTCCTCGCCCTTTTCACCACCGAAAGCGCCGTCATCGATGCAGGTATGAAGCGTGTGGGTGTCATGGCGCTGGCCTACTGTATTTCGGCCTTTATGGACTGCACCATTGCCGCTTCCCGCGGTCTGGGCAAGACCGTGGTGCCCACTGTCATCGTCATCATGGGTTCCTGTGTGTTCCGGGTGATCTGGGTATACACCATCTTCGCCCACTTCCACACCATCCCCTCACTCTACCTGCTCTACCCCTGCTCCTGGGCCCTGACCGCCATTGCGGAGATCCTCTATTTCATCCACTGCTACAAGCAGGCCATGAAGATCTTCCGGGAGCCGATCCCCTCTTCGCTGTAAAACAAAAAAGATGGATGTCGTGCGGCATCCATCTTTTTTGTTTTCTCTATTACACCTTGACTTCCCCGGCCAGGACCCGCTTGTAGTCCTCATAGTTGCGGGCCAGCAGGGCGGGCGTATCCAGCCCGTAGGGGCACTTGGCCTTGCACTGGTTGCAGTGCAGGCAGCCCTCAATCTTCTTCATCTTAGCCTGACCGGCAGGGCTCAGATGCTCTGCCGAGGGCGAGCGCCGGAGCAGCAGGCTCATGCGGGCGCAGTTGTTGATCTCGATGCCAGCCGGGCAGGGCATACAGTAACCGCAGCCGCGGCAGAACTCACCGCACAGCTCCTCCCGGTCGTGGGCAATGACCACAGACAGCTCTGCGTCCATCCGGGGCGGGTTATCAATGTAGGAGAGGAACTCGTCCAGTTCCTTTTCCCGCTGAACGCCCCAGATGGGCAGAACGCCCTCGAACTGCGCTTCAAAGGCATAGGCGGCGGCGCTGTTGGTAATGAGACCGCCGGACAGACCCTTCATGGCGATAAAGCCCATCTCGTGCTCTTTGCACAGCTGCACCAGTTCCAGCTCCTGCTCACCGGAAATATAACTGAACGGAAACTGCAGAGTCTCGTACAGGCCGCTCTCAATGGCTTCCTTAGCCACGGACAGGCGGTGGTTGGTGATGCCGATATGTCGGATCATCCCCTTTTCCTTGGCCTCCAGCGCGGCTTCGTACAGGCCGGAGCCGTCACCGGGCTTGGGACAGAAGGACGGGTTGTGGAACTGGTAGATGTCCACATAGTCGGTGCGCAGATTGTTCAGGGAGGTGTGCAGGTCCTTCCAGAACTCCTCCGCGTTCTGGGCGGCGGTCTTGGTGGCGATGTAGACCTCGGAGCGGATGCCGTCAAAGGCTTCGCCCAGCTTCATCTCGCTGTCGGTGTAGGCGCGGGCGGTATCAAAGAAGCGGATGCCCGCCTTGTAAGCCTTGCGGGCCAGAAAGACCGCGTCCTCCTGGGAAATGCGCTGGATGGGCAGGGCACCAAAGCCGTTTTTGTTCACGGTGATGCCGGTGCGCCCCAATGTGACCATATCCATAGGGAACCTCCTGTTTTTTCCAAAAATACTCTCTGTGCTCATTATAGGGCGAATTGCCCCACAACGCAAGAAAAACCCTCTCCATCAAAGCGTGGCAGTGCACAGCGATGACAGAGAGGGTCAGTTTTACTGATAATCGTGGTTCAGGAACAGCGCTTTGATGGCGACGATCTCGTCGTACTCCTCCTGCTCCACCTGCACATCCGCATTGACGGCCTGCAGGCGGGCCTTGACGGCATCCAGTGCCTCGGCGGTGGTCACGGCCTGACCTTCCTCCACGGCATCGATCATCCGCTTGAGGACGATCGGGTGGGCGTAACAGCTGGGCACCGGGAAGCTGCCGTTGGGGTAGTGCTTCACATACTCCGCCATGGCGGCGTCAGCCTGATCGGCCCGCTTCATAATGGCGTTGTTGTTATTGTGCGCCGTGGGCAGCATGTTGTAGCTGGAAAAGAGGAAGATGGCTGCAAAACCGAACAGTGCAAAGTACACGCCGTAGCTGCCGGTGTGGGTGAACACCGCGTACAGGCCGTAGGCCGCGGCAGCAGTGCCGAACAGGAAGATGGCAAGAGCCACATAGCGGTAGACCGGCTTGCTCTTGAGCTGGGCGCGCTTGCGGCGCTGAGCAGCACTGAGCTCATTGGAAAGCTCGGGCTTTGCGTCCAGATACTCCTTTGCCCTGCGCAGGACCGTCACGGTGTGTTTGGCATCGTCAGACAGCTCCGGCAGCTTGCGGGCGGCCTTTTCCTCGGCCTTTTTCTGCAGCGCCTGCTCCCCGGCGGCACTCAGCAGCCGGATCTGGGGCTGCTGCTTTGCCAGCAGCTCCAGCAGGGCATCCACGTCCCGCTCATCCTTGAAGTTACACTGCTTCTGTTTGCCGCCGTCGTACTCCACCACAAGGTAAGCCATGGAGGCAAACATTCCCTTGCCGGTAAAGCCGCCCGCACTCATGGCCACCCGCTTGAACACGCGGGTGATGCTGGTGTAGGGCAGGTAGTAGCGGCGGTCGATGTAAAAGCTGTTCAGATACAGGGCCTTTTTGCCCACGCCGCAGGGGCCGATCTTTTTGCAGGCTTTCCGGTCAGCCGCCAGCTCGGCGGGGTCGAGCCTGGCAAGGCCCAATTGTGCAGGTTTGAAGAGCATAACGTTCATCCCTCTTTTGCGTTTTTGTTTGTACCCATTTTCCCACTCCGGCAGAGAAAATGCAAGGCCCAGCCCGCACTCTTAGCCAAAAACAGGAAACCGGCCGCTGAACTGACAGCGGCCGGTTTGTTTTACTGAGAAATTGCCGCTATGAATGGGTTATGCGGCTTTCTTCTCGGTGTTCTTCTTGGTTGCATAGATGAACAGCGCCAGCATAGCAATTGCAAAGACGATGCCGATGGGATATGCAACTGCGGTGTTGTAAGCCACCAGCTTGCCGTCTGCATAGGTGTTGATCATCTTGCCCAGGCACTCAGGAGCCAGCACGAAGTAGGTGCAGGACACAGCGCTCATAAAGGTAGCGGGCACTGCGGTGATCCAGAAGTTCTTCTTCTCCTTGAACAGGTACATGGAAGCAGCCCACAGGACGATCATAGCCAGCGTCTGGTTGGTCCAGCTGAAGTAACGCCAGATGACGGTGTAGTCGATGAAGCCCAGTGCATTGCCGATGCCCAGGAATGCGCCCACGCCCAGAACGGGAACGCAGAGCTTCAGGCGGTTTGCGTAGCTGTCCTGATCGATCTTGAGCCAGTCGGACAAGGTCAGACGAGCGGAACGGAACGCGGTATCACCAGAGGTGATGGGGCAGATAACGACACCGATCATAGCCAGTGCCACGCCAACCTTACCCATGGTCTTGAGGCAGACGTCGTAGATAGCGGCAGACTGACCGGCAGCCAGAGCCTCGGCCAGACCGACCATCTTGCCGTCGGTGATGGTGTACAGTGCGCAGCCGGCAGCGGCCCAGATCAGAGCGATAACGCCCTCGCTGACCATTGCACCGTAGAATACGAAGTGGCCCTGCTTCTCACTCTTCATGCAGCGAGCCATCAGAGGCGACTGGGTGGAGTGGAAGCCGGAGATAGCACCACAGGCAACGGTGATGAACATGAAGCTCCAGATGGGGGTGTTGGAGGGGTGCATATTGCTGAAGTTTGCCCAGATCTCGGGGATGGTGTAGGCGGGGTTGGTGAAGATACCGAAGATAACGCCCACTGCCATGATGATCAGGCAGATGCCGAACAGGGGGTAGATCTTACCGATGATGGCATCGATGGAGATAAAGGTTGCGATGAAGTAGTAGGCCAGAATGATGATCAGCCAGAACAGGGTGGTGGTCAGCAGACCGGACATACCGCCGTTCTTGCACAGGGTCACGATCAGGCCTGCGGGACCCACTGCGAACACGGTACCGACCATGATCAGCAGCACCACAGAGAACACACGCATGATGTTCTGCATCACGGGGCCCAGATAGCGGCCGGTGACCTCAGCGATGGAAGCGCCGTCGTTGCGCTCGCTCATCATGCCGGAGAAGTAGTCATGCACGCCGCCGGCAAAGATGGTGCCGAAGGTGATCCACAGGAACACCACGGGGCCCCACAGAGCACCCTGCAGTGCACCAAAGATGGGTCCCAGACCTGCAATGTTCAGCAGCTGGACGAGGAACAGCTTCCACTGGGGCATCACAACGTAGTCAACGCCATCGTTGATGCGCACAGCAGGAGTTTCGCGGTCGTCCGGTCCGAACGTATTGTCAACGATCTTGCCATAGACAAAGTAGCCGATGATCAGGAGCGCCAGACAGAGTAAGAAACTAATCATACCAGAAACCTCCTTTTATCGTCCGTGCCCGGAGCCCCATTCTGCCCCGTCACGGCCATTCCTTAGCCCTATGTTAACACAATCTTCATAAATCTGGTAATATCCTTCCAGAATGGCCCTTATATCAAAAACTATATAAGTCAGCCGTTCCCGGGAATCCCGGCAAATATTTTTTAACGTATCCTCGGCAAAACTTCTTTGCCGAAATCGTTTCAGCGGGTGTTTTTTCGTTTTTAGTGCACCCTGCCAAACTTTTTTGCATATTTTTGTGCATCTTGTCTGCATTCCTGTTCTTTTTGCCGCAATTCGTTGTTTCTCTGCACAAGCAAAAGCCGCCTGCCGGACGGCCCGGCAGACGGCTTTTGCGGTTGTGAATGGGTATCGAGAAGGTTGAAGAGGGGGAAATGTCAATTATGCAGTCTTTTTCACCGTCTGCTTTTTGGTTGCATAGAGGAACAGCGCCAGCATGGCGATCGCAAAGAGGATGCCCACCGGGTAAGCAACTGCGGTGTTATAGACGATAGCGCCCTCAGCAGTCTTATGGTTCAGCAGGCCGCCCAGGCACTCGGGAGCCAGCACGAAGTAGGTAGCGGACACAGCGCTCATAAAGGTAGCGGGCACTGCGGTGATCCAGAAGTTCTTCTTCTCCTTGAACAGGTACATGGAAGCGGCCCACAGAACGATCATGGCCAGCGTCTGGTTGGTCCAGCTGAAGTAGCGCCAGATCACGGTGTAGTTGATGAAGCCCAGTGCATTGCCGATGCCCAGGAAAGCGCCCACGCCCAGCACGGGAACGCAGAGCTTCAGGCGGTTGCCGTAGCTGTCCTGATCGATCTTGAACCAATCGGCCAAGGTCAGGCGGGCGGAACGGAAGGCGGTATCGCCGGAGGTGATGGGGCAGACGACCACGCCGATCATGGCCAGTGCGATGCCCACGCCGCCCATGGTCTTGGAGCAGACATCATAGATGGCCTTGGACTGACCCATTGCCAGTGCCTGGGCCAGACCGGTGTTCAGGCCATCAGTGACCTCGTACAGAGAGCAGCCTGCAGCGGCCCAAATCAGGGCAATGACACCCTCGCAGACCATGGCACCGTAGAACACAAAGTGGCCCTGCTTCTCACTCTTCATACAGCGGGCCATCAGAGGCGACTGGGTGGAGTGGAAGCCGGAGATCGCGCCGCAGGCAACCGTGATGAACATGAAGCTCCAGATGGGCGTGCCCGACGGGTGCATGCTGCCGAAGTGATCCCAGATCTCGGGGATGGTATAGGCAGGGTTGGTGAAGATGCCAAAGATGACACCGATGGCCATGATGATGAGGCAGATGCCGAACACGGGGTAGATCTTGCCGATGACCGCATCGATGGAGATAAAGGTCGCGATGAAGTAGTAGGTCAGAATGATGACCAGCCAGAACAGCAGCGAAGTCATCACGCCGGATGCGCCGCTCTGGCTGCACAGCTCAACGATCAGACCGGCAGGGCCGACGGCGAACACGGTGCCCACCATGATCAGCAGCACAACAGAGAACACACGCATCACGTTCTGCATCACGGGGCCTAAGTATTTGCCGGTGATCTCTGCGATGGAAGCACCGTCGTTGCGCTCACTCATCATGCCGGAGAAGTAGTCATGCACACCACCGGCAAAGATGGTGCCGAAGGTGATCCACAGGAACACCACGGGGCCCCACAAAGCGCCCTGCATGGCACCAAAGATGGGGCCAAGGCCCGCAATGTTCAGCAGCTGGACGAGGAACAGCTTCCACTGGGGCATCACGACATAGTCCACGCCGTCATTGATGCGCACAGCAGGCGTTTCACGGTCGTCCGGGCCGAAGGTATTGTCCACGATCTTGCCATAGACGAAGTATCCGCCCACCAGGATCGCAAGACAGAGCAGGAAACTAATCATACCAGAAACCTCCTTTTTGCCCCTGCCGGCCGCGGCCCCATTCTGCCGCATACCCGGGGCTCTTTTCTGGCCTCATGGTAGCATACTTTTTTCCAGCAGAGAAATATCTTTCCGGCATGGGGCCATATGGTTTCCGATATAGCTGCAAAGAATTTTTGCCGCTTTTCCGTTTATTTTTTGACCATTTATCAGCAAAAATAAAACCGGGCGCTCATTTTCGCCCGGTTTTTCATCCATTTATTGGTTTTTCTGTCAATTCCGAAGGGAGCAACCTTTGCCGTGCCTTAGCCGGAAAGCCCCTTTATTTTACGGTGGAAGCCGCTTCCTTGTGGAGCAGATCCACAAAGGCCTGCTCCTCGGGGCGCAGGCGGCCCTTGTCCGGGTAGACCAGCACATCCCGCATCTGCTGGCGCTGGGCCGGGCACTTCTTCAGCACCAGATGGTACTGCTCCAGTGCCCTGCGGGGCATGGGCGATGCCCACATGTAGGCCGTGGGCAGCCGCTGCAGGATCGAGAACTGGCTGCACCGCTCATACACATGAATGCGGCGCTCCGGGTTGACATGCCAGCGCACACCGTCGCCGCCCTCCTCGCCGGGCAGCTGGAAATCATCGTGGAGGATCTCCATATACTTGTCCAGCTCAGACAGGTCGCGGATCGCCTTCCGGGCCAGTGGGCCGTCCCGGTTGGTCAGCAGACTGTATTCAAAATCCATAATGGGTTCCATTTTCAGGCCCCGCCGGGCGCAGTAATGGGTATAGTGCTCGTCATCCTCCACGGCGTACCGCAGCAGAGCCAGATGATACCCCTGCCGCAGGACATGATCCAGTGCCTCCATGGAGCCGCCCTCCCGGATGTGGATGTGGAGCCGCTCAATGGAGGCCGCCTGCTCCAGATAATCCACCGCCGCATAGGAGGCATAGGTGGCGTGGGGGATCATTACCCGCAGTTCGGCGCAGCGCTCCTGCTCCTCCTGCACGCTCCGGTCCAGCCGGTCCACCTCCCGCAGCACCCGCTCGGCCTGCTCAATGAAGTGCCGCCCCTGCTCCGTGGGGATCATGCCGGTGGATGACCGCTCAAAAATGCGGAGATGGTATTCTTCTTCCAGATTTTTCAGCGCCTTGCTCACATTGGGCTGAGCGGCATACAGCCGCTTTGCCGCCGCACTCACAGATCCGCATTCCATGATGGCGACGAGATACCGCAGTTCTGTAATGTTCAACTTTTTCTCTCCTTTTGGCGTTTTTATCCCTTGCGCCTAGTTTATCAGGCGGCACACGGGGCTGTCAAGCGTTGACGGGGCCCCGCTGCCGTTTTATAATGTAAGAAACAATCTGCCCGAAAGAGGTCGAAGAGGATGGAAGAAAAAAACTACCGCGTTCTGCGCATTGAGGAGCAGCTTTATGGCTGCGAGGAGCTGCCCGAGGGCCAGCCCGTGCTCTGTGATGTGCTGCTGGAGGCTGCCGACGGCACGCAGCGGGTTCTCCCCTACCCGGATGCCGAGCTGACCCGGCTGGACATCAACGAGGGCAGCACCGTCACTCTGCGGGATCACAGGCTGGCCAAAGCGGCGCACAAGGTCTATTTCACCCGCCACGGCGAGACCGTGTGGAACGTGGAAAACAAGATCTGCGGCATGACCGACAGCCCTCTGACCGAAAAAGGCCGCGCCCAGGCCCGGGAGCTGGGCGAAAAGCTCCGGACCAGCGGCCTCCGCATCGATGAGATCCTGTACTCTCCCCTGTCCCGCGCCGCCGACACCGCCCGGGCCATTGCGGAGGCCACCGGCATTCCTGCCCGGTGTGAGCCCCGGCTCCGGGAGCAATGCTTTGGCCGCTACGAGGGCACGCCCCGGGACGGCGAGGAGTTCCGCATCTCCAAGACCCACTTTGCCGACCGCTACTCCGGCGGCGAGAGCATGATGCAGCTGGCCCAGCGCATCTACAACCTGCTGGACGAGCTCCGGGCCGACACCGATAAGACCTACCTGCTGGTGGCCCACAACGGCATTGCCCGGGTGGTGCAGTCCTATTTTTACGATATGACCAACGAGGAGTACGCGGCGGCAGGCATCAAAAACTGCGCGTTCGTGGAGTTTACATTCTGAAAACAGAAAGGACCCGCCGAGGGTCCTTTCTTTGTTTGCGGTTATTCTGCCTTGCGGTAATGGAACTGCTGGTCTCTGGTGATGAACAGGCCGATGCTGACCAGCAGAGCGGCCAGCTCGGCGGCTGTCACGGCCAGCCAGATGCCGTCAATGCCCAGCAGGAGCGGCAGCAGCAGAACCGCCGCCACCTGGAACAGCAGGGTGCGCAGGAACGAGATGAGCGCACTGGTCACGCCATCGCCCAGGGCCGTGAAGAAGGAGGACGCATAGACGTTGAACCCCATAATAAGGAAGCTCAGGCCATAGAGCCGGAAGGCCCGGGTGGTCAGAATGAGCAGGTTTTCATCATAGCCCACAAAGAAGCGGGCCACATGGGGGATGATGAACATGGAGCCGATGGTCATTACCACCGCAACCACACCGATGAGCTTCAGGCTCTTGCGGTAGAGGTTGTTGACCTCTTTGCGGTTATTGGCACCATAGTGGTAGCTGACGATGGGCGCACTGCCCACGGCGTAGCCCACAAACACTGCCACGAACAGGAAGGACGCGTACATGATCACACCATAGGCGGCCACGCCATCCTCGCCCGCAAAACGGAGCAGCTGATAGTTGTACAGGATGTTCACCAGCGACATGGAAAGGTTGGTCATCAGCTCAGAGGAACCGTTCACACAGGCTTTCAGCAGCACACCGCCCTCAAACTGCGTGCGGCAGAGGTGGAGCAGGCTGGTGTTTTTCCGGTTGAGGAAGTAGAACACCGGCAGCAGGCCGCCCACCACCTGGCTGAGCATGGTGGCAATGGCGGCACCCTCCACGCTCCAGTGCAGGATGCCCACCAGCAGCACGTCCAGCACCATGTTGGTGCAGCCCGCGCCCACCGTGAAGTAAAAGCCCAGATGCGGCTTTTCGGCGGTGACAAAAAAGCTCTGGAACATATTCTGCAGGATAAAGGTGGGCAGGCTGAGCATCAGCACCCGGCCATAGCGCAGGGCGTAGTCCAGCATCTCGCCTTCTGCACCCAGCATCAGGGCCACCGGCCGGAGCAGCAGCAGCCCCAGCACGGACAGCACGATGCCGGCGATCAGCGCCGTTGACATAAACAGGCTGAAATAGCGGTCGGCACGGGCTTTATCGCCCTCACCCAGCGTGATGCCCACAATGGCGCTGCCGCCGGTGCCCAGCATAAAGCCCACTGTGCCCACCAGCATGGGCACGGGCATGATGAGGTTGACTGCCGCAAAGGCCGTTTTGCCCACAAAGTTTGAGACACACAGGCCGTCCACAATGCCGTAAATGGAGGTGAACAGCATGGTGCCGATGCAGGGCAGCACAAAACGGATCAGCCGTGAATAATCAAAGTGATCCGAAAGTTGGATTTTCTGTTTTGACATGGATTCTCCTTTTTGCCGGGGTGGATCACACCATCCCGCCGGGCCGCCAGCCGGTGCAGTAGCGGGCGTAATCGCGGTCGGCCTGTTTGACGTAAAGGAGGAACTGTTCCCTGCCTTCCTTGTCCGTGACCTGACGGACTTTGGTGGGCAGGCTCTGGCGCTGGAGCAGCTCCAGTTCATCGTTGAGCTCTTCCTCGGTATCAAAAGCATCCAGCTTGGTCCAGTGGGTGGCAAAGAGCCAGATGTTTGCAAGGGTGTTATTCATATTCAGTCTCCTTTTCCGGGGCATCGGCAAGGATGCCGGCCCGGTAGAACGGCGCAATGGCGTTGGCATCGCCGTGGCGCACGATGGAATAGGTAATGTCGCAGTAGGGCTGGATGGCCGTGCTCTTTTCCACAGTGGAGATGAGCAGCACCTGCAGCTGCAGGCGGCGGAACAGCTCCATCATGGGGCGGATGCGGTCACTGGTCATCTTGCTGAAGGCCTCGTCCAGCAGGACAAGGCGGATGCTGTTCTCGCTCTTCTGGTAGATCTGCAGCAGGCTGGCGCAGATGGCCACATAGAAGGGAGCCTGATTCTCGCCGCCGGAGGAATCGCGGCTGACGCGGGAAAGATAGGCCTGCTGGCCCGAGACGGTGTTGGTCACCTTGATATCATAGTCCAGATAGGTGCGGTAGTCCACATAATCCGAGAGGGTGGCACCGGAGGTGGTGCGGCCCTCCTGCCGGGCCCGGGTGTTCTCGTCCACATCGGCCATGATCTTTTCCATCAGCGCGTCCACCTGCCGCTCGTAGACGGGGTCAGCAGTGGCGGCAAGGTTGTCCAGCGAGTCGCCGTCGGTCATCTGCTGGTTGCCCTTGTCCACAATAACCTGATAGAAGGCGGCCAGCTGGGGGTCACGGCTGGGCTCCAGCTCAAAGCGGTAGACTTCCTCGCCGTAGGTCAGCTGCTCCATCACCTTGTTCAGCTCCCGGAACTGGCGGCGGGCGTTGAAGATATCATCCTTCATCCGGAAGAGGATATCCTTGCGGAAGCGGTCCTTGCAGTCCCGCTGTGCCTGCTCCAGCCGGGCGGCGTAGCGTTCCAGATCAATGCGGACAAGGCTGTCGTGCTGGGCGCGGTACTGCTCCACTCCGGCCAGACCCAGCGGATAATCGCAGACGTAGTGCTCGTTGTAATCCCTCTGGGCGGGTTCCAGCGTGGAAGTGAGATAAGCTCGCAGGGCATCGTCCAGCCTGGTCTGTGCCTTTTCGGCAGTCTGCGCGGCGGCACGGGCCGTGCGCCCGCCCGTCATCAGGCCCTTTTTGCGTTCCTGTGCCAGAGGCTCCAGCAGCGGGTGCTGTGCAAAGAATGCCTCTGCCGCTTCCCTGCTCTGTGCGGCGGTCTCCACCGCCTTCCCCTGCTCCGCCTCACAGGATGCGATCTGCTTTTCGCAGACGCGGATATCGCCGCCCACCTGCTCCACGGCCTTGCGGGCAGTCTCCCATGCGGCTTCCCGGGCTTCTTCTTCGCGGTAGAGCTGCTGCAGCATGGGGTTCTCGCGGCAGTCTGCCAGCTTCTGCTCCTGCGCGGCGTAGTCGGCACGGGCGGCATCCAGCGCGGCCCGGCTGGCCCAGAGTTCGGCCAGCTGTTCCAGCGCATGGCCCCGCAGGACGTTCTGGTACTGGTCATAGGCAGATTTCAGGGTCTTTTCGGTCTGGGCGGCTTCGCGGCAGCGGTCGGCCTGAGCGGCAAGCTGTGCTTCCAGCGCTTCGGCACGTTCCCTGCGGGCATCCAGGCCGATATAGCGCTGGGGCCTGCGCAGGCGTTCCAGCCGGAAGGGATGATGGCGCAGCAGGTCCCGGGTGGCGCTGTCGGGGAAATGCTCCAGCGTGTCGGGGGTGTCGCAGCAGACGATGCGGCGCAGGATGGTGTCCGCATACTGTGCGGCCAGCGGGTTCTCGCTGGTGACCTGGGCGGCAAGGCTGTCGGCGGGGGCTGTCTCCGCAAGGCGGTCCGCCTTGCGGATGCCCGGGGTATCCAGCAGGCTGATGGGCCCCACTCGGTCGCCCAGCGCCACAAAGGCGCTCTTGGCGGCGGCATAATGGGCAGGCGGCACAAGGATATCGAACCGGCGGTCACCCAGGCAGGCCTCCACACAGTCCTGCCAGCTCTCATCGGCCACGGTCAGCAGTTCACAGAAGATCTTTGCATCCGCTGTCATGCCGCGGCTTTTCAGCTCGGCATTCACGGCATCCCGCACTTTTGTGGCGGCATCACCGTGGGGGTAGACCCACTTGCCGCCGGACACGGCGTTCAGCTCGGCCCGCAGAGCCTCCTGCTCTTTTGCCAGATCCGCCGAAGCCTGCCGGGCAGCGAAATACTGCTCCTCCAGCGGCTTTTCGATGCAGGCCAGCGCCTCAGTCAGGGCGGGGAGATGTTCCGCTGTCAGGCGCTGGGGCCAGAGCTCCTTCTCCACCGCAAAGCCGCTGCGGTTCAGCTGGGTCAGTAGGCCGGTGATGGTATCCGCAGTTGCTTCCAGACCGTTCCTTGTCCGGGCCGCTGCATCCAGCGCGCTCTTTTTCCGGGCCAGCTCCTCGGTCAGGGCATCCAGTGCCCGGCCCGCGCCGCTGTCACCGGCCGCACCGTGGGCCGCCAGATAGGCCCGGCGGGCTTCGGCTTCGGCGTTCTTGGCGGCCTCGTATTTTGCGTTCAGGTCAGACAGCTGGCGGCGGCCTGCATCCAGATGGCTCTGCCAGGAGGCATCCTCACCGGCATCCGCTTCGGCGCGGGCCAGCAGGGCCGCGCCCTGGTTGACAAGGGCATCCGTTTCTTTGGCAGCAGCTTCCCGGCCATACGCCACGATCTGTTCCAGCGCGGAGGCACGGGTCTGGGCCTCGGCCAGAACGGCGTGGAGGTTTTCCAGCTCCACCCGGTCGCCCTGCAGCGCTTCCAGATCCAGCTCAGGCTGGGGCAGGATGTACTGGTACAGGAACTCCCGGAAGTTGGGGATCTCGTCCATGCTGGTGCCCATCTGGAACACTTCGTTGAACTTTTTGCCCAGCGGGCTGGAGGCGCGGCCAATGCCCAGGGCACGGCAGATGCGGTCCCGGGCCTCGCTGGGGCTGCGGGTGTAGGACAGACGGCCCACAGCGGGCTTGAAGTCCTCCTTGGCGCTGGGGGCACCGGTGCGCGGATCAAGGAAGGGCAGCTTTTCCAGCGTGATGCCGTCCTCGGAGATGTACCAGGTCTGGTCGCCGGGGTGAAGCTCCTGCATGGGGCCCTCGGATTCCACCCGGACAGCGATGACAAAGTTTGTCCGCTTGACGGTATCCCAGAACTCGGCTCCGATATATGCCACCGTGCGGCCCGGGCGGCGGTAGGCGTTCTCACCGCGCTGCTTGGCGTGGACAGAGCCCTGCAGGGTGCGGCCGCTCTTTTTATTGCCCAGGGCATTGAAATTGCGGTTGGTGGTCAAGCAGTAGCGGATGGCATCCAGAATGGTGGTCTTGCCCACCGCGTTGACACCGATCATATAGGTCAGACGGGCACAATCGAAGGTGACATTTTCAAAATTGTGCCAGTTGATGAGCTTCAGGCGCTTTAATTCGATCATTCTTCTTCCTCCCCGCTGGCATCTCCGTCAGGCCGCTCGTAGAGGGCCAGCTCTTCCCGGGTGCGGCTGCTCTCGGCGGCGGCATCGGCAAGGTCTGCGTCCGGCAGGGCCAGCAGCACGGTGGGGAACACCTCGATGCGGCTGTCCAGACCGGTCAGCCGCCCCACCGGGCGGGCCAGATTGTATCTGCGCAGGGTGCGCATCAGCTCCTCCAGCGTGCGCTGGTCCAGCCGCCGGGGCAGGTTCATCTTCTGCAGCTCCGTCTGCACCTCTTCCACCGTGACCAGCACCTGATCGGCACTGGCGGCAAGGCTCTCCCGCTTTTGCAGATAGAGCAGGCGGAGCACCAGCAGCAGAATGCTCTCGTACTTCAGCAGCCGTGCCTGACTGCCCTCATGCTCGTTGACCAGCGCCGCCGCCTGCAGCGGAGCCGGGTAAAGCGTTACCGCATAGCCCAGCGGCGCGAACACCGCCCGCACCTCGGGCAGATGATCCTGCACATAGAGGTATTTTGCCCGCTGATCCTCCACGCCGCCCAGCACAAAGCAGTGGTTGAGCAGATAGTTTGCGGTCTCTTCCAGCATTTTATTCGGTTCGGCCATGGTCAGCGTCCTCCCTGCGGGGTGTCAGAATAAACTCTTCAAACCGGAAGCCGCCCCGTTCGACCCAGTTTCCGGTAAGGGTGATATCGTAAGCCCGGCACGGCGACTGCGAGTAGGTGTGCAGGCCGATGATGCGGGCAAAATCGCGGGGGTATTCCTCCGCCAGCGTGGAAGCAGCCACCGCACTGCGGGCGGCAAGGGCCTGTTTTGCCAGCAGGCCCACGTTTTCCTCAGTCACGGCCATCCGGGCGTAATCCAGCAGCAGCTGCTGTTCTTTGCGCAGCTGCTCCTCGTCCAGCCCGGCCTGCCGCACCGGGGCCAGCGGCGTTTCGCTGCGGGGCGCGGCGGGCGGGTAGAGGGGCTTTGCCCCGAACACCGCCGCCGGGTAGAGGTGCAGGTGCTTTGCCACCGGGCCGTCATCCGGCGCGAACAGCTGATCGGGCGTTTTGATCTCCTCGGCATAGCGGCGGAGCAGGGCGGTGACACTGCCCTGCGAGGAGCGGTCGCTCAACAGCAGGAACTGAGCCCGCTGCACGGCCCGCTTGCGGTAGCGGATGTGGCTCTGGTCGATCTGGCGCATCAGGGTGCTCATCTCTTCCAGTGAATCCCGCAGTTTCTGGATGAGGGCACGCACGGCAGGGGCGGCTTCGCCGGGGGCACAGCGCTCCACCCGGGCGTAATCCAGCGCCAGCCGGGGCAGGTGCTCTGCCTCGCAGTCGTCCAGCTCCTCTTCCAGATAAGCGCGGTAATTGAACAGGTTATCGCTGGTCTTGAAGCGGTGGTAAGCGGCGGCCACCACCTTTTCCTCGTACTGGTCGAAGAGCTCCAGCACCTCCTGCGGGGTGCGGTTGCGGGTGAGCCGGTCGATATAATGCCCGATGGATGCGTTCAGCGCCCGCAGGGACTTGTTCAGTGCTTCCAGATCAGAGGCCACCTCCCGCAGAACATTCTCATAGGGGCTCTTTTCCTCCCCGATGTTCTGCAGCAGCTGCCATGCCTTGTACAGCTTGCCGGTGTAGGTGACAACACGCGGGTTCAGGATCTCTTCCAGCGCTTCCAGCAGGGGGGCCACCTCGGGCACAAAGGCAAGGGCAGGCTCTTCCTCATAGCTGCCGGGCTGCTCTTCCAGCCAGCCGGTGCGGCGCAGGCGGAGCAGAAAGCCCAGCGCAAGGGTATGGGGATCCCGGGTGGGCTGTTCGGCTTCATCGCCCGCGTCATCGGCATCCAGTGCCAGCGGCTTTGCCAGCGCCGCAAAGTAATCCTCGGCCCGGCTCGCCGCTTCTGCCCGGGAGATGGAGTAATCCGCCGTATGGCGGCACTCCTCCCACAGCAGGAGCAGCAGCTCCGCATAAAACGCCCGGTTGGGCCCCGCCAGCGGGCGGAACAGCCGCGGGCTGACCAGTTCAAACAGCTGCATCCAAAGGTTCCTTTCTTTCGACAAAATCTATCTTTTATTGTACCACATTCAGAAGGATTTTGCCACAAATACAAAAAGCCCCGGAGGGCGGCTTTTCAGCCACGCTCCGGGGAGTGTATTACTGTATCCTTATGCTTTGGGGTTAACCTGAACAACGACAGAAATGTACATGTTGCCCTTGATTGTCTTTGCGGCTACACCAACCTTAGTCCACTTGCCAACTGCGTTGATGTTCACATCCTTATCCTTGTTGTTTACCAGCTTAAAGAACTCTTCCAACAGTTTACCGGTATACTCATTCTTGACCACGACCTTGGCCGTATAAATACCATTGTCATCACGATGAACATCTATAGCATTGTAAATTTTCCATGCTCCGGTGTTGATGTCTACCGCCGAATCCAAGAACTTTTCAGCTTCCTGTTTGAGCTCGGTGTCATTGCACAGCTGTACTGCCGAACCACGCTTTGCATTGATCGTGCTCATCATCTGAGCTTCTGCCTGAGCCTCAGGGGTCGATGGGGTATCACCGCCGCAGGCGGTGAACAGAACAAGTGCCATGGTCGCCGCCAGAATCAAAGCGGCCAGTTTTTTCAGCATTTTCATGTCGGGACCTCCAGTCGTTTTGTTGTGTTTTTCATAATATGCAGGGTGCCTTTCCATTTTGGAACAGGGCCCCTTCTGGCTTTATTTTATCCAACGACTGTCGCTTTTGTCAATTGCCAGCTTCACCAAACATTTTCTCCTGCTTTTGTTATTTTTTCCAGAACGAATTTTCGCAAAGATCCTTTGCCGTTCCCGGGGTAAAAACCGGAAAATATTTCCGGCATTTACACAATTCTACCACGATTTGGTGCTAAACTTAAAGCAATGGGAACCGCCGGGTGCCGTTCCTGAACAAGGAAAAGGAGTTTGCCCCATGCAGCATGGTTCCCTGCGCGCTCCGGTACGCGTTTTCATGGCAGCAGTTCTGCTGTGCCTGAGCTTTCTGGCCGCGCCAAAGGCTGCGGCGGCACAATTGCAGAATGTGAACGGCATCACGCTGCTGTCCTTCGACAGCCAGCAGATCGTCTCCATCGGCAACCAGACCTCGGGCCGGTGCAGCTGGTACGCCCTGCGCTACGCCCGCACCATTCTGGATGGCAAGCCCTGCTCGGGCAGCGGGATGTGGTCAAACGGCGCGGTATGGTCTGCCGCCGGGTACTACGCTTACAGCGGCTCCCTTTCCGGCTGCCTTTCCCGCCTGTATGAAGAGCTGCAGGCCGGGCGGCCCGTCATCGTACATCTGAAAAACACCGCTGTCAGCGGCGTGTCCAAGCACACCAACCGCGTGACGAGCTATGAATACCACCTCTCCGGCTCCGGCTGGAAAGAGGTCAACTACCCCCACATCGCCACCAGCAGCACCTACGGACACTGGGTGTGCGTGGTGGGCATCTCCCCCACGGCAGACCCCGAAAACCTGCGGGAGAGCGATTTCTATGCGCTGGACCCCGCGCGGGTCAGCGTGAACGGCACACTGGCCGTAACAAAGCTTTTGGATGGCACCATCTGGACTGATAACTCTCCCTTAAAAGTCGCAGCCTGACGCTCCCTTACAAAACACAACAGCCCCCGGAACATGCAGGGTTCCGGGGGCTTCGTGTTTTGTATTGGGGGGTTACAGCTCCTGATAGGCGCTCATCATGGCGGGGATGAACTGCTTTTTGCGGCTGACCACGCCGGGCAGCGTCCAGCTGCCGTCGGCGGCGGGCCGGCTCTCAAAGCCGTTGCTCAACACCTCGGCGGCGTAGCGGCCGGTGCAGATGACCACGCTCTCCTCCTTGGGCACATCGGTCAGCAGCATGTAGAGGTCCTCCACGTTCTGCTTGTTGCGGGCCTCCTCCAGATAGGGCTGGAGCAGCGCCTGGGCGGCCTGCAGGTTTTTGCGGGTCATGTAGCTGCCCTGCGCCACGCCAAAGCGGATATCGCCGCACATGAACACCTTGAAGTCCTGCAAAAAGACCTCTTCGGGGGTCTTGCCGTCCAGTTTTTCACCGGCCTCGAACATTTCGGTGGAAAACTCTTCAATGTCCACGCCTGCGATCTTGGCCAGACGCTTGGCGGTGTTTTCATCCACGGGGGTGCAGGTGGGGCTGCGGAAGGCCAGCGTATCCGAAAGGATAGCCGCCAGCAGCAGGCCCGCAATCTGGGGCGGGATGTCCACACCGTTTTCATCGTACATCTGGGTGATGATGGTGGCGGTGCAGCCCACGGGCTGGTTGCGGAAGTAGACCGGGCCGCTGGTCTCCAGACTGCCGATGCGGTGGTGGTCGATAATCTCCAGGATCTCGGCCTGATCAAAGCCCTCCACGGCCTGGGTGGCCTCGTTGTGGTCCACCAGAATGATGCGCCGCTTGCGCAGGGCAATGACGTTGCGGCGGCTGACCATGCCGCAGTATTTGCCGTCCTCATCGAGGATGGGGAAATAGCGGTGGCGCACCTTTGCCATCACCCGCAGCACATCGGCCACGGGGGTGACGAGGGTGAATTTGAGGATGTTGTCCCGGGTCATATAATAGGAGATGGGGGCGCACTGGCTGATGAGCTTGCCCGCCGCGTAGGTATCCACAGGGGTGGTCATAATGGCAACGCCGGTCTCATCGGCAATGCGCTGGATGGTGCGGCCCACCTTGGCCCCATTGCAGATGATGAGCAGGGAGGCTTCCTTTTCAATGGCGCAGAGCTGGCTTTCGTACCGGTTGCTCAGAATGACGATATCCCCCTTTTCCACGCTGCTTTCCAGCATCTCGGGGGTGGCGGTGCCGATCTTGATGTGGCCGGTGGTGCAGACCGCGTCGGCATTGCCCACCACCATGGTGCCGTTCAGCGTTTCAAGGATGTTCTTATAAGAGGTACGGCTCTTGGCCAGCACCGCGGTATCGAACACGTCCATGTTGGCGGTGGCAAGATCCTTCACGGTGATGATGCCCTCCAGCTCGTTGTCCTCGCTGGTGATGGACAGGGTGTCGATCTGCTGGTCGCGCATGATCTTCCATGCGCGGCGCAGGCTGGTGGAGCCCGGGATGCCCGGCATCTCGCGGTAATCCACGTCCCGGATCTTGGGGTTCACGTCGGTGCACATCCGGGGCGGCGTGACACCGAATTTTTTCAGGACGAACTCGGTCTCCTGATTCATTTTACCGGCACGGCGCGGCTCACAGACCAGCGTGCTGGTGCGGTTTTTGAGCTCCGCATAGGCAATGGCGGAGCAGATGGAATCGGTATCGGGGTTGCGGTGCCCGATGACCACGACCTTGTGTGCTTCTTTTGGCATAGGTTGTTCCCCTCTCTGGGTCAGATTCATTTACCTTCCGATCGGCTCCATACCCCAAACCACCGGGCACGGCTGCCAGCTACATTTTAACACAACCGGCCCCGGGGGTAAAGGCGGCAGATATCTTTTTCTTGACAGCACCCCAAAAATCGTCTATCCTTGACCTGAATTTTTTTCTCTTTGGAGGTCACCCCATGAAAAAGCTGTTCCGCGCCCTTTCCCTCTGCCTGACACTGGCCCTGTGCGTGTCCGGCAGCACCGCCGCGCTGGCCGAGGCTCCCGCCGCCACGCCCGCCCCCCAGGACGAACGTGTCATCACCGATGTAAGCCCCCTTGAGGATCAGATCCGCAACATCGTCGGCTTTACCACCAGCACCGGCGGCCCCTACGATTTTGAGCAGGCCGACCATAGATCTGCCGTCCAGGCCTACGGCGCAGAACCCGCCGAGGGTGCCGTGGCCCTGCTGCGCATCTACGCCCGGGCCGAGGACCTGGGCGATGCCTCCATCAATTCCAGCGGCCACTCCTTCCTCTCGGTGCGGAACGTCTCTGACCATGACATCGAGGTGGGCGGCCTGCGGAACGACATTCTGGCCAAGTACGGCGATTTGGCCGCGTACAACCCCCAGATCCCCTACGACTACATCGTTTATTACGGCACCAGCCTGACCCCCAGCAAAGAGTTTGCCTGATTTTCAGGTTTGTTGGATACAACATCTTGATTTTCACGTCATTCCGCGCTATCATGGGTGTGTTTGAATCCACGCGCCAAGGGAGGACACCATGACAGACGCATCGACCACATCAAGACCACTGTTCAACCGTCAACAGCTCATTTCACTTTTCCTGCCGCTGGTGGCAGAGCAGGCCCTCAGCATCTCCATCGGTCTTGCGGACACCCTGATGGTCTCCTCGGTGGGCGAAGCCGCCGTTTCGGGCGTGAGCCTGGTGGACTCCTTCAACGTGCTGATGATCCAGCTGCTCAGCGCACTGGCCACCGGCGGCGCGGTGGTCGCCAGCCAGTACATCGGCCACCGGGAGCCCAAACGGGCCAAGGCCAGCGCCGCCCAGATCATGTTCATTATGATCTCGCTCAGCGTGGTCACCGCCGTTATCGTGGCGGTGGGGCGGCACGCCATCCTGCGGGGCATCTTCGGCTCCATTGACGCGGATGTGATGCGCTACGCCGAGACCTATTTCCTGCTCTCGGCCCTGAGCTATCCCTTTATCGGCGTGTACAACGCCGGTGCGGCCCTGTTCCGCGCCCAGGGCAACAGCAAGATCAGTATGCTTTCCAGCCTGGTGATGAACGTGGTGAACATTGGCGGCAACGCCATCCTGATCTACGGGTTCGGCATGGGCGTGATGGGTGCGGCCACCGCCAGCCTCGTGAGCCGGATGATCGCCTGCTTCACCGTGATGTTCCTGCTGCAGAAGCCGGACTGTGCGCTGCGCGTCGACCACCTCACCGACCTGAAGCCTGACCTCGACCTCATCAAGCGCATCCTGAAAGTCGGCATCCCCGCCGGCATCGAGAACGGCATGTTCCAGATCGGCAAGCTGTCGGTCTCCAGCCTGACCAGCACGCTGGGCACCGCGGCCATTGCCGCAAATGCTGTGGCAGGCAACATCTCCAGCTTCCTGAACGTGCCCGCCTCCGCCGTGGGCATCGGCGCGCTGACCGTTGTGGGCCAGTGTCTGGGTGCCGGGGAAAAGGTGCAGGCCAAGCGCTATTCCCGCCTGCTGCTCCTGACCGCCTACGCCGGGGACTGGGTGATGAACCTTTCCGGCCTGTTCTTCCTGAACAAGCTGGCGCTCTCCTGGTTCAACCTCTCGCCGGAGGCCTACGGCATGGCACTGGAGCTGATGGTCTGGTTCAACGCTGTATCGCTGATCCTGTGGCCCTCCAGCTTCACCTTGCCCAACATCCTGCGCGCCGCCGGAGATGCCGCCTTTACCATGACGGTCAGCGTCATCTCCATGTGGGTGTTCCGGGTGGCCTTCTGCTACCTGATGGTGCTCAAGTTCCACTGCGGCCTGCTGTTCATCTGGATGGGCATGTTCCTGGATTGGGCCATGCGCTCGCTGTTCTTCTGCGTCCGCTTTGTCCGCGGCAAGTGGATGGAACAAAAGGTGATCTGAGTTTCCGTATATCCGGCCCTCCCCGCCATTGCACTTTTGGCGGGGAGGGCCTTTTTTGTGCAGGAAACCCGCATCCTGTCTCGTATCAATAGGCAGAAGCTTCTCTCACCTGCATCCGCTTCCCCAAAGCATACCAAATTCCGCGCGGATGTGTTCACGATTTTGTCAGCTTTTTGTCTTGTTTTCTTCGTCTTTGCGCGGTATAATCATACGCTGCAAAGAACTTTAGGCGGGGCTGCGGCCCCCATTCCAGAAAAGGAAGTGTGTTCCATGCGCAACTGGTTTTCCCGCCATCCCGTTTCGTTCATGGCGTTTTATCTCCTGTTTTACCTTTCGGCGTTCCATTGGCTCGAAGTCCATATTGCCGTGCCCGATGTTCTGGTGCACTGCCATCTGGACGACCTGATCCCCTTTTGCAAATATGCCATCGTGCCCTACTTTGCGTGGTTCGTATGGATCCCGTTCACCCTGTTCTACCTGCTGTGGAAAGCGCCCCGGGCCGACTTCTGGCGGCTCTGCCTGCCCCTGTTTGCGGGCATGACCATTGCGCTGGCCTGCTATGTCATCCTGCCCACCGGGCTGGATCTGCGGCCCTACCGGGTATACGGCAGCGACCTCTTTGCTCAGGCTGTGCGGATGCTCTATGCCACCGACACGCCCCTCAACGTCTGCCCCTCCATCCATGTGTTCAACTCCGTCACCCTGATGATGGCCTACTACCGCAGCCGCATCTTTGAAACGCCGGGCCGCCGCTGGATGCGGCCTGCCTCCGCCGTGCTCTGCGTTTCCATCATTGCGTCCACGGTCCTGCTCAAGCAGCACAGCTGCATTGATGTATTGCTGGGCATCCTGCTGGCCATGGCGCTGGATACCGGCATGACCGCACTGGAACGCAGCGACGCAAGAGCCTTGCAGCGGCTGTAAACTTTCTCTGAAACGTAAAACTCCCCCGCCAAATGGACAGGGGAGTTTTTGTTTGGGTCAGGTCGCGTCGATAAAGATTTCCAACTGGCTCGTATCCAGCTCGACCTTTTCCTTTCCGACTTTGGTATAGGAAACATCCAGATATTTCAGGTTCGTGTCCCCGGCAAGAATTTGTCTGCACAACTCCGAATCCACAGAGGCATGATTCATCAGATTCAGCCACACCAGCTGGGGCATCCGAGCCAGCGGGGTAAGATCCATGGCTTTGTAGCGGTTTGCAGCACCTTCTGGAACCGACAGATCCAAGTACTGAATGCTACTGCCATCCAGCGGCTCAAAGCTGGGGAATTCCGGGCCTTTCACCAGCTGCAGGGCCTTCAGCTGAGGCATCTGCTGCAGAGGCTCCAGTGATTTGATCCGGGTCACATCCAGCGTCAGCGTACGCAGGTTCGCACCCGCCAGCTGGGCCAGATCGACCTCACTGCCGGTGATCCACAGCACCTCCAGAGACTGCATCTGTGCCAGCGCCGAAAGGTCTGCAACGTTGACCTCCGGCCGCTGCTGGCTGCTGCCGTACATCAGCTTCACCACAGAGTCCATCTCTGCAAAGGCGGCGAATGCGCCACTTTCCACGCTGGGCAGGGTCAGATACACCAGATTCCTGCATTTCTCCAGCCCCGTCAGGTCCTGAAGGGGAGTGCTGACATTTTTGCTGTTGACGCACAGCACCTGCAGGCTGTCGAAATGCCGCAGATCTGCCAGAGAGGTCAGGGGCTCATAAGTACCTTCCACTCTGCTTCTGTAGGCTTCCAACGGATCATCGTAGCTAAAACTATCCCCAAGGTTTTCTCCGTCCGGGGCGTTTTTGATAAGGTCATCGGCGGTCTTGTCTCCAGTGCCCAAAGTAACGCTCTGATAGTCCCACACATCGCTGTGGTAGATATCTCCCTCCGGCCTGTCAAGCCAGTTTCGGACGTGCTTTTCCATTACCGGGTCTTGCCATTCGATAACATAATCCTCGCCGTGTTCCACCTGTCGGGCAGGAACTGTGATTTCTTTTTGCTGAGCAAAAATCTCATTCATTGGAGAACGATACAGCCCTGGTTTCTGCTTGGGAACCCCTGCACAGCCGCTGAACAGCAGTGCCGCCCCCATCACCATACTGAGAAATCTCATTTTCTTGCTCATAGGCTTTCTCCTTTCGGCTTTACTCGATTTCTACGGTCTTGTCATCCCTCTTTTCTTCTTCATCACGACTTGTCTGGTTTGGAACCTGTGTCAACACTTCGTTTCTCTCGTAACCACACTTATCACACCGTACCGTCACCCACACAGTAGTGTAATAGTAATTATACTCTGTCCACGTTCTGATAATATTAAGCGGCACATACTCTTCAGGCGTAGTACAAATAGGACACGCCGAACTAAAACATGGCTTTACCGTTTCATCTTCCGGTTCAGCGGCAAATGCACCAAGCGGCATCGCACACACAAGTGTCAATACCACCAATAGACCAGCTAACATCTTTTTCATTTTACTTCCTCCAATCTTTGTTGTGATTTTTGCTATTTATATTCTACTATAAGAGTATTATTTTGTAAATAACAAACCACAATCTTTACCGTTTCCAGTGAAAGATTGTGGTTTTGCTTAAAACAGATTTTCCGGCAGGCAGATATCCTGCTTTGGCACCTTGTCCCAAGAAAAGTCTGGGATCAGGCTTTCCGGGGTGCGGGGAGCCGGTTCAGGTTGGAGACCATAGGCAAAGGCAAGCCTGCCCACAATCTCTTCCGCCGTATACTTTGCCCGCAGGTTTTCCAGGCTCTGGTCCCCGTCCCGTTTGGACAGGCGGCGGCCATCGGGGGCCAGCAGGAGCGGGCAATGGGCAAACTTTGGGGCGGGCAGGCCCAGCAGACGGTAAAGATAGAGCTGCCGGGCGGTGGAAGAGAGCAGGTCTGCGCCCCGCACCACCTCCGTCACGCCCATCCGGGCATCGTCCACCACCACGGCCAGCTGGTAGGCAAACACACCGTCGGCACGGCGGAGGTAGAAATCCCCGCAGTCGCGGAGCAGGTTCTCGGTGTGGGGGCCCATACAGCCATCGGTGAAGGTGATGTCCTCGTCGGGCACCATGAGCCGGTAGGCCGGAGCCTTCTTTTTGCTCTTTTCGGCGATCTGCTCCGCCGTCAGCCCCCGGCAGGTGCCGGGATAGATCACATTGCCGTCGGAGGTGTGGGGTGCGCTGGCGGCATGGAGCTGGGCACGGGAGCAGAAACAGGGGTACACAAGGCCCTGTGCTTCCAGTTTGTTATAGCTCTCGGTGTAGATAGCGGCGCACTCGCTCTGGTAATAGGGGCCGTTGGGGCCGCCGCTGCTGCCGCCCTCGTCCCAGACAAGGCCCAGCCAGCGCAGGTCCTCTTCCAGTGCGTCGGCATATTTGCGGGGGCAGCGCTCGGCATCCAGATCCTCAATGCGCAGAACGATGCGCCCGCCCTGACTTCTGGCGCTGAGCCAGGCCAGCAGGCTGCAGGCCAGATTGCCCAGATGCAGCCGCCCGCTGGGGCTGGGGGCAAAGCGCCCGGTCACAGCGCTCACAGGCCCAGCTTCCACTCGCCGTCCACAGGCTGGGAGATGGGCGTGTTATAGAACTCGGCCACGGCCTTTGCCATGTACTCGGCATCCTTGCAGCTGGCGGTCTCCATTGCGGAATGCATGGCCAGCTGTGCCAGACCGATATCCACCATGGGGATCAGGATCTGGTGGCCCAGCAGGTTGCCCAGCGTGGAGCCGCCGGGAACATCCGCGCGGTTTGCGGCCACCTGCACCGGCACACCGGCCTTTTTGCAGATCTCGGCAAAGGCAGCGCCGGTAAAGCCGCTGGTGGTGTAGGTCTGGCGGGCATTGTACTTCAGCAGCACACCGCCGCCCATGACCGCCACGTTGGCGGGATCGCTCTTTTCGGGGTGGTTGGGGTGGGTGGCGTGGCCATTGTCGGCGCTCAGCAGCAGGCTGTTGGTGCAGGCACGGATGCTCTGCTCCCGGGTGACCCCCAGCTTTTCCTCAATGCGGGCCAGCACGTTGGCCATCAGGGTGCCCTGTGCGCCCTGCCGGCTGGAGGAGCCCACCTCCTCGTTGTCGAACATGACCCACATATCGCCCCGGCCTTCCTCCTCGCCGCGGCCCTGCAGGAAGCCCCACAGGGTGGTGTAGGCGCATTCCAGATCATCGATGCGGCCGGACATGAAATATTCGCCCTTCAGGCCCACGCGCTCGGCCTTTTCCCGGGTGCAGAGCACCAGGTCAGCGTCCACGATATCCTCTGCCTTGACCCCGGCCTCCTCAGCCAGAGCGTCCCGCAGGGTGGAGCCCGCCTCACCAAAGATGGGCTGCAGATCCACCTGAGGGTTGTACTTCATGCCGTTGTTCAGGTCACGGTTGAAGTGGATGCAGAGGTTGGGGATGACAGCCAGCGCCCGGTCGGGGTGGACCAGCAGGCTCCGGATGCCGTTCTCCGTGCGGACCAGAATGCGGCCCGCCACGCTCAGGGGACGGTCCAGCCAGGTGGGCATGATCATGCCGCCGTAGCCCTCGGTCTCTGCCTTGGCAAAGACTGCGTCCTTGCCGCCGTCCAGCTGCTTGATGCGCCAGGTGGGAGAATCGCTGTGGCTGGCGGTGACATGCCAGCCGATCAGCTCGCCCTTGGGCATCCGCCATGCCAGCACGGCAGAGCCGTTGCGGGTGGTGTAATACCTGCCGCCGGGCACCAGCTCCCAGGCTGCGCTCTCGGGGCAGTTCTGGTAGCCGTTCTCCTCCAGGATCTTCACAGCCGCAGCCGTGGAGTGGAAGGCGCTGACACCGGCGTTCAGGAAATCGAAGAGACCTTCGACGGAAAAGGTGTTATTCTGCATTTTATGTTCTCCTTTATTTTCAGGTTACCCATTGCTAAACCTCTCCGTCATTGCTTCGCAATGCCACCTTTCTTGGCTCCCCTGTTAGGGGAGCTGTCGCCGCAGGCGACTGAGAGGTTTCGCCACAATTATACCGTTTCTCTTATCAAAAAGCAATCACACCGGGGCCATCTCGGCAAGCTGCTGTTCAAGCGCATGGCGGAGCTGGGCGGCGTGCAGGCCGCAAACCAGCTGGACCCGGGTGCCCTGCACCACAAGACCTTTATGGGGCAGGGAGAGCAGAGCCCCCATATCCAGCAGCGAGGCATCCCGCACCGTGAGCCGGAGGCGGGTGAAGCAGTTTCCCAGCTGGGCGATGTTCTCCGGCCCGCCCAGCGCGGCGATGAACCGGCACACCTCCTGCGGGTCGGCGTACGGGGACTGGTCTGCGGAAAGGGCTGCTTCCCGGCCCGGGGTGGGCAGATCCTTTGCTTTGATGAGGACGCTGAACACGGCAAAGTAGGTCAGGATCTCCGCAAAGCCCAGCAGATAGAGCAGCGGCAGATTCTGCAGCTGCTCCCCGGCGCTCAGGTTGAACACCAGCGACCCCAGCAGGTTGGAGGTAAAGGCCCGGACGTGCAGGACATGGAGCAGCACCATAAAGCCGCCCGTAATGACCGCATGGGCCACCCAGAGCAGGGGCGAAACGAAGCAGAACAGAAAATCAATGGGTTCGGTGATGGAGGCCACCGAGGCCGTGACCGCCAGCGGGATCATAGCGGCGGCGGTACGGGCACGGTTCTCCCTGCGGGCCGTGAAGATGAAGGCCGCTGCAATGCCCAGATAGCCAAAGGTCTTGGTGAAGCCGGTGTACATCCAGACGATGCCGTCCGAGAGGGGCAGACCCATGGTGTACTCGGTCATGCAGACGGCGTAAGCACCTGTGTAGGTCACAGAGCCTACGGTCAGGCTGCCGCCCAGCGAGGAGAACTGGAAGGGCATATAGATGAGGTGATGCAGGCCGGTGGGAATGAGCAGCCGTTCCAGAAAGCCGTAAAGGAACACACCCGCGTTCCCTGAAGCCGCGATCCAGCCCGTGAGGGCGCTGACCGCCCGCTGCAGCGGCGGGCAGACAAAGCAGAACCCCAGCCCCAGTGCCACCGCCAGCGCCGACAGCCACAAAAACGACCACCGCAGGCCCGAATAGAGCTGGGTGATCATTCCATAAAACTGCTTTTCGCAGGTGCGGTTGAAGAGCCACGCCGCCGCAAAGCCCAGCACGATGCCGCTTGCCACGCCGGTGTCCACCACCTGAATGCCCAGAATGGTGGTCTGGCCCGTGCCCGCAAGGCCGGTCATCCCGTTCGGCTGGGCAAGCAGTCCCAGCGCTTCCAGCGCGGTGTGGTTGGCTGTGAGGAACACCAGATAGGCCATCAGCGCCAGCAGGGCGGCATCCTGCTTTTCGGTTTTGGCGCGCACGGCTGCCACCCCCACACAGAGAATGACGCTGAGGTTGTTGATGAGCACCATCATCCCGTTGTAGAGCAGCTGCCCCATCAGCTGCAGTGGAGCCCACTGCAGCACCGGCAGCGCCTGACACAAGGGCTTGCTGGTGAGCAGCGCCCCCAGCACCAGCAGCAGGCCCGCCGCCGAAAGATAAGACAGCGGCGACAGCAGCGACTGTGAAAAGCGTTCCAGCCGCCGCAGAAATTTCTGCATCCGTTTCTCCCCCTTTTTCCGGTTCTTCACTCATTTCTCCCAGTTTGACCATGGCAGAATTATACGCGCCAGCGCAAAAAATGTCAATCCCACCCAACTGAGAAAAAAACGACAAAAGTTTGTATAGTTTGCACAGCCGGTGTGAAAAATCGTCCTGCGCACGCCGATTGACAACAGCCCGGCAGAACAGTATACTAGAAATGTACCAGAGCAGTTTCTCCGGCAGATGAGCCGGAACACGATAAAAGGAGGCTTTCCTATGATTCGCAAGCGTATTCTTTCCCTGCTGGTCTGCGCCGCCCTGCTGTGCGGCGTGCTGGCAGGCTGCAGCACCTCTTCCGGCAGCACTGCCGCTTCCAGCTCTTCCGCTTCTGCAAGCGAGAGCATCCCCTCTTCCACCGTGACCGCCGACACTGGCAAGGTGGGCCCGCTGGACGCAGGCGAGAATTCACTGTTCTCCCTCTCTGACCCGGACGATGCCTTTGCCCCCTGCCTCGGCTGGGGCCCCGGCGTGTCCGGCTGCTCGCTGAAATCCGTCATTGCGGCGGCTTCTCTGCTGAAATGGGCCGATGGCTGCAACATGAGCATCCAGCCGGTCAGCGACATCAAAGATGCCTATACCCAGTGGTTCGACAGCCTGAGCGCCGATGACCAGCAGAGCTTTGCCGATGCCTGGCCGCTCATCAAGGCCGATGCCGAGACCCTGCTGACCGACAAGGACAGCATGACCGGCCGCATCGAGGATGCCGGTCTGGATGCCAAAGAGCTGCCCGGCTGTTCCGAGGAAAACTGGAAAGCCCTGGCCGATGTCATTGACGTACTGGTCCCGGCTTCCAGCGAGTATTGATCGTTCCGTCTGCCCCTGAATGCAAGAGACATAAAAATAAGCCCGACGTTGTCGGGCTTATTTTTATGTTCAGATCTTCTTCAGGGTGTACTGGCGGGTGCCCATGCCGATCTTTTCGGCTTGATCCAGCGTTGCCTTCCACTCGACATTGGGGTTGGAATCCTTGAAGTTGTCGTGGTGGCAGTTCCAGCCGGGCTTTGCAAGGTTCTGGCCCAGCTGGCTGTTGGGCAGGGGCTGTGCGTTCAGGCAGGCATCGGCACAGGCCTGATCCAGCGCCACGGGGTCAAAGGAGGCGAACATGCCGATATCCGGCAGGATGGGGGCATCGTTCTCGCCGTGGCAGTCACAGTTGGGGCTGATATCCTGCACCAGGCTGATGTGGAAGCAGGGGCGGTCTGCACAGACGGCGGCGGCGTACTCTGCCATCTTGCGGTCCAGCTCCTCGTTGGCGCTGCTGTCGATGGAATAGATGGCATCGAAGTTGCAGGCACCGATGCAGCGGCCGCAGCCCTTGCACTTTTCGTAATCAATGACCGCCTTGTTGTTCTCGTTGTAGCGGATGGCATCGGAGCCGCACTCCTTGGCGCAGCGGTGGCAACCGCGGCAGAGCTCCTCCTGCACGGCGGGCTTACCGGAGGAGTGCTGCTCCATCTTGCCCGCACGGGAGCCGCAGCCCATGCCGATGTTCTTGATGGCTCCGCCGAAGCCAGTCGCTTCGTGGCCCTTGAAGTGGGTCAGGCTGATGAAGATGTCGGCATCCATAATGGCGCGGCCGATCTTGGCGGTCTTGCAGTATTCGCCGTTGGGCACGGGCACCTCAAGCTCATCGGTACCGCGCAGGCCGTCGCCAATGATGATCTGGCAACCGGTGGTCATGGGCCAGAAGCCGTTTTCCTGCGCGCAGCTCAGGTGTTCCAGCGCGTTCTTACGGCTGCCCGGGTACAGCGTGTTGCAGTCGGTCAAGAAGGGCTGGCCCCCCTGCTCCTTGCACAGGTCTGCCACCACCTTGGCGTAGTTCGGGCGCAGGAAAGCCAGGTTGCCCAGCTCGCCAAAGTGCATCTTGATGGCCACGAACTTGCCGTCCATATCAATGCTCTTGATGCCCGCCGCAATGCACAGGCGGCGCAGTTTTTCGGTCAGGCTGGTGCCCACAGGACACCGGAAGTCGGTGTAATATACAGTCGATGCTTCCATAGGGATCTCCTCCGTTTTTGACAATTTCAGGCGCGGCACTTTCCCGCCGCCGGGTTCTCTCTTTATGGCTCCAGTATAACACAAGGCCGGGGCCGGTGCAATTGCCCCAGGGCGCAAAAAAGCCGCCCATGCGGGCGGCTGGGGTGTTGGGATCAACAGGCTTCATCCCCAAAGAACGGCTTTACCGTATTCAGGTTCTCACCATTGCGGCGGGCCTTCCCCTGCTCGTAGGCCACTCGGGTGGCTTCTTCCACAAACGCCTTGACCTCAGGGGATGCAGAAGACCACGTAACATTGAATTGCCGGCATATTTTGTAAAAGGTGCGGTAAAACTCCTCCCGTTCCGGATCTCTCTCAAAATATTCATGTGCTGTCATCTTACAAACACCTCACTTCAAGTACATAACAAATACTTTCATTGCTGCTTCACCGGAAAGCTCATAGCGCGGAGCTCCGCCAAAACTTGGAAGAGGACTTGCACCATAATTCTGCACATAGTGCTCTGCCAGCTCCGGAACCTTTGCTTCAAAGGTAACCGTTCCACCGCACGCATGGTCAATGGACAGCTTGATACCGTAGGCAATCAGGACCCGCCCTATTCCATGGTATTTTCTGGCCTGTCCAACAATTGTCGGATTGCTCTGCGGCTGGCTCTCAATATAAGTGATGTGAACCATTACATCATTTTCCAATATTTCATACGCAGCCAGAGCAACCAGCTCCCCATCTGCGGTTTTCAGCGCATATTTTTCAAAGGAATTACTCTGAATATACTCCGACATCCAGCTTGTCTGCCAGTGTGGCTCTTTTTCCGTTTGTGCCGCATCCGTTTTTTTCATCCGCGTGATTTGTACGCCAATTTTCTGGTTATCACCAGCATCTACAATAAACGGAACAAATCTTGCCATAAGCGCCTCTCCTCCGAATCCCCTTCCGAACTGACAATATTATTATACTCGTTCATGTGCATTTTTTCAACAATGGCGCAAAAAAGCCGCCCGGGCGGGCGGCTTGGGGGTTCGGGAGCGATTTACGCAATGGCGGTGATGGCGGCCACAGCCAGGACGATCAGGCCCAGCACGATGCGGTAAAGACCGAAGAACTTGAAGTTATGGCGCTTGACGTAATCCATCAGGAAGCGGATGGCGGCAAGGCTGACCACAAAGGCGACCACGCAGCCCACCACGAGGACAGCGATCTCGGTGCCGGTCATCGCAGCGCCGGAGAGGACGAACTTGACCACCTTGAGCAGGGACGCGCCCGCCATAACGGGGATGGCGAGGAAGAAGGTAAACTCGGCCACACAGGCACGGGACAGACCCAGCAGCAGGCCGCCCACGATGGTGGCACCGGAGCGGGAAGTGCCGGGGATGATGGCCAGCATCTGCCACACGCCAACGATGAAGGCTTCGCGGTAGGTGATCTGTTCCAGCCGGGTGACATGCGGGGCGGTGCGGCGGTTCTCCACAAGGATGAAGAGGACACCGTACAGGATCAGCATGGCGGCGACTGTAATGTAATTGTAGAAGCGGGCCTCAAACCAGTCGTCCAGCGGGCTGATGATGAGCACCGGGATGGTGGCGGCCACTACCTTGAACCAGAGCTGCCAGACGGCAGGCTTGGAGCAGACGCGGCCATGGCGCAGGCCGAAGGGCCAGAGCTTATTCCAGAACAGCACCACCACAGCCAGAATGGCACCCAGCTGGATGACCACGCGGAACATGGACATAAACTCCTCGCTGGCGTTGAACTTGACCACCTGCTCCACCAGGATCATGTGGCCGGTGGACGAGATGGGCAGCCACTCGGTGATGCCCTCCACAATGCCCATCAGGATGGCTTTCAGTATTTCAAGAAACATGGGTTCTCCTCCCTGCAAAGCGGCACAGGCGCTCCGCACACATTCAGATTGGGTTCGTTTTCCAGTATATCATATTCTGAAAGCCTGCGCACGAAAAATCACAAATTTTATACAGGAGCACTGTCTGCTTTTTCTGTATTTATCTGCCGCGGGAAATATGCTATACTGGACACAACGCTTTTCCCTGTGTTTCCTTCTGACGCGGAATGCCGGGCCAGATAACAACAGATTTTGAACAATGAGGTGACATCCATGAATATTCTGGTGATCGGCTGCGACCAGGTGGGCGCGGCACTGGTGCGGGATCTGGAACGCATCGGCCATGATATTTCCCTGATCGAAAAGGACCCCGAGCAGCTCAAGCGGCTGGACAGCTTTGATGATTATTCCTTTGGCGGCACGGCCCTTGTGGGCGACCCCACCGATCCCGACATCCTCAAGCAGGGTGGCGTGGAGAACTGCGACGCGGTGGCCGCTGTGTGCGAGGATGACTCCGTGAACCTGATGGCTGCACAGATCGCAAAGAACATCTTCCGGCGCGAAAAGGTTATCTGCCGCGTCTCTGACCCGCATTTGCAGGTGCTCTACCACAAGACCTACGAGCTGGACACGATCTGCCCCACCATCCTGACAGAACAGGCCGTGTTCCGTGCGCTGGCGAAGTGAGGAGTAAAACCTCTCAGTCTCGCACCCGCTCGACAGCTCCCCTAGTAGGGGAGCCCTTGGCAAATGCGTAAAGCTTTACCTGACTGCCAAGGCCTCTCCTACTAGGAGAGGTGGCAATGCGAAGCATTGACGGAGAGGTTTAGCTCAGGAGAAGTTTTACCTAAAGTAATATGAGGTATCAATATGAAAGTTTGTATTGCAGGCGGCGGGCGTGTTGGGCGGTATCTGGCCCAGAGCCTGCTGACGAATCACCATTCGGTGGTCATCATTGAACCCATCGAGGCCCAGTGCCGGATGCTGGCAGATTCGCTGGACATCCCCGTGATCTGCGGCGATTCCATCAGCGTGGACACCCTGCGCACCGCCGATGTTGGCAGCTGCAACGCCTTTGTGGCCGTGACCGGCTCGGACGAGGACAACCTCGTGGCCTGTCAGATCGCCAAGCGGGAGTTCGGCGTGGACCGTACCGTGGCCCGGGCCTCCAACCCCAAGAACCGGGAGCTGCTGCACACCTTAGGCGTGGATACCGTGGTCTGTGGCACCGACAACCTGAGCCACATTCTGGAGCGGGAGATTGAGACGGATACCATCCGCCAGCTGCTCAGCCTGGGCGGCGGCACGGCCAGCCTGAACGAGATCCTGCTGCCCGAGAACTTCAAGTTTGCGGGCAAGGCCATCATGGATGTGCCCATTCCCGGCGATGCCATTCTGGTCAGCATCACCCGCGACACCGAGTTCATCATCCCCCACGGCAACACCGTTCTGCTGCCCTGGGACCGCATCCTAGTGCTGACGCAGGACGATACCCTGCACCTGCTGACCGATGCCTGGGAGCTGAACAGCAAGTGACGGAGCGGGAGCTGCGCCGCACGGCGCTCATCATCCCGCCTCGGGGCCGGGCTGTGATCTGCTGCTGGGCCGCCATCCCGGGCCTGTTGGCGGCTCCCTTTGTGTTCTGGCAGAGCCTGCCCGCCGGGGTGGTGTTCTGCCTGCTCTGGGCCGCACTGGTGGCGGTGGTGTACCAGCGCGCCTGCAGCTATGCCGCCTCGCTGGGCGCGGAGACCCTGACGGTGTACTCCGGCATCGTCTTCCCGCTGCGGCGGGGGATCCGCCGCAGGGCCGTAACAGGGCTGTTCCGGCTGCGCACGCCGCTGCTCCGGCTGGCAGGGGTATCGGTGGTCGTCATCACGGCACCGGGCACGCGGCTTATTTTACCGGCGGTCCCGGCAGAGCAGGCCGCTGCCCTCACCCATGCCCTTGCGGAGGAGATCCGATGAATGAACGCCGCCTGCACCCCTTTACCGTCCTGCGGTTTCTGCGCAAGACGCTGGTGGTCTATCTGCTGCCGCTGGTTCAGGTGCTGTCTGAGCGGAACTGGACAGCCCTGCACACGGCTCTGCAGCAGGATGCGCTGCTGTTCCTTCTGCTCTGCGCAGTGAGCTGGGGCATCCTGCATGTGAGCAGCTGGAGCATGGATGACACCGGAGTCTTTCATCTGCACTGGCGGCTGGGCATCCGGCTGGATCGTGCCCTGCGGGGCGAGATGCTGGCGGCATTGACCATCGACCGGCCCCTGCTCTACCGGATGGCCGGGGCAAGCCGCCTGACCCTTTACCCGGTGGGCGCGGCGCAAAAGCACACCCTTTCGGTCTGCCTGCCCAAAGCCGATGCCGAGGCGGTGGCAGACCAGCTGATGCCTCTGGTAAAGCCTACCCTGCACCGGCCCGCCGGAGGGGAGCGGGCGGCGCTGGGTTTTCTGGGGGCCAACGGCCTCTCCACGCTGGCCCTGTTCGTGCTGGCCGTGCGCCAGACCCGGGATGTTCCGGACTGGAACCCTGCCGTTTTTGCCCAGATCCAGGTGAGCTTTCTGGCCCGCTTCGCGGCGCGGTGGCTCCCTGCAGGCGCGGCGTGGCTGCTGGCGGCTGCTGGCTTTCTGCTGGGGGCCAGCCTGATGCGCAGCTTTGCCCAGACCGTGCACTACACTGTCTGGCACACGGCCGACCAGATCGGTAGCCGGGGCGGCTGGCTGGGGCACTTCGAGTGCCGGGTGCGGACAAGCGAGATCAGCTTTGCAGATGTCCGCATCTCCCCCGCCGCCCGGCTGATGAAACGCTGGCCGGTCTTTGTAACGGCGAGCGGCTGCTCCCCCGAGCTGCCGCTGTTCGTCTACCGCAGCGGCGAGGAGGCATTGTTCCGGGAGCTGCTGCCGGAGTTCCGGATGCCGCCCGACCTGCTGGCCCGCACCGAGCAGCGCAGTCTCATCTTTTTTGCACCGGCAGGCATTCCCTTTGCCCTCTGCCTGCTGCTGACGCTGGTCTCGGCCACAGTGCTGCCCCAGCTGACCGTGACCCTGCTCATCCCCACGCTCTTCTTTGGGGCACTGCTGGCCGGAGCCGCGGCCGGCTACCGGCGGGAGGGCCTCTGGCTGCGGGAGGGCCGCATGACCCTGCGGCGGCAGCAGGGGCTCTACCTGCACTGCATCTGTGTGTTTCACCCGGATGTCTGCCTGACCGCAGCACAAAGCCCCTGGGCTGCCAGCGTTGGCCGCACCAACCTGACCCTGACCTTTCCCGGCTGGGTAAAACTCAAGGTGAGGAGCGTGCCGCTGCGGGATGCGGAGAAATTTTTCAAATTTATGGAAACGAATTAAACCTCTCAGCCGCCGATCGGCGACAGTTCCCCCAATAAGGGGAGCCCTTGGCATAAAGATAACGTTATTGTTTTTAGGGGAAGTAAAATTGTTATGATTCATACAGTATTATTTGATTTGGACGGCACTTTGCTGAACACCATCGACGACCTGGCTGATGCAGGCAACTGGGTGTGCGCACAGCACGGGTGGCCGGAATTTACGGTGGAGCAGTTCAAGCACATGGTGGGCAACGGCATCCCGAAGCTCGTGGAGCGGTTTTCGCCCGCCGAAGCCCGCACACCGGAGCAGCTGGCCGCTACGCTGGCGGAGTTTACCGCCCGGTACGATGCCCACAAGGAGGACAAAACCGCGCCTTACCCGGGCATTGCTGCCCTCATTGACGCGCTGAACACCGCGGGCGTGCAGTGCGCGGTGTTCTCCAACAAGGCTGACCCGCTGTGCGGCAAGATCATCGAGCATTATTTCGGGGCAGGTCGGTTTGTTCTGGTGCGGGGCAGCCGCCCGGGTGTGCCCACCAAGCCCGACCCCACCGGTGTTTACAGCCTGATGCAGGACCTGCATGCAGACCCTGCCAGCACCCTGTTTGTGGGCGACAGCGATGTAGATATCCTGACCGGGCACAATGCCGGTCTGCCTGCCATGGGGGCGCTGTGGGGCTTCCGGGGCCGCGCAGAGCTGACTGCTGCCGGAGCCGATGCACTGGCCGGCGTACCTGAGGATATTTTAGAATACGTTAGAACACATTAAAGGAACGACCCTCTCCGGTGCTGTGAAGCACGGACGGAGAGGGTCGATTTTTATTTGCAGACTGTTCACAGGATGTTTCTTGCATAAACTCCCCTGTTTTTCTATAATATAGTTCCTATTTGAAACAATTGAGAAACGGAGGACTTGCCCATGGCAGCTGAAAAGAAAACTTCCCCCAACGTAGAGAGCCGCCTGCGCCATAACATCCTGAAAATGCCCCAGGAGGTGTATGCCGCCAGCGGCATCGTCATCAACGGGCGGCGGCTGAAAAGCTTTGTATTCACCACCGACCTTGCCATCATCCGCAACTGCGACGCGGACGCGGTGTTCGCGGTCTATCCTTTCACGCCCCAGCAGGCCATCAGCGATGCCATCATCAAGGCATCCTACATCCCGGTGTTCTGCGGTGTGGGCGGCGGCACCACCCATGGCGTGCGCACCCTGAACCTTGCCCGCGACGTGGAGAGTCAGGGTGCCATGGGCGTGGTGCTCAATTCCCCCATCTCTGACCTGAACCTGCTGGCGGTCTCGCGGGTGGTGGACATCCCGGTCATCATCACAGTGACAAAAGAGGACACCAACATCCAGAGCCGCATTGATTCCGGGGCATCCATCCTGAATGTGGCCTGCAGCACTGACACGCCCCGGGTGGTGGCAAAGATCCGGGAGCAGTTCCCGGATGTGCCCATCATCGCCAGCGGCGGCAAGACCGGCGAGAGCATTTCCGCCACCATTGCAGCGGGTGCCAACGCCATTACCTACACGCCGCCCTCCCCGGCTGTGCTGTTCAAGGAAATGATGGAGAAATACCGGGAATGATTTATGCAAGATGCTGTAACTTTTTTCTGTTACAGCGTCTTTTTTACGCCATGAAAGGAGATATTTCAGAAATTTTTGAATTTTTGCGAAATAATTGTTGACAAATCGCGGTCGATTGGCTATAATAATAAAGCACTGTTCAAGTGCACAAAATAAATATGGCGGTATAGCTCAGTTGGCTAGAGCATTCGGTTCATACCCGAAGTGTCACCGGTTCAAATCCAGTTACCGCTACCACGTTACAGAGTTTCGCTAAGATAAGGGGGACGGTCGTCCGCAGTAGTGGATGATGGATGTCGGAGGTTTTAGCGAAGCTCTGTGTTTTTGAGGCCCGTTGGTCAAGCGGTTAAGACACGGCCCTTTCACGGCTGTAACATGGGTTCGATTCCCGTACGGGTCACCAAAAAGCTTCTGATTGAAAAATCAGGAGCTTTTTTCTTTTTGTTTTTTCCACACAACAAAACCCCGCCGTCTGCATCACGCAGACGGCGGGATTTTCAACATTTTATGAGTGCTTTGTGGAAAAGCTCAGGCTCAGCCCTTCTTGTGGGTGGGAACCATAACTTCCAGGCCGCCCATGTAGGGCTGCAGCACCTTGGGGATGGTCACGGAGCCATCGGCCTGCAGATGATTCTCCAGGAAGGCGATCAGCATACGCGGAGGAGCCACGCAGGTGTTGTTCAGGGTGTGGGCCAGATAGGTCTTGCCGTCCTTGCCCTTGACGCGGATGTGCAGGCGGCGTGCCTGTGCATCGCCCAGGTTGGAGCAGGAGCAGACCTCAAAGTACTTCTGCTGGCGGGGGCTCCAGGCCTCGATATCGCAGCTCTTGACCTTCAGGTCAGCCAGATCGCCGGAGCAGCAGTTCAGCTGGCGCACGGGGATCTCCATGCTGCGGAACAGCTCCACGGAGTTCTTCCAGAGCTTCTCGTACCAGTCGGCGCTCTCCTCGGGGCGGCAGACCACAATCATCTCCTGCTTCTCGAACTGATGGATGCGGTAGATGCCGCGCTCCTCGATGCCGTGTGCGCCCTTCTCCTTGCGGAAGCAGGGGCTGTAAGAGGTCAGGGTCAGGGGCAGAGTGGCCTCGTCCAGGGTCTGGTCGATGAAGCGGCCGATCATGGTGTGCTCACTGGTGCCGATCAGGTACAGATCCTCGCCCTCGATCTTGTACATCATGGCATCCATCTCGGGGAAGGACATCACGCCCTGCACCACGTTGCCGTGCATCATAAAGGGAGGAATGACATAGGTGAAGCCCTTGTCGATCATAAAGTCGCGGGCATAAGCCAGCACAGCCTCGTGCAGGCGGGCAATGTTGCCCAGCAGGTAGTAGAAGCCATTGCCAGCAACGCGGCCAGCAGCGTCCATATCGATGCCGTCAAAGCTCTCCATGATCTCGGTGTGGTACGGGATGGGGAAATCGGGCACCACAGGCTCGCCAAAACGCTGAGCCTCCACGTTGTAGGTGTCATCGGGGCCGATGGGCACGCTGGGGTCGATCATCTGGGGGATGGTGTACATGATCTCCTGGATGCGGTCAGCCAGCTTGGCTTCCTCGGCTTCCAGCTCTGCCATCTTGTCCGCATCGGCCTTGACGGCGGCGTTGTTGGCATCGATCTGTGCCTGCAGCTGGGCCTTCTGGGCCTCATCGGTGCACTTCTTCAGCTGACCGAACAGGGGGCCGTTGGCCTTGCTCAGCTTGTTGCGGGCAGCCTTCAGGCTTTCAACTTCCTTCAGGCACTCGCGGTACTTTGCGTCCTTCTCGATGACTTCATCCACCAGAGGGAGCTTGGCATCCTGGAACTTCTTCTTGATGTTTTCCTTGACAGCATCCGGGTTGTCACGGACAAATTTGATATCAAGCATGATTTACTCTCCTTACTCTATTTCGGTTCGCATGGGGCGGGTAAGCCCTTTCCCATGCCGTTCAAAGGCGGCGTGCGCCTTAGATCGCTATGTTTTTCTTCTCGGGCAGGCTTGCCTTCGTACAACCTCTCAGTCGGGCTTGCGCCCGCCAGCTCCCCTAGTCGGGGAGCTTCTGGCGTACACGAAAAGCTTCCATCGGCTGCCAAGGCCTCTCCTACTGGGCAACAACAATGACGGAGAGATTTAATCCTCAACCTGATATTGCCCTAATAAGTTTGCAAAAGCCTTCAGCTGCTCATCCGAGTAGAAATGGACGGTCAGCTTGCCCTTGCCGTCGTGGTAGGCCACACTGACCTCACTGCCCAGCGCCTGCTTCAGGCTCTCCTCCACCTCCACAGGCAGGGTGCCGCGCGGGGCGGGCTCCACAGGCTCTTTGGGGGGCTTGGCCAGCTTTTTGCACAGGGCCTCTGCCTGCCGGACATTCAGCTCATGGTCGGCAATGATCTGTGCCGCCTGCTCCTGCAGCTCCGGGGTGGGCAGGCCCAGCACCACCTTTGCGTGGCCCGTGGTGAGGAAACCGCCCTTCAGCAGCTCCAGCACCGTTTCGGGCAGGTTGAGCAGACGCAGGCTGTTGGCCAGCGCACTGCGGCTCTTGCCCAGTTTGCGGGCGGCCTGCTCCTGGGTCAGGTCACAGCGGGTCATCAGCTCCCGGATGCCCAGTGCTTCTTCCACCGGGTCCAGATCCTCGCGCTGAAGGTTTTCCACCAGCGCCAGCTCCATGGCCTGCTCATCTGTGACATCCTTCACGACGACGGGCGCCTCGGTCAGGCCCGCCATCCGGCAGGCACGCCAGCGGCGCTCACCAGCCACGATGAGATAGCGGTCTACCCCGTGGGGCCGCACCGCGATGGGCTGCAGCAAACCGTGTTCTGAGATGCTGGCCGCCAGCTCTGCCAGCGTTTCCTCATCAAAGGTCTTGCGGGGCTGAGCCGGGTCCGGCTCGATTTCCCGCAGGGGCAGCGTCTCGATCCGGTTATCGGACTCAAAGCTGGGGGCTGTGTCCTCAAACAGACTTTCCAGGCCCCGGCCCAGTCCTCCTCTTTTTTTTGCCATAGGTTACGCTTCCCCCCGCTTCACTTGTTCCAGTGCGCTTTTCTGCTCGGCGGGGGCACTGTTCCCTTTTGTGCGGCGGCGTGCCGGTTCATGCGGGCGGTTGTTCTTTACGAACTCAATGGCGAGATCCATATAGGCCTCGCTGCCCTTGCCCTTGGGCTCATAGAAATTGATGGGCTGGCCGTAGCTGGGCGCTTCCGAGATGCGGATGGTGCGCGGGATGGTGGTCTTGTAGACCTTGGAGCCAAAATACTTTTTGACCTGATCCACCACCTGCAGCGTCAGGTTGAACCGCCCGGAGAACATGGTGAACACCACGCCCTCGATGTCCAGATAGGGGTTGTACTTCTTGCGGATGGTCTTGAGGGTGCTGATGAGCTCCGACAGGCCCTCCAGTGCGTAATACTCACACTGGATGGGGATAAGCACGCTGTCGCAGGCGCACAGACCGTTCAGGGTGAGCAGATCCAGGCTGGGCGGGCAGTCCACAAAGATGAAGTCGTAGTCCTTCTGCACCGAGGCCAGCGCCTTGCGCAGGCGGCTTTCGCGGCCCGGCAGATCGATCATTTCCAGACCCGCACCCGCAAGCCGGGTGTTGGAACCGATGACATCGGTGCGGAACTCGGTCTTGCGGATGGCATCCTTTGCCTCCGCCTCACCGATCAGCAACTCATAAGTACCCACATCGACACTCCGCTTGGGAATGCCGTAACCGGTGGTGGTATTGCCCTGCGGGTCCAGATCGACGATGAGCGTCTTTTTGCCCAGAGCCGCAACGCAGGACGAAAGGTTCACGGCCGTGGTGGTCTTGCCCACGCCGCCTTTTTGGTTTGCAATTGCAACGATTTTAGCCACGCTCTTTGTTTCCTCCCGGGAAAATTATTTGTTCCACGTGGAACATTCGAGGCCGGGCCCCGCTGTTTTCCCACCAGCAAAGCCCCTTTAAAGACTAGTATAGCACATCAGCGCGGCTTTTTGAACCTGTTTCCTGATTATTTTGCGTAAAAACCCTGTGGAATTGCATTTTTTGTGAAAATTGCGATGCGTTTTATCTTTGCGCGGCTGCGGTTGGGATGCGCACCGTGTATTCGATATAGCCGTCCCGCTCTTCCCTGTGGGCCGTGGCAGGCACACCGTTGTCCGTCATCAGCCGGATGGCATGGTCGATGGTGTTGACAAAGATGCGCACATCCTTGACCATGGAGATGCGGTGTCTGCCCGGGGCGGCGGCATTGAGCACCTGCTCAATGTACAGGTCGGTCTGCCGGGCATTCATCCGCCGCTTGGCAATGGTGATAAGGGCTTCGCTCCGCCGGTTCTCGGGCAGGCGCAGGACAGCCCGGGCGTGGCGCTCGGTCAGGCCATTGTCCAGCACGAACTGCCTTTGGTCGATGGTCAGCTGCAGCAGCCGCAGCTTGTTGGCAAGGGTGGGCTGTGCCATGCCCAGCCGCTTGGCCGCCTCGGCCTGGGTGCAGTCCCAAAGGGCGATCACATCCCGCAGCCCCTGTGCCTGCTCAAAGGGGTTCAGGTCTTCCCGCTGGATGTTTTCCAGCAGACCCAGCGCCGCAGTCCGCTGGTCGCCGCAGTCACAGAGGATGGCCGGGATGGTCTCCATCCTGGCCAACTTGCAGGCGCGGAGCCGCCGCTCCCCTGCCACCAGCTCGTAACCACCCTCGACCTTCCGCACCGAGATGGGCTGAAGCAGGCCGTTTTCCCGGATGCTCTGAGCCAGCCCCGCCAGCTCCTTTTCATCAAAAACAGTCCGAGCCTGAAACGGCGAGGGACGGATGCTTTCCACAGGCAGGGTGTAGATCTTTCCGGCAGATTTCTTCCATTCAAACATGATTCTTTCCCCTTTCGCTGAAATGTGACGCAGTTTTCCACCGTTTCCCGGGAAACGGTGGAAAACTCACTCATTGCAGTTCCAGTGTACCAGAAATCAAAAAGCCCTGCCAGAAGAATCGTTCGGCAGGGCTTGGCATTTATCTTGCGGTTTTGCGTTATTTCAGCGGAGACTTTGCGATCTTTCCACCGTTTCTGGGGTAGGCTGTCGGAGTTTGCGAAATCTTTTTGCAGAGGATGAGGGTGCGGGTATCGCCGCCCGGCAGATGCAGGGTGCGGGTCTCCTTATACTCTCCGCCCAGCTTCCGGATGGCACCGCGGGCCGCGGCCAGCTCCTCCTCGCCGGAAGCGCCTTTCATGGCAAGGAAGCTGCCACCCACCTTGACCAGCGGTAAGCAGTACTCGGCCAGCATGGGCAGAGCCGCCACCGCACGGGCAGAGGCCAGATCAAACTGCTCCCTCCATGCTTTGCGGGCGGCTTCCTCGGCGCGCTCCTTGGCAAACTCCACCCCGGTCAGGCCCAGCTGAGCGCAGGCATACTTCAAGAACTCCACCCGCTTGCCGGTGGGCTCCATCAGGGTCAGCTCCAGCTCGGGCTTATAGATCTTTGTCACGATACCCGGGAATCCGGCACCGGCACCCACGTCCACCATCTTCCCTGCTACCTCGGGCTGGCTGGCAAACAGCAGGCTGTCGAGGAAGTGCTTGTCCTCAATGCCCTCCGGGTCGGTGATGGCGGTCAGATTAACCTTCTGGTTGTAGTCCACCAGGATCTGCGCAAAGGCATCCAGCTGGTCCAGCTGGTCCCCGGTCAGCGCAATGTTCCACATGGAACATTTTTGTTCTAATCTGTTCTTGTCGATCATTTATCTGTCCCTTTTCGTGTGAGGCAATTCTTTTCTCTTTTTATCAATGGCTCCCCTATCAGGGGAGCTGTCGCCGCAGGCGGCTGAGATGTTATACAGAGGTTCTGCTCTCCTTCGTCAACCTCTCCGTCAGTGCATCAGGTTTTCTCTCTGACTGTTAAAGCAATGCTCAGCTGCGCCACATCAGAGGGCGACACACCGGGGATGCGGCCCGCCTGCCCCAGATTCTTCGGGCGGATGCGGGTCAGCTTCTCACGGGCCTCCAGCGTCAGGCCGGTCAGGTCAGCATACTCGAAATCTGCGGGGATCAGGGTCTTTTCGTGGCGGGCCACGTCACGGATCATCCGATCCTGCCGGGCAATGTAGCCTGCGTACTTGATCTCGGTCTCCAGCCGCTCGGCCAGCATGGGGGTGATGCCCTCGCCCCAGCCGATCACACCCGCCAACAGCGGGTAGCTGATCTCGGGGCGGCGGAGCAGCTCCTCGGCAATGCCGCCCTCAGCGGCAGGGGTCAGCCCGGCTGCTTCCATGGCAGCGCGCAGGTCAGCAGTGCGCAGGTGGGTCTCGTGCAGGCGGCGGCGCTCCGCTTCCAGAATGCTCTGGGTGTGCTGGTATTTTGCCCAGCGGTCATCCTGCACCAGACCATACTCCCGGCCAATGGGGGTCAGCCGCTGATCGGCGTTGTCCTGCCGCAGGGTCAGGCGGTACTCGCTCCGGCTGGTCATCATGCGGTAAGGGTCCATGACACCCTTTGTGACAAGGTCATCCACCAGCGTACCCAGATAGCTGGTCTGGCGCTCCAGGATCAGCTGGCTCTCCCCTTTTGCACTGCGGGCAGCGTTCAGACCTGCCAACAGACCCTGCGCGGCAGCTTCCTCGTAGCCGGAGGTGCCGTTGAACTGGCCCGCGCCATACAGGCCCCGCACCACCTTGCTCTCCAGCGTGGCTTCCAGGCTGGTCGGGTCTACGCAGTCATACTCGATGGCGTAGGCCGGGCGCATGATCTCAATGTGTTCAAACCCCTGAATGCTCCGGTAAAAGGCGTTCTGCACATCCTCAGGCAGGCTGCTGGACGCACCCTGCAGATACATTTCCTCTGTGTTCTCGCCGCAGGGCTCCACAAAGATAGGGTGCCGGTCCTTGCCCGCAAAGCGCACCACCTTATCCTCAATGGAAGGGCAGTACCGGGGGCCAACCCCCTCAATCATGCCGCCATAGAGTGGGCTGCGCTGGATGTTGTCCAGAATGATCCTGTGGGTCTCGGGGTTGGTGTAGGCGATCCAGCATTCGACCTTGTTGTGCATGGGTGCATCCGTCAGAAAGCTGAAGGGCTGCAGCTCGCTGTCCGGGTCGCCGGGCTGGCATTCCAGCTTGGAGAAGTCGATGCTTCTCCGGTGGACACGGGCAGGGGTACCGGTCTTGAACCGACGCAGGGGCAGACCGGCGGCTTTCAGGCTTTCGGTCAGGGCATTGGCGGCGTGCATCCCGTCAGGGCCGGAAGCATACCACGCATCACCGACAAAAATTTTACCACCCAGATTGGTACCCGTGGCAATGACCACACACTTTGCGCTGTACTCCCCGTTCAGCTGGGTCACCACGCCCTTGACATGGCCGTTCTCCACCTCAATGCCCACCACCTCGGCCTGATGGATGGCAAGGCCGGGTGTGAGTTCAAGAGCGTGCTTCATATATTCGTGGTAGCGCTTGCGGTCGGTCTGAACGCGCAGGGCATGAACGGCAGGGCCTTTGCCCTTGTTCAGCATCCTGCTCTGCAGGTAGGTGGCATCCGCCGCAAGGCCCATCACACCGCCCAGCGCATCCAATTCGCGTACCAGCGTTCCTTTTGCAGTTCCGCCGATGCTGGGATTGCAGGGCATGTTGCCAATGGCATCCAGGCTCATGGTAAACACCGCCGTTTTAGCACCCAGCGTGGCAGCAGCGTGGGCCGCTTCAATGCCAGCGTGGCCCGCGCCTATTACGATCACATCGTAATCTCCAAGATGATTCATACTTTTCCTATACTTTCCTCTATGGTTCAATCTGCTGTTACCCGGCAGAGCGGCTGGAAGTTTCTCCGAGGACCGTCCGCTGGGGTGGGACCCTGTTGCCGCAGGCAATAGGGCGGGCGATGGAATGGCCCGTTTCGTGTCCGAGGAGAAAGCTGCCAGACGGGCTGCCCTCCGTTACTTTCCCACACAGAACCGCTCAAACACTTCATTGATGACATTCTCCGACGCACTTTCGCCGGTGAGGTCACAGAGGGCATCCAGCGCATCGTCCACACAAACCGATACGGCATCCAGCCCAAACCCGCCGCTGACCGCATCCAGCGCACCGGCCACTGCATCCCGCGCGCGGGTGGCGGCAGCAAGCTGTCGCTGGCCCGAAAGGCTGGCAGCGTGGGGATCGATGTTGTTGGTGCCCAGCAGACGGGCAACGGCAGCAGCGATCACCCTGCGGCTCCCCTCTTCCTGACAGCAGACCGGGATCACCATGGCAAAATCGCCTGCAATGATCTCTGCGTCAAACTGAGTGGGCTTGTCCTCTTTGTTGACCAGTGCAATGGCCGGGCGACCAGCGCACCGCTGCGCCAACGCAAGATCCTCCCGGGTCAGGGGCTCAGAGCCATCGAACACCGCCAGGATCAGCCCCGCCTCTTCCAGTTTTTTCCAGCTTCGGCGGATACCTTCGGCCTCGATCGCATCCTCGGTCTCCCGCAGACCGGCCGTGTCGAACAGGTTCAGCCGGATGTCCCCCAGCCGGACGGCCTGCTCCACCACATCCCGGGTGGTGCCCGCCACGGGGGTAACGATGGCCCGGTCGAACCCGGCCAGCAGATTGAGCAGGGTGGACTTGCCCGCATTGGGCCGCCCCACGATGGCACAGTCCACACCCTCCCGCAGGACAGCACCGGCATCATAATTCCGGATGAGGGTGTCCAGCTCTCCCTTCACGGCAGTCAGGGTGGATACCAGCTGGGCATCCTCCAGCGCGGGAACGTCCTCCTCGGGGAAATCCACCCAGGCAGTCAGATGGGCCTGCAGGGCGGTCAGGGCATCCTTTTCAGCCCCGATCTTCTTCGCCAGCGCGCCGTTCAGGGAGGCATTGGCCAGCGCCGCACCCTGTCTGCCATCGGCAGAGATCAGGTCCATCACAGCCTCGGCCTGGGTCAGCCCCAGCTTGCCGTTGAGGAAGGCGCGGCGGGTGTACTCACCGGGAGCGGCGGGGGCGGCCCCGGCTGCGATGCAGCTTTCCACCAGCCGCCGGGCCACCGCACTGCCGCCGTGGCAGGAAAGCTCCACCACATCCTCGCCGGTGTAGCTGTGGGGAGCCCGGAAGAAGAGTGCCACGCCCTCGTCAAAGGCTTCCTCCCCTTCCATGAAATGCCCAAACAGAGCGGTGTAGCCCTTGGCCTCCTCCACCCGCTTATCGGGATTGGCCGGGTGGAACACCTTTGCCGCCACGGCATAGCTCTCCGGGCCGGAAAGACGCACCACGGCAATGCCGCCTGCGCCGGGCGCGGTTGCAATGGCCGCGATCGTTGAATGTTCCATGTTGGTGCTCTCCCTCCGCTCTCAAATCAGAATTATTGTATCACGAAGCGACGAAAAAGGAAAGAGACAAAAAGCCCCCTTCCAGTTTTCCACCGGAAGGGGGCAGCATTGTGCAAAACTCAGCGGAGTTTACAGCTCGATCTTGCCGAAGCTGAAATCGGCAAAATCATCCACGCGCTCGGTGCGCTTGGGTGCCACGGGTGCGGCAGTTTCTGCATCACGGGGAGCATAGGTGCGCTCGGGCACACTGGAAGGACGGGGACCGCGGCTGCCTGCGGGGCGGCCATTGCGGGGACCGCCATTCCGGGGGCTGCTGCCGCGTCCGCCGCGGAAGCCGCCATTGCGGTTGCCGCCGGGGCGGCGGCCATTGCCCCGCGGGCGGCGCTCGCCGTAGGTGTTGTCGGTCTGGGCATCGGGAGCAGTGGAGTAGATGACCACACGGCGGTCACGGCCCTCCCCCTTGCTCTCGCTGCGCACACCCTCCATCTTGCCGATGGCAGAGTGGATGATGCGGCGCTCGTAGGGGTTCATGGGCTCCATGGCAAAGCTGCGGCCGGTCTTGCGCACCTTGTTGCCAATGCGCTGTGCCAGCACGGTCAGGTCATTCTCACGCTTGTCGCGGTAACCGGCCACATCCAGGCCCAGCTTGATGTAATCGCCTTCCAGACGGTTGGCCACCAGGCTTGCCAGGTAGGACAGGCTCTCCATGGTCTCGCCGCGGCGGCCGATCAGGGCACCCAGCTTCTCGCCATCCAGACGGATGATGGTAGCCTCGCCCTTCTGCACGGCGCTGAAGGTGACATTCTCCACGCCCATCAGGGCAATGACTTCCTTCAGGTAGTCCACAGCAGCCTTGACCTTGGCGTTCTCTTCGATGTTGATGGGAACTTCCGGCTCCTCACCCTCTGCGGCGGGGTCAGCAGTCTCCTCAGCAGGAGCGGCCTCCTCTGCCACAGGGGCAGCGGCAGGTTCCTCGGCCTTGGGTTCCTCAGCGGGAGCTTCCTCCACAACAGGCTTCACCTCAGGCTCCACCTTCTCCTCCACCACGGGAGCGGCCGGGGCATCGGGCTCTTCCACGCTCACACGCACCTTGGCGGGGGTGGTCTTCAGGCCCAGAAAACCGGTTTTCTGGGGCATTTCGAGCACTTCATAGCTCACATTCAGGTCGTCGGCCTGCACGCCCAGCAGGGCGCAGGCTTTTGCGCGGGCTTCATCGACCGTCTTGCCGGTCGCTTCCTGAGTACGGATCATAACCGTCAATCCTCCTTCTTGTTTTCCAGCTCGCTCAGCGGAACGGTGCGCTCGTCCTTATAGCGCTCCGCATCCAGCTTGCGGGCATACTCCAGGCGGCGCTTGTTCATTTCGCTGGCGGAGATATTTTTCTCCACGACCTCGCCGGTCTTTTCATCCGTGACCTTGATGGTGGTGCTCTTTACACCGCGCTTCTGCTCCTTCTTGCGGGCAGCCATCTCGGCGGCGACCTCTGCCTTCATCTTCTCAGGGTCGTAGATCTTCTTCATCAACAGGCTCTGCACGGTCATCAGAATGTTGGAAACAACGTAGTACAGAGAGAAAGCGCTGGGTACGGTGAAGCAGAAGAAGACGTACATCAGCGGCATCATATACATGGTCAGCTTCATGCTGCCCTGCATCTCCTGGCCGCTGGCCTTCATGCTGATGTGGGTGGACAGGAACATGGTCACGATTGCCAGGACCGGGAGGATCAGCAGGGGCAGATTCTCTGCAGCCAGGCTGTACTGGGGCACACGGGTCAGGTCGATGCCAAAGAAATCCATGTGCTGGCCGAACTCGGTGATGGTAGCCACCTGATCCGGGGTGAAGCAGGAGGAAACGGTGCTCTCGCCTGCAATGACCTGTGCAATGATGTTGGTGTCGCGGGTCACGGTGGTAAAGCTGATGCCCATGGCAGTCAGGGCCTCACCTGCGGCGGTCAGGGCATCGGCACCAATGTGGAAGATGCGCTGCAGCGGGCGGTACACCACCTCGATAACGCCGAACATGACCAGGAAGTTGACCAGCATTGGCATACAGCCTGCGGTAGGCTTGTAGCCCTGCTCCTGCAGCTTCATCAGCTCTTCCTGCTGCTTTTCGGGCTTGTCGCGGTACTTTTTCTGGATCTCGGCCACCATGGGCTGGAAAGCGCTCATGCGGGCCATACTCTTCTGCTGGTTGAGCTGGAGGGGGATCTTGATCACGGTGATGAGCAGGGTGAACAGGATGATGTCCCAGCCGTAGTTGGGGATCAGCTTGTAGATCCACTCCATTACATAGCCCAAGGGCCAGCCCAGGATGTACAAAGGATTCATAGTTTCGTCCATTCTGCCCCGCCTGTGGTGCGGGACGTTTAGATTTTTATGAGAAGGACACCCCGCCCACAGTGCGGAGCGTCACAAGAAGCATAAGAACGGATTAAACCTCTCAGTCAACGCCTGCGGCGTTGCCAGCTCCCCTAATAGGGGAGCCCTTGGCAAAACCGTCAACTGGATCGGACTGCCAAAGCCTCCCCTACCAGGGGAGGTGGCATTGCGAAGCAATGACGGAGAGGTTGTACAAAGGAGCCGTGTATCATAAGCACGCTGCTTAACCGTGCCGCCCCCGGAACAGCTTTGCCGGGGACAGTCTCCGCTCCGGGCTCACCCAGCGGCCTTTGGGCGGCACCGGGTCAAAGCCCCACCGGCCAAGCGGATTGCACCGGGCGATGCGCCAGGCGGTGAGCAGCAAGCCCTTGATACAGCCATGGGTCTGGATGGCTTCTATGCCATACTGGCTGCAGGTGGGGGTAAAGCGGCAGTTGCGGCCCAGCCCCGGGCTGATAAAGCGCTGGTAGAACCGGATGGGCGCACAGAGCGCGTTCCGGCAGACGCGGGAGACGGGATTCACTGTTTTGCGGCCCGGTCTGCGGGCGGGACCGTGGCAGGGGGCTTTGCGCCCGGCTGCTTTGCCTTGTCGGGCAGGCCAGCCTGGGCAAAGAGCCTGGCCACCACTTCGCTGAGCTGCCAGCTCTTCAGGCGGGGGGTCATGCCCCGGGCCACGAACACCAGATCATAGCCGCCGCTGTTCTGATCCAGATGCTCATCAATGGCAGCCTTCATCACGCGGCGGGCGCGGTTGCGTTGGACGGCATGGCCGATCTTTTTGGTGGCTGTCAGGCCCACGCGGGTCTTTTTGCCGCGGGTCTTGAGCACATACAGCACCAGCGCCGGGTTTACATAGGACTTGCCGCGGGCATACACGCGGCCAAACTCGCTGTTGCGGCGGATGGGACGATAGCGCACTGCTCCGTCGCCTCCTTTTCGGTTAAAAAATCGCAGAACTTCCCTAAAGGCAAAGTTCAAAATTCAGTATAGCAAAAAAACGCCGACATGAAAAGGCTGTCCGGGCGTTTTTTGTGCCAAATCTTTTGCCAAATTTTTAGTCATTCCGCGCGCAGAACGTCCAAAATAAGAAAAAGACCGCCAATTCTGGATCAGCAGTCTTTTGTGCGCATGTTCAATTCTGCGCCGGATCCCTGGCAAAACGGGATCAGACGGTCAGGCTCTTGCGGCCCTTAGCACGGCGAGCATTGATGACCTTGCGGCCGTTCTTGGTGCTCATGCGGGTCAGAAAGCCATGAACTTCCTTGCGATGACGCTTCTTGGGCTGAAAAGTTCTCTTCATGGTTGTATCCTCCGTAAAAACTCGTCCCCGGTAATGGGGTATTTCTGGTCCCAAATTGGGGACAGGCTTGCAATTCAACAGTATATCGCACACTATCCCCTTCTGTCAAGCGTTTTTTTCACTTTCCAGCAAACTTTTTTCAAATTTCTTTGTGAAAAAGCTTTCAACTTTTTCACCGGTTCTCCGTGGAAAACTTTTCTTCCACCATATCTTGTGGCCAAAAACCGCCTTGGACACAAGAGCCGCGAGGTCACGATGGAGCGTCTTTTCTTATGTATTATAAATTACATTATAGAATATAGACGCAGGGAGATTTTTGTGGTATACTAACGGGGTATCAGCAGCATTGTTGAAAACTTCGACCAATTCAATGGAGTGGATGTTTTATGGATTCTTTCAAGGACGTTTTAGAGGCCGCCCAGGCATACTGCAAAACGCAGATGGCCGAGCCGACCTATAATCTCTACATCGACGGACTTGAGCCCATCAGCTTTGAGGACTCGAGCCATATCACCCTGTCGGTGCGCAACGATTTCATCTGCAAGATCGTCACCGACCGCTACCTCGGCCTGCTGAAAGAGGCCTTTAAGACCGTGCTGGGCTTTGACGTGGACATCACGCTGGTGGTGCCCAGCACCCCGCCCCATGAGGTGGTGCTGGCCCAGCAGTACGAGGCAAACCCCGCCTCGCCCCAGGGCAATTACGAGTTCACCTTCGAGAACTTCATCAAGGGTCCCTCCAACCAGTTTGCGTTTGCTGCGGCGCAGGCGGTTGCGGCCAACCCCTCCGGAGCCTATAACCCACTGTTCATCTACGGCGGCTCCGGTCTGGGCAAGACCCATCTGCTCACGGCCATCCAGACCGAGATCAAGCGCACCCACCCCGATTTCGTTATCATGTACGTTACCTGCGAGCAGTTCACCAACGAGCTGATCGCCGCCATCCGCGCCGGCAGTACCGAGGACTTCCGGATGAAGTACCGCGTGGCCGACCTGCTGCTGGTGGACGATATCCAGTTCATCGCCGGCAAGGAATCCACCCAGGAGGAGTTTTTCCACACCTTCAACTCCCTGCACGATGCCCACAAGCAGATCGTGATCGCCTCTGATCGCCCGGCCAAGGAGATCAAGAGCCTGGAAGAGCGACTGCGCACCCGCTTTGAGTGGGGCCTGACCGCCGATGTCCAGCCGCCTGATTTCGAGACCCGCGTGGCCATCGTCAAGCGCAAGGCCGAGCTGCTCCACCTGGATCTGCCCGAGGATGTGGCGGAATTCATCGCCAACCACCTGAAGAACAACATCCGCCAGCTGGAGGGCGCAGTGAAAAAGCTGAACGCCTACTACATGCTGGAGGGCATCCAGCCTGTCATCAGCGTGGCACAGAACGCCATCAAGGACATCCTCAACGAGACCCAGCCCGTGCCCGTGACCATCGAGAAGATCGTGGGCGAGGTCTCCCGCACCTTCAACGTCTCCCCTGCCGACATCCGGGGCACCAAGCGGAACGCAAACGTTGCATCCGCCCGCCGCGTGGCGATCTATATCCTGCGCGAGGTCACCGGCATGAGTATGGAGGAGATCGGCCGGGAGTTCTCGGGCCGTGACCACTCCACCATCGTCTACTCCCTCAAGACCATGGAGCGGGACATGAAGAACGACCAGCACCTGCGTGAAACCGTCAGCGACATCATCAAGAACGTCAAGGCCTGACGGGAAAACAGGGGCAAAAGTCATACTCTCGCAGGGGATAAAACCCCAAATATGGGGAGAAATGCAGGGTAATCCGGGAAAACAGAACAAGATATTGTGTTCAGACGACAAAGTTCTCCACTCTTTCCACCGAGTTTTCAACATTCAACTTCTGTTTTGCACACCCGCCGTGGAAAGAAAAGCAGCTCCAGCCCTTTCCACAAGCCTTTCACACTGCATTCACAATCCGGTGGAAAACCATGGAGCCGCACCATTCCACACATTTTCCGACTTTTCCACATCTTCCCCAGCCCCTACTACGAATACTACAACAAGTTCAATATAGATTTGGAGGGTTTGTCCCTGTTCCATGGGAGAAAGAACCTCAAAACTTGAATCCAAAATAAGGAGAGACGCGCAATTGAACATCATCTGCGATAAGACCCTGCTGAGTGCAGCCATTGACGGCGTTTCCAAAGCTGTTACCCTGCGCTCCACCATCCCGGTACTGGAGGGTATCCTGCTGAAAGCCGAAGGCTTCCAGCTCACCCTGACCGGCTACGACCTGGAAATGGGCATCGTGACCACCATTGATGCCAATGTCAAAGAGCCCGGCGAGGTGGTGCTGAACGCCAAGCTGCTCAGCAGTATGGTCAGCCGGATGCCTTCCGGCCAGATCAACATCCAATCTGCCGAAAACGGAAAAACCACCATCCAGAGCGGTGTGGCACAGTTCGAGATCCAGTCTATGAACCCCACCGATTTCCCCGAGCTGCCCAACACCGGTGCCGAGGAGACCCTGAACATCAAGACCGGTGTGCTCCGTGATATGATCGAGCGCACCCTGTACGCCGTCAGTCAGGATGAAAAAAAACCTGCGCATACCGGTGAATTATTTGAGATCTCGCCGGATAAGCTGACCGTTGTTGCGCTGGACGGCTACCGTCTGGCCATTGTGGAGCGGCCGGTGGAAGCCATAAAGGAGATCCGCATCATCGTGCCCAGCAAGACCATGAACGAGGTCTCCCATCTGCTGGCCAACGACGACGAGGAGACCGTGCACATCTCCGCAAACCGCCGCTATGTGGTGTTCACCACCGCCGGTTACACCATCATGAGCCGCCTGATCGAGGGCGAGTTCCTCAACTACCACAACGTGATCCCCAATGGCAGCCGCACCAGCGTGGTTCTGGACACCAAGGAGTTCATCGAGACCATCGAGCGCGCCTCCCTGATCATTACAGAGCGTTTAAAAAATCCCCTCCGCATCAGTTTTACAGAGGGTAAAGTGGTGGTCCGCTGCCAGACCAATCTGGGCCGCGTGGTGGATGAATTCAACGCGCAGTGCGAGGGCGATGAGGTGGAGATCGGTTTCAACAACCGCTATCTGCTGGATGCCCTGCGCAACGCCCGCACCGAGCAGGTCAAGCTGGAGATCAGCGGCCCGCTGAGCCCGGTCAAGGTTCTGCCTACCGAGGGCAGCGACTTTTTGTATCTGGTCCTGCCTGTCCGCTTCAAGAATGATTGAGAGGCATAAAAATGCAAAAAATTCTCATCCATACGGAATTTATCAAGCTGGATGCCCTGCTGAAATATGCAGGCCTGTGTGAGACCGGCGGCGAAGCCAAGGAGCTGGTGCAGGGCGGTGCTGTCAAGGTGAACGGTGAGGTCTGCACCATGCGGGGCAAAAAGTGCCGCGCCGGGGATGTCGTCGAGTTGGACGGCCAGACCGTGGAAGTGGGACAGGGCCAGTAAACCATGCGCCTGCTTTCCTTAGAAGTAACGAATTACCGCAATATCGCATCGGCAAGCCTGACCCCGGGCCGGGAGCTGACCGTGATCTGCGGCAACAACGGCCAGGGCAAGACCAACCTGCTGGAGGCCATCTGGCTGCTGACCGGCGGCAAGAGCTTCCGGGGCGGCAAGGATGCAGAGCTGGTGCGGCGGGGGGAGCCCTTTGCCGTGCTGGAAGCCTCTACGCTCCGGGCACAGCAGGAGGAACAGGAGCCTGACGAGCCGAATCGTGTCCGGCTGACGGTGGGCACTCCGGATTCCCAGCGGCCCGGGCGGTACGCTTCGGTGAACGGGGCAGCCCCCAGGCGGGCAGCAGGGCTTGCCGGCAGTTTTCCGGCTGTCGTGTTCGACCCCGGCCACCTGAGTCTGGTCAAGGGAGCGCCCGAGGGGCGGCGCAAATTTCTGGATGCCGCCCTCTGTCAGCTCTACCCCGGCTACCTGACCGTGTACCGCCGCTATCTGCGGGCCCTGCAGCAGAAAAACGCTCTGCTGCGCCGCTCCCCTGCCGGGCAGGAACGTCCCTACGCCGAAAAAATAGCCCTGCTCGAGGTGCTGAACACCGAGCTTGCCGCGCAGGGGGAAGCCATCCAGCAGCGGCGGCGGGCCTATCTGGAACGGCTGGCTCCGCTGGCCTGCGCCAATTACGAGGAGCTTTCCCATGGGGCGGAGCGGATGGAGCTGCGGTATGCCGCCCAGTTTGAGCCGGGTGGTCTGGCAGCCCTGCTCAAAGCCCGCCAGAATGAGGAAGTCCGGGCCGGGCAGAGCCTGTGCGGCCCCCACCGGGAAGATCTGGAGCTGCTGCTGGACGGCCAGCCTGCCAGAGTGTTTGCCAGCCAGGGGCAGCAGCGCAGTGTGGTGCTCAGCCTGAAAATGGCCGAAGCCGCCGCCGCTGCCGCCATCACCGGGGAGCACCCCGTCCTCTTGCTGGACGACGTGCTCAGTGAGCTGGATGATGGCCGCAAGCAGTATCTGCTGACCCGGATGCGGGAAAAGCAGACCTTCGTCACCAGCTGTGACGATACGGCCTTCCTGAAAACGGATGGCGAGGTCTACCGCATGAACGGCGGTGTCCTGAGTAAAATCTGAAATGGAAAAATGTTGCATCGCTGCATTGCATAGAGCGCGGAAAATGCGACAGAATATGCAGTCTGCATCTGCGGGAGAATATACGCAATGTATATCCATCTGGGCCGGGACTATGTCCTGAATGACCGTGATATCATCGGCATCTTCAATCTGGAGACCACCACCGTCTCCCCCCGGGGACGGGAATTTCTCAACTATGCCCAGAAGAATGGGGCCGTGGTCAGCCTTTCGGATGACCTGCCCCAGTGTTATGTTCTGGCCGATGCCCCCGTGGACACCGTTTATCTTTCGGAGCTGTCCAGCGCGGCCATGAAGCGGCGCACCGAAATGCCGTTCTGAAAAAATCAACAACGATCCAATCGATTGAAAAAATATCAAGTAAAGGGAGAAAGGATATGGCAGAGGAAATCATCACCAGCACCAATGTGGAAACCGCGACCGACCATGAGTATAATGCCAGCGAGATCCAGGTCCTGAAGGGTCTGGAGGCCGTGCGCAAGCGTCCCGGCATGTATATCGGCTCCACCGGTGAGCGGGGCCTGCATCATCTGGTCTACGAGATCGTGGACAACGCCATTGATGAAGCGCTGGCAGGCTACTGCAACCACATTGAGGTCAAGATCTTAAAGAATAACATCATTCAGGTCACCGACAACGGCCGCGGCATCCCCGTGGATATCCAGGCCGATACCGGTCTGCCCGCCGTCACCGTCGTCTATACCATCCTGCACGCAGGCGGTAAGTTCGGCGGCGAGAACTCCGGCTACAAGGTGGCCGGCGGTCTGCACGGTGTCGGCGCATCCGTGGTCAACGCCTGCTCTGAGTGGCTGACGGTCAATGTCCGCCGCGACGGCCATGAATACGAGCAGACCTTCCGCCGCGGCGACCCGGACGGCCCCCTGAAGTGTCTGGGCACGGTGGCCGAGGGGGTCACCGGCACCCGCGTTACCTTCAAGCCCGACCCCGAGATGTTCAAGGACACCACCGTCTATAACTTCGAGACGCTGGAAAAGCGTCTGCGCGAGGAGAGCTTCCTGAACGCCGGTGTCAAGATCACCCTGACCGATGAGCGGGAGCTCTACACCCCCGTTCTGGAGGATGGCCAGGAGGGCGACCCCTGCTACCGCACCGAGGTCATGTGCTATGAGGGCGGCATCAAGAGCTTTGTCACCTATCTGGGCGAAAAGCGCAATTTGGAGGTGCTCCACCCCAATGTCATCTACCTCAAGGGCCAGACCGAGCGGGGCATGGCCGAGATCGCGCTGCAGTATAATTCCAGCTACAACGAGCTGCTGCTGAGCTTTGCCAACAACGTCAACACCCCGGACGGCGGCACCCATGAAGAGGGCTTCCGCACCAGCCTGACCCGTGTGTTCAATGATTACGGCCGCAGCCACGGCCTGCTGAAGGATAAGGACGAGAACCTTTCCGGCTCCGATGTCCGCGAGGGCCTCATCTGCGTCATCTCCGTCAAGCTGCAGGAGGCGGAGTTCGAGGGCCAGACCAAGGCAAAGCTGGGCAATACCGAGATCCGCACCCTTGTTTCCAACATGGTGTACACCAAGCTGATGGAGTTCTTTGAGGAGAACCCGGGCGTGGCAAAGGCCATTTTTGAAAAGGCCACCCAGGCAGCCCGCGCCCGTGCCGCCGCCAAAAAGGCCCGGGAGCTGGTGCGCCGCAAGAGCGCGCTGGAGACCAGCCGGATGCCCGGCAAGCTGGCCGACTGCCGTGAAAAAGACCCCACCCGCACCGAGATCTTCATCGTCGAGGGTGACTCTGCAGGCGGCTCTGCCAAGATGGGCCGTGACTCCGCCATTCAGGCCATCCTCCCCCTGTGGGGCAAGATGCTGAACGTGGAAAAAGCCCGCGCGGACCGCATCTACGGCAACGATAAGCTGATGCCCGTGGTGCTGGCTCTGGGCTGCGGCATCGGCGAGGAATTCGATATCTCCAAGCTGCGGTATGATAAAGTGTTCATCATGGCCGATGCCGATGTCGATGGTTCTCACATCTGCACCCTGATGCTGACCTTCTTCTTCCGCTATATGCGCCCCCTCATCGAGCAGGGCCATGTCTATGTCGCCCAGCCGCCCCTGTTCAAGGTGCAGAAGGGCAACACCATCAAGTATGCCTACAACGATGCTGAAATGGCCATCCTCTCGCAGGAGATGCCCGGCGCAAAGGTCAACCGCTATAAGGGCCTTGGTGAGATGAACCCCGAACAGCTGTGGGAGACCACCATGAACCCCGATAACCGCGTCATCGTTCAGATCACCATTGAGGATGCCGAGAAGGCCGATGAAGCCTTTACCATCCTGATGGGCGACCAGGTGGAGCCCCGCCGCCGCTTTATCGAGACCAACGCCCAGTACGCGAAGCTGGATGTGTAATTGGAGGAAACAATGGAAGAAGATTATGTGATGATACCGGGCAGCGGTACCAAAAAGATCATCCGCGATGTCAAGAAGGAGATCGAGACCGCGTTCCTGGACTACTCCATGTCAGTCATCGTGTCCCGCGCCCTGCCCGATGTGCGCGACGGACTGAAACCTGTCCACCGCCGCATCCTGTATACCATGCATGAGCGCGGCAACGACCCCAGCCATGCATACCGCAAATCCGCCGACACCGTTGGTGCGGTGCTGGGTTCCTACCACCCCCACGGCGACGCATCCGTTTACGATGCCATGGTCCGTCTGGCACAGGATTTCTCCCTGCGCTACCCGCTGGTGGATGGTCAGGGTAACTTTGGTTCTGTGGACGGCGACCCCCCGGCTGCTTACCGTTACACCGAGGCCCGCATGAGCCGTATGGCCGTGGAGATGCTGACCGATATCGACAAGGATACCATCGACTGGGACCCCAACTTTGATGAGACCAAGAAGGAGCCCAGCGTTTTGCCCTGCCGTTTCCCGAACCTGCTGGTCAACGGCAGTCAGGGCATCGCCGTTGGTATGGCCACCAACATCCCGCCCCACAACCTGAGCGAGGTCATTGACGGCTGTGTGGCCTATATCGAGGACCCGGACATCGACCTGCCCGGCCTGATGGAGCACATCAAGGGCCCCGATTTTCCCACCGCCGGCATCATCATGGGCCGCAGCGGCATCCGTGCTGCCTACGCCACCGGCCGCGGCAAGATCACCCTGCGCGGCCGCGCCACCATTGAGGAAAAGAAGAATGGCCGCGCCCAGATCATCGTGACCGAAATCCCCTACATGGTCAACAAGGCACGCCTCATTGAGAACATTGCCGACCTGGTCAAGGAAAAGCGGATCGAGGGCATCAGTGACCTGAACGATGAGACCAACCGCAAGGGAATGCGCATCGTCATTGACGTGCGCAAGGATGCCAACCCCCAGGTCGTCCTGAATCAGCTGTACCAGTACACCCAGCTGCAGGATACCGTGGGTGTCATCATGCTGGCCATCGACCACAAGGTGCCCAAGGTGATGACCCTGAAGCAGATGATCCAGAAGTATGTGGAGTTCCAGGACGAGGTGGTGCGCCGCCGCACCCAGTATGACCTGAAAAAGGCCCGGGAACGCGCCCATATTCTGGAAGGCCTGAAGAAGGCCACCGACATTGTGGATGAGCTGATTGCCACCATCCGTGCCTGCAAGGGCGGCATGAGCGAGGCCAAGGCTGCCATCATGGAGCAGTTCGGCTTTGATGACCCGCAGGCAGATGCCATCGTCAAGCTGCAGCTGGGCCGTCTGGCTGGTCTGGAGATCCTGAAGATCGAGGAAGAGCTGGGTTCCCTGAACGCCAAGATCCGGGATTGGGAAGAGATCCTGGCCGATGATGCCCGCGTGCTCGAGATCGTCAAGAGCGAGCTGCTGGAGATGAAGCGCCGCTTTGGCGATGACCGCCGCACCGAGATCGAGACCGTGACCGGCGAGGTGGATATCGAGGATCTGATCGCTGAGGAGCAGTGCGTTTATACCCTGACCGAGGCCGGTTATATCAAGCGCCAGCTCAAGGCCACTTATCAGGCCCAGAAGCGCGGCGGCCGCGGCATCTCCGGCATGACCCGCAAGGAAGAGGACATCGTGCAGGAGATGTTCGTGGGCTCCACCCATGATTATGTCCTGTTCGTTACCGATAAGGGTCGCCTGTTCCGCATCAAGGGCTACACCATCGCCGAGGGCAGCCGCACCAGCAAGGGCACCAACATCGTCAACCTGCTGCAGCTGGCCGAGGGCGAAAAGGTCACCAACATGCTCTGCCAGAGCAAGGATACGGCCAATGAGGGCGGTTTCGTGACCATGGTCACAAAGCAGGGCCTCATCAAGCGCACCCCGCTGGAGCAGTATGCAAACATCCGCAAGAGCGGCCTGATCGGCATTGCCCTGAACGAGGGGGATGCGCTGGCCTGGACAAGACTGACCTCCGGCCACGATATGCTCATCGTTGCAACCCGCAACGGTCAGGCCATCCGCTTCAATGAGGAGGATGCCCGTCCCATGGGCCGCAGCGGCCACGGCGTGCGCGCCATCAAGCTGGCCGAGGGCGACGAGGTCGTGGGTGTCTGCATCTGCCGTGAGAACGCCACCATCCTGACCGTGACCGAGAACGGCAAGGGCCGCCGGTCCGACATCGACACCTACCGCATCACCGCCCGCGGCGGCAAGGGCATCCGCAACTACGATGCCTCCAAGGACAAGGTCGCCGCGGTCAAGATCGTGGACGATGTGGATGACGTGCTGCTGAGCAGCCAGGAGGGCATCATCATCCGCCTGCACGCCAATGAGATCCCGGTGCAGAGCCGCTACGGCTCCGGTGTCCGTGTCATGCGTCTGGGCGAGAATGATAAGGTCATGGTCCTGGCCCGTACCGACCACGACGATGAAGCCCAGACCGAGACAGTAGAGGCTGAGGAGGGCGATGAGCCCACCGCAGAGCAGCTGGCCGCCATGGAAGCAGCCGATGAGGCCTCCGCCTCCGAGGCACCGTCTGAGGATTGAGCCTGTCTTGCCTCTCCTGCTAGGAGAGGTGGCACGGCACAGCCGTGACGGAGAGGTTCTTCTCCCCAAAAGCAAAACCTCTCAGGCGCTTTGCTTAGCTCCCCTAGCAGGGGAGCCAAGCAAAGCGAGGGCGAAAAAGTTAGCCTGGACTTCTATCAGAAAATATGATAGACTAACGAAACGATCACAAAATCCCATGGGGGAGTAGCAGGCGCTGTTTGCAGACGGCGCAGCAAGTCAACACAATGACAGCACCGCTGTCTGGCTTGCTTTCATTTGCGAGACTCATGTGTTATGGTGCGGAGTACCACGCCCAACACATGGAGTTCATTTGTAAAAAATGACCCGAGACCGGACGTGCACGCGCGCCGATCTCGGGTTTTGTTTTTGCCGCACCGTAATTTTGGTCAGATTCAGGAGGCATTCAGTTATGGAATGGAGTTTTTTGTTTTTTCTCAACAGTGCACTGCTGGGCGTGGGCCTTGCCATGGACGCGTTTTCGGTCTCGATGGCAAACGGCCTGCATGACCCCGGCATGTCCCGAAAAAGGATGTGCATCATTGCGGGCACCTTTGGCGTGTTTCAGGCCGTGATGCCCATGACAGGCTGGGTCTGCGTCCATACCATCGTGGAGATGTTCTCTTCCTTTGAAATGTTCATCCCCTGGATCGCCCTTGCCCTGCTGGGCTATATCGGCGGCAAGATGCTGATCGAGGGCATCCGGGGCGAGGAAACCGAGGAAGCCGCCGCGCTGAGTGCCGGTGCCCTCTTCATGCAGGGCGTGGCCACCAGCATCGATGCCCTCTCGGTCGGCTTTACCATTGCGGAGTATGGCTGGCTGATGGCGCTGGCGGCTTCCGGCATCATTGCCGTCGTCACCTTCTTCCTCTGCATGGCGGGCCTGCGCATCGGCAAAGAGTTCGGCACAAAGCTCTCCGGCAAGGCCTCTGTGCTGGGCGGTGTCATCCTCATCGGCATTGGGCTGGAGATCTTCATCTCCGGCGTGTTCTTCTGAAAAAGGGGCAAAGAAAACCGGCACAGCGTCAGGCAGGCGCTGTGCCGGTTTTGTTCCCCGTGGAACATTTTTAAGGGTGCATTATTTTTCCGGCTCAAAGTAGTCGGCATATTCCCCGGTGAGCTTGGAGCCCAGCCGCCGGATGCCGCCGTAGAGGTGGCGCTCCACCAGCGGCTCAAAGGCGGCAAGATCACACCTCTCAATGGCGGCAATGATGTTCTGGTGGTCGGCGATCACCTCGTCCAGCCCGCCGCTGGTCATGGTGTCCAGCATCCGGAAGCGGCTGTAATCGGCGTGGGCGTTCTGTAAGGTGCGCCACAGATACATTTTTCCCATGGCGGCAAACCATGTCTCGTGGAGAAGGCGGTCTGCCTCATAGAGCTTGTTGTAGTCGATCTCCTCGGCGCGGGCCAGCGCGGCGTAGGCATCGGCCCGCCGCCGGATGAGCGCCCGCTGCTCCGGCGTACACTTGGGCGAGAAGTCCCGCAGGACGCGGGCTTCCACGGCGGTGCGCTCGTAGATGAGCTCATCCACAATCTCACGGTTCAGCCGGGTCACAGTGGTGACCTTGTAGGGCACAATCTTCACCAGCCCATTCTCCTGCAGCCGCTGCAGCACCACCCGGATCATGGAACGCGGTGCCCCAAAGCGGGCGCAGAGCGGGTTTTCGCTCAATGAACTGCCCGGCCGCAGGGTCAGGTCGATGATCTCCCGCTCCAGTACAGCGTAAATTTCAGCGTCGGTCTTGTATTGCTGTTCCATATCACTCACCTAGTTGAAATGATTATTCCTTTAGCGGGCTCGCCCTCTCAGTCATCGCTACGCGATGCCAGCTCCCCCAAAGTGGGAGCCCTTGGCAGTCCACGCAAACTTCATCTTTTTGCCAAGGCCTCTCCCTTTGGGAGAGGTGTCACCGCAGGTGACGGAGAGGGCGAAGATGCTGACCATGTGCAACAGCCTTATTCCAAAAACTCCTTCCACGGTGCGGCGGCGGGCAGGGGCAGAGAAAAGGCCATGGGTTTGCCGGTATCCGGGTGCACAAAGCGCAGCCCTGCGCTCTGCAGGGCAATGTCCCCTTTGAATCGGCTGCCATATTTGCCGTCTCCGTAAAGCGGGTGCTTCCGGGAGGCAAACTGCACCCGGATCTGATGTGTCCGCCCGGTGTGGAGCGTGATCTCCGCAAGGCTCAGGGAACCGTCCGGTGCCGTCTCCACGATGCGGTATTCCAGCACGGCTTCCCGTACCCCCTTGCGGGGGCGCTTTACCGGAAAGACCCGGCCCTTCCGGCTGTCCTTGAACAGATAGTCCCGCAGGATGCCCTCGGGCGGCAGCTGTTCGTCCGGCCCGCCTGCGATCACGGCCCGGTATGTTTTAAGGAAGCAGGGCTGTGCCGGTGCACCGGGGCCAGCCTCTACTCTGCCGTCCAGAATGGCATAAGCCTGCTGGCTCTCCGTCACCTGTTTTGTCAGAGCCGCTGCGGCTCCGGGTGTTCTGGCATAGACCATCAACCCCGAAACGCCGGTGTCCAGCCGGTGGATGACCCCAACGTATGCATCCGGTCTGCCCCACCGCTGGCGCAGGGCAGCGGGCACGCCCTCCTCGCTGGTCAGCCCGGCGGGCTTGTCCAGCACCACAAGGGCAGTATCTTCGTAGAGAATGTTCACAGCTTGCCCTCGTCCAACAGGGCCTTGAGCTTGAGCACGCCTGCAATGGTCTTGCCGTCTTTGATCTCGCCGCGCATCACCATCTCATAGGCCTGGGCCAGCGGCACCCGGTCAGGGGTCAGGAACTCGTCCGCATCCAGATGCATCCGGGTCTCGTGCAGACCGGTGGCCACCCAGGTGTAGATGATCTCGGTATCATAGCCCACAGTGGGGTAGAACTCGCCCAGGGAGGTGTACTTGTCGGCGGTCAGGCCGCACTCCTCCTCCAGCTCCCGCTTAGCGGCTTCAAAGGGGTCCTCCCCTTTTTCCAGCTTGCCGGCGGGCAGCTCCCACAGCTCCTGCTGCATAGCGTAGCGGAACTGGCGCACCATGCAGATGGTGCCGTCCTCAAAGTAGGGCACGATGCAGGCCCCGCCGTGGTGGTGGACCACCTCGCGGGTGGCGGTCTTTCCATTTTCCAAAAGGGCGGTATCTTTGGTCAGGGTGACCACCCGGCCCTCGAACAGCACCTCACTTGTGAGCGTCTTTTCAAAATGTGCAGCGTCCATCGTATTTGCGTCCTTTCCAGATGATAATGATGCTGGTTCAAGTTTACGGCAACAAAGCGCCGGTTGTCAATTCAAAATTGAGGATAAATTAAGAAAAACACAGCAAAAAAGCCGGATTCTTAATAATCTGTCAGGTTAGATGCAACAAAAAACACAAGCATAAAAAAGCACCAAAAAATTTCTTGAAATTTTGTTGCGTTTTGCCAGTGGGTTTGCATTTACTTTGAGGGCGGAATTTGCTAATATAATATATGAGCAATAGTGCCTTTTGGGGTTCTCCGGCCCCAGCGGGGCGCGATTGCCCCGCGCAAAAGGTACCAAATTCTGAACAATGGAGGAAGAAAAATGCCTAGAGCAAAGCAAACCATGGATGGCAATACCGCTGCCGCTCATGTAGCATACGCCTACACGGACGTGGCTGCTATCTACCCCATTACCCCGTCTTCTCCGATGGCTGACTCTGTGGACCAGTGGTCCGCAGCCGGTCAGAAGAACATCTTCGGCAACCAGGTCAAGGTCGTCGAGATGGAGTCTGAGGCCGGCGCTGCCGGCGCTGTGCACGGCTCTCTGGGTGCAGGTGCTGTTACCACCACCTTCACCGCTTCTCAGGGCCTGCTGCTGATGATCCCCAACATGTACAAGATCGCTGCTGAGCAGCTGCCCTGCGTGTTCGATGTTTCTGCACGTACCGTTGCTACCCAGTCCCTGAACATCTTCGGTGATCACAGCGACGTTATGGCATGCCGCCAGACCGGCTTCGCAATGCTGGTCGAGAGCAGCGTGCAGGAAGTTATGGATCTGTCCCCTGTTGCCCATCTGGCAGCAATCGAGGGCCGGGTTCCCTTCCTGAACTTCTTCGATGGCTTCCGTACTTCTCACGAGTACCAGAAGATCGAGAAGTGGGACTACGCTGATCTGAAGGAAATGTGCAACATGAAGGCTGTTGAGGAGTTCCGTGCCAAGGCTCTGAACCCCGAGCACCCCAAGATGCGCGGTTCCCACGAGAACGGCGACGTGTTCTTCCAGCACCGTGAGGCCTGCAACTCCGCTTACGACGCACTGCCCGCAGTGGTCGAGAAGTACATGGCCAAGATCAACGAGAAGCTGGGCACCAACTACGATCTGTTCAACTACTACGGCGCACCCGATGCTGACCGTGTCATGATCGCTATGGGCTCTGTCTGCGACGTTGCTGACGAAGTCATCGATTACCTGAACGCCAAGGGCGAGAAGGTCGGTATCGTCAAGGTCCGCCTGTACCGTCCCTGGGTGTCCTCCGCTCTGCTGAAGGTCCTGCCCAAGACTGCCAAGAAGGTTGCAGTTCTGGATCGTACCAAGGAGCCCGGCTCTCTGGGCGAGCCCCTGTACCTGGATGTTGCTGCTACCCTGCGTGAGGCTGGCCTGAACGATGTCGTTCTGACCGGCGGCCGTTACGGCCTGGGCAGCAAGGACACTCCCCCGTCCTCCATCTTCGCTCTGTTCAAGGAGCTGGAGAAGGATCAGCCCAAGGAGCGCTTCACTCTGGGCATCACCGATGATGTCACCGGTCTGTCCCTGCCCGAGGTCAAGCCCGCTCCCATCACCGCAGCTGCTGGCACCAAGGAGTGCAAGTTCTGGGGTCTGGGCGGCGACGGTACTGTCGGCGCAAACAAGAACTCCGTCAAGATCATCGGCGACCACACTGATAAGTATGTTCAGGCATACTTCCAGTATGACTCCAAGAAGACCGGCGGCGTGACCATCAGCCACCTGCGTTTCGGCGACAAGCCCATCCGCAGCCCCTACTACATCAACCAGGCTGACTTCGTGGCCTGCCACAACCCCGCTTACATCCACATGGGCATGAAGATGGTCCAGGATGTCAAGCCCGGCGGCGTGTTCATGATCAACTGCCAGTGGACCGATGAGGAGCTGGGCCAGCACCTGAACGCTGAGGCCAAGAAGTACATTGCTGACAACAACATTCAGCTGTACACCATCAACGCCATCGATAAGGCAATCGAGATCGGTATGGGCAAGCGCACCAATACCATCCTGCAGTCCGCTTTCTTCAAGCTGGCTGACGTTATGCCCATCGAGGACGCTGTCAACTTCATGAAGCAGGCAGCTCAGAAGAGCTATGGCAAGAAGGGCCAGGACGTTGTTGAGATGAACTGGAAGGCCATCGATGCTGGTGTTGACGCAATCCACAAGGTCGACGTTCCCGCTTCCTGGTCCAACCCCGAGGCTGATCCCGCTCCCAAGGCTCTCACCGGCCGTCCGGAGCTGGTCAAGCAGATCCGTGATGTCATGGAGCCCATCGCTCGTATGGACGGCGACAGCCTGCCCGTTTCCGCTTTCGTTGCAAATGCAAACGGCGAGTGGGAGCAGGGCGCATCTGCATACGAGAAGCGCGGCACCGCTGTGAACGTTCCCGAGTGGGATGCTTCCAAGTGCGTTGGCTGCAACCAGTGTGCATTCGTCTGCTCTCATGCTACCATCCGTCCCTTCCAGCTGACCGCTGACGAGCTGGCAGCTGCTCCTGCTCAGACCAAGAGCCGTGACAACCGCCCCGCAAACGAGTACAAGTTTGTGATGGCTGTTTCTCCTCTGGACTGCATGGGCTGCGGCGAGTGCGTCACCGTCTGCCCCACCAAGGCAATTGCTATGGTTCCTCAGGAGAGCCAGGCCGATCAGCAGGCAGTCTTCGACTACTGCGTCGCCAACATCTCCAAGAAGCCCAGCAAGTTTGCTGATGACACCGTTATTGGTTCTCAGTTCAACCAGCCCCTGCTGGAGTTCTCTGGCTCCTGCGCAGGCTGTGCCGAGACCTCTTACGCTCGCCTGATCACTCAGCTGTTCGGCGAGAAGATGTACATCTCCAACGCTACCGGCTGCTCCTCTATCTGGGGCGGTACCGCTTCCATCTCTCCGTACACCGTCAACAAGGACAGCGGCCATGGTCCTGCATGGTGCAACTCCCTGTTCGAGGATAACGCTGAGCATGGTCTGGGCCTGTACCTCGGCCAGAAGACCGTTCGTGAGAACCTGATCAAGCGCATTGCTGAGGTTGCTGGTTCTGACAAGGCTTCCGCTGAGCTGAAGGCTGCCTTCGACAAGTTCATGGAGACCAAGAACAACACCAAGGCAAACGACGAACCCGCCAAGGCTCTGATCGCTGAGCTGGAGAAGGCTGCTGCCGCTGGCTGCACCGAGTCCGCTGAGATCCTGAAGAGCAAGGAGTTCATCGCCAAGAAGTCCGTCTGGATCTTCGGTGGTGACGGCTGGGCATACGACATCGGCTTCGGCGGCCTGGATCACGTCCTGGCTTCCGGCGAGGATGTCAACGTCATGGTCTTCGATACTGAGATGTACTCCAACACCGGTGGACAGGCATCCAAGGCTTCCAACATTGGTGAGGTCTGCCAGTTCGCTGCTGCTGGTAAGGAAATCAGCAAGAAGAGCCTGTCCGAGATCGCAATGACCTACGGTTACATCTATGTTGCTCAGATCGCTCTGGGCGCTAACATGAACCAGGCTGTCAAGGCAATCGCTGAGGCTGAGGCTTATCCCGGCCCCTCTCTGATCATCGGCTACGCTCCCTGCGAGCTGCACGGTGTGAAGGGCGGCATGACCAACTGCCAGAACGAGATGAAGAAGGCAGTTGAGGCTGGTTACTGGAACCTGTTCACCTTCAACCCCGCCAACAAGGCTCAGGGCAAGAACCCCTTCACCCTGACCTCCAAGGCTGTGGATGCCGAGAAGTATCAGGCACTGCTGGCAAACGAGACCCGTTACAGCCGCCTGACCCGTGCATTCCCCGAGCGTGCAAAGGCTCTGTTCGCACGCAACGAGCAGGTTGCAAACGATCGTTACGAGCACCTGACCCGTCTGGTCGAGCTGTACAAGTAATCCTGTTTTCTGAACAATGGCTGGCAATGGCCGCAGCGGCACCCTAGTCCGCAAGGCGGCTGCTCCGCACTGGCGATTACTGCGCAACGCAGCAGTGCGAAACTGCGGCCCCGCCGCCCTGAACAGAGCATGATGAACGTGCAAACGAGCATTTGCGCAAACTTCTGATTTCATTCCCTCGCCCGCTGCGGCCCGCGAACCGCGCCGGGCAGGGTGTTTGAAATACCAAAGCGCCCGCGAGGGTCCTTGAAAGCACACCCCGCGTGTGTCAGGAGCATAAGGTCTGGCAACAGATACCTTGCTCCGCCTGCTGCATAAGACCTGCCCTGCAGGGATCTTGCCGCAGTCAAAAACGAATCCGTTTTTAGCGCCCCGCTCACTTTATAGTGAACGGGGCGTATTTTTGTGTAAGGAAACAGAAACCGCTGTACGGAATGTTCCATACAGCGGTTCTCTCATCCATATACTATTTTGCGGGAGCAGGAATGAATTCAATTTTGACCTGCATTCCCATACCGGCGGCAAGGCGTTGCAGCGTCCGCAGAGAAGGATTTGCGTTGCCGTTTTCCAGCTTGCTGATGTCTGCCTGAGCAATGCCGGTACGCTCCGAGAGCTCCTTCTGGGTCAGGCCGCTTACCTTCCGGGCATCGATCATTGCCTGTACCAGCGAAAGCTCTGGCTGAAGTGCCTCCCACTCCGCTTTGAATTCAGGGTCTTCCAGTTGTTTGTTGAGAAAATTCCGAAAATCACTCACGATATCTTCTCCTTTCGTTCAAGATAGTCTGCACGATATTTTTTGGCCAGGGCAATTTCCTCTGATGGTGTTTTTTGCGTTTTCTTGATGAAGCCGTTGGTCAGAACAATACGCTTTCCAATGTAAAAGAAATACAGAACACGTGTGATATTGCTGCTCTGCTTAGCACGGATCTCAAAAATTCCGTCCCCAATAAATTTGGAGTAGGGCTCCCGCAGCTGTGGTCCGTTGGCTTCCAGCAGTGCGACAGCACCCAATACTTTTGCACGCATTTTGGTGTCAAGGGATTCCAGAAAATCATCTACCGGACAGTCGCCATTCTCCTTATGGTAGAAGTCTACATCGTAACATTCCAAGCGGCAGCCCTCCTCTATGGGATATATCCTATTTCTATAATATATGATATATCCCATTTTGTCAAGGGTGCGATAAAAATATCTTCTCGCTATTTTACAATTTCTTCATAGGATTTTCATGCAAACCCGTGCTTTTGGTGCTATACTACTGACATAAGGAACCGGGGCCGCAACCGATTCCTTGTACATGATTCCTCCTCACACCAAGGCAATATCCAAACAGAAAGCCCCTTTCAGTGGTCCGCAAGCACTGGAAGGGGCTTTCTGCGTGTTTTGGTGGAAATTCCCGCCTGATTCGGTGCATTTAGGGTTGACCGGCCTTTTGGCCGGCGCTATAATAAAAAGTGGAAAAGATCTTTAGGAGGTGAACGCAGGACAATGGACCCGGATCATAGTCGAAGATGCGGTTTTGGTGCGATAGGACGGGACATGGAGCAGGCTGCGTTCGCCTTTTTTGCCCGGTAAGAGGTGCTGCTCGGGCACTTCTCAGCGGGGAGAAAGGGCGCGGCTTTGTGCGCGTGGAAGCCTTGGCAAGGGGTGGATGCGGGCCGTTGGCGGCGCTTTTTGTTTTGCCCTGTACCAACCGCCGGAATACGGTAGGAGGTACGCAAAATGGAAATGGAAGAAAAGAAAAACGAACTGACCGAGGCTGCCCTGCCTGTGCAGGAGCTGCCCGCTGATATCCCGGACGAGGTGCGCCAGAAGCTGGCCAGAGATCTGAACGAGGAAGCTACAGAGGACCTGAAGCAGGACATCCGGGAGGCCGAGAAAGAGGAAGCCCGGGACGAGGAAGTCAAGGCTGACCCCGAGATGCTGACCAAGAGCCGCCTGCTCAAGATGCTGGTAAAAAAGCAGTACGTCAAGCTGCGCGAGGTCACCGAGGAGGAGCAGCCCGCCGACCTGGCAGAGCTGCTGGAGGAGCTGGACGAGAACAACCGTCTGGTGGTGTTCCGCCTGCTGAAAAAGGAAGTGGCCACTGAGGCCTTCGCCTATATGTCCGATGAAGCCCGGGATGACCTGGTCAACGCCTTCTCCGACGTGGAGCTGGTCAGCGCCATTGAGGAGATGAGCCTGGACGATGCTGCTGACCTGCTGGAGGATATGCCCGCAGGCGTGGTCAAGCGGGTGCTGGAGAAATCCTCCAAGCAGACCCGCGAGAGCCTGAACAAGCTGCTGAACTACCCCGAGAGCTCGGCCGGCAGCTTGATGACCCCTGAATATGTCCGGCTGAAAAAAGAGATGAATGTCCGGCAGGCGCTGGATGCCATCCGGCGGCAGGGCGAGAACGCCGAGACCGTCTATATCAACTATGTTGTGGAGCGCAACCGCCTGAAGGGTGTTGTCTCTGCCCGTGACCTGCTGCTGGCAGACCCTGATACCCCGCTGGTCGATATTATGGACGACAACGTGGTCACCGTGAAGGTCACCGATGACCAGGAGTTCGTGGCCCGTGAGATGCAGCGCTACGACTTTACCGCAATGCCCGTTGTGGACAACGAGGGCATGTTTGTGGGCATTATCACCATCGACGATGCAATCGATGTTCTGACCGATGAGAGCACCGAGGATATGCAGAAGATGGCTGCTATTCTGCCTGCAGATGAGGCCACCACTTATTTTGGCACCAGCGTCTGGACTCACGCCAAGCAGCGCATCCCCTGGCTGCTGATCCTGATGCTGTCGGCCACCTTTACTGGTATGGTCACCACCCATTACGAGGAAGCCTTTGTGAGCCTGCCCCTGCTGGTCTCCTTCATGCCCATGCTGATGGATACCGCCGGCAACTGCGGTAACCAGATCAGCACCCTGATGGTGCGCGGTCTGGCGTTGGGCGAGGTGGAACCCGCCGATTTCCTCAAGGTGCTGGCCAAGGAGCTCCGTGTTTCCGCGATCGTGGGTGCGGTGCTGGGCGTGGTGAACGGTCTGCGCATCTACCTGATGTACACCTTCATCTTTGCCGGTCAGTATGACAATGTGATGGGTTACGCCATCGTCGTCAGCGTGTCACTGTTCTTCAGCGTTATCCTGGCAAAGCTGGTGGGCGGTATGCTGCCCCTTGCCGCCAAGAAGCTGGGTGCGGACCCGGCCATCATGGCGACCCCCTTCATCACCACCATCGTGGATGCCTGCAGCTTGATCCTGTACTTCCAGATCGCGCAGATCGTGTTCCGGAATATGATGTAACGTTTGATTTTATAGGAGCAACCCTCTCAGTCAAAGCCTGACGGCTTTGCCAGAGAGGGCTGTTTCTTTTTGTTGAAAACTAAAGTTTTCCCGCTGTTTTCCACAGGTCGATTTTTGCAGAAAACGGGTGTGGAAAACTACCGTCTCCTTCATTCCAACGAGGAGAAATTCAACGAGCAGATTTTCTGCCTGCTGTAAAAAGTAAATTTTCGGGTTTGACTTTCTTTCGGAAAAAAGGTGCAAAGGCCTAGAAATCCCTGAATTTTCGCAAAGATCCGCGCGGCACAATACACCATGTATAAACCGCTTCACAGGAAAATGTGGAAAACTCAGTGGAAAAAGTGGAAAACATCGTGGGAAAACCGGGGCTTTTTTCACAATTCCGGTGGAAAACCCAGTGGAAAGAGTGGATAAGTCCATCTGAACACACCAAAAGTGGATACAACCTGCTGTTTTAGCACTCGGATGAACAGACAGCCAGATCCCTTTGTTCACACCCTTCGCCTTGAATGGCCCTGCCAATCATGGTACAATGAAAAAAGAGAGCGTTCCCGGCCAACGGGGCGCAAATTTTACGAATAACGGAGGCTTCTGCCTATGAACTGGATCACCAAGCTGGAACGGAAATACGGCCGGTTCTGCATTCCCAACCTCATCAACATCCTCATCGGCGGCCAGATCCTGGTCTACGCCATTGAACTGTTCGTCAACCAGTATATTTCCTTTTATCTCTCCCTGAGCCGCAGTGCCCTGTTCGCCGGGCAGATCTGGCGGCTGTTCACCTTTGTGCTGGTGCCTTTTTCGGGCGGCGGGCCGCTCAGCGTGGTGCTGGGCATCTATTTTACCTGGTTCGTCGGCAGTGCGCTGGAACGGGAGTGGGGCGATTTCCGCTTCAACCTCTACGTCCTGCTGGGGATGGCAGGTGCGTGGCTGGCCTGCCTGCTGACAGGCTCTGCCGATACCTACTGCCTGTCCCTCTCCCTTCTGCTGGCCTTTGCCATGCTTTACCCGGAGCTGCAGGTGCTGCTCTTCTTCGTCATCCCCCTCAAGGTGAAGTATTTCGGCATCTTTGCCGCCGCCCTGTGGGTGTTCAGCTTCCTGAGCATGGGGATGCTGGGCAAGCTGAACTATCTGCTCTGTATGCTGGGCTTCCTTCTGTTCTTCGGGCCGCAGGCCTGGCATAACATCCGCGCCTGGGTGCGCCGGGAGCAGTGGAAGAGGAAAAATCGGCGTTAAACCTCTCAGTCTCGCTGACGCTCGCCAGCTCCCCTAGTAGGGGAGCCCTTGGCAGTAAGGCAGGGGTTTGCGTAGACGCATAGGAAAAGAAGAAACGGAAAAGTTATGCTAATTGATCGTCTGGAAGGCAATTCGGAATTAAAGACCAGCGTCCGGCTGATGCTGGGGGGCCGCCGCATGACCCACAGTGTTCTGCTGGTGGGCGAAGAGGGGCTGGGAACCGGGTTTGCGGCCCGCTGTGTGGCGGCGGATTACCTTTACCCCAACGGCGGCGCGCCCGCCGAAGCCCTGCTCCGGGGCGAGTGCTGCCGTGCCGTGGCAAAGGCCGGTAAGCGCGACAGCGGCCAGATCGAGACAGGCATCGTCCGGGAAGCCATCTCCGTGACCGGTATGGGCAGCGGCGGGCGGTATCTGGTCGGTCAGGTCACGGCCATGCGCAGCGAGATCTTCAACACCAGCCTTTCGGCAGAGGGGCGCGCTGTGCTGCTCTACCATGTGGAGCGGATGAACGAGGAATCGGCCAACGCCCTGCTGAAGGTCATGGAGGAGCCGCCCGAGGGCGTGCTTTTTCTGTTGACGGCGGATTCGCTGGCGGGCGTTCTGCCCACCATCCGGAGCCGCTGCATCAGCTTTGCAGTGGCTCCCGTTTCCCCTACTGATTGTGCCCGCTACTGCACCGCACAGGGGGTGGACAGCAAGGATGCCACCCTGTACAGTGAGCTGTTCGATGGCCATATCGGCACAGTGCTGGATGCGGCCCGGGATGAGGCCCGCCGGGCGCAGGTGGACAAGGCACTTGCCCTTGCCAAAGCAGCGGCCGCGCAGGACAGCTATGCCGCCGCCGTTCTGCTGTCAGCTTACGAAAAGGATAAGGTGGGGGCCGCCGCTCTGCTGGCTGATTTCCGGGCCGTAGCGGCCGCAGGGCTGCGCGGCAGCCCCCGTGCCCCGGTGCAGGGCGATGCCGCCCGCAAGGCCCTTGCAGCCGCCGATGCGGCGATCCAGCGGCTGGGTGCGCAGGTGAACCCCAAGATCACCTTGAGTGTGCTGGCAATGAAGTTCCGGACATTCTGATAAAAAAAGAGCAGCCTTTACCCTCTCCGTCATTGCTTGCGCAATGCCACCTCTCCCGAAGGGAGAGGCAAAACATCAAAGAGGGTAAATGCTGCTATATATGGAATAGCCCTTGGCTCCCCCTTCGGGGGAGCTGTCGAGCGTTAGCGAGACTGAGAGGGTGAGATCATCTTCTCCGTGCTTTTCTGCGCCGGCCCAGATTCAGTGAGCCGCCCCCGGCAACAAGGGTGAAGAAGCTGAGAACAGCCAGAAGAACGATGAGGGCCGCCATCAGGAGAAGCGTGGACTGAAGGTCGGTGCGAAAGTCGGAGACATACTCCTGATGGGTCACAAGGTCTACCGTGCCCACCTCATAGCCGTCCAGATAAACGGTGGCTGTGCCAAGGACAGCCCCATCCTTGACGGTGGCGGAGATGTTCTCCTGAAGGTCGTAGGTGAAGGTTACCTTGTCGTCCGCATGGCCGTAGCCGCTGACCGGTGCGGCAGCGTAAAGCTCCACTTCCTCATAAGAGCGGCACTTCTTCAGGGGAGCGGTGGTCAGCGGGGTCTCAGTGTCCACCAGCTCCCGGTCAGAAAAGCTTGCAAAGGCCCAGTCCAGGATCTCGGAGGCCTCCCTGTAAATGTTGTCAAGGTCGGAGCCCAGCACCACCAGCCCGTAGGTGTGGCCGTCCTTCTGAGCAAAGGTCACATAGCACCGACCCGCCAGGGTGGTAAAACCGGTCTTCATGCCCCGGATGTAATCCCGGTAGTAGGGGTACTCCGGGTTGAGCATCAGGTTGGTGGAGGTGATGGTGCGCTCGTTCTGGTGCAGATTGGTGGCAGGCAGGGTATAGCTCAGGGTGTTTGCCACCTGCATATAGGTCTCGTTCTCGGCGCAGGCTTTGGCGATCAGGGCCAGATCGTGGGCCGAGGAGACGTTGCCGTAATCATACAGGCCGTGCACACAGGTAAAGCTGGTGCTGGTGCAGCCCAGCTCTTTGGCACGCTGGTTCATCCGGGCCACAAAGGCGGTCAGGTCGCCGTCCGAAACATCACTGGCGATCACGCTGGCCGCGTCGTTGGCGCTGGCCACCAGCAGGCCGTACAGCAGGTCGATGCGGCGCACCGTTTCACCGATGCGCAGGTTGATGGTGCTGCCGTTGGCGTTCTGGATGTCCTTGAACTCCTGGGTCAGGCTGGCGGGGATGGTGATCTCCGCGTTCATGTCCTTGCCACTTTCCAGAAACAGCAGGGCTGTCATCATCTTGGTCAGGCTGGCAATGTAGCGCTGCTGGTCCGCGTTCTGTTCCAGAATGGGCTTGTCGATGTCCGCGTTGAACAGATAGACCGACTCGCCCTCGTTCACGGTCTGGATGGGCATTTCGTATGAGGCCAGACCGGGCAGGACAAGGGTCAGGGCCAGCGCTGCCGTCAGCAGCAGGGCCGCCGCCCGGCGGAAGAGAGTAGAGTTCTGCATAAGCGTATCCTCCAACGGAAGCTCCCGGCTTCCCTGAATCAAAAACTAAAACACTATATAAAAGAATACCATAAATGACGGAAAAGAGAAAGGTGGTTTTTCACAATGTTGTTGCCTTTTGGTGGAAAAGTTCCCCGGGACGAGGGTGCGGTGTTCGTGGCACCCAACGCTACGGTGCTGGGCGATGTGGTGCTGGGGCCGGGCTCCTCGGTCTGGTATGGCGCGGTTCTGCGCGGGGACGACGGCACCCTGACCCTGGGCGAGAACACCAATGTGCAGGATAATGCGGTGCTCCACTGTGACCCGGGCGGGGCGGTCACGCTGGGCAAAAACGTGACCGTGGGCCACTGTGCCCTTGTCCACGGGTGCACCGTGGGAGACGGTTCCCTGATCGGGATGCACGCCACCCTGCTCAACCACTGTGTTGTGGGCAAAAACTGCATCATCGGGGCCGGTGCGCTTGTGCCCGAAGGCAAGATCATCCCGGACGATTCCCTTGTGGTGGGGGTTCCGGGGAAGATCATCAAGCAGGTCAGCCCCGAGCAGGCGGCCGCCAGCCTTGCCAATGCCGCCCACTATGTGGGGGAAGGCCGCCGTCACGCCGCAGCCCTGCGGAAAGAGGAAAAAGGTGAAACTGAATGAGCGAAATAATTTCGTGCGAAGCTTAACAGAATTTTCACAAGATTTCACAAGAAAGTAATGACTTTTGCGCCGAAATCGGGTATACTATGAGCACAAGGGAGCGGGGCCGCAACCGTCTCCCTTGCACATGATTCCTCCTCACACCAAAGCAATACCCCAAAACAAGAGTCCCCTCCGGTGTACCGCAAGCGCCGGAGGGGACTTTTGTTTGTCTGAAACAGCGCCCCCGGCGGAGCGATCCTCTGCCGGGGGCGCTGTGTTATATCAAGTTTCAGAGGGAACCGTAGATGCCGCGCACGGAGACCTCGCCGGTGAACACATGCTCCTCGCCGCTGTCGGTGCGGACAACAAGACGGCCCTCCTCGTCTACATCCACGGCCTCGCCTGCTCCCTGCCCGCCGTCCGGCAGGTCAAAGGTCACCCGCCGTCCGATGTTGACACAGGCGGCCTTGTACTCCTCCCGGAAAGGTGCAAAGCCATCCCGCGCAAAGGTGTACAGGGGCCGATCAAAGCCAAAATCCGTCAGGGCCTCGGCCAGCCAGCCGGGATCCTGCTCCAGATCGATTGCGGCACCCTGCAGGGCCAGCGAGGTGCCGTGGGGCAGGTCGGCGGCATCAAAATAACTCTGCGGCTGGGCCAGGTTGATGCCAATGCCGCACAGGATGCCCCGGCCCTGCTGCTGGTAGCCGTAGCAGACGCTTTCGCACAGGATGCCCACGATCTTTTTGCCGTTCAGCAGCAGGTCGTTGGGCCACTTGATCTGGCAGTCCACGCCGTAGCGCAGGGCCAGCTGTCTGCGCACGGCAAGGCTGGCCAGCAGGGGCAGGGTGGCGGGCTGCGCCAGCGGCTCCCGGATGGCGACTGTGTAGTACAGCGCCTTGCCCTCGGCGTTGACCCAGGTGCGGCCAAGGCGGCCCCGCCCGGCGGTTTGGTTGGTGGTGTATACCGCGCCCACCGGGCCAAACTCTTCAAAATGCTCTTTCATATACGCGTTGGTGCTGCCGCATTCGGGCAGATAACGCACCTCATTGATGCTCATTGCTGCGGTACCTCTTTGTGTGCAAAGCTGGTGATCTTGCCCTTGTCCAACAGCATCACGCCGTAGGTGTTGGGGCCGGTGTAGCAGCGGCCGCAGGAACCCGGGTTGAACAGGAACACGCCGTTTTTCTGGAGGGCGATGGGTTTGTGGGTGTGGCCGAACAATGCCACCTCAGCGCCGCGGGCGGCGGCGGCATCCGCCAGCGTGTCCAGGTCGTATTTTACACCATACATGTGACCATGGGTATAGAAAACGACCACCTGATCGAAGGCGGCCAGCCCGTCCAGCGGCTCCAACGCGCCAAAATCGCAGTTGCCGGCCACGGCGTAGACCTTCATTTTGGGGTGCAGGGTCAGCGCATCTTCCAGGTCGCGCAGGCCATCTCCCAAAAAGACAACGGCATTTGCATCGCTTTCTGCGTGCAGGATGCGCTCTACTGCACTGGCGCTGTTGTGGCTGTCGCTCAGGATCAAAAGTTTCGTCACGGGACTACGTCCTCCTTATTTATACGTATGAAACCTCTCAGTCGCCTTCGGCGACAGCTCCCCTGTCAGGAGAGGGGGCAATGCGAAGCATGGACAGAGAGGTCAATCTGCCTGCAAAACAAGCAGCTGCTTGTACACTTCACTCTTGGAATACGGCGTGCCCTGCGCGGCGGCCTTGGCGGCGGCAGAGGCTGCGTAGCCGTTCCGGGTCAGTTCCAGCGCCCGCTGGGCGGCCTGCTCCAATGTCAGTTCTTCTTCGGCTTCGGCGGCGGGCGCACCGGCCATCACCAGAACATACTCGCCGCGGGGGTCATTCTCGGCATAATGGGTCTGGGCCTCGCCCAGCGTTGTTTTCCAGATCTCCTCGTGGAGCTTGGTCAGCTCCCGGCAGAGGGTGATGCTCCGCTCAGGGCCGAAGGCGGCGGTCAGGTCGTCCAGCGTGGTGCGCAGTTTGTGGGGCGCTTCGTAGAAGATGACCGTCCGCTTTTCCCCCTGCAGCTCGGCCAGCCGCTCCCGCTTCTGCTTTTTGTTCACAGGCAGAAAACCCTCGAACACCCAGCGGGAGGTGTCCTGACCGGAGACGGCCAGCGCCGTCACACAGGCGGAGGCTGCCGGAACAGGCACCACCTTGATGCCCCGGGCCAGCGCGTCCCGCACGATCACCTCGCCCGGGTCCGACACACAGGGCATACCGGCATCGCTGCACAGGGCGCAGTTCTCGCCTTCCTCAATGCGGCGCAGGATCCCCTCGCCCTTCTGCAGGGCGTGCTCGTAGTAGCTCACCATCGGCTTTTTCAGCCCCAGAAAGTTGAGCAGCTTCATGGTCACGCGGGTATCCTCCGCGGCAATAAAATCTGCCGCGCCAAAGGTGGCTGCCACACGGGGCGGCATGTCATCCAGGTTGCCGATGGGTGTGGCAACGATATAAAGAGTACCTGCCATAGTATCCTCCCATTTGATTTGTACAAAACCTCTCCGTCATCCCTACGGGATGCCACCTCTCCTACTAGGAGCCGCAACCCGTACTTGGCGCGCAGTGCCTGAGAGGTTCAGCGTCCATACATTGCCGCGCCTGCCGAGATGAGCACATCCGGCTCAACCCGCAGCCCTGTTTTTCGGTTTTTCTGTGCTTCCACCAGAAACAGCCAGGGGGCGGCATCCGGCCGATTCTTCACAAAGGCCAGCCGCTTGGGCTCCAGCCGGTTGGCCCGCAGGCCCGCCAGCACCTCGGCCAGCCGCTCGGGCCGGTGGCAGAGCGAGAGCCGCCCGCCATCTTTCAGCAGCCGGAACGCGCACTTGCAGACATCGTCCAGCGTGCAGTCCGTCTCGTGGCGGGCAGTGGCCCGGGCCCTGTCGGCGGCCTGTTCCCCTGCCGTGAAATAGGGCGGGTTGCAGGCGCACAGGTCGTAGCTGCCCTCGCCCTCCCGGAAGGAGCGCAGGTCGGCGCAGACGGGCGTGATGTGCTCAATGTCCTGTTCGGTGCAGGCGGCGGCCAGCAGCGCGCTGGCTTCGGGCTGCAGCTCCAGCCCCAGGCAGGGGCCGCGGTGGCCCCGGTCGTGCCATTCCAGGCTCACGATGCCGCAGCCGGAGCACAGGTCGGCGGCACGCCAGGCCCGCTTTGGCTCCGAAAACCGGGCCAGCAGCAGCGCGTCTGAGCCAAAGCGGTGCACGGCTGAACAATAGACTCTTGTTCTATTATACAAAATCTCGGTGGAATGTTCCATATACAGCACCTAAAATCCACTGCCAAAATATCGGGCGGAAAAATTGGGGAAAATTGTGCATGAAAGAAAAGCAGCAGACCCGCTTTTGACAGGTCTGCTGCTTTTGATGCGTTTTTTCAGTGTTCGCCGTGAAATTATTCAGCAGCGATAGCACCGGTGGGGCAAGCACCCTCGCAAGCGCCGCAATCGATGCAAGCGTCTGCATTCACAACTGCAACACCATTCTCAATGGTGACAGCACCAACGGGGCAAGCGCCCTCGCAAGCGCCGCAGCCAACACATGCGTCAGAAACCTTGTGTGCCATAATAAAACTCTCCTTTTATCACCCGTGCACTAGCTTTAAGAAGAAGTCTGCCCTCGCACGGTGCCAGCAGGCTTCCCCGGAATTCATCCTTGTCTGCATTCTAGCAAAGTGGAAAAGAAAAGGCAAGACTAACCGTATGTCATAAAAGCCCAAAGTTTTATTTTTGTGGGGTTGCACAAAAGCAAGGCCTAACTTTGCGGGAAAATTAAGAGAGTTTTTTGGCGAAAATCACGAAGAATGGTTAGTTTTGTGATACTAACTGCCGTGATATCCCACTATTTTTCTGGGAATTATTTCTCTTTTTTGGGGCATTTGCCGCAGCCTACATTGCCCTTTTCATCGGCGGCTGCCACCACCGGGGCGGGGTTGCGCACACCGGAATAATCGTCGTCCGGGTCGGGGCGGCGGGGTGCCCGTTTGCCGCCGCTGATATACTCACACACGCCCACCTTATAGTAGCGCGGGGTCAGGGCTTCGGTGCCGCAGCGCACCCGCAGGTAGCCGGAGATGGGGTTCACTTCCAGCACGGTGCCCAGACCATCCGGGGTGCGCACGGTGCTGCCCACCATGGGCATGATGCTGTTCAGGTATTCGTAGGCGTTTTCCTCGTAGGAAAGGCAGCACATCAACCGGCCGCAGGCACCGCTGATCTTGGTGGGATTCAGGGAAAGGCCCTGCTCCTTGGCCATCTTGATGGAAACGGGCTGGAAATCCTTGAGGAAGCGGCTGCAGCAGAAGGGCTGGCCGCAGATGCCCAGACCGCCGATCATCTTGCTCTCGTCGCGCACGCCGATCTGGCGCAGCTCGATGCGGGTGTGGAAGATGCCGGCCAGATCCTTGACCAGTTCGCGGAAGTCCACCCGGCCGTCGGCGGTGAAGTAGAACATGATCTTGGAGCGGTCAAGGGTGTACTCGGCCTCCACCAGCTTCATTTCCAGGCCGTGGCGGGCAATGCACTCCTGGCAGGTGTGGTAGGCGCGCTTCTCATCCTCGCGGTTCTGGCGCATCCGGCGCACATCCATGCTGTCGGCCATCCGGGTGATGGGCTTGAGCGCCTTGGAAACGGCGCTGTCGGCGATCTCTTTCACGCCCTGCACCACCTCGCCGCACTCAATGCCGCGGGCGGTCTCCACGATCACGTATTCGCCGGTTTTGATGTCGGCCCCGGCAGGGTCGAAATAATAGCTTTTGCCGTTTTCCTTGAAACGGACAGAGATGACTTTTTTCATACTGTTCCTCACAGGGGAAATTCCCCTATCTCGTAAAAAGGCCCGCAGAAGGGCCTGAAGATCCATTCTGAGGATTATTATAGCATAAACGTTGAAAATTGAACAGCCCTCTCAGGCTCACTTCGTTCGCCAGCCCAGGTTGTGGCTCCCAGCAGCTGCTTCGTGCAATTGCACTCGCACCTTGCTGGCCACTGCCCCAACAACTCCTCCCTCAATCCGCCACTGGCGGCGGTCATCGTCGTTGCCCCCAAAGGGGGAGCCGATAAAAAATTATCATCCTCTGCAACATTCCGCCCCGCTCATTCGTATCCCACTTGAACTCCGTCTGAAATTTGATCTCCAAAACGTCAAAAAACTGAGGTATCACCCGGATTTCACAAAAGATTTTCAAGATTTGCTAAAGAATCTCCGGGCAAGCCTTGCAAGCCCCGGAACCGGGTGTATAATAGGGGTATCGCCTTTGGTCCGCTCTGAGAAAAAAGAGCAGCCGCGCAATGCGTGGGAAAACACAGAAACGGTAGGAAGAAATGGAAAAATTCAGCGTCAAAAAACCGTTCACCGTTCTGGTCGCAGTCATCATGGTCATCATGCTGGGCCTTGTGTCCGTGCAGAATATGCAGACCAACCTGCTGCCAAACGTGAACACACCGTACCTGATGGTGGTCACGGTCTATCCCGGTGCCAGCCCGGAGCGTGTGGAGAGCGAGGTCTCCGACGTGATGGAGAGCGCGCTGGGCACCATCTCGGGCGTGAAAAACGTCACCGCCACCTCGGCAGAAAACTACAGTCTGCTGCTGATGGAGTTTGAGGATGATACGGACATGAACAGTGCCGTAGTCAAGGTGTCCAACAAGGTGGATCAGACCACCGCCAGCCTGCCAAGCACCTGTATGACCCCCTCCATCATTGAATATACCCTGAACATGAATGCTTTTATGACCGTGGCCGTCAGCCGCGAGGGCAGCGATTCCTATGAGCTGGCCGATTTCGTCAACGACACCATGGTCCCCTATATTGAGCGTCAGGGCGGCGTTTCCAATATTTCCGCCAACGGCCTGGTCACCCGGATGGTGCAGGTGCAGCTCGATCAGGAAAAGATCGATGCCATCAACGAAAAGCTGCTGGAGGTCATTGACGTGCAGCTGGCCGATGCAAAGGCCCAGCTGGATGATGCCGAGGCCCAGATCGAGGCAGGCAGAAAGGAGTACGAGACCCAGCTGGCCAATTACGACAAGCTGGTCAGCGATACCATCAACAGCCAGTACTCCGGCGAGCTGCAGGATTCCTTCATGCTGGTCAAGAAGCAGGCACAGGCCCTTCTGGAGAGCGTCAACCAGCTCATTGCCGTGGTCAACGAGCCGGAGATCCAGCAGGCCCTGATCGATGTGCGGGACGGCCTGCAGCGGGTCGTGGACAAGTTCAATGAGACCGGAATGCAGGATATCGATTCTCTGATCGAGATCGTGGCGGAGCTGCGCGATATCACCGATAAGCTGACCACCGCTTTGCAGGATCTGCAGCAGCGCCTGAACGCGCAGGGCGACACCGCCGGCACAACGGCCGGGGAGCTGGTCGATGATCTGCAGGTGCAGCAGAGCCTGAGCAACATTTATAACACGCTGGAGAGCACCATCAAGGCCATGGACGACGTGCCCGGCCTGATGGATCAGTTCACCCAGATCGTGGGCAGCTATTCCCAGCAGCAGCTGCAGGCCTATATCAAGTTCACCGAGGCCCGCGAGATGCTGAATGATTACGAGAAGCAGCTGGCCGATGCCAAGCAGCAGTATGAGGATGCCAAGCAGATGGCCATGGAGAACTCCGACGTGGCCAAGATGCTGGATATTGACACGCTGGCACAGCTAATCTATGCCCAGAACTTCTCCATGCCCGCCGGTTATGTCAAGGATTCCAGCAACAAGTCCTGGCTGCTGAAGGTCGGCGAGGAGTACGACAGCATCGAGGATATCTCCGGTGCCCTGCTGCTCCATGTGGATGGCTTTGGCGATGTCCGCCTGTCTGACGTGGCCGATGTGCAGATCATTGACAACGCGGAGGACAGCTTTACCCGCCTGAACGGCGAGCGCTCTGTGGTGCTGAAGATCTTCAAGAGCAATTCTTCCAGCGCCGGTGAAGTTTCCGGCAACTGCAAGGCTGCCTTCAAAGAGCTGGAACAGAAATACGATGGCCTGCATGTGGTCGTGCTGTCCAACCAGGGCAACTACATCAGCATCATCGTCAGCAGCATCCTGAGCAGTATGCTCATCGGTGCGGCCCTTGCCATCATCGTGCTGGCCATCTTCCTCAAGGATATCAAGCCCACGCTGGTGGTCGGCATCAGTATCCCGCTGTCGGTGCTGTTTGCCGTGGTGCTCATGTACTTCACCGGTCTGGATATGAATATTATGACGCTGGCGGGCCTGTCCCTCGGCATTGGTATGCTGGTGGACAACTCCATCGTCGTCATCGAGAACATCTACCGTCTGCGCAGCCGCGGCGTACCCGCTGCCCGCGCGGCGGTCCAGGGCACCAAGCAGGTGGGCATGGCCATCATGGCTTCCACCCTCACCTCTGTCTGCGTGTTCCTGCCCGTCATCTTCACATCGGGTGTCATCAAGAGCCTGCTGCAGCCCATGTCCATGTGCATCGGCTACTGTCTGGCTGCTTCCCTCATCGTGGCGCTGACGGTTGCCCCGGCGGCCTCCTCTACCCTGCTGAAAAACTCCAAGCCCAAAGAGCTCAAGTGGTTCGACAAGGTGCAGGAAAAGTACGTCAAGAGCCTGGAATGGTGCTTCCAGCACCGCTGGGCACCGTTGGGCGCGGCAGTGGTGCTGCTGGTGTTCTGCGGCTGGCGCGTGATGTCCATGGGCGTTGAGATGCTGCCCACCATCACCAGCAACGAGGCCATCGTCACCCTCTCCACCGAGAAGGATCTGACCAAGGAAGAATCCTATGCTGTGACTGAGAATGTCATTGATGCCCTGCTGGCTGTGGACAACGTGGAAGAGGTGGGCGTTACCACCGACAGCCGCGTGGCCGGAATGGATGTCGGCCAGCTGGGCCTGCCCCAGACCATCACCGACCTGCTGAAAGCCGCCAACAGCTACGGCACCTACCAGATCAACGTGATGCTGGACGAGAGCCTCTCCTCCCGGCAGATCGAACAGGCCCGTGAGGCGCTGGAGGAAGCTGTGAACGGCGTGGAGAACTGCACCGCCACCGTTGAGATCAGCGGAATGCAGGAGCTGACCAGCCAGCTGGATATGGGCCTGACCGTCCAGGTCTCCGGCAACGACATCGACACCATGACTGCCCTCTCCGAGAAGGTGGTGGATATGGTCAACGAGATGGACGGCTTTACCAATGCCACCAACGGTCTGGGCAGCGGCGATGCCACCATCAACCTGCAGATCGACCGGGATAAGGTCCGTTCCTACGGCCTGACCGTGGCGCAGGTCTACCAGCAGATCGCCGCCAAGCTGACCACCACCACCACGGCCCAGACCCCCGTTGCCATCGATGGCTCCACCATGAATGTCCAGATCAGCAACAATCTGGACCCCATGACCAAGGAAAACATGATGGATATGACCTTTACGACCTCCGTCATGGCCGCCGACGGCACCACCCAGACCGGCACCTGCACGCTGGGCGATATGGCCACCTGGGTCACCGGCTCCACCCCGGACTCCATTACCAGCAAGAACCAGACCCGCTATATCAGCGTGACGGCGGACGCAGTGGAGGGCACCAATACCACCACCGAGACCCGCGCGCTGGAAAAGAAGCTGAACGAGTTTGCCGCATCCGATGAGATGCCCGAGGGCTGCAGCTTCTATATGGGCGGCGGCTCTGAGATCAACGGCATGGTGGTGGATCAGATGGGTCAGTGGATGTTCCTGGCTCTGCCCTTCGTCTACCTTGTTATGGTGGCCCAGTTCCAGAGCCTGCTCTCCCCCTTCATCGTTCTGTTCACTATCCCGCTGGCCTTTACCGGCGGCCTGCTGGGCCTGCTGCTCACCGGCCAGCAGCTGACCATGATCTCCCTGATGGGCTTCATCGTCCTGATGGGCACGGTCGTCAACAACGGCATTGTGTTCGTGGATTACGCCAACCAGCTGCGCATCGGCGGCATGGAGCGCCGCGCGGCCCTGATCGCCACCGGCAAAACACGAATGCGCCCCATCCTGATGACCACCCTGACCACCGTTCTGGCCATGCTCCAGCTGGTGTTCAGCGGCGATATGGCCAGCCAGCTGATGAGCGGTATGGCCATCGTCATCATCTTTGGCCTGACTTACGCCACCCTGATGACCCTGTACGTTGTGCCCCTGATGTATGACATCCTCTTCAAGAAGCCGCCGCTGAACGTGGATATCGGCGATGAGAACCTTGACGACATCCCCGATGATGCCGCCGAGTATATCGCCCAGAACACCGCTCAGCCGGAGTAAGAAAACTTCCCCGAAGCACCCTTCACAGCCATGTGAGGGGTGCTTTTTTGATACTTGCAGGATAGATAAAATGATGATAAAATATAAACGTAGAAAAGTACTCTTTTTCTGAAACGAAAGGATGGCGGAAATGCGGTTCGTACAGTTGGATGAGAAGAATGAAGAACGCATGAATGCTATCCGTAAATTCACCCTGATGGATGACACCTTTATGACACAGGTGTTTTCAGGAGATAAAGAGAGCACACAGGAGCTGCTTCGCATCATCCTGAAACGAAAGGACCTGACCGTCGCAAGGTCTGCAACACAGCTTACGATCGGCAATCTGTTTGGCCGTTCTGTACGGCTGGACATTTATGCAACGGATGATGCAGGCAAGCAGTATGATATCGAAGTACAGCAGGAAGATAAGGGAGCCGCTCCGGAACGGGCGCGGCTGAACAGTGCGATGTTTGATTCCCGCCTGACGACTTCTGGTGAAAAATATTCTGACCTGCCTGAGACATATATCATATTTATTACGGCAAATGATGTTTTGGGAGATGGTCTGCCAGTTTACAATATTGAACGGACGATTCAGGAAACCGGGAAGCTGTTCCACGACCGTGCACATATCGTATATGTGAACGGCGCATATCGGGGAACGGATGAGGTCGGTGCGCTGATGCAGGATTTCCGCTGTGATGACTATCGGGATATCCGGAACCCCAAAATAAGGGCAAGAGTAAAATACTTTAAAGAAGAAACGGAAGGAGTGGCAGCTATGTGCAAGACAATGCAGGTGATCGTTGATCGGGAACGAGAAGATGCCGAGGTGGCAAAGGGAAAGCGCATTGCGCTCAATCTCTGGAAGAACGGAGAGCATGATCTGGATAAGATCGCCCAGACCACCGAACTTTCGTTAGAACAGGTGCGGGAGGCAATTACCGAACCGTGTTCTGCATAAGAAAACTTCCCCAAAGCACCCTTCACAGCCATGTGAGGGGTGCTTTTTGTCAATCTGCTAAAAAATTTGCCGCAGCTTTGGCACAGTCTCCAAAAATTGGGGGATTCAATAAAAAATATTGACAGGGGTGAGGGGGAGATGTAAAATGAGGTCACAATGCAGAAGGTGTAGGGGTATGCTTTCTGTGTGGTAAAATATCATTTTACATTGGAGGTTCTTACAAATGAAAATGCTCAAGAAAATGGCCGCCCTTCTGCTGGCCGGCGTAATGGCTCTGGCACTGCTCACCGCTTGCGGCGATGACAGCGCACCTTCTTTCGCACAGAAGACTGAAGATGCAGCTTTTGGTGCTATGAAGCAGGCCACAGGTATTCAGGTAAATGATGCAGATTTGAAGAAACTCGCTGAGAGCAAGATTGATTTGATCGACACCGAGAAGGGCACTTTTGATTCTCGGAAATCCTACTCCGTTGAGGATTACAAAAAGTTCCAGCAAGATATTTCGACTGGTAAGGGTTCTATGACGATGGCATTGCCTCTGATGAAGGATGGCAAAATGCAGAATGGCATCTATGAAGTAATGGAAATTACTGCAGATAACATTGGAAGTCTGAATCAGGGTACGGATACTATGCAAGATTTGCTGGATGGAATGGCAAGTGCATATGGTGTGTCTGTCAAAATTACGAAAATTGGTGTTGCAGCTAAGACTGTAAATGGAAAGACTTACGCTGCAGTTGCAATGACTTATGAGGTTACTGCAAAGCCCCAGCAGTAATATCTAATCTGACATACAAGCCCCGGAGCGCCTACCCCTGGCCCTCCGGGGCTTTTTTCTGCCTATGGGGCAGAACCTACAAAAAAACTCTCAAAATATTGGATAGAATCCCTTAAAAAATGCCAACACAGAAGGAGAAAACTGTGATATAATCAAAATAATCAAGGATAAAACAGAGAGTGTGCTGTCCCCAAAAAATACAAAAGGAGGCGAGCCCTATGGCACAGTTTCTCTCCAAGCCCTTTGGCATGACTCCAAACGGCGAAAAGATCAATGAATACATCATCTCGAACCCCGGCGGGCTGGCGGTCAGTGTGCTGAACTACGGCTGTATCATCAAGAATATCTGGGTGCCCACCAAGCGCGGGCCGGTGGATGTGGTGCTGGGCCACGATACCTACGCCGATTACGTCAAGGACTTTGAATCGTCCGGCAGTACCTGCTGCGGCGCGTTCGTGGGCCGGTACGCCAACCGCATCGAGAATGCCGTGTTCAACGTGGGCGGCAAGACCTATCAGCTGGAAGCCAACAACGGCAAAAACCACCTGCACGGCACCTTCCCGCGCAAGCTGTATGAGGTAAAGACCTTTGGCGATACCCTGCTTCTGGAGGCGGAAAGCCCCGATGGAGAGGATGGTTTCCCGGGAAATCTGAAGATCTCGGTGCGGTATATCCTCACTGAGGACAACGCCCTGCGGATGGATTACCGTGTCTCCTCTGATGCCGACACCATCATCAACCTGACCAACCACACCTACTTCAATCTGGATGGCGGCGGCGATGTGCTGGGCCAGAAGCTGCGCATCTATGCGTCCCGCTATCTGGAGGGCAACAACGAGACCTGCCCCACCGGCAATATCCTGCCCGTGGCGGGCACGCCGATGGATTTCCGGGCGGGCAAGCCCATTGGCCGGGACATCGACACCGGCTTTTCCCAGACCACCATGGTGGGCGGCGGCTATGACCACTGCTTTGTCATCGACAGGGGCCGCGGGGCCAGCCAGAGCCTGTGCGCCTGGGCTTCCAGCGATAAGACCGGCATCAGCATGAAGGTCTATACCACCCAGCCCGGCGTGCAGCTCTACACCGGCAATTTCCTGCAGGACTGCCCTGCCCCCGGCAAGGGCGGCGTGCCGATGCAGAAATACGGCGGCTTTGCGCTGGAGACCCAGCACTTCCCCTGCAGCCCCTCCCACCCGGAGTTCCCCTCCACCGCCCTGCGGGCCGGGAAAGTGTTCCGCGCCAACACCACCCTGCGGTTCTTCACCGGCAAACAGTGCGGGAAACTGTAAAATGCAGCCCTCTCACTCAAAGCCTGACGGCTTTGCCTGAGAGGGCTTTTTCTCTGATTTGCACAAAGCGTTCTATCACTCCATGTGCAAAACACAAAAAATGCTTGTAAATCAATGCACGAAAAAATAAATGGAAACAAAAATCCATCCTTATAAAATTCCCGTTACTTGATTCTGCGGCCAAAACGTTGTATCCTTGTGGCAGAAGGCGGGCCTGCCCCGCGCAAGCAACTTTGGTGACGAGAAGAGAGGTACTTTTATGGCAATTTTGGTTTCCGGCGGTGCCGGTTATATCGGCAGCCACACCTGTATCGAACTGCTGAACGCTGGCTTTGACATCGTGGTGGCAGATAACTATTACAACGCTTCCCCCGTGGTGCTGGATCGGGTCAAACAGATCACCGGCAAGGACTTCCGGTTCTATCAGGCTGATATGACAAAGCACGAGGATGTGGAGAAGATCTTCACCGAGTGTCCCGATATCGATGCCGTCATCCAGTTTGCCGCCTATAAGGCTGTGGGCGAGAGCGTCTCCAAGCCCATCGAGTACTACTACAACAACCTCAACTGCACGCTGGTCATTCTGGACGTGATGCGCCGCCACAACTGCCGCAACTTCGTGTTCAGCTCCTCCGCCACTGTCTACGGTGACCCCGCCAGCGTGCCCATCACCGAGGACTTCCCCGTGGGTGCCACCACCAACCCCTACGGCACCACCAAGGCCTTTACCGAGCGCATCCTGACCGATGTCTGCAAGGCTGACCCCACCCTGAATGTGGCCCTGCTCCGTTACTTCAACCCCATCGGTGCCCACAAGTCCGGCCTGATCGGCGAGGACCCCAACGGCATTCCCAACAACCTGATGCCTTACATCGCCAAGGTGGCCGTGGGCAAGCTGGAAAAGGTGCACGTCTTTGGCAATGACTACCCCACCCCCGACGGCACCGGCGTGCGCGATTACATCCATGTGGTTGACCTGGCCCGGGGCCATGTCTGCGCCATCAAGAAGCTGCAGACCAACTGCGGCCTGTTCATCTGCAATCTGGGCACCGGCCACGGCTACAGCGTGCTGGATGTCATCCATGCCTTTGAGAAGGCCTGCGGCAAGAAGCTCCCCTATGTGATCGATCCCCGCCGCCCCGGCGATATCGCCGAGTGCTATGCCGACCCCACCAAGGCCAAGAACGAGCTGGGCTGGGTGGCTGAGTACGGCATCGAGGAGATGTGTGCCGACAGCTGGAACTGGCAGAAGAACAACCCCGACGGCTACCACACCGTGAAGTAAACAGAACTGTTCTCAAAACGCACCTTTGAACGTGAAAATTCAGGGGTGCGTTTTCTTTTGCCCGGAAACCTGCCGGAACAGGAGAAGGATTTCTACAAAAAACAGCGGGGACAGGCGAGAATTTTTGCCGCTTCCTGCCTTGACAATGCCTTTGAGTTAGCTTATATTAAGACTGTTCACATACACTAACATTTTGTCGAAGGAAAGGCATCTGCCATGACATTAAAGGAACTGAAGATCGGCGAAAGTGCCGTGATCGATACAGTGGGCGGAACGGGAGAACTCCGCCAGCATTTTCTGGATATGGGGCTGATCCCCGGCGAGAAGGTCACGATGGTGAAATTTGCGCCCATGGGGGACCCCATGGAGCTGCAGATCCACGGCTATGAGCTGACCCTGCGGCTGGACGATGCGGCACGGATCGAGATCACCCCGGCGGAAGCACCCGCAGCGGCCCCGGCACGGAAGGCCGGCCGGATGGTGGAGCACCCGGGCCTGGGCGAGGGCGGCCGCTACCACACCAAAAAGGGCGAACACCCGCTGCCGGATGGAACGGTGCTGACATTTGCGCTGGCCGGAAATCAGAACTGCGGCAAAACGACCCTGTTCAACCAGCTCACCGGCTCCAACCAGCATGTGGGCAACTTTCCGGGCGTGACGGTGGACCGCAAGAGCGGTGCCATCCGGGAACACCCCGATACCGAAGTCACCGACCTGCCCGGCATCTACTCCATGTCGCCCTATTCCAGCGAGGAGATCGTGACCCGGCAGTTCATCATCGGCGAAAAGCCCACGGGCATTATCAATATCGTGGATGCCACCAACATCGAGCGCAATCTGTACTTAACGATGCAGCTGATGGAGCTGGACACCCCCATGGTGCTGGCACTGAATATGATGGATGAGGTGCGCGGCAACGGCGGCACCATCAACATCAACGAGATGGAAGCGATGCTGGGCATCCCGGTGGTCCCCATTTCCGCCGCCAAGAACGAGGGCGTGGATGAGCTGGTGGATCACGCCATCCATGTGGCAAAGTATCAGGAGCGTCCGGGCCGGATGGACTTCTGCGGCGAGGATGACCACGGCGGTGCGGTTCACCGCTGCATCCACGGCATCATCCACCTCATCGAGGACCACGCCCGGGCGGCGGGGATCCCGGTGCGCTTTGCTGCCACAAAGCTGGTGGAGGGCGACCCCCGCATTGAGGAGGCCCTGAAGCTGGATCAGAACGAAAAAGAGATGATTGAGCATATCATCCTGCAGATGGAGCAGGAGCGCGGCCTGGACCGCGCCGCCGCCATTGCAGACATGCGGTTCCACTTTATCCACCAGCTGGTGAATCAGACCGTGGTAAAGCCCCACCAGAGCAAGGAGCAGCTGCGCAGCGCAAGGATCGACCGCTTCCTCACCGGAAAGTATACGGCGATCCCGGCGTTTGTGGGCATCATGGCGCTGGTGTTCTATCTGACCTTTGGCGTGATCGGCGCGGGGCTGCAAGGCCTGCTGGAACTGGGCATTGAGAACCTGACGATCCTTGTGGACAATGCCCTGACGGCGTGGAACGTCAACGATGCAGTGCATTCGCTGGTGATCGACGGCATCTTTACCGGTGTGGGCAGTGTGCTGAGCTTCCTGCCCATCATCGTGACCCTGTTCTTCTTCCTTTCCCTGCTGGAGGATACCGGCTATATGGCCCGCGTGGCCTTTGTGATGGACAAGCTGCTGCGGCGTATCGGTCTTTCGGGCCGCAGCATCGTGCCCATGCTCATCGGCTTTGGCTGCACGGTTCCCGGCGTGATGGCAAGCCGCACGCTGCCCTCGGAGCGGGACCGGAAAATGACCATCCTGCTTACGCCCTTTATGAGCTGCTCGGCCAAGCTCCCGATCTACAGCCTGTTTGCGGTGACCTTCTTCCCGGAGTACGCCGCACTTGTCATGGTGGGCCTGTATTTCCTGGGCATCCTTGTGGGCATTGGGATGGCCTTTCTGCTCAAGGGAACGCTGTTCAAGGGCGAGGCCGTGCCCTTTGTCATGGAGCTGCCCAACTACCGCCTGCCCGGCCTGAAAAATGTGGCCCAGCTGCTCTGGGAAAAGGCCCGGGATTTCCTCGAGCGTGCTTTTACGGTCATCTTCCTGGCAACCATCATCATCTGGTTCCTGCAGAACTTTGACTTCCAGCTCAGCCTGACCGCAGACCCGCAGGAGAGCATCCTGGCCTGGATCGCCAGCGGCATCGCGCCGTTGTTTGCACCGCTGGGCTTTGGCGACTGGCGTGTGTCCACGGCGCTGATCACCGGCTTTATGGCAAAGGAGAGCGTTGTCTCTACCCTTACCATCCTGTATGGCTCCTCTGCCGCACTGGGCGCGGCGCTCAGCCCGGCGGCAGCGGCTCCCCTGCTGGTGTTCTGCCTGCTCTACACCCCCTGCATCGCCGCTGTGGCATCGGTCAAGCGGGAGATGGGCGGCCGCTGGGCCACCGTTATGGTCGTAAACCAGTGCGTTGTGGGATGGCTTGCCGCGCTCGTTGTGCGGATCCTTGCCGTGGCAGTGCTGTGACCCTGTCCTGAAGCATATCAAAAGCCCGTACCGTGAAAATCTTCATGGTGCGGGCTTTTATTGTTTGGCTTTTTTCTGGAATTCGAGGAACTTGATATACTCCCGGACTTTCTGGATGTCCTCTGCGGTAAAGTCTTGCGGGCATTGCACCGCATGGTCAGAGCGCTCGTAAGGTAACGGTTCTCGGATGAGACCCAGCAGGTAATCGAGAGAGATATTGAAGAGTTTGGCAATTTTGACCTTAGTAGAATCATCTGGGACACAGCGGCTACGTTCATACGCTGAGATCGTCAAAGGTGAAAGGGAAAGTTCTTTTGCAAGGTCAACTTGGGTCATTCCATGGTCTTTTCGCAACTCACGTAATAGTTCTCCAAACATTGCAATTCCCCCCTTGCTACAAACTAACTAAAGTATAGCCGGTTGTAATAGTCAAAAGAGAGAAACTTATAGTGTTTTGATATTTTTGCTTGACTGAATTATAATTATGATATAGTATAGAGGTGAAAACTATGGAGAACTTCATAGTTTAATAATGACAAAGGAGAGTGTGAAAAATGTGTTCAAATGAAAAAGACCCGTTTGGATGGGGCGATTTTGACCGTGAAGAAACAAACAGTGATGGTCAGCATTTCTGGGGAAGTGACAATGGAGACGGAACTACGACCTGGTATGATGACAATGGCGATTGCGATTGTATAACAGAAACGCCTGACGATGACTGAGCAGAAATCCCGTGCAATCATAACGACTGCACGGGATTTTTGCGTCCATGCAGTGCTATGGCACAATTTTGTATAGCATAACTGAACGAAAACATCAAAATATGGGATTTTGTTTAATTATACTGAACAAAATTGTTTACATCCCGAAAATTGTATGCTAAGATAAGGATGTGAGGTGATGTATGATGGTGCTGCGAAAAAGCTATCTGGATAAAATTGTCCCTTTTATTGACCAGGACTTAATCAAAGTTCTGGTGGGTATCCGCCGCTGTGGGAAAACTGTCCTGCTCGGGCAGATCAAGGATGTTCTCATTCAGCGCGGTGTTCCGGCACAAAATATTATTCAGGCGAACTTTGAGTCGATGCGTTTCCGCAATGCCCGAACAGCGGAAGCGTTATATGACTATATCACCGAAAAGGCAAGCGGCTGTTTTGGCAAAATCTATATCCTTCTGGATGAGATTCAAGAGGTAGAGCGCTGGCAGGTTGCAATCAACTCCCTGCGGGTGGATTTTGACTGTGATATCTACCTGACAGGTTCCAATTCCAAGCTGCTTTCCGGTGAGCTGGCAACCTATCTTTCGGGCCGATACATCCAGATTCAAGTGTTTCCCTTTTCACTTGCCGAGGCCAAACAGCAGTGCCTTGAGAATGGAACCTATACCTCAGACGAAAAACTTTTTGCCGATTATCTGAAGTATGGCGGCTTCCCTCAGCGATTCTTCCTGCCGGATGAACATTCCATCGCTACCTATCTGGATGATTTATATGAAGCAATCGTTGTCCGGGATGTCATGCTGCGCCACGGCATCCGGGAACAGACGGCACTGCGGAATGTCCTTGCGTTCCTGCTGGACAACATCGGCAATCCATTCTCTGCACGCAATATCAGCGGACGCATGGTTTCGGAGGGAATGAAAATATCCACCGCTACGGTTTTGAACTATGTGGATTATTTCAAAGAAGCGTTTATTCTCCTGAATGCGAGCCGCTATGATATCAAGGGAAAGGCGCTTCTTTCCAGCACAGAGAAATACTATGCTGTTGATCTCGGCTTACGAAACGTCATCAAAAAGAGCGAAAAGCTCGACAGCAATAAGCTATACGAAAATATCGTCTATCTGGAAATGCGGAGCCGTGGCTATGAGGTCCAGGTCGGCAAGTTGGACGATACCGAGATCGACTTCATCTGCTATCGTGGCAATGAAAAGCTCTATATTCAGGTTGCCTATCTGATCACTCCGGCCGACGAAGAGCGGGAGTTTGGAAATCTTGAACGCCTGAACGACAATTATCCCAAGTATGTGATTAGTAGTGATCTGGTCGATTTGAGCCGGAACGGCATCATTCACCGGAATATCATTGACTTTCTGCTGAATCCGTAAATTTTACAATCAGAATGACCCGTGCAATCACCACGACTGCACGGGAATTTTTATCCCTTCCCCTTGACAAATCCCCTCCCCTGTGCTAAAATACTTCAAAAATGAACAATTCAAAAAGAGAGAAAGAGAGGCGCGCAATGCGTGAGCTGAACCCCAGTGTGGAATTTGCCAACAAGACGGGCCTTGCGTACAGCGCCGTCTGCAAGCCGCTGTGCCAGAAGCTGCACCTGCCGCAGACAGCGTTTGATATCCTGATGTTCCTTGCCAACAACCCCAACTACACGACCGCCCGCGATATCGTGGAGGTGCGCCACATCAAGGCGAACCTTGTCTCGGTGAATGTGGACAAGCTGGTGCAGGAGGGCTTTCTGGAGCGCCGTCCGGTGCCGGGTGACCGCCGCAAAACGGAGCTTGCCTGCACCGAAAAGGCGCAGTCCATCATCGAACAGGGCCGCAGGATGCAGGATGATTTCATCCGCCGCCTGATGGCAGGGCTGGAGGAAGAAAAACTCGAGATATTTTTTGAAGTCATCGATACGATGAACGAAAATCTGGATGCGATCCTAGAAGGAGAAAAATAAGATGAATCTGCTGTTTACCATCATCGTTACCTTTTTTGCCGGAATGGGCGCGGGCCTGGGCACCGGCTTTGCGGGCATGAGCGCTGCCGCGGTCATCAGCCCGATGCTCATCACCTTTCTGGGGATGGACCCCTATATGGCGGTCGGCATTGCCCTTTCCTCGGATGTGCTGGCCAGTGCGGTGTCTGCCTACACCTACCACAAAAACAAAAACCTGGATATCAAGAACGGCCTGATCATGATGGCCAGTGTGCTGCTGTTCACCGTGGTGGGCAGCTGGGTGGCAAGCCTAGTGCCTTCCACCACCATGGGCAGCTTTTCGGTGTTTATGACGTTCCTGCTGGGCATTAAATTCATCGTCAAGCCCGTTATGACCACCAAAGAAGCCATGCAGGGGGTCTCTGCTAAGAAGCGTGCCCTCCAGTCCATCGTCTGCGGTGTGGTCATCGGGATGATCTGCGGCTTTATCGGTGCCGGCGGTGGTATGATGATGCTGCTCATCCTGACCAGTGTGCTGGGCTACGAGCTCAAGACTGCCGTGGGCACCAGCGTGTTCATTATGACCTTCACCGCCCTGACCGGCGCGGTCTCCCACTTTACCATCGGCGGCGCACCGGACTGGACCGTGTTCATCCTCTGCGTTCTGTTTACCCTGCTGTGGGCCCGCATCGCCGCTGTCTTTGCCAATAAGGCCGATGCCAAGACCCTGAACCGTGCAACCGGCATCGTTCTGGTCGTGCTGGGCATCGTGGTCATGGGCTTCAATCTTCTGACAAAATAAACTGCTAAAGAAAAGGGCCTGTCTTCCGAAATTCCTTGGAGACAGGCTCTTTTTGTTGTACTTTGGGAAATTACTTTTCTTCGATGGTGGAGTGCTCGATCACCCAGTCGGCGGCGCGGCGGATGGCCTCGCTGCGCTGCATGGCGGGGATGTTGGCGTTGGCCTTGACCTCTTCCAGCGTTTTCTTGGTGCGGTCGGCGCGCTCCTGCAGGTTCTTGGTGATCTCCTCATCGGTGGGCACCAGACCCTCGTTCTGGGCGACCTGCAGCAGAGCCATCCGGGCGCGGGTGTTCTTCTCGGCGGCGGCGTGAACGTTGGCCGTGAAGTTCTCGCGGGTCTGGTGGATCTGGCTCAGGTAGCGGTCCAGGCTCATGCGCTGCATCTGGAGCTGCTGCTGGATGTTCTGCATCTCCTGCTGGTAGGTGCTCTCCACCAGAACGCTGGGGAGCTCGCCCTCAGCGGCAGAGGCCAGCTGGGTCAGCACCTGATCCTTTGCGCGGTTCAGGGCGCTGGCGTGCTTGCCGTCGTGCAGCTGCTTGCGCACCTGCTCCCGGAACGCTTCCATGGTGTCCACCTTGCCCACCTTCTTGGCAAAATCGCTGTTCAGGGCGGGCAGCTGGCGGACGCAGACATCGATCAGCTTGATCTTAAAGACAACGGGCTTTCCGGCCAGGTCCTTGACGTGATAGCGTACCGGGAAGGTGACGTTGATCTCGAATTCCTCGCCGCCCTTGTGGCCCAGAATGCCGTCCTCAAAACCGGGGATCATCCGGCCGCTGCCCAGCTGCAGGGTCTGGTTCTGTGCGGAACCGCCCTGGAAGGGCTTGCCGTCCAGCAGGCCCTCGTAATCGATGTGAACGATGTTGCCCTTGACAGCCGGGCCCTTGTGGGGCACCAGCTCGGCGGCAGCATTGCGGCGGCGCTCCAGCACGGCATCGATTTCTTTGTCGGTGACGGCGGGGGTCACGCACTCCACATGGAAGCCGGTGGTCTGGGTCAGGTTCAGCTCCGGCTGCAGCGGGGTGGTGGCGGTGGCTACAAAGCCATCGTCCTTTTTAACGCTGACCAGGTCATAGCTGGGCTCATCCACCGCCTTGAAGCCGTGCTCGGCCATGGCGGCCTCGTACAGGGCAGGAACATCGCGATCCATCAGGTCGTTGATGGCATCATACCAGAATGTGTGCTCGCCGCGGTCGGCCTCGATCTGAGCACGGTCGGCCTCGCCCTTGGCAAAGCCCTTGATGGTGTAGCTGGCGCGGGTGCGCTCATACACCGCATTGGATGCGGCCTCCAGCTCCTCAGCTGTTGCGCTGAAGGTCATCTTGCAGACACTCTTTTCGGGAGTTTCCACGCTTACCAGTTTCATAGGAATCCAACCTCCGTGTTGCCCCCAAAGGAGCGATTTCAAACATTAGTAAAGTTATTATAGCACAAGTGGGGCAAAAGCGGTATAATAAAAGAGAGAAAAAGTGCGAAGCGGGCGATTTTTGCCCGGCGGAGCACGAAAGGATGTGCATCGGATGCGCTTGTTTGACGTTCTCGGGCCGGTTATGATCGGCCCCTCTTCCAGCCATACAGCGGGTGCCGCCCGGATCGGCTACACGGCCCAGAAGCTTCTGGGCGAGATCCCGGCGCAGGCGGATATTGGCCTGTACGGCAGCTTTGCCACCACCGGAAAGGGACATGGCACGGATAAAGCCCTGGTCGCCGGCCTGCTTGGCCTGCGGCCAGATGATCCCCGCCTGCCCGACAGCTTTGCCCTGGCCGCAGAGCAGGGCATGGCATTCCGGATCCATCCTGTGGAATTGCGCTCTGCGCACCCCAATACCGCTGTTCTCACCCTGACGGGCCGGGAGGGGCGGGTACTTTCCATGAAAGCCGCTTCGGTGGGCGGCGGGCGCATCCGCGTGACCGAAATCGACGGCGTGCCCGCCGATTTCGGCGGCGACAGCAACACCCTGATCATTCACAATGAGGACACCCCCGGCTGCATCGCCGAGGTGACCACCTGCCTTGCCGTGCGCAGGATCAACGTTGCATCGATGCAGGTGTTCCGCGCAGGGACCGGTGGCTATGCCGTTATGGTATTGGAGTGCGATTCCCACATCCCCCACCCGCTGGAACGGAAGCTGGCGACCCTGCCCGGCATCCTGAAGGTGACCTGCCTAAACATCGACGAGCCCGAAGAAGACGCGGAGGAATGACCATGTCCTTTTTATCCTGTGAAGAAATGCTGGCCGCTGCCCGCAGCCAGAACCTCTCCCTTGCCGAGGCCATCCTGCGCAGTGATCTGGCCGAGAGCCGCCTGACCGAAGAGGCCAGCCGCCATGCCATGCATCACCTGTGGCATGTAATGGAGGCCACCAGCCTGGATTATGACCCTGCCCAGCGCAGCCGCAGCGGCCTGTCCGGCGGCGATGCCGCCAAGGTGGAACAGGCCCATCAGGCGGGCAGGAGCTATGGCGGGGATTACCTTGCTGAGGTGACTGCCGAAGCCCTCAAGACCGCTGAGTGCAACGCCTGCATGAAACGGATCGTTGCTGCCCCCACAGCGGGCAGCTGCGGTGTGCTTCCGGCAGTGCTGCTTCCCCTTGCCCGTGCAGGTGAGGCCGATGAAGAAGCCATCTGCGAAGCCCTCTATGTGGCCGCAGGCTTCGGGCAGGTCATCGCCGCCCGGGCCACTCTGGCCGGTGCCGAGGGTGGCTGTCAGGCTGAAGTGGGAGCCGCCAGCGCCATGGCCGCCGCCGCCCTCTGCCACCTGAAGGGCGGCACGCCGGAGCAGTGCGCCGCCGCTGCCGCTATGGCACTGGGCAACCTGCTGGGCCTGGTCTGCGACCCTGTGGCCGGTCTGGTGGAGGTGCCCTGCATCAAGCGCAATGTTGTTGGTGCCGTGAACGCCGTTTCCTGCGCCAATATGGCGCTTGCGGGGGTGGATTACGCCATCCCCTGCGATGAAGTCATCGATGCCATGGGCCGTGTGGGCAGTCTGCTCTCCCCCGATCTGCGGGAGACCGGCCAGGGCGGCCTTGCCGCAACGCCGACCGGTGTCCGCATCGCCGAGCGTCTGGCAGAGGAAGCCTGAGGTCTGCGCAGAAAATGTTGAAAAAACGAAAAGACGTACTTTTCTGTGCGGAAAAATAAAAAACGAAAATAAAATCAAAAAATCCGCAAAAAACTGTTGACAAACCCCGCCCTGCGTGATAAAATACATCTTGTTCCGACCGGAACGTATGCGTTGGTAGCTCAGCTGGATAGAGTGACTGACTACGAATCAGTAGGCCGGGGGTTCGAGTCCCTTCCATCGCACCAGAAAATGCCGTGAAATCGAAAGATTTCATGGCTTTTTTGTTTTGTAAGCCATGACTGCACGGTTTCTGCACGGTTTTTGCACGGTCGGTGTTATCCATGTCCGATGATGTAGGGCGCTGTATTGCATTGCAATCAGTGCCCTTTTTTGCATCAGGTGAGCAGGGCCAAGCGGAGCTTTGCCTTCATTTCCGGGTCGGCATCCTTGAGCAATTCCAAAAGAGCCGTCATGGAGATGGTGGGTTCGCCTGCGGCGGGTACAGCCTGCGGGCTGGAGGTGTCGGGCTTGGCATAGAAGCCGCTTTCAAACTTCTTGCCCAGTTCCACACGGGAGGACTGCTGGATATGAGCGTAGGTGTTCACCAGTATATCCGCACTGGCGTGTCCTGTGGTCCCCTGCACTGCCTTAATGTCACCGCCGGAGATCATCAACTGATAGGTGGCACTGGAGTGACGCAGCCCATGAAAGACGATGCGCGGGAACTCCGGGTGTGCATCCTGCCATTTGAGGAACTTCTTGCGGATGAGCACCGGCTCCACCGCCAGACCGTTGGGGAGCCGCAGCAGCATCCCGCTGTTGCGGTACCGCTCCGGGTCGAGGGCTTCTTCCCTTTTCAGCCGTTCCAGCCACTGCTTCAGCTCCTCCCGCAGGGCGGCGGTCATAAAGATGGTGCGGCAGGAGGCTTCGGTCTTGGTGTCCTTCAGGATGAGGGAGGTCTTGCTGCCCTCCAGCTTGTCCGGGAGGATGCGGAGGATGCAGCCCTTGTCCACCTGCGCCAGCGTGTCCTTCTGCACTCGCTGCATGGAACGGTTGACGGTGAAGGTGCCCATGCCGTTGGCAGCATCGAAGTCGATGTCCTCCGGGGTCAGACCTGCCACCTCCCCTTCTCGCAGCGCGCCCACCAGCGTCAGGTGCACCGCCAGATGGAGGATGGGGTCCTCCATGCTGTCCAGTGCTGCCCGCATCTCGTCCACCTCCCAGATGCTGCGCTCTTGGGTGGTCTTTTTGGGCGCTTCCACCGGGACGGGGCTTTTGATGAGGATGCCCCACTCCACCGCCAGCAGAAAGGAATTGTGCAGCAGTTGGTGGACCTCATGGAGGGTAGTGCCGGAGAGGGTGCGCTTTTGCTGCTTGGGCGAGAGGTCTCGCCGCTTGCCGCCCACATACTGACCGCAGGGGGTCTTGCTCAGGGTGTCGTACAGGGCTTCGATGTGGTAGGGACGCAGCTTCTGCATCTGCATCTCCCCGATATAAGGGATGATGAGGTTCTGGATGAGGGCCAGATTGGACTGGTAAGTCTTGGGTGCCCACTTGTGCTTGCTGCACTGCTTGGGCAGCCAGTCCATCAGGAACTCTGCCACCGTCACCGTGGACGGGATCAGGAAATTACCGGTCGCCAGCTCATGCTCGATCTGTTTCTGGCGTTTTACCGCCTCCTCCTTGGTGGGAAAGCTCTCCCATTTGTCGCAGCTCTTGCCGTGCTCGTCCTGATAGGTGTAGCGGACGCTGTAAGAGCTGCCGCGTTTCGTGATATATGCCATAGATTTGCCTCCTTATCAAGCTGCCCGGTAGAGCCACGCATCGAAGCTGTCTTTCGGGATGCGGATGCTTCCGCCTGCCCGCAGGACACGGAACTCGGTGGTACTGTTGCACAGGTTGTAGGCGGCACGCTGGCTGATGGCCAGCATCTGCGCGACCTCCTTTACCGTGTACACCAGCTTTGTGGTCTCAGGGCTGTTGGTCGGAGACTTGACGGCATTGGTTCGAGTGACCACCTCCATTGTAGCCGGATCCGAGTCCGACTGCAAGGACTTTTTCGTATAATCCAAAGATTTCACATTCTCGTACATTTTATTACACATAGGCGTTGCTCCTTACTTATCGTGGCGCACCACAGATTCCTGCGTGCGGTTCTCATAGAATCGAATGACCTCCGGCGGGATGCTGTCCAGCGTTTTCAGGGCGGCTTCATAGTCCTGTCGCAGCTTGGCATCCTCCAGACGCTTCAAGACGCTCCCTTCCTTCGCTTTGTCCAGCGAGGCAGAGAGCGTCCTGTTTTTCTCTTTCAGCTTTTCATTTTCGACGGCGGTCTTGGTGAAGGCTACGTTGTACTTTCGCAGCTGGTCCTTCATCCGTGCCACGTTGGGGATATAGCTGTCCAGCACCTTGCTGATCTCCGCCGCACGGCTCTTGCCGTTGAAGGGGGTAATGCCCACCAACAGGGCATCCAACTGCTCCTTCTGCTTGGTCAACTGGGTCATCTCCTTGAAGATGCGGGGCGGGATGTGCTCCCGCCCGGTCTGGCTGGCGCTTTCACCCCGTTCCAGCTCCGGGTACTGCTTGACCATGTGCTGCCAGAACTCGTCCTGCCACCTCACAAGGTTCTTGCGGTTGCCGATGATCTCCTTGGCGCTCAGCCGTCCGTCAGGGGTCAGGGGCACGAAGCAGAGGTGCAGGTGGGGCGTTTTCTCGTCCATGTGGACAACGGCAGAGAGAAAGGTATCCGGGCGCTGTCTGCCCTCCAAAAATTTCAGGGCGTACGCAAAGTACGCCCTGATCTCCCGGTTGGTCTTGTCCTTGAAAAACTCCGGGCTGGCGGTGATAAGCGCCTCCACCACCCGCACGCTGTCCTTGCGGACACGGCAGTGGGCGGCGGCTATCATGCGGTCAGCCTCTTCCCGGTACCTGCCCTGCGGCTGCACCAGATGGAGGTTGTAGCGGCTCCGGTTCGTGTCGATATCCGGGTTGCTGGCGTACTGCTCCTTGGTGCGCTCGTTGTGGGCTTCGATGGGGCTGATGGCAGGCCCCTTGTACTTTTTGAATCTTAAAATGCCGTATTGGGCTTTCATAGATCACGCTCCTTCTTGGGGGTACAAAAAATCTGTACGGACTTCAAATAACCTGTACGGTTCGTACGGCGTACGGATAAGCAAAATATAAACGATAACACGCTTTAATTTTTTTGCAATCTGCCGTACAGGTGCGTACAAGTACAGACCGTACAGGTTGTACGAACTTCTTCCGTGAAAAAATGCACTTTTTACGGGCAGGGGTGGACAAGCGGCTCGATGCCTACAAAACCCCGCACCCTGCGGCCACCGGGCAGGTAGATGTTGTTGGTGGCTTCAAGGTTGTAGCGGCGGTCATTCTGGCGCAGTTCTGCGCTGAAACGGATGGCCGATACGCTGTGACAAGCGTTATCCGCACACCACTGCTTGTAAATGTCGTAGAACTCCTTGGAACTGATGGAGTAGTCCGCCTTGAAACGGAAGTAGCCCTCGGACTCCATGAAGTCGATGACATTGTTGCTGCTGCGCTTGATGGTGTCCACGTTGGCGGCGGCTCGTTCGCTGACCGTGAAGCGGAAGTTGTTCTGCACCAACCGGTGCAGCCCTTCCAGACACCAGAGCAGGATGCCTTCCAACTCGGCGTACATCTTCTCCACAAGGAAAGGGTCGTCCGTACGGTCGGCAGGCTTGTCCTTGGTGGTCAGGATGAGCTGACGGCGAAAGAAGCCGTCCGAATGGTCATACAGCGAGGTCAGCGCACCGTTGCCGAAGCAGAGGAATCGGGCGTAGATGTCCCGCTGGTAGCTCTGGACACCTTTGCGCTCCAAGTCCAACTTGGCTTCGGCAGTTACGATGGTCTTGATATAATTCGTCTTGGGCAGGGCGTTCATGTCCATATCGTCGTCGATCATCAGCAGGCGGCGTTCCAAATCGGCGCGGGCAAAGCGGTTGGTCTCCACTTTCTGGACACTGCCGTTGCTGGCAGCATCCCCCATGAGCCGTTTCAGCACCAGCCCGATGCGGGACTTACCCTCGCCGCCTTTGCCAACGATGAGCATCATCTTCTGTCCCTTGGTGCTGGGAATCAGGCAGTAGCCCAGATACTCCTGCAAGGTGGGAATGTCGGCATCGTCCAGCAGTTCATGCAGGAAGGTCAGCCAGCGATCAGGACTGGCGGCTTTGGGGTTATACTTCACAGGCAGGCGGTTCTGACAGAACAGGCGACTCTCCTGAAAAGAGCCGTCCGGCAGATGGTACACGCCGTTCTGGAGGTGGATGCAGTCCTGTTCGATGGGAAACGGGTCGGAAAAGGCCAGCAGCTTGATGGTCTCCAGAATGTTGGTGACCTTTTTGGACAGGCCGGAGGTGACATATTCCTCGATGTTCTCCAAGATGCGCTGCTTGATCTCGCTCTCGTCCTCCACCGGACCGTCCAGCGTGTACAGCGTTCCGTTGACGCATTTCAGCGGCCACTGCTCCAGAAAGGCGCGGCCAAACTGGACTTCATCGATCTTCTTGCCGTTGTACCAGTCCGGCCATAAGGGATTGCGGGAAATGTTTTTCTTCATGTGGTGGTTCTCCTTTAGAAAAGTGAAGTGGTGGGTCTCACCGTGAGACCCACCACTTCAGGTGAATAAATTGTCAGGCGCACTTCGCCAGAGCAAGGCGGTCGGTGCGCTCTTCTAACATCAGCAGGTACGACCCGGACAGCAGCTGTGCGGCGGCATCGGCCTTCTGTTGGGGCGTCCCAAATGCAACGCAGTCCGTCAGGTGCTCGATGGTCTCGGTCGTGTGGAGGGCTTCCACGAACCGCTCGTCCAGCGGTTCTTCCGGGCTGGCGGGCTTGTAACGCTCTCGCCAGTCGTGCAGCAGGTCAAGATAATCGGTCAGTACCCGCAGGCAGTAGGCGATGTCTGCCCACTGCTCGTCTGTCAGGCCACGCTTGGGCGGTAGCAGGGCGATGGCATTGGCGGGCGGCTTGTCCGGGTCAAGCCCGAAGTCGTGTATCAGCTTCTCGGCGGCTTGCCGGGGGTTTAGGTCGAACAGCTTGTCGGTGAGGTCGATGGCATCTCCGTTGGCTCCGCAGCCAAAGCAATAATAATAGTTGTCGTTCAGCTTCATACTGGGGTGATTGTCGGAATGGAACGGACAGCACACCATGCCATGGCGGTCGGGCTCCATGCCGTACATCTCTCCCACCTGCCGAACGGTGATGGCGGACTTGATCTTTTGATATAAACTCAAAATTTCTCCTTTGGTCAAAGGTTTTGGCACGGACCATTTTGATCCCTGCCACGTTCAAGGTCACCGGTGTTCCCCAAATGGGAACTTCGGTGAAGCCGGTCTCCCTTGCTGCCTCCCGACAGGAAATCTTTTTGGACTCTGTGTCGGCCCTATGCAGGGCGCTCGCTCCCCCGATGGGAGGTCTTGGCGGTCTGGGCAGTTCGGACGGTCATTCTGTTCTCAAGGTCCAGTTATGAAAGATATTTCAGAGGGCTTTCGCGGGAAGCCCTTAATATGTTCGCTGCTGGGGAGTTAATATGTTTTCTTTCTGTCTATAGGATAGCACCGCAATGGCCGCTGTGCCGTATATCCATAATGTCGGAAAACAGGTGCAGAAACTGCAAAATTCCACGCTTATGGACAGGAACCGCTGGAAGTGGTATACTGTGCAAAAAACATCGGAGGTGCGACCATGAACATCAAGCTGACACTGGGAGAACGGCTCAAAGACCTGCGTGTGGAGCGGAATCTGAAGCTGGAAACGCTGGCAGAACAGACGGGTCTGTCCAAATCGGCACTGTCGAAATACGAGAGCGACGATGTGACCGACCTCAGCATTTATGCGGTGACAACGCTGGCTGAGTTCTATGGTGTGACCACGGACTATCTGCTGGGTGTGACGGAAAACAAAAAACGCCCAGATGCAGTCCTTTCGGACTTGCATCTGAGCGACGGCGCAGTGGACATATTAAGGAATGGAAAATTCAATCATCGGCTGCTGTGTGAACTGATCGTGCATGAGAATTTCCGGCGGTTCATGACCGATCTGGAAATCTATGTGGATGGATATGTCAGCGCAAACATTCAAAACCTCAATGCTGGTCTGGAAGCGACCCGGCAAATGCTGAAAAAGAAGTATGCAGCAGATGAAAACGATCTATACATGAGCACCTTGAAGCTGGGGCAGATCGATGAAGATGAGTACTTTGGTCGGGTCTTGTATGACGAGTTGGTGGCTATCCTGAAGAACATCAAGACGGAACACCGCAAGGACAAGACCACTTCGGATGGTGCAATGGTCGATAACTTGATGAAGGAACTGGAGGATGCACAGAAACTTGAAGGGTCTGCGGATGAAAAGAAGATCCGAACAGCATTGAAGGCAATCGGCATCAACTACGATAAGCTGACAGAGGATGAAAGAAAGTTGATAAAGAAGATTCTTTATAAAACGGCAATGCTGAAACCGGGGACACTTGCAGGCAACCGGGGCAAGCACAGACGTTGATCATTTGCCCTGCGCCTTATAGGAGAAACGCTGCTGCGGCAGGACGGGAGAACGTACACCATTGGTTCCTCTGCAAGCCTGCGCTGGGCGGGCGGAGACCGTCAATAGCAACGCCCATCCACGCATCCTTCTGCCGCAGAACAGGTGCTTGCCGGAGCCGCTCGCAGCCCCTTTTCCGTGTCAGCCGGAACCAAGGTGTAACACACTAGACTTTGCAGGCAAAGTCGTGTGCCAAAGGGGTGCTGCGGCCCCTTTGGAAACCCAAGAGAAACGCCCATCAACTGCGCTGCTCGTCCTCGGCCAGTGCGCTGATCCGCTTGCCCATGGCCTTGACCAGAGGAACGACAAGCGCATTTCCCATGGTGAAATAGCGCAGTCGTTCCGGCATCCCGGCTGTCCAATCATCCGGGAAGCCGTTGAGCCGTTCGCATTCGATGGGCGTTAGCGTACGCAGACGTTGGGTCTGTGGGTCTGCGACTACATGGGTGCTGCGGGAAACGGAGCCTTCGCTGGTGAGCATCGTGCGGGCAGGAAGGTCGGAACGATCGGGGAATGCCATAGAGCCTTCCGAAAAGAAATAAGTAGAACCGTTCCTGCGGTGGCGGGTCTCCTGCTTTGCGCCCTTGAGATACCGCCAGTGATCGATGTCGGCAGCAGAAAGGAAATATCGCTCTGCAAGTGGGGCGGTCTCCAGCACGGAGCAGAGCGGCTTATATGGGAATTGAAGAGGGATACTCTCGACGGAATAGAAGCGGCCGTTGACCATAAGCCCGGAGGCATAGAAGTGGCAGGATTGTGCGGCAGACAGATCCTTCAGATCGAGGTAGCGAAACTCATCGAGCCATCCCTCGCTGTATTTCCGTTCAAAGCCATACAAGGGAAAGATGGGGGCAAAGAAGCCGTCCTGCAGGAGCAACTGATGGGCACCCTTCAGACCCTCCACACAGATGAGCTCCGCCGCTTTTCGGAACAGGGCGGTATCGTTTCGGAAGGCAAAGAGAAAGGTGCGCCGCCTGCGCTGTGCTTCGCCATAGTCGGCGGCATTTATCACCCGCCATTCAACGGCATAGCCTGCTTCATAGAAGCACCGCAGGATGATGGAAAAATCACGCCCTTTTTGCCATGCCGGAGATTTGATGAGCCGGTCTACGTTTTCCAAAAGGACATAGCGAGGCTTGTGTGCCCGTAGGATAGCGTTGATCTCCCACCAAAGAACGCCCTTCTTCCCTTCTATCCCTCGTGCGCCCTTTTTGGCGATGGAGTAATCCTGACAGGGAAAGCCACCGACCAAAAGGTCGTGTGGAGGGATGTTTTCTTTGGCGGTCACGATGTTCTGACAAACGTGTTCTGGGCGATGCCCGAAATGCCGTTCGTAGCACTCGAAAGCAAATTGGGAACGCATGGATGGTTCCCACTGATTCGCCCAGACAGTTTGAAAGCAGGAGGAAGCCTGCTCCAGCCCAAGGCGAAAGCCGCCGACCCCGGCGAAAAGCTCAACAACACGGATCTGCTCCATGATAGGGCACCTCTTGATTGTGGCGAAAAAGCATAAAAACCAAGGCCGACTGTGCAGCCTTGGTTTTTCGTTATAAGATGTCCAGTAATTGCTTGCCCATCTGAGTGATGAGCGGAACGACAAGGGCGTTACCCATGATGAAGTAACGCTGACGCTTCGGCATCCCAGTGTCGGTCCAGCCCGTCGGGAAACCGTTCATGCGTTCGCACTCCTCCGGCAGCAGGATACGCAACTTCCCTGTTTTAGGGTCGGTAATCGCATGGGAGCTGCGGTTCTTGGTGCCCTCACTGGTGAGCATCGTACGACCGGGACGGTCGAGAGGGTCTGGGAACGCAATGGGACCTTCGGAAAAGGTGTAGGAGTAGCCGGTCTTGGAAGTGCGCTCGATGGTCTTGGCACCCTTCATGTACTTCCACTTTTCCAGATCCTCATCCTCGATGAAGAAGCTTTTGTCGATATCGCCGTTGACAATGATATCGCCGAGCAGCATCGGTTCCTTACCGTTCGGGACGGCTTCCAGAGAGAAGATTTTACCGTTGCACAGCACACCGCTGTTGTAGAAAGCGGCTCTGAAACGGTTCGTTACGTCAACGGTGTCGGTATATTTATTGAAATCGACGGTGGTCACTTTCTTAGGGTCTGCGACCTCAGAATGCACCGGGAATGCATGGGCAAAGAAGCCCTCCTGCATCAGCCAGACACGACCGTCCTTTGTGTCCGCAGAGAAACACGAGGTCATACGCTCATACTGCTTGGTGGTGTTCTTGAATGCAAAGATGAAGGTACGCCGTCTGCGCTGGACGCAGCCATAGTCTGCGGCATTGATCACACGCCATTCGATGCCATAGCCTTCTTCCTGCAGGCACTTCAGGATGATGCCGAAATCACGGCCACGCTGGGATGCGGGTGATTTAAGCAGGCGGTCTACATTCTCCAGCAGAACGTAGTTGGGATGGTTCTTCTGAATGATCTGATAGATGGACCACCAGAGGACGCCCTTCTTGCCCTCGATGCCCTTAGCACCGGTGCTGGCAACAGAGTAGTCCTGACAGGGAAAGCCACCCACCAGAAGGTCGTGCGGCGGCACTTGATCGATTACGGTGGCGATATCTGCATTCACACAGTGGGAATCCTCGCCAAAATTTTTGTCGTAGCACTTATAAGCCCATTGACCAGCTTGGCCGGGTTCCCATTGGTTTGCCCAAATCGTCTTAAATCTTTCGGAACAACGCTCTAATCCAACGCGGAAACCGCCGACGCCGGCAAATAGCTCCACAACACGAATATCGCTATTTGCTGACACTTTCATAACACCCCATTCTGTGATATACTTAAATCTAAGTATACACTTTTTTGAGAAAAAGATCAACCACTTTTTGTGATTTTGACCGTTTTCTCACCATTATTATAGCAAAAACCTACCGAGGGATCAACCCCTAAAATTGGAGGGTAAGTCATGGAGCAGCGGAAGTACAAAACGAAGGCGGAAGTCCTCGCCCGTGGACAGGAAGCAGTCGGCAAAACGTTGGGCGAGATCGACAAAACTGGGCGCATCGCAACAGGCAAGGGTGCCATCGGTACCGTTGTGGAGGAAAGCTGGTTTGGATATAAGCCCAACAGCAACCCGGCTCCCGATTTTGAGGAAGCGGGCGTTGAATTGAAGGTGACGCCCTATCGGCAGACCCCTCGTGGCATTCAGGCCAAGGAGCGGTTGGTCTGCGATATGCTGAACTATGATGAGGAATACTACAAGACCTTCGAGACCAGTGCATTCTGGGTGAAGTGTGCTTGTATGCTGCTGATGTCCTATGAGCACCGGGATGGGGTGCCCAAGGTCGACTTTACAATCGACAAGGCAGTGCTGTTCCAGTTCCCGGACGAGGATCTGGAGGTCATCCGCAATGACTGGAAGATCCTGATGGACAAGATCAAGGCAGGACAGGCACACCTGATCAGTGAGGGTGATACCATGTATCTGGCAGCGTGTCCGAAAGGCCGCAACTCGCAGGATACCCGGTCGCAGCCATTCAGCCCTATCCCGGCTATGAAGCGGGCGTACTCGCTGAAGTCCAGCTACATGACGCAGATCCTACGGCGGTACATCTTCGGGGACGAACCCTGCGAGAAAATCATCAAAGACCCGGCAGCGTTAAGAACGACCAGCTTTGAGGACTGGTTCAGCGCAAAAGTCCGGCCTTATGTGGGGATGAGCAGGACGGAACTTAAGGCACGGCTGGGCGTAGAAACGAATGCCAAGAACCTCAACGAGCTTTTAGTGGCAGCGATGCTTGGCGTGAAAGGGCATCTGTCGAACACAGAGGAATTCCAAAAGGCAGGCATCCAACTCAAGACCATCGCCATTGAACCGAATGGCAGTATAAAAGAGAGTATGTCCTTCCCTGTGATGAACTTCTGTGCAATGATGAACGAAACATGGGAAGAGTCTGCGCTCTATGACCTTCTTGCACCGACCAAATTCCTGTTCATCATCTTCCAAAAGTCGAAGGACGGCGAGTGCTACTTCCAGAGGGTGAAATTCTGGAATATCCCGGCAGAGGATCTGGAAGAGGTACATCGTGTATGGCAGCGTACGGTCGATACCTTGCGGGAGGGCGTTCACATCTGGAAGGATGCCAGTGGGCGGAATCGCAATAACTTGCCCAAGGCATCAGAAAGCCGTGTGGCTCACGTTCGCCCCCATGGGCGGGATAGTACGGATACTGCTCCCCTGCCTACGGGTGGTTCTATGACGAAGCAGTGCTTCTGGCTGAACAATTCGTATGTAGCAAAACAAATTGGAAAGGAATAAAATATGCCGCCGATTTTAAACCAAGATATTCGAGAAAGAGTACGTACTACCATTTCTAAAAGAGCACCACAAAATACAACAAAACAGATAAAATTAGAAAATATTGAGAACTTCAATAATCTTTCAAGAGAAGGACTCGAAAACGGGAATATTGAAAGGCGAATACTATTATATGAAACGCATTCTCATGAAAAAGTATATATGCAATATCCCGGAATTGAGAGTAAAAGAAATGGGCAACGTAATTTTATGTTAGACGCACGTCCGATTATACAAAAGTCTGACGGTGAGATTGTGCCAGATATGAATTTTGGTCGGATTTGGGATATCATCGACAGAATCGGACAAGGGCATCAAGCAAATCTCGATGTATTAGCTGTTCTTTTTTTAAGAATAGCATATATGATTGGATATCAACATAACGATACAGAATATTTGAGCGAAACCATAAATGTTATAACAGGCGAAGTAATCGAATCGAGCATGACACGCTTTTGTTGGAATTCACTTATTCTTGACCCGGATGTTGTAGAAACCCTTGGTGATAGTTTTGGATTGTTGGGAGGTGTTTCACTAGAAGGATTTTTGTATTATAATGATTTGCTTGCCCAAAATGAGGATTGCAAATATTCATATTTGAAAGGACAGCAGTGGGATTTTAAGTCCGGAAGAATCAATAATTGTCTTTCGCATTTGACGGTTATAGCGCATATGCAGGGACATATGGGAATTTCAGAACTGATCAATAAGTTTCAACACGGAGGTGTAGCACCACTGGCTCAAAATAAATTTAATGAAGTATGCGGTGATTTGGTGATACAAGAATAATGAAACATCCGAAATCATATGACACGACCCCGGAAACATCCAAGCGGATGTCTCGTGTCCACCTGAAGCAAGGCAAGGCGGAAGTGCTTTTGGCGAAGCGTCTGTGGCATCTGGGGTTTCGGTATAGGCTAAACGATAAGCGTCTCCCCGGCTCTCCCGACATTGCCGTCCTGAGATATAATATCGCTATCTTCGTGGATGGTGAGTTTTGGCATGGGCAGAACTGGGAAGAACGCAAGCCGAGGCTGAAACGTAACCGGGAGTACTGGATAGCCAAAATCGAGGAGAATATCTCACGAGATATTCGGGATGATAAGGCTTTGCGAGCGCAAGACTGGTATGTTATCCACTTCTGGGAGAAAGAAGTGTTGAAAGATACGGATGGGTGCATTAATGCGATTCAGGAGTTGGTAGAACAAAGGATTGAGGAGAGGATGGATGAAGTAAAGGAGGAGTATCATGAGTGAAATAAAAACATCGGCGAAGGGAGTCGATTATGCGGATTCGTGTACATTGCAGATAAAGAAAAGAGTATATTCACAGGCATTGCTTATGCGGATTCCACATGACCATACTGATGTGCAGGATATTTCATTGAAAATCGGACGGTATAATATTCCTTACGGCCTAGAAAGTAAAAAGCCTAAAAGCGAATTGACGCTGAATAATGAAGAACTTGATGCGTTGATTCGTTATATTTCTGAGAATTATAAACCACTGATGCTAGGGCAGGGAGAATATATAAATGTTTCAGAGGAAAGCGCAACCTTGGTCGAGAATTTTAAGCGGCTAATAGAAGGTCAAAGTGATACCGCGCGTATGCTGATTGAAAATGGGATTTTGTCGGATAATGTTTTTCTTGCGGCCAGTGTTATAAAAAAGCGCGACGCACTTATTGAACTTCGGGAAAAACTTCAGGAAGAACAGCCGGAAAGATACTGGCAAGAGTGGTTTACAAGGAATAAGTGGGTCCTAGGATCTGATTTTGCACAAATCATTGATGAGCGCGTGATTGATACAGAGAATATTGCGGATTACATTATGAAGTCATATGATGGCTTTGTTGATTTAGTAGAGATAAAGAAACCAAATGGGTTGCCGTTTTGGGCGAGTACAAAAGATCATGGCAATTATGTTCCATCGGCCGATTTGACTAAAGCTATAACGCAATGTCTCAATTATATTTATGCGATTGAATTAGAAGCGAACAGCACGAAATTTACGAGACGTATAGGAAGTAGAGTAATCAAACCACGTTGTATTTTGATTTTTGGACGGTCGTATGACTGGAATGATGAGCAACGAGAAGCGTATAGAATTCTGAATGCGGCGTATAATCAAGTGTCGATTTTGACGTATGACCACATTTCAGAGCGGGCGCAAAATGTGCTGGGAGCGGAGGCAATAGAAAGTGTAGGCGATGATTGGATGCAAGAATAAACTGCAAGCAAAAGACCTTTAGGCGCAAGGAAATGAGATATGCAAATAGAGGAAAATATATATGCGAAACATTGAGATGACATACCATGATGTCTATTATTACTGCAATATTATAGACAATCTGCTCTATTGCTTTACTTCTTCGATAGATTGGATTAGTACTGGTGCTCAATATACCGAGCCATTTTATGAAGAGAACAACGAAGATTTTTCCAAGTGGACTTCACTTCATGGCTTTTGTGATTTCGTAATACGCAGACTGCTATTTAAAGATGAACATGAGCAATTGGAAAAAATACAGGAAAGATATGATGAACTTGAAATTGCAAATAAAGAGGAACGGCTAAAAAGAGCGTTTAATGACAGTGGGAGCAAGGACTATAATTTGGAAGTAGATAATATCTTTAAGATATATAGGATACCACATGAACCATTCTTTTCATATTTGATAACACATGAAGTTGAATCTTTTGTAGACGCATACGACGATTTTACAATGTATGATGACGAATTAGACGATGCGATAGAACATTTATCAAGGGAACTTTTCTATATTCTTTTTCAGAATCGGATGTTTCTGTATAGATTTAATTCGTATATGGCAAACGCAAATCCAACGACTAGAAAACGGTGCTATATACCTAAATGGGTGAAAAATGCGGTAAGATATAGAGACCGAAATAGGTGCGTATGCTGCGGAAAAGATTTATCAGGCGGATGGGATTGTGAAGATGAAGAATCTGTACACTTTGACCATATGGTTTCGCTTTGTGCCGGTGGATTGAATGATTTATGTAATATTCAGCTTCTTTGTAGTAGCTGTAACATAAAAAAGTCTGATGGCTCGTATACAAGGCAGATATACAAAGACTGGTATGATTTTGAAGGATGAAAGCATAGAACTTAATTCTTATATGCTGACACTCTTGGATTTGCGCTGACTTTTACGCTGACATTTCGGGATTTACGCTGAAAATACGCTGACTTGGCATGGTTTACGCTGAATTTACGCTGAAAACGCGTAATCGCGCGAACAAAGCGCGAATAAATCCAGCTGACCGCGAATAAACTGCGAACCAAAATCGCACGGGCGTGCATTTTTCATGCGTGGGAAGGTGCGACGTGAAAGTGAGAATTTGCAAAAATAAACTGTAATACGATTGAATTTCGGAAAAGTGGAATCGCACGCTGGAATGCACGCGTGCAATGTTGCCTGAATAAAAGTCAGCGATAAAAACGCGCGCCGCGCGATTAGCGGTTTTGCCGCGCGTTTTCTAAGGCTCAATCTTCCAGCCTGCCGTGGTCGCAGCCGAGAGAAAGATAACACTCCATCTCCCCTTTCAGCACCATCTGTGCATACTCCAAGGGCTTATTGTAGAGCAGCCTGTCCAGCTCTGCCCGCTGTGCCGGGGAGTTGCCGTATTCGTCCTCCACGGCGATGCAGTCGATGGCAACAGCAGAGCCATCTGCGAACCGGGCTTCCACCCGATTGGTGTCCATGTTGTAGCGGCAGGAAAACAGTTTCGTCATAGTCGTATCCTCCAAGACTTGATTTTTGGTGTGCGGTCACTCGAACCAATGCCGTCAAGCCGTTGTCGGATAAGTCGATTTTTCATTTGTCTGAGAGTAAGTGCACGGTTTCTGCACGGTTTTTGCACGGTTTCAAAACGTGCAAAGGGTGCAAATCGTTGCAAAATCGGACAAAGGGTGCAGAAACTCGAAGTTCAAAACCTGCGATGTATCGCATAGAAATGACGTTAAAACGTAACTTCCAAAAATTGAGGGAATCGCCCGGTGTGCGCTACGAATCAGTAGGCCGGGGGTTCGAGTCCCTTCCATCGCACCAAACCATGAAAATCCGAACTTTTTTCCAATAGGAGAAGGGTTCGGATTTTTTGTTTTCTTCGGAAAGCAAAATGCAGCGGTTGCGCTGGATGTGACCATGGCGCAGAGGCCGGAGTCGGATTATCTCATCTATAACGACCCGCTGGGCTATGCGGACTTGATTCTGAATGGTGACCCGGAGGAATATTTGAAGAATGTGACTGGGAGCCATGGGCTAGAAGATTAGCTGTGCCCCGGGCGCAAGGTCGGCAAGGGCCAATTGCCTTCCTTCTTACGATTTTACTATTTTTCAATTTCCTCTTGCAATTTACAATTGCAGTTGTTATGATACGGGCAGGAATAGAATGTGCAAAAAGTATTCTGCACAAGGCAGCAATGCGATTTTTACATGGAGGAGGCAGGCATATCATGTATGTGGATTGGGAGTATTACAAGATCTTCTATTATGTGGCGAAGTATCAGAACTTTACCAAGGCCGCGCGGGTGCTGGGCAACAATCAGCCCAATATCACCCACTCGATGAACCGGCTGGAAAGCCAGCTGAACTGCGTGCTGTTCATCCGCTCCAATCGGGGTGTGACCCTGACACCGGAAGGTGAGATGCTCTACTCCCGCATTGCTTCGGCGGCGGTGCAGATCCAGGATGCCGAGGAGGAGCTGAGCGCCAGTGCCACGCTGGAACACGGAACCATCAGCATCAGCGCCACCGAGACGGCGCTCAACATTTATCTTTCCAAAAAGCTGCGGGATTTCCATACCGAATATCCCGGCATCCGGCTGCGCATCTCGAACCACTCCACCCCGCAGGCGGTGCAGGCCGTGAAGAACGGCGAGGTGGACTTTGCCATTGTGAGCACCCCGGCGGAGATCGAGTCGGGGCTGAAAATGGTGGAGCTGAAGCCGTTTTACGAGGTGCTGGTGGGCGGCAGAACCTTCACCGCGCTGGCAAGTCAGAGCCTGACCCTGAAAGAGCTGCGGAGCTATCCCCTCATCTCCCTCAGCGACGAGAGCGTGACCCGCAGCCTGTACCGGCAGTTCTTCCTGGATCACGGCGCGGTCCTCAAGCCGGATACGGAAGCCGCCACCACCGACCAGATGCTCACGCTGGTCAAAAGCGAGCTGGGCCTTGCCTTTGTGCCGGAACCCATGGCGAGGGATGGCCTGGAGCGTGGCGAGCTGGTGCAGCTCCACCTGCAGGAGATCATCCCGACCCGTTCGATCTGCCTTGTTTACGACCGCCACCGCCCGCTGAACACGGCGGCGCGGAAATTCCAGCAGATGCTGACCAAGGCAGATCCGCCCCGCCCGGCCGAATCGAAGCAGACTGAGAGCATCTCTTTTGTGTCCCAATAAAATGCTGTCAAGATGAGGCCGAGTGTTCGCGGCGCTGCCCCGGCTTCTGCCGGCTTTTCTAAGGCATAAAATGACCCCGGAGCGTTTGCTGTGATGCATCGCTCCGGGGTTTTGTGATGTTATGGGTTACTGGCCGCAGGAGTGCCCGCCGCAATGATGCTCACCGCAATGGTGGCCCTCGCCGTGGTCGTGGTGGTCGCAATGGGCGTTGGGGTCAAAGCGGAGCTTTCCGGCCAGATAATCTGCTACTGCCGCGTCTGCCGGGCCGCTGATCCCGCCGAACAGCCGGATGCCTGCCTGTGCAAGGGCGTTCTGTGCCCCGGGGCCGATGCCGCCGCAGAACACCACATTGGCATTGTGCTGGGCCAGAAAGCCCACCAGTGCGCCGTGGCCCTGCCCGTTGGTGGAGACGACCTCGCTGGCCGTCACCTGTCCGTTTTCGACCTCGTAGAACTTGAACTCTGCCGTGTGGCCGAAGTGCTGGAATACCATACCGCTTTCATAAGGGATTGCGATCTTCATGGGGGATGTCTCCTTTTTTCTTTTATTATAACATAATCCGGGAGACAATAAAACCCCGGAACACGGGGCGATTTTGCGGAGCTTTCCCTCAATTACAGTTCTCCCGTTTTCAGCTTGGCCAGCACCTCGTTCAGGCTGGTGCATTCCATGGTATACAGGCCGCGCATTTCATCGTCGGCGGGGAGCAGATCGGGCACCATGACGGTGACAAAGCCCCCGACGGCACCGGCGCGGACACCGTTGTAGCTGTCCTCCAGCACCAGCGTGTGGGCGGGGTCGGTGCCCAGCTTTTCCGCCGCCAGCAGGAAGATCTCCGGGTCGGGCTTGGAGTGTTTGACCTGCTGGCCGGATACCAGCGCCTTGAAGTAGTGGGTCAGCCCCCAGTTGTTCAGGTTGCCCTCGATGACATGGACCCGGCTGGAGGAGGCCACTGCCATGGGGATGTGGTTGGCATCCAGCCAGGCCAGCAGCTCGTCCAGCCCCGGCTTTTTGGGCACCGGTTTCTGGAACTCCTCATCGGCCACCCGGTGCAGGCTGTCGATGATGGCGTTGGCATCGCAGTCCTCTCCGTAGAACTGCCGTACGATGTTACGGGAAGTTTCGCCTGCTGTGCCGCGTTCAGCCTCGGCAAGGCCCTCCTTATACTCCAGACCCAGCGCCGCCAGCGCCGGTTTCCAGAAAGTAGCCCACATCCGCTCGGTGTCGAACATCAGGCCGTCCATATCAAAAATCACGCCGTTGATCATAATGGATTGGTTCCCTTCTTGATGAGATAATACTTTGTCTAACCTCTTAGCCATCGCTATCGCTCGGCAGGCCCGGGTTGCGGCTCCCAGCATCCACTTCGTGTTGTAAACAACACTTATGTCTTGCTGGCCGCGGCCCCAACAGCAACGCCCTTTATCCGCCACTGGCGGCGGTTGTTGCTGTTGCTCCTAATAGGGGAGCCTTTGGCAAAACTGGAAACCTGCCCGGACTGCCAAGGCCTCCCCTACTAGGGGAGGTGGCAAAACCGATAGGTTTTGACGGAGAGGTTTAACAGCAGGGGCCGCTGTGGGAGAAGCCCTGCTTACAGCAATAATATCACAATTTGCGACAACTTACAGCCCCCAAACATGAAAGATTTTGCGTTTCCTTGCAAATCCGGCTCATGCTACTATAATAGAAAACAACATTCGGCATTTCAGGTGCGGGCGCGTGCCGCGCAAAATCTGCTGTGTGAGATCAGAAAAGAGGGAAATATATCATGTTGGATATCAAGATCACTCGTACCACTTCTCCCAAGGAGAAGCCCCAGGACGAGACCAAGCTGGGCTTCGGTAAGAAATTTACCGACCACATGTTTGTGATGGATTATACCGAGGGCGAGGGCTGGCACGATGCCCGCATCGTCCCCTATGCACCCTTCCCGCTGGACCCGGCCACGGTGGTGTTCCACTATGCGCAGGAGATCTTTGAGGGCATGAAGGCTTACCGCACCGCGGATGACACCATTCAGCTGTTCCGCCCTGATTGCAACGCAAAGCGTTTCCAGGATTCTGCCGACCGTCTGTGCATCCCCAAGATCCCGGAGGAGGATTTTGTGCAGGCTGTTGAGGCTCTGGTGGATGTGGAGCGCGACTGGGTGCCCCATACCGATGGTGCTTCCCTGTACATCCGTCCCTTCATTTTTGCAAACGATGTGGGTCTGGGCGTGCACGCTTCCAAGCACTATATCTTCTGCATCATCTGTGCTCCCTCCGGCGCTTACTACGCCGAGGGCATCAACCCCGTCCGCATCTACGTTGAGGATGAATACATCCGTGCCGCTCCCGGCCTGACCGGCTTCACCAAGTGCGGCGGCAACTACGCTGCTTCCATCAAGGCCGGTGAGCTGGCCGAGGAGCAAGGCTACGCACAGGTGCTGTGGCTGGACGGTGTGGAGAAGAAGTACGTTGAGGAAGTCGGCAGCATGAACATCATGTTCAAGATCGACGGCAAGGTCTACACCGCTGCAACCGTCGGCACCGTTCTGCCCGGCGTTACCCGCCGCAGCTGCATCGAGCTGCTGAAGGATTGGGGCTATGATGTCATCGAGGGCAAGCTGGCCATTGCGGACATTATGCAGGCCGCCCGCGAGGGCAAGCTGGAAGAGGTCTTCGGCACTGGTACCGCCGCAGTCGTCTCCCCTGTCAAGGAGCTGGTCTGGAAGGGCGAGCACGCCTACATTGGCGATGGCAAGATCGGCCCTGTGACCCAGAAGCTGTACGACACCATGACCGGGATGCAGTGGGGCAAGATCCCCGATACCAAGGGCTGGATCGTTCCGGTTGAGAAGAAGTATTGATCCTTCCCGCGCTTCTCTCTGTTCAGAATTTTTGCAAACGCCGCCGGGTGGGGAATGCCGCCGGGCGGCGTTTGCCGTATCATAGAACCTCTCAGCCGCCTACGGCGGCAGCTCCCCTAGTCAGGGGAGCCAAGTTTACGATACCGTTTTCTTGCCTCTCCTGCTAGGAGAGGTGGCAATGCGAAGCATTGACGGAGAGGTTTTGTTCCCCGATTGCTTTTCCGCCTGCACAGTGCTAGACTATGTGCAGAAAAACAGAAACGAGAGGGAACTGGAATATGGTCAAAAAATGGAGCGTCAGCTATCCTGCGGTGAACGGCGTGGAGCAGCGCCGGGTGTATGTCTACCTGCCCACCATGTACGAAGCCGACCCGGAGCGCCGGTATCCGGTGCTGTATATGTTCGACGGCCAGAATGTGTTCTTTGATGCGGATGCCACCTACGGCAAGAGCTGGGGCGTGGCGGATTATCTGGACTACACCGATACCCCGCTCATCGTGGCGGCAGTGGAGTGCAATGCAGGCCCCAACAACGAGCGCCTTGTGGAGTATTCGCCCTACCGCTTCGATGACCCGACCTATGGCCACTTTGACGGCAAGGGGCAGGCGACCATGAGCTGGTTCATCCACCGGTTCAAGCCCTTCATTGACCACAATTTCCGCACCCTGCCGGACCGGGAGTACACGTTTATTGGCGGCAGCTCCATGGGCGGCCTGATGAGCCTGTATGCTCTGCTGCAGTATAACGATACCTTCAGCCGCGCGGCAGCCCTGTCGCCGTCGATCTGGGTGTCTCCTGAAAAGCTCAGCGGTCTGGTGGGCCGCGCAAAGCTGGAGCCCGGCACGGTGCTCTACATGGACTACGGCTCCCAGGAGATGGGCAGCCACGAGGGGATGCGCAGGGAATTTGCCGAGATGTGCAGCAAGATCATGGTCCGGGGCATCCACCTGACCAGCCGCCTGGTGCCCGGCGGCACCCACAGCGAAGCCAGCTGGGAAAAGCAGCTGCCGTTCGTGTTCCATACTTTGATGTACGAGTTGGACTGAACCTCTCCGTCATCCCTTCGGGATGCCACCTCTCCTGGTAGGAGAGGCGCGGAGCGCCTGAGAGGTTTTTATAGAGGAGGGAACTACATGGAAACACAATACTTCAAGGATTACAGCCCCGCACTGGGCCGGGAGATGGAATGCAAGGTCTACGGCCACGCAGGCCGCCCCATGCTCTTTATCCCCTGTCAGGATGGCCGTTTCTTCGACTTTGAGGACTTCCACATGGCCGGTACGCTGGCACCGTGGATCGAATCCGGGCAGATCATGGTCATCTCCATCGACACCATCGATCAGGAGACCTGGTCCGACACCAACGGCGACCCCTACTGGCGGATCCGCCGCTATGAGCAGTGGATCCGCTACATCGTGGAGGAAGTCGTGCCCAAGATCCAGTATATCGCCAAGGAGCGCAACGGCTGGGACAGCCTCCCCGGCGTGATCGCCTTTGGCTGCAGCCTGGGCGCGACCCATGCCGTCAACCTCTACCTGCGGTTCCCCTATCTTTTTGATGGTTGTCTGGCCCTCAGCGGCATCTACACCGCAAAATACGGCTTTGGCGATTACATGGACGAGGTGGTCTACCAGAACTCCCCCGTGGACTATATGGCCAACTTCCCCACCGACCACCCCTATATGGACCTCTACCGCAGCAGGAAGGCGGTCATCTGCTGCGGTCAGGGCGCTTGGGAGCAGCCCGATACCACCCGGCAGCTCAAGCAGATCTTTGAGCAGAAAGGCATCCCTGTCTGGGTGGACCTGTGGGGCTATGATGTCAAGCATGACTGGGATTGGTGGTATCAGCAGGTCGTGTATTATATGCCTTATATTCTAGGATAAAAGAGGAATCATCAAGCTATGCAGAATTTTATCTTTATCTCCCCCAATTTCCCCACCAACTACTGGCAGTTCTGCCGGGAGCTGAAAAACGACGGCATGAACGTGCTGGGCATCGGTGACCAGCCCTATGATGAGCTGAGGCCGGAGCTGAAGGACAGCCTGAACGAATACTACAAGGTCGGCAGTCTGGAGAATTATGACGAGGTCTACCGGGCGGTGGCGTTCTTCGCCTTCAAGTATGGCCGCATCGACTGGCTGGAATCCAACAATGAGTACTGGCTGGAGCGGGATGCGGCCCTGCGCACGGACTTCAACATCAAGTCCGGCTTCCAGACCGAGGATATGCCCCGCATCAAGTACAAGAGCAAGATGAAGGAGTATTACCAGAAGGCCGGCATCGCCACCGCCCGTTACCACATGGTGGACGACCTGGAGGGCTGCAGGAAGTTCATCAACGAGGTGGGCTATCCGGTGGTGGTCAAGCCGGACAACGGTGTGGGTGCCTCCGATACCCATAAGCTGTCCAGCGATGAGGAGCTGAAGCGCTTCCTGCTCTACAAGAGCACCTATCACCCCGACCTCTCCTACATCATGGAGGAGTTCGTCCATGCCGAGGTCAACAGCTACGATGCCATCATCGACGGCAGCGGCAACCCCATCTTTGAGGCGGGCAACGTCAGCCCGGTGTCCATTATGGACATCGTCAACGACAACGATAACTCCATCTACTATATCATCAAGGATCTGCCCGAGGATACCCGCGCCGCCGGACGTGCCGCCGTCAAGAGCTTTGGCGTGAAGAGCCGATTCGTCCACTTTGAGTTCTTCCGCATGACCGAGGATCAGGCCAGCATGGGCAAAAAGGGCCAGCTCGTGGCGCTGGAGGTCAATATGCGCCCCTGCGGCGGCTTTACCCCGGATATGATCAACTTTGCCCGCTCCACCAACGTGTACAAGATCTGGGCAGATATGATCGCCTTCGGCGGCACGGATATGCCGGTGGGCGAGCACTACTACTGCCCCTTTGCCGGCCGCCGCGATGGCAAGAACTTTGTGTACAGCCATGAGCAGATCATGCAGAAGTACCAGAAGAATATGCGGATGGTGGACCGCATCCCCGAGGCTCTGTCCGGTGCCATGGGCAACCAGATGTACGTTGCAACCTTCTCCACCCGCGAAGAGATGGAGCAGTTCTACTCCGATGTTCTGGCCGTGAACGACCCTGTCAACGCCAAGGTGCAGAAGGAGCTGGCCGAGGTGCTGGCACTGGGCGAGCCCACCACCACCGCCCTCACCGAAAAGCCGAACCTCTCCCCCGCCGTGAAGCCCACCACGGCTGTGACCAAGACCCCCACCCGCGCCGTTACAAAGACAGCACGGAAGAGAAAGTGACCAGAAGCTAGAGAACAACCCCGGGACAAGGAAGAAAGCTCCATGTTCCGGGGTTTTATTGTCCCCTGCTTCAGAATGTGATATACTGTTCCCAAAGAAAGAGAACGAGGTATTGCTGTTATGAAAATTCCTGCAAATGGCTTCACCCACGCCGGCAAGTTCCATGCGGACGACGTATTTGCAACGGCGCTGCTGCAGATCATCCGGCCGGACATCAGGATCACCCGCGGCTTTGTGGTACCGGACGATTTCGACGGCATCGTGTATGATATCGGCTTTGGCATGTTCGATCACCATCAGGAGCCCCGCGAGTACCGCGCCAACGGCATCCCCTATGCGGCCTTCGGCCTGCTGTGGCGGGTGCTGGGCCCGGGGCTGGTGGGGGAGCGTCAGGCCCGGCTCATCGATGAAAACTTTATCCAGCCCCTTGATCTGAACGATAACACCGGCGAGCAGAACAGCCTGTGCGATGCCATCGGCTTCTTCAACCCGGTGTGGGATTCCAAGGAGGATCAGGACACCTGCTTCTTCAAGGCGGTGGCTGTGGCAAAGCAGATCCTGGAAAACCAGATCGAGAGCGCGAATGCCGTGAACCGCGCCGACGAGAAAGTGCAGCAGGCCTATAAGAATTCCCGGGACGGCATCGTGATCCTGCCCTGCTACCTGCCCTGGAAGAATGGCCTGTACAAGACCGATGCCCTCTTCGTCATCTACCCCAGCCAGCGCGGCGGGTGGAGCGCCCAGTGCGTGACCGACCACAAGACCAAAAAGCCGAAGCTGCCTTTCCCCCAGAGCTGGGCGGGCCAGCCGCAGGAGGTCATTGAGCAGAAGAGCGGCATCGAGGGCATCAGCTTCTGCCACGCCAGCCGCTTCCTCATCACCGCAAAGGACAAGGAGACGGCGCTGGCCGCCTGCCGTCAGGTGCTGAAAAACAACGGGAGACTGTGATATGAGCGGGGAAGCGGAGAAGACGGAGCGGGCCTATGTCTATATGGTGCGCTGCGCAGGCGGCCAGCTCTACACGGGCTGGACAAATGACCCGGCCAGCCGCCTGCACGCCCACAAGAGCGGGAAGGGGGCCAAGTGCACCCGTGCGCTGGGGGCACAGCGGTTCGCGTATCTGGAACGGTGCACAGACAAATCTGCCGCCCTGCGCCGGGAAGCAGCCCTAAAAAAGCTGACCAAGGCGCAGAAGGAAGCCATGTGCGCCGAATGGGCTGAGAAGAACCTGCCCCGGCTCTCGCTGGCCACCCGGGCCGATGCGGCGGAGATCCTGGACATCTACAACTGGTATGTCCTGCACCACACGGCAACCTTTCAGGTAACGCCCTCTTCCCTGCCGGAGTATGAGGACTGGGTGGACAGCACCCGTGCGCTGATCCCTCTGCTGCTGGCCCGGGATGGGGACGGTAAACTGCTGGGCTACGCCTGCGCCCACCGCTACCACCCCCGGGAGGCCTACGACTGGGCTGTGGAGAGCACCATCTACTGTGCCCCCGATGCCCGGGGCTTTGGTGTGGGGGATACCCTCTACCGCGCCCTGCTGGATATTCTGGACGGGATGGGTTACTGGAATGTCTACGCCCTTGTGGCAGACCCCAACCCCGCCAGTGAGCGTATCCATGCCCGCTTGGGCTTCACCTGCGTGGGCCGTGAGCCCCACACTGCCTATAAGTTCGGCTGGCTGGGCCTGTCCACCTGGTGGCTGCCCCTGCGCAGGGGCAATGAAAAGCCGGAACCCACTCACCCGCTGACACAGGAACAGGTGGAGGAGATCCTGGGAAGATACCAGGCATAAAGAAAGCGTCCTTCGGGGCGCTTTTTTGCATTTCATATATACATTTTAACTGCATAAAATTTGAATATAAACAAATAATACTGCATAAACATACAAAGTGTAACAAATCCTGCCGCAAACGCGCGGCATGTTTGGCAGTTTTCAGCATTGACGGAAAAGCCGCGTGGCGTATAATAAAAAGCGTGATACAGAGCTTGCGAAATGAGCGTGCCGAAAGGGATGTCCGGCACAAAAAACAAAAGTGTAACATGAATGCAAAGGAGCGTTTACCATGAAAAAGGAAAACATCAAAAAAGTCGTTCTGGCCTACTCCGGTGGTCTGGATACCTCCATCATCATTCCCTGGCTGAAGGAAAACTACAACAACTGCGAAGTCGTCGCCGTTTCCGGTGACGTGGGCCAGGGCACCGAGCTGGACGGCCTGGAGGAAAAGGCCAAGGCTACCGGCGCTTCCAAGCTGTACGTTCTGGATCTGAAGAAGGACTTTGTGGAGAACTACATCTTCCCCACCCTGAAGTTCGGTGCAAAGTACGAGGACTACCTGCTGGGCACCAGCTTTGCACGCCCCTGCATTGCAAAGGCTCTGGCCGATATCGCCATCAAGGAAGGCGCGGATGCCATCTGCCACGGCTGCACCGGCAAGGGCAACGACCAGGTGCGTTTTGAGCTGACCCTCAAGGCCCTGTGCCCCGATATGGCTATCATTGCTCCCTGGCGTGAGTGGGACATCAAGAGCCGTGACGAGGAGATCGACTACGCCGAGGCTCACCACATCCCCCTGAAGATCAACCGCGAGACCAACTACTCCAAGGACAAGAACCTGTGGCATCTGAGCCACGAGGGCCTGGATCTGGAGAGCCCCGCCAACGAGCCCCAGTACAACCACCCCGGTTTCCTGGAGCTGGGTGTCAGCCCCGAGCAGGCTCCCGACACCCCGACCTATGTGACCATCCACTTTGAAAAGGGCGTTCCCACTGCCGTGGACGGCAAGGAGATGGGCGCTGTGGAGCTGGTGGAGTACCTGAACAAGCTGGGCGGCGAGAACGGCATCGGCCTGCTGGATATCGTTGAGAACCGTCTGGTGGGCATGAAGAGCCGCGGCGTGTACGAGACCCCCGGCGGTGCCATCCTGTACAAGGCCATCAATGTTCTGGAGACCATCACCCTGGACAAGGAAAGCGCACACCTCAAGGAGCAGCTGGCACAGAAGTACGCCGACATCGTCTACAACGGCCAGTGGTTCACCCCGCTGCGTGAGGCTCTGGATGCTTTTGCCAACAGCCTGGCAAAGACCGTGACCGGCGATGTGAAGCTGAAGCTGTACAAGGGCAACATGATCAACGCCGGTGTCACCTCTCCGTTCACCCTGTACGATGAGCAGACCGCTTCCTTTGGTGAGGACGAGGATTACAACCAGGCAGATGCAGCAGGCTTCATCAACCTGTTCGGCCTGTCCATCAAGGAGCGCGCAAAGCTGTCCAAGAGCTGGCCGAAGATCGAGGACTAAGCGGCTGATCCACCGGGATCACACAAAGCCAACTTTCTCTCCGGTGTGTTTTCTACACTTTCACAACGGAGTTCCAAAACCGGCATAGTTGCCGGCGGCACCGCCGCAGGAGCGTTTTCCCCTGCGGCGGCTTTGCCGTTTCTAAAGGGATTCAACCCCACCGTCAATGCTTCGCATTGCCACCGCCCCTAGTAGGGGCGGCCCTGGCGTTGCGTGAGGATATGCGAGTTTCCCGTTATGCCAAGGGCCCCACTATTAGGGGGGCTGTCGAGCGTATGCGAGACTGAGGGGTTTGGTTGCGCAGAGCTTTAACATTTTGAGATAGAGGGATAATAACGATGGCAGAACAACTCTGGAAGGGCCGCTTCTCCAAGGCGGTCGATTCGCGCGTCAATGATTTCAACTCCTCCATCCGCTTTGACCAGCGGATGATCGCGCAGGATATGCGCGGCAGCGGGGTCCACGCCGCCATGCTGGCCAAGCAGGGCATCATCTCCGAAAAGGACTGCGAGGATATCCTCAGCGGGCTGGCCTCCATTGCCGACGATCTGGCAAGCGGTGCGCTGGAGATCGACCCCAACGCCGAGGATGTGCATACCTTCGTGGAGCAGACCCTGACCGCCCGCATCGGCGATGCAGGCAAGCGCCTGCACACCGGCCGCAGCCGCAACGATCAGGTGGCGCTGGATATCCGCCTGACCCTGCGGGACTACAGCCACACCCTGCAGGCTTACATCGTGGAGCTCATCAAGGTCATCTGCAGGAAGGCGGCGGAGAATACCACCGCTGTCATGCCCGGCTACACCCACCTGCAGCGCGCCCAGCCCATCACCTTTGGCCATGCGCTGATGGCCTACGCCTCCATGCTCCTGCGCGACCTGCGGCGTTTTGAGGATGCCACCGCCCGCATGGATGCCCAGTGCCCGCTGGGCTCCGGTGCTCTGGCCGGTACCACCTACCCGCTGGATCGTCAGTTCACCGCCGAAAAGCTGGGCTTTGCCGCACCCTGCGCCAACAGTCTGGACGGCGTTTCTGACCGTGACTTCTGCATCGAGCTGGCCAACGCCATCTCCATCTGCATGATGCATCTGTCCCGCCTTTCCGAGGAGATCATCCTCTGGTGCAGCTGGGAGTTCAAGTTCATCGAGCTGGACGATGCCTTTACCACCGGCTCCTCCATCATGCCCCAGAAGAAGAACCCCGATGTCACCGAGCTGATCCGCGGCAAGACCGGCCGCGTCTACGGCGACCTGAACACCCTGCTGGTGATGATGAAGGGCATTCCTCTGGCCTACAACAAGGATATGCAGGAGGATAAGGAAGCCATCTTCGATGCAGTGGATACGCTGGAGCTGTGCCTCAAGACTGTCACCCCCATGCTGGACACCATGAAGACCCTGCCGGCCAACATGCGCCGCGCTGCCGCCAAGGGCTTTATCAACGCCACCGACTGCGCCGACTACCTGACCAAGAAGGGGATGCCCTTCCGGGATGCCTACAAGCTGACCGGCTGCATGGTCTCCGACTGCATTGCAAAGGATAAGACCCTGGAGGAACTGACCCTTGACGAATTCAAGGGCTACAGCGCCCTGTTCGAGAACGATATCTATGATGCCATCGACCTCATCAAGTGCTGTGAGGGCCGCACCAGCTACGGCGGCCCCAGCGAGGCAAGCGTCAACAACCAGATCCGGCTGGCCATGGATCAGCTGGCCGCATGGGAGGCGAACAACGCATGAGCGTAAAGGTCTTTATCGATGGCTCCGCAGGCACCACGGGTCTGCGCATTGCCGACCGTCTGGCTGCCCGGCCCGAAATTGAACTGCTCTCCATCTCCGAGGAGGGCCGCAAGGACGTGAACGAGCGGGCAAAGGTCATCAATTCGGCTGACCTCGCCTTCCTCTGCCTGCCGGATGCCGCCTCCAGAGAGGTCATGCCCCTGCTCCGTCCGGATGTCAAGGTGCTGGATACTTCTACGGCGTTCCGCACGGATCCCAACTGGGTCTACGGCTTCCCGGAACTCAGGGGCCAGAAGGAAAAGATCAAAAACGCCTGCCGCGTGGCGGTGCCCGGCTGCTATGCCAGCGGGTTTATCAGCATCATGCGGCCTCTGGTGGAGCTGGGTCTTGCCGGAGCGAGTGATTTTTACAGCTGCACCGGTATTTCCGGCTATTCCGGCGGCGGCAAAAAAATGATCGCAGATTACGAAAGCCCCGACCGTCCGGCCCACAGCAAGCTGGATGCACCCAAGAGCTACGGTCTGAGCCTTGCCCATAAGCATCTGCCCGAGATGCAGAAGATCAGCGGGCTGGCAAACCCGCCCGCCTTTGTGCCTGTGGTCTGCGATTATTACAGCGGGATGCAGGTGCTGGTGCCCTTCCAGCCGGTCTGGGGCGGTGCCGAAAAGGTGGCCGCAGGGCTGGCGGAGTATTACAGGGATGCCGCCACCATCAAGGTGCACGCCCTGAACGAGCCGCTGCCCGAGAATGGCCTGTATTCCAACGCCATGGCCGGTACCGACCGCATGGAGCTGTACAGCACCGTGAACGCCGCCGGGGATCAGATGATGCTGGTCTCCCTGTTTGATAATCTGGGCAAGGGCTCGTCCGGCGCGGCAGTCCAGTGTATGAATCTGATGCTCGGTTTTGAAGAGACGGAGGGTCTGGAATGATGTATCAAGAAGTTGCGGGCGGCATTTGTGCCCCCAAGGGCTTTGCGGCGGCTGGCGTGCATTGCGGCATCCGCGCAAATCATAATGAAAAATACGATCTGGCACTCATCAAGGCGGAGGTGCGCTGTGCCGCCGCCGGTGTCTACACCACCAATAAGGTCTGCGGTGCGCCCATCAAGGTGGACCGTGCCCACCTGAAGGACGGCTATGCACAGGCCATTCTTGTGAACAGCGGCAACGCCAACACCTGCGCCGCCAACGGCGTGGCTCTGGCCGAGGAGTGCTGTGCGCTGGTGGGCGAGGCACTGCACATCCCCGCAGAGGATGTGCTGCCCGCCTCTACCGGTGTCATCGGCCAGCCCATGGTCATTGACCCCTTTGCCCGGGGAATCCCCGCCGCAGCAGCAAAGCTGGCGGCAACTGCGCAGGGCAGCACCGATGCGGCCACGGCCATTATGACCACCGATACCCACAAAAAGGAGTACGCCATCCAGTTTGAGCTGGGCGGCAAGACCTGCACCGTGGGTGCCATTGGCAAGGGCAGTGGCATGATCGCCCCCAACATGGCCACCATGCTGGCCTTCTACACCACCGATGCCGCCGTTTCCCCCGCTCTGCTGGAAAAGGCCCTCAAGACCGTGGTGCCCGGCACCTACAACCAGATGAGTGTGGATCTGGATACCTCCACAAACGATACCCTGATCATCATGGCTTCCGGTCTGGCCGGAAACCCCGAGATCTGCGAAGAGAACGCCGACTACGATGCCTTTGTGGCGGCCCTGACTGCTATTGCTGAGCACATGTGCGCCGAGCACGCTGGTGACGGCGAGGGTGCCACCCACCTCATCACCTGCGAGGTGACCCACGCCCCCGACCTGAAAACGGCCCGTGCCGTCAGCCGCAGCGTGGTCTGCTCCAACCTGTTCAAGGCTGCTGTCTTTGGCCGCGATGCCAACTGGGGCCGCATCCTCTGCGCCATCGGCTACACCCCCGGCGATTTCTCCATCGACAAGGTCTGTGTCTGGCTGAGCAGTGCCGCCGGTGAGGTCTATGTCTGCGAGAACGCCGCCTACCACCCCTACAGCGAGGATGAGGCTGCCAAAGTTCTGGCGGAGCATGATATCCTTGTCAAGGTGGATATGGGTACCGGCGATGCCAGCGCCAAGGCATGGGGCTGTGATCTGACTTATGATTATGTGAAGATCAACGGGGATTATCGGACCTGATAAAACTCCCCCAGTCGCCTGCGGCGACAGCCCCCTCAAGGAAGGGGCCTGAATGCCTCCCTCTTTGAGGGAGGTGGCATCGCGCAGCGATGACGGAAGGAGTTTGTCTGGTGGAAAATGAATGCCGGAGCAAGTGTGCTGGCGGCAAGGAGAGTATATGAAGAACGAAGAAATGGCCCTCCTGTTTTCGGAGGCGACCCCTTACATCCAGAAATACCATGGCAAGACCATGGTCATCAAATACGGCGGCAACGCCATGATCAACGAGACGCTGAAAAACGCCGTGATGAACGACCTTGTCACCCTGACCCTGCTGGGGGTGCGGGTGGTGCTGGTGCACGGCGGCGGCCCGGCCATCAACGAGATGCTGAAAAAAGTCGGCGTGGAGAGCCATTTCAACAACGGTCTGCGCGTGACCGATGATGCTACCATGGAGATCGTTCAGCAGGTGCTGGCCGGTAAGGTGAACAAGGACCTTGTGGCAAAGCTGCGCGGCCGCGGCGTGGGCCTGTGCGGCATGGACGGCCAGATGCTCCGCTGCACCGAGCTGGACCCCGCGCTGGGCCATGTGGGCGAGATCATCCATGTGGACCCCACCCTGATCTCCACCCTGCTGGATGGCGGCTATATCCCCGTGATCGCAACGGTGGGCATGGACGATCTGGGCCAGGCCTATAATGTCAATGCCGACACCGCCGCCGCACAGATCGCCATTGCCCTCAAGGCCGAGAAGCTGGTTTCCATGACCGATATCGCCGGCCTGCTGCGGGATAAGGACGATGAGACCACCCTTATCCCCGAGGTGGAGGTCAGCGAGATCGAGGGCTACAAGGCTGCTGGCATCATTGCGGGCGGCATGATCCCCAAGATCGGCGGCATGGCCGATGCCATCTATCAGGGAGTCCACGAGGCGGTCATCATCGATGGCCGCGTGCCCCACTCCATCCTGCTGGAGCTGTTCTCCAACCGGGGCTCCGGCACCCGGTTCTACCGCCGCAGCCATCAGGAATAAGGCTTGCTGAAAATTATATCGGGCGATATAATAAAGATGAATAGGCTCCCCCTTTGGGGGCAACGACGACGACCGCCGCCAGTGGCGGATTGAGGGAGGAGTTGTTGGGGCAGTGGCCAGCAAGGTGCGAGTGCAATTGCACGAAGCAGCTGCTGGGAGCCACAACCTGGGCTGGCGAGCGAATGCGAGACTGAGAGGGCGAGGACGCTAACCAAGGAGGGTATATCTATGGATTCCGAAAAAGTCATCAAGCGGGACAACGAATATGTCCTGCACACCTATAACCGCAACCCCATTGCACTGGAAAAGGGCCACGGCCTGTATGCCGAAGGCCCCGAGGGCCAGAAGTATCTGGATTTCACCAGCGGCATCGGCGTGAACAGCCTGGGCTACTGCGACCTGACCTGGGCCGAGGCCGTTTCCGAGCAGGCCCATAAGCTGCAGCACACCTCCAACCTCTATTACACTGCTCCCTGCGGCAAGCTGGCCAAAAAGCTGTGCAAGCGCACCGGCATGAACAAGGTGTTCTTTGGAAATTCCGGTGCCGAGGCCAACGAGGGTGCCATCAAGGCTGCCCGCAAGTATAGCTTTGATCACTACGGCAAGGGCCGCGATGTTGTGATCACGCTGGTCAACAGCTTCCATGGCCGCACCATTGCCACCCTGACCGCCACCGGTCAGGAGGTGTTCCACAACTACTTTGGCCCCTTCAACGAGGGCTTTGTCTATACCACCGCCGGTGACATCGAGGGCCTCCGGGAACTGGTGGACCGCCATACCTGCGCCATTATGCTGGAGCTGATCCAGGGCGAGGGCGGCGTGATGGCGCTGGACCCTGAGTATGTGCAGGCTGTGCGCGCCCTCTGTGATGAAAAGGACCTTGTCCTCATCGTGGACGAGGTGCAGACCGGCGTGGGCCGCACCGGCACCTTCCTGTGCTGTGAGCACTACAACCTCAAGCCCGATATCGTCACGCTGGCCAAGGGCCTGGGCGGCGGCCTGCCCATCGGTGCCGTTCTGCTGAACGAAAAGACCGCCGAGGGTATGGGCCCCGGCAGCCACGGGTCCACCTTTGGCGGCAACCCGGTGGTCTGCGCCGGTGCCAATGTGGTGGTGGATCGGATGGATCAGAGCTTCCTGGCCAATGTCAGTGAGCGGGCCGTCCAGCTGCGTGCCGGTCTGGCCAAGCTGCCCATGGTCAAGAACCTTTCCGGCATTGGCCTGATGGTGGGCATCGAGTTCTTTGGCGGCATCCAGGCCGCGGATGTGCTGGCCGCCTGCCGCGAAAAGGGCCTGCTGGTGCTCACGGCCAAGAGCCGCCTGCGCCTGCTGCCTCCGCTGACCCTGACCGCCCACGATGTGGAAAAGGCTCTGGGCATCCTGAACGAGGTGCTGACCGAGATGGAGCAGAAGGCTCCAAAGGAGCAGGCATGAAACATCTGCTGAAAATGAGCGACCTCTCCCCCGCTGAGCTCCACCACATCCTTGATGTGGCGGAGGAGCTCAAGGCAGAGCAGAAGGCCGGGACGACCCCGGCGCTGCTCAAGGGCAGGAGCGTGGCGCTGATGTTCTCCAAAAATTCCACCCGCACCCGCACCAGCTTTGAGGTGGGTGTCTACCAGCTGGGCGGTCTGGGCAACTACATGAACGCCGCCACCGAGCTGCAGTCCGGCCGGGGCGAGCCCCTCAAGGACACCGCCCGGGTGCTGGGCCGCTACTACGACTGCGTGGTCTGGCGCACTTACCGCCAGTGCGATCTGGAAGAGTTTGCCGAGCTGGCCGGTGTGCCCGTGATCAACGGCCTGACCGACTACGCTCATCCCTGCCAGGTGCTGGCCGACCTGATGACCATCCGGGAACGCCGGGGCACGCTGGAGGGCCAGAAGCTCTGCTTTATTGGCGATGGCTGCAGCATGGCAAACAGCCTCATCGTAGGCGGTCTGCTGGCAGGGATGCGTGTGACCTGCGTCTGCCCTGAGGGCTACCGCCCTGCCGCCGACGTGCTGATGTTCGCCCACAAGTATGGCGAAAAGTTTCACCTGCTCACCGACCCCGCCGAGGGTGTGAAGGATGCCGATGTGGTGGTGACCGCCGCATGGAACACGGCCCCCGGTACCCCCGAAAGTGAGCGCCGTCTGCGGGATTTCGCGGGCTTTCAGGTGACCAGCAGGCTGATGGAGGGCGCAAAGCCCGATGCCATGCTCCTCCACTGCCTGCCTGCGCACCGGGGCGAGGAGATCTCCAACGCCGTCTTTGAGGAGCACGCCGACGAGATCTTTGACGAGGCCGAGAACCGTCTCCATGTGCAGAAAGCCGTGCTGGCCATCCTGTTGGCTGGTCTGTAAAAACGAGAAAGAGCCCTGGGGCTGCAGAAAACTGCAGCTCCGGGGCTCTTATTGTTTCTCTCAGGGTCTGCGGCTCAGGCCGGGGCCCTCATCAGACACCAGAGTAGGCGGAGAAGCCGCCGTCAATGGGCAGGCAGATGCCGGTGATGAAGCCGGCAGCCTCGTTGTTCAGCAGGAACAGCAGGGCACCCACCAGATCCTTTTCGCTGTCGCCGAAGCGGCCCATGGGGGTGGCGGCCAGGATCTTTTCGGTGCGGGCGGTGGGGGTGCCGTCCTCGTTGTAGAGGAGCCGTGCGTTCTGCTCGCTGGCAAAGAAGCCCGGGGCAATGGCGTTGACCCGGATGCCCACCTTGCTGAAGTGCACTGCCAGCCACTGGGTGAAGTTGGTGACGGCAGCCTTGGAGCCGGAGTAGGCCGGGATCTTGGTCAGGGGCAGGTAGGCGTTCATGCTGGAGATGTTCATGATGTTGCAGCCGGGGCGGCCCACCATCTGCCGGGCAAAGGCCTGCGTGGGCAGCAGGGTGCCGATGAAGTTCAGGTTGAACACCATCTCCACGCCGCTCTCGTCCAGATCGAAGAAGGTCACGGTGTCATCGTCCAGATCCGCCATCTCGAAGAATTCCTTGTCGGTGTTGGCCCGGGGGTTGTTGCCGCCGGCACCGTTCACCAGAATGTCGCAGGGACCCAGATCCGCCATCACCTCCTCTGCCACCTGCAGGCAGTTGGCCTTGTTCATAACATTGCAGGTGTAGCCCTTGGCCACGCCGCCTTCTGCCTCGATCGCATTGGCCAGCTCCTTCAGCTTCTCCATGTTGCGGCCCAGCAGAGCCACTTTGGCTCCTGCCCGGGCCAGAGCCTTGGCGAAAATGGAACAAAGGGTGCCGCTGGCACCGGTGACCACGGCAACCTTGCCGGACAGGTCGGTGTTCAGAACATTCTTTTCCACGAGGATACTCCTTTTTTGATCAGATGGTTGTGGTGATACGGATGATTGTTTTCAGGCGGACAAGGCATCAGACCCTGCCAGCGCCCTTGTCCAGGATCTTATTGAACTGGAGGAAGAAGGTGGTGGCGGTCACGGCAGCGGCGATGATGTCACTGACGGGCTCGGCAAGGAACACGCCGAACACGGGGTTCGCGACCACATGGGGCAGGATGAAGATGAGAGGGATGAGCAGGATGAGCTTGCGCAGGCAGGCCAGCAGCAGGCTGACCTTGGCCTGACCCAGCGCCATAAAGCTCTGCTGGCAGGCGATCTGGACACCGGTGGAGAAGATGCCCGCCATGTAGATGCGCATGGCCCAGGTGGTGTAATCGATCAGGGAGGCATCCGAGGTGAAGATGCCAGCCACTGCACCGGGAACCAGCATCATCAGCAGCCAGAAGATGGTGGTGTAGCTCAGGCAGAGGGTCAGCTGGAAGCGGAATGCCTGCTTGACGCGGTCTTTCTTGCCTGCGCCGAAGTTGAAGCTCATCACTGGCTGGCCGCCCTGGCAGATGCCCGAGATGGGCATGGTGCACAGCTGGGAGGCGCTGGTGATCACGGTCATGGCACCCACGGCCACGTCACCGCCGTAGCGGGCCAGGCTGGAGCTGAAGCTGATGGACAGCAGGCTCTCGGTGGAGAGCATGACGAAGGTGGAAATGCCCAGTGCCAGCACGGGCATGATGATCTTCCCTTCCAGCTTCATGTCCTCTTTGCGGATCTTGAGGATGGTCTTGGGGCCGGTGAGGAAGCGGATGACCCAGATGGCACCCACTGCCTGGCTCAGCACGGTGGCAATGGCAGCACCCTTTACGCCCATGCCCAGCCCAAAGATGAGGATGGGGTCCAGCACGATGTTGATGACCGCACCGATAACGGTGGTCAGCATACTGATCTTGGCAAAGCCCTGCGCGGTGATGAAGGTGTTCATGCCAAGCACGATCAGCACGCAGATGGTGCCCAGAATGTAGATGCGGCTGTAAGCCAGAGCGTAGGGCAGGGTGGTGTCACTGGCACCAAACAGCCGCAGCAGGGTGGGTGCGGCGGCGTAAAAGACGATGGTCAGGACGACCGAGAAGAGCAGCAGCATGGTAAAGCTGTTGCTGACGATCTTTTCTGCCTGCTTCTTGTCGCCCTGGCCCATGGCGATGGCGGTGCGGGGCGCGCCGCCGGAGCCGATGAGCATGGCAAAGGCGTTCAGGAGCATCAGGATGGGGGTAAACAGGCCCACGCCGGTCAGAGCCGCTGCGCCGATCCCCGAGATGTGGCCGATGTAGATGCGGTCCACGATGTTGTACAGCAGGTTGACCACCTGCGCCACAACGGCGGGGATCATCAGCTGGAGCAGGAGCTTTTTCACGTCACCCGTGCCCATATCCTGCTGTTTTTTCTGCGTTTGTGCCATGGAAAGTGTCTCCTTTGGTTTGAGCAAGACGGAGAGGGCTGCCCTCAGAACGTCAGGCCGAAGTTCATCTCGTAGTAGTTGCCTGCGGCATCACGGTAGGCGTAAGCCTTGCCGTTCTCGTCCTTCATGCTGTCGGGCATGTAGGCATCCTTTGCAAAGCCGGGCACGTCGTTGGGGCTGATGCAGACACCGTCCGCGTTCACAGCCAGCACCTCGTCGCCCTTGGGCAGGGTCAGGGGCAGTTTGCCAACGGGAGCAAAGCGGCCGAACATCACATCCAGCGTTGCGGAGGGGTAGGTGTCAAAGCCGACGGTCAGAGCGTCGGAGACCTTCTCCACATTGCCGACCTCCCAGGCCAGCGGGCAGTTGATGTTAGAAACGACCTTGCCGCCGTGGGCGTGGACCGCAGCAGCGATACCGGCCAGACGGTTTGCGCCCACCAGAGTGGTCTCCTTGTGGGTCTCGGTGGTGGGCTTGCCGCTCTCATCCACGTTGCAGACCGTCTTGTCCTCGCAGATGTCCAGCTCCAGGTAGCCCGGGGTGGCGTTGAAGTATGCACCGGACTGGGGGCTGACCATCAGCAGGGCCACCTGGGCCTCATCGGGGGTGTCCACCAGAGTGACATTGCCCAGCATCTCGCGCAGGGCCTTGGTGGCGGCCTCACCGGCCTCGGCGCTCTTGCCAAAGGCCTCAGCGTAGACCTTGGTGCCGTCCTTCAGGGGCAGGGTGCCGTCGTTCTTCAGCAGGACAACGGACTCGCGGTGCACGCGGGAAGCTTCCTCCCAGTCGGCCTTGGTGGCAACGACCTCGGCGGCCTTCCTGGGGTCGGCGTAGGTGTCCTCGAACATGCCCTGACGGAACAGCTCGGTCAGGGTGCGGCTGACAGCGCGGTTCAGGCTGGCATCGGTCAGCACCAGATCTTCCTTCTTGAAGCCGGCGGGCACTGCGTGGGTGTCGTAGTAGTCGTTGGTGCCGCGGGCGTAGCTCTCCTCGCCCAGCTCGTTGTCCAGCAGGCCGGAGATCAGGTCCACGCCGCTCTGGGTGACTGCATAGCCGATGCGCTCGGGCTCGTCCAGCATGTCAACGCCCCAGCACATGTTGTGGACAATGCCGGTGTCGGAGTTGATGTAGCCCTTGAAGCCCATCTGGCCGCGCAGCAGGCCATCGATGAACACCTTGTTGTAGGCAAAGCCGTAGGGCTGGAGCTCGATGGGGTTGCCGTTGAAGTCCTCCTGCGGAGCGCTCTTCTCGGCGCTGGGCTTGGAGTAGTAGGGCATGATGGACTCGGCATTGTGGCGGATGGCTGCGCGGAATGCCGGGATGTGGTACTTCTGCAGGGAGCCGGGGGTGGCGTAGATGTTCCACTGGCCTGCTGCATAGTGGGGGTCAAAGCCGTTCTCACGGGCACCGCCGCCGGGGAAGTGCTTCACGGTCATGGAAACACCCTCGGGGGTAACGCCGTTGCTGCCGCCCTGGATGCCGGGGATCAGGTGGTCGAAGATCTCCTCAATGAGCTCGGGGTCCTCGCCAAAGGTGCCGAAGGTGCGCTGCCAACGGGGGTCGGTGACGCAGTCGGCCATGTACATGTAGCCCTTTTTCAGGCCGCAGGCGTTCCACTCGCGGCGGATGGTGTCGGCAAACTTGTCGATGATGTCGATGCGTGCGGTGCCCTTGACGGCAGCAGCAATGCCCAGGGTGCCGGGATAGGTGGCAAACACGCCGGTGGCATCGTTCATGCCGAACACGACCTCGCCGTTCTCGTTGCGGCTGTTGGACATGACCTGCATGGGAACAAAGTGATCACAGGTCTCGGTCAGATACTGCAGCTGGTTCAGGTAATCTGCCAGATCCTCGGGCGTGGGGCTCTCGCGCAGGATGACGTGGCGGTTGAAGCTCTTCTTGACCATGTCAGAGGTGCTGGGCAGGGACTGGGAGCCGAAGATGCTGTCGGAGACGTTCACGGGTGCCTCGTCCAGCAGGCCGCTTTCGTCCGCCACGGGCTTGTGGCCGTTGGCTGCCAGACGGGGGGAAGGATACTTGGGGCCCATGCGCCAGTCGGAGGTGAAGATCTGGCCGATCTTCTCGCTGGTGGTCAGGACCTTGACATAGGCCTCGGCGCGCTCAGCCGGGGTCAAGCGCCAGTCGTTGACTGCGCTGACGGTGCCGGTGCCGTCGATGTCCTTGAAATACAGGCCGTCCTGCTCGATGACCTTGCGCTCCACGGTGCTGATGGTGGGGCCGTTGGGGTTCTGGTAGCGCTTTACACGCTCGGATGCTTTCACTGCCATAGTGTTTTCTCCTTTTCTTTTGAACGCAGCGGCCCATGCCACAGAGCCGCAGATGCTATACCTATTATAATAGGCCGCCGCGCGGAACAACTAGAAAAATTTTTGGATATTTCCGCACTTTCCTTGTATTCTTTTTTTGCGCGCGGTTGGAATACAAGTCTGTTTTGTGGAATGTGCTGTACTAGTATCTTGCAATCATGTGCAAAATGACGAACGCTGTTTTTTAAAACTGTTGATTTCGCCCAAGGAGAGTAAAATTGTCCTGTTTTCCCACAAAATTTTACTAACAGAAATTTGAGGGATAGTTCATAATGTATACATAAAAATCCCCCGGTTCGCGATGTGGCAGCCGCAGCCCACGGGGGACCGAATGAAAGGCCGGAGTGAGTGGCAGCACACCGGCCGCAGAATTGAAAGGAGAGCTTCTCTATGGCAAAGGTCAAACAGCCGCTTGAAGAAAACGGCATCCACAGAGCGAAAATGTGGGAGATCATGATGTACGCTCTGAACAACACCTCCACCAACACCTACATGATGGTGGTCGGTTACATCAGCTACTTCCTGATCGGTATCGTCGGTCTGGCATCCGTGCTGGCCGGTTCCATTGTTACCATCATGCGTATCTGGGACGGTGTCACCGACCCGTTCGTTGGTATGATGGTCGATAAGACCAACGGCAAGTTCGGCAAAAACCGTCCGTTCATTGTCATCGGTCAGATCATCATGTTCGTCACCACCTTCGTGATGTTCAACTTCATCCCCAAGATGGGCACTGGTGTCCGCTTTGTTGCGTTCATCATCATCTACATGATCTACATCCTGGGCTACACCTGCCAGTGCGTTGTCACCAAGTCTGCTCAGACCTGCCTGACCAACGATCCCAAGCAGCGCCCCATCTTCGCAATGTGCGATACCGTGTACAACATCATCCTGATGAACATTGTCATCCCTGTCATCGTTACCGACAGCCTGGTTCCCAAGTTCACCCTGACTGCTGAGAACAACGCTGCAGAGATCGCTTCTCTGGTGGCACAGAACCCCGCTCTGGCAGGCATCGTGGAGAAGTCCGGCGGCAGCCTGTCCGCTTTCTACAACCCCGGCCTGTTCACCACCATGCAGCTGATGTTCGGCGGCCTGTCTGCAGTGTTTGCAGTCTGCGCCATCATTGCTCTGTGGCGTAAGGATAACTCCAAGTACTTCGGTCTGGGCACCGCCCAGAAGGTCGGCGTGAAGGATTACGTTGACACCCTGGCTCACAACCGCGCCATCCAGATGCTGGTGGTCTCCGCGTCTACTGATAAGCTGTTCATGTCCACCATGAGCAACTCCACTGTTATGATCTGCCTGTTCGGCATCATCTTCGGCAACTATGCCGCATTCTCCAGCTACTCTCAGATCACCTCTATCCCCATCGCTCTGATCTCCATCCTGCTGATGAACAAGATCGCACGTCAGATGGGCCAGAAGGCATCCATGATGACCGGTACCTATGGCGGCATTATCGGTTCTATCATCATCACCCTGTTCCTGGTCTTTGTGAACCCCAAGGGCGATGCTACCAAGTTTGCGCTGCCTGAATTCCGTATCATCCGTCCCGACACCTGGGGCACCCTGTTCAACGGCTGGACTGCTACCGGCCTGATCTTCATCCTGCTGATCATCGCATGGCGTGGTGTGCAGGCTCTGTCCTCCTCCATCGTTATCACCATGACCGCTGACTGCGCCGACTACGAAGTCTACCGTACCGGCAAGTACGTCCCCGGCCTGATGGGTACCCTGTTCAGCTTTGTGGATAAGCTAGTCTCTTCTCTGGCAACCACTCTGGTGGCCCTGTTCTACTCCATGGTCGGCTTCAAGGACGCTCTGCCCGACACCCTGACTCCGTACTCTGACGGCATCTTCTGGGCAACCATCGGCTGCTTCGTCCTGCTGCCCATCGTTGGCTGGCTGTGCAACGTTGTGGCTATGCACTTCTATCCCCTGACCAAGGAGAAGATGGAAGAGATCCAGGCTGAGATCGGCCGCATCAAGGCTGAGGCTGCTGCAAAGCAGGCTTAATGCCAACCATCTCCCTGCGGAAATTTTGAATCCGGGACAGCGCCGCTGTCCTGCATCGTAACCGGAAATGTCCTGCGGCGGGCCATCCTCTGCCGCAGGACTTTCTGATACCCTGAGACCCGGAAGGAATACCACTATGGCAGAAGAAAACAAGCTGAACCAGACCCCTGAGATCACCCCGGCCCCCTCCGCTGAGGCCCCGGAAAAGGCCCCCACCACCGGCGAGCTGCTGGGCGATGTGGAGCACTACGACGAGGAAAAGGACGATTGGAGCACCGGCTATTACGGCACCGGCAGCCGCCAGCAGGTAACGGACGATGTGTTCCACAAGCTGGAGACCGGCGAAGAGCTCACACGGGATGACTTTATCAAGGCGGAGCTGGCGCTGCAGGATGCCAAGCTGGAAGCTGGCATCGATCTTGAAAAGGAGAAGAGCCCGGGCCTCATTGGTAAGTATCACGATTGGAAAAAGAACCGCGTAAGGCACAAGGTGAACAAAAAGAAGTACCTTCTGCTCTGCCTGTTTCTGGGCTGGTGCGGCGGCCACCGCTACTATGAAAAGCGGTATGCGCTGGCGGCCTTCTACACCCTGTTCTTCTGGAGCATGGTGCCCTTCTTCCTCTGCGTGACCGACCTTCTCATTGCACTGCCCATGCAGGCCGATGAGAACGGCGACATCCTGATCTGACATCTTCCTCTATTCATTCATTTACCTCCTAGCGCCAGAAAGGGCCTGCGGCATTTGCCGTGGGCCCTTTCCGGCGTTTGCAGGCCCGTTCTCCGGCGCAGAACATAGTGACAGCTAACTGGCGTTGTGCTATACTAGTATATCAATTGATTGTGCAATAAGCACAATAGAATTTTTCACATTAGTGAAACTTTTCCCATAATCGTAAAATTGACCTGTTTTACCTTAAAATATTACTAACAGATAGATCAAAAAGCGTTCATAATATAGACATAAAGTTCCGGACGGGCTGGTACGCAGTGGCAGCTGTAAGCCCCATGGAGAAAACGGAGAATGTTCCTGTGTGAACAAAGGAGAGAATGAAATGGCAAAAACCAGAAGTCTGCCGGATAAGTTCTATGATAAGGACTATGAGCACAACGGCATCCACCGCGTTCCCCTGTGGCGTATCGCAGGCTACGCGCTGAACAACACCGCAACCAACGTTTATCTGATGATGATGAACTACGCCACCTACTACCTGATGGGCTGGGTCGGCGTTGGCATGATGGTCGCTTCTTCCCTGACCATGATGATGCGTATCTGGGACGGTGTCACTGACCCGTTCGTCGGCTTCATGGTCGATAAGACCAACGGCAAGTTCGGCAAGAACCGCCCGTTCATCGTGATCGGTCAGATCATCCTGTGCGTGACCAGCTACATCGCTTTCCATGTCACCCACAAGCTGCCTCAGGGCGTGCGCTTCCCCTTCTATGTGGTCGTCCTGATGGTCTACTATCTGGGCTACACCTGCCAGTGTGTTGTTACCAAGTCTGCACAGAGCTGCATGACCAATGACCCCAAGCAGCGCCCCATGTTCGCTTCCTTCGACGGCGTGTTCAACACCCTGCTGTTCGCCATTCTGGGCATCATCATCCCTCGTATTGCTGATGGCTACACCGATGTGGGCGGCTACGCTTCCACCCAGTTCATGCACACCCTGTGGCTGATGACCGCTATCATGTCCGCCTGCTTCACCGTGATCGCTGTGATCTCCATTACCCCCAAGGATCGTCCTGAGTTCTTCGGCACCGGCAAGCCCATCAAGGTCGGTATCAAGGATTACTGGGATACCCTGAAGAACAACCGTGCCATTCAGATGCTGGTCCTGTCCGCATCTACCGATAAACTGGGCTCCTCTGCAAAGTCCAGCGCCGTCATGGTCGCCATGTTCGCCTGCATCGCCGGTTCCAACCTGCTGCAGAGTAACGTTACCGGTCTGGTCACCATCCCCAGCACCATCGTGTGCTTCCTGTTCATCAGCTTCTTTGCTACCCGACTGGGTCAGCGCAAGGCCATGCTGATCGGCTCTGTGGGTGGTCTGGTCATCAACGGCGCTCTGGCAGCCCTGTGGCTGCTGGGCGATCCCACCACCATGACCTCTAACCCCGCTACCGGTGCTCTGAACTGGGGCTACTTCCTGATCCTGTACCTCGTTCTGACCATCATCGCCGCTGGTTTCCAGGGCATTTCCGGCAACATCGTCATCCCCATGACCGCTGACTGCGCCGACTACGAAGTCTACCGTACCGGCAAGTACGTCCCCGGCCTGATGGGCACCCTGTTCAGCTTCGTGGATAAGCTGGTCTCCTCTTTCGCACCCATGGTCGCCGGTGTCATGTTCAGCATGTGCGGCTACACCGACCACAACCCCGTTATGGGTGACCCTGTTACCCCGGGCCTGCGCGGCGGCGTTGTCTTCTGCGCATACGGCATGATCATGATCGGCCTGGTCTGCAACCTGATCGCTATGAAGTTCTATCCCCTGACCAAGGAGAAGATGGAAGAGATCCAGGATGAGGTCGCTCAGATCAAGATGAAGGCCATGGCTGAGAACGCCTAATTGGTACTTGCAATTTTCTGCGGAAACCTGTAAAATCAAATAGAAAAACCGCTCGCCCTTGCGGCGGGCGGTTTTCTGCTTTTGGAACAAAATTCAGACAAGAGGTACATCGTAAATGGAAGAAAAGACACAGTGGGTAAAGGACCCGGACCATGGGTTCATCTGGAACACCATCGACCACCTGTTATACTGGAGAGAACACCGTGAAAAGCACTGTGTCAGCCGTAAGAAGTATATGCGCCTGTGCATTCTGGGTGCGTTTGGTGCGCACCAGTTCTATGCCAAGCGTCCGGTGCTGGGCCTGCTGTATCTGGCAACCTTCTGGAGTGGTTTCTCTGCCGCTATGACCATCGTGGACTTCATCATTGCCGTGCCCATGAAACCGGACGAGAACGGCAACATCTGGCTGTAAAAAGCCCTCTGGCGGCCTGCTGGGCCGGAAAGGAAAACACCCTATGGATAATGTCATGCAGTTTCTGTTCAACACCAACCACGAGCAGCCCAGCATCCTGGTCTGGGTCCTGCTGATCGTGATCGCGGTCGTGATTCCCAATTACGTCAGATATCGGATGGAGCAGAAGCGCTCCAATGATTCTGTTCCCACCCAGAACCCTGCCCGTTCTGCCCCGCGCAAGAAGAAGCGCAGCAAAAAGCGCTGAGCCACAGGCTGGGGCAGCACGGTAAAGATGCTTTGATATTTCATGATCTCCCATAACCGAAAGGGCCCTGCAAATGCCGCAGGGCCCTTTTGGTTTGCCATCGTGTGTGGAGATGAGGAAACGAAAACCGCCCCGGCGGCTGCTTTGAGCAGTGCCGGGGCGGTTCGTTCGTTTTTGGTGTTCAGATGCAGGAAGTACTTACTTCTTGATCTTGATCAGCTGTGCGTTCAGGCTCTCGATAAAGCCGTCGGGCATGTTGATCATCTTAGCCATAGTCTCAGGGGTCATGCGCTTCATCATATCCCACATGCCAACGCCGGGCTTGATGTCAAAGTTGGTGGCCAGCTTGACAGCCCTGGTAGCGAGAGCCAGAGCCTCTTCGTTCTTGGAGAGATCCTCCATGCTGTCCTTGATGCTGTAATAGCCCTCGGGGAACTCCATCGGAGCCTTCAGATCCAGGCTGCCGACCTGCTTGAACCAGTTGGCAACGCCCTCCTGACGCTCGTTGAACTCAGGCAGAGTGTAGCAATCAGGCTCCTTCTCGACCTTTTCCAGCGTGATGGAATCCTTCACGTCACCGGCAACGGCCAGAATGGTGTTGAAGCCCTCTTCCAGAGCAACGTTGAACTTGAATACGCGGTGCGCGGTCTGCTGGCCGACTTCCTTACCGTTGACGTACAGCACAACGGTGTCCTGGTTGGAGTAGACCTTGATCTCGGTGGTCTCGCCTGCGCGCTGTGCATGGCGGCGGCCAGCGATGTGGACCATGGGCTGCTTGGACCAGTATGCCTGGTAGACAAAGTAGCTGTCCTTCTTGGTCTTGCGGTCAATGGTCATCAGGCCCTTGTTGTTGCGGCCTGCAACGCCGCCCTCGTTGCGGGCAGCACAGCCAAAGTCGAACATGTTCCAGCAGTGGGTAGCCCACACCCAGGGACGATCCTCGAACACCTGAGCCAGATGCTCGTGGTACAGTGCCTGATACTCCTCGGTGTAGTCCTTGCACTGGGGATCGTTGCTGTGCCAGTTGATGATGCCCTCGGTGCCGTACTCGGAGATGCCGATGCAGATGTCGGGGTGCTCGGCGTGGAACTTGTCCAGCCAGGGGCCGTTCTGCTCCATCTTGCCGCCGTACCAGCCGAAGTAGTGGTTGTAGCTCTCTACATCGGTAATGTGATGCATGGGGCCGTCAACAGGGGTGTTGGAGACGTGGGCAATGGTGGTGAGACGGGTGGGATCCAGCTCACGCACCAGCTTCTGCAGGTCGTGGTGGTTGTCCACCAGTTCCTGGCAGATGCCACCGATCAGGATCTCGTTGGACAGGCCCCAGAACATGATGGAGGGGTGGTTGTAGTTCTGGATGATCAGCTCGGTCATCTGGTGACGGCAGTTCTGGTGAGCGGAGGGGTCCTTCTTAAAGACGCTGATGAAGGGGATCTCAGCCCAGACGGCGAAGCCCAGCTCGTCACATGCGTCGTAGAAGTCCTGGCTGTGCTGATAGTGGGCCAGACGGATGGTGTTGGCACCCAGCTCCTTGATGAGCATGGCATCCTCGTAGTGATCCTCAGCGGTCAGGGCGTTGCCCTTGTACAGACGATCCTGATGGCGAGCCACGCCGCGCAGCGGGGTGGGCACGCCGTTGATGGAGAAGCCGTCGTTCGGGGTCACAGTATAGCTGCGGACACCCACGTTGGCGTAGATCTCGTCAAAGGTCTCGTTGTTCTTCTGCAGGCGGGCGGTCACGGTGTACAGGTTGGGCTCGTCCATGCTCCACAGCTGGGCATCGGGAACGTACAGGGTGACCTTGGTGCTGTCGCAGGGGCGCACGCCGGAAGCAACTTCGTTGCCGTAGCAGTCCTCGATGCTGTACATCACGGTATAGGCCTCTTCGCCGTTGGTGACCCAGCTCTCGATCTCAAAGGTGGCACCGCCGTCCTCGGTGGGCTTGGGGGTGACCTTGATGCCGGGGCCGCCGAAGTAGTCCAGGTCAAAGTGGGTGCCGGGCACGCTGATCAGGTTCACGCCGCGGTACAGGCCGCCGTAGAAGGTGAAGTCGGCGGAAGCGGGGTACATGGAGGGGGTGTCCTCGTTGGAGACCTCGATGGTCAGCTCGTTGTCGCCCTCGTGGCACAGGTCGGTGACATCGGCACGGAAGATGGAGAAGCCGCCCTCGTGGGTGGTTGCCACCTGGCCGTTGACCTTCACGGTTGCGGCCAGAGCAGCTGCCAGCACCTCAACGTAGGTGCGGCCGCCAGCCAGAGGCTGCTTGGGCTGGGTAAAAGTGCGGGTGTAGACACCGGTGGTGCGCAGATAGCTGCCGTTGCCGTCCATGCCGTCCACAGCGTTCCAGGTGTGGGGCAGGGTGACCTGCTCGGTGGGACGCTCGCCCTTGGGGAAGGACAGGGTCCAGTTTTCGTTCAAGGAAATGATCTCTCTCATCGATACTGCTCCTTCTGGTTTTCTTCTTTGTTTCGGCGGCCTGTATGGCAGAAGAAATGCCGGAAACAGGCCGGTTGTTGATTTTAGTATAGCACATCAGAGGGGGGCAGAGTTTGTACAATCTTTTGGCAAAATAGTAATATTTTGTGAAAATCCAGACGATGATTCCACGATTTTACAATCTGGCCCTTGGAAATGACAGCACAGCATGAAAAAGGTGCCCCGGAGCAGAGAGGAAAAGGAGGTTGTCCGTTCCCGCAGAGGGAGGCAGCGGCTTCCGCTCATCCTTGACCAGAGGGCCTCTTTGGCGCTGTGGGCTCCTCCGGCAGAAAGTGTTGACGGAACGGCGGCTTTTTGCTATAATTATATAGCTATGAATATGGAGATGTATCGAAGCGGTCGTAACGAGAACGACTCGAAATCTAACTGGCTTTTTGGAAGTGGATTTCCGATTTTGCTAGGTTTCATGCGGGTTTTCCGACTTCGAGAGCGAACGATTTTCGGTCGTTCTCTCCTGAAATTCTCTCCAAAGTTTTCCCGGAATGCACGGTGCATTCTAAGAATTTAATATCTGGAGCATTACTCAAGTGGTCGTAAGAGGTCGCACTCGAAATGCGATAGGCCGGGAGACCGGTGCCAGGGTTCGACTCCCTGATGCTCCGCCAAATCGAATGGACAGATGAATTTTATTCGTCTGTCCATTCTTTTTTGCCGGAACATCGCCCGTCCACCCTGTCTTGGGGCGTATGGCATCATGCTGACGCATTGCCATAGCCCAGCCCCTCCAGCATCGCCTGTGCAGACGAGAGCTTGGAAGCGTAATCGAGGTGGGCGTAAATATTGGCGGTGGTGGAGAAGTCGCTGTGACCCAACCATTCCTGAATCTGCTTCATGGGAACGCCGTTTGCCAGAAGAAGGCTGGCGCAGCTGTGGCGCAGATCGTGGAAGCGGATAGGACGCAGCCCGTTTTTCTCCAACAGCTTCGGGAACTGCTCAGAAACGTAGTTGGGGCGGATAATGTTCCCAATCTCGTCCACACACAGATAGCCGAGATAATCCCGGTTGTAGCTTTTACCGCACAGGCGGCGGTAGGTGTCCTGCTGACCTTTCAGCATCAGCAGGCGGTCACGGATGGGCGGCACAAGGGGCAGCGTCCGCAGGCTGGACTTCGTTTTTGCACGGTCAGCCTGAATCAGAACCTTTTTGCCGTCGATGGATGCCTGCGTGACGATGTGCTTGATCTCCAACGTGTTGGCTTCAAAGTCGATGGCATCCCATTTCAGACCCAGCACCTCGCTGCGGCGCAGACCGTAGAAGGATGCCAGCAGAACCGGGATCTCTAACTTGGTGCCCTCTGCGACCTCCGTCAAAGCATGAATCTCGTCGGCACTGTAATAGCTGCCTTTGAACTCGTTCTTCTTCGGACGCTCGACCTTATCTGCCGGATTGGTGGGGATCAGGTCGATCTTTACCGCATACTTCAGCGCCTTGTGGATGTTTGCATGGTAATGGATCACCGAATTTGCCTTGACCCGTTCAAGCTGCTTGTTGTAGAAATCCTGCAAGTCGGTGGCTTTCAGGTCTACCAGTTTGATGCCGCGCTTTCGGAAATAGGGAACGATCACACGCTCCACCATTCCCTGATAGCTGGCATAGGTCGTGATTTGGATAGTGCTTTTCGCAACTTCCAGCCATTTCAGCATGAAGTCCGAAAAGAGAATGTCATCGTCTAAGCGGATCTCCGCAGGTGCGGTGGGAACAATGAAGTTCCTCCGACGTTCCAGCAAAAGAGCCTCGGCTTTCTTCTTGTTCCTCTTGACGGACAGACCGGTGGCTTCCCACTTGGTCTTTCGCTTTCCGTCTGCGTCCTTGTAACTCAGAACGATGTAGTAGAAGTCGTTTTTTTCTTGCAGATGCCCTGCTACCATAGTGTTACCTCCTGTCTTTGCATCCACTTGAATATGTAACTTCTGCCGCTGACACCATCAGTGTACCCAACGGCAGGAGAGAATGCAAGGATGTCACGCCCGGATGGTGTGACCGGGTGCGAATCCGATAAGATAAGTTAAAAGGTGTGCTTTGGGGATGCGGTAGGAGCGTCCGACCTTCAAATGCTGGACGCTCCCTTTTTTCAGAAGTGCATACCCGGTTTTTGTGCTGACGCTCAGTATCTCGCACATCTGGTCGATGTTCAGCACGTCCGGGTAATCCCGGAGCATCACACGGTACGCATCACGGGGATTCAGATTTTCCTCACCCAAATAATTCTCCTTTCATATTACAATCTGTTGTAATTTCGGAAAATAGTGCATTGAGGTCAAGGCTGAAAACGACCGCACGGTCGATCTGACACATTTCCTGCTGCGTAACCTGCCCTAGAAAGCGTTGTATGCGGCTTTTGTCTATCGTGAAGATCTGTTCCAGTTGAACCACAGATGGCTTCTCAAAGGCTGTATTATGGGTTATCAGAACGTGTGTGGGCTGGTATTTCTTTTTCTCGGTGCGGGAAGTCACTGTCGCCACGATAAGGGTAGGCGCATAGCGGTTTCCTACATCGTTTTGCAGAACCACCACAGGACGGGTGCCGCCCTGTTCGGAGCCGATGTGCGGCTCCATGTCTGCATAGTAAATGTCCCCTCTGAGGTATTTCCAGTCTTTTGGTATGATAGCGATCAGACCTCCTATCCTTCTATATGTAGCAAAAGCCGCCCGTTTATGGCAGGCGGCTCTTGCAGGAAAAAGGAGTATGCCGATAAAGGCGAGAGCATCAACGTTTTACAGGAAGGCTCAGTGAACGGCTGGAGCCATTGTAGATCTCCAGAATCTGCTTCATGTGGCGGTCGGCGGTGTTGCCCGTGTCCTTCCGTGCATTTTTGGTGATGGTTTTGGGGTGCACCGTGGAGAGCCGTGCAATCAGGCGCTCCCGGCTGTACTCATCCCGGTACATTGCCACAAAGCGAGTGACACCGTGGAGGATGCCGGACAGGAACGAATCGGAATCGCCCCACCATGCCTCCACGATGATCTTCAGGGCTTCCTGATAGATGTCAGAACCGTAGTTCTTATAAATATAATAGGCAGAGCGGATGCAGTAGATCTTCCACTCGGCTCGGATGCCATCCAGTGCAAAAGTAGCACCAGTTGCTTCGGTAGCTGCAACAAATGCACAGGCATCCTCATCTTCTGCCACGATGTCAGCACGAAGCCGCTCACCTGCGGTCAGATCGGTGGAAATGCCCGTCTGAACAGCAAACAAAAGGGCTTCATCCTTTTTGGAAAGGCCGTGAAAGACTTTGCAGAGAATCGGGAGGTCATGACCTCCGTTGCAGGCGATTCGCGCTTCGATGGTGTTCTGACCATCAAAAACATGGTAGCGGCCATCACGGTAGCTGACTCTCGGTTCGTTGGCAACGTATTCCGAAAAGGTGGCAGAAATCTCTTCCACCTTTCTGGTTCGCAAAACACGCTGGTATTCAGCGCAGGGGGTCAAGAGTGCGCTGTCGATGTAGCGCATCTCGCAAACACATTCGGGCAGTTTGGCAAGGTTCAGATTAGAAATCATCATAGCACTCTCTCCTTTATCGTCTGAAGATAGGCAGAAGTGTCATCAATCAGAAAAAGAATGGCACTTCTGCAGTCGTTGTCCTCAAAAACATCGGGATAGTCTTTGAATACGAGATTCCAGCGGCGGATAAAATCCTCCTTTGCGCCCTGAACTTCGCACATCATAATTGAGCCGTTCGCAACGGTCGTTTTATGGTGGCGGTTGTCAATGGATTGCCGAAGTCGTTTTCGATCTTCGTCTGTAAGACAGCGTTTGTGACCTTGGATACTCCTTTTGAAATCCGGGGGCGAATTGCTTACTGGCTCAATTTCATCCTCGGTATGGACTTCATTGGAATCAGGAGCATCGTCGGCAGCAACATCGGATTTTTCCGGGCTTATCGGCTTCTTTGCTTTCCGGTCCTTCTTGGGTTTGCGTAGCTCCTTGATGATGGCTGGGATTTCTTCTTTTGGGGTTTGCGCCAAAGCGGTGATCTCGGCATCGGTAGCCTTGATATGCCCGGTCAGTATTTCCTCCATTGCACCGGGGACGGCAGCTTCCGCCGCATCAACGCCTTTTGCGTATTTTTCTGCTCGTTGCACAAACTTGGAACTGACACCATTTTTGTTGGCAATACGTTCACAAGTTCGTTTTTCGGTTGACCTCATGTGGACATTTTGTCTACATGAGGTGAATTTCCCGGATTCATCATGTTCTCTATGTGTTGATCCACCCACAGAAAGTTTTTCATTTTCGTAGGTTTTCCCCATCAAGAACTTCCGGCGTTCCGGGTCAAGATTTCTGCGCCCCAACTGATTCTGACAGATCCATGCCAGTGCAGCGTAACGGTCGGGCAACTGGATTTCCTTCACTTCAAAAGCGATTTCCGGGTGATGCTTGAGGATGCGATACCGGGAATGTCCATCCAGTATGTAACCGTTCCAGATGATGAGCGGATTCAGAAGCCGCCGCTCCTGAATCATGTTCTGCTCTAAGATGTGTTCCTCCTCGGCGTTCAGCGGCGGGATCTTGCCCTGAAACTCCGGGTCGATCTTAAGCGCATTCAGATTCATCATCAAACCGTCCCTTCTTAAAGTAGGTGGATTTCGGGCTGGTGGGCTGGATGTAGTAGTCGTAGCCGAAGTTGGTCTGGCAGTAGGTGCAAGGCTCCTTGGTGAGCTGATAGGGGTCTGCACGGCGGACACGGATGCCACGGGTGTTCCGAAAAGCATTCAGGCAGCGGGGGCAGAGAGTGGTCAGGGTCGATTCATCGGTCTTGTGGGTAAAAGTACGGCTCATAGTCATTACCTCCGTGTCATCAGAATGAATATTCGATATGGAAAAAGCCCACTGCCTAGATTCAGAAGAATCCCGGTGGTGGGCTTTGAAGTTTTGCTTTAAGTTTTCCAACCTATTTGTCCTCGACCCCCGTTGGATTTGGAATGCACCTCGGTAAGTGGGGACTTGCACCCACACTCCACATTGGCTTCTTCAGCCACCCCGTCTTCGTTATGACCGGGCCGCGAGTTACGGAAGTTTCATTATTTTGTCCGAGGGAATGATATTCAGTTTTCAAGGTGCGCTTTACAGCTCCGGGCTTCTCCCCGTCTGGGGTGTTGCCCTTGCTGTGACCATAGTGTACCTGAAAGCTGAATGCTTTTTTAGGACGTAATAGGTCCGCTTTTCCACTCAAAAACCGGACCTATTACGTCCGGTTTCGTGCAAAACCATGCGTACTTACGTCTTGTTTTGTTTCGCAATTTTCAAAAATGCGATTTTGCTTTTTTCAAAGAAAAAGCCCTTTCAGATAGCAGCTCATTTGAGCCGACTATCCAGAAGGGCAGTCATGTGTAATTATAAATCGTCCGCAACAGCATCTAAGCTACGCGCGATACGATGCAATTTTGTACAGATTTTCTTCCTTAACAGTTCTTCTTCCTCAGAGGGGGAATGTCCAACAATCAAGTAGTCCAGCGTGGTACGAAAAGTCTCCTTGAGCTCAGCAAAAAGATCAATCGACGGTGCTTCTTCCCCTCGTTCAATTCGACGGAGGTGGCGGTCACTGATATTCAGTTTGATTGCCAACTCTTCCTGCGTCATGCCATTGACCTTGCGCAGGTACTGGATACGTTTGCCGGCGGCGTAAGAATCAAAGTACATAAGCCAGCCCTCCGACCACAGAGCAACGCAGTCGCAAGCTGCGCCATAAGGTCGGAGTGCAGGAAAGCAGTCGGCGGCGAACCAAGTTCTGGCTGCCAGGGCTTGATTGGTACTCGATCAATCTCCTTTTCATGTTTCTTCGTCCTTTCTTTGTCGATGATGGCAAGGCGGGCGGAGTATGGGAATTGCACATTACAATCTCCATAATAGTAAAAGGGAAACTCCCTATTGCTATCAATAATGAATGCGGAAACACCCCTATTGACGGAACTGAACTATATGTAGCGTCATATAGCGTCGAAGAAAAATTACCCGTCTGGTTCTTTAGAGGTTCGGGTTCGGTTTTTCGGTCTTCATTCTGAGCGCATTTTCTTCCTTCTGCATCTGTTCCGGACGTTTCGGTTGATACATCCAGCCTGTGCAGACCGGTGGCCAACCTTCCATATCTCGCCTAATCATATCGTTGAGTGTCTTCTGGATTACTTTTGAGGTATTGTACTTCATAAAATCACCGTTCCTTTGCTTTATATAAATCAGCCGCCACTAGCGTTATCGCATCTGCCGCCAGTGCAGCGACTAATCCTTTTCCCATATCACTTGCCGGATAACAAAAAACGCACAGAAGGCATAGAATATCCATTCCAATAAGTATCTTTCGTATTTCCTTTTTCATGGCGTTCATTTCACCTGCTGTCAAATGAATTTGTTTGTTGTTGACAGGGGCAACCTTGAGAACCATCAGATTTGATAAAACAATAATGAGTATCAGCCATTCCATCGGAGCATTTCGTACTACAAATATAGAGCTGCATTCAATCAGAATCGATCCAATCAAGCATCTAATATATGTTTTCGCATGATATCCATTTGTTCTACGCCGCAATACAAGAAATCCAAGAGTAAAGCACAAGGTACATGGAAATCCAAACAGGTGTGCACCAATTGAAATCAATACTACCCATGTGCAAAATGTCACCATTTTTTTTTTCAATACTGTAAACACACCACTCAAACATCTCCGGAGCAACAAGCTTATTTTTCACACAGATGCCGGCGAGTTTTTTTGCAATTTCATTCATTGAAGATTCCTACCATCAAAAACTTTTACCTGTGAAATACACCTTATGCGGCTCCACGTCCATGATTTTGTAACGAAATCTGGTTTCAATGTCATAAAATCGGCTATGTTTCAATCTCTCCGGTAAACTGAAACCATCCATCTTCATAGTCCATAACAAAGTCTGCATGATATTTGTTCAGAATAAGTTTTATATTGGAAAGCCCGAATCCGTGAAGATGTGCATTCGGTTTTGTCGTTTTGATCGTATCATTTTTTATTTCGACCGGAAGGGTCGTATTTCGAATAGAAAACAAAAAGCTTTGTTTCAGCACAGCAGAAACGCGAATCACTCTATTGCTATTGATTTTTTCGCATGCTTCAATTGCATTATCTAGTAGATTGGAAAACAAAACGACCATATCCGATACATCAAAAGGAAGCGTCGATAAATCATTCAGCTCAAAATCGATTTCAATTCCCTTTTGAATCGCTTCAGTTGCTTTCGTATTGAACAGCGCATCCAAAATCGCATGGTGGGAGTTTACTAAGAACAATCGATCTGTTTGCTCTTGGGTCACAGAATTCAAATATTGTTCTGCCGCATCGTACTCCTGATTTTCCAAAAGACCTTGAAGCGTGTTAAGGTGTGCCCGAAAGTCGTGCACCTTATGTCGCTGAGCAGTGTAAAGCTGACTTGCCGATTCCATATTTTTAGCCTGAAACTGAAGCTGTTGTTCCAGTGCCAAAACTCTTTCCTGATTTTCAACCGTCTTTTCCATCCGTTCCAAAAGATATAAAACGGCCACATTGGTAGCAAAAATCAAACTGCAGGCAGCAGCAATCACCATTTCACTTGCGTTTTTCCCAGTTGTCATGTACAGCAAAAGCACAAGCATCACAACCGATGTACTTGGAAACAAAAAGTAGAGCCATGACCGTACGCCAGTCAACCTATTGGGTCTTCCCGAAAAGCTTCTTTTCCTCATAACTCGTCGAAATGTATATGCCAGAAAGAGTTCTGTTGAATAATTGATCCCGCCGTAGACCATTGCACGCGGAAAACTTGTCTGAAAAGATTCTCCATCCACCCCGCAGATAAAAGCCCCCATCATACCGAGGCCGAATGATAGGTAATAGGTAACAAGGTATTCTATGCAAACCAATAGCAGCAGCATTTTATCGGAAATCTCTTTGTATAGGACTCTTGCGCTTATCGTGTACGACAAAAGAATCATGCCGATCTTCATAGCCTGATCTCGCCCGAAGAATACAAACGGAACCTGCAGCACCCAAAAAAGTAGCGCAACAAAACACCCGACACCCAGTTTGAATTTCCAATTATCCCAGCGTCTGGTGGCAAACGCATCTAGAAAGAATACCAGCGACAGCGTATCAATCCCGGTATAAAGAAAGCTCAAGAGATCATCCATCGATTTTTCCCTCTCCATTTCAAGTAATGCTGTTTTAGTTCTTTGCGATTTTTAGCACTTGAGGGCAAAACAATCCCGCCGCGCAAGCTCACCTTCTCATACTGCATCTGTTCAATGTACTCCATATTTACCAAAAAAGACTTTTGGATCCGCAGAAATCCAAGGTCTTCCAACTTTTCTGACAAATCCGTCATGTTTCCATAAAACCGATATTCCTTCCGTTCATCATGGATCAGGTGCATGATAATGATTCGCAGATTTGACTCCAGATAGAGAATATGACTTACCGGGATATCGATCAATTCTGAATTGACAGATATCGTAATGATTAGTTTTTCCCGAACCACTTCCCTGACTGCGTCCTCAAAATAGGATACCAGTCTTTCCTGCATATCACTTTTCAAAAGATACCGAAACGCCTGTACCTCAAACCCTTCCGGCGCATACTGGATGAAGTTCGTCAGAAAAATGATAACGATCCCCGGTTTTTCTTTCCGAAGTCTCCGCGCCAGATCAATGCCGCTGAAGTTTCCCATATCAATATCCAGAATCGCAATATCGTACTCCGCAAAGTCTTTGATTGCACAGGGAGCATCAAACAGGTGAAACCGCACCTGCGTTCCAGTTTCTGCGCAATGCTTTTGAAGCAGCTCTGAAACCTGCTCCGTAACACTCCATTCATCATCACAGATCAATACATTCATCTGAAATTCCCCCCAAGATAAACGAACCAGCTATTTGTTATTCAAAATATCCCAGACACTCCTTCAAGTCAACAAAAATTCAACATAATCGAATCTTATAGTGACTATAATACGATTATGTTGAAATCGCAAATAGTACACTCTATATGATAGGAGTGGACTAAAATGGAGCATTATCTTGGCGAAAAACTCAAATCATTACGAGAAAGTCGAAACTGGACGCAAGCCGATTTAGCAAAGCGTCTGAACAAGGCTGTTTCAACAATCAGCGGGTATGAAAGTGATGCCCATGCAATTCCTCTAGATGTCCTTGCTAGTATCTCTTTATTGTTCGGCATTTCCACCGATGAGCTCCTTGATCTTGAAACAAGTGAGTCACTTTCATTATCAGGCCTTGCTCCTGCACAGCAAGCTATCCTTGAAGATTTGCGCAGGGAATTCTTAGCGCCAAGTCAGCGAGGAAAAGATTTTTCACCACAGCAAATGAAAATACTCCACGATATCATAAAAGCTTTTTCTTAGTTGAAAGACATTGAGTCAGTTTCAGTTACTAGCTCAATGTCTTTTTTGTTGCCTTTTCATGACAGAAAAACCGTTTTTCATTACCATAATATGGACTTTCTCATTGTATTTGAGTAAAACAAAATTATCTTCGCGCATTATAAAAATACCAAGGAGTATAGTCATGAAAGTATAGCAATATAACAGTATCTATGATTTTCTAACCAATCCTTCACAGAAATTGATGTTCAATGCAAAATCGCTCGCCCTTGCGCTCGTTGACCATTCTAAAGTCGAACAATATGAAAATTTCCGACAGACTCATCAAAAAATCTCATATGAGGCTTTTTGAAGGACCTGAAGACCGGTGGATTCATTATTGGCGATTCCATTGACGAAAAAGCTATTTTGAAGTATGAGCAACTTTGTTCCGATACAACCGTTCTCATCTCTCATTGGTAATTGCCGCTACATCAAATTGTAACTTCCGGTGTGTGTACTGCTATGAAGGATCCGTTCTCCGCGCTTCCACTATGTCAGAAGCCATACAAGAGGCGATTGTTAAATTTGTCGAATCCGAAGCACCTCATCTTGAAACCTTCACCGTAACATGGTATGGTGGGGAACCCCTCCTTGCCCTCGATATCATCGAAAACCTGTCGATAAAATTCGTTGACATCTACAAAAAAGAATGCCATTGCCTACGATGCAACAATTGTAACAAACGGTTATTTGCTAAATTGCACGGTAATTGAAAAACTGAACACCCTTCATGTAAACCAATATAACATGAATGAAGGAATTTTTGTTTACAAACTTTCAAAGACAACAGCGAAAGGAAAACCATTAAAAATGTATGTAAGACTTGCGTATGAATATGAACCATTAGATCTCGGAAAAAGTATTGTACTATACAACGAGATTACTGCAAAAACTTATACCATTGATGCTAAGAATGTAGCCATGGTTCGAGAATTGATTAAAGGAACAACTGAAGAACTTTTATTAAAAAAATACGGAAACCAGTGGAACACATTTTTTGATATACTAAAACAGAACTATGCAGTAGTTATTAGCGAAAAACCTGTTTGTTTTTTTGATACATGGGATTATGGCGCAAAAGGCATCTCAGCTAAAGACAAAAACGTAATGCCTAAAATCCAGTTTCTCACATTGCAGTTGACAGATAAATGTAGTTTTCAGTGCAATAGTTGCAATTCTTTATACGAGTTTCCCTGTCTCGTTTGCGAAAGTTCGAGTAGAAATCACGAACTGCAGTTGGATACCCTTTTTAAATTTATTGATTCTCTTTATATTTACGGGTTGAAAGAGGTTGTTATCGAAGGTGGAGATCCATTAACCATCCCGAATAAACTTATAAAGGTGATTGACTTTATTCAAAAAAAGAGTAATGGGAAAATCAACATTGTAGTTAAAACAAATGGTGTTCTCCTACAATCTGACGCATTGTTACTGAAAAAATTGAAGAGTAGAAAAGTCACGCTTAACATTATTTTAAATCGAGAATATAATGAATCTCAAAAGGGCCTTTTAGATATCTTGCGAATTAAGGGGCTTAGATATTCTACAACAACATTAAGCTCTGGTAATAGTGTAGAAAGCCCTTGTATACAAAAGCTGGATTCAAATGAGTATCTGGTTTTAGAAAAGGTATTTTTAGAGTCGGATACTTTAGATAGAAATACTATTTTTAATTATTATCATCCATGCATTGTTGGCAAAATTTATGTTTCTGCAGATGGAAACATTTCTGCGTGCCGCGAATTACTTAAAAACGGTTACCGTATCGGAAATATTGACAAAGACGAAATTTCTTCAATTGTTTCTGATTTGAAATCGTTATGGCAGAAACCTGAAATTGAAGCAAAAAATTGTTTGAAATGTAAAAACAGAAAGCATTGTCATAGTTGTCCTTCTTTAAAACATACGATGAACGGAAAAATCAACTGTCCTTTTACAGATTGATTAGACTAATTAAATTTTTCTTGTTGCATACTGGGGGGAAAGGAATATTTATGAATGAAAGCAGAATCGTTGTCTGTGGCGTGACGTGCGCAGCCGTGTGTGGCGCAGGATGCTTTGCCTGCATCACAGATGGTCCAGTTGTCATTGTTGATGCAACGACTGGTGGTGTCTCACTTACTACAGGGTTGACACAGCGTCCCCAGGACTGAACTATTTGGAGGAAGATTATATGAGTGAAGCTAATGAATCCAGAGGAATTAAATGTATTGCAATTTGTGCGGCGGGATGTTTAGCATGCATTGGCGATTCGGCAATCGTTATTGTTGATGCAGTGACCGGAGGAACAGCATTAACCGCAAATGCTCATCTCTAAATTGTCACATCCTGCATAATAAAACATAACGAATAAGTTTTCCCGGTATGCAACAAGAAGGGTTTAATTTGTTCTGCTTATTCGTGCTATTTACTGTTTTACTCCAAAGAATAATGTGAATAACAATATCAACTTGTACTATAGTTAAAAATGGTGTTTATTATGAAAGCATTAGTATATAAAGATTTTGACGGTGAAGAATTCATCTATAATGATGATACTGGTATGATTTTTCCGTATGATCCGAAACTATTATCAGTTATGGAACATGGAAAGAGCCAATCTGCTAATTATATGGATAGATACTACGCTAATCTTATTGGTAATTTGCAAAATCATACTATTCAGGTTCCACGAAATGTCGATTCTATAGAAACACACTTACACACTAATGGATTTTCGCAATTAACGTTGAAAGTCACTGAACAATGTAATATGCGCTGTAAATATTGCATTTACTCAGAACATTATCCGGACACCAAATTCTATTCTGAAGTCTATATGAAATGGGAGACAGCGAAAAAAGCTGTCGATGACTTTTTGAGTCATTTCCATCGCACATGGGAAAGGAATAAAACACGAAAGCCAGTCATTGCATTTTATGGTGGAGAGCCGTTGCTTGGGTTTGACGTTATAAAAAAGACTGTCGAATACGTAAAATCGGAATATTCACAATATTGTTTTAACTACTCAATTACTACTAATGGTCTTCTATTAAAGAATAAAGATATTGCAAATTTTTTAAAAGAGAATGGATTCTGGATAGTTGTAAGCCTTGATGGAACGAAAGATAATCATGATAGATACAGGGTCACTAGAGGTGGTGCGCCCACCTACGATTGTCTCATGGAAATAATTGAGGAAAACTTTTCTTTTTATAAAAGTATATATTCAGTTTGTTGCTATGATGTTACGAGTGATCTGGTTGCACTTACTGAATTTTATGAAAAAAATGACAGAAGAAAGGGAGGAAAGTTTCCGGCAGTATTGCGAGCCTCTCGAATTAACGGTGCGTTTACAGACTTCTATGACAATATATCCCAAGAGCAATTTATAGCGCATCGTAAGCAACTGGATATGCTACAGGAAAAATATTTGGAATACGTTGTCGCTAATAAGATCCCTCCAATTTTCTTGTCACTGTTATTTTCACAAATTTTTGTTTCTATTTCCGAGAGAGTTAAATTTTTTAGCGATAGTGCTTTTTACGACTGTTGCTGCGGTGCATGTGTGCCGGGCGACAAATTGTTTGTAGAGAGTGATGGTGTCTATAAGATTTGTGAAAAAACAAATATGCAAGGACTTGAGATTGGGTCGGTGGACAAAGGTTTTTGTTTTGCTGCTGCCAAAAATGCAATTTGTGCATACAATGATTGCATCCTTGCAAAGTGTAAAGAATGTAATTGCTCTAGACTATGTTCTCTATGTTATGCATCAATAAAAACATTCCCGGCACTAGAACTGGATGGAAGTGATTATTGTGAAAGAACTATACATTGGATAACCGAATGCTTGGCGGCTTATACGAGCGTAGAAAAAAAAGGTCAAAAGCTTAATTTTTCAAATGGAATTGCAGGTATGGCAGATATTTACACCCCACATAATATTGTTTGAGGCAGTTAAATATGAACATAATGAAAAATTACTTGCTACAACATATCAGAAAACTCATTTTTGCAACGGGGATAGTGATTATTTGTTCAATCGCTTCCATGGTTCCGATGCTATTAACGCAAAAATTAATCGATGTTGGATTTATAAATAAAGACTTCAGGTACATTGTGGCTTGTTCATTATATATAGGAATAATAACAATTGTGAAAAGCGGATTGTCTTATATATCTCTTAAACAGTTTTCCAACGTGGGACATACCATTGTTGCCGACTTAAGAAGTGATATATTTGACAAGCTTTTGCGATTTCCAATCGATTATTTCACAGAAAAGGGTAGCGGTTACTTGCTATCGAGGCTTAACGAAGTATCTCAGATATCATCCTTGTTTTCCCCGAATAATGTTAAATTTCTGACAGGATTTATAGAGGCGATATTTGCATTAGTGATGATTGGCAGAACGAACACCAATTTATTGATTCTCTGCTGTATTCCGATGGTGATTTATATTTGGATTAGTATGCAAACAACAAAAAATTATCAGAAAATCATTAATGATGCGTTGGAATCAGATGCGCAATACACCGGAAAGTTAAATGAAGTCATTACTGGACAAGAGGAAATCAGACTAAACAACGGAAAAAAACAAGAACAAGAAAAATTTCACCGATATAGTGAAAATCTCAAAAATAAGGCAATTCAACACACGCTTCTGCTAGGTGGAACAACAGAAATTCTTACACTTGTAACGACATTTGTGTCTGTTTTTATCTATATTGTATGTGGTTATTTTGTTATAAGAAATCAATTGACCATAGGAGAAGCAATTGCCGTCACCCAATATGCAGGAAAGCTATATACACCAATTATCTCATTCTCATCGGTTATATTAATTGTACAGCCAGCATTGTTAAGTATAAAAAGAATAGATGAAGCTTTTTATAAAAATGTTCTAGAAAATTGCAATGGAAATAAAACGATTGACACCATAACTGAATTGAATGTAAAAAACCTATGCTACAGCTATCCGTCTAGGCAACGAGAAATAATTCAAAACTTGTCTTTTGATATAAAAGAGCCGTCTTTGTGCTATATAAAAGGATCCAATGGCAGTGGTAAGACAACTCTGGCAAAAATACTTTTGAAGCTAATAGATGGGTATTCTGGAGAAATACTTATAAACGGTATTGAACTAAGACAGATATCCGAACAATTCTACCGCAATCAATGTGCAGCGGTATCACAAAGGACATTCCTTTTTAATGACACGATTTACAACAACATAGTGTATGGGATATCTGATGTTACCCCTGCACATTATGAACAAGCCATACGCCTTTCAGGTTTAGACAAGGTTCTGCGTTTATTGCCCGATAAGGAAAGGACAATTATAGGGGAAAATGGAGCCACGTTATCCGGTGGAGAAAAGCAGAAAATTTCTATTGCGCGGGCATTGCTGAAAAATGCAAATGTTATTATTTTGGACGAGCCAAGCAATAATCTGGACAAAAAATCATTATATGAGATCAAGTGCGTATTGGAAAAAATTTCTCATGAAAAAATGGTTATTGTAATTGACCATAATGACATATTTGAAGCCGTAGCATCTTTAATAATAAATCTATAGTTAAAATCAGACTATCGCTAGTGAGCGTTCAATAATTTCTGCTCTGCAGCAAGTTATGGGTAGAAACAACTGCTTGAAAATAATATTAAAAGTAAAATCCGCCGAGGACTCCTCCCGAAAAAACGGGCAGAATCTTCGGCGGATTTCGTTTATCGTGTTGTAGCGGTTCATCCGGCTGTTTCAGATATCGTACGAGCTTCATAGTTCGCAGGCTTTAATTAGCACTCATGGTAATATAGCTTCTGCTATTCCAAAATTCTTCGTTTGAACTTGATTACTCACCGATATAATCTTTATCGAATCACTCGCCTAGCGAGCGGTTTTAGAAATATAAAAAGGGGCTGTTGCACAAGCTTCAACAACCCCGCTGAGGATATGTGATGATTCGCTTACTTGACAAATTGGAGGTTACCATTTTCCTTTAACGATTCGTCCACCGACCAAAATGGAAGAAAAAATAGCAGCGAAAATCAAAAGGGTAATCCAAATCGGGCTGAGTACCCATAGCCATGACCACGAAATCAATCCTGTTACTTTTAGTACAGCGAAAATCAAAACTAAAGCAATAATAGGATCCATCCTAGATCGGTTGGATTTCTTCTCCGTGCGCATAACAGAACCTCCTTGAATTCTGATTGGTCAAAATAAGTATATCATATTACAACTCGAATGTCGACCACTGTAAATTACAGGTGGCCAAATCATTTTGGAACATTGTCAGTATCAGGAAATCGCCGCCCATCATGCTGCACCGTTCAAACACACGGACGCTGCACCGTGCATCGTCCTCTTTGAAGTTGCTGCCCGCTTCCAAGTCTGCCGACCAGTTGCCCCGCCATCAAAAATAGCCAGCATTTCCTTTTTTGACTTCATCTGTGTGACCTGTTTCGGAGAATGGCCAGAAGTTTGTTGGCAAGCGTCCACCGACATTTTCAAGATATGTTTTCCGGGCAATGTCGCCCTTGCCACCTTTCGTAAAGAAAAAGCGGGGTCATTGCCCACGTTCCAAAATTTTCTGCGCATTGGCAGACGCAACCTCTAATGGGTCAGCCAGAACGCTTGCTTTTACATCCAGGCGAATGTAAGTGCATAGTTTGCAATTTTTAAGGCATCCGCACGGCCTGACTTGAGCTTACGGATAGTGCTATCGCTGAAATCATGAATCAGCATTGCATTGACAACAGACACAAAGAAGCCTGCTTTTTTCAAAGCCAGGGCAATCGGTCTCCAGTACATACTGGTCCTTTGCTTTTAGACACATCGCTTCCGACAGCAGTGATAACAGTAGACTTCATTTTCTGACTGTGAACTCTCAGAACCAACACAATTGTAGCAAGCAGGGCGTTCGTATATACAAACGCCATTTTTGCGTTGCAAAATGCTTGTTGGGATAGTCCCAAACCCTTTGTGTACTGCATCCGCCGGATGCAGGCTGCGCATTTGTGCCAAATGCTTCTATAACGAAAAAGAACACCGAGGACTCTCCCCAAAATGGGAAGAATCCTCGGCGTTTTCTGTTTAGCGGGTCTGCGATTTTTCCTTGGGGTCTTTTTCCTCGGCGAAGAACAGCTCTACATTCTTCTGTGCTTTTTTCAATTCCTGCATTTCATCCCGTGCCTTACGGTAGGCTGGATAAGCAGCTTTCTTTTGAGAAAGCAGTGCGGAGTATTCGGCATCCAGTTCTTTTACCTTTGGCAACTTTTTCAAACTCGCTTCGTCAAAAGCGACTTTTGCCGCCTTGTGCAGCGTGATTTGTTCCCGGTGTTCTTCCAAAAACTTCTTGCTGTACCCAGCCTTACGGTAGGCATCATACACAGGTCGGGTTTTGGCATAGTTGACGATGTGCGCCCGCAGGACAGCAATCTCTGCCATACGTTGCTCTGCGGCCTTGATGGAATCGCCTAGTTCATGGTATCGTGCAGTCGCTGCATTTACTCGCTCCTGCATTTCTTCGATGCTGCCGATTTTATTTTCCTGTAAGAAAATCAGGGTCTTGGACATTTCTTTCAGATTATAGCGTTTTGCCCACCGTGCGTAGCCTTCGCCTTTGCCCTCGGAGAGTTTTGCCTGAATGTCCACCAACAGGTGGAACGACTGTTCTTTTGGCGGCTGCTTCTGATGTGGGCGGTGTTCTGCTTCTCCGGCGATGACCGCCTTGATCTCGTCCTCGCCATAGCCGGTGCCCAATGTGCGAAAACGGATAAAGCGTTTCTGCCGTGCGCCTTTGACCGAAGTGCGCTTTCCTCGTTTGACCTCATAGCCTTGTTGTTCCAGCTTTTGAAGAAAGATTTCAAAGTCCACAGGCTTCTCGTTCAGCAGGATGCCGTCAATTACAGAACACAGCTTGTCACGATTGCTTTCTTTGGGTGGATAAAGTGTGCGCTTTTGCCGCTCCCGGTACGGCTTGATTTCAATAACGGACAACTGATGTTCCAGACAAATCAAATCGCTCAACCGCTGCACCGCCAGCCCGGACAATAAAAAATCCCGGAATTTCCGGGTGCTGTCCAGCGCAGTGGAGTTATAAATAATGTGGTTGTGGATGTGCTCCCGGTCCGTGTGGGTGGCAACGATAAACGCATACTTGCCTTTGGTGAAACGCATTGCCAGTTCGTAGCCCACCTTGTTGGCTTCCTCTGCGGTGATCTCTCCGGGCTTGAACGATTGACGAATCTGATAGGCGATCACATCACTTTTCTGCCTGCGCCCGGTGGCAAATTCGTATTGGCGTTTGGAGAGCATAAATTCTTCATCTACGGTTAGGGGACTGCATTCGTAACTGCTGACCAGTTCGCCCTGCTGTGTCTTGTCCGGGTTCTGGGCGTAATCCGTGCGGCTTTTCAGGCAGGCCGCAACGGATTTCCCCTTGTTTTTGTGCAGTGCAATCAATCTTGTTGCAGCCAGTTTGACCACCTCCCGGCAAAAAGAAAATGCCGCACAGTGGCGGCATAAATATTTTATAATCCTGCAATCCAGCCATTAAAACGCTCCGCTGCCTCTACGATCAAAGCACCCATGAAGATCAGCGTAAAACAGCCAAACTCCGCCACCAGCAAAATCAAAAACTGCAGCCATTCCCGGCAGTACAGCGTATAAAGGCCGCAGCCAAAAATATACAGCATGGGCAGAGCCAGCACAAACGCCGACAAGTTCAGCGCCCATTTCAGCATCAGCGCAAGGAAAGCCGTAAGCAGCCAAAACGGGAAAACGATCATCTTAAAAACGAACCTCATATCCAGCACCTGCCTTTCTTTCGCCCCTATTATAAAGGTGTCAACCACTGCGTTGCAAGGATGTCAACCCTTATGTATCTCCGCAGTCCTCCAACTGCGGAGAAAATTTTAGAGTTCAGCCAGCCGGGAGAGAATCTGCCGACCAATGTCGATCAGCTCATCCAGCCGCTGCCGCAGGTCCTCCATGTCGGTGGCGTAGATTTTGCCGCTCTCATTGGCACGTTTGGCGTACTGGTTCAGATTGTTGCTGCACATCTGCAAAAGATACGCCATGCGCCGCAGTTGCGGCAGGTCAAGATTCAGGCAGTAGCCATCCAGTGCCATCTTGCGGATATAGGCACTCAAGCTGCGGATACCCATGCCCAGCATTTTCTCATAGATGCGGTTCTTCTCGGTCTTTGTGGTTCTCAGGATAATGATTTCATCCCGCTTTTCTTTCACCGGGCATCACCATCCTTGTCGTAGTAACTGCGGAAGGGCTTCACAGGCTCCGGCTTATCGGATTTTTCCTCCAACGCCGCCAGCACTGAAGGGCGGCGGGGTGCATCCTCGTCTGGTTCTTCCTCCTGTTCCGGCTCGTGGCTCTTTTCGTCCACGTCCAACTGGGCGTTCAGCTCTGCAAGCCGAGCGGACTTCTCTGCCAGTTCTTCCTCCTGTGGGAAGGGCTTCTCCACCTCGATTTGCGCCGCCGCCTGCTGCTGATGTAGAGTGGCCAGTTCATTCTCAGCAGAGTTAATGCGCTCCGGGAAGCTGTTTAGCGAATTATCCAGACGGATGATGTTGCCCAGAGGGTCAGTGCCCAAGGGCACCGTGTATTTCCGCTGCCCCTTCAATAGTGCCTGATACTCCGTGCGGAAGGTATCGAACCGCAGGGACAGTTCAAAGCCCCGGTAGCTGCCGATGACTTTTTCTTCGGCGTTGGGCAGTTCGGAGCAGGCAAGCACCAGACGCTCACCGGCGGTCTTTTTCTCGTCGTAGGCAACGCCCTTGATGGTCATGCCACAGAACTCCTCCTTGCCCTGTGGGTGGTCAGCGGCAAGCTGTGCGTCAGCTTTCAGCCCAGCGATGTGAGCATTCGTTTCCTGAATGTCAGCCGGGAATTTGGTCAGCAGCTTGTCTTGCAGACGGAATTTCTGGCTCTGGTGGTCGGCTTTCAGCACCTTCAGCTTTGCTACCTGCACATCCAAATCCATCTTCTCCTTGATGAGCGGATTTCCGGCACACAATGCCTTGATCTCCGCATAGGAAAGTGCCTGTTCGTCTACATCCTCGCAGGAGCGCACGGGGGATTTGGAAGTCATAATTTGGCTGATAAATCGCTGCTTATTCTCAAGGGTCTGAAACAAGTACGAGTCAAATGTCCCTTCCGTGACGTAATTGAACACCTTGACTTCCTTATTCATATTGCCCTGACGGATGATTCGCCCATTGCGCTGGGTCATGTCGCTGGGCTTCCAGCCAACGTCCAAGTGATGCACCGCCACAAGCCGGGACTGGACGTTGGTGCCTGCTCCCATTTTCGCCGTGCTTCCGAGCAAAACTCGCACATCGCCGGAGCGCACTTTGGAGAACAATGCCGCCTTTTTTGCTTCGGTATCTGCGTTGTGGATAAACTCGATCTCGTTTTCCGGCACACCGGCAGCAACCAGCTTTTTGCGAATGTCATCGTAGACGTTGAAATTGCCATCGTTTTTCGGCGTCGAGAGATCGCAGAACAAAAGCTGGGTCAGCTTCTGGTCTTTGCCTTCCTCCCAGATCTTCAGCACGTTCTGCACACAGACGTTCAGTTTGCTGTTGGGGTCGTCCGGCAGCATGGGGTTCATCAGGCGAACGTCCAAGCCAATCTTGCGCCCATCGTTGGTGACACAGAGCATATTGTCTACGGATGCATCCACGGTGCCGGAGTGGATATCTGCGGCACGTTTGCTCAGTTCCTGCACCATTTCCTTTTGGATGTCGGACGGCTTTGCCACCACGGTCTCAAACTTTGCCTCCGGCACCGGAAGATGAAGCTGGTCGGATGTTTTAATGTCCGCAACCTCCTTGAACATGGACATCAACTCCGGGAGATTGAAAAACTTTGCAAACCGGGTGCGGGCACGATAGCCGGTGCCTTCCGGGGCAAGTTCGATGGCCGTGGTCGTCTCACCAAAGGTGGATGCCCAGCAGTCGAAGTGGGTCAGCTTTTTCTGCTGCAAGGTGCTGTATTGCAAGTACCGCATGACCGTGTACAGTTCGGTCATGGAATTGCTCACGGGCGTGCCCGTGGCGAACACCACGCCCCGCCCGCCGGTGATCTCATCCAGATAGCGACACTTGCCGAACATATCGCTGGATTTCTGGGCTTCGCTGGTGGATAATCCTGCGACATTTCGCATTTTTGTGGTCAAAAAGAGGTTCTTGTAAAAATGCGACTCGTCCACAAAAAGCCTGTCAACGCCCAGTTGCTCAAAGGTAATCACATCGTCTTTGCGCTCATCGGAGCGCAATTTTTCCAGCTTAGTTTCCAGCGTTTTCCGGGTCTTTTCCATCTGTTTGATGCTGAAATTCTCGCCTGCATGGGCTTTCAGTTCATTGATGGCGGCAAGCGTTTCATAAATTTGCTCCTGAATGATACGTTCCTGCCGCTCAAAGGACAGCGGGATGCGCTCAAACTGGCTATGCCCGATGATGACGGCATCGTAGTCCCCGGTGGCGATGCGGGCACAGAATTTTTTGCGGTTGGCGGTCTCAAAGTCCTTGCGCCGTGCCACTAGCAACTTGGCATTAGGGTAGAGGTTCAGAAACTCGCTTGCCCACTGTTCTGTCAAATGGTTGGGCACTACGAACAACGATTTCTGGCACAAACCAAGGCGTTTCGCTTCCATGGCAGACGCTGCCATTTCGTAGGTCTTGCCAGCCCCAACTTCGTGTGCAAGCAGCGTATTACCGCCATAAAGCACATGGGCGATGGCGTTGCGCTGGTGCTCCCGGAGGGTGATTTCCGGGTTCATGCCAACAAAGTGAATGTGGGAACCGTCATACTCACGGGGTCTGGTGCTGTTGAACAACTCATTGTACTGTTTTACCAGCGCAATGCGCCGCTGGGGGTCCTGCCAGACCCAGTTGGCGAAAGCGTCCTTGATGACCTGCTGTTTCTGTTGTGCCAGCATGGTCTCCCGCTTGTTCAGCACACGCTTCGGCTTGCCATCAGCATCCTCGATGGTGTCGTAGATGCGGACATCTTTCAGGTTCAGAGTTTCTTCCAGAATCTTATAGGCGTTGGCACGGGATGTGCCGTAGGTCTCGGAGGAGATAATATCGCCCCGTCCCGTAGCGGTCTTGCCCTCCACACGCCACTCTGCGGTATACGGAGAATATCTCACTTTGACTGCATGGCGCAGATAGTAGGGGATCTGGAAAGTCTCGGTCATAAATTTTTGAATGATTTCAGGCGCAAGCCATGTGGCACCCAGCCGCACATCAATTTCAGATGCTTCCAGTTCTCTGGGCTGTGCCTTAATCAGCGCATCCACATTGACCGCAAATTCCGGGTTGGTCTCGGCGGCGAACTGTGCCATCCGCAGCTTCGCCCGGACATCGCCGGAAAGGTACTCGTCTGCCATCTGCCAGCCGGCTTCCGGGTCAGTGGGGTCGGCGGCGGGGTCCTTGAAGATCACACCCGAAAGTTCGGTGGTAATGCGCCCATAGTCACCGGGGGTGCCCAGCAGTTCTGCCATATAGGGTAAATCCACCTTGCCGCGTTCTCCGATGGACACCGCCAACGCTTCGCTAGGGGTATCCACACTGGTGACGTTGTGCTCCGGGCGAATGGTGCGCTTGGTGAACATCGCTGCCTTGGATTTAAGCTGCCCCTGCTCGTCCAGATTTTCCAACGAACACAGCAGATAGTAGGAGGAATCCTGCTCAAACAGCCGCCCATTTCTGCGGTCGTTCAGCAAGCCATATTTGGCGGTAAAGGCATCGTAGGCGATGTTCAAACGCTCCTGTGTTGCCTTAATATCGGCATCGGGGTAATCCTCCAACTGCTGCTGAATCAGGTCGTTGACGATCTGCCGCAGCTCCACCATGCCGGTGACACGTCCCTTGGCGGTGTCGGACAGTTCCACCTGCGTCATCACGGAATTTTCCCGGTAGAACACCTCGCCGTCCACCACGGTGTAGGAGAAGTTCTTGACCTCCGGGTCAGCAGGGAGCGTCTTGCGCTCTGCCTCGGCATCCGCAATATCTGGCGTTTCCACCTCGACTTCGGTGTACTGACCCTCAATATGCTGTACCGCCTCGGCAAGCTGGTCTGCAAGGTTTGCACCCTCGATGGGAGCAACGGTCAATTCCTCTCGTCCATACTGGGTGCTTTCGGTGGAGAGTACGCCCAGAATCATCTCCGGGTGGTCTGCGAAATACTGGTTGATGGCAAAGCCATCCTCGGTCTTGCCCAACTGCACCCATGCAGGTTCGATGTCTGCAGGGCGGTCACGCTTCTGCAAAAAGATAATATCGCTGACAACATCCGTGCCTGCATTTGCCTTAAACGCATTGTTGGGCAGACGGATGGCACCCAGCAAATCAGCACGCTCTGCCATGTGTTTGCGGGCGGTGCTGTCCTTGCTGTCCATGGTATAACGAGAAGTCACAAACGCCACAATGCCGCCCGGACGCACTTGGTCGATGGCTTTCGCAAAGAAATAATTGTGGATGCTAAATCCCAGCTTGTTGTACGCTTTATCGTTGACCTTGTACTGACCGAAAGGCACGTTGCCCACCGCCAAATCGTAGAAATCACGGCGGTCAGTGGTCTCAAAGCCAGCCACGGTAATGTCAGCCTGCGGATACAGTTTTTTCGCAATACGCCCGGTGATGCTGTCCAGTTCCACGCCGTACAAGCGGCTGTCCTGCATGGTGTCCGGCAGCATTCCAACGAAGTTGCCCACGCCCATAGACGGCTCCAAGATGTTGCCAGACCGGAAGCCAATCTTTTCGACTGAATCATAAATAGAGCGAATCACCACCGGAGAGGTGTAGTGAGCATTCAGAGTGCTGGAACGGGCGGCGGCATACTCGTCCTCGGAGAGCAGCCCTTTCAGTTCGGCGTACTCTTTTGCCCAACTATCTTTGCCGGGGTCAAAAGCGTCTGCCAGACCGCCCCAGCCCACATATTGCGAAAGCACCTGTTGCTCCTCGGCGGTGGCACCCCGGTGCTCCTCTTCCAGCTTGAACAGGGTTCGGATGGCTTCAATGTTCCGGGCGTACTTCTGTTTTGCGCCGCCCTCACCCAGATGATCGTCCGTGATGTGGAAGTTCCCGGCAGGCTCCGGCGCAGGATGTTCCGCTTCAACTGTGGGTGATTCTGTGCTTATCGTCTGAATTACAATGTCAAACGGCAGATTGTTTTCCTTGGCGGGGTATACGGCAACCGTTTTTTCAGTACGAACTGGCCGGGTAGAATTTGGTTTGTTCTTCCGCAAGCCGTCCTCGAATTGTTGCTTATTGATAACTTCGTTATCCCATGACTGCCCCTGCGCACTGGTGTCGATGCGCACATCCGTTTCACCTACATAGCCGACTGTTCCTTCGATAGTTCGGGTGGGAAGGTCAACGATAACATTGTCACCGACCTTGTAATCGGGCAGGGGGGATTCCATCATATCCTGCTCCTCGTACAACTCCCGGACAAGAGCCAGCGGCTCCTCCCGGAAAATTGGCATCCGCAGTTCTGCCAGTGCCACATCCTGCAAGGTTACGCTGTCCTTATCGAAATTGACGTTATCCACCCGGAAGGCGCGCCCCTCCATGTGGACGGTTGCACCCAGCGGCAGATAATCCTCCCGGCGCAGGTACTTCGTCTGGTGGTGGGTGCCGTCCTCGTTCAGCCCGGCAAGGTAGACGTTCTCGCCGCACTGCCACAGCTGCTTGGCACGGTACACCCACTGGTCGCTGGGGAAGCCGGTGACAGGAACGGTGCCCAGTGCTGTTTCTTTTTCCAGAAGTTTGCCGCCCAGAAGTTCGCAGATTTTCTGGGCATCCTCGCCGTAAAACTCAAACTGTCCGTTCTGTTCAAAGCCCACCAGCGCATCCGGGTGCTGCTCCTTCATGGTGTTGTACTCAGTGGCGGCATCCAGCGACAACAGTGCCGGGCGTTCCTCCACCTTGCTGTGGTAGTGTTCCAGTTCCTCGTCCGTGACGCTGACCAGTTCGGAGAAATCCAGAGCTTCCAGTTCAGTTTCGGTCAGATCTTCCAGACTTTCGTACTGCCGCTCGTCGATCAGCACTTCACCCAGATACCGTTCCACCCGGTATCCCACCAAATCCACATTAACTTGAATCGGAATCTCCTCGTCTGTGGCGTTGGTGTAGGCGATGCCGATCTTGGACAAATTGGAGAAGTCCGGTTCAGAATCATATTCCTCCAGAGAGAAATCCCGGATCAGGTTTTTGGCATGAGTCAAGGTAGCATCTGGTTCTACGGTGATGGGCACAGGGGGCGTGTAATGCTCCTTCTCCTTGTCGGTCAGGTAGCGGTCGGACTGGATCATCAGGTCGATATACTTTTCCACCTGCGTCCATTTTAAGGTGATTTTCTGATGGTCGGGGTAATGATAAAATTCCAGCCCCTTCCAGTCGTGATTCACAAAGCCCCTGCTGCCGTCCAGAAAATCGTGGGAGTGCCCACCGATTCCGTACTCTTTTGCCAGTGCCTTGGCACGGAGATTGCGGTCAGGCTGGGTCTGGTACAGTGCCATAATGCGCTGCTTACCACCTGCAAATCCCGAACCGTGCTTACGCAATTCGTTCTCAATTTCAGCCTGCGACAAAACAAAAACGGAGGGCGTTTTTTCGCTCTCCGCTTGGTCGATTTTTTCGATTTGCTGGGCTTCCGTAGGAATGTTAGCATCCAGAAAACTTAACTGTAAATCAATTCCATCAGCACCAGTTCCTCTGCCTGTGCCCGCAGGCTGTTCATGTGCTGCACCCACGCCATCTGATTCTGCTCCTTGTCCGGGGCCGGGTTCTGTTTCAGAAGCTGCGCCATGGTCTGCTGCATCTGGCTCTCTGCCGTCTGCTCTACCTCCATCAGGTGCGGGTACAGACTCCCGTTCAGGAGCATTGTGTTGTACAGCACCGGGCGATGGTTCATCAGGTACGTCCGGCGCAGCCTGCCGTACTTGCCCAGCGGCTTCCGGGGCTGGTTCAGGATCAGGTTCGGGAGCTGGTAGTCCCCGACGGTCGAGTAGGTCACGTTCCTGCTGTTCGTATTCATATTGGCTCCTTTCTATATTGCGGCGGCGAATGGTGGTTTTAACGGTGCGCTCGATGTTCCGCAGCACCTCCCGGCTCATGTCGCTGACGGCTGCGCCGAGAGTGTAGACACTATCCGGGGTAGAGAAATTGTAGATTGCCTGAAAATCGTCCTTGTCGAACCACCCGGCAGGCTCAAAGCCGCAGCGTTCCAGCAGCGTGTAGGTGACGCTGATGGCGGCGGCAGACTTGAACTGCATCTCCACCCCGGCTTCATCATAATCCATCAAGAGCGAGCCGTCAACGATGGCACGGATGTCCTCGCCGTTGTTGCCCCAGTAATCAGCGACCAACTTTCCGGCAACATCGGCGAGCTGCTGGCTGACACGCTCTCCGCTGATGCCGTAGGTGGCGGCGAGCATTTCTGAAACTGGCTGTTTCAGATCATCGTTGTACTGCCACACCTCCGGGTCACGGGAATTGCGGCGCACCCCGGTGTCGCTTACGTCAAAGACGTAATGCAGCCGGGGGAATCCGCTGGATTCGTCCAGCAGGGCGATACCCTTGGCACCCCGGCGCACATAACGGTTCATCCGGTTGTTCCAGATGTCAAAGTCGGCGCAGGCGGTGGCATCGGGCCGCTGGGCGTAGATCATCAGTTGGTCTGCAAAGGGATACTTGTACAGCCGGGATGCGGTGGTCAGGTAGTCCGTCCAGCTTTCCCAATACCGGGTCAAGCCGTTCGCCGTGCGCTGGGCAAGAGCGAGATATTCTTCGGTTTTGCTTGGCATAGCGTTCCTCCTTTTTTCGGATTTCAGGGTATAAAAAGAGCGGGCAACCCGTTTTGTGGTCGCCCGCTGGAAAGTGTATGGAGATAAGATTATTTGCTATTGTCCTTTATGTACTTCATAACGCAGCACCCCATCACGATGACAGGAAGCACTGTTCGTAAACCGAGGTCGCCGACCCGCACATTTGCATCAATCACAAGTCCTGCAAACCATGCCGCTAAAGTGAAAACAGTTGCCCAACCGTAGCTCATTGAAATCACCTCGTAAAGTTATCTCAGTGCTTTGCCGCCAATTTCTCGGCCATCTCCAGCAGACGGTCAAAGGTCTGCTTTTCTTCCGGTTGCTCGATCAGTTTTGCAAGGAGCGCACGGAACACATCGGTGCTGTCGTGCCCCAACGCAATTGCAACTTTGTCGATGCAGTCGTGCAGTTTTTTGACAGCATCATCAGAGGGCTTGGATTTTGCAAGCAGGTCGGACAGGTAGCTGATGAAGGGATAGGTGGAATCATCGTTGATGATCTCGTTGGTTTCCTCGATGATCTTCTGGTTATCTTCGGGGGGCATATCGCCCTTTTCTTCCCATATATCACGGGAAGAAGTGCGGCCTTTCAGAAAAGTGGCAAAGAGCAGGCGGTCGATGGGTGATCTTTTAGTGGTATCCATTGGCTATCCTCCGCTTTCAATTTTTCTGTGCATTAAAGCTGGTTTTAGTATAGCATGAATGGAAGTATTCTATCAAGACCACTTTCTTGCGGGTTATGAAAAAATTTTCGGAGCAAGGGCCTATGGCACTATCCCGCTTGACGACCATCGGCAAACTGGAATTGTTCATTTAACTTCCGATTCATAATGTAAGAGTAAGGTCTATCCGGCCTTGCTCTTTTCCTTTAAAATGGAGGTATGGTCTGACGAACTTTCCGATTGGGACACCACGCCCGCAGACAAATGTGTCAGCCAGCCTCCATTGTTTTGTGCTCGATTCAGCAAGTTGGGACATAGCTCCCGTTTCACGATTGAATATGTGCGTACTTTGGAAAAGCTGGATAGCCATAAATCGAAACGAAAGAAGGAATGTCAATGCTCGCAGTAGGAATCGATATTTCCAAGTCAAAAAGTGTAGCAGCCATCTTAAACCAAGACGGATCAATGCACACAAGCCCTTTTGAATTCCACCATACGCAGCCTGAACTAGACGCTCTCATTAAGTATATTTTGAATAGCAAGCAATCTGCAACCATCTTAATGGAAAATACCGGGCATTACCACTATCCTGTTCTGAAAGCGTTTCAGGAAGCCGGGCTCCCTGTTTGTATGGTTAATGCCTATCAAATCAAGAAATTCGGAGACATGGATCTTCGCAAGGCCAAAACGGACAAGAAAGATGCAGTGCGGATTGCCAGATATGCATTGGAAAAGAGTTATTCTCTGGTTCCATACACATCTATGGAGCAGAAATACGAAGATTTAAGATTTTTGGCACGACAGTATAATCAGCGAATGCTTACGCTGAAAACCAACAAAGTATTTCTACTTAATCTATTGGATGAAACGATGCCTGGCATAACCAACATCCTGCCTCTAACGACCAGAACGCCAGAAACCAGTCTTTCCGTTCTCTTTATCAATCGTTTTAAATCCTACGATCGTATAAAGAAAATGGGAAAAAGTCGTTTTCTTGACGCATTTGAAAAAATCGCAAGGAAATCTCGAAATCGCCAAACCAAAACATATGGGTTGGCAATTTACGAAGCTGCATTACGCAATATCACAACAAGGGGAGAAAACGAATACACTCTTGCGGCTCAAGATCAATGCCTTGAACTTGTCTGTGAATCACAAAAGGCCGCTGATTCAATTATTCTAAAAATGCAAACATTAGCTGAAACGTTGCCCGAATACGCTGTTCTGCGCTCTATGGCTGGTGTTGGGGATCGACTCGGTCCCCTTATCCTTGCTGAAATTGGAGACATCCGCCGCTTTCACAGTGGAAAAGCACTCAACGCTTATGCTGGTAACGATGCGCCTCCATATCAGTCTGGAACATTTGAGAGCCACAATCGCCACATATCAAAACGTGGGAATGCGGCTCTCAGAAAGTATTGCTTTGAGGTTATGCAGGCACTCAAACTTACACGACCTCAAGATGACCCTGTCTACCTTTTTCTGCTCAAAAAGGAACAGGAAGGGAAACCGTATAACGTAGCTAAAATGGCCGGAGTCAACAAGTTTCTCCGCATCTACTACGCGAGAGCGATGGAAACGCTCAAGCAACAGTAACCACTGACTCTATTATATAGCTTTTTCAAAAATCCACAACTGCTGTGGGTTCAATTTAATGCACCCTTTTACCAAAAGAAAATCGGAAAATCTATAAAAAAACTCTTGACAAATACATTAGCAAGATTTGTCGAGTTCAGTATACCACACCGAATCCCATTGTAAAAGAGCCTATGTACGCCGCCCGCAGGCGGCAAAAGTCAGTCCGGGGGAAATTCCAGTTCGGCAAACTCCGCATCGGTCAGAAGTTTCAGTTTTTCGATAACGCCCTCCGACAACTCCCGTAGGGCAATCTCATCGGGCATCAGGTAGCACTGCATCAGCCGCAGTTCATAGATAAGCCCCAGCCGGGTGCCGGTGTTGTAGAGCATCATCAGCATGAGTTCCTCGTGATTAAAGTTCATGCGCATCCCTCACTTTCCGGCATACCGTGGGATTGCACTCCGGGGCATCGCACTTCTCTTTGAGAGTTTGCAGAACAGAAGAGCGCTCCTGCTTTTTATCCAGAAACCCCGGCAGTTCCTTGAAGCCGATGCTGTCCACATAATGCGCCGAGATCTTCCCATCCTGATTCAGCATGATCACATCGCTGACCGACAAGCTGTGCCCATGGTAATCCGTCGGGCGGGCGAAGTTGAATTTCTGGTACAGTTGTTCCAGCAGCTCCGCTTGCGGAACGCTGCGCTTTCCTTCCGGGAGGTTGCCCCTGTACAGGATCTCGTAATTCTCAATGGACGGAGCGATGTTCTGCTTATTCAGATAGCGCATGGCGGCAAATCGGAGCGCAGGGTCTGCATCCTGATGCAGCTGCATGACCAGATAGCAGTCGTGCCCGCTTTGCTGGAATTGCTTCATCCGATACAACTGTATCTCGTTTCGGTCTGCAAGTTTCTGGGTAAACTCCTCCTGAGTGAGCGGGATGCAGTCCTTGTTCCGTAGGTTGTGGCTGTACAGGATCTCGTCCCGCACCTCCTCGATCATCAGTTCGGGCGCATCAATTTTTCCGCGCTCCAACAGGCAGCAGTCGCCCTGATAAAGAGCATAATTCCATGCGCCGTCCTCTGCCTGCACGGTGAGATAATAGTCGTATTCCAGATTCCACGCCCGCTGCTCCTGCTGGGTCAGCGGCTCCGGTTCCACAATGGCACGGCTGCGTGCCATGCGCTCTGCAAATTCGCAGATGTGCTGCACAGAGGAGCCAATTTTCATGTGGTAATCATCGAGATATTCGACCTTCTCGGAACGCTGGTGCCCATCCGGGTAGGTCATCTGCACAACGCCGCCGTCCGGTACACGGAACAGCTCGTTGTACATCGGGTCGATGAACCGCACATCATTCTCCGGCAGAGAACGCGGAGCCAGATTTCGGCGTTTGCGAACCCCGGAGCGAAACTTCTCCAAGGTGGTGACAGCGACATTCTGAATCCTCCCCACAGGCTCGTCCTGATACTCTGCCAGATAGTACGCACGGGCGGTCTCGATGCGCCGCTGGGTGTTGCCCAGAGCTTCCCGTGGAATCTGTCCTTCCTCCACCGGGAGCGGGCTGTTTTTGTCAAAAACCTCGTACCCGACACCTGCGAGATTTTCCCGCAGATGCAGATACGTCTGCTCGTTGAGGAGGTAGACCGCTTCGTTGTCTTTTATTACGGCATCATCTTTCATCAGCAACCACCCTCAAATTCCAGAGAAAACTTGCTGCGGCCATCGGGTTCGGTGCTCAGCAGCACGGTGGCGTTGTAGGTCTTGCCCTTGGCACTCTTGCAATCCTTCAGGCGGACACGGCCATCCCGCAGCAGCTTGTCCGCCACATGAGCGTCCAGTCGCTTGCCCAGACGCTTAAAGAACGCATTGTCCTTCCACAGCACGAAACGGCAAGGGTTGGATTCGCAGAACCAGCCCTTTTCACGCTCCACAACATTTGCACCGCAGTTGGGGCAGACACCAATGATTTTGTTTTTCATAAGCGCATTCACTCCTTTTTTCATTTTCGTGTTCTTTACCAGTTCGGTAATCATCGTATTGATTTCGGTCATAAATTCACTCGGCTCCATTTCGCCACGTTCGATTTGCAGCAGCTTTGTTTCCCAATCGGCGGTCATTTCCGGGGATTGAATTTCTTCGGGCATCACGGTGATGAGGGCTTTGCCCTTGTCGGTGGGCAGCAGCACCTTGGTTTTCTTGGTGCCTTTCCGTTCCAGAAAGCCCTTCTGCACCAGCTTTTCGATAGTAGCCGCTCTGGTAGCCGGAGTGCCGATGCCCTGACGCTCCACGCCCTCCGGCATACTGTCTGCACTGGCGGTTTCCATCGCATGAAGTAGAAGGTCCTCGGTGAAATGCTTCGGCGGGGACGTTTGACCTTCCTTCAGTTCTGCATTGAGGATGCCGCACTCGTTTTCCGCTGCATTGGGCAGGGCAGTGAGTTCCTGCTTCCGGTTCAGGATGTCTGCCAGCACCTTGCGCTCCACCGCTTTCCAGCCTTCTTCCAAAATCTCCTTTCCCTTGGCGGTAAATTCCTCCCCGGCACATTCGGTGGTCAGCAGGGTTTCCAGATACCGGAAGGGCTTGCTCACCGCCATCAATGTCCGGGCGATGATGAGTTTTAAGACGTTCTGCTCGCCCTTGGGCAGTGCTTCCAAATCGGCTTGCAGCATACTGCGGGTGGGCAAGATGGCGTGGTGGTCGGTGACTTTTTCCCGGTTGACGGTGCGCCGTGTCCGGGGCACAGCTTCGTCCACATCCTCTGGGGTAATGTCGAGAAAACCTTCCAGTTCTTCGGTCAGTTCCTCCAGCATTTCCTCGTCATCATCGGTGATATAGCAGCTATCAGTTCTGGGATAAGTGGTAAGTTTCTTCTCATACAGGCTCTGCACATAGTCCAGCGTCTGCTGTGCGCTGTACCCCAGCAGGCGGTTGGCATCCCGTTGAAGGGTGGTTAGGTCGTACAGCGGCGGCGGACTCTCGGACTTTTCCTTGCGGGTGATGCGCTGGATCGTTGCTACCATCTCCTTTCGGCAGGCTTCCAGCAGGTTTTCTGCAACGGATTTTTCGGGAATGCGGCGGCTGGATGCCGTGCAGCCACTGGTCAGTTCCAGATCCACCGTGTAGAACTTCTCCGGCACAAAGGCGGCAATGGCGGCTTCCCGCAGTACCGTCATGGCAAGCACCGGGGTCATAACACGCCCCACCGCCAGCGGTTGACCGTACAGGCACGAAAAAAGCCTGGACGCATTGATGCCGACCATCCAGTCGGCACGTTCCCGGCAGAGTGCTGCGTTGTACAGCGCATCGTATTCAGTTGACGGTTTAAGATGGGCAAAGCCCTCCCGGATAGCGTTTTCCTCCATGCTGGACAGCCACAGGCGGGAGAAGGGCTTTTTGCAGCCTGCTTGCTGGTAGACAAGGCGGAAGATCAGTTCTCCCTCCCGTCCGGAATCGCAACTGTTCACAATGCTCTCGACATCCGGGCGGTGCATCAGCTTTTGCAGGATGCCAAACTGCTTTTTGGTGGACGCAGACACCAGATACTGCAACTTTTGCGGCAGGATGGGCAGGTCTGCGATGCTCCACTTGACATACTTGGCATCGTAGACATTGGGCGGAGCCAGCTCCACCAGATGACCAACGCACCAGCTGACAAGATAGCCGTTGCCCTCAAGGTAGCCGTCCTGACGGTTGGTGGCACCGAGGACTTTAGCGTAAGCCATGGCAACGGACGGCTTTTCCGCTACGATCAATTTTGCGATAAATATCCCTCCATTCTGTTTCGGATTGCAATATGTAGGCGGCAGACCGCCGCCTTAAAATCAGATAGGTTCGGTATCTTCTTCGCCTGTCTCCTCCGGCTCGTCCTCGGTGGGAATCTCGAAGTCGCCCTTGTCCTCGGTGTAGTTTGCATCGGGGTCAAGGGCTTCTTTTTCGGCCTGCTTTTTCTGCTTCTGCTTTGCGAAAGCGTAGAAAATGCCGCCTGCCGCCAGCGCAATCAGTACGACTACGCCCAGAAAGCCGGATGCGATCTTTGTGACATTGTTTTCCTTGGGCTGTTCCTCGCCGGATGCCGCCGCTTCTTCGGCGGCTTTCTTGGCTTCTTCCTCGGCTTTCAGCCTGTCCTGTTTCGCCTGTGCCGCTGCTTCCTTTTCAGCGGTGTAGGCATCGGCAGCATCTTCTTCCATCAGTGCCAACAGATCGGCTTCGTCCACAAGGTTCATAAAGTGGACGGTCTGCGCCCCTTTGCTGTTCCTGTCGATGACCAGATAGAAGGTGGCTCCCGACTTCGACACCAGCGTAATAAACTGCTGTCCGCTGCCATCGGAATAGTTGGTGTGGTAGTCGTCCACCAGCGTCAGGTTGCCCTCCGGGGTCAGGGCACCAGAGGTTTCGTCCGTGATGGTGACAACATCCTCCTCCACGACTTCCGGCAGAACCGGCTGCTCCACGGGGGCGGCTTCGCCCTCGAAGGCAAAGGCAGGAGCCGCCATACCAGCGCACAGTGCCGCCGATACCAACAGCGCACCCAGTTTCTTAATCTTCATCTGCATCGACCTCCTTCTCAAAAGTTGCACCCACAGCGGACAGCGCAGCCGGGTTCGGGGTAGTGGTGGCCGACTGCCGCAGCAGGGCGGCGAGCTGTTCCGGCGTGACCTTTGCAGTCCGCACCATCTCGTTGACCTCAGCGGAATCCTCCTCCTGAATGCGCCGCTCCAGGATCTCAATGCGGTTGTTCAGTTTGATGCGGCGTTCCTTCTCTTTTTCCAGCATCGCTCGCAGCTTATCCGATTTTTCGCTCATATAACTCCTCCAATCATTTTGAAAGCCGTCCGAACCCAGCGAGATGCTTCTCCCAGTAGGACGAGTGAATGTTTGCGTACTTGATGGGGTCTCCGGCACTGACCATCATGCCGTTGCCCAGATAGATTCCGGTATGGCTCATGCCGGGGGTGTCGTAGGTTCCTTTGAAAAAGACCAGATCTCCGGGCTTTGCTTCGGCTTCGGAAATGTGCTGGCTCTTATTCCACAAGCCGTTGGCGGTGGTGCGCCCCACATCGTAGCCGTTCTGGTTGTACACCCAGCAGACATAGCCCGAACAGTCAAAGCCTGTTTCCGGGGTAGAGCCGCCCCAGACGTAGGGCGTGCCCACATACTTTTGGGCTTCCTTGTAGATGGCGGCAAATTCCTCATCCGTCAGGGCTTCTGCCGGAACCTGATAGTCGATGCCCGGTGCGCCGGAGCCATCGGAGCCACCGGGCGGTAATCCGCCGTTGAACAGGTAAGGTCTGCCACCCAAGGTGTCCTGAAAGATCTCGTAGCGTTTCCACTGGTCGTTGTTCAGTTCTTCCCGGATGACCACCTCCAAGCCACGGTTCACCAGTTTGGTGTGGAAAATTCGATACTCATAGGGCACCTGCGTAGGAATTGGGACTCCTGCCGGAGTCATGACCCACACAGTCATATACCGGGTCTGCACCTCCACCCATGTGGTGAGCTTGTACTGCTTTTTGAAGGTCTCCTTCAGCTTGCTCTGCACCTCTGACCGAGTGTAATCGTCATACAGAGTCGTGAGAAAAGAGGTGAGCTGCCACGGGTCGTGCTCGATGGGGTCAAGGTGGTACTGGTACTCGTTGTAGCCGGGGTGGTCGGTGGGGGTGCGCTTGATCTTTTTGTCCAGTTCCTTTTCCAGCTTCTTGTAGTCCTGTTCTGCGCCCCGGATGTCCCGGTCCTCGGCAGAATACATGGTCTGCCCGGACACATGTGTGCCGCCGGAAAAGAGGATTCCGCAGGAGGAAAAGCCCGACATCACCATGAGGACGAGCAAAAGAAAAACGCCCACGATCACCAGAACGTGTGCGTTGCCCTTGGCGGCATTCATCAGCCCCTTTACGGCGGTGCTGACAGCGGTTTTGCCTTTCTCCACCGCCTGTTCCACGCTGGACCGAGCAGCAGATGCGCCGTTGGATGCCGCTTTGCCACCTGCGGTCTGCGCCGCCGTGCCCGAACGGGCGGCGGCATAGTAGCTCTGCCGGATGTTCTGCTTCTGCCGCCACCGAGAGAGCCAGTTGGAGCCTCCCTCGCCGGTGCCGGATGCGCCTGCATCTTGTGTTGCAGTCGGCTCTTCCACGGAAGATTTTGCGGTTTTGGAGCCTTTCTTGCCCTGCATCCTGGCTTTCTTCTTGAGCTTCCGGGCATAGCGGCTTTTGGAAATATCACGGACATTTCCTGCCGCTTTTTCGCCCTCGCTCAACGCCTGCACACCGACATTTTCATCCTCGTACTGGTCAACTTCGTGATGCACCGCAGACCGGGCGGCATGGGCAGCGTACATTTCCCGCTTCTGTGCCTTACTCAACCGGCTCAGTTCGTCCGGGGTCAGTTCCGCCTTGCCAAACCGCAGATGCTGTGCCTTTTCCGCAGCTTTATCTGCATCGGTTTTCAGCTTTTTCTTTTTGGGCACCGACTGCTCCACCTTGGCTTTTTTCGGAGGAGAACGGGTCTTTTTGGTAGACGTTTCCTCTTTAATGTTCAGCTTCGGTTCACTCATTTCTGTGCGCCCTCCGAAACTTCACCCAACTTGGTGGTCATAATGCGGTAGAGTTCCAGATCGGTGGGGAAACGGTCCACAAAGGGCAGAATGACATTGCCGAAAAACAGCAGCCCTTCGCCCTCGCCGGAGTGGGTCACATAGGAAAGCTGATGGGGCGAGATGTTGAGTTGCTTTGCGAGGATCTGCCGGTCTCCCGCAGCCTGATTCAGCATGATGATCATGTCGCTGTTCTCGAAAATATTCTCGACCTCACGGGAGGAAAGCAGGTCTTTGACGTTCTGGGTCAGCCCTGTGGGGATACCGCCCCACTTGCGGAAACGCTTCCAGATCTCGACGGAATAGGCGGCGGTCTGTTCCTCTTTTAAGAGGAGGTGCATCTCATCCATATAATACCGGGTGGACTTTCCGCTGCTGCGGTTTGCCGTGACACGCCCCCATACCTGATCCTGCACGATGAGCATACCGAGTTTCTTCATCTGTTTGCCCAGTTCCTTGATGTCGTAGCAGACGATGCGGTTATTGACGTTCACATTCGTGCGATGGTTGAACAGGTTCAGGGAGCCTTTCACATAGATTTCCAGAGCCGTGGCAACATGGTGGGCTTCTTTCTCGTCCTGTTGGAGCAGGGCATTGTACAAGTCCTCAAGGATGGGCATATTCTCCGGGCAGGGGGCGGCAAAATATTTGCGGTAGATCAGATGCACACAGCGGTCAATGACGGTTTTCTCCACCGGCAGAAGCCCTTCCTTGCCACCCACCACAAGTTCGCACAGGGAAAGGATAAAGTCGGCTTTCAGGGAAAGCGGGTTATCTTCCTCGGAGTAGTTGGCGTTGATGTCCATCGGGTTGATGAACTGGGTACTGTTGGGACTGATTTTGATGACCTGACCTTTCAACCGGTTCACCAGCGGCGAGTATTCGCCTTCGGGATCGTTCACAATAATATCATCGTCCGTCACCAAAAAAGCGTTTGCGATTTCACGCTTTGCCGAGAAACTTTTGCCGCTTCCCGGAGTGCCGAGAATCAAACCATTGGGGTTCTTCAGCTTCTTCCGGTCCACCATGATAAGGTTGTTGGACAGGGCATTCAGCCCGTAATACAGGCTTTCTTTGCCAGACTGGTACAGTTCCTGTGTGGTGAACGGAATGAAGATGGCAGTGCTGCTGGTGGTCAGCCCTCGCTGAATTTCGATCTGGCAGTCTGCCAGCGGCAGGCTGCTCATCAGCCCCTGCTCCTGCTGAAAGTCGAGGCGGCACAGGTTGCAGTTGTGCTTCTGTGCAATGCTGGATGCCTGAAAAACATTGTTTTCCAGCTCCTGTTCCGTGCGCCCGGTGTTCAGCACCAGAAAGGTGACAAGGAACATCCGTTCGTTCTGGCTCTGCAATTCTTTCAGCAGGGCTTTGGCATCTCTGCCGTAGGTCGCCAAATCCGACGGAAATAGCGATAGGTAAGTCTTTGAAATCATCTCCGACTTTTCCCCCGCTTCACACCGGACATGCGACTTTCACCGCATCCGGCGTTCCCTCAATTAAACAGTTTTCTTAATCTCCTTAGTCATACCATTGTGAGACTGGTTTTCTAAAGCTACTTCTTCCAATTCTATGGGCTTTACCTCAGCCAAAATCCTCAACTTATTCAACTTTGCCAACTGCTGTTGGTTCAGTTTTAGAGATGAAAGACTCGAATCTATGGTGCTTTTGTTTGTGGCGTGAATCAGCTCATGCACAGGTGCTAAGACCAGCACAAGATTTCCATACTTTTCGGTTCCACCAAGGCTTCTCGGCCTCTTGTGGTGACAGTGGATGTCTGTCACGCATTCAAACGGCTTTCCCGTGATTGCACATTTTCCCTGCTGGGCAGAGAAAAGCGAAATACGGTTGTCCATATATTCTGCGCTACGACTGTATGCGGTTGCTTTCATAAGCTGCAAAAGCAGGGTAGTATCTATCCTCAAATCATTGTGGATTTCGCTTCGACCCTGCGGGGTATAGGCACATACATTCCGCTTTAAGTCCATCGGCTTTTTGCACCGCACATAGCTTACCGGATAAACTGGCTCTTTTGATTGGGCGAGATATCTCAGCTTTTTGGATTTCCCATATCTTTGAAATTCGCTTTTGGTCAGGTCACGGCCTTCCTTTTTCAAACGATGAGATTTTCCAGATTTCAGTCTGTTCTTGAGAACTATATCAACTGCTCTGCCGATGTCGCTACAATCAAGGCTGATGTCCGTAGCTAACCGGTAGTAGTTCTGGATTCCCATGACCATAGAGTTGAACAGGTGGACTTCACCCGATTCTCCTCGGCAGGCTCTTGGAAACTTAATATTTCCAACCTGCTTTACAAGGTCGGCTTTGACCCGCTTGTATGCCTTATCGCACATGTGCGACTGCACAACATGCTTTTTCCCTTTTCTGCGCAATCGGATTTTGAATCCGATAAATTCTGAATAGCTCCGCCTGACATCAACAATCCTCGTTTTCTCTGGAGAAACCTCAAGTTTTAAGCGTTCAGTCAACCATTTTGTCACCGCTATCAGCGTTCGATTCGCTTGTTCTTTCGTTCTGCAAAGAATCCGAAAATCATCTGCATATCGCACGATATACATTTCTTTCAGGTTTGTATTCCGCATTGCCCGATACGCATGACTGTGTATCGGGCATCCTGCTGCATTTTCCCTGTAGGAGTATTTCTCTATAACCGGATGGTTCTGCCATTGGCTTTCGACCCAGTGGTCAAGCTCATTTAGCACAACATTTGCCAACAGGGGAGATATTATTCCACCTTGCGGTGTTCCTTTCTTGGGATTTTCCAGATGTCCGTCCGGCATCTGAATTGGAGCTTTCAGGATTCTGCGGATAACATGGAGCAATTTTTTATCTCGGATATTCAACGACCACAGTTGCCGTATCTGCTTCGTGTGATCTACATTGTCGAAGAACCCTTTTATGTCAAACTCTACCACATAGTAAAGTCCTGACCTCTGCATCAGACGGTACATTGCAGCGATTGCATTTTCAACCGACCTGTTCGGGCGGAATCCATAGCTATTACTGCTGAATTTTGCTTCGCAGACTGGTTCCATGACTTGCTTGATACATTGCTGTATCAGCCTGTCCCAAATGCACGGTATTCCCAGAGGTCTGGTCTTGCCGTTCGGCTTTGGGATTTCTTTTCTTCTTACGCTTCTTGGGGTATAGCCGTTCCTTCCTCCGTTGACAATTTTTCGTACCCTTGCGACAACCTCATCGGCAGACAGTCTGCCAATATCCGTTATCCGCAGTCGGTCTGTTCCCGGAGTTGCACTTCCAGAATTCGCCTTGATGTTCCGATACGCCAACATGATATTTTCTCTTGACAGAATCAAATCCATCAGGTCATCAAATATTTCTCCGGCCTGACTTCTGGCGTATAGTTCATCGAAGGTACGTTGCATGTCGTAGTATTCTGCATGGCGAAGGGATTCCATGCTTCTTGCTTTGGGGCGTTTCTCACGTGGCATTAGGCATCACTCTCCTTTACGGCGAGTGACTTCTTTTTGTCATACTCGCAATCCTAATTGCGACTAAGTGTTAAGGGTGTCTGTTTAACTGACTTGAGGCCATTCCTGTGCTTTTCTCTTCTTCGCAAAAAGCATTATCGGTTCGACCTCTGCTTTTCAGCAGTGACTCAGGGGCTTATATGATTCGTCCCCTTACTTTCAAATGAGAAAGCTCGCTGCCTTTCCTCGTTCCAACAATCCTATCTTTTCATATACCTTTAGGTTTCCGCTTTGGTCCTGCCAGCTTGAACAAGCCTGTAACTTGCTATGGCGTTTCATAACATCAATTCTTACTTCACCACACTGACGAGCGATTAACGCTCCCGGCACATTTCTATGCCGTCATCGTATAGACCCGTACATTCGCGGTTTTCGTCAGTTATCTTGCATACATTCTAACCTTGGGTATCTTGTAGACCTCCGGCCTATAGGCAGCACCGTCCACCTCTGGACGGCTTTCGTGGGGCTGGTGACTTTCCAGCATTTCTTACGGCTGCTCTCGGCCGCCTTCACCGAGCTTCTGACACCGGATGTTTCCATCTTTGGTGCCAGTCGGAGTATTAAGGGGGCGTTTCAGGGCGTTACCCCATCATTCCACCGCTTGGATTGTTAGTTCTCCTAACTTTAGAACCTCGTTCTTTTGTTAGTGCCTGATTTTATCCTTCAACCACGAAGGTTTTGTTCAGGAACGAGTCGCACTGATGTCAATGTCATACCCGGCACGGATGGCTTTCTTCTGCTCCTCGATCTTGCTGCGATCCAGTTCCGTGATGGTGCGCTTGACGGTCTTGATGGCACGGTTCTGATCGACACTCTGAATGTGCATGGTAACAATCTGGCTGGAATCCATATCCAGAAAGTCCTTCAGAAGCTGGTCGCTGATGTCGGATGCCGTGATGCTCAGAAAGCTGGCGGCGCAAAAGATGCCGCTCATCTGGAATGTGCGGCTGTTCTTAAACGCAAAGGCAGTCGGCGCAATGGCATCCTTCACCGAAAGGCCGCTTTTCACGAGGTCTTTCCAGTCGAAGTGAAACTTGCTGGCACCGTCCATGTTGAACATATCGTGCATGAGTTTCAGCCGCTGGACACCATTCAGGGGCTTTGCCTGCACACCCAGCCGGTGGAAGTTGTTCAGCAGGTCATTCTGGATGTGGTCGAGCCGGGGCTTGACCTGTGCCATGCTTTCGCCCTCCACACCAAAGGTGATGAATTTGGTCTTGGTCAGACCATTATTGCCCTTGGCAAGCTGCTGCCGCAGCATCTGGGAATACTCGGCGCGAACATCATCGAAACCGTCCTTCTGGAACGGAATGCGGATGCTCTTTTCAAACTCGGTGCTGTCGGTTGCCATGTTCACAAAGGACAGTTCAAATTTGATACTGGAATCGAAGAAGTTCAGAAAACTGCACCATTCCTCGAAAATAGCGGTCTTGTCCTCCTGCTGCGCCAACTGATAATTGATGTCCTGATACTGGATGGTGCGGGTGTAGTAGTTTGCTTTCACCCGGCAGGTGCCATCCTCAAACATCCGCTGCATGGGGATGGACTGCTGGGCGGTCCGGGGCACAACGGGCTTTGCATTCTGCCTGCGCTTCTGCGCAGACTGCGGCTTACTGTGCTTACCGGTCTTTTTCCAAAACGGAATCATAGGTTGCGCCTCCCTTCATCAAAATCGCATAGTAGTTGTTGGTCTTGTAGGGGCGGATCTTCGGGCGGACAAACCGGGACTGCACATAGTACGACAGCAGCTTTTCCAAGGGCTGTCCGTTTTTCTCGTACATTCCAAGGAAGAATGCCGGCAGCATCACCGCCATCATGCCGAGGGTGGCGGCAGTGTTGCCGCCGGAATCCCGGAGAACAAAAAACAGCGGCACTCCAATGAGAGCCGCTGTGCCAAAGCAGACAAGCTGCCGTTTGGTCAGGTTGAACGCGACCTTCGATTTCACTTTCGTCAGGTCACGGGGAACGGAAATATACGCAGCCAATCAAGCACCTCCTTTAGTGCGCTCCGAGGACAGATTTCGTCACGGAGCTGGTCTTGAACAGGCTGAAACAGAGCAGGACGGTGTAGCCCACGATGCTCCAAATGGAGTTGATGGCATCCCCGGAAATCGCCACGCTCTGAATCAGTACAGCGTAAATAGCAACACAAATCAAAATCAAGAAGCCCTGAAAACCCAGTGCAAACAGGCATTTCAGGTAGTTCTGCCCCATGTGCGACTGCTCGTGGTTGCCCCATGTTGCCATGGGGATGGGCGCAAGGCTCACCATGCAGTAGATTTCAATCATACGCCCGTAGACGATCACAAAAATGATGATGCTCAAGATCCGCATGGTGATGCCGATGAAGAAGGACTGCAAAAACAGCCCGAACAGGGGGCCTACATCCATCTGCATCAGGCTGGATTGCAGCATGGACAAACCAATGTCATTGACACGGGTGTTTCCGGCAATGATGCCGCTGGAATCGGACACTACCTTCTGGGTGATGTCGAACACCGCCATCACAATATCGAAGGTGTTGGAGATAAACCACACCGACACCGCCGTTTTGAAGATCCAGCGCATGATGAGCGCAGGCTCAAACTGTGCCATATTGTTGTGCTGTGTAATCATCTCGATCAACTCATAGCAGGCGATAAAGGTCAGGATGATGCCTGCAATGGGCAGCACCACGTTCCGGGAAAGGGCTTCGATCATGGCGAACACTCTCGGCTCAAAGCTGGAGGGCTTGGTGCCCACCTGCTGGGCGATATTGCCGACCTGCGTATTCACATCGTCGAACAGCCCGCTGAGATTTGACATAATGCCTGCCGTCAGGATGCCTTTGATCCAGTCGGCAATGGCTTTGAGAACGGTTTCCATTCAGTCACCGTCCTTAGCTGAAGTGGTTGATAAGGGTCTTGAGAAGGTTCAGGAGAAAAATAATGTGGGTCAAAAACTGCATAAGACACCGCCTTTCACTGATGGGTGGATAAAAAACACGGCTTGGGGCACGGACATTCAATAAAACTGCAAACCGCAGAGGGCTTTCCGCTGCTGCTCAAGCCGCTGTATGGAATAATCGCCTCAGAAGCCGATGAAAACAAAAATGCCGACTGCTTTTTGGCAATCGGCATAGGACAATAATTCAGTTATGCAAGCATTTTGCCCTCCAGATAGGAGCAGCGGAGATAATCAGGATTAGTGTAGTATACGTTGGAATTGAAATCGGAGATCTCATCCGTGATAAACGACGAAAAAACATCCAGAATTGCCTGTGCTGCATCATCATCCTTCATGGTGGACAGCACCAGCCCCTGGTACAGCATTCCGATGGAGGTTGCAGAAGGAACCGTGTAGCGGCACTCTGCGGCGGTATCAAAATCCCCCTCCGGGATGTTGAGATCTTCAATCAGCTCATCCGAAACCTGCTCAAAGGACAGGCAATGGTTTACTTCTGCCAGCCGGAGCTGCCGTTCGATGTCGGCTTTTGTAAAGTGACGGATCACATCCTGCCGATGATTTTTGGTCTTGCGGGCAATGGTCTCAATCAGGCTGCAAACATAGAGAACATCATTTTTCTGCTTTTCGGTCATGGATGGGTTCACTCCTCTCAAAGGTCAGGCAGTGCAAAGCGTTTACGGTGTGAAAGCTGATCTGGTGTGTTGGATGCTTGAATTTCGCCAAGGCCCAAAATGCTTCACGGCTGATCTGCCCGGACGTAAATCCGTTGACGTAATCCCAAATGGTGTCGTCTGCCATGGGTCCCTCCACAATATCGTAGGGATGGGTTTCGCCTGCACGACATTTTGCAATGAAATCCAGCCATTCGTCCGACATTTCAGGGAAACGCAGGATTTTCAGGTCGGGATTTTCTACATAGCGGTAGACGTTCACAAGGCCGTCGGCAGAACGGCGGTCTGCCCAGCGGTAGGCTTGCTGATAGTTGTTCGTGCAGTAGAATCCCCAAGAAAAGTCCTTTGTATACCGTGTGATACGGATTTCGGGATAGACAACTTCTTCTTTACTGCCATGATACAATAAAATCTCGCTCATCTGCGTCACCTTCTGTATGTGAGATGGTTACTATGGATTTCCTTATTATAATATGTACCGGGCGGCAACCGCCGCCCGCCGTTCTTAACCGAACAGGCCGCTCAGCAGGGGAATCAGGGTGATGCCGACCAGCGCAACGCCGCCGCCAGCCATGAGCTGCTTCATGCCCTGAGACTTGGAGCCGGGGTTGTCGTTACCATAACCTTCCAGCAGGTTGATGGCACCCCAAACGCCGAGACCGGCACCCAGAGCCACGACCAGAGTCTGAAGAACTTCGATAGCAGAGTTGAAGAATTCCATAGTCTTTTCTCCTTTATTATAAAGCGTTTTCGATCATTTGTACACACCCGAAATCTTATTGTTTTACACTGCATAACCGCAGCAAGGTTGATTTTCTGGTGCACTTTTCTGACCGGGATAAATTAAAACCGCCTACCGAGTCAGGCAGGCGGGAGCGAATCAGCGTCCACCACGATGAACTCATCAGCGGGGTGGATTTTTTCTTTTCGGTTCAGATATTTTTCAATATCGAAGGTGTTTTTGGGGTCATAGTCCGAGGTCAGCTTGTAGTTAGGGTGCTGGGTCAGGTCGTACTTGTCGCTCAAAAACGGTCTGACGCCACGCAGCTGCAAAATGCACTTGCCGCCGTCCAGCACCGCCAGCTCGTCCCGGCTCAATAATTCGTGACCCATCTTCTGGAACGTAGTGCCGTAGCTGGGGCTGTTGCCACGGGTGTCCGAGGTGTTGAAGGCATCAATCGTTTCTTTGCCTAGTATTTCGGACAAGTCTTTCAGGGTGGTAGGTTCGGAGCCGCCCAGAAAAATTTGAGAATCCATGTTGCCCACGATGGTGTCCGCATTGTCTTTGTAGATGGCTTTCAACTGGCTACGGGCTTGCAGTACCAGACAGGCCGAGATCTCACGGCTGCGGATGGTGGCCACCAACTTTTCCAGATTGGGGATCTGCCCGATGTTGGCGCACTCGTCGATCAGGCAGCGCACATGGATGGGCAGCTTTCCGCCGTACACATCATCTGCCTTGTCACACAGCAGATTGAAAAGCTGGGTGTAGACCATTGAAATCAGGAAGTTGAAGGTTGAATCCGTGTCCGACATGATGAGGAACAGAGCTGTTTTCTTATCTCCCAGCGTGTCCAGTTGCAGTTCATCGTACATGGTGAGGTCACGCAGCTCTTGGATGTCGAAGGGGGCTAATCTGGCACCACAGGAAATGAGGATAGATTTTGCGGTCTTGCCGGCAGCCAGCTTGTAAAGTTTGTACTGCCGCCCGGCAAAGCTGTTGGGCTTCTTTTTTGCCAGTTCCTCAAACAGCAAGTCCACAGGGTTCTGGTATTCCTCGTCGTCCTCCAGTACCTGCATGGTGTTCAGCATTTCCAGCAAGGTTGCAAAATTCTGCTCCTCCACCGGGGCTTCATAATGCAGATAAGCGATCAGGGCGGTAAGCAAAAGACGTTCGCTTTTTTCCCAAAATGGGTCCCCACCGGACCCTTCGCCCTTGGTGTTGGTCATCAGGGTCGTGACCAGTTTCAGAATGTCCTTTTCACTGTGGACATAGCTGAACGGGTTGTAGTGCATGGACTTTTTGAAGTTGATGGTGTTCAGAATCCTGACCTTGTAGCCGTTCTTCAACATTGCGTTGCCACATTCAAGCACGATAGTTCCTTTGGGATCGGTGACCACATAGGAACTGTGACATTGTAAAAGGTTGGGCTTGAGCCAAAACCGGGTCTTGCCGCTGCCGGAGCCGCCCACCACCAGCACATTTTTGTTCCGGGCGTTTTTGGGGTCCGGTGGGCGGTTGGACATCATCAGCCGTTCCGTTTTGGTCAGGATAATGTTGTCGGCAAACTTGGGAGCCATGAACGGCTCAATATCCTTGGCGGTGCCCCACCGGGCAGAGCCGTACTCCATGCCGTGGCGGTACTTCTTGGCATTTTTGCCACGCAGATAGACCGCCAGTCGTAACCCTGCACCGCAGCACAGACCCACCAGCAAATCCAGTGGATGCAGGCTGGGCAGAGGGTTTGCAAATGCCAGCGGGATAGTGCCCATCATGGACATGATCTTATCGCCCAGTTCTTTGCCCTCGGCAAGCCGCCACGCTTCGCCAAAGTTGGTTGCCACCAGTCCCAGCAAAATATAGGGCAGATACAGCGCCAGCAGCTTTGTCAGTTTTTTCGTGGTCACAGTCCACGCTCCTGTTCCTTGTGCCGGACTTTGCCGGGGAGTTCTGCCGCTGCCTTCACCAGTTCATGCAATCGTGCCAGCACCGAGGGGCGTTTGTCCTTGTTCAGCAAAGATGCCGAATACTCCTTGAACGCCGAGTTGAAGGCTTCTGCGTCCGGGGCTTTGAAAAAGACCAGATACCGGGGCGGCACCTCGGAGTTGTCCTTTCGGATGGCGTAGTCAATGCCGTACTTTTTGGCATAGCGTTCCAGACCACGGATGCCGGTCTTGCTGATCTCCACGCTGGACACGCCCCGGTTCTGCCGCAAAAGAGTGCGGACGCTTTGCTTGCCTTGGGATGCCTTGGACTGGTACAGCCGAAGCGCTGTTTTTACCGCCCGCAAGACGGTCCGGGCAGACAGTTTTGTGGTCGAGATGGCAAAGTTGACCGTCTTATGCTCGATTTCTTCCTGCATCGTTACCACCTCCTGTGCAGAAAATCATCTTAGCGGTCATGTTCCGCAGGCGGCTTGCTTACAGCCTTTTCTGTGTCATTCCGAACTGCTTCATCCGGCACCGGAATGACCATCATGCGGCGTCCCAGAGGAAGAAAAGCTTCGGGCTGATGGAAAAGCTGCTCGTACTTCTGCGCCAGTTCCGGGGTCAGGGATGCGAAATCCTCCTCGCCCAGTCCCACTACCAGAAAGTCTCCGGCAACGGCATCATACATTTCTCCGTTTTCATCCCGAAGGGCACGGTTCAACGGCAGTCCCATGAGCTTGCCGTCATCGTTGTAGACGATGGCAACCGGGTCGGCAAAGGGATAGCTTGCGCCGATGGAGCCGCCCACCGCCTGCTGCAAGGCTTTCAGATCGTTATCAATCTCGACCTGCTGCGGATGCTGTCCCGGCGCAATTTTCAGCACCGACAAGGTGTTTTCAGCCATGCGAATCCTCCTTTCCGTTCAGTCCGATCTCACCGCTCCGTGCCGCCTGCATCAGAGCCGCCACGAAGAATCCGAAAATCACACCGGCTTCAAAAAATGCGAATCCGATAAAAAAGTTCAGCATAGCACACCTCAGTCGATGCAGATGCAGGTCAGCTTCTGTCCATCTGCCATCAGGGTGGTGCTGTGGCTTTCCAAATAGGTCTGAAAGCGATAAATGTCCTCCACTGTCAGGGATACGATGGCGCTGTGCCCATCGGTGCGGTAGAAAATGACCGGGCCGGTCAAGTACCGTTTGCCTGCCAGCTTGAGGACCTGTGCCGGATTGTAGCTGATAAACAGCGGCGCACCCTTCACGGAAATCAGGGCATCGTCCTCGTCAAAACAAGGCAGAATGGAAGGGGCATCCTCCTCCATGATAATGGTCAGTTCCATGTCCGGGCCGATGGCGGAAAGGTAGACATTCTCGCTTGCCATTTCGCTCAAGCGGGATGCCGCCTGTTTCAGCATGGACAGGATGTTCACATCCACCGTGATCTGCGGTGCATGGGGAGCGGAGTGAAAAGGAATCGTATTATTCATAGGCGTTACCTCGTATAATAAAATAGTAGTATTTATAGACCGCTCTCCAGCGGAATGCTACAATAGTTTCAGGGTGCTGTGGATTGGTGAGGCGTTACTACCGCAAAGACGGTTTTTGGGAGGCTCCAACCACAGCTTCTTTGTTGAAATGTTAATCAGTTAGATACCGCCAGACGGTTTATTTAGAACGAGGTTACAAGAGCAAAGAAGTCTGTGGTCCTGAACAGCATCGAAATAAATACGCCGGAGGTATCAAAATGGTTTGTGTTGGAATTGACGTTGCCAAGGATAAGCACGACTGCTGTATTCTCGACTCGGACGGAACGATTCGTGCCGACTGCATTACCATCCCCAATAACATGGATGGCTTCAAGCAGCTGCTTCAGACGATTCGAGACTGTAC